>ERZ1034363.4-NODE-4-length-206933-cov-14.300678_pt1 | contig 206933 bp, 204 predicted proteins | sample MGYA00520616_ERZ1034363 | MGnify/ENA primary metagenome ERZ1034363 (study PRJEB33736, sample SAMEA104284506) | Azolla filiculoides | biome: Urban; feature: Water surface; material: Ditch water | place: Netherlands | collected 2015-10-28 | depth 0-0.1 m ...
CTGCATGTTGGGTTACGCTTATCTCGCTTCGCTCAATAACGCTAACCCAACCTACAAAAATCTCTTTATTATCAATGGTTTTATTATAAAAACTGTCAAGCTATCTTGTGTAGATACCTATGCCTTTAAGGACTGCCAGTCGTAAAATTGCCGCGTTTATTTCGTGCGCAGTCCTAATATTGATACTGCATAGAAAACATCACCGACAGCAATGTCTCAGGCGCAAGTTGAAAAGCCGCCCCCGAAGACCCCGCACCGTAATAACGCTTATTTAAGACGTTATAAAAATCTAAATTGGCAGACACGCCTTGATAAACTTTGCTACCTAAATGCAAATCTAACACCGTGTAACCGGGAGCTTTTATCATTTTGCCTATTTGTGTTACATCCGCTGAGCCTGTTGTGGTTTTGCTGATGGTACGCAGTTTTAAAGTGGCAAAATAATCATCGCCATAACTTAAAGTGAGTCCTAATTTCGCTTTATGCGGTGCAACATACAATAATTCGGTTTTAATCGAACTATCGCGGCGACTATCGCGACCATTGATATAACTATAATTTCCCCAAAAATTTAAATTTACTGTATCAGTTAATTTATATAAATAATTACTACTGAATTCAAAACCATAAATATAACTGCTACCTAAATTTTGATTGCTTTCCGTTGCTTTAATCGCGCCATTTGGAATAAATTGCACGGCTATTTTATCAGGTACTGACAGAATTGAATTATTCAAGCGCGTGTAATAACCGGATAAAGACGCACTAACATTTTTATTAAAGAAATGGCTGATTTCAAATTCTACCGTGCGCGATTTTTCGGGTTTTAAATTCAAATTAGGAGCACGAAAAAAAGAGCTAGTATATTGACCTGCGGCATTTTTGCTACCTGAAAAAATCCCAAATATTTCTGAGGTATCAACAGGGCTAGGCGCACGAAACGCTTCGCCATATAACAGTTTGAAAGTCGTGTTATTTGAAGGTTGATACACCAAGCCCACGCGCGGATTAAATGTGCCGCCATAGCGCGAGCCTTGATCGTAACGTACACCGATGGTGGTTGAAAATTGTTTAAACCATGCGGATTGCAATTGAAAATAACCGGCAAAATTATTGTAATTTAATTTGCTAATACCAATTGGAATCGTATTATTTGTGCCAATTTGATACAAATTTTGTTCGTTAGGCGATTTATCAACATTATACGGTTGCGGTAAATCAGTTGTTTTAGGAATAGAAGAGAATTTCTCATACAAAACCCCGCCGGTTAATTTATGCGTGTCATTAAATTTATATTGCAATTGTTCTTCAAAATAAAGTTTGTCACCAAACGCATAAATATAAGAATCCACATAATCAACATTATAATTTTTGAATTTAGAATGTGGGTCTATTTCATAAGAGGAATAATAAAACAGCGTATTGGCATTTAAATCGTCATTGAATTTAAAGTCATATTTGCCATACACGCGATTAGTTTCCGTAATCCAACGCGAGGCAGGATCGTAAATGGTTCTGCTCGGTCTTTCACCCGTTGTGGAAGGTGCGTCTAAATAACCGCGTTGATAGCCTAAGGTGAGGCTTTTCCCCAACTTCATTTTCACAAACACACTGTTACTTTGCTGCTCGGCACTGAAGTTTTCACGCTGCGCCGCTGGGCTGTACAGTTTTTTCCCTAGCGTCAGCGCGTCAACTTTCGCATAATTGCTGGGGTATTGATTGGCTAACTCAGAATAATCGGCTGTTTGAAAATGCCCGCCAACTTCAAGTGCGAAGTTTTCGTTAAAACGTTTGCCAGCCTGCAATTGCCCTGAATAAGTGTCGTAAGAACCGACTTTTCCGCTCACTTTTACGCCATTAATCTCTTCTGGGTCTTGCGTAATAATATTAATCACGCCACTAAACGCTTCCGTGCCATACACCGCCGCCGCTGGGCCATACAGAATTTCAACTTGTTTGGCAGCATACAACGGAAAATTGTCACCAATCGCTAACGCCTCACCTGTGGGCGAGTCAATACGCACTCCATCTTGCAAAATCAAAAACTTATTGCTGTGCAAATGTCCGCGAAAAGTAATCAGGTTGTATTCAAGCTGCTGGCGTTTTTCTTGCACATCCACGCTAGGCAAGTCTTTTAAGACATCCAGTAAAGTTTGATAACGCCGCTGTTTAATTTGTTGTGAAGTAATCAGCACCACGCTGGCAGGAGTGTCGGTAATTTTTTCTTGATAGCGCGATGCAGTGCTGATAAGTGCCTCAGCGCGTAAATAATTTATTTCATCTTCTAACGCATCACCTGCGTGTGCAGCATGAATGGTTACAATCAGCAAACTATTGATAAGGCTTATTCTTTTAATAGAGTTCATAAAAATAACAACTGGGAATAAGTTTTTGGGTTGAGGCATAGCACTTTACTTTGAGAATTTTGCGGCAAACGTTTAGACGAATAGCTTAAGTTACAATTTTTTATCTTCGCGATTATAAAAGAATTTACTAAAAAGAAACCTTAATCTTTTATACTCTAACTTACCAACACATTATTTAGAAGGAAATATCATGCAATTTACTTATCAAGGGCTAACGGACGAACAAGTTTCACAATCGCGCTTAAAGCATGGTAGCAATGCAGTGACTTTGCAAGAAATTGAATCATTTTGGTGCAAATTAATCGGCAATTTTCAAGACCCGATTATTATCATTTTGCTAGTCGCGCTGGTGATTACCACAGGCTTGGCGGTACTTGGTTATGCTGAATGGTACGAAGGCGTAGGGATTGCGTTAGCGGTTTTTATTGCCGCAATTGTGGCGACTTTATCCGAATATAAAAACGAAACGGCGTTTCAAAAACTGCTGGAAGAAGCGTCTTTAATCACCGTGAAAGTGTTTCGCAATAGCAAATTAATTGAAATCAGCATTAATGAATTAGTGGTAGGCGATTATTTACTCTTGCAACCGGGCGATACCGTGCCTGCGGATGGTTATTTGGTCGCAGGCTACGCCGATGCGAATGAGGCAGCTCTTACGGGCGAATCGGAGGCGGTGAAAAAAGTCGCTGTCACGGCAGACAGCACCGAAATTCAGCCAGAAAATAAAATTGAACGCGCCTGTTTAATTGAAGATGGCGAAGCGGTGATAAAAATCACGGCGGTGGGGGATAAAACGCAATACGGGCAAACCTTAAAAGAGGTAATTACTGCCGAAGATAGATTGTCGCCTTTGCAAAATAAATTGACGATTTTAGGTGAGCAAATCACCCAATTTGCTTACTTTGGCGCGGCGGGCATTGCTGTCACTTTTATGTATAAGCATATTTTTATCGACGCAGGCAGTTTAGCCGCTTATATGCAGTTGCCAGTGGCGCAAATTATTTCTCATTGCGTTAAAGCCTTGATTTTGGCGATTATTATTATTGTGGTGGCAGTGCCTGAAGGCTTGCCGATGATGATTGCAATTGTATTGTCGTTGAATATGCGCAAATTATTGCAAGCAAAAGTGCTGGTGCGAAAATTATTAGGTATTGAAACCGCTGGCAGTTTGACCATTTTGTTTTCGGATAAAACTGGTACATTAACGCAAGGCAAGCTGAGCGTTGCAGAAATTATTACCGGAGAATTGCGCTATGTTGCTGAATTTAAGCAACTTTCTGAAATATTGCAGCACAACTTAAGCTTTGCTTTGCGCAACAACACTAGCGCGGTGATTGACGCATCCGATATTAATAATCCTCGTTTAGTCGGTGCGGATAGAACAGAACAAGCCTTATTACATTGTTTAGGTGAAAAATTAGCCGATAAAGATGTGCTTGAGATTATTGAGTTAATTCCATTTAGCAGTGCGCGAAAATTTTCTGCGATTCAAATTTTTAATGAAAATAATCTTACGTTAGTAAAAGGTGCTCCAGAAGTATTGTTGCAAAACTGCCTGTTTGCCTTGAATGAGCAAGGTGAGAAAATTTCGCTTGATAAAGCGGGATTAGAAAAAGAAATGCGTCAGCTTTCTGACCGTGCGATGCGTTTGATTGCCGTTGCTATTAGCCCGCAACCAATCAAAGAAGATAAAAGTTTGCCAACCGAACTGACTTTATTGGCTGTTTTGGGTTTGCGCGATGATTTGCGCACCACCGCTTATCAATCTGTGCAACGCGCCAAACAAGCCGGCATTCATGTGGTGATGATTACCGGCGATGCCAAAGATACCGCGCGGGCGATTGGCAAAGATGTTGGGTTAATTGCGGATGATAACGCCATTGTTTTAACCTCCAGCGAGTTAGGGGAATTATCTGACCAACAAGTGAAAGAAATGCTGCCGAATTTATATGTAGTATCAAGAGCTTATCCAACAGATAAAAGTCGCTTGGTGAAATTGGCAAAAGAACTCGGTTGGGTTGCAGGCATGACAGGTGATGGCGTGAATGACGCACCCGCAGTGAAAAATGCCGATGTCGGTTTTGCAATGGGTAGCGGCACGGAAATGACCAAAGAAGCCAGCGATATTGTGGTGTTAGACGATAATTTTTATTCCATTACGCAAGCGGTGTTATACGGACGAACTTTGTTTAAGTCGATTCGCAAGTTTTTAGTATTTCAACTCACCGTCAGTTTATCGGCTATTTTGATTGCCTTTTTAGGGCCTTTTTTAGGCTTCGATTTACCTTTAACAATGGTGCAATTGCTGTGGGTAAATCTAATTATGGACACTTTAGCGGCATTGGCATTTTCTGGTGAAGCTGCCTTAGAACGCTATATGCTAGAAAAACCAATTTCGCGCGAAGCTTCATTAATTACAGGAGAAATGTGGTCATCCATTTTCACCAATGGCATTTTAAGTTGCGCATTAAGCATTGGCTATTTAACCTGCCCGTTAGTGAGAGCCAGTTTTAGTTCTGAAGCGGCTTTTTTAAGCGGCTTTTTTGCCTTTTTTGCTTTTGTACATGCGTTTAATACCTTCAATGCCAGAACTGAAAGTTTAAATTTGTTTGATAATTTATCCGGCAATAAGAATTTTATCTATGTATTAAGTATTATTTTTATGATGCAAATTTTGTTTACTTACATTGGTGGCGAAATTTTAAGAACAGTGCCATTAAGTTTTAATGAATGGTTTTATCCTTTGAGTTTAGCCATTTTGATTATTCCAATTGATTTAATCAGAAAATTAATTCGCAATTTAGTGTGGGGAAATCCTCTTAAGGCTTGATGAAAACGGAAACTGTTAATTATGCTCAGTGAAAACAAAATGAATCAAAAGGTTGCTGCCATACTAATTAGCGTGTTGCTTGTGGGGTGCTTTGTGGTGTTGCGTCCTTTTTTTTCAGCGATACTGTGGGCAGTGATTTTATCGTTTGCAACTTGGCCTATTTATCAAACCATTGAACGTTTGTTAAGTGGAAAAAAAGCACTCGCAAGTTTGTTGATGATGTTGATAGTGGCAATGATTTTAGTGTTACCCTTTGTGGTGCTATGGTTGAGTTTTGCCGACACTATTACTGTTTTACTCGACATGGTGCGGCAACTATTGAAAGAAGGTTTGCCATATCCACCTTCTTGGTTGATGCAAGTACCCGCTATCGGGGCAAAAGTGCATGATTATTGGCTATCTATTGCAGGCAGCAGCAGTCAATTAACTGATTTACTGTCAAAATATTTATTCCCGCTGCGCGTATGGGCTGTGTCTGTGACAGCACACACCGGAGCGGGAATTGTGCATTTGAGTTTAACGCTGTTTTTAACTTTTTTTTGTTATCGTGATGGCGCGAGTTTAGCCGGAAAAATGGTAATGCTACTGCATCGAATAGGTGGTAATACCGCGCTTGATTTACTTCATCTTGCAGGAGACACCGTTAAAAGTGTGGTCTATGGGATTATTGGCACTTCATTAGCACAAGGATTTTTGGCAGGTTTTGGTTTTCTAGTGGCGGGAGTACATAGCTGGTTGCTATTAGGTGCTTTAACCTGCTTGTTGTCTTTTATTCCTGTAGGTCCACCTTTGATTTGGATTCCTGTTGTTATAGGGTTATTTCAGCAAGGACAGATCGGCTGGGCTATTTTTTTAGGGATATGGGGGATCGGCGTAGTTAGTGCTATTGACAATGTACTTAAGCCTTATTTTATTAGTAAAGGGAGTAACTTACCTTTTATTTCAGTGTTTTTAGGTATATTAGGTGGTGTACTTAGTTTTGGTTTGCTAGGTATCTTTTTAGGCCCTGCTTTATTGGCAATTGCTTATCGCTTATTTCAAGAATGGGTCAAGGTATAAAAAACATAGTTTTAAAGTTATTGCCTATAACGAAAATAGGACTGCAAGCTTTGCTTGCCATATCAGGCAAAGCCTGACCTCCCGTATTTTTTAATACCTTGAAACTTATGTTCAATGAGTTATGTTTCACGTTTAAATAAAAACAGTAAACTTGTTTTAACTTTACTAAATCAATCAGTTATAAAAAAATCAATTTGAAAAGTATTCTTTTAAACTGTTGATTTTATTATCTGCTGGAGTACAAAACATGTTTTGCACTCCAGTTTTTGAACTGTAACAATTTAATATATAAGAATACTTTGTTAAAACAAGTCTAGTCATTTCAAAATATTCCATATCTATACACAGATTTTATGCCTCCTCTTTCCAAAGCATCTGATAAACAAGCCAGTTGGCGTGTGCATGAACCTCAAGCCGCCGAAATACAACGTACTATTGTTGTGCTTGGCGCAGCGCGTGGAGGCACATCTATGATTGCCGGAACGTTGCGAGTTTTAGGCGTGCCAATGGGCACAAATCTTAACAGCAGCCACGAAAATCGCGCGTTCCGAACCGCATTATTCGGTAAAAACAGGTTAATAGATTATTGCCTGCTGCCTGTGCGTTTTTACACACGTTATTTAACCTTGCTTAAAAAATACAACCGAACCGAGAACGTATGGGGGTTAAAAGACCCGTGCTTAAACTCTGTTTTAGCTTGGTTGGCTGCTTATTGGCGCAATCCCATCTACATTCTGGTGCTTCGCAATCCGATTAGCACCGCAGAAAGTCAAAGCCATCACTTTAAGCGACCTTTTACGACATTATTAGCGCGAGTTTTAAAGCAGCAACAGCAACTTTATCAGTTTGCGATGTCATCAAAACGTCCGCTGTTAGTAATTAGCTATGAAATGGCGTTGCAGAATAAAACAGCCGTGCTTGATGACTTAATTGCGTATTGCGGATTGACGGTGAATAGCGAAACTTATCAAGCGGCACTTGCGTTTATGAACGATCAAAAAGGCTATCAATGGTTAGTGGATGCTAAAGCGAATCTGCTTGGTTTTGTGGAAAAAGTCACGCCGCAAGAAATTTCTGGTTGGGGATTTAATCCGCAAACAACAGAGCCTGTCACTTTCGCGTTAATTTACAAAAAAAATGAAATTGCGCGGGTGCAAGCCACTGCGGATCGTCCTGATGTGTTAAATACGCCCTCGTTTGCGCGATTGTCTTGTGGCTTTGTATTTGACGTTTCACACTTAACTATAACCTCTTTGGATGCCATAGAAGTGATTGAGGTCAACAGCAACTTACCACTGCAACGCATCACATAATGCCTAAGCAGAGAATTTCAGTACGCAGTCATAAAGCTGGACTTTTGATTATGCTAGTCGCTTGCCTGATGTTTTCGCTAATGAATACCAGCGTTTACGCCATTAAAATCGCAGATCCAAACATTTCCGCGCTCGTGATTAGTTTTTTTCGCGTTTTTACCAACAGCTTGCTGTTAGTGATTCCCGCGCTGATGCGTCGGCAGCTGAAAAGTCTATTTGGCAATTATTGCTTAGCACTTTGGCTACGCGGTTTATTTGGCGCAAGTGCCTTAATGTTGTCTTTTGTTTCCATTACACGAATAGGGCCGGGCGAAAGTGCATTTTTAGCAGCAACTAGCGGCGTATTTGTTGCCTTATTAAGCCCTTTTTTGTTGGGACAAAAAAACTCGCTGTGGACGTGGCTGGCAATTTTGGGTTCGTTAGTCGGAGTCAGCTTACTTTTTAAAGATAATGCGAGTTCTCACGATTTATTAGGGCGAACAATGGCTTTAGGTTCTAGTTTTTTGGCAGCTTTAGCCTATTTAATGGTGGCGCGGGCTGGACGCAGTAACTCTGCAAAATCGGTGGTGTTTTATTTCTGTTTGGTTGCGTTGTTGCTGCACATTGGCTATTTCGCTCGCTATGGCTACCGTTTGCCGAGCGATAAAAAAGTATGGGGCTTGTTATTTTTCACAGGATGTTTAGGCAGTGCTGCGCAATACACAATGACCCGCGCATATCAAACTGCACCTGCGGCTTTGGTAAGTGCAGTCGGCTATCTGAGTCCGGTGTTAAGTTTGCTCTGGGGGATTTTGTTGTTTGCACAAATCCCAACCGAATCGGCATTGATGGGGGCGGGGTTAATTTTGTTGTTTGGGGTTTTGTTGCCGTTTTCTGCGTTAATTCAGTAAAAAGAAGGGATGAGTGCGAAATAACTTATGCAAGTATTTAATGTAGGTGCGGATTTATCCGCGCAGTGCGAATGAATTCGCACCTACATGCCGAGTATATGTTCCTTAATCAATCTGTTGTAGAGACGCAAACAATGCGTCTCTACGCTCACATTCACAAAATGAGTAAATCCTTATCTCTCACAGCACTGGAAGTTTTAAATAACCCGAATGCTTAACATCTTGTTTTTAAAAACCTAAATTTTTGAAATCTCCTTTTTTTCTCAACTACAGTCCACAATGAACCATATCGCGCTAAAAATGCTGATGGGCGACCGAGGCAAATATCTGGGCATTATTATGGGTCTCACCTTTGCCTCGCTGATTATGACCCAACAACCGGCTATTTTTGTCGGCATTTTGTCACGCACTTCCAGCTTTATTCTTGACGTAGGCTACCCTGACATTTGGGTGATGGATGAAAAAGTACAATTTGTTGACGACGTAAAACCTTTGCAAGATACCGAACTTTACCGAGTGCGCGGCGTAGCGGGTGTGCAATGGGCAATGCCGCTTTATAAAGGCATGTTAAAAGCCCGCTTATCAAACGGCACTTTTCAAACGTGCAATGTGATTGGCTTAGACGATGCCACACTGATTGGTGGCCCTCCTATGATGTTGACAGGTAAGCTGGAAGATTTACGGCGCAGTGATGGCGTGATTGTTGATATTGACGGCGCGACTGGCAAATTAGCAAAACCCGCACTTGAAAAAGATGGCAAACCGATTCCGTTAAAAATTGGCGATACGCTGGAACTTAACGACAAACGTGCAATTGTGGTCGGGATTGCTAAAACCACCAAAACTTTTCAATCACAACCTGTGATTTATACCACTTACAGCCGCGCTGTCGGTTTTGCTCCCAGAGAGCGCAAATTACTCACTTTTGTGATTGTCAAAGCTAAAGCTGGCGAAAATTTACACGCGCTAACCAAACGGATTAAAGAAACAACTGGTTTAGCAGCTTATACTCAGGAGGAGTTTATTGAACTTACCGTCACTTATTTTTTAAAAAATACCGGCATTCCAATCAATTTTGGCATTTCTGTATTACTCGGATTTTTAGTCGGAGCGGCGATTGCAGGACAAACTTTTTATAACTTTACTTTAGAAAATTTGCGGCAGTTTGCGGTGTTAAAAGCGATGGGCGCAAGCAACGGCACATTACTACGAATGATTTTATTGCAAGCCGTTTTAGTAGGCTCAGTCGGTTATGGCATGGGAGTCGGACTCACCGCATTATTTGGCTACTCAATGCGCAACACTATTTTAGCGTTTAAATTTCCTTGGCAATTGCTGGTATTTAGCGGCGTTGGTGTCACCTTAATTTGTATGTTTGCCGCGTTATTGAGCATTATTAAAGTGATTCGTTTAGAACCTGCGATTGTATTTAAAGGATAACAATGGCAACCGATATTGCAGTTGATTGCAAAAATCTCACTAAAGTCTATGACACAGGCGGCGATAAAGTGGTTGCTTTAGGCGGGATTGATTTACAAATTCGCTTAGGGGAGTTAATGATGTTAGTCGGCCCCTCAGGATGCGGCAAAACCACCTTAATTTCGGTGATTGCCGGAATTTTGAATCAAGATGCCGGAACATGTGAAATTTTTGGACAAAATTTATTAACCATGCAGCATCGTGAAAAACTAAAGTTTCGTGCCGCGAATATCGGCTTTGTATTTCAAGCGTATAATTTACTGCCCTCTCTCACAGCGGCTGAAAATGTTTCTATCCCATTGATTTTAAATGGTATAAAACGCAAAGAAGCCGAAAAACGTGGTGCGGAAATATTGGAGAAAGTGGGATTAGGGTCGCGTACTCGGTCATTACCTTCACAGCTTTCAGGTGGGCAGCAGCAACGCGTTGCAATTGCTAGAGCGTTGGTGCATAACCCAAAACTGATTGTGTGTGATGAGCCGACTAGCGCGTTGGATCACGAGACTGGGCATCATGTGATGCAGTTGCTTAAAGAAGTGGCTTTGCATAAAGATCGTGCGTTGGTGATTGTGACTCACGATGCACGGATTTTTGGTTTTGCAGATCGGATTGCAAAAATGGATGATGGTCGAATTGATTCTGTTGTGGATGCGAAGTAATTAAGCTTAAGTTTCAGTGCATAACAGAATCTAAGGAGTTCAGGCCTTGCCTGATAGAGCAAGCAAAGCTTGCACTCCAGTAATCTAAAACTGACAGGTTTTCAAAACCTGTCAGTTTTTGGACTTTATGCTTTGCAATAAGAAGGAATCCAGCTTTTTTCTACCATATAATCGGGTAACTCATTAAAATCAAAGTTTTCCCCGTCTTTAATCATTTGTGGCACATCAAACAATTGCGCCACTTCAGGAATATCATTAAAGAACATGGTATAAAAAGGTTTTACCAACCATTTAGACACTTTCATGCCAATTCCGCCAATAAAATTACGCCGTTGTCCAACATGCGCTACTTCATCAATGGTAATTTCATCCAATAATTCTTTTAAGCGGGCACAAACTTCTGGCTCATCGGCTAACACATCATTAAATAAATGATGTAAATGACAATAAAAAGTCACCCCCATTAATTCAGTCACAAAAGCCGGCGTATCCATTAAAAAACCCGGAAACTTAGGAAACTGCTCATACACTTTTTCTTTCCAAGGCGACAGCGGCACCCATTCCACTTTATCCAAACCACAGGTTTTTAACATTTCATCAAACAAACGCACATGACAAAACTCTTCAGCTAAATGCACGCGCGAAATTTTATCTTCCACCGTGAGTGAATTTGCCATATTTGGCACAGCATCCCACGCGCCTTTAATCCCAACCCATTCATGGCGAGCAAATTTATAAATCCCAGTGAGCATTAACGTCATACGGTCTAACGAAGCTGGATCATCCACCATATCCACATAATTACGATAAAAAGCTTCAGGATTGGCAAGCGGAGTCCGCAGTTTCACAGGATTGTCTTTAAAATATTGCAAACGGGCACGTTTTTTGAGTAAATCTTTTTCCTCCTCCAACAATTCACCGCCGTGTTGTTGGGTAAAAATCCAGTAATCATCAAAGTTTTCTTTTCTTTGTTGAGCAGTAGCGGCAGTAAAAACAGAACGATATTTGGCGGTACTCATGTATATGACCTCTTTGGTTTGTGCAAAATGCCTTGTTATTTTACGGGATATTGCGCTTCAATATCACAGTTTAATTCAGATTTTCAGGCGATTAGCGTAAAAAACGCGCTCGTTATCTTCGCCAGAATGTAAAAAAAGCTTGCTAGACTAAGGGCTTAAAACCTATTCTGAAACAGCCCCTTTGCTACAGTGGCTGAAAAAATACTCATAAGGAATGAAATTTAAATAATTTATACATTTGCCGGAGTAAAAAAGCTTTAGCTTTTTACGAGTCACAGCCATAGCTATCTACACATCTTTAGTTTGAAAAATATTTATATATCAATGGGATATTGAAAATATGTAGGTTGGGTTAGCTACTTTTTTCGTCAGAAAAAAGAGCGTAACCCAACAAAGTGCGTTTATTTTAACGCTGCATGTTGGGTTACGCTTATCTCGCTTCGCTCAATAACGCTAACCCAACCTACAAAAACCCTTTATTATCAATGATTTTGTTATAAAAACCGTCAAACTATCTTGTGTAGATACTTATGGCTAAAGCTATGGCACTCCTGCAAGACACATAAAGAAAAACCTATTAAATCTTATACTTACTATCTCTTAAGCCCACTTTTATCAAGTAATTACTTTTCCAACTTTACTATGCAAAATACTTCACTTAATAAACAGGATGATAGCTTACATGCAGTGCTGGAATTATTGCAAAAACATAAATTAGTTGAAGATTTAGTTCATAAGCAAAACATGCCGCGCCACGATTTAGTGCAATCGTTGGTGCGCAAGCAAAACCTCGCCAAGCTGCAACAAATTATTAATCATTTACACCCGAGTGAAGTGGCGCATATTCTGGAAGAGTTGCCGCGCGACGACCAAGTGTTTATCTGGAATCAACTCAACGACGATCGCAAAGAACCCGTCTTGTTAGAAGCCCCCATTTCTGTGCTACAAATGTTAGGAATGCGCGATTACAAAACCGAGCGTTCCAGAGTCAAAGTCTTTGATTTAGTGGATGGACGACTGAATGAAATTTTAATCAACAGCCAAGATGATTTAATCACCGCCAAACCTATTTGGATAGATTTAGTTGCGCCCACTTTTGAAGACCGCGTTTGGGTGGGCGATGTGTTTGGAATTGAATTTCCAGACCCGTACAAACTCAGCGATTTAGAATCGAGTGCGCGTTTTTATGTGACGGCAAACGGTGAAATTCATTTACATTCCGACTTTTTATTGGATAAAGATGATATTTCTCGCAACGTTGCGGTCGCGTTTATTTTGTACAAAGATATTTTATTTTCAATTCGTAAAGAAGAATTGCCGGTGTTTCGTTTGCAACGTTTACGCGCCTTAACGCAATTAAACTATGTTTCTGATGCCAAAGATTTGTTACTGGATTTATATTCGGCTGATGCTGAATATTCTGCGGACGCGCTGGAAGATGTGTATCGCAGTTTGGAAATGGTTGGCAATCATGTGCTCAATAACCAAATCACTGATGAAGAAGCCGCGAAAATCTTAACCGACATTGCCAGCGAAGAAGATTTAAACGGGCGCATTCGCAGAAATGTGATGGATACACGCCGCGCCGTGTCGTTTTTGGTACGCAGCAAGTTTTTATCAAAAAGCCAATTGGAAGATTCGCAGCAAATTTTGCGTGATATTGAATCGCTTGACGGTCACACCGCTTTTTTATTCGACAAGATTAACTTTTTAATGGATGCAACCGTCGGTTTTATCAATATCAATCAAAATAAAGTGGTGAAACAATTAACGGTGGTCAGTGTGGTGTTTATGCCGCTGAATGTGCTGGCGGGCATTGGTGGGATGTCAGAATTTTCGATGATGACCAAAGATATTCCTTGGCAAATGGCATATTCAATATTTACGGTGGGATTAGGCGTGGTGGCGTGGCTAACGTTTACAATACTGCGTATTTTTGAAAAAAAGAAATTACGCACATAACCGTTTCATGCAATTACTGGGTATATGAATATATAAATTATTGATTTATTGATGAATATACAAAACAGTATTTCTTCAATTGGTTTGTTAAATTGCCGAATGTCACGACTTGCAGTCCTCAAAGGCATAGGTATCTACACATCTTTAAACTAAAAAGTTATTTTATATCAATAAGATACATTGATATGTAGGCTGGGTTAGCTGCTTTTTTCGATAGAAAAAAGAGCATAACCCAGCAGCGGTTGTTTTAAAACGCTGAATGCTGGGTTACGATTATTTCGCTGTCGCTCAATAATCTAACCCAGCCTACAAATAATTCTTTATTATCAATAAGTTTTAATAACATTGATGTTAAAAACTTGTGTAGATACCTATGCCTCAAAGGTCTGCCAGTCGTTATACTGCGTACTATTTATCCCGATTAATTAAAAAATACACTGTTGGAATCACTAACAACGAAAACAGCGTTGAGGCAAAAATCCCAAAAATAAAACTCCACGCTAAACCGGAAAAAATCGGGTCAAGAATAATCACAAACGCCCCAAACATCGCCGCTCCTGCTGTCAGGAAAATTGGTCTTAAGCGAATCGCCCCCGCCTCAATCAACGCTTCTGCTAAAGTAATGCCAGGTCGAGCTCTTGTCCGTTCAATAAAATCCACCAAAATAATCGAATTTCGCACTACAATTCCAGCCAGCGCAATCATGCCAATCATAGCGGTGGCGGTGAAATAAATCGGATTCGGATAATTGCCGACCGGTTCTGCAAATAAATTTAGCACCCAAAACCCCGGCATAATTCCAATCACGGTCAATGGAATCGCAATCATCATCACCAGCGGCACAGATAAAGAACCGGTTTGCCCGACCAGCAACACATAAATCATTACCAATGCCGCCGCAAACGCCAAACCTAAATCGACAAACACATCCACCGTGATTTTCCACTCGCCTTCGCCTGCCATTTCCGCTTGATAACCTTCCGGCAACGGCTGTTTTTTCAGTACATCCTGCAAATCCCAAACCGCTTCCACCGGACTGCGCCCAGCCATCGAACCAATTACATAATTCACCCTCTTTAGGTTTTTGTGATAAATGCTCTGGTCAGATATTTCAGTCGTTGCCGTGCCAATTTCACTTAACGGCATCATTTCACCGCTGGCAGTTTTCACCCGCAACGCCAATAAATCCGCTACCGAAGAACGCGCGGCTCTTGGTAATTGCAAAGATATTTCTAACGGTTGCCTTTCGCTGCTTTCATGTACAGAACCGACCACTTGTCCTGCGACTGCGATTTTCAACGTTTCCGCGACTTGCGCGACACTAATGCCCGACAACGCGGCTTTTTCTCGGTTCAGAATGTATTGCACTTTTTCATGCGCACTTTCAGAATAATCATCCACATCTACCACGCCTTCGACTTTTGCTAAATCGGCGCGTACCCGTTTGGAAACCTTGATTAATTCTGCAATGCTGGCTTGTGCGGGCGGATAAATTTCAGCGACTATATCAGCTAACACAGGAGGGCCCGGCGGTAATTCGACAATTTTCAGATTCGCGCCGTATTGTTTGCCAATTTTTTCAATATCAGGACGAATGCGTAGCGCAATTTCATGCGATTGCTGCTTGCGATGTTCTTTTTCAATCAAATTCACTCGCACATCACCGATGAAACTACCTTGTCGCAAATAATAATGGCGCACCATGCCGTTAAAATCTAACGGTGAAGCCAATCCTGTATAGGTTTCATAATCGGTGACTTCATTTAAAGTCGCTAAATAATTGCCTAGCGCATGAGCCACTTCATCGGTTTTTTCCAATGTCGAGCCGCGGGGCATATCAATCAGGATTTGAAATTCGTTTTTATTATCAAACGGTAACAATTTCAGCGGCACGGCGCGAGTTACCGCTAACATTGCCGAAGCGACAAAAGCAATAAACACAATCAATAAAAACACTCGCGCCCGTTGTGGCGTAGCAATCAAAGAACCGAGAGCAGCATTGTAGATTTTGAAAATCACCCCTTCTTGCAAAGTCGGCTCAACATGCTGCGGGTCGTGAGCGTGTTGTTTCAACAATTTATAACTCGCCCACGGCGTGACGGTGAAAGCGACAATCAGCGACACAATCATCGCAATCGGCACGTTAAACGCCATCGGAGCCATGTAGGGCCCCATCATGCCGGTGATGAAAAACATCGGCAAAAATGACACCACCACCGCAAAAGTCGCCAAAATAGTGGGCGGTCTGATTTCTTCCACAGCAGTTAATAAGGCATCGAGAGCTTTTTCTTTACCGAGTAGATAATGACGGTGAATGTTTTCCACGTCTACAATCGGGTCGTCCACCAATAAACCCAGCGACAAAATCAGCGCGAATAAAGTGACGCGATTGATGGTGTAGCCTGAAATATAGTCTAACAACAAAGTCAACGCCAAAGTCATCGGCACCGCCAGCGACACAATCATAGATTCTTTAAAACCGAGTGCAAACACCAACAACACGGTGATAATCACAATCGCAAAGCTGAGATGTTTCACCAGTTCGTTGACTTTGTTATCTGCGGTTTCGCCATAATTGCGGCTGATATTGATTAAAATATCGTCTGGAATCACCGTGCCGTGCAGTTTTTCAGCGGTCGCGATAATGGTTTTCGCCACCTCCACCGCATTCGCGCCTTTGCGTTTCGCCACCGCAATCGTGACCATTTCGCGCTCTTCACCGACTTTCGGCAGATTTTTTTCGGCTTTTTTAATAGTCGGCATGTCTTCCACCGCCTGACCAAAACCAATCCGCGTGTAATGCGAAACGTCCGCCGCGCCGTCAATAATTTTGGCAACATCGCGCAAATAAACCGATTTGCCATTCACGCTTTTAATCACCGTTGCCGCGACTTCATCCACATTCACAAAATGCGAACCCGCCTCCAGCACAATTTCCTGATTGCCGCGCTCAAAATTTCCGGCTGGAATATTCACATTGGCTTTCGCTAAGGCTTGGCTGATTTCGCTTAAGGAAATGCTTTGCGCTGCTAATTTTGTGGCATCAGGATAAATCGAAATCCGCCGCTGCTCGCCACCGACCACCCAACTTTTGCCGACATCCGCCACGCCTTGCAATGAGACAATCACTTCATCCGCCAGCCGTTTTAACGCCATTGCGTCATAACTTTTATTCGCCGTGGATAAGGTCAGCATCACCACCGGCACGTCATCAATTTCAACCGGTTTCACTGTCCAATTCGTGACTCCGGCTGGAATCAGGTTTTTGTTGGACATCAGTTTGTCCCACGTTTTCACCAGACTGTTTTCCAGACTTTCGCCAACATAATAACGCACGGTCACAACCGCTTCGCCGGGTGAAGAAACCGAATACACATATTCCACGCCGGACAGTTGTTTCAGCAACACTTCCAGCGGCGTGACGGCGAGCTTTTCCACTTCTTCACTGGACGCGCCCGGATATTGCAGCACCACGTCCATCACGGGAACGATGATTTGCGGGTCTTCTTCGCGTGGCATCAGCATTAACGCAGCCGCGCCTGCTAACATCGAAATGATGAGAAATAACAGGGACAGTTGCGAGGTGGTGAATATTTTGACGATTTGACTGGTCAAGCCGCGTTTTTTTTCTGGGGGAAGTGGGGAGTTTTGTGTGTTCATCGGTGATAAATCTTATGGATTTTTAAGAGTTCAGGATAGAGTCATGCTTTAAAAAGCGTTATCCGAAAAAGTGGAGCGTTAGTTTTTGAAGCTAACTTGGACTTGCCTCTCCTGCCAATTCCAAAACGGTAGCAATCAGTGCTGAACAGTCAGCAACTAAAATCATATTTCATTCATACCCGCTAATTCTTCCAACAATTCTGCTTTTGTTATGTCGATAACGGGCACTTCATTTTTTTTGCATTCGGCGATAAAGGCATAAATATCCAGCGCGGCTAATTCTGCGGCTTTTGATAAAGTAATTTTTGCGTTTTTAAATAACCATAAGGAATAACTGAGGCGCATGTCCTGCTCTATTTCTTTGATGGATTGTAAAACTACAAAGTCATTCGGGAGGTCGATTGCAATTTGCATGGAAAGTTACCGTGTTTATTAGGATGATAAGAACGCAGTGAAACCCATTTTCAGAGTTAATTGTGTATCAAAAAAATATTTTTCAATGCAGTTGTGCTGTTTTTTCAACTGCTTTTAAAGCAACAGAAATCACGCTATCACTTAACCAAATGCCTCTATCCTGCATATTTTTTATCGCCTCTTGCATAGAAAACACATGCCCTTCTTGATGGGCGCGAATCAATATCCCGATTGAACGCGTTAGCGATAAGTTATTTAAACGAGCGATTCGCCTACCCACCGTTTCATCAATGCAAACAGTTTGAATGCCTTTGTCTAACGCTAGTTGAATCACCGAGGCTTCGCCTATATCCAAACTGTTTTTTAAAAATGGCGAAATGATCAGCGGTTTATCTATTTTGTGCAAAAAATGGGCGGCTTTAAATTCAGCAACAGAAAAACCGGATAATCCGCCTTTTTCGATTTCTTGGCAGACTTCATAAGGCACAAAGACTTGTTTGTATAAAGCTTGCAATAAATTCAAATCACCGCACGCCGCAGATAAAGCTAGTAATGGGCTAGTATTAATGACTATTTCTGTGGGATTAGGCATTTTCTATGTCGGCTAATAATTCGTCTTCTTCAAGGTCTATCATGGCAACGCCGAAGTGGTGCAAATTTAATAAAAAGGTGACTCTATCCATACCGATTAATTGGGCAGCCATGCCGGAGGAGAGTTTTTTCATTTCAAACAATTTCACTGCCATCGCTAACTTGGCTTCTTGTTCAAATTCAGCCCGATTTTTTTGGATGACATCTAATAAACTGGGCTGATATTGGATGTTGATTTGATTTAGCATGTTTTTATCCCAATAAGTTATTTTTGAATGCAGTGAAACCCATCATTTGCAGTTGTTGTGTGGTGTGATGGGTTTCGCTATCGCTCTACCCATCCTACCGTGCTTCTACTTAAGAGACTGTGAAAGTATTATCAAAAACCACTAAAAACAGCAAAAAATACGCTGTAAGTCATTGATTCTTCGTTTCCAAAATCACAAATATTGCCTGATTTCGGAATACTTTCACAGCCTCTTAATCTTATGAATTTAAATACCAAGTTTTGAATGGTGAACTATAACTTCCCAGGTTTTTCCTCCATTCAGAGAACGATATAACCAATCTGAAGAGGTTGCAAAAATTGTTTTATCAATTGCATAAGAAGGAGAAAATCTAATGGATGACGAAGAGGCAACTGGAAAACCTTCCCATAATGCAATACTGTTGTTGGCTTTTATTAAACCTACACCAATAGGTTGAAATATCCAGCCTTGATCTTGTGATTTAAATAAACCTTTACCTTTTACACTGATAATAATAGTTTTATCATTTTTAAAATCAGGTGAAACAGCTAACTCTTGAACCCATCCATCAACACCTCTCGTAAGATTAGAGATTTTATGCCAGGTAGAAAACCCATCTTTACTACGAAAAAGCCCTTTTTCTCCCGCTATAAAAATAATGTGATCTTTTGCATAATTTGTTGAAAAAGCTAGTTTTGCATGTAGCCCAAATGTATTTTTTAAGCCTCTAGCAAACCAAAAATTACCACCATCATTACTCATATGAACGCCATTTACAGTAGCAATTAACAAAGTTTGATCAACTGAAAAATTTGGCGAAATAACTAAAGATGAAGTAGCGTAAGAAGCGGCAGGATTTTCGCTATTATAAATATCGCTATAAGTAGTTCCCCCATCGGTAGATCGGTTTATATGCGCGGCTCTAGTAGCAACAAACAGAGATTGATCATTGATATAGTTAGGCGAAATCGCAAGAATTGTTGGTACACCACTACTCGGAAGTAAAATTGGTGTAGTCCAAGTTAACCCATAATCTATAGTTTTTCCGATATGATTCTTGCCCAACATTGTAACAAACAGAGTTCCATCTGAAGGATAAGAAGGGGAAAAAACAATGTCGCTATTACGATATGCAATATTACCAGCTACGCTATTCCAACTATTACCATCATCCTTTGATAGATAGATACCACCTAAATAAGTGGTAAGTGCAAGCGTTTTATCACTGCTATAATTAGGAGATAGGACTATGCTTTGTATCAGTGTACGCGGCATAGTATTTAATTCTCTCCATGTTATTCCAGTATTAGCAGATTTAAACAGTCCATCAAATCCTGCCAAAAACAAGGTTTTGTCATTATTAAAGTTTGGTGAAATTCCGATATTGCTAAATTGATTACTATCACCTTGTCTATCTGTTGTTAATCCTTCACTTTGTTTTTTCCAATTTAATCCGGCATTATTGGAAATAAAAATAGCTTGGTTTGCTGTTGAGACAAATAAAGTCCCATCATTTGTAAAATCAGGTGATAGTGCAATAGCGTGAATATCCACGTCTGTAATACCGGAACTGCTATTAAGAAAGGATTTTCCCGCGTCAAGTGTGCGAAAAACACCACATAAACTCGTTCCCACATAAAACCTATTACTGAGGAGTGGGGAATTTAATGTTCCTATTGTTTTAATTTCACCACAATTAGCAAACTGGTAAATTTTAGACCAAGTAAAACCTGCGTCTGATGAAAGAAATAAATTTCCACCTTGGTCACCGGTGAGAATTTTCTGCCCATTCGACAAACTGGCTATTACTGATATTGGATTTGGATTGTTAAAAACTTTAAGCCAATTATTGCTTTCTCTTCTATAAAGATCACGCAGATTACTGACAGCAAATACAACACCAGAATTAGCCGCAGGTACTGCATAAAGTTTGCTGATATTGAATGTATTTAACCCTTGATTAATTTTGTACCAGGAATTACCGGCATTTTCAGACTTATAAACGCCATCTTTACCTGCAGATAAATACAAAACATTTGAAAGAATTGGGTCAACTGCAACGGAAGTTAATGCCGATACACTATCAAGGCCTTGGGTCAGACGTTTCCAGGTAAGACCACGATTGATTGATTTTAAAAGATTAAGACGCTCTAAACTATAAAGAGTATTGTCTTGGCTAAAATTAGGAGATAGCACTATCTCTTTAACTACATCATGAGGGGCATGTGCAGATACGGTTGAAAAAACTTGGAATACGCCAATAATTAATAAAATTACAGCCTTTTTATACTTGGTTTTTATCACTATCCAAGCCTTCCAAATGCCATATAACAAATTGACTTTATTTAACGGAGGTGATTTTTCTTTAGTTTTTTTAATTTTTGTCATTGTTTACTCCTTAAATTGTACATAACAGGTACTAACTTTATCAGATAAACAAAACTATTTAGTCGGAAGAAAGTTACCGTTAATCAATCGCTAATAAAACTCTCTCCACCAATCTCACCCAATACGCCGCGCCCAAAGTTAAATTAGCATCATTAAAATCATAATGCGGATTGTGCAACAAACAGCCGCCTGCGGTTGAACCATTCCCTATCCAAGCATAACAACCCGGTTTTTGCTGCAACATAAACGAAAAATCCTCAGCCCCCATGCTCGGCACAGGTTCAAAAACGTGCTCTTTGCCCACCAAACTTTCTGCAACTTCCTTAACAATTGCCGCTTCTGCCGCTGTATTCATCGTTACCGGATAACCGATGTCATAAGGATTAAACGCCACTTGCGCCGTGACTTGATGTGCCAAACAAATCGCTTGCGTCAGATGCTCTATGCGTTCTTTAATCTGTTGCTGCACTGCCGCATTAAAACAGCGAAACGTCCCGCCAATGATCGCCGTTTCTGAAATCACGTTCCAAGCTGTTCCTGAATGAATTTGTGTCACACTCACCACAGCGGTTTCAGACGGGTCTAAACTACGGCTGACAATAGTTTGCAATGCGTTAATTAATTGCGCCGCGACTACAATCACATCATTACCCAAATGCGGCATCGCAGCATGTGTGCCGTGACCTGTGAGGGTAATTTCAAAATTATCTGACGATGCCATCATTGCGCCTGCTTTTACGGCAAAATGTCCTTGTGGCACACCGGGAAAATTATGCAAGCCATACACACTATCCGCAGGAAACAGCGTGAACAAGCCGTCATCAATCATTTTTTGCGCACCTGCTTGTCCTTCCTCAGCAGGTTGAAAAATCAAATACACTGTGCCATCAAAATGGCGATTTTTCGCTAAATAAGCCGCCGCCCCCAATAACATCGTGCTATGTCCATCGTGACCGCAAGCGTGCATTTTGCCGTGATGTTGCGATTTATACGGCAGTTGATTTTTTTCTTCGATTTGCAACGCATCAATATCAGTTCTTAAGGCAATTTTTTTATCGCTCGTGCCATTAGAAATCGTTGCAACAATCCCCGTTTTGCCTAATCCTTGATGCACTTCCAAACCAAACTCGCGCAACAAATTGGCGATGTAAGCAGAAGTTAAATTTTCTTCAAACGCCGTTTCAGGGATTTGATGCAGATGATGTCGCCATTGCTGCATTTGCGGGCGCAGTTGTTGTATTTCGGGTGGGATAGTCATTTGCGTAACCTTTTATTAAAAAAAGGATAATTATATTGTCTGAATCAAGATTTTCAGGATTAAAGACACTCAAGATGATTTTTTGACGTATCTTGTTAATCCTCAAATCCTGTAAATCCTGATTCAGACAAAAGTTAAGGATTAATCACCACCGTTTCGCCAGCTCTTAAACCAGAAATCACCTCGATTTTGTCAGCAAACATTTTCGCGGTACGAATATGGCGCAAACTCACTTCATTTTTATTAACAACTTTGACAGATTCCAATTGACCCACACGAATCACCGCAGAATTTGGAATCAACAAAGCTTGATGTTGTTCACAAGCTTGATCTAACCAGCCCAAATAACCAGGTTGCAAATCTTTCACTTCTGGCAATTTAATTTTGATGAGTTGACTGCGGGTTTGCGGGTCAATTTCTGGCGCGATTTCATCGATGTTTGCGGTTAAAGCTGAACCTAAATTATCAATTCGCACTGTTACTTGCATTCCAGAAATTAACCGCGTCGCACATTGACTCGGTACACTGACTTCTAAACGCATATCTTGTGCGGTTTGCATCGTGACAACAGGTTCACCAATCAAGCCCATATCGCCCGCTTCTTTCAGTTTTGCCACAATCACACCCGAAAAAGGTGCGCGTAGTACCGCATCATCCAAAAATGTGCGCACACCATTCACGGCACTTTGCGCTTGATTAACGCTGGCTTGTGCAGTTTTGGCTTGCGCTTGCACGTTGTCTAAATTTTCCCGCGTTGCCGCTTCCTGTTTGTACAAACTGCTAATCCGTTGTGCATCTGCCGCCGCGCGATTCGCTTGTGCATTTGCTCCCGCTAATGCAGCAAGAGCTTCATTTTCTTTAGCGCGAATATCTCGATCATCCAAACGCGCAATCACATCGCCTTTGCTGACTTTATCGCCAATATTCACTTTGATTTCTAAAATCCGTGCGGCAATTTTCGGCGCGATAGAGGCAACGCTACGAGAGCGCACTGTGCCCGGCCAAGCGAACATATCATCTATCGCGGTGTTACTGACCACAGCGGTTTTATATTTTGCGATGGATTCTAAAGGTGCTGGTTTTGCGCTGCCAGGACTAACTTTATGTTCAAAACTACCTTGCATGTACATTAATAATAGAATCAAGCCTAAAACGGACGCGCCGATTAATCCCATTTGTTTAATATCAAATTTATTCGCTTTGAACATAAAAACTCCGCTGTTTGTTTTTATGACTGGCAGTCCTTTAAGGACTGCCAGTCATGTTTTGACCTTTATTTCCAATCACCCAACGCTTTTTTCAACGCCGCTTGCGCAGTGAGCGCGTCGTAATGCGCTGCGACTGTGTTTGCGTGTGCCTGATTTGCCGCCGATTGCGCTTCAATATAACGAGTTACTGTGACAGTTTCGGCTTGACGTTGAATATTCACCAAACGCAACGCCTCTTCCGCAGAAGTCACCGCCGCTTCCGTCACTTTCAAACGCGCTAACGCTTCATTCAGTTTTAAATACGCCGCTTGCAATTCTTGCTCAATCGCTAAACGAGTTTTGCGTTCTTGTTCCTGCGCTTCGGTTAATTTGCGTTCAGCTGCACTCACGCGCTGTTTGGTGCGAAAACCGGAAAACAAATCCACTTCCACCTGCACACCCGCAGTGACATTATCTTTCGCCAGTGAATATCCAGCATTTTGATTATCTTGACCGTAACTAACAAACGCATCGACTTTTGGTAAATAACCGCCTTTTTCGTTGTCAACTTGATGACTGGCAATTTCGATTTGGGTAGCAGCCGCTTGAATTTCAGGGCGTTGACTCATCGCTTGTGCAACTAAGTCTTTGAATTGTTTCGCTTGTGTGGGCGTGGTTAAAATCGAAGCAGGCGCAATCGTAAAATTTTGTCCTGCTGGCAATCCTAATAATACCGACATGCTAGATTTTGCCAATTCGATACCGTTTGCCGCTTTGATTTTCGCCTCTTGCGCTTCGGCTAATTTCACTTCCAACGACAAAACATCAGAGCGCAACACTGTTCCGGCGTTAAAACGTTTCCGAGTTTGGCTTAATTGGCTATCAATCGCGGTGATGGAATTTTGTGCAACTTTTTCCGCTTCTATCGCGGCTAAATAACTGTAGTAAGAGGCGGAAATAGCGTGCACCAAGGCATTGCGCAATGTGGCGCGTTCCAAATCTGCTGCTGCAATGCCTAAATGAGCGATTTTGGTATTTTCATAATCTTGTCCGCCGCGATAAAGCGAAATTCTGCCGGTGATTTCAGGACGAAAATTTTGCCGATAGCCCGGATGATTAATATTAGCGATAGAAGAATTGGTAAATTCGCGTTGCGCCACCATCATGGCGAAAACTTGCGCAGGATTGTTCGAGACTTGATAAGCCACTCGCGCCGCAACTTGCGGATAAAACGCCGACCACGCCTCGCCTAACTGCGCTTCAGCTTGCCCAATCCGCTCGTTAGCAATGTGCAAATCAGGATTGTTATCCAGTGCGTAAGTGATTGCTTTATCTAAAGTATAAGCCGCGCTCGCAGGTTGAGCCGTTGTGCTATTTTGAGAAGTGACAGCGGTTGATTCTGCATAACAAACTGAGTTTGCAAACAAAAAAGCCGCAGATAACGTCAATGCAAATTGATTTTTGAATAAAGAAGGCATAGCAAGTGAATCTACATGATAGCGAATGCGTCATATATTAGCACATTCTAATATAAAAAGAGAACAGGATTAAGTTTTCCTGCTTTTAAAACTAAAACTTTACTAAAATATCCTCTTCTTTGATTTTAATGAGATTTTAATTGCGATGGCAAAATCATTAACCAGCAGTTCTGAAAAAATAGGTTTATCACCCGGTTCGTTGATTCATGTCGGCGAGGTTTTTGATAATGATACCGTGATTACGTTGATTAATTACGATGCCACAACTTTAGAAGAAAAAGTTATTAGCAGTGTGGAAGAAATGCTCCCATACCGCGATAAATCTTCAACAACGTGGATTAATATTGAAGGTTTGCAAGATGTTGAATTAATTAGAACAATTGGGAAAGCATTTAAAATTCATTCGCTAGTGCTGGAAGATATTTTGCACACGCATCAACGTTCTAAGTTTGAAGATTATGAAAATTATTTATTCATGGTGGTAAAAAACCTTTCCTTAGGTTTAGGCGATTTTTCCATTGAATACGAGCAAATCAGCATTTTGGTGTTTAAAAACTTTATTTTTACCTTTAAAGAAAAACCTACCTTATTGTTTGACCCGATTAAAATCAGAATTCAAAACAGCAAAGGCAGAATTCGCAAATTCAGCAGTGATTATTTAGCTTATGTGGTGCTTGATACGGTGATTGATGAATATTTTTCGCTGCAAGATTCCTTAGACGAATTAATGGAACAAATTGAAGATGAGCTGCTTCTTTCGCCAAGCACAGAAACTTTAAATACGATTCAGCATGTGCGGCGCGAATTGATTTTTGTGCGTAAATCCATTTCACCGCTCCGCGAATTATTATCAGGGCTGCATCGTTCTGATTCTCCGTTGATTGATGAAAAAAACAGGCGGTATTTTGGCGATGTTTATGACCATGCGTTGCGCGTGATTGAATCAATGGAATCCTATCGCGAGTTGATTACCGGCATGATGGATATTTATTTATCCAGTGTGAATAATAAAATGAGTGAAACCATGAAGGTTTTAACGGTGTTTGCGTCTATTTTTATTCCACTAACGTTTATTGCGGGCGTTTATGGAATGAATTTTGAATATATGCCGGAGTTAAAAATGCGTTGGGCATATCCTGCGTTATGGGGGGTCTTTATTACGGTTTCTGTGGGGTTAATGATTTATTTTAAGCGCAAAAAGTGGTTGTAAAGTTATTCTAACAACCATTGCAGAGCTTGTTCGCGGCTGTTAAATACGCGAACTTTAATGCCTCGGTTAAAACAGGTGGTTTCCCAAAATTTAATATCTGCAATTAAATCAGGCTGCATTATCGGCAACACAAAGGCTTCTTTAATTCTATGACCGATATTCTTGGCAATTAAAACATCGACAAGATAATAAAGATCAAAAACAGAATTCGTTTTGCCCGTGAGAGTTGTGCAGTCGGCTAAAATTAAAAATATATTTTCAGCGTTAGCAAGATTAATTGCGGCTGCCACAAGGCCAGACAATTATTGAGCCGTAATGACACCTGAAAATTCAATTTCCAGTGTTGGTGAATCAGTAGATTTTTTAAGATTCCAAGGCATGATAAGTACCGAAAAATTTGATAAATCAATAAGATATTTTGTAGGTGTGGATTTATCCGCACTGTGCGAATGAATACGCACCTACAGTTGTCGAGATTATTTCATGCACGTTTCTAACTCAGCCTGACTGTCTGAATCAAGATTTTCAAGATTTTAGAATGAGCAAGATAATATTTGCAGTATAAAACAATATCGACTCTTGATGATATTACTGCAAAAACTTTTCAAGACGACTGGTCGTCTTAAAAATTTCAGAGCATTGAAACAATTGACAGGGTATATGCGTTTAAATTCATCTTTTAACGCTCTTACAGAGATTGAGTTAAAGTATAATCTTCTCATTTGCTTAAAGTTACGCATGTCTACGCCTGATTCTCTCAAACAACTCTCCTCTCAACTTATCCGCTGCCTCAATCAAGACAGACATATTTTTAAACGCCAACTTGACCACCTGCGCCGCGATTATCAAAGCGGCAAAAATCCCGCCGATAAATTGGCGAGTTTAACTTCCCGCATTCAAACTTCCATCAGTAAATGCGAAGCCCGCCGCGCCAGCATTCCGGCTTTAGAATTTCCTGATTTACCCGTCACCGACAAAAAAGACGACATCGCCGAACTTATCAAAAAAAATCAAGTTGTTATCGTTTGTGGTGAAACTGGCTCAGGTAAAACCACGCAATTACCGAAAATCTGTTTATCCATCGGGCGCGGCGTGTCGGGTTTTATCGGACATACGCAACCACGCAGAATCGCCGCTCGCACGGTTGCTGATAGAATTGCGGAAGAATTAGGGCAAAAAATCGGCGCGTCCGTTGGTTATAAAGTGCGTTTTCACGACAAAACCCACGAACAATCGCTGATTAAATTGATGACGGACGGAATTTTATTAGCCGAATCGCAAAACGACCCGTACCTGAACCAATACGACACCATCATCATTGACGAAGCCCACGAGCGCAGCCTGAACATTGATTTTTTAATGGGCTATTTAAAATGGTTGCTGCCAAAACGCCCCGATTTAAAAGTCATCATCACCTCCGCCACCATAGACCCGCAGCGGTTTTCCAATCATTTCAACAACGCCCCGATTATCAACGTTTCAGGGCGCACATATCCGGTGGAAATTCGCTATCGCCCGATTGAACAAAGCGAAGAGGACGACGAAACTACCGATGATTTGCAAAACGCGATTTTAGATGCGGTGGACGAGTTGTATCGGGATTTGCGCGGTGACATTCTGATTTTTTTAGCGGGCGAGCATGAAATCCGCGAAACCACTGAATCGCTGCGCAAACATCATCCCGCCAGTTGCGAAATTTTGCCGCTGTATTCCAAACTCAGCGTCAGCGAGCAAGAGCGCGTTTTCAAACCGTCCGGTAAAGTGCGGATTGTGTTGGCAACCAACGTGGCGGAAACTTCGCTGACCGTGCCGGGGATTCGCGGCGTAATTGACACCGGACACGCACGGATAAGTCGCTACAGCCATCGCAGCAAAATTCAGCGGCTGCCGATTGAAAAAATCTCTCAAGCCAGCGCGAATCAACGTTCCGGTCGCTGCGGACGGGTGGCGGAAGGGATTTGCATTCGTTTGTATTCGCCGGAAGATTTTGCCGCGCGTCCGGCTTTCACCGACCCTGAAATTTTGCGCACCAATTTATCGTCGGTGATTTTGCAAATGACGGCGTTAAAACTCGGTGATATTGAAGATTTCCCGTTTGTCGAACCGCCGGAAGACAAAATGATTCGGGACGGCAAGCTGGCTTTGCACGAAGTCAACGCGCTGGATAAGGAAGGCAAGCTTACCGAGGTTGGGCAAAAACTGGCGAAAATTCCCACCGATCCAAAACTGGCGCGAATGTTATTGGCGGCAGCAGAATGGAATTGTTTAACCGAAGTGGCGATTATTGTGGCGGGTTTGAGTGTGCAAGATCCGCGCGAAAAACCAGCGGATAAAATGCTACAAGCTGAGCAAAAACACGCCGCGTTTCGGGCGGATGATTCAGATTTCTTAACCTTTTTGAATATCTGGACGGCGGTTGAGGAGCAAAAAAAGCATCTTTCCAACAATAAATTGCGTAAATATTGCACGGATAATTTTTTATCGTATTTACGAATGCGCGAGTGGCACGACATTCACACGCAAATTATGCAGGTGATTAAAGGTGAATTAAAACTTGCGACTAATTCCACGCCAGCCGGATATGATGCGATTCACCGCTCATTATTGCCCGGTCTGTTGTCGAATATCGGTTTTCGCCATGAACAAAACGAATATCTTGGTACGCGCGGCTTGAAATTTTTCATTTTTCCAGGCTCTGGACAATACAAAGCCAAGCCCAAGTGGATGATGGCGGCGGAACAAGTGGAAACCAGCAAGGTTTACGCGCGAAATGTGGCGAAAATCGAGCCGGAATGGGTGGAATATTGCGCCGCGCATTTGATTAAGCAAAATTATTCTGACCCGCATTGGGAGAAAAAATCCGCTCGCAGCATGATTTCCGAGCGCACTTTATTATATGGGCTGACCTTGCAAGCGGGGCGCAAAATTCCGCATGACAAAGTTGACCCGAAAGCGGCGCGGGAGATTTTTATCCGCAGTGCGCTGGTCGAGCAGGATTATCACACCAACGCGCCGTTTTTCCGTGAAAATCAAAAGCTGCTGGAGGAAGTCGGTTATTTGCAACACAAAGAACGGCGCGTGGATTTGCTGGCGGATGAGGAATTTTTGTATCAGTTTTATCATGCCAAATTGCCGGAAACAGTTACGAATGGCGTGTTGCTCGACCAATGGCGCAAAAAAGCCGAGCGCGACAATCCGAAGATTTTATTTTTAACCAAAGAGGATTTAACCCGCGAATCGGTGTCTAACTTAAATGAATGGAATTTTCCCGACAGCAAAAAAATCGGGCGACTCACTATTCAATTGCAATATCGCTTTGAACCCGGACATGATGAAGACGGCGTAACCGCGATTATTCCGGTGCATCAACTCAATCAACTTTCTGAACAACCGTTTGAATGGCTCGTGCCGGGATTGTTAGAAGAAAAAATTATCGCGCTAATTAAATCCTTGCCGAAACATAGCCGCAAACATTTTGTTCCCGTACCGCAAACGGCAAAAGCTTGTTTGGAAATTGAGCCGGATTTTAAAGGCTCGCTGTACGATTGGTTAGGCGGAAGATTGCGCAAACTCACGGGCGAATCTATCCCGCTCACTGAATGGAGTCCGGCATCGCTCTCGCCACATTTGAAAATGAATTATCGGGTGGTGGATGAAAGTGGCAAAGCGTTGGAATACGGGCGCGATTTGAAAAAATTGCAGGAAAAACATCAAACCACAGCGGGTGATAGTTTCGACCAAATCGCCGCAGAAGAACTCAATTACACCGCCTGCGTGGCATGGGCGTTTCCTGATTTGCCAGAAAATTATCAGTTTATTCAAAATAATCAGTCGTTTATTGGCTTTCCTGCGATGGTAGATGAAGGCGATGGCGTTGGGGTGAAAATTTTTGATACCGAAATCAAAGCGCGGTTGAATCACGAAGCCGGATTAACGCGACTTTTTGCCTTGCAATGCAGTAAAGAATGTAAATATTTAATCAAAAATATGCCGCGTTTTCCTGCCGCTGAATTGCTTTATAGTCGTTTGCCAACGCATCCCTTATTAAAAGAACGCGCGAGTGTTTCGTTTAAAGAGGATTTAGTGCAGCAAGTAGTTTTTGCCAACTTTGTGGAGGGTAAAACCATTCGTACTCAAGCCGTTTTTGAAAAAAATTTAGCTGGATCAAAACCAAAATTGTTAAGTTTGGGCAATGAAACAGCGGCTTTATTGGATGACATTCTGGAGCGTTACGGCAAAATTAAAGCGGTTTTGGAGAAAGCGCAAGCTAAACCTGAATTATTGGCAGATATTTCTGAACAATTAAGTATGTTGATTTATCACGGTTTTGTCAGATATACGCTGCTTGCCGCGTTAAAACATCTGCCGCGTTATTTGAATGCTATCGCGTATCGCTTGGAAAAAGGTGCGGTGGAAACGCCGAAAATGCAGGAATTTGCGCGTTATGGTTTGCGTTATTGGAAAGATGTGGAAAAGCGTGCGAAAAATCAAACCGTGTTGCCAGAGCGCGAGGCGTTTCGTTGGCATTTGGAGGAGTTTAGAGTTTCGCTGTTTGCGCAGCAGTTGAAAACGCCTTATCCGGTGTCGGCAAAGCGGTTGGATAAGGCGTGGGATGAGAAATAGTCTTTGTAATCTATGACCTAGTTGATTTAGTTCCCACGCGGGCGTGTGGGAACGAGAGAAGCCTTCCTCAAGATTGCCTTATCAGTTGTTTCGTTTTATCCTGTTTGCATAACAACACTTCCCTTACCTATTTTATATGGCTCGCTCCCTTAATCCCTACATCGCTGGCAATCCGGTCGGCAACAGCAATGCCTTTATCGGTCGAGCTGATATTGTCCGCGAAGTGCTGCATATTTTCGCCCGTCGCGAAGAAAACGCCCTGGTGTTATACGGTCAGCGGCGGATTGGCAAAACCTCTGTTTTACAGTTTTTAAAGAAAACCTTAGCGCAGGAAACCGCGACCGGACATTATTTTCCGGTGTATTTTGATTTGCAGGACAAGGCGACTTTCGCGTTGGGTGATGTGCTGAAAGATTTAGCCAGCACCATTGCCAATGAGTTAGGTTTTCCCGCGCCGCAATTAGGTGATAATCCTGAGCATGTTTTTCAATATGAATGGTTGCCGCAACAGCTTGAAAAATTGGCAAAAGGCGCGGCGTTGGTGTTGCTGTTTGATGAGTTTGATGTGTTGGCGGCGGAATCGGCAAAAGGTGCGGGAGCAGATTTTTTCCCGTATTTGCGCAAATTGATTGCCAGTGACAGGCAACGGCTGAATTTTGTGTTTGTGATTGGGCGTAACGTCAATGATTTGAACACGATTGCGCTGTCACTTTTCAAGGGCATTACCGCGCGGCGGGTGTCGTTGTTGGGCAAAGAAGATACGTTTGCTTTGATTCGTTTGGCTGAAAAAACCAGTCCGTTGCGTTGGAGTGCCGAGGCGTTGGAGCGAATTTGGCAATTGACGAATGGTCATGCGTTTTTTACCCAGCAACTGTGTTCGTTTGCTTGGGAAGAGGCTTATGACGATGGCGATTTTGAAACTGAGGAAATTAGCGCAAGCGTTGTTGAGCGTGTGGTTGATGATGCGTTAGGCGCGGCGCGGAATGCGTTTGAGTGGTTGTGGGATGGGTTGCCGCCTGCGGAGCGCGTGGTTTCTGCGGCGTTGGCGCAAGCGGGTGGCAAAGCGGTGACTGAGACAGAATTGGAAAAGTTGCTGCATGAAAGTGGGGTGCGGATTGTGATTCGGGAGTTGCAGGACGCGCCTAAGTTGTTGCAAGAGTGGGATTTGTTAGAGCCAGTGGATGGTGGTTTTCGGTTTCGGGTGGAATTGTTGCGGCGGTGGGTTGAAGAGAATAAGCCGTTGCGCAGGGTGCAGGATGAGTTGGATAGGATTGAGCCTGTGGCGGAGAGTTTGTTTCAGGCGGCGCAGGGGTTGTATAAAAATACCCAATTGGATGCGGCGGAAAATTTGTTGCGGCAAGCGATTGGAATTAATCCTAATCATGTGAAAGCGAATAAATTATTAGCAGATATATTTTTGGCTAATCGAAATTATGATGAAGCTAGAAGCTTATTAATTAGATTATATGAATATCAACCAATGGAGGCTCGTTCCCGGCTAATTCAAGCATGGCTTGGGTTAGCATCGTCAGCAGGTGATAACGACGAAAAATTGAGTTGTTACGAAGAAATTTTTAAGATTGATTTTAATCAAAGTGAGGCAAAAAAAGCTTATATAACTATTTGGGAAACAAGAGGTGATGGCGCGTTAGAAAAAGGACTGATTTCGTATGCTCTGGAAGCATATAAAAAAGCAGGAAAAAATGAAAAAGTTGTCCATGTGGAAAACGAAATTCGAGAAACCGAAGTAAAAAAACAACTTGAGATTTTGGAATCGTTGAAACAAGAAAAAAAATATACTGAGGCGTTTGAATTAATTAAAAATATTGAAACTGATTTTCCTGAGCTTCTGGATTGGAATAACGAAAAGCAGAAAATTGAGCTATTGATTACGATAACAACCCATTATGAGCAAGGAATTGATGCGCTAAAATTAAATAAAAAGAAACAAGCGCAAGAACTATTGGCGAAGGTAATTTGTATTAATCCTGAATTTGAAGAAGCCGCCAGTTATTTATGTCTCGCGTTACAAATGATATAAACGAGGCAAGACGTGCTATTTTCAGGGCTAATGAATCCCTTAAAATTCAAACAGCAGACAAAAAAGCTCTCTTAGAAAAAACTAAAAAGAAGAAAAGCAGCATTGTTTGGATTTCACTTGTAGTAATCAGTGTGATGGTAGTTATCTTTCTCGTGTTTCGAGATTCAAAAAATCCACTTGGGAATTCTCCATCCATTGCCAAACCTGATGTTGAGAACAAATCGAATGACAAGGTTGCTATTCCAGATAAAGCATGGTTAGGCGTAGAGTATCAAGAAATGACATCTGAACTTGCGAAGTCTTCTGGAATAAAAACAGCCCAGGGTGTTAAGGTGGTTGGAGTTATCCTTGATAGTCCAGCCGCTCAAGCTGGAATTCAAATTAATGACATTATTATTGAATTTAATGGGCAACAAATTAATAATGACGGGGAAAATTTTCTGGACATGATTCAAGCATCTCCTATTAATGGGAAAGCTACTCTAAAAATTATTCGTCAAGGCAAAAGCAAAACCGTTGATTTTAAAGTAGGGCTTCGCCCAAATCAGTATAAAATTGAGATTAAACCAAACGTTGAACTAACTACCACTAAGTAGTCAATTTCACCTCGTTCCCACGCGCTGCGTGGGAATGCAGTTCAGGCGTGCTACGCCGTCTCCCTCGCACCGCAGCGCGGTACTACGGCATTCCCACGCGGCGCGTGGGAACAAGAAAATATTATCATCAGGAATCAACCATTATGGGACGCAGCCGCTATTCCATCCGTGAAACAGAAGCACCGCACTTTTTAACCTGCACCGTTATCAACTGGATGCCACTGTTTACGCGCCCGCAAACCGTTAATATCATTCTCAGTGCGTTACAATATCGCCAAGAAAATCAAGGTTGGAAAATCTACGGCTACGTCATTCTGGAAAATCATCTGCACCTCATCGTACAAGCAGAAAATTTACGCGCCGAATTGCCGCTGTTTAAATCCTACACCGCAAGACAACTGATTGATTACCTAAAAGAATGCCGCGCCGAACGACTGCTGAAACAAATGGCGTTTTTTCGTAAAGCGCACAAAACCGACAGAGAATATCAATGCTGGGAAGAAGGCTCGCATCCGCAGCTTATCCAAAATGCAGAAATATTACGGCAAAAACTAGATTACATTCACTTTAACCCCGTGAAAAGAGGCTATGTGGATGAGCCGTGTCACTGGCGATATTCCAGTGCCAGAAATTATGCAGGCTTGCAAGGCTTGATACCGATTTATAGGGATTGGTAGACGCTTTCACCTTGTTCCCACGCGCTGCGTGGGAACACAGTAACACCGCGCTGCGGTGCGAGAAACAGGGCGTAGCACGCCGACACTGCGTTCCCACGCGGCGCGTGGGAACGAGAAAGCGATTATTCCGGTGCATCAACTCAATCAACTCAGCGAGCAGCCGTTTGAATGGTTAGTGCCTGGGCTGTTAGAAGAAAAAATTATCGCTCTTGTTAAATCGCTACCAAAACACAGCCGCAAACATTTTGTTCCCGTGCCGCAAACCGCAAAAGCCTGTTTGGAAATTGAACCGGACTTTAAAGGCTCTTTATATGAATGGTTGACTAATCGGTTGCGCAAACTGACAGGCGAATCTATCCCGCTCACTGAATGGAGTCCAGCTTCTTTATCGCCGCATTTGAAAATGAATTATCGGGTGGTGGATGAAAGCGGCAAAGCCTTGGAATACGGACGCGATTTGAAAAAATTGCAGGAAAAACATCAAACTACCGCAGGCGATAGTTTCGACCAAATTGCCGCAGAAGAACTTAATTACACCGCTTGCGTGGCGTGGGCGTTTCCTGATTTGCCAGAGAATTATCAGTTTATTCAAAATAATCAGTCATTTATCGGTTTTCCAGCGATGGTGGATGAAGGCGATAGCGTTGGCGTGAAAATTTTTGATACGGAAATCAAAGCGCGACTCAATCACGAAGCTGGTTTAACACGCCTTTTTGCCTTGCAATGCAGCAAAGAATGTAAATATTTAATTAAAAATATGCCGCGTTTTCCTGCTGCTGAATTGCTCTACAGTCGTTTGCCAACGCATCCCTTATTAAAAGACCGCGCGAGTGTTTCGTTTAAAGAAGATTTAGTGCAGCAAGTGGTTTTTGCCAACTTTGTGGAAGGCAAAACCATTCGCACACAAGCCATTTTTGAACAAACGTTGAGCGAATCAAAACCAAAACTGTTAAGTTTAGGTAATGAAACAGCGGCGTTGTTGAATGAAATCATGGAGCGTTACGGCAAAATCAAAACGACTTTGGAGAAAGCGCAAGCTAAACCTGAATTACTGGCAGATATTTCTGAACAATTGAACGTTTTGATTTATAACGGTTTTGTCAGATATACGCCGCTTGCTGCGTTAAAACATCTGCCGCGTTATTTGAATGCTATTGCGTATCGCTTGGAAAAAGGCGCGGTGGAAACGCCGAAAATGCAGGAGTTTGCGCGTTATGGTTTGCGTTATTGGAAAGATGTGGAAAAAAGAACGAAAAATCAAACCGTGTTACCGGAGCGCGATGCGTTTCGTTGGCATTTGGAGGAGTTTCGAGTTTCATTATTTGCGCAACAATTGAAAACGCCTTATCCGGTTTCGGCAAAACGGCTGGATAAGGCGTGGGATGAAAAGAATAGCTGAGTGTTATTTTAAACAATGAGGATTTTAAATTATGAAACAAGTCGCTTCTTTACAATACGGTGTAATTTTTAAAAAAGCTTTTGGACAAGTGGATATATTCAAAGCTTTTGTGAAAGACATTATCGGCATTGACTTAGAAATTGATAAAGTCGAAACTGAAAAAACATTCACGCAAAAAATTGGTAATGTGAAAGTAGAATTTGATTGTTATGCTGAAGATAAAAAAAACCGCGTCATTGTTGAAATTCAACACAATAACGACCCAGACCATTATGACCGTTTTTTACATTATCATTGTGTCGCATTATTGGAACAAGCCGAGAATTATAAAAACTATCGTCCCAATTTAACCGTTTATACGATTGTTGTTTTAACGTCAGGGGATAAACATAAAACGGATATTGCAACCATTGATTTTGACCCTCGTGATAAATACGGCAAAAAATTAAATGAAATTCATCATAAAGTGATTTATTTAGCCGCTAAATATGTCGATAAAAATACGCCTGAACTTTATCAAGAATGGTTGCGTGTCATTAATGAAAGTTTAACTGAAACGATTGATGAGTCACAATATTATCGCCCCGAAATACAAAAAACAATTTCGTCCATTGAAAAGAATTTAATTACGCCTGAAGAACGTTATTTTATGATTGAGGAATACAAGCTTAAAGAAAGAATTGCGCAAGGTCAGCTTAATACTAAAAAAGAAATTGCTAAAAATTTGTTAGCAATGGAGTTGAGCTTAGAGGCTATCGAAAAGGCAACAGGTTTAACGCCTATTGAAATTGAGAATTTAAACAATGAGGATTTTGAAAATGATTAAAGTCAAAAAAACGCGCAACACAAAAAACGGCTTATCAGGTTTTGGCAAAACGGTTGGATAAGGCGTGGGATGATAGAAATTAAAAATTATTACTGAGGTAAAGTTTGTGCCTTTAATGCAAGATATAGAAGATATTATAAAATTTAAATTAATGTTAGATTTTATTGAAATCACATTAATTCAGCAATGTGAAAAAAATCCTAAAGTCTATAGAGGAGCGGGGAGTATATTCCAAGATAACAAAGGACACATTCAGTTAAAAATGTATGTTAAAGATTTTAGTCAGTTTACTGATTTGCCAAAGCATAACTCTCGTGTATTAGTTGAAGATTCTAATTTATTTTATTTAGAAGCAACAGATACGACAGGTATAAAATGGAAAGCAAAATATTTACATCTTAAACGTGGAAATATAATTACCGCAGAAATTTTTAATCTCGAACAGATTTATGAACATTCAGAAAATTTTAAGGAATTAAAAGCACAATTTTATATTCTTGGGAAATATGATTTTCCATTTAATGAATACAAAGTTACGGAATATGAAAGCTCTCTTACTATCTGTAAATTTAAAACCGATTACTTTGATTGTGAAATAGATCAACATGATAAATATATGGATGTTTTTATTTTAACAAAAGAAAGTAATGATTTTAACTTGCTAATAGATTTGATTATCGAAGCCCTTAGTATTATTACAGGGCATTATTTACAACCACTTATAAAAATGACTGAAAGTAAAAACATTCAGCTCTTGGAATTATATTCACATCGTCTGAAACAAGATGAAAAAAAACTTAACCCTCCAATATCTACTCATGTATTCGATAAAATTGAAGACTTAAAAGAGTTTATTCATTGTTATGTTACTAAATTTAAAGAGAAACGAAGTCACTTTTTCAAATCGTGGTATCGCAATTTTTTGGAGTCTCAAGGTTTGTATATCAATCAAGCTCTTGTTTTAACAGTTTCCATTGAAGGTATTTTAAAAGAGTATTTTTCCGATACAACACCTGTTGATAATACTGCTAAAATATCTACACTAGAAGAAATAGAAAAGATTTCTATTGATGAAACAATTTTTAATGATATAAAAAACTATCTCACAAAACCCAAAGAACCTAATTTGCAAAAACGATTGAAAAAATTAGTTAAAGATGATGTTATTAGCGAGGATTTATTCAAAATATGTTTAGAAATAAGAAATTATTCTGCTCACGCTGATAAAATAGTAATGGACAGTAAAAAAACAAATATGCAAAAAATAATTTATGAAATAGATGCGTGTTTAGAGTTATTCTATTTACTTCTTTTTTATTATATTGGGTATAAAGGTAGACATATTGAATATTCCAATAATGCAAAATTTGACCGGTCAGCCCAATAGGATGAGCCGAACAAAGGGAGGCGCATCTTGCTTGATTAATGCGCTTCCTTACGTCAGCGGCATCCTACATAAAATTACAGGCAACGAGCTTTTGATTAATTGTCCAAATGTATCCTGCGGAATACAATAGAGTGTATGAAATACACATTGCAAAAAACAGAAACCTTTAGCCAATGGCTTGATAAGCTCAAAGACCCTGTTGTCCGAAACAAAGTGTTGACGCGGCTTGACCGTGCAAGTAACGGCAACTTTGGCGATTACAAAGTATTGACACCTAACGTGTCGGAATTGCGTTTTACATTCGGCGCGGGTTTGCGGGTCTATTACACGGTGAAAAAAAACCACGTCATTTTATTATTGGCAGGTGGCAACAAATCAACCCAACAGCGCGATATTGAAAAAGCCATAGCCCTTTTTAACGTATTGGAGTCTTAATTATGAGCGAAGAAATTACCTCTTTTGATGTAGCAAGTTATCTTAAAACGGATGAAGACATTCGTATTTTTTTGAAGGAGGCTGTGGAAACTGGAACAACAGCGGATTTTATTCACGCGCTGAATACAGCGGTTCGGGCAAAAGGCATGTCTGAAGTGGCTAAAAAATCCGGCGTAACTCGTGCCAGCCTGTATAAATCGTTGTCAGAAACAGGCAATCCCCGTTTTGATACCATCAACAAAGTGTGCCTCGCGCTGGGCGTAAAGTTGTCTATTGAGGATGCGCTTCCTACTTGATTAAGCACAGCCCGATAGGATTTGCCGAACAAAGGAAGGCGCATCTTCCGTGATTAATGCGCTTCCTTACGTCAGCGGCATCCTACACAAAACCACAGGCAACAAAAAAACACCTTTGGTTTTTATCTCTGACAATTTTCACATTCAAAGTGTATCCATCAACTTTTGAAAATTTTCAAGACGACCAGTCGTCTTGAAATTTTTTTTGCAAAAAATAATTCTATAAACATCTGCAAAATACAACGGCCTTTATTTATGCTTTATATGACAAGATAGTCCTTTGCGGTATAACTCACAGTTTGTAATACTGTAACCGCTACAATCTTTTAAACCGATTCTCACGCAAGGCAAAGCTAGCTAATCTCAATGCCGCGCGTCAATTTTATCTTTGAAACTAGAGAGGAAAAAATCAATGAAAAACAAAAAAACGTTTTTTATTTGCATGAAAATCCTAATGCTGGGCAGTGTTTTACAGCTAGGTTTTTCCAGTCCCGCAGCAGCAATATCTGTACCTGCGAAATGCTATGATCCATTGCGTGCCCCTGTGTATCCTGCAACAACCGGCACAACAGTAGTAACGCCTACAGTACAAGCTGCGCGTTTTTTAAACATGGCAACATTTGGCGCAACATCAGCTGATATTGTGCATTTGAGCAGAATGACCCCAGAGCAATGGATTACTGAACAATTGGGTTTGGATGCCTCATGCCATTTAGCAACTTTGAACCAAACGCAAGGTAACAATCAACGCGAAAACCGGATGGAAGTTTGGTTTCGGCTCTCCACCACTGCGCCCGACCAATTACGGCAACGAGTGGCATTTGCATTATCAGAAATTTTTGTGGTTTCCGATGTCGGTACAGGCATTCCTACCAATGCAATGGCGGTGTATTACGATATATTAGTGCGCAATGCTTTTGGCAATTTTCGCAATATTTTAGAAAATGTGACTTTATCGCCAGCAATGGGGCGTTTTTTGTCGATGCTAGGCAATCAAAAACCTAACAAACTCAAAGGCATTCGCGCGGATGAAAACTATGCGCGGGAAATTATGCAGTTATTTACTATGGGCTTAGTCAGACTGGATAATAACGGCAATCCTTTGCTGACCACTGCTGGTGCAACCATTCCAACTTACAATCAAGCAGGTGTTGAAGGATTGGCGCGAACCTTTACGGGCTGGAGCTGGGGTAATTCAGTTAATTTTACCGATGGGAATGATTGGCGCATTAGCATGAAGCCTTTTATTGCCTACCATGACAGAGCCGACAAAACGATTGTCACCACAAAATTAATCCCTGCGCTAGGCACACCGGAGGCTGATTTAACACTTGCGTTAGATACCATTTTTAGACACCCCAACGTAGGCCCTTTTATTGCACGGCGATTAATTCAACGCTTAGTCACCAGCAATCCTTCACCTGAATACATCGGCAGAGTAGCAACGGCGTTTAATAATAATGGACAAGGTATTCGCGGTGACATGAGAGCAGTGGTGAAAGCGGTTTTATTAGATTCTGAAGCATTAGGAGGCAAAACAGCCAATCCCAATTTTGGTAGATTACGCGAGCCGCTGCTAGCCTTAACCCATTTATGGCGAGCGTTTGATGGCAATGCTGCCGATGGCACAATGCCTTATTACTATCCTGAGTCGAATATTTCTCAAGCTCCGTTATCAGCTCCCAGCGTGTTTAATTTTTTCAAACCTGATTATGCACCAACACGTTATTTTGAAAGCAAAGGTTTAGTTGCTCCTGAGTTTCAATTAGTGAATGAAGCAAACGTCACCTCGTTTCAAAACTCGTTATATTCATTAATTGAATGGTCGTATAAACAAAAAACCAATATTTCTTTAAATCAAGTGCAGATTAATATTGAGTTGTTGCGCAAAAAAGCTGCCAATCCCGCCGATTTAGTGAATTATCTCAGCTTGATTCTCACTGCTAATCAAATTCCAGACAATGTGAAAACTGTATTAGTCACTTATTTGAAAAAAGTGGCAATGGAAACTGGTGCTCGCTCTGGTGTGGTGCGCTCGATTGACGCACTTTATTTGATTATGAGTTCCCCTTATTATTTAATTCAACGCTAAGCCTAAAGGAGATTTACGATGAGCACATTTAAACATTGGACGCGCCGTGATTTTTTACGCGGTGCATTGGCAAGCGCGGCAGGCCTTAGTACGCGCGGGTCGGCATTAGGTTTTTTAACTGCCACTCATGCTGCGGCAACCCAAGCTGCCACCACAGATTACAAAGCCTTAGTGTGTATTTTTCTAGCAGGCGGAAACGATGGGTTTAACATGTTAATCCCCAGTGATGATGCACGTTATGCTGTGTATAAAACCGCACGGGCTAATTTGGCTTTACCACCTGAAAAATTATTGAGTTTAGCAGCCACTTCTGCAACGCAAAAATACAGCGTTCCAAGTTATGCCGATGGTTTTCGCAATCTGTATAGCGCGGGGCAATTAGGTTTTATTGCCAATGTCGGCACATTGTTGCAACCGACCACTAAGAAAAATTATCAAGCCGGCATTGGTTTGCCAGATCAACTGTATTCGCATAACGATCAATCCGACCAAGCCCTTTCTTCACAACCTGATGCTTTAGTGCGCTCAGGTTGGGGTGGACGAATTGCTGATTTAATGGCAAGTAGCAATGGCACAAGCCGTTTGCCGTTAGGGATTTCATTGGCAGGTAATACTTTGTTTCAAGTGGGCGAAACCGCCGTGCCTTACAATTTAAGTCCTTATGGTGCAAAAAGCTTATACGTTGCGTCTTCTGATCCTAAGAATGCGCGATACAACGCTTTTAATTCAATCTTGGATATGGCTGCCTCAGATCCGTATTTGTTAAAAAGACAATTGGCAAACGCGACTAAACGTTCGATTGATTTGAGTGATACGCTTATTAACGCACTGGCAACCAGCAGCAAAGGTTCGGGTGTTTGGCCTGCAACGTCGTTGTCACAACAGTTGCAAATGGTGGCGCGAATGATTAGCGTGCGGCAAACATTGGGGATGTCGCGGCAAGTGTTTTATGTGGTGCAGGGTGGCTATGATACTCATTACAACCAGATGGAATTGCATCAGAATTTGATTACTGATTTGTCAGATAGTATCGCTGCGTTTCAAGCGGCGATGACTGAGTTGGCGGTAAGTGATAAGGTAACGAGTTTTACTATGTCTGATTTTGGACGTACGCTGACTTCTAACGGTGATGGTACTGACCATGCGTGGGGGAATATTCAATTGGTTGCCGGTGGCGCGGTGTTAGGTGGGAATGTGTATGGTAAGTTTCCTAGCCAAGTGATTGATGGTGCGAATGATGCGGGTTATGGTCGGTTGATTCCGACTACGTCAATTGAGCAGTATGCGGCAACGTTGGCGAGTTGGTTTGGGGTGGATGCAACAGGTTTGCAGACTATTTTTCCGCATTTGAGTCGTTTTTCAACGCCTAGTTTGGGTTTTATGCGCTAAGCGTTATTTCAACAATAAACAAGCTGTTTTGCTTTTTAAGCAGCTTGTTTTTCCTTTCTTTTCAAGTTTTTATCCTTAAAAACTTCTTCTTGAAAAATAGTCGCGAATTAATCTAATTTTTTTTAGGTTATCGAAATATAGAAAATCTGATGTTTTGATTGCTAACTTATAGAATTAGCATTTATGATTCGCTTATCTGTAAAAACAACGATAAGAACAAAGCGGATTTGTCAGATAAAGGTAGATAGTGATTGTTCAATAGAGAGGTGTAACATGAATATTGTTGGAATAAAAGAGCTGCAAGCGGATATTGGAAAACTAGAGTCTTGTTTTGAGCCTGATGAATGTACTTTGATTACTCGTAAAGGCAAACCGATTGGTTTTGCGTTGTCTTTTAGTGATACGTTGGTGCAAAACGGTTTAAAGTCTTGGTTCGCTATCAAGGCTTTTGAAAAAGGTGATTTGAGTTTAGGTCAGTTGGCAAATATGTTGGGAAAAACTAAAGTTGATACACTAAAAATGTTAGGTCAATTTAATATTCCGGTTGCTGATTATGATTTGCAAGAAGATTTTGCCGCTATAGAAGCATTATTCTCCACATGAAAGCAAAGAAAATGATTATCAGTGATGCAACAACACTGATTGTGTTAGAAAAACAGCGCAAACTGTCATTACTTTGCCAACTTTTTGAAAAGGTCATTATTCCTGAAACGGTCTACCAAGAATTAATGGCAGGTTTGCCCACTGGGGCAGTTTTAGATACCGTAGCTTGTATTGAAGTTGAAACAGTTGCTTTATCAGAGCGTTTGGCAAATTTATTGATTGTGCTAGACCAAGGTGAAGCGGAAGCCATTGAATTGGCAATTTCAAAGCAGTTTCCATTAATCATTGATGAAAAGAAAGGTCGGAAAATTGCGCAACAGATGGGGCTGATAATTACAGGTTTGGCAGGTTTGCTGATTCTTGCAGTGAAAAAAGAGATTATTACTGCTTTGCAAGTTGAAATTATTTTGAATGACGCGATAAAACAAGGTTATCGCCTTTCAGACAGTTTATACCAGCAGACGATAGAAAAAATTCGCTAGTTCAGTAACCACGCCTTTTCGCCAGTTTGCATTTTTTTTCACTTGTTCAGAGATGTATTTGCCGACATTCCAGTAAATCTTAATCAGTGTGGAATTAAGTTGTTGATAGACGTGTTGAATTTGGGTTAAAACTTCATTGAATTGAACTTTGATTAAATCCGGCATTCTTAAGTTCCTGTGAGTTTTTACATCTGGAATGGGTGGTTTTTGTGGAGTATTTTTTGCAGTTTTGTAGCGCGAGCGAAACACGGAAAGGTGGCGTTATTGTTGCGTTTGTCCCGTATTACATTTCATAGGGACTGCCTTGTTTTTGTAGGGTTGATTTACAACCACGCATTATGAATTTTAACCCCGCTTCTTGCCACATCATCGACATTTCGAGTGACCAAAATCATGTCATGTACCAATGCAGTTGTGGCAATCAATCCGTCAATAATGGGCATCGGTTTACCTTGTTTTTCAAGCTCGCCTTGCAAATCCCCCCAATATCGGGCAATTTCAGGGGTGATATTCAAAATTCGGTTTTCAAAGCGTAATGTTAAATCTTGTTCTAGCCATGTTTTCAGATTAGATTTGCGTAATGATAGCGGTAATTTCGCAATTCCTTTTTCGATTTCGCCTAATGTTAAAACGCTCAAAAATAAATGTTGTTCTTCGATTGTTTCAATCCAAGTAATCACATTTTGATTGGACTGCTTTTTGGTTAATTCCGAAACAACACAGGTATCCAATAAATAGTTCATAATTCAATATCGCGCCCTGTGTCTTTATCACGTTCTAAATCTAAAGGTAAATCGTAAAGCGGGGATTTTTTGAAAAAATCAACTAAGGTGTTTTTAGGTTTGAGATTTTTTTTATAATCTTCAAGCGATATAACCACGACTTGTTGTTGATTTTTGAGTTCAATGATTTGAGCGTGATGAGCTAGGGCTTCTGCTATTAAGCTATCAAAACTATTTTTGGCTTCTTCTAATTTCCAAATGCTGTTCATTTTAAAACTCCTTATTCTTTACAGTGGGATTGGGATAATGTAATTAAAACTTGCATAATGATTTCTTTGTATTTTTAGAAAATGGGGGGCTTTTTTTCTGTTGTATCGTGTGTTGTTTTGTAGCGCGGCGAAACACGGGAAAGGTGGTGTTATTGGTTGCGTTTGTCCGTATTCCATTTCATACGGACTAGTTGCTATATATGTAAAAATATCAATTTAAATGGTAATCACCTTCACCACACACGATAGCCCTTCAATTTCAGGAAAATCGAGTTGTCCGTTGCTATCCTGCATTTTCCAATACGACATAAATGAACCCGGATAATCCGGTGCAGTAAATTCTACGGTTAAATCCACTGGTTCGCCGGGTAAGGTTCTGGGGATAGGAATACGGTTTTGAGTCGGAATTAGTCCGCGCTGAGTTTTGGGAGCTGCAAAATCGGTGGCGTGGTGTTTAAATTCTAGTGTATTATCTAAGCAGATTAAGTATCTGTCACGCCATTCTACTGCGCCGATGTTTTGAATCCGCCAGGTTTTGGAAAAAACCGCGTTAGCCAAGACTATCATGCCATCGGGAATGGTGACATCGGCAATGAAGCCGGTGGCATCCCGCGAATGAATTGCGCTGCTGCTGGCGAAGTCTTTGCTGATGAGTTTGTCAAAGATGAGTCGAAACAGCACGAAGGGATGGACTTCTAGCGCATTGGCTAATTTGATGAGGGTGAGCATTTGCGATTTTTCGGCATTGTCGCGTAAGTCATACAGCGTTTGGCGTGAAATTCCGGCTCTTCGGGCGGCTTCTGCAAAGGAGATATTGAGTTGCTTGATTCTGTCTTCAAGGTAGTCGTCAAAATATTGGCGGTGATGGGTTGGATTCATGGTTGATTTTTTTGCAAACTGTACAGAGAACTTGACACTTGCGGTGATATTATCATATCGCCTTGTTATTTTAGGCTTTTAGGCGTAAAACTTATCACCGATTTTTCGAGAATATTTTTGTTAAGGGGAAGAAAATGAAGAAGAAATTAACGAATTTAAACGTTGTGAAGACAGCATTATCAGGCGGAGCAAAGTTATCTTTGCTGGCTTTTTCAATATCCGTTTTAGCATCACCAGACCAATACGATTTAAGTTTGGGAGGAAATCCGAGTTGGAATGAAAACACTCCAACCACAAATTTTTGGGAGCATCGTTATGTGAATCCTAGTAGAACGGAGGAATGTAAAAAAAATAGCAAGAAATACAATCCTGCCAAATGTCTAGTTTGCGAACCAACAGACAAAGATAGTGAATGTGCTACTCATACGGGTCGTGATACTCATTCAACAGAAACAAAAAAAGTTAAAATTAATGGTAAAGACGAAAATCGAGGGGTCATTAGGTCTTACGGATTTGGACAGGTCAAAGCCATAACAAACAGTAAATCTTTATCTTACATTGGCATACAACATTTATTAAATTCTGGAGAAGTTGTTAAAGCTAATTTGTTGCATGGAGATTATGAAAATACTCTTAAAAACAATGATTATCTTGCAAAAAAACAATTATTAGGCACTGAAAGTAATAACGGAGATGGAATACCAGTGCATTTACACACAGAAATTGCTTCTACAACCTCATCTGCATGGGTTTATACATCTAATGCTATTCCAGATAAAAATGGAACTCGTGAGTACACTAACAATGGCAAAGGAGCGTTAATAGAGAGTTACGATAAAGATGGGTTAATAGCCCATTATGATAAAAACAAGTATAGCCCCATTTTTTACTCTCCAGACGATACTTTCAACAACCATTTAGAATTGTTGCCTTGGCTATCAAACAACAGTAGCAACACTACACCGTCATCTAGCAACTTTGATGTTTATGGTATTGCAGGTAAACCTTTTTATGGAAAAATGGAATTAAAACGGACTACTAAAGAGAAATCTTTCAATGCAATCAGCATCCTAGTAAATAGAGGCAGTAAGCGAGACAGTTTAACTTCTATTACTGCGGCTGAAGGCAAATGGCTGGCTGCAACATGGGCAAACTCAGACAAAGTAGCTCCTAGTTCCAGTGATTCAGTAACTATTCCTGCTACTAGCCAAGTATATCCAATTCAAGGAAACCGCAGCAGCTATACAGCAGGTGACTATGCTGCTACTCCTTCTATTAAGGAAAATGCAACTACGGAAATAAAAGGCTATCCTGTCATTTTTTCAGTTTTGGCTAATGAAAAGTCAAAAGTTATTGATAACGACAAACCAACTGGTAATGCGTATGTAAAAACAGGCAGAACAGAAACAGAACCAGGTTATTTTCTAACCTCAGACATTGCGAATGGCAAAAGCGACGCATCCGCAACGTGGCAACCAAATGCAGAAGGGGAATATCAAATTTCTGTTTTTATTCCTAAAACTACAAACTCGAAAGTTGTTTATAGGATAAAACAAAAATCAGGTGATGCACCAAGTTTAGCGTGTGTTACTCAAAATAATGCCAATGGTTCTTGGTCTCCATTAGTTGTTATTCCAACGCCTCTTAAATATACAAACCAAGATGGCATAATAGATATTAATGATTTAACTTGTACCGCAGGAGGAAATACAACGACAGCAACAAAATTTAATTTTACAAATACAGGTCTTGTATCTGCTACCCTAAGTTTTGCTCCTTCAACAGACATAACAACAAAGTTAGCTAATAATGAGCATTTGAAAGATAAAAAGGTGGCTTTTGATGCGGTTAAATTTGAAGTACCTTCTACAACAACGACTACACCAAGTTCCATAGCGTTGTTAGGGAAAACGATTGGGTATAAATATCATTATCCAACCATTAATGATATTGCTTTATCAGCTCCCAATGGTAATTATGTAGTTTCTAATGGAGTAGAAATAGCGGATGTTTCCGGTGCAGGAATTTCTCTTGCCACAATGGATATTTCTAATTCTAATATTCTTGTTCAATTTACAAGAGTCGGCTCATGGGATTTTAAAGACTTCAATGGTTTTGAAATTTATGATGTCAATAACAGCATTGCTAACATTACAGATGTTGTTATTAATCCTGCTACTAATTTAGCCGGTTTTGATAAATCGCGTATTACATTTAACGCTAATCAGATTTGGATTAATTGGCAGGGATTAAGTTTTGATGCAAATACCAAGCTTTCGTTAGACATTAAATAGTAACCTGTAACTCGTAACCCGACATCCGCTAAAATAACAGCAGGTGTCGGGTTTTGTTTTTTAACAGCAAAAAAACAATTACTCATCTCTTTCAAATAGCCACCCACCAAACAAAACATGCAAATCACCCTTAACATACCGGATAACTTACCCGTTGAGATGGTAAAAAATTACATTCACACCATCGAAATGCAAATACAGCTATTTTCCCAAACCATTGCGCAAACCAGCAATCAAGCCGTTCAATTACGAAAACTGTTTAAAGAAACACAAAGCCTGCCCAGCGTGGCTTGCTTAACCGATGAAGACATCGCAAACGAAATCGAACAAGTCAGAAACGGCTTATGAAAGTCATTATTGATACCAATATCCTCATTTCTGCGATTCTGAAAAACCGCATTCCTGAAGAAGTCGTGTTTAACATTATCATCAATCCGGCGTATCAATGGCTCGCCAGCTCTGAAATTATGGACGAATACAAAAAAGTCTTGGTGCGCCCTAAATTCAAACTTTCTGAAACTGTATTGCAACAGTGGTTTAGCATTTTTGAAAAACACATTACCGTTGTAAGTGCTCAATTGCCGATTGATTTTCCACGCGACCCGAAAGATGCCAAGTTTTTAGCCTGTGCTATTGCCACTCAAGCCGATATTTTTATTTCTGGTGATAAAGATTTTTCAGAAGCTCAAAAGCTGCTTGAACAAACTCAAATTTTATCGGTTCGTGAATTTTTTAACCGGTTTGTGGCTGTTTTAAATCCAGATTTACATTAAACTCGAAATCCCACATCCGCTAAAATAACGGCAGGTGTCGGGTTTTGTTTTTAATCAGAAATTGTGATTGGCTTTCACTCACCAAATAAACGTAAACTAACAGAATATTGTGCAGCCTGAATTAATTCTGATACAAGGTTGTAACGCAATGATTGAAATAAAAAATCTCAAGAAATGTTTACTGCTTTTGCTGAATATTAGTGGAATATAAAACAAAAAAATAGCCGCATTGCACGGCTATTTTTTTATTAAATGTCGATAACATTATTTCCCCCTACTAACAACTATTATCCTTGGCAAACAATTTACTTCATTCAAGTGACAAAACCAACCGTTTTCCTAAAGCTTTAGCTGCCCTATCTAACTGCTTAAGACTCGCCCAATGCCGAGGATTCTCTAACCTTTGAGCTGTTGTCCACGTTGTATCCATCGCATTAGCCAACTCAGTTAATGACTTAGCTCCTCTAGCTTTTTTCAATAGCAAAGCAGCCTGCACTTTAGAATTAGGAGAAGCTAAATAACCATTTTCAGGACAAACAGAAGGCTCTGGTATTTCCTCATTATCCTCTAACCGACACGCTAAAATGGCACTTAAAACCTCTGCTGCATTAAATGCGGCTTCCTCCAAAGAATCTGCCTGAGTAATACCTTCCTCTATATCAATAAAATGAACAAAAAAACGTCCATCTTCATCTAACTCAGCCAAATAAGGATAGGCAATAATCATAATAATTTAACTCCTGTTTGTTTTTCGATAGCTTTCAGCAAACCAATTTGAACATCTTTAGAACCGTGAACAGGAATAGGGACTTTTTTATTGAGTTCAGAGTTTTTCATAATATGATGACTGCCTTCAACTCTAATCAAAATCCATCCTTCTTTTTTCAATTTAGCAATAATTTGTTTACCATTCATAGCACTTTACTTGCTTGTTTCCACTTGAAAGTTTATTTGATTCAACCACTACAAATGATTACTGCATCAACGCTCTCACACTATTAATCAAATCATCCTCCGTAAACGGCTTAGTCATAAACCTAGTCACCCCAGCCGCCTCAGCCTGCTTTCTATGCTTCTCAGTCGCCCGCGAAGTAATCATAATAATGGGCGTATTTTTCATATCCTCACGATTACGCACATGCGCCGTCAACTCAATCCCATTCATACGCGGCATTTCCAAATCCACTAAAATAATATCGGGAATCGCCTTTTCCAAATACTTAAGCGCGTCCAAACCATCAATCGCAGTTTCAACTTCCAACCCCGAATCCTTCAACAACATTGCCACCGACCGCCGCGCACTCAACGAATCATCAATCACCAACGCCACCGGCAAACCATGAATACTATCCGCCAACGCCTTCGTGGCATCCGCCAACACATAATCATATTTCACCGCATGATGCAGCATTTCTACCAAATCAATCACCGGCGCAACCGCACCATTCCCCAAAATAGACGCACCGGTAATCCCTTGAATATGCGGAATATAGCTACCCATATTTTTCACTAATAAATCGCGATAGCCCAATAACTCTTCAACAAAAATAACATACGACCTGCCAATCTCATCCTCAATTCGCAATGCCTGTAATTTTTGCGCCGCACTATAATTCATTGGAATTCCAACTAATTCAGCAAAATATTTCGCCTGATAACGCTGCGCTTCTATCTCGCAAAACAACTGCCCCTCTTCCTGCACCACCACACATTCATCCGCATGATGAATTTTGCGCAACCCGCGATTAGAAATCGCCATTGTTTGTCCACCGCATTTCACCAACAGCGATAACATGGAAGACAAAGTCAGTGGAATCGTGATTTCTATCGTCAAACCCTCACCGCGCACCGATTGCAAATTCATTTGCCCTTGAATGCTGGAGATTTTAGTTTGAATCGCATCCATCCCAATCCCCCGCCCTGAAGTTTGCGTGACAACAGCGCGAGTGGAAAAGCCCGGAATCAAAATCAGTTTATGAATTTCTGCGTCAGTTAATTTTTGACTGGCTGAAACCAAACCTTTTTTAATCGCGGTTTGTAAAATATTGCCACTGGCTAAACCAGCACCATCATCTTTACAAGTAATTACCGCATAATTGCCTTTGCGACTAAACTCCAACGTAATTTTGCCATTTTTGGGTTTCTTAAATTTCTCTCTGATATGTTGCGGCTCAATGCCATGATCAATTGAATTTCTTAATAAGTGCATCAACGGTTCAACCATATCATTCAGAATTTCACTATCAATCAGAATATCCGCGCCTTTGATTTCCAAATCCACTTCTTTATTCGTGGCACGACAGGCTTGTCTGACAATCCGTTGGCAGCGCGACGCAATCGTACTGGCTGGCACCATCCGAATACTTTGCACAATCGCTTGATTTTCCTTTTGAATACCGTCTTCTTCCACCATCAAATATTTCAAATTGACCAGTTGTTCATCCATCTGAATATTCACTTCGCGAATATCGGTTGCCACTTCTGAAATGCGACTAGCAGCGGTGTGCAGCTCGTTATATTGTTCCATTTCCAGCGCGTCAAACTCAGTGTTTGCTTTGCTATGATTCGGTTTATGGCTATAGCCTTGAATACTGATAAATTGATCTAATTCGGAAACCAACGATTGCAACTGCCAAGTGAGTTCATTCAAGTTTTTCAATTCTTGTGAAAAGCCTTTAATCCGCTCTTTAAATTGCTCACTTAAAATACTGCCCTCGCCTGTCATGCGCAGCAATTTATCAATCACTTCACTCGGCACGCGCGTCATTGCCACTGTTTCTGTGTTTTTTGTTTCCTGCAAGGCATGAGTTAAATCTGCACTCGCGTCGACTGGCAACGCTATCGTTTCAGGCGCAATTGTTTCAGTTTCAGCCGATAAACCGTTTGCAGCAATTTGATTTGCCCAATCCAATACATTTTGTAAAACTTGCAAAGCTTGGTCGGGCGGCTGTTGTTCGCCATTGAGCATTAAATCGCTCATCATTTCTAAACAATCTGCCGATTCCAGCAACACAGCGGCTAAAGCTTTCGTCGGAAAAGTTTGTTGCTCACTGAGATATTCCAGAATTTCTTCCAAATGATGCGTGACAACCGCAATCCCTGATACGCCGACAATATTGCCAGAGCCTTTTAAGGTATGCGCAATTCTTTGTGCTTCCTGCAACTGCTCAACATTGCCATTGCCAGAAATAATTTGCTGAATAACGCGGGAAAAATTGCCCGTCAGCACGGGCAATTCACTGAGCAAAGAATCTAACAATTCGCGATTCACATCTTCTGGCACAAGCAGCGAAACATCATTCAATTCCGCCCGCGTTTTGCGATTCTCCAATTGCGGATTATGGTCACAGAGCGTGATGCCAGATAACAATCTCAGAAATTGTTCCGCTTCTAACTCTGTTAAAGACTGTTTCCATCCCGACAAACTGAGCTGAGCCACTAAAGCCCGCGCGTTTTCAGGCTCAGTAATCGCGGCAATATAATTTTGAATCAGCGGCAGAGTGTTTTTAAATAATTCCGATTCAATGCTGGTGAAAATATCGCTGTCTCTGCGACTGCGCATATTCACGGATAAGTGCGTAAACACCTGCGCCAAGCCCAATAAGCCGATGGTGTTACAGGCTGTGGTGAGATTTTGAAACTTAAATTCGTGATTTCTTAAAATTTGTTTAAATGCGTCAATATCGGCGGCGGCTTTGATTTCATCCTGAATATCGGCAAGCAACAAGGCAAACTCAGCGCGTACCATGCCAATCAATTCTGGATTCACATTCACAGTCGCTTGAGTCACCGTTTCTGCTGGCGCAACATCCTCTGCAAGTGTTTCAGGAACAACAGGCTCTTCTTCAACAATAGCTTCTGTGACTGCAATTTCTTCTGGAAACTCTGCAAAATCTTGCGGATTATCTTCAGGCACATCTGCTGCTGTTTCAGATTCCGTTGTTAATTGTGCAAAAACTGCCAATTCTGCATCGGTTAAAACCACTTCCGTTACTTGCGTTTCTTCGATTTCTTGCGCTATTTCCGCATCACTAATCAAAGCATTATCATCATTATTATTGTTAGAAAATAAATCATTATGCGACAGAATATTTTCATCTTCTTCTGCGGCAAACATCGAATCATGTTGATTTTCTTCTGCCATAACTTCTAACAGAATTTCTTTATCCACAGTCGTGATTGGACGCAACCAAAGCGTGTTTTCCAAACATTCACACAAACTATTGCCGCTATTTATCGCAACGACATTTTGCAAATGCTGAATAAAAACACTCTGCCAAGCAGATAACAACTGTAGCCGCGCTTGCGTCAGCGGAATTTTTTGTTCAACCCACTCCAAACAATTTTCAGCAAATAACGAGGTCATATCTGCAAAAGTAAGCTGTTGATTTTCTGCAATAATTTCTGCAATCACCATCCAACTTTCGGCATAACTCTGCAAATATTCATAACAAGCCGCGTTATTTCCTGCATCTAACAAGCTTTGCATGGCTGCTATTTGCGCTTGCGCATCATCAAAAAAGCATTGGATTTCTTGCAAAAGAAGATGGTTATCAGACTTATCGTCGCTATCCTGCTGTGAAAAATCTGTTAGGTTTTTGCTGGCAAGTTCTTGATAAAAATCTGCAATCCCTAAACCTTCCAGCAACATCAATTCATCTTCTGGTGCTATTGGCAACAACCACAAAGGATTTCGTAAGCATTTGACCAAGCCAAAACCAAACTGCGCCTTATTTTCTGTTTGAAAATAGCCGGCAAATAAATCTTGCCAGTGATTGAGTAAGGCCAGTTGTTCGTTATTTAAATAGTCCAGCGGCGAAAAAGTTTCTTTGCTTAGTTCCGTGAAAATCAATATCACATCGGCTAAACCCAATAACGCATCATCATTTGCCACCGTATCGGCAATGGTTTGCCAGCAATCTTGATAATCTTGCCATTGCTGTTTAAACACCGCGCCGTCATTTTTCCCTACTTCAATCGCTGTTTTTAACAATGCCGTGCTTTGATTAAAATGCGGTGCAATTTCTTGCCAGATTGAGTGATTGATAACATTCTCAGTCTCAGAAAGACTCTGCGCTACTTCGCTGTTTAAATTGAGCGTTTCACTCAACTCTAACGACTGTTCTGCGTGAGTTTCTTCAGTATTTTCAGTGCTCACGCTTGTTTCTTGCTCTGCAATCGCAGCATCAACAATGACTGGCTTAGCGATAACGCTAGTCGCAACAGAAAAACCGGTTAATAACATTTCTTCATCTTCTGGCAAAATCGCACCAGACCACAGCGGATCACGCAAACATTTAATCAATCCAGCTGCAAGCATTTGATTTCCCTGACTTTGCAGATAGCTATTAAACAAGTTTTGCCATTTTTTTAATAAAGCGATGTGTTTTTCATCAAAACTTTGCAGTTGTTCAAATGCTTGCCGGCTCACTTCAATAAACAACAGCACCACATCTAACAGCGCGAACTGTCGCCCATCATTTTCTATTTGCTGGGCGACCGCTAACCAATTTTCTAAATAGTGCTGCAAACTTTGTTTTAACGCGGAAAGATTATTGCTCGATTGCTGCTCGGCAATGCTTTGTAATGCGATTGTGGTTTCCTTGAATAATGGCTTGAGTTGTTGCCACAGCGTAACGGGGCGGATTTCTGGCGAGGGGGAAATATTCGCGGCTGGATTTTCAGCCACTGTAGGTGAATCAACTGTTGTGCTAATAGATTCGGCGTTCAGTTTATCAATCACTGAGGTGAAACTGTCTAATAACATCAGTTCATCATCTGGCTCTAAACCCATTGCCAAGAGCGGACTATTTAAGCATTTGATTAACGCCAGCGCGTGATCGCGATTGTCGGGCGCATTAATATAATTCACAAATAACTGCTGCCATTGTTGCAAAAACAAACATTGCGCATCAGTTAATAAATCTTGCGTATTTTTTTCAAATGCAAACAAGCTGGCATCGGCAAACAGCAAAATAATATCCTGCAACGCCAAGTTTTCCAGTGCTGCGGCTTTTTCCGCGCAGTCACTCCAACCTGCCATATATTGACTTAACGCAGAAGAATCATGCTTTGCAAGGGGAAGTAGCTGTTCGACATTGGCTAAAACGGACGCGAAAACAGCGAGATAGTCGGATTTTTCGATTGCCATTTAAGATGCTACTCAGGCAGTTTGAAAACATTTACTTTCACAATCAATTCGTCAGCATCTTTGGCTAAATCATCTGACAAATTGCGTTGTTGTTGTAATTGTTCGTTGGTTTTAATTGTGCTGATTTGAATATTTTGCGCGTGTTCTTTTAAACTTTTTCCCACTTCTAACTGGGCAATAGTGGCAGCTGCAATTTTTTTCACCGCAGAAACTAACGATTCTGTGGTGGCACGACTTTCCTTCATTCTTCTGCCCGCTTCTTCGGCTTGTTGCGTACCATCCACCACCTGACTAATCACAGTATTCATGGTTTTCATGGTGTCTGAGGTATCAACTTGAATATTTTTCACCAACGTTGCAATTTTTTCAGTTGCCTCGCGGGAACTTTCCGCCAAACGTTGCACCTCGTTGGCAACCACCATAAATGCTTTCCCAGCTTCGCCTGCTGATGCTGCTTGCATTCCTGCATTCAATGATAAAACGTGAGTGCGTTCCGCAATATTATTAATGATATTCACCACCGCAGTAATTTCTTGTGAACGCTCACCTAAGCGTTTTAGGCGTTTTTCAGTTTCACGAATAATGTCGCGAATGCTGTTAATGCTGGCAATAATCTCTGCAACCGCTTCCACTGCTGACTCGGTAGTCAACATGGTTTTCTCTGATTCTTTATTGGTAATTTGCGAGAACTGCGCGATTTTAATCATGGTATTCACCGCAGTGGTCAGTTCTTGTAAAGTCGCTTCAATTTCTTTGCGTTGATTATCCGCAAACAACATAACACTGCTCGATTGTTGTTTGACTTTTCCAGACGTGCTGTTGACCCGTGCAGAAATCTGCGCCACTTCTTTTAAGGTAGCAGACATTTCGCCCGTTAATAAATTAATCGAATCAGAAACTGCCCCCGTCATATCTTCTGCGACAGGTACTTTTACCGTTAAGTCTTTTTGGCTTAAAACCGATACTGAACGCAATAAGCTAATAATCGAAGTGTTTAATTGTTGATGTTCGTATTCGGTTTTTGCTAAGGAAGTGACGCGCTCATCAAGCAACGAATCAAAAGCATTCGCTAAATTGCCGATTTCATCGCGACTAGAAACCTCAACTCTGGCATCTAAATTTCCTGAGGCAATATCATTAATCACCCCTTGTAAATAAGAAATTGGTTTAATAATGCCATTTACAACCACCAGCCACAATGCCGACATAATCACGACTAAGACTGCCAGCACCACAGCATCAAAGGTATTATCATCCACATTGATGGTTTTTGCGTAAACAATCGCTCCAAGTCCTATGATAAAAAAAATCACTACCAATAAAAATTTATAAACAATTTTTATATTAAGAAAACTTTCTTTGAGTTTCTGAAAAATATTCATCCTTCCTGCCTATTATTATGAAAGTTATCAGTTATTCGTTACGTTAAGTCATTAAAGGAGTGCAAGCTTTGCTTGCATATTAGGAAAATCGTGACTTCCCATGAGTAGAAATTTCAGTTGCTAATTGAATTTTACCCGCCTGACGTGGCAAGCAAAGTTTGCACTCCAAAATATCCCTAATCTTTTATTTAGCTACTGACAACTATTTTACTACTGCTTTAAAACTATAAAGTTACTTTAAAGTCAATAACTTAACAAATTAAATACACACTTTTTCCCCAAGCATAGAAAAAAAACTTTCTTTATCTAGCTCTAACCATGTTTTTTCGGCTGAATACGCCGCCAGCACATAACGCTCTACTTTGGGCATAAGTTTAGGAATTTCATCTAATTTTGTTAAATCACTTAGCAATTCTGGATAGGTTTTTAACTGAAATGCCACCGCTTTTTCACCTTTACCTAACACTAAAAGTAATTTTTGCGTATCGGCATCTTCTTTAAAATCAAAATAGCGTGCCAAATTAAACGCAGGAACTAAGCTCCCGCGCAGATTGATAAGCCCCAACATCCAGCTCGGCGTATTAGGCACGGCATAAATCGACGCGCCTTTTACCAATTCGCAAGGAATTTGCATGTCATAGATAAAATTCAAATTGCCAATGCTAAAGCCATAACGCAATACTTGGTGATCCGCGCCATCAACAGCGGCATCTACGTTATTTATTTCAGCATCAAGGCTGGTTATTTCGCTTTCCATTTCTCATTACCTTGAAAAAAACTCAACCTGATCCAAAATTTGATCCGCCGTATAAGGCTTAGTAATGTAGGCTTTTGCTCCTTGCAATTCAGCCCAAACCCGATCGGCTTCTGAGTTTTTACTGCTGACAAATACAACCGGGATTTTCTTAGTCGTGCAATCTTTGGTCAATTCTCTGCACGCTGCAAAACCGTCCATTTCTGGCATCACGACATCCATAAAAATAAGGTCTGGGTGATCAGCGCGGGCTTTTTCCAGTGCTTCTTTCCCCGATACTGCGGTGATGGTTTCATAGCCTTTCGCAAGCAAAATGTGTTTGATTTGTTCCAAATACATCGGCATATCATCGACGACCAATATTTTTTTTATTGCCATTTTTTTACCTTATCCTCGGTTTTATTTTCTATCATTAAACTCTTTCACCCAGCTTACAATTCTTTCTAACATGCTATGAAACTCATCATGCTCAAAAGGTTTGGTTAAATAAGTGGTGCAGCCCGCCATTAAGCCTTTCACCTCGTCCATTGCTGATGTTTTTGAAGTCAGCATAATAATTGGCGTTTTTGCCATGCCCTCAAAAGTGCGCATTTGGCTACAGGTTTCAAAACCATCAATGCCGGGCATCATCACATCTAAAAAAATAAAATCATATTTTTTCAGTGTGACTTGTTCTAAAGCTTGTTCGCCAGTATCGGCAAAATCAATGGTCAGTGGAATGGTAGCTTGATTGAGTTCTATTTGAATGGTTTTTTGCATCAGTTGACTGTCATCAACCACTAATACTTGCAGCGCGTTGCTAACAGCGGGGATTTTTTCAATCTCAGCAACAACTGGCGACTGAATTTCTATCGCCTGTTCTATTGGTTTGGTCGTTTCTGAGGGAATTTGAATATTGTTGAGCACTGCGAAGACGCGGCTTGGAATTAAAACGCCGCGAATATAATAAGTATCTTCTGGTGTGGCTGGCTCTTTACCGACTGTTACCACAACGAGAGGATTTTTTGGATATTTTGCTTGATAAGCGTGTTGTTGCTGTAACGCTGAGGCTTCCATTTTTTTAACCAGTAATATTGCCACTGGTTCGGTTTGATCCATATCTGCTAGTTTATAGCTTGGTGCGTCTTGATTGGAAAGCGCGAATATTTTTTGCAGATAGCGTTTTTCTTGCGGTGAAAACCCCATAATGCCAACAGGAACAGGTCTAGTCATTCTCTCTTTATCCATTTTTTCAAATACGCCATGATGTTAAATATCGCTTAAGAATTGACCTTTATTTAAGTATTAGCATCAACATAAATTTTATGAAAAGTATGGAGAGAAGCCCATGAATGAGTTTGAAAACTTTAATCTCGCTTAACTCATTGCCACTTTTCTTAAATCGTCGTGCAGAATGTTGTGAATCTGCTGTGTTGCTATGCTGTTTTTGCTAGCTCTCTCATCACAAGTTGCGCACTGTGCTCTATATCAAAAAAAATAAGTCCAACCTTCGCATCCGGTTTCGTAAGCACGCCTAACACAGCACCATCACCTGCATACATCATTAAAATGCAGCCTGTTTCGCCTTTTAACAAAAACTGTTCAAGATGACCGCGATTTAAGGCTTTCGCAGTACGATCTGCCCGCGCTAATAAGGCGGCGGCTAATGCGCTGCCACGATCCTCTTCAAGACCACCGGGTAACAGAGAGGCTATAATCAATCCTTCTTTGGAACTAATCCATGATCCTTGAATCTCAGGAGAACTGGCATTTAACTCGCGTAAAATGGCTACCAATTCAGTTGCGTGCATATTTAAATCCTCTAAAACCTTTCACCCAATGCTTGTTTCTAGCATTTAAGCAAACCTAACAGATGTTGCGCACCTGTCAGGCTTAATCTCAAAACAAAAGGTTTATTTTTTTGCAGCAGTTGGAGCCGTTGTATCGGTTGCTGCTTTTTTCATTGGAGCTCCACATTTGCCCTCACCACATTTGCCTTCTGTTGCTTTAGCCGCTGGCGCAGCTTTTGCCGCAACAGGCGCAGTGGTTGTAGCTTTTGCCGCAGCAGCTGCTGGAGCTTTTGCAGGCTCTGCTGCTTTCATTGTGCCGCCGCATTGACCTTCGCCACATTTACCTTCGGCTGCTTTAGGTGCTGCCATCGGTTTTGCACCCGCACATTTGCCTTCGGTAGTTTTTGGCGCAGGTGTTGCAGCATCAGCTGTTGCCAACTGCATATAACCACTTGATAATTCAGTCATTTGAAATGTGCTGCCTTGCGCATCAGCTGTTTGAGCATTTGCAGCAACAGCAGCGAAACCAGTGATTAAAGTAGTGCCCATTGCCAATGCGAGTGTTTTGCTAGTTTTTTTCATTATATTTGTCCAAATGTATATTAAAGAGTGTTAATTTTACCGCTAAAACCATAACGTAGTCTTAATAGAGAGTCATTCTGCCAAGTTTTTTTTAATGCACATCAGCCGCGTCGCCAGTCGTGATAACGTTGCACCCATTTTAATAAAGTGCGTGGCTGATGATTTGCTCGCCAAATCCCTGCAACTTGTTTATTGGCTTCACAACGCGTTGGGTAAATATGAATAGTGCCCAAAATTTTATTCAAACCCAAATTGTGTTTCATCGCTAACACAAACTCGGCAATTAAATCGCCTGCCTGCTCTCCCACAATTGTCACGCCTAAAATTTTATCGCTATCGGGTCGGGTTAAAACTTTAACAAAACCAGCCACTTCGCCATCAGCAATTGCACGATCTAAATCATTAAAGTGAAACTGGCTGATTTCATAAGCGATGCCCTGCCCTGCTGCTTCTTGTTCATTCAATCCAACTCTGGCTATTTCTGGCTCAATAAACGTAGCGAAAGGAATAACGGTATCGTCGGTACGAAATTTTTTAAACTCGCCAAATAGCGCGTTTACCACTGCGTACCATGCTTGATGTGCGGCAACATGGGTAAATTGCAAGGTGCTAGATACATCGCCTACTGCATAAATATTCGGATAATTGCTGGCTTGAAACACATCCACAGCAACCGAGCGGCGCGGCGTTAATGTAATCCCTAATTCTTCCAAACCATACCCTTTAATATTGGCAACTCGCCCAATCGCCAGCAATACTTTATCGAAGCCAATTTCCACCCGCGCTGTTTCAGATTGCGCGACTAAAATAGCTTGCCCTTTTTCAGTTTTAAATTGTTTTGCGGTGTGTCCTAAGCGTAACTCAATCCCTTCTTTGAGAAATTTTTCCGCCACAAGTGCAGAAACATCGGCATCTTCACGGATTAGCAACCGCGCTGCCATTTCTACCACTGTCACTTTGACTCCCAATCGCGCAAAAGCTTGTGCTAATTCACAACCTATTGCACCGCCGCCTAATACTAATAACGATTTAGGTTTTTCGCGCAAATTCCAAATCGTGTCTGAGGTTAAATAATCAATCGTTTCTAAACCCTCAATCGGCGGAATAAAAGGCTTCGCTCCTGACGCAATCACAATCGAGCGACTACTGATAACGCGCGTTTCTGTCGCAGTTTTCACTTCCACCAACCAAGGCGAGAGTATTTTTGCCTCGCCTGTTATCACATTCACGCCTAACTTTGTGTATCGCTCAATCGAATCATGCGGCGCAACCGCAGTGATTATTTTTTGTACTCGCTGCATCACCTGCGAAAATTCAAATTCCGGTTGCATTGTTTTTAAGCCAAAGTCCTCCGCGCGTTGCGATAGCGCAATCAATTTAGTGGATTTCAGCAAGGCTTTAGACGGCACGCAACCCGTGTTTAAACAATCACCGCCCATGTGTTTTTTTTCAATCAACGTGACTTTCGCTTTCACCGCCGCTGCAATATACGCGCTGACTAACCCTCCTGCTCCTGCGCCAGTCACAATCAGGTTGTTATCAAAACTTTTCGGTTTCTCCCATCCTTGATAAATTTTTTTTTCCTGTATTGCGGCAAGCACTTTTTTCGCAAGCAATGGAAAAACACCTAATAATACAAAGGAAAACAATAAGGTAGGCGATAAAATATCCGCTAACGATTCGATTTTTCCCAATTGCGTACCTGCATTCACATACACCGCCGTGCCTGCTAACATGCCCACTTGACTGACCCAGAAAAAGGTTTTCGCACTGATATTTGTCAGTCCCATCAATAGGTTAATCATAAAAAATGGCACAATTGGCACAAGGCGCAAGGTGAATAAATAAAAAATTCCGTCTTTGCTTAATCCAGCATTAATGGTTTTGAGTCGTTCAGAAAATTTGCGCTCTACGGTATCTCTAAATAAAAATCGCGCGGCTAAAAAAGCTCCGGTCGCGCCTACGGTTGAGGCAATTGAGACAATGATAATTCCCCAACCTAGGCCGAAAATTGCGCCGCCTGCGAGAGTTAAAATGGTTGCACCGGGTAAGGATAATGCAGTGGCGAGTATGTAAATCAGCATATACAGCGCGAATGCTGTGGCGGGGTTGGTTTTTGAATAGGCTTGAATGGCGTGTTGCTGGGATTTTAAAAAATCCAATGTTAAATAGTTTTGTAAATCAAAGAGAAAGAATAGGCTGATGAGGATAACAACACTGCTCAGGAGTCCAATGCGGGAAAGTTTCATGGCGTTACCTCTGAATGGAAAAGTTTGTGAAGCGTTGTTTGCATAATCACGGCTCGTTTTTTTAGATTTAGCAGTCATAAAAGCATATCACACAACGCTTTTGGCAAACCGCTTTAACTGCAACTTAGACAAGCCGCGACGCTTAAAGATTCTGTCTGTTCGGATTTATCTGAACAATGCGAATTTGCTGCACCGACAAAATCACTCTGACTTTAAAACTTATACGCGATTACTTAGGAATATCCACAAAACAAGTTCGGCAGCTGTAGGTGCGAATTCATTCGCACTGTGCGGATAAATCCGCACCTACATTAAATATTTGCATAAACCTCATCTAATTTGAGAAACGTAGTTTTTTGTTGAACCGTAGAGACGCAATATTTTGCGTCTCTACACGTTTACATAGCATCTAACCATTTTAAAAAACTATGTGTTTCTGAATGGATGCGGTTTAAGTTGTTTTATGATCGTTCCCTTGTGAAAGCCTGTCTTGATTTGCAAAAGTTTTTCAAGACGACTAGTCGTCTTGAAAAATTTCAGAATAATTATAAAAAAGGGAGTCAAAAATCGCGATTTTTGACTCCGATAATTATTTATAAAGCTCTCTAATACAACTCGCGAAAATAAATCTGTTTATCTTTGCCTTTATAAACACCAAAAGTCGCCCGCGCTGTTGGGTTTGCATTCCCTGCCCCACGCCAATTAAATTGCAAATAACTTGGCACTGTAGCTGTGACATTTAATGCGCCGGTATTATTTGAGCCTGTTGCTTTAAAATTCAAATTAAAATCCCCAGCGATTGGCGGTTCACTGAATTGTTTGGCAAATGCGCCAGCCGCACTACATCCTAAGCCACTATTGCCAAGACTTCCCGTGTCCCAAGCACACAATTCTGAAGTAGTTAAGCCGTCAGTGGCATTCACATCGGTTAATGACAAACTCACGCCAGTGGTACATAAATCATTGCTGTTTGTAATCCACGCATTACCATTCCAATATTGCGCTGTGAGTGGCATAGCCAAATCCAATAATTCAGAACCATACGCATTGGAAAGTTTTATCCGACCACTACGAATCAGAGTTGTGCCTTCTGTTCCTGTTGCGGATGAAACATTGCTAGTATCGGTTGCGCGTATGCGAATAACTGCGGGTGCTGTTGGCGTAGTGCTAAACGTGAATGCGGGCGTTACAGTGGCAATTCCCGCAGTAAATGCGCTTGCTGGAACAGTTGCGGAAGAAATAGTGCCTGCTACGCCGTTGACTTCAGAAAATGTCACGATTTTTGCAAAATTAGGTGTGGTATTTAGAGAGCCATCGTAATTAACTGTGGTGCTAGGCGTTGCCAATCCATTCATGGCTGTGACGATTGTTGTAAAAGGTTGCGCAGAATAGGTAAATCCGCCGGCACTACAGCCTTGCGTGACTGTTGTGTTGAAATGGTCGGGAATAAATTCGCCGACGACTGCTCCTGTGTTGCCTGTTGTGCCTTTTGCAGCCGTTGTGCCATCGGCATAAATCACATTAGAGCCTAAATAATTGCCACTTGCGATGGTTGCAGTCAGGTCAATAATGCCGACTTCACTCCAATTTAAATTGTTGCTGCTGGCAACGCCACTGCTGAAACTGCCCAGCGCACCGGTTAAAAAGCCATTCACTGCGGCTGTTCCTATCGGACGATATTTTACAAAACCGAGTGTTGCTGTTTCTGGTGCAGCTTCCAATCCAAAATTCGGCGTAGTGCTTGGCGTAGCGCATTGGTTTTTGGCTGTAATTGTTGCGCTAAAATTTCGCCCTGCTACCAAAGGTGCTGCCGTAATATTGCTAAAAGAAAAGCTGGCAGGCGCGGTAATAAAACTGGCACTGGCAGCTGTCATGCCTGTGGCAGCAGCGGTGAGTGTCATTTGCCCGACATCAGGATACGAAATGGTCATATTCGCTTTTGAGGTGCTATCAAATAACACATTCGTTAACGTGGTAGGTGATGCTGAGCTGGTACTAATCGGAACAGTTATATTTTGACTGCTGCTATTTAAAAAAGTGACCGAGGCTTGTTTAGTGCCGCTGGCAGGATTGCTATAAGTGGTATAAAAATTGACATTTCGCGCACCGGCATAAAAGTTTGCAGCGCAACCTGAGCCTGTGCCAATCAGGGTAATTGCTTGATTAGCGCAAGAAATATGATTCGGCACATTCAGTGAAAATCCAGATGCCGCTCCGGTAAAAATACAGGCATTCGTGCCGCCAAGATTACAAGTCGTTGTGTTGGTTGCAGCGGGGCTAATAGTGGCTGCATTCACACCAAATGTGGTTGCACCAGAGGGCACAGTGACTGAAACGGTGGTCGTAATATTGCCTGCTGGAATCGTAAAGTTAGGCGCACCTGCTCCCCAAGTCACGCCTGTGTTTGCTGTGAGTGTGCCTGTCACATCAGAGGCAACATAACCAGAACACGCTGCATTTGCGCAAGCTTTAATGGTGAGGGTAATCGGTTGGCAAGTAGAGCCTGTAGAGTTACTGCTGGTGATTTCAATGTGATGGATACCGCCACCCACAGGTAACATTGAAGTGGCACAAACCTGCATATTATCAAACTCGTGAATATCGGTTGAACCACCTGTTGAAGCAGTTAGGGATAAATAAAAATTGGTAGGCACAGCCGCTTGCCCACTGTTAGCCGCTTTAACATCAAATTTTGGGACAATTGTCGTATAACTACTGCCTGTGCCTGTGGTATCGCGTTCAACGGTTAAAAAACCATTGATGCTGTTGCTATGGTCAAAGGTAATTCGATATTTATGTGGCGTTGTTTGACTTGCTGCGTTTGTCCATAAAGCAGGAGAAAGCGTGCCAGTATTTGCTAACAGTGAATAACCCGTATTACCAGAGCCACTGCTGCGTACTGCGATTGAGTTTGGATAAAAACCAGCCGCTGTATTAGCCCCAGTAGGAGGTGTCCACCCTGCTGGATAACCGGTGCGTGCCTCATTAGTATTAGGAAAGTTTCCCCATTCATCCAGCCCTATTCCTAACCAACCGCCATTAAATCCTGAAATAGGTGAACCATTATTATATTGTGCGTAGCCTAATGATCCACCATAGCCCCCTGCTGCTGGTGTTGTGGCAGCATCAGACAATACTACCGTTAAACCATCTGCCCCGCTGCCGCCATACGCAAAGTAATCAAAGGTTAAAATCATTCGATTGCTAGCCCCTGGAAACCAACGCTGCAATTGTGCCATTGATTTTAAATTGTTACTTGCAGAAGTCATCCGTAAACGTCCGTTGACAATATTAGGCGTGTAATAACCTGTGCCAGAACCAATTACATTCCAGTCTGCAATATTCAGGGAGGTGAAGTTATCCGAAAAACAGGTGTAACTGATGAAACTCACTTGAGCTGTTTGCGTGATGACAATGGCATCTGTGGTGTCAGTGGCTGTGTAAGTCAGTGGGCCTTCGGCTGTGCCATCTTTCACAGTAAAAGTAGCGACACCGCTAGCATTGCTAGTGCCACTGATTGTGGTGATGATGGAACTGCCTGAGCTTGTTGTGAGAATGACTGTTTTGTTAGGAACTGCTGTTCCCGCGCTGTCTTTTAAAGTGACGGTAATTGTTGATATAGCACTGGCATCTGCGGCAACAATGGTAGGATTAGCAACCACTGTTGAGGTCGACGCACTGACCGTTCCGTAAGGCGTGAATGTGCCTATTGTTGTGCCTGTGTTGTAGTTGCCATTGGCATCTTTTTGAAATATTTTGTAAGTATAACTTTGCCCTGTGGTTAAAGCCGTTGTGGTACAACCTGCGCTACCGCCAGAACCATCAGTTTTGCTTAACGCCGTTGCTGAGGATGAAGAAATCACACAAGCGACTGTTGCTGTTCCGTCAGTGCTACCTGCGGTCGGAGTTGAGCCTTCAGTCGGCACTTCGCTACCTGCGGATGCTGCTGCCCAACGGTAAATAACAGAACCACTACTGCTTGCAAAATCACTGGAAACCGAAGTCGTCCAATTCAATGTGTTTTGTAATGCTCCTGCACTACCACTGATGGATGTCGCAGCCGCAGGCGAGGTGTTATCTATTGTTAAGGAATTCGCATCTGTATCTGTTCCTGTATGTAAGGCTGTACCCACCCATGCAGTCACCGGAGCATTTATGGCATAACTTGCACCAGGCGGCACAGGCATTAAAACATGAGACAAAGGCGTGATACGCACTTTAAAACTGCTGAGTGTTGTTGTCGCTGTCATTCCAGTAACAGAAATCGTATTAGAACCTGTCACTGGTGCAGAAGTAGAACCTAATACCGTATCTGTATTATCGGTAATCGCCAGCAAAGCAATGCCTGCGTTTGTTGAAAGATTAACTGTCACCGAGGAAATTGCCTCTGTGCCAGTATTTGTTTGCAAGGTAAAAACATCCACATCAGTGGCTGCTGCGTCTGGAGCAATAATTGCGGCAGCAGGATCAGTGCCTGTTGCAAGCGTGGTTGTAGGTGGCGGGAGATAAGTTACAACCACCTGAATATAATCAATACTTACTGTATGGGCAGCCCCTGTGGAGCTTAATTTGCTTGCAGCGAATGCAACGCCAAAATTGCTGGCATTAATCTCCGTATTCGTCCAAGTTGTTCCCCATAAATCGGATGTTGAGCCGTGAGGTTCAGAAAAATCAGTTGTCGTATAAAGTGTTGCTGTTGCGTTATCCGTAGAACCTACTACCCCTCCTTTAATCAAGCGCACATTTGTATCATTACTCCCACCGTTTGCTATCGAGTTGGATTTTCGTTCCACATTGACAGCAATTCCTTGAATAGTCGAGCCGGATGGAATTGCAAAACCATACCCAGTACAGTACAGATAATTGCTAATAGTTCCGTCAAGACTCGCTGTAGCATAGGAATCGTTAGAAGATTGTGCCCGTGCTGGATTTGTCCAAGCGACAGTGCCTATGCCAGTATTGTTTACACAGGAGCTAGGGCTTCCTGTCGCAGTCAGCGCGATTGCATTAGAACTAAGCAGAAAATAGATAAAAACAAGTACAACAAAACGTGTCACCGCTATTTTTACAGCAACAGAACAGCCTATGAGATAAATCTTATCACCCGAGCTTAAAAATTTATTACCCTCAACATATCCCATGCTTAAAAAACGCTGTTGCCGACAGGTAATGTTGTTCATTGTTTAGTCCTCATTTAGTTATTACGACACAACTCGATTTATACTATACTTCTTAGCCTGCTTGAAATAGAAACACTCTTTACTCTCACACCGATCAGGACACAATAACCATGCGGTGGCTGCAAAAGCTTTTTAGAAAACACACCCATTGTCAAGGCATCGTCGGAATCAGCTTTTTACCACAGGGAATGACGATTGCCATATCAAACTACATGAAAGATAACGGCTTAAAACTCATTTTCTGCGAATTTATTGAAACTAAAAAAACGGAAGACTGCGAGCTGGTTTTAAAAAAATGGGTAGCTGAATACAAACTAGAAGACTATCACTGCCATTTAGTGCTCAATATCGACGACTATCGCCGCGTCAACATTGAAGCTCCAGAAGTTCCTGAAAATGAAATCGCCTTAGCTATCCGCTGGAAAATTAACGAACTTATCGACTTTCCTGTCGATGATGCCATGATTGATTATTATCCTGTGCCGGTGTTTAGCGAAAATCGCTCCATGTTAGAAGTGATTGCCAGCCCGCGCAAAACCATCACCAGCCAAATTGAACAATGCACAGAAGCGGGATTATCAATCAAAGTCATTGATATTCAAGAAACGACCTTACGCAATCTTGCAGTATTGCTGCGTAAAAACCAACGCGGTGTTGCGGTGTTGTATTTGCAAAAAAACTTTGGAATTATTCTGGTGCAAAAACGCGGCGTGATTTATGTGGCTCGCAAAATTGCCATTGGCTATGAAAAACTGCATTTAGAAGAAAAATATGCAATGGATAATTCAGCTTCAGCAGTACTCAACAATCTAGCCTTAGAAATCCGCCGCTCACTTGATTATGTCGAAAGTTATTATCGGCTTGGCGTGATTTCAGAATTAGCGATTGTGCCTTGGTCAGATGACACGCAAAAACTGGTTGAAAATCTTAAAAACGATCATGGCATTATCGCGTATATTATGGATTTAGCCGCGATGATGGACTGCGACATCAAACTAGACTATCCCACCCAATCGATTTGCGCACCCGTGATTGGCGCAACGTTACGCAATCTTGTCACCACAGCATGATAGTTCAACAAGTCAATTTATATCAGGATAGCGTTAAGCAGAAACAGCCTGATTTGCCCATTTACTTTATTGCAGGCGCGGTGCTGATTGTTTTTTTGCTAGGTTTTGGGTGGCTTAATTACGCTATTCTCAGCAGCCTGCATGAAAATCGCGCGTTAGTGGAAAAAAAACAGCAGCAGTTAATTGCAGAACAAACGCATGTTGCAGAATTGCAAGCTAAAGTCCCAAAACCGGAAATGGATGCTTCCTTAATCACGCAACTGAAACAATGGGAAAATAAACTGGCAGAATTAAAACAAGTTATCGCAACTCTCGATAATAACAAAGGATTTGCCGCCCAAGGTTTTTCACCTTATTTTCAAGCACTTGCCAATAATCCTCTGCCAGAAATCTGGCTCACCGCCATCCGTTTGAATGCCGCAGAAAAACTGATTAAATTTGAAGGCAGCACTTTCAAAACCGACAAAATTCCTGATTTTTTGCAACAACTGCAACAAGAAACGGTGTTTCATGGACACACTTTTGCTACATTAACCATTCGCAATGCAGAGAAAAATCCTAAATTAATGAACTTTAAACTTAGCACCCGACTGGAAATTCTTAAAAAAGATGATGTTAAGTAATTTAGTAGAGAAATTTACGGCATTAGCTCCGCGCGAAAAAGGCTTAATTGCGTTGGCAATTGTTGCTGTGGTTTGGGGCTGCTGGGATAGTTTTTTTTATACGCCCATCACCAAAGAACAAACCCAACTCAAACAGCGTTTAGCAGACATTGACACCCAATTAGCCGCGCAACAGCAAATGGCGATGCAGCTGCAAAATCAAGCGATTGCAGACCCGAATGTGGGGAAACGCAAACAATTGCTGGAGCTGAAAAGTCATTATCAAGTTTTGCAAGAACAAATCCGCATCTTAAATAAGAACTTTGTTCCGCCCGCACTGATGGCAGAATTATTAAATGATATGCTGAAGAAAAACAGTCAATTAACCTTGATAAAATTTGAAACCTTGCCCGTTACGCCGTTATTTAATTTCAAATATCAAGAAAATATGATTTACCGACACGGCTTGATTCTGCGTTTTTCTGGCAATTACTTGGCGATTTTGAATTATTTAACAGCGTTAGAATCCATGCCTTGGCATTTGGTTTGGGACAGCATTGATTATCAAGTGAAAGAATATCCGACGGCTGAAATTACTCTGCGTGTCTATACGCTCAGTTTGCAAAAGGAATGGCTAAATGTTTAAAAAATCAGCTTTTTTTAATCTATTTTTATTTGAAAATTTTCACGATTTGCTGTCCTCAAAGAATTGCCAATTGTTACGCGCTTTTTCTGAGCTTAAGTTTTTTTGGTTATGGATGCTGTTTTTCATGCCCGCGCTTGCTCAGGCGCAATTTAAAGACCCCACCAAACCAGATTCTGCCCTGTTTCCGCCGGTTGCGAACCTTACCAAACCCGTTCCAGAAAAACTGGTGTTATCTGCCATTTGGATAACCGCAACCGGCAAATGGGCAACCATCAATGGCATGAATGTCAAAAAAGGTGACACCCTGCTGAATAATGCTAAGATTGTGAAAATCACCGAAAACACAGTCTCTCTAAATCACAATGGTCGCATTAAAGTCCTGCAACTGTTGCATAGCCCTTACCAAACGCAATGAATTCTAACCCGATTGATAAAATGCGCCTCTACTCTCGTTTTGCGATTCCCACTGCTTTAACTCTCATTCTCAGCTCTTGCACGCCGTATTACACAACGGAACAGCCTCCAGCGAGCGGTGTTCTACCTGAAAAAACGCAAACAGTGCAAAAACAACTCCCAGCCTTACCTGCCATGCCCGCCGCCTCTGAACAAACACAGAGCAAATATCATCAAGCGCAGCCGAAATTTTTTAATGTGTCTGTGCATGACATTGATGCGCGGGAGTTTTTTATGGGGCTGGTGATGGATAGCAATGAAAATATTGTGGTGCATCCTGAAGTGAGCGGCACAATTTCATTGAAGTTGAAAAATGTCAGCTTAGACCAAGTAATTGATATTGTTGAAAGAGTTTATGGTTATGATTGTGAAAAAAGCGACGCAGGTTACATTGTTTATCCTGCCAAAATGCAAACAAAAATTTTCAAAATTGATCGCTTAGATTTATTACGCGAAGGACGCTCTAACACCGTAGTTACTTCAGGGCAAAATACCACCCAAAATAATCAGCGCGGCAATAACAATCAACAATCCAATAGTGGCAATAGCTCAGGAAATTCCAGTCAACAAAACAACAATCAGCAAGGCAATAATAATTCGCAAAATTCCCAAAGCAATAATAGTTGGATTAGAACCTCTTCTAGCACCGATTTTTGGAAAGAGTTAGAAGACGCATTGCAAGCGATTTTGGCAATTGATGTCAATGCTAAAGTGACGATGAATCGGCAATCGGGCGTGATTGTGGTGCGAGCTAAACCTATGCAGTTGCGGGAAATTGAAAATTTTCTCAACGCCACGCAAAACCAAATCAGTCGCCAAGTGGTATTGGAAGCGAAAATTATGGAAGTGGTGCTAGATAGCGGGCATCAAGACGGGGTGAATTGGAAAATGCTGGCACAAAATGGTTTGCGAGAGGCGGCTGGTTTGGTAACAGGTTTTGGTGTGCCGAATCCTGCAAAGTTTTCCTCTGTGTTTGCCTTAAATGCTGATGCGGGTAGTTTTAGTGCCATGTTGGAACTGCTTGAAACACAAGGGAAAACTAATGTTTTATCCAGTCCGCGCATTTCTACGTTAAATAATCAGAAAGCCATTATCAAAGTTGGACGTGACGAATACTTTATTACCGAAGTTTCTGCGAATACTACCGTTTCAGTGACAGGCGATAATTCTACGCCCTTGCCTACCGCCGTGATGTCATCGTTTTTTTCTGGAATTGTGCTGGATGTAACACCGCAAATAGATGACGCTGACAACATTACGTTACATATTCATCCGTCGATTACCAAAGTTGAGAATTTGGAAAAAACGTTTACCGTTTTGGATAAAAGTTATGCGCTTCCGACTGCTCTTAATACGATAAGAGAATCTGATAGTATCGTGAAAGCACAAAATGGTCAGGTGATTGTGTTAGGTGGCTTGATGCAAGAAAGCGAGGTTGAAAACAAAGAAGGCGTGACCGGGCTTGCCACCATTCCGTTTATTGGACATTTATTTCGCGTGGATAAAGGCACAACGCAAAAATCGGAGCTGATTATTTTGCTAAAAGCGTCAATTGTGGATAGCGGTTCTGATTGGGAAAATGCAATGAGTCCTAGCAAAAGGCGTTTTGAACAACTTAAAGCTAGACCGTTATGGAAGTAGAGATGTTGCTGTGTAGGGGCGATTTTAATCGCCTAGGGCGAATGAATTCGCCCCTACATCAATATTCAAAAATGCGGAATCAAAAATCGCGATTTTTGACTCCCTTAATTTTGCAAAATCAAAGAAATCTAGTGTTTGTGCATGGCAACTTTGCCAAAATCCCAAATCGGCAAAAATACGCCTAAAGCCAAAATCAACACAATCGCGCCTAAACACACAATCAAAATCGGCTCAATCTGCGCATTTAAAGTTTTAATTTCATATTCAACATCGCGCTGATACATATCCGCAACTTCGGTCATCATGTCGTCGAGTGAGCCTGATTCTTCACCCACTTCAATCATTTGCAAAACCAGATGATTAAACACGCCACTATTAATGGCAGTCGAAGAAATACTTTCGCCTCGCTCAATCCCAAACTGCATTCCTTTGATTTTGTCGCCGATAAAATCATTATCAACGGTTTGCGCCACGAGCTCTAAGCCCTTAATAATCGGCACGCCACTTCTCATCGACAATGACATACTTCGGGCAAAACGCGCCATCGTTGCTTTTTGAATAATTTTTCCCGCAATTGGCAGTCTTAATTTAATTCGATCCCATTGATATTTGCCTGTGCCGCCTGCGGTGTACGAGCGAAAACCGATTACAGAACCGACTAAGAGTATCAACAAATACGGCCAACTCACCATCATAAAATGCGAAAAACTCAATAGCATTCGCGTCATAAAGGGCAATTGTGCACCAAAACTTTCAAACATTTTGGCAAAAGCGGGAATCACAAAGAGATTGATAATCACAATTGCAATCGTGATGGCAATGATGACAAAACTAGGATAACGCAACGCGGCTTTCACTTGGTCGCGCATTGATTTTTCAAAATCAAGATGTTCATACAGATGTAAAAAAACTTTGTCTAACATGCCTGTGGTTTCACCCACTCGAATCATGCTGACATAAAAACTACTAAAAACTTTAGGATGCAGTTGCAATGCGACGGAGAATTCGCGCCCACTGTCTAAACTCGCGCGTAAATCTGCAATCACAGCGGCTAATTTTTTATTTTGAATAAAAGACTGCAAACCTTTTAACGCCGACATAATGGGAATACCCGCTTTGAGCAGCGAATACATTTGCCTGCTGAACATCATAATATCTAAGGGCTGGATTTTTTCTTCAAACAAGTCAGTAGCGGTACTGATTTGCTTAGCTGAATTGGAGCTAACGGAAATTTGCAGCGGCGTAATTCCTAAACTAAACAATTGTTTAGCACAATCATTGCTATCCGCACCTTCTAAAACGCCTTGTACTTTCTCGCCCTGCCCATTTCGCCCTAGATAGCTGAAAAATGCCATTACTATTGCCCAAATTGGTTGCTAACCCACATAGCTTCCGTCACACTGGTGCGTCTGGTAATGGCAAGCATGATGGCGTTATAGCGTAAGGTGTTTTTGGCTAATTGTTGCCGCGCTAAATCGGCAAACTTTTGGGTTTCACCATGAATAATGGCTTCAACCAGTTCATTATTCATTTCTAACATTTCATAAATCCCAACCCGCCCGCGATAGCCTGTGTGGTGGCAATGTTGACAACCTTTGCCTGCAATAAAATTGTAGCCTGCAATAGGTTCGCCTAATTCTAATTTTAACCATGCCTCTTCAAACGGATTGGGAAAATAAGGACGAGCGCAGCTTTCACATACCAAGCGCACCAAGCGTTGCGCAATAATTGCCAACAACGACATCCCAACCATAAACGGTTTAACGCCCATATCCACCATCCGACTTGGGGTGCTGATTGTGCCGTTAGTGTGCAAAGTAGACAGCACTAAATGTCCTGTCATCGCTGCTCGCATCCCAATTTGCGCGGTTTCTTGGTCGCGCATCTCGCCAATAAAAATAATATCGGGGTCTTGTCGCAACGCAGAACGCAGCACGCGGGCAAAATCTAACTCAATTTTTTCATTCACTTGCACTTGATTGATGCCTGACAAGCGATATTCAACCGGATCTTCAACCGTAATAATTTTTCTGGTTGATTTATTCAGTTCGCTTAAGCTGGCATACAGTGTGGTACTTTTCCCGCTTCCCGTAGGGCCGGTTAATAACACCATGCCATTCGGACGGTTAATCAAATGACGATAGCGTGCCAACATATCATGCGGCATTCCTAATTTTTCCAAAGAAAAGCCACTCATGCTTTGCATTAGCAATCGCATCACCACCGATTCGCCATACACGGTCGGCAACGTTGAAATCCGAATATCAACCGATTGTTGCCGCACTTTCACATGAAAACGCCCGTCATGCGGCAAGCGTTTTTCAGAAATATCTAAGCCAGCCATCAGTTTTAATTTTTGTACCAAGGCTGAGGCAATTTTTAAATCCGCTTCGGTTTGTAATTGCAATTGCCCATCAATTCTAAATCGAATCAATAGCTTATGCTCTTGTGGTTCAATGTGAATATCGGAAGCTCGCACTTGCACCGCATCTTCAAACACGGATTTTAATAGCTTAACAACCGGCGCGTCGGCTGCTTTATCCGAGGCTAATAGCACGTTTAAATCAGCGTCGTTATCTCTTAACTCATAACGCAACTGCTCTGCCAAAACTTTAATTTCATCCGTGCGCCGATAAGATTGGTCAATAGTGTTTAAAAGCTGTTTTTCTTCCACAAACACAGGGCGAATCGTTTTGCCAAGAATCCGGCTTAGTTCATCCAGCCCCATCAAATCAGTGGGATCAACCATGCCTAACAATACATCACTGCTATTATCTTCTAACAGCAGAACGCGAAAGCGGCGGGCAATTTTTTCGGGCAGATTTTTGATAACTTCTTGTCGCGGTTGAAATTTAGATAAGTCTACAAAAGGAATTTGCAGTTGTTTTGATAACATATCTAAAAGTTTAACTTCGTCAATAAACTCTAATGAAATCAGAGTTTGTCCGAGTTTTTTGCCAATTTTTTTTTGCACCAGCAAGGCTGTTTGCAATTGTTCTGGTGAAATGAGCTGGTTTTTAACTAACAAATCACCTAAGTAAGATTTTTTTAGATTATCCATAGAAATGTTGTTTTGTTGAGTTGAAATAATGGCTCAATAGCATAAGTATCTACACAATTTTTTAACATCAATGTTATTAAAACTTATTGATAATAAAGAATTATTTGTAGGCTGGGTTAGATTATTGAGCGACAGCGAAATAATCGTAACCCAGCATCAGCGTTTTAAAACACTCTCTGCTGGGTTACGCTCTTTTTTCTATCGAAAAAAGCAGCTAACCCAGCCTACATATCAATGTATATTATTGATATACAATAGCTTTATAATTTTAAGATGTGTAGATAGCTATGGCTCAATAGTCATTGAAGCGGGTTTATATCTATCAATTTCAGCACAATGAATTCATAAAAAGCGAGTGAGAAAAAATAGTTGCCGTATCTTAGAGACGTTGCACTGCAACGTCTTTGCAACTTAAGAATTTACATACATCTTTCGTATTTATGGAGTTCTACACTGTTTTACAATTGTTTAGCGAAATATTTCAATAAAAACTCCACAAAGGTTGTTAATTTAGCCGGATAAAATCGTCGTTGCAAATAAGTGGCGTAAATCGGCAAATTCGGCATTTGATATTGATTTAAAACTTCAACTAATTCGCCACTTTCCAAATAACTGCGTGCTGATAAACGCGGCACTTGCACAATGCCCATGCCTAAAGCTGCCGCTTGACATAAGGCTCGGCCGTTGTTTGAAGAAAAAAACCAGTCTGTTTTAACTTTTTTTAATTCCCCTAACACATTAAACATCCAATGTTCTCCATGTGGAGTGTCCATGTAATGTAAACAGCGATGTTGTGATAAATCGTCTAAGGTTTTTGGGATGCTTTTTTCTGCCAAATACGAGGGCGAGGCGTAAGTGCTTAACGTTGTGGTGGCAACTTTTCGGGCAACAATGCCTTGGTCTAAGCAGTCTGTGACCACAATCGACAGATCAAAACGTCCGTCGCGCAAGTTGACGAATTTATTGTTTAAATTCATCGACACCTTGACTTCTTCGTACTGCTGTTGATACTGTTCAATCGCAGGAATCATATAGATACCACCAAAATCTATCGGCGCACTGATTTTTAGCAAACCTTTGACAGATTGCCCTAATTCCACCACCGATTCATCAAGGGCTGCTAAATCTTCTAATAATTGTTTGCAGCGATGGTAATAGTTTTCGCCCGCTTCGGTTAAACTCAAGCTGCGCGTGGTTCTGCTGAGTAAACTAACTCCTAACGATTTTTCCAACTGGGTAATATATTTGCTAATCATCATTGCAGATAAACCCATCTCACGGGCGACTCCTGCAAACGTTCCCAATTCTACAATTCGGCAAAAAACCTGCATGTTGTTAAACTTGTCCAATTTCAAGTCCTCTGTTATAAACTTATACTTTGTATTATATAAACTAAATCGAATCTTTAAACCTAATGAATACTAATATAGACTCTGTACCCGGAGATAGTAGTAATTTCCGCTTAGTTGTTTGATGTGTCCAGCTATTCGTTTTTTGTGGAGGAGTTCTACAGCATTAGGGTGCTGTGAATACAAAGAATAGGTGTTATACTTCAAGTGATTAAGCGGTTTTTTTTTGTTCATTTTTTGGAGAGTATTTATGAGTGCAATACATGATGAAGTGCTAAAAGCGAATGGTGAATATGCAGCAAGCTTTGACAAAGGTGATTTACCTTTACCTCCAGGACGTAGATTTGCAATCTTAACCTGTATGGATGCAAGACTAGATCCTGCAAAATACGCAGGTTTGTCTGAAGGTGATGCTCATGTGATTCGTAATGCTGGCGGCAGAGCCAGTGACGATGCTATTCGCTCTTTAGTTATCTCTTATAAATTATTAGGCACTCAAGAATGGTTTGTGATTCATCACACTGACTGCGGTATGTTATTGTTTAACAATGATATTATGGGCGATTTATTAAGCAAAAGCTTAAAAACAGCCTCAATTGATGCGTCAGGTTGGCATGATTGCTGTGAAGGTGGTGGCTCGCATGAAGGTAAATTCATCAATTGGTTGACCATTAAAGATCAAGCTGACAGCGTGTTAGAAGATGTGTTACGAATTAAAGCACATCCGTTAGTTCCTGCAAATATTCCGGTTTATGGTTATATTTACGATGTTAAGTCAGGAAAGTTGTGTGAAGTTCCTGAGGCGACTAAAGCAGGCGCGGCTGCATAAATTCTGTCCAAAAAAATTTATTCTGTTTTTCGCTAGAGACGTTATTTATTGCTTCTCTATCTCGCATTGAGGGAGTTCAAAGCCTTTTTGAACTCCCCACTTCAAATTTAGCTATTAAGCTAACAGTGCGTAATATTCTTTAAAATGTTTAATTCTGTCTGCTAATCCGATTGTTCCGCCATTCACTTTTTTAGTGATTTCAGTCACAACCGCATCTGATGCACCTTTATCCGCAGAATTGTTCAACGAGCGTGAATTCCAATACCATGCTGCTGACAACAACGCATATTTGCTGGCAACTAAGTCTGGATTAGAAAGAATATCGTCGTCTACGCTTTTATCAAACTCAGCATAGTTAGATTTGCCAGTTAATTGAATATAACCACGTCCACGATATCTGTAGCCTTCTTTGCTTGCCTCATCGCCATTACCCATCCGACTTGCATAAACACGCGAAGCAATTTTTTCAGGGTTACGCGCATAAGAAGCCGCATTCACTGTTTTAAAATATTTGCCAAAAATTTTGTTTAAACCGTCCGCAGAATAGTTTAAATTTTCTTGCGTCGCTTTAAAGCCCGCGCTTTCATGTCCGCATTGAGCAATAAAGTGTGCTAAACGCAACGCAGTATTAATTTGGAATTTTGCAGCGCAGTCAGGAATTTGAGCAATTACCGCATCAGGCACATGTCCTTTTAATTTCTCTAATTTCAATCCAGGAATGCTTGTTACAGCAGGATCGGCGGCTGTGCTAACAGCAGCAGCAACAACTTGTTTGTCATCTGCTGAATCTATTTCGATTGGATTGCCATCATCGTCAACCAAATTGCCGTTTTCATCTCGTGCGGCAATCACTGCAAACATTTTGCTCCATGTAGCATCGCCTACCAAACCATCTGCGGCTAAACCATGTGCTGCTTGCCAGTCTTTAACGGCTTTTGATGTGCCGGGACCAAAGACACCATCTGCACCAATTCCTAAATTTTCTTGTACTGCTTTAACTTCGTCACCGCGTGAACCGACTTTTAATAACATATATTTCTCCAACAAAAGTGTTTAATTATCGAAAATAACCATTGCTTTTTTACAGCAACCTGTACAGTACAGCATATTTTTATCGAAAGTTAAAGGCTCAACTTGCCACTAAGCGGTAAATTCAATTTCATATCCTGCAAATTTGCGGATATTAATCACGCCCGTATCCAGCAATAAATATTGACCTTTAATGCCTTGCAGACTGCCTGCAACTTCTGGATTGTTATCCAAATTAAATGATTTTACTTTTACAGGATAACGTGCCACTGGAAAATTGATGTCCACACCTTCCTCATCGGGCAAAACTTGTAAACTTTGTTCTCCAAATTGTTGCTTAATCGCATTCAATTCAACTTCTGCAAGCTGTAATAAACGTACTGCTTCAGCTTTTAAATCTAACGGTGTTGCCGAGCCTTTCAGCATTTGTTGCCAACTGGTTTTGTCACTAACATGCTGCGCGATGGCAACTTCCGCTAAGCCAGAAATATAGCGTGATGCGGCTTGCAAAATCGGCAATGCTTGGGTCGCGCCTTGATCTATCCAGCGCGTTGGCAATTGCGTGTGGCGAGTAATTCCAACTTTTAACGCCGAAGAATTGGCTAAATAAACAATGTGCGGTTGAAAACAAAATTGCAACGCCCACTCCGGTTCTCGGCATGTTCCTTTGTCGTAGTGACAGGTTTCAGGCTTCATAATGCACATATCGCATTGCGCCAGTTTGATAAAACACGGGTAACAATAGCCTTGGCTAAAGCTTTTTTTCGTTTTGTTGCCACAGTGCAGACAAAAAATGTGTCCTGTATAAACCAGTTTGACCGCCTGCCCTACTAATGGCGTTAAATTAAGCAAGTTTCCACTTAAAGGTAATTGATAACTCACGGGACTGCTCAGCGTGGTTTTCATTTTTTCCAATCTGCCTATCATATCTGTGTTCCTTAACGTTGCTAAAAATTCAAAGTTATTATCGGATGTTACGCAAAAACAAGTAAGTGTTGTCGACACAATCTTCTGAAATTTACAAAACGACCGGTCGTCTTGAAAAATTTTTGCGTAACTTACCGCTAAATCATTTTAGTCGCTGCGAGTAGCAATTTAATTGTCCACCAAAAGCACGAAAGACACGAAAAATAGGCAGTTAAAATCTGTGGGGAGGATTATCTAAAAGGCAATCTGTTCGTGCTTTTTGTGTTTTTCGTGGAAAAAATGAGTCTCATGCGTAACATCAGTTATTATCGCATTAAGACCTAAATAGAAAATAATTTTAGCAATATAGCGACTCGCCGTTTTTATAAGGATGGGTTGTCGTAAAATTATAATAAAACAGACTCGCGACCGCTTGTGTGTTTTAGCGTATCACTTTGCTATAATTCGCCCCGACTTGCTTTAACAATAAAAATCATTTGTGCACACCATAGGATTAATAAATGAATATAGTTCACTCAACAATTACCGGACAAGATGATATTGATCCGCTTGAAACCCAAGAATGGATTGATGCTCTGCGAGCAGTGCTGGCTGCAGAAGGGAGTGATCGCGCCCGTTTTTTAATTGAGCACTTAGTTGCCGTATCGCGACAAGCCGGCGTGGATATTCCATTTAGTGCGAATACCGCCTATCTCAATACCATTCCGGTTGCGCAACAACCACAGTTTCCAGGCGACACCACTATTGAGCGCAAAATTCGTGCGTATGTGCGTTGGAATGCCATGATGATGGTATTGCGTGCTAATAAACACACCAACGTGGGTGGACATATTGCAAGTTTTGCCTCAGCCACAACGTTGTATGATGTTGGACAAAATCATTTTTGGCACGCACCGTCTGAAAATCACGGCGGCGATTTAATTTTCGTGCAAGGACATTCTGCACCCGGTGATTATGCCCGCGCATTTTTATTAGGTCGCTTAAGCGAAGAGCAAATGGATAGTTTCCGCCAAGAAGTCGGCGGCAAAGGTTTATCGTCTTATCCGCATCCTTGGCTGATGCCCGATTTTTGGCAATTTCCAACTGTTTCAATGGGCTTGGGGCCTATTATGGCGATTTATCAAGCGCGTTTTATGCGTTACATTGAAGATCGCGGTTTTGCCAAAACAGCAGGACGGAAAGTTTGGGCGTTTTTAGGCGATGGTGAAACCGATGAGCCTGAAACTTTAGGTGCAATCGGCATGGCAGGACGCGAAAAATTAGATAACCTGATTTTCGTGGTCAACTGTAATTTACAGCGTTTAGATGGCCCTGTACGCGGGAATGGCAAAATTATTCAAGAATTAGAAAGTAATTTTCGCGGAGCAGGCTGGAATGTGATCAAAGTCATCTGGGGACGACGTTGGGATGCCATCTTAAGCCGCGATAAAGACGGCTTGGTTAGCAAACGCATGATGGAATGCGTGGATGGCGATTATCAAACTTTCAAATCTAAAGACGGCGCGTATGTGCGCAAGTTTTTCTTTAACACGCCTGAGTTACAAGCCTTAGTCGCTGATTATACGGATAATGATATTTGGCAACTCAATCGTGGTGGTCACGATGCGCATAAAGTTTTCACTGCCTATCAAGCAGCGGTGAATCATCAAGGGCAACCGACTGTGGTTTTAGCGAAAACCATTAAAGGTTACGGCATGGGGGATTCTGGACAAGCGCAAAATACCAGTCATCAACAAAAGAAAATGAGTCCTGAGTCCATTCGACATATTCGTGACCGTCACGAATTACCGGTGAGTGATGAAGAATTAGGAAACTTGCCTTATTTGACTTTTGCGGCTGAATCAAAAGAACTGCAATACATGCAGCAACGGCGCAAAGATTTGGGCGGTTATTTACCGGCAAGACGCGCTAAAGCAGAAGCTTTGGATGTTCCGGCATTAACCGCATTTAACGCGCTGTTAGAAGGTGGAAAATCAGGACAAGAATTTTCTACCACCATGGCATTTGTGCGTATTTTAAATATTTTGCTCAAAGACAAAGCCATCGGCAAACGCATTGTGCCGATTGTGCCTGATGAATCGCGCACGTTTGGTATGGAAGGTTTATTCAGACAATTGGGAATTTGGTCGCAAGTCGGACAGCTTTATACACCGCAAGATGCTGACCAACTGATGTTTTATAAAGAAGATAAACACGGACAAGTGTTGCAAGAAGGTATCAACGAAGCCGGCGGTTTATGCGATTGGATTGCCGCTGGTACAGCGTATTCCACACATGGCGTGGCGATGATTCCATTTTTCATTTACTACTCGATGTTTGGTTTTCAACGAGTCGGGGATTTGATTTGGGCAGCAGCTGACCAACGGACTCGTGGCTTTTTGTTAGGTGGCACAGCCGGACGTACCACATTAAACGGTGAAGGCTTGCAACATGAAGACGGGCACAGTCATTTAATGTCTGCCACGATTCCTAATTGCAAATCCTATGACCCGACTTACGGTTATGAATTGGCAGTGATTATTCAAGATGGTTTGCAACGAATGTATGTGAATCAAGAAGATATTTTCTATTACATCACCGTGATGAACGAAAATTATGAGCACCCTGCCCTGCCAAACGGTGCGGAAGCCGATATTCTAAAAGGCATGTATCTGTTCAAAAAAGGCAATGAAAATCAATTCCCCAGAGTTCAGTTGCTAGGTTCTGGTACAATTTTCAGAGAAGTTGAAGCCGCTGCGCAATTGTTACGCGATGATTGGGGTGTGGAAGCGGATTTATGGAGCTGCCCAAGCTTTACAGAATTGGCGCGTGATGGACAAAGTTGTGAACGCTGGAATCGTTTGCATCCGACCCAACCTGCAAAAGTGGCTCACGTTTCTGCCAGCATTCAAGCCATCAATGGCCCTGTGATTGCTGCAACTGATTATACTCGCGCTTATGCAGAACAAATTCGCGCTTTTATTGACGCACCTTACACAGTATTAGGCACAGATGGCTTTGGTCGCTCTGATACCCGTGAAAAATTACGCCATTTCTTTGAAGTTGATCGTTATTACATCACCTTAGCCGCACTCAAAAGTTTAGCGGATGCGGGCGAATTTGATCCTGCAACTGTTGAACAGGCGATAGAAAAATACGGCGTTAATACTGACGCAACTGCCCCTTGGCTCATTTAAACAACAGGATAAATATGACTTCTTCAATTGAAATTAAAGTGCCTGATATTGGCGGCATTGCTGATGTTGAAATAATTGAACTGCTGATTAAAGCGGGAGATGTTATTGAACTGGAGCAATCTTTGGCAGTGATGGAAAGTGACAAAGCCAGCATGGATTTGCCTTCGCCAACAGCTGGTGTTGTGCAAACTGTCCATGTAAAGGTAGGTGATAAAGTCTCGGAAGGCTCATTGATTGCGACTGTAACCGCCGCAGGACAAGCCGAATCTGCACCCGCAGCTCCTGCCGCCACGCCAATTGCTGAACCCGAAAAAGCCGCTGTACCTGAACCTGCTGTTGCTGCGCCTGTAGTAACAACAGCTCCTGTTGCAGCAGCAACACCAGCACTCGCGCCAGCAGCGGTAATTGAATCGCAACCCGAAGGCACTGTCGCTCATGCCAGCCCTGCCATTCGCCGTTACGCCAGAGAATTAGGGGTTGATATTAATACGGTGAAAGTAGGGAGCGGACGCAAAGGACGCATCACTAAAGAAGATGTGAAAAGTCACGTTAAACAAATCATCACCGCCACACAAAGCCAAACTGCGCCAGTCATCACAGGTGGTGCAGGCATTCAGCCGATTCCTGCGGTGGATTTTTCCAAATTTGGTGAAATAGAAAATGTTGCTTTAAGCAAAATCAAACGTTTAACCGGACAACATTTAAGTCGCGTTTGGTTGAATTTGCCAATGGTGACATACCACGATGAAGTGGATATTACCGAAATGGAAGCGTTCCGCGTGGCATTGAACAGCGAAAAAGGCAATGAGGTCAAACTCACCGGCTTGTTGTTTATTATGAAAGCCTTGGTTGCCGCCATGCAAAAATTTCCAACCTTCAGCAGCTCGCTGTCACCGAATGGCGACAGTTTGATTTTAAAGAAGTTTTTCCATATTGGCATTGCCGTTGATACGCCAAATGGCTTAGTTGTGCCAGTGATTCGTGATGTGGATAAAAAAGGCTTAGCGCAATTGGCAGTTGAATTAGGCGAAAAAAGTGCCAAAGCGCGCAAAGGCGAACTCACTCCTGCGGATATGCAAGGTGGCTGCATGACTATTTCCAGTCTCGGTGGCATTGGCGGCACCGCATTTACGCCCATCGTGAATGCACCCGAAGTGGCTATTTTAGGCGTAACCCGTTCAGCGATGAAACCTGTGTGGAATGGCAAAGAGTTTGTGCCACGTTTGATGTTGCCGTTGGATTTAACTTACGACCATCGGGTGATTGATGGTGCTGAAGGCGCGCGCTTTATGGCGACTCTCTGTGCTTATTTAAATGACGTGCGGCGGTTGTTGGTTTAATCTATCTATGCAAGACCTGATAGGTTTTAAAAACCTGTTAGGTCTTCTTGTTTAGAAAAATAAACGCACTTTGCTGTAGAGCATAATACAATGACTTTCAATCAATAAGAAAGTACGTCTACTCTGCAAAAAAGTTAATACGGAAAGTTAGAGTAATTCTTAAAATTAATTGGCATTAACGAATATTTGCCTGAATACGCAGCAAAAACTTTGTATAAAAACGCATAAATAACAAACTAATTAAATAAACACGGAAAAAATCATGTCTGGATACCTTGCATTAAAAGTCCTAATACTTGATGACGAACCCTTCATGCGAATGCTGTTAAGTGAAATGTTATCCAATTTAGGATTAACTCAGATTACTGCTTATGAAAATGGAACGGAGGCTCTTGCATATATTAACTCACCCGATAACGCAGTAGATTTGATTCTACTCGACATCAATATGCCAGGAATGGATGGTATAGAGTTCGTGCGTCATTTAGCAAATTGTTCTTATCACGGCAGTCTTATTCTCATCAGTGGTGAAGATGAAAGAATGCTGCAAACCGCTGAAAAACTGGTTAAAACCCACAATATAAATATTCTTGGACACTTGCAAAAGCCCGTGAGTTCAAAAGAGTTATCTGGCTTATTAAAAAAATGGTTGCCATCTTGGCTTAATGAATCTTCGCCACAAACACGAAAAATTTATTCAGCAGAAGAAATACAAATCGCGATTAGCAATAAAGAGTTTGTTAATTATTATCAACCACAAATTAATGTTAAAACCGGAAAAGTGGTGGGCGTAGAAGCTTTGGCACGCTGGCAACATCCGCAAGATGGCACTGTTTTTCCTGACCAATTCATTCAGATTGCAGAAGCGAATGGTTTAATTGACGACTTAACTTATTTAGTCATTGACACGGCTTTTTCTCAAACTAGCATTTGGCAAAACTATTCGCTGGATTTGCGCGTATCGGTCAATATTTCTATGGCAAACTTGGCTTCTTTAAATTTTGTGGATTATTTAGCAAAAGCTGTCAATGTCGCAGGAATTATGTCGAGTGATATTGTGTTAGAAGTGACTGAAACACAATTAATGAAGCATTTGTCTAATTCACTGGAAGTTTTAGGACGGTTACGCCTCAAGCGTTTTGGATTGTCGATTGATGATTTTGGCACAGGCTATTCTTCCTTTGCGCTATTACGCGCTATTCCTTTTAATGAACTGAAAGTCGATCGTGGCTTTGTGCATGGTGTTGCCAGTAACGATACGCTACGCGCCATTTATAACGCTAGTTTATCTGTCGCACAGCAATTGGACATGCAAGTGGTTGCCGAAGGTGTAGAAGATTGGGACGACTGGAATTTTTTGCGTAATAGTACTTGTAATGTGGCGCAAGGTTATTTTATTGCTAAACCTATGCCTGCCGATAAAATTCATGATTGGATTCACGACTGGGAAGCGAATATTGAAAATTTTATGCACTCATCCTCCTAAAATAAATCAGACACGCAAACACCTTACCCTTGATTATTCGCATTAAACTTCCTTTTTCTTATCTCAAAACCTCATCCTCGCTTGCCTAATTTATGCGTCCTTCTCAATTTTTGCCTGAAACTCAAATCTCCAGCCGCGATAATCTGGAATGGTTATTTATCCTCAGAAACTTGATGCTAGGGGGAGAAAGTCTGGTTATTTTTCTGGCCACAAATGGATTAGGCATTTCTTTGCCACAGCAACAATTATGGCTGGTGGTATTTTCAATTGCAGCCGTTAATACATACACTTGGGTACGATTACAAACAAATGAACCTGTCACGGAAATAGAAATTTTCTCGCAGCTAATTATTGATGTCGCCTCTATTTCTGCCTTACTGTATTTAACAGGTGGCGCGTCAAATCCCATTATCTGGGTATTTTTGCTGCCGTTGATTGTAACAGGCATCATGCTGCCACAATCTTATGCGTGGTATATGGTGATTTTAACCTGCTCGGCTTATACCATTTTGGTCGCTCACAACGTCCCTTTACCCGTGATAGAGCCGCACATGGGCGATCCCACTATGATTAGCCCCGAAATAAAACACCAATTGCACATTATGAGCGATAGGCATTATTTTAATTTACACATTTTTGGGATGTGGTTTGGGTTTGTGTTTAGTGCAGGATTGGTGGCGTATTTTGTGGTGGAACTGTCCAAATCACTACGCGACAGAGAACGTCATCTTGCCGATGCCAGAGAAACTGCGTTGCGAGATGAACGCGCGATTTCACTAGGAACACTTGCCGCCAGTGCTGCACATGATATGGGCACTCCACTTGGCACAATGGCAATCTTAGTGCATGAATTACAACAAGATTTTCCCGATCATCGTTACCCTGATTTGCAAGAAAAATTATTAATCATGGCGCAGCAAATATCACGCTGCAAACAAGCTTTATCAGTGATGTCTGCATCCGGCGGTGAAATGCGGGCAGAATCAGGCTACCCTATGAATTTAGTGGAGTATATTGATGAAGTGCTGATGCAATGGCGCACTCATAAGCCGGGTGCAAAATTATCTTTGATTGTGACACCGAGTGTTTATCTCAAATCAGAAATTATTGCAGAACGCACTTTAACGCATTCTATTATTAATATTCTTAACAATGCGGCAGAAGCCAGTCCTGTCGATAAAGGCGTGGAGCTACATGCAAACTGGGATGGGCATTTTGTGGAACTCAAAGTGCGCGATTTTGGGCGCGGTTTTCCACCTGAGTTTGCCGTATTTGCTGGAAAAGAACCGGTAGTCAGTGATAAAAAAGGCTTAGGTGTTGGCTTGTTTTTAGCTTACACAACCATTAACCGTTTAGGCGGCAGAATAGAATTTCGCAATATGGATACAGGCGGTGCTTGTGTCGAAATAGTATTACCTTTGATAAATATCGAGAGAGATTATAATGATTACACCCGATAGCCCCCAGTTATTATTAGTTGATGATGATGTCACTTTTTGTACTGTGCTCAAACCGGCATTGGAAAAACGCAATTTTCAAGTCAGTATTGCTTATGATGTGAAAACAGGGATTGAATTAGCTGAGCAAACAGAACCTGAATATGCGGTGATTGATTTGCGTATTGGCTATGATTCTGGCTTGGAACTGGTAAAAAAATTAATTTCCTTGGATGACAACACTCGAATTGTGATGCTGACAGGTTTTGCTAGCATTGCAACCGCAGTGGAGGCTATTAAATTAGGCGCGATTCATTATTTAACCAAACCAGCCAACGCTGATGAAATCGTGAATGCGTTGTATAAAAATGAAGGTGATGCCTCAGTTGCAATCAATGACACGCCTTTATCTGTTAAGCGTTTAGAATGGGAACATTTGCAAACCGTGCTAATGCAACATGATGGCAATATTTCAGCAGCAGCAAGAGCTTTGAATATGCACCGCCGCACTTTGCAGCGCAAGTTGGATAAGCGTCCGGTAAAGGAATAAATTGAGATTTATTGAGTTCATCGCGCTACAAACTAGGCTCTACTTGTTATAATAACGCTTTCTATTAAGTCCCCGTGGCACAGAGGATAGCGCGACCCCCTCCTAAGGGGTAGGTCACAGGTTCGACTCCTGTCGGGGACGCCAAACACCCGTTTATTGAAGTTCAATAACGTACATAAAACCTGCAACTGGCAACGGTTAGCGGGTTTTTTTATGCTCAAGTGCAAGCCTGGGCGGATTATTTGGACAAGCTGGAAAATGAAACGAATGTTATTCCATTGCAGAAAATGGCTTAAAATTGCTTAAGCAAAACCCGCACACAGACTGATTATTGGCAAATTTCACTAAAAACAATTCGAGACTGACAGTTTAAATTCAATTTATTGAAATCAAAATTTTTTTAGATTGTTAGCTGATAATTACCTTTCTTATTTTTGAGTAATAGAAAATGACTATAGAACAAGAAAATGATATAGAAGAAGAGTTAGGTAATGAAGATGTAAAATCTGAAATACCTTTTGATCCCAATGATATAAATATTACGATTATTCCAAGAACTATTGGTCAGTTGGTAGATATGTTGGAATATGATGAAATCTTAATGCCAAAATTTCAACGTCTCCCTAATCTTTGGACATTAAAAGAAAAAAGCCGTTTTATTGAATCACTGATGCTTAATTTACCCATTCCATTATTTTATTTTGCAGAAGCAGAGGATAAAAAATGGCATGTGATTGATGGTCTACAAAGAATAAGCACTTTAGAGCATTTTATTTTAGGTGATACAAAGAAAGAAAATTCGATTAGCAAAAATAAAACCTCATTTAAACTTGAAAACTTGGAATTTAAAACCGAATTTAATGGGGAAAAATGGGATAAATTACCAAGAGATATACAAAGACGAATTAATACCAATCAAGTCACTATAAATCTAATAGGGAAAGGAACACCTGATCAAGTTAAATACAATATTTTTAGTCGTATTAACCAAGGAGGAGTTCCTTTAAAACCACAAGAAATAAGAACAGCTTTGTTTCAAGGTTATAAAGTAGATTTTATAGAAAGTTTAGTTTCAGAAGAAAGTCATCAAGGAAAAGCATTTATAAAAGCAACTGATGGTTCAATACCTAAGCGCAGACAGGAAGACTTAGATTTTGCAACACGCTTTATTGCTTTTTATATATTAGGGTATGAAAAATATGAGCCTGACATGGATTCTTTCTTAACACTAGGAACTAAAAATATTCCGGCAAATAAAAAAGAACAGGAAAAAATCATTAATGATTTTAACAGTGCGATGGCTTTAGCTTTTGAAATTTTTGCTGACAATGCTTTTAGAAAACTACCTGAAAACGGACGTAGAAAACCTATTAATAAACCTCTTTTTGAAGTGATTAGTGTTCATTTTTCAAAATTAAATACCGAACATAAAAATAAACTTATAAAGAATAAAAAAGTATTTCTTGATGAATATGAATCTTTACAGAATATCCGTGAGTTTAAAAACTCTATTTCGACAGGAACAGCTAATAAGGATAGCGTAAAGGAACGGCATGAAAAACTCAAAACTTTACTTGAAAAGTACATCCAATGATAACAAATCTTACAATAAAAAATTTTAAAGCTCATAAAAACACAGAGCTAAGATTTTCCAATCTTACTGTACTTTGTGGTGCAAATGGCATTGGAAAATCATCTGCTATACACGCCCTTTTGTTATTAAGGGATTCTTATTTAAATAAATCAAACTTTGAGTATATTGATTTAAAATCAAAGTTTATTGCAATAGGAACGGCAAAGGATGCACTGTATCAGTATAGTGATAACTCCGCTATTTTTTTTGAAATTAAAACTGATGACCATGAATTTAATTATTCTTTTGAAATAAAAAGAGACTCTGATTTAGAAAAAACACTTATTTATAAATCACTTAAATTTGATCATATAACTGATAAAGCAATATTAGAAAAGGAAAGCTTATTTAATAAAACCTGTCAATTTATCAGTGCTGCACGATTAGGCCCGCAACCTTTTTATAGCAAAGATGATGTTGTTGTTGATGTCCATAATCAAATTTCTGTTATAGAAGGTAGAGCGGAGCATTTTGTACACTTCTTAAATGCTAATCAAAAAATAAATGTTTTAGAGAGCCTAATTCATTACTCTAATTCTGAAAAGGATTTATATAGTCAAGTTGCAGCATGGGAAACAGAAATAAGCAAAGGAGTTAATATTCATATACAAGATAAAGGAGAATCAGGTTATGAATTAAGATACAGCTTTAATAATAAAAATAGAGATAGAACCAATGAATTTAAAGCGATTAATGTGGGGTTTGGATTAACTTATGTTTTGCCTATTATTGTAGCTATTTTGTCAGCACCTGAAGGAACTTTATTATTGATTGAAAATCCAGAAGCCCATTTACACCCAAATGGACAAGCTAAATTAGCAGAATTAATATGTTTAGCAGCGCAGGCAGGAATACAAATTGTGGTAGAAACACACAGTGACCATATTATTAATGGGATTTTAGTACAATGTAAAAAATTTGAAGAATCACAAAAAGGTATTTCAAAACATAATGTTTCTATTTACCATTTTGATAGAGATGAATCAGAGCCGTGCTGTGCTGCTAAAAAAATTGAAATTGAGGAAGGAGGGAGAATTTATTATACACCCGCAGGGTTTTTCGACCAGTTTACGATTGATTATGAGTTTTTAATGGGATTTTAATATGTATCAAAATTTATATTGTTACATAGATATTGATTGTGAACAATACATAGAAAAACCTGACTATTTTAAGAAGCTTTATGAAACTGTGCTGCTTGCCTATCAGCATAAAATAACCGTATATTATAATCAGGATCAAATTGATAATCTTAAATCATTTTTTTCAAAAAATGATGATGACTGGAATAAAAATTACAATAAGTCTCATGGTTTTAATTTACGAAATTTATTAAAAAGTGCAAGAAAGAAATTTAATAAATGCTATTGCTTTCAGGTTTGCTTTGCAGGAGAAAAATCGTTTTTGGAGTTTATAAATAATGAAGCTGTTTCAATAATCGAAGAACAAAAAAATAGTGCTTTGATTTCTTTGACTTATTCTGAATGTAATTCTTTATTATTTGTAGAATCAAAGTTAGAGTTTAAGCAAGTAAGTTTTGATGTTATCAAAAATAAAGACGATTTACTTGCTTGGATACGGTTATTTGAACCAAGAAACTTTAATTTATCTCCCAAGCATGGTGAAAACGGAGGCGGCAATTGGTCTGGTGAATCTGTATTACGTTGCAATAAAAAACAAGCTCAAATATTACTTAATACTGCTATTGCTGATTTTAACGCAAAAAATAGTGGAAAAAATCTTTACAACTTTGACCAAGTTTATAATACATTTATTGAGTTTTATTATGAGGGTGATAATCCGCAAAAGCAATGGCATGGTTTTCATGTTGAAGAAAATCAATGGAAAAATAGAATTCCTCTCAAAATTCTTAAGTATTTTGGAAAAGCTTAATTTTTCAGAATATTTCGTACTTACTAATATTGCTAAATACGCTTTAGAAGAGTTCCATCGAAACGGATGAACAAACCGCAATGGATTACATTAATTCGCAAACTGGAGAAAAATAATGACTGTCGAATTTAATGAGATTCTGCTTTATACCGACGCTAACGGCAAAGTCAAAATCGAAGTCATTGCATGGCGCAACAAAATCATTAGCGCAGGAAGTGGCTTCGCGTGGAATTACCGTAAATGCAGTTGCGCCGAGTATTATTGAATCTGCGATGACAACACAAATTTTTGATAAAGAGAAAATTAAATAGTTAGTGCCAATGAAACGCACCGGAAAACCAGAAGAAGTGGCGGCGTTGGTCGGTTTTTTGTGTTCAGAACAAGCAGCTTATATTTCTGGGCAGATTATTGGCATTGATGGGGCGATGCGTAGCGCAAAGCATCCCCCCTGTTCTTGTTGCTGTCTTGTAATGCAAGTTAGGAACGTGCATGAAATAAGCTCGACAACTGTAGGTGCGAATTCATTCGCACAGTGCGGATAAATCCGCACCTACACAAAAAAAACTTGCATAAGTTGTTTCGTACTCATTCCTTATCTGCCCAAATTATTACACCGTAGAGACGTTGCAAAACAACGTCTCTACAACCAAGCAATTAAACTCAAGTTTTGGAGTGCAAGCTTTGCTTGCCATGTCAGGCCTGACCTCCTGTATTTTTTAATACCTTGAAACTTATGTTCACTTACTTACTCGCTTTTTAAATTTTTACTTTTCTATTGGAAAAGCTAACATCTTTGTTCGGTTTATAAAGCATCAATCGCTAATTTAGCATTGCACTGTGCAATCGCTTGCGCTAATTCTGCATCTGACAATGGATGTTTAATCGCCATACCTCCTCTAAAATCAAACTCTTGATAATCTTTTTTCGCAAAAGTCTCAATCCGACACTTTTTCACCGGCTGATTTTCAAACGGCATTTTTATCGCACTCAAATTTAAAGGTGCAGATTTTTCCACGCTAGGTGCGTAAATCAGAAAGTCACCTTTCAATGCCAACACCGCACGATATTGACTAGCAGTGGTTAAATATAAATAGCCGACTTTAATATCTTTTTCTTTTAATTTCATTATGTTAAACACCTTAAATTATTTCATTTCGCTGTGGAAGATGCTTTAGCAGCACAAACAACAAAGCTAAAGCCTTTCTCTCAACTGTTCTAAACACTTTTCTTCATGGATGATGACAAAAACATTATTTCTTTTTTGTCATTCGCCCTTTTTCCCAATAGCCAGAAATTTCTGTGCCATCCGTTAAATATTGGCTGCCATAGCCTTGTCTTAAATTATCTTTAAAACTGCCAGTGTAATATTCACCATCGGCATAGCGTTGCACACCTTGACCATTCGCTTTACCGTCTTGGCATTCGCCCTCATAAATTCCTTTGCCAATTGTCAAATGACAAGTTTGCGAAACATCAGCAATTTCAACACCGCAGCCTGTAAAACAAAAATCGCCTGTTAAACCCGCCGTATAATTAGCCGGCAATTGCGGAGGATTGGTGTTTTGCGCAACAGTTGCTGATACGCGCTTAAACAAAGTTTCAATCGGAATCGGCTCTTTAATATGCTCTAACAAAGCGGAAGTATACGGGCTATTTCGACCTCTACCATCCGCTGCTTCATAGCCTGCTGCGGTTGAGTACATCACAATAAACTCTTTCAGCGCAATCATGGGGGCTAAGCCTGTAAATTTACGCGCGTTTGTTTTTTTGGTGCTGCGCTTTTTTCCTTCTGGAACAACCGCTTCAGCGGCATATTGATTGAAAGGATTATTTCTGCACGCATCCAAAATCATTAATTTTGTGCCTTTCGTAGCGTTTTGCATCAATTTTTGAATCGCATTCGCTGAAACTCCGGTGCTTGGGTCTGTAAAATTGTAATCAATCGGAATCAAAATATTTTCGCCATTCACCTGCATTCCATGTCCTGAAAAATAAATTAAGGCAACATTCGCATTGCGCGAGAATTGCTCAAACTCTTTTAAGGCAATTTCAGTGGCAGATTTGCTGGAATCTGTTTTCAAAATCACTTGAAAACCCAAACTTTTCAGTGCCTCAGAAATATCAGTGGCATCGTTAATAGGGTTATCCAATCCATGCACATTAATATAACGATTATTTCCAATAACTAACGCAACCCGCTTACCTGTGCTGGCAGAATTAGAAAAGTTATTTTGAACGTTAGATGATGAGGCACAGGCTTGCAGCAACAGCACAGTCCCTGCAATAAGCGCGATTTTAAAGCAACTTTCAACCACATTAAGAGCTTTTTTCATCATACCATTCTCCATTTTCTGCTTGGCACAGACTTTGAGTTTCTGTTTTGATGTCGCCGCTTTCTGTCACTACTTCGGTTTTAAGAGAACGACACACTTTCTCTTCTTTTTTCACAACCACACCGGGCGTTTGAATAATTTTGCGCGACGAACTGCATTTCACCTCTTCCACGTTTTCAGAAACATCGGCACTATCAGAACACCACGCCACCGGTTGTGTTTTTTCAGTATCTTTTAAAACTTTGACCGCATTTTCTTTATCTTGCTGCGTAAAATAATTGGCAAGTTGACCGCCTATCACCGCTAAAGTATCGGCTGCAACCTTGGCAACTTTGGCAATACTTTCTATATCTGCTTGATTTAAAGGTATTTTAGTATCTTTTTCTTTCAGAGAAGTTCCCGCCAAATTGGTTAAACCACTCAAAAGACTTGGCGTTTCTTTTTTGGTTTTTTTACTGCGCGTTTTTTTGTTATTAGTCACTAAAGTAGTTGGACTCATCGTATTAGTGAGTACGGGAGCTATGGAACTGGCCAATTTATTCAGTTCATTGGAGGATGTGCGAGGTAAGTTTGAGCAACCGCTTAAGAATGTGTTTATCACTAATACGCAGATTAGCTTTTTCATCATAAAAACCTCTTTCAAGATTATCGTTTTTAGTTACAGTGATTGATGGTAGGCAATATTATCATTGAATAACGAAAACACTTTGTAAAGAAAAGCGAGTTTTGAAAAAAACAGTGAGTTCGCGAAAATTATGCCGTGATATGCTGAAATTTTTCAAGACGACCAGTCGTTTTTAAAATTTTCAGCTTTATTTTATTAAGCCACGCCGCGCATTTCGCAAGTTTTAAGTGCAATAGGATGTGCTGAACGAAGGGAAGCGCATTAAACGTTGGCGATGCGCTTCCTTAAATCAACAGCATCCTATGAGTTAGTGCATCTTATCGGGTTGAAAATTTTTAAGACGACCAGTCGTCTTAAAAAATTTCAGAGGTAGAGAAAATAGTCTTCGGTATTTTAAATTGAAGAGCAGCGGTTGATTTGCACTGCATACAGTTAACGCATGAAATTCTTCTGATGTGAAAAAAGAAATATCAACTAAATACAAAGCGTTATATTTTTTAACTCAATGGTGCGGTTATTGCTAAGTTATTTTTAAACTTAACCACTTTTGTGAATGACATGACTCTTAATGACGCTATTTTTGATTTACTGCAAAAAGGTTTGCCTGCGCCTTCAGCGATTTCAGTGTTTTTTTTATATCAAAAAATGGAAAGTGGATATTATCGGGATGATAATTTTGAATTAAAATTCAATGAGTTATTAAAAGTTCAAAAAACTATTCAAAAAAATCATCCGCTTTTACATTAAATTTTAAAACTGCCCGATTAATTCGCCCATCTGCACAGATTTTCCTGCCACAAACTCTGGCAGCCATTGCGCTTTATCTTTACCGAACAACACAATAATGGTCGAACCCATATTAAAACGCCCCATTTCCGCGCCTTTTTCTAGCATTGGAGCGTTTTCTGTGTATTTCCATGAACGTACTTCACGAATAGTTGGCGGTGTCACCACGCCATGCCAAACCGTTTCTACACTGGAAACAAAAATAGCTCCCACCAAAACCAAAGCCATTTCGCCAATTTCCGTATCAAAAATACAGGCAACCCGCTCATTTCGGGCAAATAAACGCGGCACAGAATTCGCAGTTGCGCCATTCACGCTAAAAAGTCGCCCAGGAATATGAATCATCTCTTTCAGCGTGCCTGTTATCGGCATGTGCAAACGATGATAATCTTTAGGCGATAAATAAATGGTGGTAAACAAGCCGTCTTCAAACGGGACGGCACGTTGCGCATCACCGCCGAGCAATTCTGTTACGGTAAAACTTTTGCCTTTTGCTTGAAAAATATCGCCCGCACTAATCTGCCCTGCTTGGCTGACTGCACCATCTGCGGGACATGCAACCCCTGTTTTCAACTCAGTTAAGGGACGCACACTGTCTTTTAAAGCACGGGTAAAAAAATGATTAAAGCTGCGGTACGCATTAATATCTTCTTGCTGCGCGTCTGCCATGTTGACATGGTAAAACTTGATAATTTGCGAAATCATCAGATTTTTCCAAGTGTTATTTTCGCAATGGGTAAATTTACTCATTATCTGCGACAGAAAATGATGCGGCAAAATATATTGAGGTAAAGTGATAAGTGTTTCTTTTATAGACATAATTTGTGCGAGTAGGTAAAAGTGTGGATAGCGTAGTGATTAAAGAGTGCTACATTTTATCTGGCTAATTTGACTAGCAAGTGTAACGCAGTGCTGTTGTTTTAAAGCCTGAGTTGACCTTGATACAAAGATACCAGATTGTTGCAGTAAAGAAAGCGGGGCATTCAAATAAAGGAATTGAGGTGGCAAGCAAAGTCTGCATTCCAACAGAGCCAGTTGCGCAGAGCTTTGAAATTCTGCCCACGTTTTGATGATGGCTTTCGGTTCGCCACTGCTGCCAGAGGTGAAAAAAATTGAAATCGGTTGGTGAATATTAATGCGACCTGACAGGTTTTTAAAACCTGTCAGGTCTGCGTTTGCTAAGTGGTTTAATAAATCCCAACTGACTAAAAACGGATTATTATTTTTATTTTCGTTAGAAATATCGCGAATACAATAACTTGCGTGATAAGTGCCTAATAAATGCTGGATGGTTTGAGGAGCTTGATTAGATGGTAGCAGGGTGATTTGTTGCCGCAGCAATACGGCTAAATACGCCACCATAAATAAATAGCGATCCTGACATAGATTAATTGCGTAAGCTTGCGCAGGAAGTTGTTGACTTAAAGACAAAGCATGAGTCAAAAAATCAGCGCGACTCATCCTTTGTCCTGAAGGGAGAAGACAAAAGTCTTTCTCAAATTGTTGGTTAAAAAGTCCGAGCAGGTTAATAAACTGCGGAGTTTGAGTCGTCAATGTGGACTAAGTAGAATTAAGTTTAAAGATAATGCAGGATGAAATTCAGAGACTTTAATTGCTATAAGTATTTGAATAAAAGTTTTAAAGGATGTGTAGGCTTAGATTTATCCGAACAATGCGAATTTGTCGCATCTACAAAAAACACCAATATTCAAAAACTTATGCTTGGTTAGATAGTTGAGTCTCTGTGGATTTATCTTCAGTCACTGCTTTTTTTCTCTACGACGACGCTTGAAGGTGTACCAGCTATTTCGCAACCGGTTCCAAAAACTATCGTTGGTCATCTTTTGAATTTGTTGGGTGATAGGGTGGTCTGGGGCAACTTCTGTTAGTGTTTGAGCGATTTGCTTTGCCGCTTCCACCTCACCGGACAGTCGAAAATAGATGCACATAATAAAGTTAAACGCCATAAACTCAGTAATATGAAACCGATTACGCTGCGGATACATCAGTTTTAAATCAAAGCCTTCATTAAAAATCTCTCTGACTTTTGCTAAGTCACGCCGTTCTAAACATAGACGTGCATAATCAATGCGGGCAAAAAGATACTTGGGGTGCGTTTTATAATTTTCTTCTACACGCGGTTTGGCTTTCTTGTTGCGCGTCATCTGATAACTGGCTGCAAGATAATTGGAAATGTGTGGCACATGTGGATATTGCTCAACCAATTCTTCTAGCCTTGCAACCAGACTGGCCTTGTCAGTATAAAAACGGTCTTGTACGTTTGCAAAAAGCGTATTCAGTTCTTGCTGAATGTTTCGGGGTAAACTTTGAAAGGTTTTATCAATTAACGGCTCATCGGTAATTTCATAATTTGCCATTTTATACGCATTATTTCTTGGTTTTGCCGGTATATTGGGCATTGATCTGTTTCTATTTCTATTGTTTTTCATTTTTGAGCTTCCCTAGCGTTAAATCATTATTAATCTAACATTTTAAAAAAAATGGAGCGCAAAAATAGTTTTTTACGCTCCATAAATAGTTCTGATTTAAACTCAATAGGCTAAATCTAATTTTAGTGGTGACAACCTTCACCGTGCACATGCCCATGTGCCAATTCATCCGCAGTGGCAGGACGGACTTCGATAATTTCAACATCAAAAGTTAAATCTTCACCCGCTAATGGATGGTTGCCATCAATCGTGATGTCATCACCTTCAATTTTAGTGACAGTCACAACACCTGGGCCGTGGCTTACATCTGCTTCAAACATCATCCCTAATTCAATTGTATCAATTCCTTCAAACATGCTACGCGAAATAGTTTGCACCATATCGTCATAATATTCGCCATAAGCTTCAGCTGCGGGAATAGTCACATTCAGTTTATCGCCCGCTTTTTTTCCCGCCAAAGCTTGCTCTAAACCAGGTATAATATTGCCTTGACCGTGCAAATACATCAACGGTTGTGAGCCTATCGAACTATCAAGTTGCTCGCCCGCGCTGTCTGTCAAGGTGTAGTGTATAGATACTGCCAATTTGTTTGCAACTTGCATCAGAAAACCTTTTGTCTGTTTAAAAAAGGACATTATGATATAGCTTTGTGCTACGTTTGTCTGAAAAAAATAACAACATACAAGATACCGTCATAAAAAACGCCCAACCTTATTACTTTAAAGAGAGAAGATTTTGAACTTAGAAAGATACCACGCTGTTGATAGAGAACAGCTAGCAAAAGATATAAATGCTATTCAAGCTGAATTATTACGCAAAACCGATATGAGTGATTTCGAGCACTTAAAAAAAATCGAAAGCTGGGGCAAAATTTGCTCATTTTTAGGTTATGCAACAGCATGGATTGCTCCTAACCCGATTTCTGCGTATTTAATCAGCCAAGGCAACTTTACCCGTTGGACAACAGTTGCGCATCATGTGATGCACCGAGGTTACGATAAAATTGAAGGGATTCCTGTGCATTACACCAGCAAAGGCTTCGCGAAAGGCTGGCGACGTTGTATTGATTGGATGGATTGGATGTACCCACAAGCGTGGGATGTTGAACACAACGACATTCACCATTATCACTTAGGTGAAGCAATGGATCCTGACCAAGTGGAATTTAATATGGAGAAACTCAGAAATTCACCGATTCCACGCTGGGGACGCTATGTATTGTTGGCATTAATGGCGGCAAGTTGGAAAATGATTTATTACGCCCCATCTACGTTAAACGAATTGCGTGCGATTCAAGCGAAAAAAACTGGCGCAACCCGTGATGATTTTTCGCGTAGCGATTTATGGAATCCTTTAAAACCGGCGGGTAGAGATTTGTGGTTAAGCTGCATGTTGCCTTACAGCTTGATGCGTTTTGTATTATTACCCGCATTATTTTTACCACTTGGTGCAGTTGCGGCAACTAACGTGCTTATTAATTCTTTCTTTGCAGAAATTTTAACGAATTTACATTCATTTTTAGTGATAGGCCCTAATCACGCGGGTGAAGATGTGATTATGTTTGAAGACAAAGCCAAAGGCAAAGGTGAGTTTTATTTGCGTCAAATTGTAGGTTCAGTCAACTATACCACTGGCACAAACACCATCGACTTTTTACACGGCTGGTTAAATTACCAAATTGAACATCACTTGTGGCCAGATATGACGGCGAGTGAATATCAAAAAGCTCAGCCTTTGGTCAAAGCTGTGTGCGAAAAACACAATATTCCCTATATTCAAGAATCGGTATTTAAACGTTTGTGGAAAACTTTAGATATTATGGTGGGAAAAACTTCCATGTTGCGTCCTGCTGCAAATTATTCATAAATAAAGTTTTTTTTAATGCTTTTACGATAAACCCGTCCGATGTTTTTGCTAAGACGGGTTTTGTTATTTGAAAACAAATTTTCTTTTAAAATAAACCATCGCAAAGTAGCGTATCTAATTTATGTCAGCTATCAATTCTTTTCACTTTCTTGCGCCAAGACCTTATAGATATATCACCATGGAAAATTTAAAACCATTTCTGGCTTTGTGTTTTTTCAAGCATAAAGAACCTGAAATTACCTCCAATATTCCATTGTCATCAGGGATACTCTTTTACAGTGCTATCGCATTAACCATTCAAGGTTATGTAGGTGGTATCGCAGGAGGGATTATCGTCACTTTCTTGGAAATTATCTTAACCTTAATGTTTGCTGGCGCGGTTGTTATTCATAGGAAAATAATTGAAGATTACGTTCCACTTTGTTGCGCAATCTTTATATGTACCGCATTTTTAGGCAGTTTAGGGATTCCTTTTACGTTAATGATTCACATGGTCAAAGGAAAATTGGCGATGTTTTTTATTTACAGTTTGGTGGCGTTAGTGCTTTGGAATATTTGGGTCACTAAGCAAATTTTCCAAAAAGTGGTGATGCTGCGCCCCGTGAAAGGTTTTGCACTTGCGGCATTTTATTTTGTCATTGCTTACCTTATCCCCTTTGTCAGCGTCTTTATTTAACGCCTGTTTTTAAGGTAAACGTCACAGGCCCATCATTTATCAGCGAAACTTTCATATCCGCGCCAAATTCACCAAATTGAACTGGCGCGTAACTTTCTTGGGCTATTTTCTGAAAATAGCTAAACAAAAGCCGCCCGTATTCAGGGCTGGCAGCACTGGCAAAACTGGGTCGATTGCCTTTATTGGTATCCGCAGCAAGAGTAAATTGCGGCACAATCAATAAGCCGCCGTTAATATCGCGCAAACTCAAATTCATTTTATCTTCATGGTCAGCAAAAATGCGGTAATTTAAAATCCGCTCCAATAATCGCTGCGCCTCTTTTTCTGTATCTTGTTTTTCTACGGCAACCAACGCCATAATTCCTTTGCCAATCACGCCTATATCTTGTTGATTAACAGTGACTTTTGCTTGTGTAACGCGCTGAATAATTGAAATCATGGTGTTTTAAATCTGAATAATGAAGTGTGAATTGTGAATTGTGAATTGTGAGATTTTCGCATAAAAAATATGCAGGTATTTTAAGACATTCTTTTGAATTATTTTTACAAAAAAATGCAAAAATTTTCAAGACGACTGGTCGTCTTAAAAAATTTCAGCTCATAAATCTGAGCTAATTTGAAAGCATCGTTTTTTTGTTGAACCGTAGAGACGCAATATTTTGCGTCTCTACAGTTTTGGAAATTTCAAAGCAGCTTTTTCAAAACCTGCCAAATTTTTTCCATAATCACAGGCTGCCCCTGCGCATTCGGATGTAAACCATCGGCTTGCATCAACTCTTTTTTCAACGCCACATCCTCCAAAATAAACGGCACGAGCACAATTTTCAACTCCGCAGCCAATTCTGGATAAACCTGATAAAACATTTCGATATAGCGTTTGCCATAATTAGGCGGCATTTTCATTGCCAACAACGCCACTTTCGCGCCTGCTTTTTGCGAATGCTGAATAATTTGGCTTAAATTGTTTTTCATTTCCTTAGGCGATAAACCGCGCAAGCCATCATTCGCGCCCAATTCCAGCAACACCCACTGTGGTTTTGCCTGTGCCAACGCCTTATCAATTCGCGCCAAACCTCCCGCGCTAGTGTCACCACTGATGCTGGCATTCACCACTTGATAATTTAATCGCTCCGTCTGCAACTTTTTTTGCAATAATGCTACCCAGCCTTGTTCTGCTTCAATGCCATATCCCGCGCTGATGCTGTCACCGACCACCAGCAAAGTCGGTTGCGCCGTTGCACTGGCAGAACTTATGAACATTATCAGCAGAGCGAAAAACTTAATCATGTCAGAACCTCAAATTATTGGAAAACCGCACACTATGATAGAAACCGTCGCGTTAGGCAAAACTGTTGCCAGTTCGGAAGGAGATTTGCAGATTTTAGCAGGAATCAATCTCAGCATTAACAGTGGCGAAAGCTTAGCGATTGTCGGCGCGTCGGGTTCAGGAAAATCAACGCTGTTGAGTTTGTTGGCAGGATTAGACACGCCCTGCACCGGTTCTGTGTCTTTAAACGGACAAGACTTAACCGCCATGAATGAAGACGGCAGAGCCGAAATGCGCAATCAATATGTCGGCTTTGTATTTCAATCGTTTCAATTGTTGAGTGGCTTAACCGCTTTGGAAAATGTGATGTTGCCGTTGGAATTAGCCGGAGATTCCAAAGCAAAACTAAAAGCGCAAATGTTGCTGGAGCGGGTGGGATTGGCGCATCGTTTAACCCACACGCCGAAACAACTTTCCGGTGGCGAACAGCAACGAGTCGCCTTAGCGCGGGCTTTTGTTACCAAACCGGCGGTGTTATTTGCCGATGAGCCGACCGGAAATTTGGACAGCAAAACCGGAGCGCACATCATCGAATTGTTATTTGAATTGAATCAGGAGCAAAAAACCACGCTGATTTTAGTCACCCACGACAAACAACTCGCCAGCCGTTGCCAGCGCACCATCACCTTGGAAGCGGGGTTAATGATATGAAACGCTTGAACTTAGCTTTGCGTTTGCTGTGGCGTGATGGACGCTCCGGTGAATTAACAATTTTACTAGCCGCGTTGATGATTGCGGTGAGCTGTTCAACTGCGATTAGTTTATTTTCTGATCGTTTAGAAAAAACCATGAACAATCAAGCGGCTGAATTTTTAGCGGCGGATTTAGTCATCGCCTCGCCCGCGCCATTATCAGCCGATGGGTTAGCGCAAGCGAAACAATTGAAACAAGCGCAAGCGGTGGAATTTCCTAGCGTCTTAATTGAGCATGAAGAGTTATTACTTGCCAGCGTGAAAGCGGTTTCAGCGTTATATCCATTGCGTGGGCATTTAAAAATTACTGATAACGAAAGTTTAACGACTGGCAGTCCTTCAAGGACTGCCAGTCGTAATTCCGAAACATACGAAAAAATTGTTCGTCATCCACCTGCGATTGGTGAAGTTTGGATAGAGCGGCGCATATTATCCGCTTTAAAATTGAAGTTAGGGGATGTTCTCACGGTCGGTGAAAAACCGTTACGAATCACCCATATTTTGTTATATGAACCTGATAAACAAGGTGATTTTTTCAGCATGTCGCCGCGCGTATTAATCAACAAAGAAGATTTAGCCGCCACCAAAGCGATTCAACCCGGCAGCCGCGTGCATTATCTGTATCAATTCAGCGGTGATGAACAAGCGTTATTGCAATTTAAGCAAACAATCAAACCGCAATTAAATCCTTCGCAGCGGTTGGTAGATGTGCACGAAGACCGTCCCGAAGTCGGTGACGCGCTCAGTCGTGCCGAGCGTTATTTAGGCTTATCCAGCATCGTGGTGATTTTGATTTCTGGCGTAGCGATTGCGATGGCAACGCGCCGTTACAGCGAGCGGCATTTTAATACCGCCGCGATTTTGCGCTGCTTAGGCTGTAAACAAGGCGAAATTCTCTGGCTGTTCAGTTGCCAATTTTTAGCTTTAGGGATTGCCGCCAGCAGCATCGGCACTGGTTTCGGCTGGTTAGCACAACAAGGATTGTTTTATTTACTGCGCGATTTATTACCCGTGCAAGTTGCTAGTCGGAGTTTATTTGCGATGTTATTTGGCTTTGCAACTGGTTTGGCGATTTTGTTAGGTTTCGCATTGCCACCGATATTGCGTTTGAAAAAAGTCTCCGCGTTGCGGGTGTTGCGGCGCGATTTAGAACCGCTGCCAACCAGCGCGTGGTTGGTTTATGGCTTGGCGTTGTCATTAATTGCCGTGTTGATTTGGCGATATACGCAGGACTTGAAAATGACCGCGACCATTATCGGCGGCAGTTTATTGTCATTGTCGATTCTGGGCGGCTTGCTGTATCTGCTGTTAATCAAAGCGCGAAAATTATTACCGCACTTGAATTTAACTTGGCGATTTGGTCTGCAAGCCTTATTGCGCAATCCACAAACCAGCGTCAGCCAAATTTTGGCATTTAGCATGACCTTGGTGGCGATGATGTTGAGTTTCACCGTGCGCACCGATTTACTCAACGATTGGCAATTGCAATTACCTGCCAACGCGCCGAATCATTTCGCGCTGAATATTTTTCCTACGCAATTGCAGGATTTTTCAGCCGATTTAAAACGACAACAAATTGGCAGCAATCAACTTTATCCGGTGATTAGCGGACGCTTGGTGGCGATTAATAATATTCCGGTGCAAAAAATTGTCAGCAAAGAATCGCAAGGTGAACGTGCGACACGGCGGGATTTGAGCCTCACTTGGTCAAACAGTTTGCCGAATGATAATAAGCTGGTCGCTGGTGCGTGGTGGAATGCAGAAAATGCACCGAAAAATCTCGTATCAGTGGAAGAAAAATTGGCGAAAAATATGAACATCAAACTCGGTGATTCACTGACTTTTACGGTGGGCAGTCAGCAGTTTAAATCAACGGTGAGCAGTCTGCGCAGCTTGCGTTGGGACACGATGAAGCCGAATTTTTACATGATTTTTTCACCCAAAACTTTAGATGATTTTCCTAGCACTTATTTAACCAGTTTTTATTTGGCAAAAAATCAGAAAAACAGTTTGAATGCTTTGGTCAAAAAGTATCCGAATATGACAGTATTAGAAGTGGATTTGATTTTAGCGCAGTTGAAAACCATTTTGACGCAATTAACCAGCGCGGTGAATTATGTGTTGTATTTCGCGCTGCTGGCGGGTTTTACGGTGTTGTTTGCAGCGGTTTATGCCACGCTGGATCAGCGAATTTATGAAGGCGCGTTAATGCGCACTTTGGGCGCGAATCGGGCGTTATTGCGCAAAACGCATTTGTTGGAATTTTCGCTGCTAGGTTTTATTTCAGGAATATTGGCGGTGATTATTTCACAAGTGTTGGTTTTCGCGCTTTATCATTGGGTGTTGATGATGGATTATCATCCGAATTTGCTTTTGTGCGGATTAACGCCATTGATTGGCACGTTGTTTGTGACGCTGGCAGGTTATTTGGGTGTTCGCGAGGTGGCGAATAAATCGCCGATGCTGATTTTGCGGCAGCAGTAAGCTGAGGATTTTTAGTGATGCAAAATCAATTATTTTTGCTGACTTTTTTAAATAAATAGAGATTTAAACATGGAAAACAACCTAGAAAAAATTATCCCGCAACAAGGTATCGACATTATTTCTGAAGTTTTAGAAAAATATTCCACAACTGAAAAAAGCATTGATGGTTTTCTTTATCAGGTTTTAACTGACTCTAACGTGTACTCTACCGCAGATGAAATCAATCAAACAGTGGTTAAAATTTCAGCCACGATTGATGCCATTAGTCAGGCTTATCAGGATATTCAAGCCTATAAAAGCAAAGGACTTTCTGTCAATATTTGGTTGCGTGACAATTTGAATAAAGCCATTGCGCATTTACCGCAAGCAGAACAAGACACGATTATTGATGCGGCTAAATTAGCGATGAATAGCGGTAATATTGCTTTATTCAAGCAACTTAGCAATGGCGAAACAGATGTAAATTTGATTGCTGATTTAGTTTCAAATAGCTTTGTTGATTTAAACAAAACCGCAATTGGCAATAATTTAAAAGAAGAAATTAAACTTAACACATTGCTGAATGCTATTGCATTAGAAAGTATTAGCGGCGATAACAATCAAGAATACAAAGCAGCTCAAGCCTATTTTGCTGCGCCTTTGGATAGTAAAGAGGACAGCGATTTTAAAAAAGTGGTCGCGGCAGCAGTTGAAATTGCGAAAAAGAAAAAATTGCTCATTGATGAACTTAACGAGGCTTCCACAGAACAAATAGCGGCAACTGTTGATAAAGGTGTCACCGCTGCAAAAGTCGCTTATAAAATTGCAGAAGGCGAAATTTCTGCAATTGATGCGCTGGATTATTTGATTGATAAAGCCGCAGCGAGGGTGATGGTGGTGGTTGATTCTACCTGTAAAAGGGTAGGCGCAAATGTGGGGGCAGTCGTTGGGGCGGCAATTGGTGAGTTGTTTAGTCCAGCAGGCGCGGCTTTAGGTGCTAAAGTCGGTCGTGTGGTTGGTGCAGCGGCAGGTAAAAAAGTCGCTGAATTTGTCAGCAAAGGTGTTGAGAAAGTTGCATCCGCTGCAAAAACAGTCGTTAGAAGTGTTTGTGAAACGGCAGAACGGGCATGGGAGGGTGTAAAATCGTTTGGTAGCAGCGTTACAAGTTTTTTTGGTTTTTAATCTTTTAAAACTTAGGCAGCATTGGCTATAAAATGCAAAGCACATTAAAAAATAAACTACGGAATACATGATGACAAAAGCCATAAAATTTAATTTGATGTTAGATAAACACCCCGTTAGAGATTTAGACGATTTGCTGGAAAATTTTAATTTGGATGATTTACTAACCGTTTATAACAGCCAGCTTTTGCATCGTTGGCTAGAAGTACGAGGTTTAATGGATGAATTAAACCAAATCATCGCGGTTAGTAGCTATGATGGTAAAGAAATTGCGCAAACACTTTGTAAAGTTTTTCAGGTTGATTTGAGCAATGAGGAAGTTAAAGCTGCTGTTTATCCGTTTGAATTGCGCCACCAACAAAAACAACAGATTGAGGAATTAGCGATTCAACAATTTAATAGAAATGAAGTGATTAAAAAATATCATGCAGACTATAAAGACCTGCGTGAAAAAATGTTGCTTAAAAACATGCCTGCTAAAGAAGCTAAAAACACAAATGATGGAATCCTTGATAAAGTTGTTTCTGCTCTCAGCGATTTTGCAACTGATGTTTGTATTGCCAATATAGAAAAACACAATGAAAAAGCTAGCGATTACCAGTTTTTGAAAGCTACGATTAGCGTTTTATGGCAAGATTACTCGCAATTATTTAAAGTCGATTTTGATTCATTTTTCCAGCTATTTATCAAAAACAATCCTTTGACTTTATTTTCAATGTTGGCAAATGAGGAATATCGAGAATCAGGTCTTTTTGACGATGAACGAAAAGCAATTGTTTTTTCAAAGATACCTGCGAGTCCTTCTCTTCCGCCTAACCAAGTTTTTCCTTCACCTTATCTATCTTATGCTGGTCTTACTGATGGTTATTGGAAAGACTTACAACCGAAAGGGATAAAATGTTTAGTTTTGAGAATGGAAGCAAGTAATTTTATTCGCAACGCTGAAAAAAATGGCGAAGAATTAAATGCCAATGCTGTTAATGGGCAGTTTTTAATTCTTGATGGCATAGATTACAAAAGCAACAATGCCAACCACGCTTTAATTTACATGGTGATTTAACAATGGAATTAAACGCCACGCAAAAATTAGCCAGTTATGTCGATGCCTTACGCCCCATCATTTATATTCACAGCTTTGATTTTCAAGCCGTTGATTTATTAATCGCCGCAGCCAGCAAAGATTTCAAAATTTACGAATACAACGAAGCCGATAAATATGTTGATTTTAAAACCAAAGCCCCGCAACAAGCTTACAAATTAAATGAATTCCTCGCCTTATTTGATAATAATGAAGCAAAAAAAGTCTTTATTATTTTAAAAGATGTACATCATCAATTAAACAATCCTGAAATCATTGCCCGCCTCAAATCACAAGCCTTAAAAACAATTTATCAAGATGATGTTTATGTCACTATTTTTCTGGTTAATACCGCGTTAGTCATTCCACCTGAATTGGAGGCAATGATTACCGTATTTGATATTCCACTCCCTAATCATCAAGAAATTCTTGCCACGATTAACGATTATGCCCAAGGTTTTCAATTAGATTTAAGCGAAGAAGTTTTAAATGAATTAGCTGTTTCATTTAAAGGGTTAAGTGATTTTGAAATTCGGCAAATTCTCAATTTAGCTTATCAAGAAAGTGGCACAATAGATGGCAATGATAAAGCCCTGATTCTGAATGAAAAAGAACAAATCATTAAAAAGTCCGGCTTATTGGAAATTATCCATTTCGATGCCAATTTAGGCAGCATTGGCGGCTTAACTAAACTGAAAGACTATCTCACCGCAAAAGCACGGATTTTTAATAATCTCGGTGAAGCGAAAAAATTTGGCATTGATTTACCTAAAGGTTTATTAATCGTGGGAATGCCCGGTTGCGGTAAAAGCTTAACCGCCAAAGCTACAGCGCATTTATTTGAAGTCCCCTTGTTGCGTTTGGATATTGGCAAATTAATGGGCAAATATGTCGGCGAAAGTGAAGAAAATTTGCGCAAAGCCATTAAAACAGCGGAAGCCGTTTCTCCGTGCGTATTATGGATTGATGAGTTGGAAAAAGCCTTTGCCGGAGTCGGTGGCACAGGTGGCGGTAGCGATATAACCACGCGCTTGTTTGGCAACTTTTTAACATGGTTGCAAGAAAAAGAAAGCTCTGTTTATGTATTAGCGACTTCCAATGATGTGTCTAAATTGCCACCAGAATTTTTGCGCAAAGGGCGTTTTGATGAATTGTTTTTGGTAAATTTACCCAATGATGAAGAACGGCGCAGCATTTTTGAAATTCATTTGAAAAAACGCGGCAAATTCAGCAATGCGATTGATACGATTAAATTATTAAAAGCAACTCAAGGTTATTGCGGTGCGGATATTGAAGCAGTGGTAAAAGAAACCATTGAGGCGGCATTTATTTCAAATGATAAAACTGTAACAACTGAAAAAATACTGGCAATTATCAAAGAGACAAAGCCTATTTCTGTGACTTTGAAAAAAGATATAGAAGTTTTGGAAGAAAAATTTAAGCTTTATGATTTTAAAGCGGCGAATTGAATGTTCAAATCAATAGGGAAAATTGAAAAGTGACTAACGAAACTCCCGCTCCAACTTTTGATTCCAAAGCTTTTTTAAATACGCTCACCCAACGTCCCGGCATTTATAAAATGTTCAACGCGCAGGGCGAGATTATTTATATCGGCAAAGCCAAAAACCTGAAAAACCGCGTTTCCAGCTATTTCAAAACCCAATCTGCCTCGCTAAAACAGCAAACAATGGTCACAAAAGTGGCGGCTATTGAAGTGACTGTCACGCACACCGAAGCCGAGGCGTTATTGCTGGAAAGTCAGCAAATCAAACAACATCTACCACGTTACAATATCTGCCTGCGTGATGATAAATCTTATCCATATCTGTTTATTTCAACCTCACATGATTTTCCGCAATTAGCTTTTCATCGTGGTGCAAAGAAAAAAAGCGGGCAGTATTTTGGCCCTTATCCCAGTGCCAGCGCGGTGAAAGAAACGTTACAATTGTTGCAAAAGATTTTTCCGGTGCGCCAATGTGAAGATAGTTATTATAAAAGTCGCTCGCGCCCTTGTTTACAACATCAAATTCACCGCTGTACCGCGCCGTGTGTGGGATTGGTGACAAAAAAACAGTACGGTGAAGATGTTGCGAATACGATTTTATTTTTGCAAGGCAAGGGCGATACCCTGATTAATCAATTGATTGCGAAAATGGAAACGGTTTCTAAAGCATTGCAATTTGAACAAGCGGCAAGTTTTCGCGATCAAATTGCCCGTTTGCGCTCGATTTTAGAAAAACATTTTATGCAGGGCGAGCGTGGGGATATGGATATTATTGCCTGTGCGACAGAAGGTGATTTGGCGTGTGTGCAAGTGTTTTTTATTCGGCACGGCACGTTATTGGGAAACAAATTATTTTTTCCAAAATTGCATGGTGATAACACAACTCCTGCCGCCGTATTGCAAGCCTTTATTCCGCAATATTATTTGGAAAAACAACTGCCGCATGAGTTGATTGTCAGTCATGCCTTGGAAGAAACGGAATTATTAGCACAAGTGTTAAGTCAACAAGCTGAACATGCCGTGACAATTTCGCATAATGTGCGCACGGAACGGCAAAAGTGGCTGCAAATGGCAATCACTAACGCGCAAAATTCTCTGTCTAGCAAATTAGCAGATAAACAAAGTTTGTTCGCTCGCTTTCTCAATTTGCAACACGAATTGAAATTGCCCCAGCTGCCGCAACGCTTGGAGTGCTTTGATATTAGCCACACGCAAGGAGAGCAAACCGTTGCCTCCTGCGTGGTGTTTAATACGGAAGGGGCGTTGAAATCGGCGTATCGGCGTTTTAATATTGAAGGAATTACGCCGGGTGATGATTATGCCGCGATTTATCAGGCGGTATCACGGCGATTTAAGCGGATAAAACAAGGCGAATATCCTGTTCCTGACATTTTGTTTATTGACGGCGGGAAAGGACAAGTTGAACAAGCACGAAAGGCAGTGAGCGAAGTCGGGCTAAACAATGTTATGATAGTCGGAGTTTCAAAAGGTCCTGATCGCAAAGCTGGAATGGAAAAGTTGATTTTAGTCGATCAGGCGCAGCCGCTAGCCGTGACAACTGGCGCAAGTGCGTTATTGCTGATTCAACAAATTCGCGATGAGGCGCACCGTTTTGCCATCACAGGACACAGGCAGCGGCGTAGTAAAGCCAAAACTCAGTCGACTTTAGAAGAAATAAAAGGCTTAGGCTCAAAAAGACGACAAAGTTTATTAAAACAATTTGGAGGACTGCAAGGTATACAACGCGCAGGCGTAGATGCACTTTGCAGTGTAGATGGTATTAGCCAACAATTAGCACAACGAATTTACGACACATTTCACCCTCAAGATGGCAGTTGAATTTAATCTCCCCACTTATTTAACCTTATTGCGAATCGCGCTGATTCCGCTTTTGGCGGTTATTTTTTATTTGCCTTGGACTTATGCAAATTTTACTTGCGCAGCAATTTTTCTGCTTGCTGGCATTACCGATTGGTTAGACGGCTATTTAGCCCGAAGAATGGGACAAGAAACAGCGTTTGGCGCATTTCTTGATCCTGTTGCTGATAAATTGATGGTCGCTTTTGTTCTGGTTTTATTGGTAGAACAAGAAAGCACTCCCTATCTTACTGTGCCGGCTGCCATTATTATTGGTAGAGAGCTCACCATCGCCTCCTTGCGCGAATGGATGGCAGAGATAGGGCAAAGAGCCAAAGTACAAGTCTCGCAGTTAGGTAAATGGAAAACGACGGCGCAAATGACCGCCATCACCTTATTATTATATGGAGAGAGTTTTGCGGGATTACCAATCAAGACCTTGGGCTATTGGCTGCTGTATGTTGCGGCTATTTTAACGTTATGGTCGATGGTTAATTATTTAACGGCAGCCATTGCTACGTTAAGAGAATAAACACGCCCTTGATTGAAGGGCTTAACTCAAGTTTGATGTTATCTGGCGATGTATTTGACCTATATTGCGGATGCTTCATTGGATTTTGCATAAAAAATGGCATATTTAACAAGCCTTTACCTATAAAATCAGACTTGATACCTTTAAAAAAATATAAGAACAGTACGCTGTAGAAAAGAGCATGGATAAGGAAAAAGAAAACACTCAAAAAAAGGTTGTTACCCCCGATGAAATATTACAGGCAGCCTTAAAGTTATTTGCCAAACAAGGATATTTCAATACCTCACTCACCGATATTAAAGACGCTGTTGGCATCAAAACCACCGCCGGAATTTACCAACATTTTAAGAATAAACAAACGATTGCCAGTGCGTTATACGGCAATATTTTAGACAGTTTAAGCATTTCCATTGACGACATCCGCAGACGCAACCGCAAAGCCTCAGAGCAATTGCGCGAAATTGTCGATTTGTTGTTTAAACTCACCGATGAAGCTCCAGAAGTCATGCAGTTTTTAATGCTGATTAAAGTGACTGAATTTTTACCTGAAGAAAAACCGCTGCTAGACACCCCTCCGTTTATTAAAATCAAAAAAATCTTTCAAAATGGCATTCGTGATGGCGAAATTCGCGCCTTAGATCCATTATTAGCTTACACTTATTTTTTTGGCATTATTAGTTACACCTTAAAAATGGTGTTGACTGGCGATTTAGACAAAGGTGCGGATAGTTATCAAGCGCAGGCATGGTTGGCGGCATGGAGTACGGTGGTTAAAAAATAGCGTTAGATGAATCATTTAAATCATTGAAAATAAAAACCAATTCGCTTGCTGATTAAATCAAGCAATGAATATAAAAATGATGGTAACTACTGCGGCTAGTTTCCATCATTTTTTTTTGCTATTTTTAAAGTTCTAAACTAAAAAGTAGAAATGTTTCTTGATGAAAAATCGCTAAATTTTTGCAATCAGAATGCTTGCTGTTAAAGTGTAAATCTGTGTTTTAACCCGTTTTTGGAGAGAACAACTATGTCTGCATTAGCTTATAAACTTATGTCTTTTGAAGACTATTTAACTTATGACGACCAAACCGATAACCGTTACGAATTAATTGATGGGGAGTTAGCACTGATGTCACCACCTGCTTTGATACACATATTAATCGCTGATTTTTTAGCTGACCTCTTTAAGCAAGAAGTCAAGCGTTTGCAATTAGATTGGTATTGTTTAAAAGAAGTGGGCGTAAGAACCGGATTTCATAAGTCGCGTTTGCCGGATATTGCGATTGTGACGAAAGCGCAAGTGGAAAAAATGCGTAATCAGGTTGCGGTGTTTGAGGTGTCGCCATTATTGGTGGTGGAAATTGTGAGTGAATCTTCAATTAAGCAGGATTATCGTTTTAAGCGCACGGAATACGCGGCGTTGGAGATTCCTGAGTATTGGATTGTTGACCCGCTGGAAAATAAGGTGAGTGTGTTGGTGTTGGAAGATGGTTTTTATGAAGTGACGGAATTTAAAGGAACGCAGCCGATAGTTTCGCCGACTTTTAAGGAGTTGGTTGTTATGCCTGACAGTATTTTGCAACAGTAATGATTCACAACTTTCAGGCATTACATTGAACAACAAATGTGACTGCATTTAAAGCATCGCCTAACGCAGTTTCCGCCATTTCTAAGTCATAACTGGCTTGCAAATTTTATCCACTACACAAAATTTGCTAGTGAAAACTATCCAGAAAGAGCGTAAAGTTCGATTTTTTAAATCATGCGTTTTGTACAAGGTTTTACTTTACTTAACGCGATAAGGAGTAAAGCTATGAAAAAAATTATTCTTTTTGTTTTGTTACTGTTCGGCTCTTTGCAAAGTAGTTTGGTATTCGCTGTTGATGATATTGCGGTTAAGTATTTATGGCTTCCCATTGGTAATAGACCTTTTGTTTACCCACAGCTTCTAATTCTTAAAGATGTAGCCGCGTTAAATATAGATAGTAATGGACAGCCAAGTGGTCGTGCATGTGGTGAATTTGATGACAATGAAGATGGAATTTTATCATACGATATTAGTTTTTTTCGTGAGCGTATTGCAGCAGAAGGAGGGCAATTTGATGCGTCTAAACTTCGCATTGCTCCGATGGCACCATCGTTGTTTTATATCATGTGGAATGCCCATGTACATAAACACTTAGGTTGGAGAGTTCCTCTTGGTTACATGCGTCCTGTTGGAAAAGAAGCTAATAATCAAAAGCGTGATAGCAATGGGAACATTGTTGAGTTACAAAATATTGTGCAGTTAGTAGATAAAGATGGAAAATATTTTACAGATTTAGATAAAAATCGTATTTCTTTTTGCGTTTCTCAAAACTGGATCAGTCTTCTATCTCATCGCGAGTCAGGAGAGTCAGTTGTTCTATGGTATGACGATAACTTTGGCATGATACCATCCACAATGAAGCAAGGGACTGGTTTTAGCACTTCCTCTACAGGACTTCCTGCTCTTAATGTATTAACTATTCCCTCTGAATTCAAAGATAAACTTGTCACATCTGGAACAGGTTTATCTAGCGATGTACTTAACGACAAAATCTGTAGCCAATCTAATCCTAATCCCGCAGTAGAGCAGTTCAGAAATTCAGCTACAAGACGGCTCACTATTTATCGCACACCAAACGACCAAACAGGCTATCGCTATGCAAATTCAAATTGTGATGTAGGTGGCTTTGGACTTTCAGGAACAGATGATGGGGACGGTTCAGGTTCAGGCGGTTTAAGCGGCTCTGGCTCTTCATCAAGACCTAATTTGAAAGCCCTAGATACCTGGGTCTCCTATGGTTTAGATAAGAATTCACAAAGAGTAACATCATCCGAGCATATCTATTTAGGTACTCCATTATGGTGTCAAATGCTCATGGAAAATGCGAGCAGTAATGATATTTCCAGTAATTTCTATTCTGAATGTTATCTTTCAGTAGGGAAAAAGTTTGATGGCTGGGATAAAGCTGTATCACTAGATTCAGTATTTCCAGCGCGTACAAAAGGCTTAGAAGGTCATAAAACTAAAGTTGAATATCAAAACATTGACGCAGCCTTTTATCCGCAGTGGTACAACGTTGTTTCTCGCATTGATTCAAAAAAGGATGTAACTGAAACTAATGAAGACGATAACACCTACAATCCAGATAACCCTTTCATATTTCAAATATGGGGTCGCCCGAATATAACTGTCAGTCTTTCAACCGATAAATCCATTTACGCACTTGGTGACAATGTTCATGCAGTTGCTTCATTTGCAAATGTGGGAAAAAACCCGTTTGGTAAAACTGCTTATGTTGATTGGTATGTAGATGGCGTAATTAAGTTGGATGTATTTACAAACGAACACGACCGGATTTTACGGGAAAATTTGCATCCTGGAATGCTAAAAGAACCAGAAGACGCATGGTTATCCTTACCTCAAGAATACGGAACACACGAAATAAAAGTCTGTCTTCGTTTTGGAAAAGATGATTTGGTAGAAGAAGAAAATCCTGCTGATAATTGTGACGTACATACTGTAACAATTCCAGACCCTATTCCTACACTTGTTGTCGCGCCACCACCAGCACCCACACCACCACAACCTCCGGTTGTTACTCCACCAGCAGGACTTGATAAAGGCGTTTGTCCAAATTTCATTGCTCAAGCCAGCAATGTTGTTGCTCCCAAAAAACTGCCAGCAGGAAAATATGCAGCTATTCGCATGGGTAAAACAGGACAACGGGTTTATTTAAAAAATCCAATTCCATTTGGTAGTCAAGGTCTCTATCCACCAATAACAAACTTTAATCCTGAGAGTGTTAAATGGTTATGCTGGCAATCCAATAAAGCAGGTTGGGAGCCTAAGAAAAATGGAATATGTCCTACTAGAAGTGGAATTCTCAAAAAGGTATTAAAAGCTGATGGTACGTTAAATTATTGGACTGCTTTAATTCCTTTCATAGACCCTGCCGATCATGGCTCGTGGAGTCTTAGATATGCAGACAATTTAACCCATTGGGTTGATTTTAATGTGTTAGATGTTCCTAATGCCGCAAAAAATGCAGACTCCAGTATTACTTATGGATACTACAAACAACCTGAAACCCTTTATGACTCAAAAACTAAAGTGTTATCTGTACTTTTCCATGAGCCTAAATTGTTCGCATTAATTTTAAATGATGCACTGCTGAAAGATTATTCTAAATTGACTGGTCGGGTTCTTTGGCAGAGTGATGAAGATGGCTGGACTCATAATCTGTTTACCCCAAGTCAAGGCGTGTTTCAGTGTGATGGTGAAGGGTCATGGGAATTGAAAATCTTTAATGTCACCCCTGGTTCTCTTGGTACTGTAAGTTTTTCACTAAAAGACGGCTCTAGGTCTTGGTTGCTTACTCAGTGGTTTAAACAAAGTACAGGGACTAGCTTACCGCTGGATGGTAATGGAAAAATAAAATTATCACCATAGTTAACTGAATGTGTTAAAGATAGCGTAACCTGACACACGCAAACATGCTGCTGTTTTCCGGTTGCGCTTTTTTTATGGCAAAATATTCGCTATATCTTACAAAAGTGATTAACAAAGCAGGTTTATTATGATTTCTGTCGCCATTTTCGCCCCCTTAGCCCAAGCCGCAACAATACAAGCCAAAATCTACAAAATTGCAGGAGCAACACCATGAAATTACAAATTATTTTTGAACCCAGTAACTTAAATGGCATACAACAAATTCACATTAACCAGCGTTAAGCAAAAATTAGGCGTTGAAAAATAATGTTTAGAACAAATCCCCTGCTTTTGACCTATTTTATGAGTTTTTAATGTTCAGAAATTTACAAGACGACCAGTCGTCTTAGAAATTTTTTGCGTAACGTCTGTCTGAAATAAGCGTCAGAAAGTAGAAATAAGTATTTTCGGCTTACAGTGCGTAGCCGCGATTATTAACTTTCGCAGAAAACAATCGCATAATTTTCTGTTCTGATTCAAAATAGTGAGCTAACTAAACCTTCCACCTTGCTCAATTGATAAAAGTTAAAAATGAGTTTTAAATCTAGTTTACTAAAAACCGCCATAAAATTAACGCCGAATAAAATGATTATTTGGGTCGCAAACTTTATTTTAAAAGACATTGCGTCATTAACAGATTTTGATTTTAACCTCGACACCCGCAAACTCTACGTTCAAGTGCAACTCGTTGGTGAGTCCGAAGCCATTGAAGTTTGGATGGACGATTTTGCAATTGTCCGCGATGGCGAATCTTATGAATTTATTGTGCAACAAACCAAATCAAACCGAATTTGGTTACACAATCTGCTGGCTCGAATTGCGGGAAAAAAATGGAAAATTCCGGTAATTCCGCAATTAGCCGCTTATATTGGCACTGTTGCTGAGGTGTTTAAAGCTGAAAAATCAGAGCAATCTGAAGCCATCGAAGCAAACGCTGACACTGTTGAATAAACTTTTGCTTTATTATCTTCGCTAATCCCCATCACTACAAATCAAACTATGATAGAAATCGGCAAATTTAACCAACTCACCGTCAACAAACGCGATTTTGACGTTTATTTTGACGGCGGCGAACTCGGGGATATTTTATTGCCCGCCTCTGAAGTGCCTGAAAACTGCAAAATCGGCGATAGTTTTAACGTTTTTGTGTACAGCGGCGTAAAAGGTCAACTGACCGCCACATTTATCAAACCTTTAGCCGAAGTGGATGATATTGCGTGGTTAAAAGCCGTGTCTGTCAGTCATGCGGGAGGTTTTTTAGCGTGGGGATTGCCCAAAGATTTGCTCGTGCCCTTCAGCGAACAACGTTATGAAATGGTGGCGGGCAAATATTATCTGGTAAAAATCTTTCTGGATGATGAAAACCGCATTGCCGCCACCATGAAATTTGAAGATTTGATTATTGAAGAATCGTATTATTTCAAAGAAGGCGAAAAAGTTTCGGCGATTATTGCTGAAAAAACCGATTTAGGCTTTAAAGCGATTGTAAACAACAGTCATTGGGGCGTGATTTATGAAAATGAGATTTTTCAACCTTTGAAAAAAGGGCAAACAGTCACTGCGTACATTAAGCAAATTCGCCCTGATAAAAAAATTGATTTAATTTTGCAAGCTCCAGGTTATGGCAAAGTTGAAGAATTGACGGATAAAATTTTGCGCAAACTGAAAGAAAACAATGGCTTTCTAGCGTTAAGTGATAAAAGTCCGCCAGAACAGATTTATGAGATGTTTGGAGTGAGTAAAAAAGTATTTAAACAAGCGATTGGCGCGTTGTTTAAACAAAAACTGATTGATTTAGATAAACAAAGTATTCGTTTGCTTTAAACTTCAACCTTTCAGGTTTTAAAAACCTGAAAGGTTTTTTGTATTTAGACTGCGGATTTGCTAAACGTATGCACCCAGACTAAATCCTCTTCATTCCATGTCATGCCTGCGTGCATTCTTAAAATCAAATCTTTATACATCGCAAGACTTGGATAACCTTCCGCTTGCGCATCCGCGTCAGTCATATCGCCTAAACGTTGCCGCTCTAAAGCAGTAACATTGAAAGTAATTCCTTCTAAATCAAAGGTTTCGCCCGGATAAGCATACACACCATTGCGGCGTTGTTGGGTTTTGCGTCCTGCTAATGTTGCTTCAACTAATTTGGCGTGTGTAACAAGTCTGTCAATGCTACAGGTTTTTTCAGGGTAATCGCTCATTATGTTATCCATAAGTAAAAGAAAGTGACAATACAAAATTCGTGCCGGAGCGCGAGGAAAATGTTAATTGCAATGGGTTAAGAAAGCTAGTTTTTCGCTTAAATAGGTTTCAAGTGCGGCTAGCAGAGTAAAATCAATGTCAGGTTGTTGTTTTAGCTCATTGATTCTATTCAAATAAGCCTCTTTTTGATCGTTTATCCGTGTATAACAAAACGCTTGCCAGTGTTTTTGTTCTTCGGCTGTCAGAATATGCGGATAGTTTCGGGCTTTATAACGAAAAAACATTTCCTGCAAACGTTTATCGACAAATTTAGGTTTCAAATTGGCCAATTCTGCAACAGGCGTATTTCTAATTTTCAGCATCGCGGCTTTATCTTGATTGCCAAAAAAACCGCCGCTATAAATCATCAAGTCAGGATCGGTGATAGGTTCATAATGAGGACTGCTAAAAACAGAGGCTAATTTTGTTTCGAGATTTTTTGCCGTTTTTATTTTCGCTAAATTTTCTTTGCACAACTCTAAGTCTATTTCTAAATGCTCTACTGTGTTTTTTGCAAACGGAACTATCACCGGACATTTATTAATATGAATGGTTTTTAACGCAATTCGTTCCACGCCTTCCGGCAACAGCTCAGTTGCAATAAATAACCGTTGTTTAATTTCATCAGCAGTTAATTCTAATAAAGGCTGTGGATCAATTGATAAATCATAAACCACGACTTCATTGGCATTGGTTGGATGTTTGCAAATCGGTAACACGACGGCTAAACAATTTTTTCGCGCTGGGTATTTTCCTGATACATGCACAACAGGTTTAAAACTACCTAACTGCAATAATTCAAATGCTTTATCTTTTTGACGATTTTCAAATAAAAAATCAAATAATTTTGGTTGCTTTTTCTTAACTAATTTTGCTAACGAAATTGTCGCATAAACATCGGAAAGTGCGTCATGGGCTGCTTCGTGACTAATGCCGTTTGCCTGCGTTAAATCAGTCAGTTTAAAACTCGGTCTGTTTTCTGCTTCATTATCAACCCAGACAATCCCATCAGGACGCAAAGCTCGCGTGGCGCGAACTACATCAATCAAATCCCAACGAGAATTGCCATTTTGCCATTCTCGCTGGTAAGGATCGTAAAAATTGCGATATAACGCATTGCGGGTGACTTCATCATCAAATCGCAAGGTGTTATAACCTAGACTACAGGTGTTAGACTGGCTAAGTTGTTGCTGAATTAAGCGAATAAACTCGGCTTCGCAAACTCCTTTTTCTGCCGCTAATTGCGGTGTAATCCCTGTAATCACACACGCATCAGGCTGTGGCAAACAATCAGCACTCGGTTTGCAATAGATCGTGATTGGTTTGTCGACTACCTTAAAATTATAATCAGTTCGTACACCTGCAAATTGCGCAGGAAAATCACGCTGCGGATTAATGCCAAAAGTTTCGTAGTCATGCCAGAAAAAAGTCGATTCAGCCATTTATTGTGCCTTATTTTGCGGATACTAAAGCGCGTAATACATCGGTTCGGCTCACTAGCCCAACCAATTGATTATCTTCAAAAACTGGGTAGCTGCGCACAGATGAGCCTTCAAATTTTTCTGCTAAATCAACAACACTAGCACTCGCTTCAACCGCAACCACATCAGTTGACATATATTCGCCTACTTTTCCAACCATGCTTTGATTGTAAGCACATTCTAAAACGACTTTCATGCCGTCTTTTTCAGAAAACATGCCCACCAAATGTTTTTGTTTATCTAAAACAGGGGCACTGGTTACTTTGTTGTCTAATAGTTTTTTGATTGCTTCAAAAACACTGGTTTCTTCAGTTAATGTAACCAAGTGTTTTGACATATAGTCTGCAATGGTGATTTTAGTTAGCATGATTTTTCTCCTTCAGTGTATTTATTATTATTAAGTTGAACAGGAAACATCAAAACTACGCAAACGTGTCAAACGCATTTATTTTTTAACGCAGCGTTTAACTATGTGAAGATTTTTGTAGCATATCAAGATTAATCACTGAGCCTTCATCTTGTTGTGTTTGAGCTTCCTGTTTTTTTCTTTTATCACATTTCTCCGTACAAACACAATCTCCTTTATCAGAGCCGCCGCACGAACCTTTAATGGCATGTCTGCCAAACATCACGCCAATTGCCATAATAGCAATAACGATTAACATAAAAACAAATGTTGCTAAAAAATACATCATAATTCACTTCCTCTTTACAGATTAATCCAATAATTTAGTTTCTAAAATGACTTTGAAATGGCGCAAAATCGCAATAATTTTTAATAGTTTATCCTCTTCTGTGCAGTCATAACTTTTTGAAACAGCATAAGTTTTTTCAATAAGAATAAAAAACTCCCAATATTTTCCGCTAATCATACAGCCGTACAAAGGTTTGCCGTTATTATTGATGTGTTGCGCACACAACAGAGCTTCTAGTAGTTGTGCAACAGGGTCGCCATTCGGGTCACGATGTCTTTTCCATTCTTGAAAATGAAAATAAGGCGTTTCGGGTTTGTCTAAAATACCTTTTGCTACCATAAAATCCGTTTTCACTTTTAAATAATGTTCACCAATAGTGGCTTCAATTACGCGCTCAAAATAAGGTTGATATTTTTTTTTCGGATTACTTAAATTGGCAAGTTTTAAAACAAAAGCGATAAATTGCATTTTTAAATCTTCTTCATGCCAGCCTTCTATTTTTTCTTGCGCCTCCGCTAAAATCATATCGAAAATATATTGCTCATTTGCATTGAGGGTTGTTTCACACTGCAACCAGCCTTGTAATAAAGGGTGGGAATGATTGCCTATTAATCGTTGCAAATCAAATAAATTAATCAGCTCTGCTGCACTGTATTGCTTGATTTTTCTTGCCATTATTTTCAACCTTTTTTCAACAAGGCAATGATTTCTTTTAAGTTTTCGTTTTCCCTGTCTTTCATAGTAAGTTCTTTGTCTTTTAATTCGATAATTAGTTGTTGTTTGTCTAATTCGTGCTGTAATTTTTCTTCCGCAGGATAAATATGGCAATCTTTTATTTTTTGACTTTTAGCAAATTGAATGTTCTGAGTCCCTGCTAAGTAAATCACGACTTTTTCGTTATCATTTACAAAGTAGCTTATGTCAACACTAAAAAAATTAGCTAGTTGAGCTAAGCGAGAAATACAAATATCAGTTTTTCCTAATTCTATATCACTGTAAGCATTGCGGGTTAAATGAAGCTGTCCAGCTATTTGTTCTTGCGTCCATTGATTAACAGTACGCAATTCTTTTAATTTTTTCCCGATTTTGATTTGTATCTCTTCAGTTTGCATGATGTTAAGTTTGAGATGGCAAGATGTGGAGTGATAGGGTGACGATTTTTTTGAGGGATTTTAGCATAATGTAACTGTTCTTCTGTGGTCGATGTTCGTGTCGGCTTAATTTTTTTGTTAAGTAAACATTACTTATCACTTAACTACTTTAAATCAAACAATGTGGAGACAATGAACTATGGGATTTTTTAGTGACATGAAAATGGACAAAGTTACAAGGATTTGTGAAAACAGTGGATTGTATCGAGGTACTCATTCTGAGAACTGCGAAAGTTGTAAGTATGTAATAAGAGGAAAATGTATAACGGGGCTGGGATGTTCTTTAAGAACTATTGATGGAGGTAATATGATTACCTTAGCAAATTACAAATGTGATAATTTCGCGAGATAACGAGGAACATAAAATGTCAGGAAAAGAAGATTTATTTGAGTTTAAAAAAGACGGTAAAACGGTGAAAGTTTACAAAGGAGAGGGTTCGTCTGATGTTTACTACAAGGTAAATGACGGTAGTTCAACAAGTGCAGGGTTAAAATACAACGGAGATCAAGGTAATTTTAAGTCTGGTAGCGGATCATCATTAACGTGGGAAAAAGCAAAAGAACTTGTCAGAGATAAGATATAGCAAGTAGCCCGCATGAAGCTTTGCGTAATGCGGGAAAACGCAATAATATCAAAGCCTTTATAAAACAAACCGCCTTCGGAAAAACCAAAGGCGGTTTTTTATTGCCTGCCACTTTAATCAATCCAGCAGTTTTGTTTCTAAAAGTTCCTTAAACTTGCGTAAAATCGCAATAATCTGTAATAGCTCATCTGCTTCCGTGCAGTCATAAGTTTTTGAAATACAATACGTTCTATTCTCCAGCGTGATGAAATTCCATGACCTGCCAACGACATAGCACCCATAAATAGGCTTGGCATTTTGATTAAGCTCATAGGCAATTAACATTGCTTCTAAAACTTGACCAATTGGGTCGCCGTGTGGGTCGGTTTGCCGTTTCCATTCTTGAAAATGAAAATAAGGAACTTCGGGGCTGTCCAAAACACCTGATGCAATCATAAAATCGGTTTTCACCTTTAAAAAATTTTCACCGACAGTTGCCTCAACAACACGCTCAAAATAAGGATGATAACGGGGAGTATTTTTCAGATGTCCTAATTTCAAAACAAAGGCGATAAATTGCATTTTTAAATCTTCTTCATGCCAGTTGTGAATATTTTGTATTGCATCTTCCAAAATAGAATCAAACATTTCCTGCTCACTGACAGTTAATGAAATGTCAGAAATACTCACCCATTCTTGTAATAAGGGATGAGAGTGATTGCCGATTAAACGTTTTAAATCAAATAGTTTAATTAAATCGACTTCTTTGTATTGTTTTATTTTTTTTGCCATCATTTTTTCCTAAATAAAAAAGGGGAGCAGGCTTAAAGCATACTCCCCTTTGCTTTGTCGGTGACTAAAAAATCCGACTAGCCACCAAAGTCATCAAGCATGATGTTTTCTGGTGGAACGCCGTTATCTTCCAACATTTTGATAACCGCGCTATTCATCATTGGAGGCCCACACATGTAAAACTCACAATCTTCTGGGGCTGGATGATTTTTCAAATGCTCCTCATAAACAACGTTATGAATGAAGCCTGTGTAACCTGTCCAATTGTCATCGGGCATCGGATCAGATAATGCACAGTGCCAAGTGAAGTTTGGGTTTTCCCGCGCCAACATATCGAAATCTTCCACATAGAACATTTCGCGTTTGCTCCGCGCTCCGTACCAGAACGTGATTTTCCGTTTTGATTTTAAACGGCGTAATTGGTCAAAAATGTGCGAACGCATCGGAGCCATACCCGCGCCACCGCCGATAAACACCATTTCTGCATCGGTATCTTTGGCAAAAAACTCACCATAAGGCCCTGAAACAATACATTTATCACCCGGTTTTAGGCTAAAAATGTACGATGACATAATGCCGGGTGGTACAGTTTCTGGTGCGCGTGGTGGTGGAGTTGCAATCCGCACGTTCAACATGATTTCTCTTTCTTCAGGATAAGAAGCCATAGAATAAGCACGCAACGCGCCTTCTTTTACGTTAGAAACATAACGCCACAAGTTAAATTTGTCCCAGTCTTCACGGAAACGATCTTCCACTGCGAAATCAGCATATTTTGCCACATGTGGAGGACATTCAATTTGAATATAACCGCCTGCACGATAGTTAATCGCTTCACCTTCTGGCAAATCCAACACCAATGCTTTAATGAATGTCGCAACGTTATCGTTTGATTTAACAGTACATTCCCATTTTTTCACCCCAAACACGTCATCTTCAACTTCGATTTCCATGTTTTGTTTAACAGTGACTTGGCAAGAGAGACGATCGCCTTCAGCCGCTTCACGTTTGGTGATATGTGATGTTTCAGTTGGCAGAATGTCGCCGCCACCTGAATGAACTTTTACACGGCATTGTGCACATGTACCGCCACCACCACACGCAGAGGGTACGAATAAACCATTATCAGCTAAGGCTGTTAATAGCTTTGAGCCTGAAGGTACATGGATTCTCTTTTCATGATTGATCAGAATCTCAACATCACCTGAGGCTACCAATTTACTTTTTGCACCGATAATGACATAAACCAGTGCAATCACGATCCCCGTGAAAATAATAATCCCTAATAGAATTTCCAGCATTATGATACCTTCCTAAAGTTGGATTCCAGAGAAAGCCATGAAGCCAAGTGACATCAGACCCGCGCTAATAAATGTAATCCCAATGCCTTCTAAGCCTTTAGGAATATCGCTGTATTTTAATTTTTCGCGTACACCTGCCATCACTGTGATAGCCAATGCCCAGCCGAAACCACTACCAACACCGTACACTACGCTTTCGCCTAAGTTGTAGTCACGTTCAATCATGAACAAGCTACCGCCTAAGATGGCGCAGTTTACGGTGATTAATGGTAAGAAAATACCTAAGGCGTTATACAAAACTGGGAAAAATTTATCTAAAATCATTTCCAGAATTTGTACTAACGCAGCAATCATGCCGATACAGCTTAACAGGGACAAAAAGCTTAAATCAACACTGTCCAAGCCCATCCAGCCTAACGCGCCTTCTTTTAATAACGCATGATAAATCATGTTGTTAGCAGGCACAGTAATGGTTTGCACAATCATCACCGCAATGCCTAAGCCCATTGCTGTTGAAATCTTTTTGGACACGGCAAGAAATGTACACATGCCCAAGAAGAAGGATAAAGCTAAGTTTTCAATGAAAACCGCTTTGATAAATAAACTAATATAGCCTTCCATTAGTGATGCCCTCCTTCACCGTGAGAAATATCCATGATTTTGAAGTCAGCTTTTTCTCTTTGATTAGGTTTTAATTGCCGGATTGTCCAAATAATTAAACCAATTAAAAAGAACGCGCTCGGTGGTAATAACATCAAGCCGTTTGGTTGATACCAGCCACCGTCTTTAATCAAAGGTAATATTTCAATACCTAATAATTTTCCTGAACCTAACAATTCTCTGAAAAAAGCCACAATCACCAGAATCGCGCTGTAACCTAAGCCGTTACCAATACCGTCGATAAAACTTGCCATCGGTGGGTTTTTCATCGCATACGCTTCAGCACGACCCATCACGATACAGTTGGTGATAATCAAACCAACGAATACCGACATTTGTTTGCTAACATCGTAAGCTACTGCTTTCAGAATTTGATCAACTACGATTACCAACGAAGCAATAATCGTCATCTGTACGATAATCCGAATACTGCTTGGAATGTGATTACGAATCGCACTAATTGCAGCACTTGAACACGCTGTTACTAACGTCAATGCTACCGCCATAATCAGCGATGTTGTCATTTGTGACGTAACCGCTAACGCTGAACAGATACCCAATATTTGTAACGTAATTGGGTTGTTATTCACCAACGGTTCGGTCAATACTTTTTTTGTTTCACTCATGATTAACCACCTGTTCTTACTTTAGCGAGATACGGGGCAAAACCCTCGTTACTCATCCAGTATTTGATAAGATTAGTGACACCAGCACTGGTCAAAGACGCACCAGCCAAACCATCTACTTTGTAAGCAGCATCAGCTTTAGTGGGGTCTACGTTACCTTTAATTAACGCTAATGCCACTTCGCCTGAATCAGAATAGACTTTTTTGTCTTTCCATAACGCACGCCACAGAGGATTAACCACCTCACCACCCAATCCCGGTGTTTCAGCTTGGTCGTAAAAGTTAATACTTTGTACGGTTTGACCATCGGCATTTAAAGCCAAAAAGCCATACATAGTTGACCATAAACCGTAACCGTGTACTGGCAAAATGATAGATTTAATCGCGCTGCCGTCTTTGACTAAATAAACTTTAGCAATTTTGGCTTTACGTTTAATGCTAGCAATATCTTGTTTTGCTGGAATTTCAATGCTGAGTGCAGGATCTTTTGCTGCTTTGCGTTGGTCATAAGCTTCTACATCCATAGTATCAACGTAGTTACCTGTTTCCAAATCGACTAATTTTGCTTCAATTTGCTCAGCAAATGCCGCAGAAATATCGGTATCTGCTTTTAATAAACCTGCAACGTCAAGAATATTTTTCTTCATGTCGAAAGCTTTGTTATCAATTTGCAATGGTTTTAATGCAACCGCAGCCATTGAAACTAATACAGCACAAACCAAACATAATGCCAAAGCAATCGCAATGGTTTTTTCCAAACTGTCGTTACTTAACGCTAAAATTTTATCGCGATAAACCCGAAACTTTTGATAATGTTCACAGCCATCAAGTTTGGCTTGGAGTTTTTGGTACTGTTCATTTTTTTCCAAAAACGAACAGCATTTTTTTTCTTCATTATGCATGGCGTTTCATCCTTCTTCTAATGTTAGACTGAATCACTAGGTAGTCGATGATAGGCGCGAGCATATTTGTGAATAAAATCGCTAACATCACCCCTTCAGGGAAGGCTGGGTTGATCACCCGAATGATGATAATCATTACACCAATTACAACACCGTATATCCAGCGTCCTGTGTCTGTATTTGCCGCAGTGACTGGGTCTGTTGCCATGTAAACTGTACCAAATGCAAAACCACCTAATACCATGTGCCAGTACCAAGGAATTGCGAACATCGGGTTGGTTTCACTGCCGATAAAGTTCAACAAGGTTGACATTGCAACCATGCCGATAAACACACCACCCATGATGCGATAAGAAGCAACGCGGGTATAGAGTAAAAAGGCAGCACCTAGCATACATGCTAAGGTTGAAGTTTCACCTAAAGAGCCTGGAATAAAACCTAAAAACGCTTGTAACCAAGAAGTGTTTGCTGTGATTGCAGCCAATCCACCTGATGAAGCTAAACTTAAGTTAGTTGCCGCAGTAAAACCGTCCACGCCTACCCAAACTGAATCGCCAGACATATAGGCAGGATAAGCGAAAAACAAAAATGCCCGTCCGGTTAACGCTGGGTTTAAAAAGTTTTTGCCTGTGCCGCCGAATACTTCTTTGCCAATCACAATCCCGAAAGAAATCCCTAAAGCAACTTGCCATAATGGAATATCAGGAGGCAGAATCAAAGTGTATAACATCGAAGACACTAAGAAGCCTTCGTTGACTTCATGACCGCGAACCGTTGCAAATAAAACTTCCCATACACCGCCCACTGCTAAGGTAACGATATAAATTGGAAAGAAAAATAATGCACCGTGCATCATGCACGACAATGGATTTGATGGGCTGTAGCCAAACAACATCATGGGGATGCTGCGCCAGCTATCTGCTTTGACTAATCCCATCGTTTGCATCGCTAAATTGGCTTGATAACCTGAGTTATACATTGCCATCAAGATACAAAAGAACGTGGCGATTACCACAAAAGTCATGGTGCGTTTTAGGTCGTTGCCATCACGCACATGCGTTGTACCGCTTGTTACAGTGGCGGGGGTATAGATGAAAGTATCTACCATCTCATAAAGGCCGTAATACTTTTCTAACTTTCCACCTTTTGTAAAATGCGGCTCTATGCTATCTAAAAAATCTCTAGCCGACATTATCCTTCCTTCTCAATTTTATCTAAATTTACACGCAAAACGGGCGCGAAATCATGTTTACCGGGATCAACAAAGGTAAATAACGACATATCTTCGTCATCTAGCTCCAAACAGCCTAATAATTGCGCCTGATCGCTGTCGCCTACCACTAATGATTTTAATAAAGGCGTTGGCAAAATATCCATTGGCATCACGTTTTCGTAAATACCCACTGGCACAATTGCACGATTACTACCGTTTTTATCAGTTGTTAAGGGAAACAAACGTCCTTTTTTCCGGTCTACACTGGATGTATAAACATTCAAAGCAGAATATTTGTTTTTACCCGCAACAATCCAGCCAAACAATTCACGTTGCCGTCCTTCTTTTAAAACTGAAACCTGTAAGTTGTAACAACCTAAATAAGCATTCCAATCTGCTGCTTCGTGACCATACAGAACTGAACCAGAAATCACGCGGTTATCGCCTTCTTCCAACTCGCCAGCAACTAAATCATGTGTGTTTGCACCAACGCGCGTGGTCACTAAACGAGGATTTTTAACCGCAGGGCCTGCTAAAGAAACGACTCTTGCAACGTTTAATTTGCCTGTGGTAAATAAAGCACCAATCGCGATAACCGCTTGATAATCCAAATGCCAAACTGTTTTTTCTGCATTCACAGGTTTAACAAAATGAATATGCGTGCTAGGTAAACCCGCTGGGTGTGGGCCTGAAAACTGTGCAACATCCACATCTTCAGCTTTAATATCTGCGCCAGTGGCTTTGCAAAGATACGTTTTGCCTGCGGATAGTTTTGCAATTACTTTTAAACCATTCGCAAAATCTTCAGAACGCTCTTTAATAATTACAACAGGATCAGCCGCCAGTGGGCGCGTGTCTATTGCTGTCACAAAAATTGCGTTAGGCGTGGTATCCGTATGAGGAATTTTTCCGTAAGGACGAGTTTTAAATGATGTCCAAAGACCTGAAGCAATTAAGTTTTCTTTAACTTGCTCAATAGTCAATGTATTCAATTCAGATGCTGAATATTGCTTGAAAGTTTCTTGCGCATCACCTTTTAGCTCAACCACAACAGATTGTAAAACCCGTTTTGCGCCACGATGAATGGCGACAACTGTGCCTGCACCCGGTGAGGTAAAAATAACATCGGGATTTTGTTTATCAGCGAACAGAGCTTGACCCAATTTAACTTGGTCTCCTTCACTAACCAGCATTTTAGGCTTTAAGCCCACATAATCCCGCCCTAGGAGCGCAACAGATTTGATCGGGTTGCCCTCCGAAATTTTTTGTTCAGGCGCACCCGTAATGGGTAAGTCCAAACCTTTAGTTATAGTAAATTGCATAGTGAATAAGCCCATCTCTCCAAACAAGTTGTGGCAAACGACCCTCTTAAACGCGAAAAACACGGACGTTAAGAGGCACTTTAAAGACATAAAACCTGATTATTAGACCATAAATTGACTTAATCCTCAATGAGCAATGGCGGCAAGACAAAGCTTTAACACAGTGATTGGATAAGTTTTTGTGTTATCAAGATATTTTTGTTTCAGAACGATGTCAGTTGCTTAATTTGACGCTGTTTTTTTCAAACTGGAAAAAGTTTCAGCACGAAAAAGATGAAAAAAGCTTAGTTTGCTAATTTCAGATAGAAGTTACGGAAAAAATTTTCAAGACGACTGGTCGTATTTAAAATTTTCAGCGCATATAAACAAGTAAAAGCAGCTTCCACAAAGAAAAAATGTATTACAACTTAGGGTCACTGACTTAAAATATTAAAAAAATTTTAAACTTGAGTATAAAAACATGATTATTAATGGTGTCGTCATCGACAAAACCTTCGCCGAAGCTTTCCCCATGAAAGCCACTCGCGCGATTATTACCGCCCAAAATGAAAAATGGGCAATGATTTCTGCCCAAGCCATGACAGGATTTGCAACTTCGGTGATTGCCTGCGGCTGTGAGGCCGGTATTGAACGAACCTTAACTCCCGAAGAAACCCCAGACGGTCGCCCCGGTGTTGCCATTTTGATTTTCGCAATGGGCGGCAAAGGTTTAGCAAAACAACTGGAAACTCGCGCTGGACAATGCGTTTTAACCTCACCAACGTCTGCTTTATTTGCCGGAATTGACAGCGATATTGCTATTCCCTTAGGAAAAAATTTACGTTATTTCGGTGACGGTTTTCAAATTTCAAAATTAATTGGCGGCAAACGTTATTGGCGCGTGCCGGTGATGGATGGCGAGTTTTTGACTGAAGCGACCACCGGACAAGTCAATGCAGTCGGTGGTGGTAACTTTTTAGTTTTGGCGCAATCGCAACCGCAAGCCTTAGCAGCGTGTGAAGCGGCAATTGAAGAAATGCGCAAAATTCCGAATGTGATTATGCCGTTTCCGGGTGGCGTGGTGCGTTCTGGTTCTAAAGTGGGCTCTAAATATAAATCATTAGGCGCGTCCACGAATGATGCGTTTTGCCCCACTTTAAAAGGCATTACCAAAACCGATTTATCACCTGATATTGAATCAGTCATGGAAATCGTGATTGACGGTTTAAGCAAAGAAGATATTGATAAAGCGATGCGTGTGGGAATGCAAGCGGTCTGCGCATTAGGTGCAGATGCAGGCATTAAGCGGATTAGCGCGGGAAATTATGGCGGGAAATTAGGGCCGTTTCACTTTCACTTACAGGAGATTTTGGCATGAGCGCGTTGACATTAACTTTAAAATCACACCCTGCGCAGCGCGTGGATATGTCGCCCTTGACTTGCAATAAGCTGAAAGATTTAACACTGGCTGAAATTGCCGCAATTACCTTGCAAAATGGCAAAGCCAAAATCCGCGTTGATGAATTATTCGCTATTTCGGGTGAAGATACGCAAAACTTGCTGATTAAAAATAGTTTTGAAAAATTAGATTTTATCGGCAAAGAATTAGACGGCGGCACTATGACAGTGGAAGGCGATGTCGGTGCGTATTGCGCAATTGGCATGAAAACTGGCGCAATCACGGTGAATGGCAATGCTGGCATTTTCGCGGCTTGCGAAATGAAAAAAGGCTTCTTGACGATTAATGGCAACGCAGGCGATTTTTTAGGCGGCGCATTACCCGGCAACAAAATGGGCATGAAAGGCGGCACGGTTTTAGTGAAAGGCAATGCCGGAGAACGAGTCGGCGACCATTTGCGGCGCGGCGTGATTTTAATTGAAGGCAATGCAGGTGATTATTGTGGCTCACGGATGACCGCCGGCACCATTGCGGTGATGGGACAAGTTGGGAATCACTTAGGATACGCCATGCGACGCGGCACGTTGTTGTTATGGAATCAACCTAAGATTCCTGCGACCTTTAATGATTGCGGCACGCATACCTTGGCGTTTTTGCCGTTGTTATTTGCGTCGTTTAAATCCTTAAATTCCAAATTTGCAGACAGCGCGGCAGCGTTCAATCGCGTACAACGTTTCGGCGGTGATATGGCAGAAATGGGACGCGGTGAAGTATTGATTAAAATTTAAGTTTAAAACTCCTCCGTGTTTTTTGAAAAAAAGCATGGAGGAAAGATTATCTGTCTGTATCTTAAATCTTAACTAGAGAATATTTTGTTCAAAGCCCCAGAACAACAACTAACTCGTTGGTTGCCCATCCTTGCTTTATTGCGTAATTATCAACGCCAATGGCTGCTTTCAGACATTATTGCAGGATTCGCTTTGACTGCCATTTTAGTTCCCGCCGGTATGGGCTACGCCGCCGCGTCTGGTTTACCCGTCATCTATGGCTTATATGCCTCCATCAGCGCACTACTGGCTTATGCCATATTTGGCTCTAGCCGCATTTTAATCTTAGGCCCCGATTCAGGTTTAATCGCCTTAATTGCCGTGACCGTTTTACCTTTAGCCGCCGGCAACACAGAAAAAGCGGTGATTTTAGCCGGAATGTTGGCGATTTTATCCGGTATTTTGTGCATTCTGGTTGGATTGTGTAAGTTTGCATTTATTACCGATTTATTATCCAAACCGATTCGCTCTGGTTATTTGAACGGAATTGCCATCACCGTTTTAATTGGACAATTGCCAAAAGTATTTGGCTTTTCCATCAAAGCCAATACGCTAGGCGGAGAAATTAATCAATTATTTCAAGGAATTGTAACAGGGCGCATGAACATGGTTGCTTGTGCGATTGGCGTTGCCTGTTTAATCATTATTTTCGGTTTTAAACGATTTTTACCAACTGCACCAGGCGTATTAATTGCGGTGATTACCGCCACAATCGTGGTGGGTGGTTTTGATGTGGCAACAACTTTTCATATCGCTGTAGTTGGCTCACTGCCACAAGGTTTACCGCAATTTAAAATTCCAATCTTGTCGTGGGCAGAAATCGAAGCGTTATTTGTCGGCTCGATAGCCATCGCGTTAGTCTCTTTTGCGGATATGAGCGTTTTGTCGCGCACCTTTGCTTTGCGTGGCGGCTATCACGTTGACGGCAATCGCGAACTGATTGCTTTAGGGCTGACCAATATTATCTCGGGCTTATTTCAAGGATTTTGTGTCACCAGCAGTGCATCCCGCACACCTGTTGCAGAATCTGCGGGGGCAAAAACCCAAGTCACAGCAATTGTTGGCGCATTATGCGTGAGTTTATTATTAATTTTCACTCCCAACTTATTAAAAAATGTTCCACAAGCCGCATTAGGTGCAATCGTGATTTCAGCCTGTATTAGTTTGCTTGATTTACGCGGTTTATTGCGGCTGTATTATTTGCGCCGCAGTGAATTTGCGTTGTCGCTCGTGTGCTTATTAGCAGTCGCGCTGTTTGGAGTCATTCAAGGGATTTTTTTAGCGGTTGTGTTAGCCTTACTCATTTTCATTTGGCGGGCGTGGCATCCTTATACAGCAGTGCTAGGACGTGTAGACGGCATGAAAGGTTATCACGACATTACTCGCCATCCTGAAGCGCGATTAATTCCGGGATTAGTGATTTTTCGCTGGGACGCACCGTTATTTTTTGCAAATGCAGAAATTTTTCACGAACACATTTTTCGTGCCGTTGCCAATGCTCCTCTCCCACCTAAACGAGTGTTAGTCGCCGCAGAACCTGTGACAGATGTAGATATTACGGCTGCTGACACCTTAACTGAGTTGATTAGGATGCTGGAGCGCGAAAATATAGAACTATGTTTTGCAGAAATGAAAGGGCCTGTCAAAGATCAACTCAAATTGTATGGATTATTTAGCAAACTAGGCGACAACAGCTTTTTTCCTACCATTGGCGAAGCAGTGGATGATTATTTATTTGTTCATCAAGTCTATTGGCGCGATTGGGATGAGCAATAAAATCAAAAAACTTCGCTATCTCGCGCTGGCAATCGCGACATTTTTTTTGAGTCTATATCTGCTTGATAAACTTTTCCCCATTAGTTTTCACAATTCACAACAACAATACGCACAAATTATTGTGGCAGAAGACGGCACACCGTTACGCGCCTTTGCCGACCACAACGGCATTTGGCGTTATCCAATTCCGTTAGCAGAAGTTTCTCCGCTGTATTTACAAGCTTTGCTCAATTATGAAGACCGTTGGTTTTGGCGACATCCGGGGGTAAATCCAATCGCTTTAAGCCGCGCTTTGTGGCAAAACTTAACGCATAAACAGATTATTTCCGGCGGTTCAACTCTGACCATGCAAGTCGCAAGGCTAATTATTCCGCAATCAAAAGGCGTTTTCGGCAAACTAGCGCAAGTGTGTCGCGCTTTGCAATTGGAATGGCATTACAGCAAACCGGAAATTCTGCAATATTATTTAAATCACGCCCCATTTGGCGGCACGTTAGAAGGTGTGCAAGCCGCCAGTTATGTGTATTTAGGCAAATCAGCGCACGAACTCAGTTATGCAGAAGCGGCTTTATTAGCGGTATTGCCACAAGCTCCAAGCCGCAATCGTCCAGACTTGCATCCAGAACAAGCGAAAGCCGCGCGAGATAAAGTGATTAAGCGTTTAGCGGTGGAAAAAGTTTGGTCAAAAGCCGCCGCCGAAGATGCCATGCAAGAAAATGTGTTTGCGCAACGCAATGTGCAACCGGTGATTGCGCCGTTATTAGCAGAACGCTTGAAATCGTATATCCGCAGTGAAACGCCGCTCAAAACCACGCTGGATTATGCCATGCAGCAAAGTTTGGAAGATTTGGTGCAAAACTATATTAAACGCTTGCCGGAGCAAACTTCCGCAGCGGTTTTAGTGGTTGAAAATAAAGGATTAGCCGTCAAAGCGTATATCGGTTCAGCCGATTTTTCGGATAACAACCGCTTTGCATATATCGATATGATTACTGCAACGCGCTCCCCCGGCTCAACTTTAAAACCTTTTTTATACGGATTAGCCTTGGATGAAGGGCTGATTCATTCCGAATCGTTATTAATCGACGCGCCAACGCTATTTGATGGTTATCGTCCGCATAATTTTGATCGAGGTTTTACGGGCGCGGTGAGTGCCAGTAATGCGCTAAAAAGTTCATTGAACGTGCCTGCAATTCAAGTTTTATATCATTTGGGTGCGGAAAAATTTGTGAATCGTTTGAAAAACGCCGGCTTATTAGTGCAATTTAATCAAGGCGCGAAACCGAATTTATCGGTGATTTTGGGCGGTGTGGGCACTAATTTAGAAACGTTAGTCGGCACTTATTCGGCTCTAGCCAATCACGGATTAGCGGGAAAAGTGCGTTTTTTCAAAGACAGCCCAAAACAAGAACGTTATTTATTTTCCCCCGGTGCAGCGTGGATTATTAAAGATATTTTGAGTCGCTCGAATAATCAAACGCAAGGATTGGCATGGAAAACCGGCACCAGTTATGGTTATCGCGATTTTTGGAGTATTGGAGTAACGAATAATTACACAATTGGCGTATGGATTGGTCGCCCCGATGGAACACCGACTCCCGGACATTATGGCGCGATTACCGCATCCCCCCTGCTATTTGAAATTGCTCAACGCCTTACTCATCAATATCAACATAAAATCGGTCAAGCAAAACAACCTGCCAGCGTGGTTGAGCAGCCGATTTGCTGGCCGTTGGGCGGATTGGTTGCAGAAACGCCGCCTTCTTTATGCCATGAAAAAAGAAAAGCGTGGATTTTAAATAAAACCGTGCCGAAAACTTTGGCAGCGGGTGATGTGAATGTTTGGGAAGAAAATCCTGCAACTTTGATGATTAATCAGGAAACCGGACGTTTGATTGATGCTTCGTGCAGTGCAAAAAAAATTGCTTATAAAACCATTGCTTTATGGCCATTAGCGGTAGAACCTTGGATTCCTAGCAATCAACATCGGCAACTACAAATTGGCGATTATGATAGCAGCTGTGCGCATCCGCCGCAGTTTCAACAAGGTGTGTTAAAAATTGAAAGTCTTACCGACCATGCGTCTGTGCGTTCTGCGGGGGCGGCTAAGAATTTGCCAGCGGTGTCGCTGCAAACCAGCGGCGCACAAGGCATGGTGTATTGGTTTATTAATGGCAAGTTGCTTTATCATTTAAGTCCAGAGCAACCGTTGAAACATCAATTTACTGAGGTTGGGCATCATCAAATCGCGGTTTCTGATGATGCTGGAAAAACTGCGAGTATTGAAGTCGATGTGTTTTCGTCTGCGATGTGAGTGAAGTGTAAATTTTTTAGCGTCTGAAATTTTTAAGACGACTGGTCGTCTTGAAAAATTTCTTAGTAACTTATCTGATTATCTGAAAAATAATCTGAATTGTTTGTAGGCGATATTTAATTGATCAGGGCGAATGAATTCGCCCCTACATCATCAGACTTATTTTCTATATCAAAGCGTTATATCTTAAAAACAGGAGTACAAAACATGTTTTGTACTCCGTTTATTTCTGCTTGAATTGAAAAGAGTTAACCAATAGGCGGAATGCGCAAGGAACGTTTATCTAACGCTAACGCCGCTTCATGCAAGGCTTCAGAAATAGAAGGATGTGCATGAATTGTTCGCGCCAAATCTTCACTGCTGGCAGAAAACTCCATTGCCACCACCGCTTCCGCAATTAACTCTGAAGCCAAAGAACCCATAATATGCACACCTAAAATGGCATCGGTATCGGCATGGCTAATAATTTTTACAAAACCATCGGTTTTTCCAGCCGTTTGCGCTCTGCCACAAGCATTAAAATGAAACACACCGACTTTATAACGCACGCCAATGGTTTTTAACACTTGCTCGGTTTGTCCAACCCACGCAATCTCAGGCTCGGTGTAAATCACACTAGGGATGCCATCATAATGAATCGCGGTATGTTGATTGGCAATATATTCAGCGACAAAAGTTCCTTCTTCTAAACCTTTATGTGCCAACATCGGCGCAAGCGAGGTTAAATCGCCAATGGCATACACGCCCGGCAAATTCGTACAACAATTTTCATCCACATGCACAAAACCATTTTCGTCGAGCAATAAACCCGCTTCTGGAGCAGCAATTTTTTGACTATTTGGTCTGCGCCCGACTGCCACAATCAATTTATCCAGCTCCAATTGATGAATACCTTTGCTGTCTTGATATTCAACTAATACGGTTTGTCCGATTTTTTTTGTTGCCGTGACCCGTGCACCCAAACGCAAATCTAAGCCTTGCTCGGTATAAATGTGATACGCTTCTTGGGAAATTTGCCAATCGGTAGTGGTTAAAAAATGCTCTTGCGCATCAAGCAACACAACTTCTGAACCTAGTCTGTTCCAAATGCTTGCCAGCTCTAAACCAATAATACCTGCGCCAATAATGCCCAATCTTTTCGGTAGTTCTTCAATATTCAGCGTTGTGGTTGAATCAATAATCAACGAGTTATCAATCGGAGCGCAGCGCAATTCCATCGGCACAGAGCCGGTTGCTAAAATAACATGTTCGGCAGTTAAAATAGTTTTATCTGCTTGATTTTCAGAGCTAATTTCAACGCGATTATCCGCTAATAAACGACCGCGCCCATGCACACAATCCACTTTGTAATGTTCAAAACATTGTTTAATTTGTTCGCTTAAATTCAAAATAATTTGATTTTTGCGCGATAGCATTTGTTTTAAATCAATCGAAATGTTTTCTGCATGAATGCCGTGTTGTGCTAAATCATGTTGCAGTGCATGGTAAATTTTTGCAGATTCCAACAGCGACATAGCCGCAATGCAGCCTGCATTCACATAAGTGCCGCCTAAACTGGCTTGTCCCTCTACATTTGACCATTTATCAACACAAGCCACTTTAAAACCCAATTGTGCAGAACGCATTGCGGCAACATATCCGGCAGGGCCTGCACCAATTACAATCACATCATATTGTTTCTTTGCATCTGACATCACAACACCTTTAGAAGTTAAATAATTGGGGTAAAAAATAAGACTAGCAGCCTTTTAAGCAATACATTAGACGCTATTGTTGGTTATTTTAGTCTGAAAGTTGGAATTCAAAACAGGTTTTGCATTCCAAAAGACTTATGCAAAAACAATTTTTTAATAAAAAAACTGATTTTAAGATAAAAACATACAGATTCATAAAAAAGTTGTTAGGTATTCAAGCTTACTACAACTTCCAGTTCTCAACGAACTGGAAGCTGTGTTTTACCGTAAAACTTATTTTTAATCAATTAGATAGTTATGCGATTAAAAGCTATCTTGCAAGTTGAGCATTAAGTTTTGGCTAAATGTTTAACAACAAATGCGCTGGCGACTCCAAACACTCTTTAATCGTGACCAAAAACTGCACCGCTTCACGCCCGTCAATCAAACGGTGGTCGTAAGAGAGTGCTAAATACATAATCGGACGAATTACAATTTCCCCATTTTCGACAACCGCGCGTTCTTTAATGGCGTGCATTCCTAAAATGGCGCATTGAGGTGGATTGAGAATCGGCGTGGATAACATTGAGCCAAAAATTCCGCCATTCGTAATAGTAAACGTACCGCCGCTTAAGTCTTCATAATTGAGTTTGCCAGCGCGAGCTTTGCCGCCAAAATCCGCAATGCTTTTTTCAATGCCTGCAAAATCAAATTGATCCGCATCGCGTAATACCGGCACGATTAAGCCGCGTTCTGTGGAAACCGCAATCCCAATATCATAATAACCGTGATAAATAATATCGCTGCCATCAATGGAAGCATTCACGGTTGGAAAGCGTTTTAAGCCTTCAATCGCGGCTTTTACAAAAAATGACATGAAACCTAATTTAATCCCATGTTTTTGTTCAAAACGTGCCTTGTATTGTTGGCGTAAATCAATCACCGCCTGCATATTCACTTCATTAAAAGTGGTTAGCATTGCGGCATTTTGTTGTGCTTCTAATAAGCGTTCTGCCACTTTTGCTCGCAGGCGCGTCATTGCGACTCGTTGTTCAGGGCGCAAATTGGCGTTATTGCTGGCAAAATCAGCTTCGACTGTTTTTGTGGGTTGTGGTGCTGGCTGCTGTGATTTTTCACTAAGACCTTCCAGGTTTTTAAAACCTGGAAGGTCTGGTGCGGGTGTTTCTTGTTTGTGTAAAAAATCCAACACATCGGTTTTAGTCAATCTGCCGCTTTTGCCAGAAGCGGGAATTGCTGCCGGATCAAGCTGTTTTTCATTGATTAAGCGTCTTACCGCAGGGCTTAATGCCGCGCTATTATTCGACTCGGCTTCTATCGGCTGCTGTGGTTCAGGCTCTGCGGGGTTCGTTTCTACCCCTGTTTCCAGCACGGCTAAAACTTCACCGCTGATAACCACATCACCGCCGTTTTTCAGCACTTTTGCCAAAACCCCTGCGGCTGGCGAGGGAACTTCCAACACCACTTTGTCTGTTTCCAAATCCACCAAATTTTCGCCTTGTTCGACAAAATCGCCAGGTTTTTTATGCCAATTAATCAAGGTTGCATCAGCAACAGATTCGGGTAAGGCTGGAACAAGTATTTCTGTCATGGTATTTTCCTGTCTGTGTTGTGACCATAGAGAGCCGTATTGACGACTTCTTTTTGTTGTTTGATGTGATCTGCAAAATGCCCAACCGCAGGCGATGCTGAAGCAGGGCGACCACAATAACTAATCTCCATCCCTGCCAATATATGATCGGTAAAATGATGTTTTGATTGATACCACGCGCCCTGATTTTTCGGCTCTTCCTGACACCAAACCAGCTCTTTAACGTGTGCGTATTTGGCAATTTCAGCTTTAAAATGTTGATTTGGAAAAGGGTATAGCTGCTCAATCCGCACAATCGCAATATGGGTTAATCCTGCGTCTCTGCGTTCTTCTAACAAATCATAATAAACTTTACCACCACAAAATATCAGGCGTGTGACTTGTTCGGGCGCAATATCATCTATTTCAGAAATAACCGGTTGAAATTCGCCATTGCTGAAATCTTCTAAGCTTGAAACCGCCAATTTATGCCGTAATAAACTTTTCGGACTCATCACAATCAGTGGTTTTCGATAGGGGCGCAACGCTTGCCGGCGCAGTAAATGAAAAATTTGTGCAGGCGTAGTAGGCGTACAAACTTGAATATTTTGATCCGCACACAGTTGCAAATAACGCTCGAGTCGCGCAGAAGAATGTTCAGGCCCTTGTCCTTCTAAGCCATGCGGTAACAACATAATCAAGCCGCTTAAACGTCCCCATTTGGTTTCGCCAGAGCTAATAAATTGGTCAATCACCACTTGCGCACCGTTGGCAAAATCACCAAATTGCGCTTCCCAAATCACTTGCGTGTCCGGTTCTGAAGAGCTATAGCCATATTCAAAACCTAAAACGCCAGCCTCGGAAAGTAAAGAATTGAAAATTTGCGGGCGACCTTGCTGCTCCGATAAATGTTTTAAGGGAATATGAATTTCGCCATTCAGCTGATTATGCAACATCGCATGACGATGAGAAAAAGTGCCGCGTCCAACATCTTGACCAATTAAGCGCAAATTATGTTTCTCAATCAATAAGGTGGCATACGCCATATTTTCCGCAAAGCCCCAATCAATTGGCATTGCGCCGGCTGCCATCTTGGTGCGATTTTCCATCACTTTCGCAACGCGGTCGTGCAATTCAAAGTTAGGCGGCAAATGCTGCATTTGTTCATTGCAAAAACGAATTTTCTCCAATGTCACTGACGTATCGCAAGCCACATCCCAAGACACGCCAAAATATTTTCTCCATTTTTTGGCATACGCTTGCGAGGTGTCCGTCACCATTTGCGGAATAATAGCACCTTGCTCCAGTTTTTTAGGATAATCATGTTCCATTTCAATCACTTGTGCATCGGTAATCATGCCCGCTTTAATCAGTTTATCGGCGTACAGTTGTCGGGTGGTAGGATGATTGCGAATTTTTTTATACATTAAAGGCTGGGTTGCCGCTGGCTCATCCGCTTCGTTATGCCCTAAACGGCGATAGCAAATTAAATCAATCACCACATCTTTATTAAATTTCATTCGATAATCAAGCGCGACTTGCGTGACGTACAACACCGCTTCAGGGTCGTCGCCATTTACATGAAACACCGGAGCTTGAATCATATTCGCCACATCCGTGCAATACAAAGTGGAACGCGCCTCAAATGGATTGCTAGTGGTAAAACCAATTTGGTTATTAATCACAATATGAATTGTGCCGCCGGTATGGAAAGCCAGCGTTTCTGCCATATTCAAATTTTCCATCACAATCCCTTGTCCGGCAAATGCCGCATCACCATGAATTAAAATTGGAATCACTTGATTGACGCTGCCTAAGCCGCGCCGGTCTTGTCGAGCTTTTACTGAGCCTTCCACCACCGGATTGATAATTTCCAAATGCGAAGGATTAAAAGCTAAGGCTAAATGCACAAAACCTCCGGGCGTGGAAATGTCGGAAGAAAATCCCATGTGATATTTCACATCACCCGATAACACACCGGGTTCTGAGGTATGTTTACCCTCAAATTCGCCAAATAACGCGGATGGGCATTTACCTAATACATTAATCAACACGTTTAAGCGACCGCGATGCGCCATGCCGAGCACCATTTCTTTAACTTGTTGCGTTCCTGCTTGTTGAATCAACTCGTTCAGAATCGGAATTAAACATTCGCCGCCTTCCAGAGAAAAACGTTTTTGTCCAACATAGCGGCGATGCAAATATTTTTCGATGCCTTCCGCTGCCGTCAATTGTTTCAAAATATCGCGTTTTTTAGCTGCATCAAGTTGCGGACGCGGGCTTTCTAAATGGTTTTTTATCCAACGTTTAATATCAGCGTTGACAATGTGCATGTATTCCGTGCCAATGCTGCCGCAATAAATTTCTTTCAGGGTACTAATAATTTTGCGCAATGGCAATCTATCGACACCGTGAAAAGTTGGTGTGTAAAACAAAGTGTCCATGTCCGGTTCTGACAAACCATAATAAGCGGGGTCTAATTCAATCGGCATTGAATTGTCATTGCCTAACGGATTGTTTTTCGCAATTTGATGTCCACAAACGCGATAATGATTAATCAAGCGAGACACAGCAGATTGTTTACGCACACTTTCTTCAGTGAAACCTTGTAATTTAGCCAAACGTCCTGAGGTGGCAACGGCAAGATTGGCAAACCGCGCGACGATGGGACTGTGCGCCATGTCGGTTTTGCCATTGCGTAGATTATTGAACTGCAATCGCCAACTCAGCTCCACTGATTCTGGGTTTTCCAAATATTGCTCGTATAAATCTTCAATAAAGGTGGCATTACTGCCATATAAAGCGGAGGACTCTTGAAATAGTTTTAATAAATCAGTCATTCGGGCATCCTAAGGTTTGGCAGGTTTAGGCTAAAGAATAGTTCATAAGCATATTATATTCTCTATTAAGAAACTGTGTGTTTGCCAACATGATTTGTAGATAGATTATTTGTTTTCAACAATGGCTGGCATTTAAAACTACAACTTCATATAGAAAAGTCGAGATGGATTAATTCGCGGAGTACAAATGAGCTTTTAACTACTTAAAGAAAGCTACTCAACGATAAGTTACAGCAATTTTTTTTAAGACGACTGGTCGTCTTGTAAATTTCTGCGATATGAAACATGCAAAACCTTTACCGCTTCTGTTTTTGTTATTTTTTCCATTAGCAAAGGTTTACAGTGCTAAAATAGCCTGTGAGTATTCCTCTGTATTGAAAATTAAAAGAGTCAAAAGAAAAATGTCTGAGAAACTGATTTACAAGGTTATTTTTATTAACCATGACGAAGTTTATGAAATTTATGCGAAAAGCGTTTACGAGGGGGATATGTACGGTTTTTTAGTCGTTGAAGATTTTATTTTCGGCGAAAAAAGCGCGATAGTGATCGACCCTAGCGAAGAAAAATTGAAGATTGAGTTTGAAGGGGTTTCACGCACATTCATTCCCATGCACGAAATTGTAAGGATTGATCAGGTGCAAAAGCGCGGTATTGCTAAAATTGTCACTGCTCATAAAGAAACAAGCAATAACGTTTCTACGCTTTATACACCTGATAAAAAATAAGACTTTATTTCACAACACGCAGTTGTGGTCTAGTTGATGATTTTTTAATAGGCGACGGCGGCGGTGGCGGAACATCATCGTCTTCGTCGTCGTCATTTTTATCAAACACCATCCCGCGCCCATTTTCTTTTGCATAAATAGCTAGAACCGATTTAACTGGCGCAATAACGTGCAAAGGTCGTCCAGAAAAGCGAGCATTAAATTCAATGTCTTCGTTGCCTAGAAAAAGTGCTTGAACAGCCGCCGGTCTAATATTTAATACAATTTTGCCATCTTCAACAAATGCAGTAGGTACAAGTGCATTCGGATGCGTTGCATCAACTAATAAATGCGGGGTTAAATCATTATCGACAATCCACTCATAAACTGAGCGAATTAAATAAGGTTTTAGCGAAGTCATAGTAATCTCAACCCATTTCTTTTTCAGCTTTACTTAAACTTTCTTGGAAAGCTTCTCTTGCAAAAACCCGATGCGCATAATTGTTAATTGCTTTGCCTAAGGAAGGTAAATCTATTCCCACGCTAGGTAAACGCCACAGCAGAGGAGACAGTGCACAATCAATCAGTGAATATTCATCTGTCATAAAATAGGCTCTTGCATCAAACACAGGTGTTGCAGCAATCAAGCTTTCTTTTAGCATTTTTTTAGCTCGTGCTGATTTTTTTTCACCTGAATGCAAGATTTCATCAAGTAACAGATACCATTCTTGGTCAATGCGCTTAATCACCATGCGTGCATTGGCACGAGAAACAGGATCCATTTGATGCAAGGGTGGATGGGGAAAGCGTTCATCTAAGTATTCCATGATGATACGCGAATCGTAGAGAACCAAATCACGCTCAATCAAAGTAGGCGACATTCCAGTTGGATTAAATTCAAGTAAGTCTTCGGGAGGCTCACTTGGATCATAATATTCAATGTCTGCCACCACTCCTTTTTCAAATAAAACCAAGCGAGCACAATGACTCATTGCACAAGTAGGAGAAGAAAAAAGCGTCATTACAGCTTTGCGGGTATTGATATTTGCCACGAACAACAACCTTTTAAAATTAATTTAGGGTAGAAAAACAATGTCATTGTAGCATAAAAGATGGGTTGGTTTTTGCGCAGGCATAAAACAAATAAACAACTCATCGGGCGGTTTTTAAAACGAGGCAGTTCCTTTCTAACTTTTTCTGTATCACTGAAGATAAACCTAATTAAAATCAATAAGTTTAGTTAATAAGCAAGACGAAACAGCCATGCCTGCACGCTATTTTCGGTTATATTTAAAATCAGCGAAGGACATAGTCCAAATAAGATCACGAATAAAATAGGTAAACTTAACACCCATAACTCACGCTGACGTAAATCGTGCATCGCTTGAATCGGTGCGTGTATCACATTGCCCCAAAAAGCCCGCCGCATAAATAACAAGATTGCCGCCGCGCCTAAAACTGCTCCAGCCAATCCGCTCAGTCCTAAACCAAAATGATGCTTTAACGCGCCGATAATCAGTAATAATTCTGCTGGAAAACCGCTGCTTAACGGCATTCCAATACTTGCCAAACTGAATAAAAAGAAAAACACCGTTAAACGCGGCACGACTTTCGCCAACCCGCCTAAATGCACTAATTCAGTTGAGCCTAAACGCTGCTGAATAAAGCCGGCAATCAGCATCAAACAACTGGCGATAATGCTGAAATTGAGCAATTGAAAAACCGCGCCTTGCACGGCTAGCGTATTTAAACTCGCAATACCGACAATCACTAAACCAACGTGGCTAATGCTCAAATACGCTAAAAGCTGGCGTAAATTAGTTTGCTGCAAGGCGATTAAGGCGGCATAAACCAACGTGATAGCCCCTAATAACGCCACTATCCAACCGTATTGATGCGCCGCATTTGGGGCTAATGGAAACGCAAAACGCAGCAAGCCAAACGCGCCTAGTTTCAAGCCAGTCAATAACGCAGTCAGTTGGGTAGGGGCTTCCATTGCTACTGTTGGCAACCAAGTGTGAAAGGGCGCGAGCGGAGCTTTTACCGCAAAACCTAAGACTAACAGCAGAAAAATCAGCGTTTGCAAGTCGTGCGGTATCGCTGTTTTTAACAACAGTGGAAAACTAAATGCCAATCCTAATCCACTGTGTTCGGCATGATTGATTGCCAATAAAATAATCGCAAATAATAAAGGCACTCCGCCACACAACATATAAAGTGTGTATTTTAAAGCGGCGGCGCGGCGTTGTGCGCCAATTCCCCATAAGCCAATCAGAAAGAAAATCGGCGGCAAAGTCGCTTCCCAAAATAGGAAAAACAGCAACATATCGAGCGCGGTAAAAACGCCCAGCGTCACGCTTTCTAGCAGTAATAACAAGGCAAAATGCAGCCGCGTTAAATTTTGCACATTGTTCCACGAGGCAACAATTGTTATCAGGGTTAATAAGGCTGTCATCGGCAAAAATAACACTGAAATCCCATCCACACCGAGCAAATATTCGGCGTGTAAACTCGGTATCCATTGCTGTTTTTCTTGCCATTGAAAATCGCCATTCTGGTTGTTAAATGAAAACAAAATCAGCAAGGTCAAAATTAATTCCAAACTCGCAGCGACAATGGCTATTTTTTTTGCTGTGTCTATGTTTTTTACAACACCAACCGCAATTGCACCGAGGAATGGCAAAAAAATAATGGAACTTAATAAGGGAAAAGGAGAGGGAGCAATCATGGTTGTTTTGGTAATGTCGTAAATGGTAAGAGGTCAGCTTTTTATAGTTCAGCCTAGACCTGACAGGTTTTAAAAACCTGTCAGGTCTCTTATTCTCAAGGTTCAAGTTTAGGATAGGCTTTACTAATACTTGCAGCTTTTTTATCAATGAAATTCAATAGCGGCGTGGTATCAAAGCCTGTGCCAATTAACAACACAATAATAGTGATGGCAATCATGCGCTCCCTGAATATTGAATGATGCAAGCTGCTATAAGGCTGAATGGCTCGTTTGCCGTGAGCGATAAACACGCGCTGAAACACCCACAGCAAAAACGCCGCCGCAAAAACATTGCCGATTAAAATTGCAATCGCCACCAGCCAGCCATGTTGTTGAATTGTGCCTTCAATCAATAAATGTGCGGCATCAAAGCCTGGCGTTCCTGGCATTACCATTGTGCTAAGCGCGGAAATTAAAAATAGCAAGCCGATAGTCATATTGCTATCAAACAAATCACCAAGGCGCGGAATAAACGCAGTGCGGGTGCGCTCGTAAATCAAACCGACACTGAACAACATTCCCGCTGTTGCCAAGCCGTAAGTTAGCGATAATAAAATTGTGCCTTCCAAACCATGTTCATTGAAGGAAAACAAGCCAATCACCAGCATTCCTGTGTGACTTAGTACCGCAAAAGCCAATAACCGCCGAATATTGATTTGCATTAACGCCAATAACGCGCCATAAAAAATGCTGATAAATCCTAATACCACCACAAAATCTGCCCATTGTTCGGCAACTAATGGCACAAGTGGCAAAATAAAGCGAATCACCGCATAAATACCGAGTTTTAAACCGACCATAAAAATCGCCGCACTCGCCACCGTGCCTTGTTCCGCTAAGATTGGCAACCAACCATGAAAGGGAAATAACGGCATCCGAATTGCAAAGCCATAAAATAGCAGAATAAAAATCAAGGTGTGATGGTGTAAATGACCGTTGTTTTTTATCAGAGTGAGCCAGTCAAAACTCGATTCGGTATCGCTAAAACCATAGCCTAATACTAAAAAACCGATAAACGTCATCACCAAACCACTGCCCCAATATTGCACCAGTCGCGCGACCAATTGCTGACGATGTTGTCCTGTGCCTGCGTGTAAAGTTAAATAAATCACCGGTGCGAGTTCCACAAAACACCACAGCCAAAACTGCATCACATTTAAAGCCGAAAATGCCCCAATTAACACAGCTTGATACCCTAACAAAGCGGCAATAAAACCTTTATCTTCAATATGGCGTGTAATCAGTGTGTAAATTAAGGCTAATAAAGTCAAAATAGCCGTTAGAGGAATAAATAAAATATTCACTCCATCCAAACCCACCCGATAATGCAAGCCGAAAATATCTCTGTTTTCAGCAAGTTGAATGCCTTCTTGATTGACATTAAACACGCACAGCAAATAAATGCTCAGCAATAAATTCAACCCCGCGCCTACAAAAGCAATTCTCAATGAACGTTTGAGCGAGTCGGCATAACAAATTGCGAGCATTGTCAGCAGTGGCACAAGTGTAAGCGTGCTAAGTACCGGAAAATGCGCGGCTTCCGCCCAATGACTAATATTAATATCGAGTGCCATCTTAAAAAGCGACCAGCAAAGTAATAAAAACGAATAACACCAAATAGCGCGGTTTGAGTAGATTTTGCTCTACGCGATTGGCGATATGTCCTAAGCGTCGCCCCATATCAATTGCATCCTTGGAAACGCCACGCAACACAAAGCGGGTTTCAAACCAACTCAACAGCGCGGCTGTCCATTGCGTGAGTTTTCCTGCTAAACCACTGCCTTGGGCAAACGTGTCATCAGAATTATCCAAATGTGCGCCAATTTTTCTCTCTTCCGCTGCGGCTAATGAAGAAATAGCGCGAATAGTCGGCGCGGGTGAACCCATTAAACGGTCAACTATCTGTTTATCAAAATAATTTAAATCGGCAGCTAAACAAAGTAGCGGTTTGGTCAACATCCAATCGGCAGCGGGTTCTAGCCAAAAACGTTGCAAAGCGTAAGTATAAAAACGCGAGTGATTTGCCAAAAATGGATGCACTGGTTTGATAGGATTATGATGGGTATTATGCAATAAAGAAGGCGCGGTTAAAAATTGATAAGCCCGAACCATTGCATGAGCGCACAAGTGCCATGCGGCAAGCTGCCAAAAACCTAAACCGCATTCCAAAAATAGCAAACCCAGTTGACCAGAAGTGGCAAAAATCAACGAACTTTTTATATCAGTTTGGGTTAAACCGACAAAATACGCATAAATCGCGGTTAATAATCCAATGCTAGCAAGCAAAGCCATTACCAGCGGCGCGTGTTCCAAAATCGGACGGATTAAAAATAATAAATACACGCCCGAATGAATCATTACCGCGCCATAAAAAATTGCGCTGGATGGCGTGGGGCCTTCCATTGCCCGCGCGACCCAAGGCGTAAAAGGTAGCTGTGCCGATTTCACAAAGGCTGCCAACGCAAAACATATCGCGATTAAATTTGCTTCTTGCTCAGATAATTGGCTGACGAAATGGCTGATTTCTAGCCAGTTTGTACTGTGCAAATAAAAATAACTTAAGCTGATGCCAGCGATAAATCCGGCATCGCCAATCCGATTAGTGATAAAAACTCGCGTGGCGTTGTGCGCTGCGGTCGGGCGGTCGTACATGTAAGCAATTAGAAGGTAAGAACACAGCCCCGCAATTTCCCAGCCGATAAACGTTCCCACCATGTTTGCGGATAACACCAACATCAGCATGGCGGAGGAAAATAAACTCAGCACAAAAAAGAAACGATGAAATCCTGCTTCGCGGTGTAAATAATTTATCGAAAAGCGTGTGACTATAAACAATAAAACGCTGAATAACGTGGCAAGCTTTACACTAAAGCCTGATGTCATCAAACTTAAGGTAATCGAAAAATCATCAACTTGCAGCCAGTGCGCAATTTTGACTGAATCAGGATTTTGTCCAAATAAATCGGCTGCGAGCAAAGTGAGTGCTAAAAGGCAAGATAAACCCATTGCGTAATTGGCAATGCGGGCGGTGGTTTTTTCGCACCGTTCTCCTTCGAGAATGCCGAATAAATGCAAGCTGCCGATGGTTGTGGCGGCCAAAAAAGGCAGTATTGGGATAAAACTGGTTAAAGTGTCCATAAATTAGAACTAAGTTTTTAAAACTTGGAAGCGAAGAATAATAAGGATAATTTTGGCGTGGATGGCTTTAATTAGCAAACATAATTGTTTTTTTAAGACTTAAACCGCATCCATTCAGAAACACATAGTTTTTTAAAATGGTTAGATGCTATGTAAACGGGTAGAGACGCAAAATATTGCGTCTCTACGGTTCAACAAAAAACTACGTTTCTCAAATTAGATGAGGTTTAACAAGACTGCAAAATTTTACAAGACGATCAGTCGTCTTAGAAATTTTTCACAGAATGGGATTTTTTGTAGCTGCAAATTTATTCGTATTGTTCGGATAAATTTGCCCTATATCAACATTCAAAAATCAGCAGGTTATGTTTAGGCAAGTTTTTAGTCTGGTAGATTTTAAATACATTCGCGTAGCAAGGCGGTCGCATAGCTACCCGCTGTTAAAAAGAAACTCAGTTGTAACTGATTTGCATCTAACAATTGCCACGTTAAGTTTTCAGCCTGAGCGCGTAACGCTCGCCTATCCATTTCCAGTGCAAATTTCACTAAACCTTGGGTTAGTTCTGGATGAGATTCAAGAATTGTATTTTCAATTTCTAAGGCATCGGCAGAACTGGCATTTTCACCTTTACCATATAAACAGGCGGTGGGGTGAATTTCGCCGTTTTCCATTCGATTCTGCAAAGTTTCATCAACGCTTTCAGTTTTAAAATAACTATTCGATTGATTAATCATGCAGACATCGCCGGCAATCGCTTGATTCCAGTTTTGTTGTTTCACGCGCTCGGACAAAATCAAATTGAATAAATAAGAACGCGCGGCGGATAAATAAATGCTGCGTTGTTCGGGTTTCATTTTTGCGCCATTGAATAACACTAAAGCTGTGTTGATATTTTGCCCGTTGTTGCCAAAGCGTTGTTCGCCATAATAATTCGGGAAGCCTTGCGTTTTTATCATTTCTAATTGGGCGATGGTTTTGTCTTGATCGCCTGCAAAATCACGAATCAAAATGGTGAAGTTGTTGCCCGTTAAAACGCCGCGTTTTAATTTGCGTGGATGGCGAATCGCTTGCAAAATTTTGATGTTTTCAGTTTCCGCCGCCGACCAATCAGGGTCAGCTTTGCCGGGCAACCAAACGCTAAACCATTGTGTCGTGATGCCGTGACGGTCTTTTAAACCCGCAAAGCCGATGTCGCGTTGCCTGACGTTGGCGATTCTGGCGAGCAGACGGGCGACATATTCAGTGTTTTCGCCTGTTTTTTGAATGTGCAGAAAAACGTGTTCGCCGTTGCCTTCCGGTTGAAATGGCAAAAGTTCTTCAACAATAAAATCAGCAGCTTGCGTTTTGATTTTGCCTGTGGCGGCAGGTGAGTTGTAGGCGTAAGCCCAAGTGGGGAGTGTGTAAGACAAGGTTAATTCCGTTTTGAATGTGGTTTTCTTGAAAGAAAGGGGTTTGGGTCAATGTAGTAAGCAAGTTCTCTTTTTAAAATGGAATTATACTCCTTGTACTTGTACTTTCACTTTTTCCCAACGCGGCATTAATCCCTCATTATCTGAACACGATTTACAGGATTTTAAGATTAACACGATTAATCCTGTCCATCATTTAATCTGTGTCATCGTGTTCACACTTTCCCAACGCGGCATGAGTCCCCATTGCCCGATTTCTTCAATGCGATTTTTGGCTTTTTGCAAATAATAGTTTGCATCTTTGGAGTCCAAAGTCGCGACTTTGGACTCCGAGCTAAGGTAGATTTGCGCGGCGAATAAGTCCAATTCTGCATCGCGCAGGTGATAGCCGGTTTCAGAGATGAGTTGTTTGGCTTCTTGGTAGTGGTTTAAAGCGGTGTCAAAGTCAGCGGTGGTAAGGCTGTAACGTCCGTGAATAATCAAGTAATCCACTGCATACAGTTTCATGCCACAGCGTTCGATGATTTCCCACGCGCTGTTTAAATCGGCTGGGGCTGGGGCGGTTCTCTTTTCAACAAGGCAATGATTTCTCTTAAGTTTTCAATTTCCCTGTCTTTCATGGCAAGTTCTTTTTTTTGTAACTCATTAATCAGCAACTGTTCTTTCAATTCAGCATTTGATGAACCAAGATAGACATTGTAATGCTTACCTTGTTTATTAAAGTTGATATTCAGAGTTCCTTTATCACTTGAATCAATTAAATCGGATAATGGCATTTCGAGAATTTCAGCAATTTTTTGTAGCTTTGATAATTTAGGGTCATTGTCGCCTCGTTCAATATCACCGTAAGCAGTTGGTGATATGCCAAGTTTTTCAGCAATTTGTTCCTGAGTTAATCCCTTTGTTTCTCGAATTAACCTAATTTTTTCATTTACCGACATAATCTCGCCTCTACCGATGGAATATCTGTTAGGGCTTATGGTATCAAATTTGGGGAGGTTTATAATGGGCAGTTTTGAAATTGGAGGAAAAAATTATGTCATGTAGTCACTGTGGTGCTGGTAATCACGATTTAAGAAATTGTCCAAATATTAATCGCTGTTCGGTTTGTAATGGAACTGGACATAATGCTCAGACTTGCCCAGAAGCAAGACGTTGTAGTATTTGTAATGGCAGAGACCATGATGCAAGAAACTGTCCTATGAAGGAAAAATAAAAATGCCAATAGTAATATTTTTCGTCGCATTTGTTGTTATTTTGGTAGTGAACCAAATGTTTTATGGATTTTGTTTTGAATCGCGTTGTTTATCTGCTGCATTTCCGAAGGTTTTAATACTTGCATCCTTCGTAACGTATTTTTTAACTAAAAGTGATTTAAAATGAAAAAATTGATTATTTTTACGATAACTTTGTTGTTATATGGATGTAATAGTTGTTACGATACTGAAGAAGAGGCATGGGATGCTTGTAATAGCAAGTATAATGGCAAGTGCCGCTACTTGGGAAAATCATATAAAGTTTGTCGCAATCCTAACGAGTGAAAATAACAAAATCGCACACGACTCGAAAAATCAACGGCGGTTTTTTATTGCGCATTCATCGGACGGTCAAACAAACCCAACAACTGCAAAAAACAGCGTGAGGCGGCATCTTGCAAACTATCGTAATAATCCAACACCCGCAGCGCATGACGACTGTCTTTTTCGGCATCACTATCGCCGTGCGCCGAAGTCAACGGCGGTAACTCGTTGGCATAACGGCAATCGCCTTGATAATGTTCGCTTAACAAATGCCCGAATAACACCAAACTCAAGGCATGACCGTTTAAGTCTTCGCTAATCGCCTGCCGTTCTGCCGCCTTGCCCGTTACGCCTAACGCTTGCAACAACTTCGCGCCGTCCTGATGCGGCAAAGTTTTCAAATCCAATGACAAAAAATGCTCTGCCTGCCACTTTTTCAATTCCACCAACGGCTGACGCGATGAAAACAACACAAAACTTTTTCCCGCCGTTTGCCGAAAACAGGCGATAAACTCTTTCAACGCGCTGTCTTGCAATTCGCCATTCATAGATTGCAGATTTTCAGCATATTGCAACGGTTCTAAACCATCGAGTATCAACAAACACGGCTGTTGTTGCAAACACCGCGCTAACAGCCGTGCTTTTTCAATCTCATCTTTGGGGATTTCGTTAATGCCTAAAAACGGCAACACCGCACTGAAAAACGGCTGCGAGTTGGTAAAGGTATTGTGCGAACCTTGCGAATAAAACGACCAGCCAAATACATATTTAATGGCTGGAGTGCAGGCTTTGCCTGCATTTGCAAGCGGAGCTTGCACTCCTGTGTAATTGGTTTTCTCTAGCTCTGTTAGCCATTCATCAGTTAAAGCGGATTTCCCAATGCCACCTGCGGCGACAATAATCGCTAGGCGTTTGTTGGGATTAGTAAAAGCTTCCGTAAGTTGAGCGAGTTCGGTTTTGCGACCGATTAAAGCGGTGGTGGGTTTCGGGAGGTGGTATAAATCAACTTTGAGAGGTTCAGACGGTTGAATTGGTGGATTGTTGATAATGATGTCTCTACCTGCAATATTGCCGCCTGTTACATTCCCTGCGACATAATTATTCGTATTTATTGTTTTGTCGTTCATAAAGTAGCCGTTACTTAAATTCCAAACCTTAATAATTCTAACACGATAAGACATGGCGACCGGATTTGCTGCATAATTTTTAAAAACGACCAGTCGTCTTGAAAATTTTCAGCTCATTTGCAACTTATCAAAGCTACGCACCACGACTGGCAGTTCTTCAAGGACTGCCAGTCGTTAAATCACTCGCTTATAACAAAAACCGCAACACAAAACTTCCTAGCAACAAATATTCATTTCGGTTTAACACCGCTTCATTATCGCGTTGTGCATCTTGCAAAACTTCTTTCAAACTCAAATCACTATTGAGCAAATAAACGGGTTGTTTACCCGCCGGAACAGTCAAAAATAATTGCTGATTTTCCAAGCGAAAACTCAAATGATTACGCGACAACGACAACATACTTAACACACTGCCTTGATACGCACTGCCCGCTTCCCAATCCATGCCAGACACATCATTCAGCAAAGTTAAATCAATCTCCGGCAACGCATTTTCACCTTTGCGCCCTACGGTGTAACTTACGCCGGCTTGCAAAGCAAAATTAATCGGATTAATCAACTTTACAACCGCATGAAACCGCTCCGGCAACGGCGAAGGCAATACCAAAGCGCGTCGATTGCCTAAATATAAATCACTTTCCAACATTAACGGAGTCAAGCCGCCCTGCCCCGCTGGTTTAAAATAAGCATAGCCTTGCTGATGATTTGCCGTTACCGCCGCTAATTGACTGCGTTGAATTAAATTATTGCCATCGACAATATTGCCCAAGCCATCAAACCAGATTGTCCATTGTTTTAAACCATTTACCCGATTTTGTGGATTATCAATGCGCGGTAATGCCAGCCCTTCCAGAATCAACAAAGGCTGCATTTGCGCATTAGTGTCTGGAATAATGGTGCGATACGATTGTTGCTGATGCAACGCAGGAATCACCGTCGCGCCCCACGCTTGATTATGATTCACATTTTGTCCGACTGCGGGTGTTTCAACTACAATTTGCGGCGCGGGGGTAAAAACCGGTGCGGGCTGCTCAACCACTTCAATCTGCGGCGTAGTCATGGTGGCGTAATGCCCGACAGGTTTTAACACCAACTGCAAGCGCGGCACTTTGCCATTCACCGGCATCAGCGTGGTATCAGTCAATTCAAAATGCCATTCGCGCCCCTGCATTTGCGTATCAATTTTAATGGTGTTCGCGCCACTGCTGCTGGCAAACGCTTTCCACTGATCTTTATTGCGTTGCAATTGAATGTGGCTACATAAATCAGAAAACCACACGCTGTAAGGCAAGTTTGCACACAAATGTTCGCTCGGTTTAATCAGCAACACATTATCTTGTTCTGGATAAATTCGATTATCAGCCAGCGGGCTATCCACTTGATAAGAAACCTGTGGCGTAAAAGAATAAGCGTTATCTTGCTCATCCAAATAAACTGCTTCTAATTCCATTTGTGCTAATTCATGGGCTTCGGCAACATAAATTCCAAAGCCAAATTGAAAGGCAATTTCATCTTGCTGCAACACGCTGGACGGCATCACCACATAATGCGGCGGACGTTTATTCAGCAATTGCGCTTTAAAGCGGTCATTGTGCAAAACCGGCAAATTGGTAGTCAACGAACTTAACGCACCGGTGTTTTGGCGCAATTCTTTTTCCACCACCCTTTGCGGCAACCACACCACGACATCGCTATAAATAAAGGCTTCCGGGCGTGTGCGTTTGAGTTTTTCGTTATAACAATGAATATTGGCGGTGTTTTTATCTAACGCGGCTTGCAGACGATAATTTTCATTTTGACTATTTTTTTCGCAAATCTTAGGCGAGGCGGTAAATTTTTTCTGCCACAAGGTTTCGGCATTGGTATGTTCATCATTCAGGTGATTTAAAATTAAGGTGTAGCAGCATTGGTCAAATTGTGTGATGACAGCAGGCTGAATTGCGGCAGGAGAGGGATTTCTTTTAAACCACGCCATATTTTTGTGCTCCTAAAATGAAAATATTCTTGTCTGAATCAAGATTTACAGGATTTAAAGATTAGCAAGATAGTCTGTTATGCCAGTTTTGTTAATATTCAGATCATCCTGTTCATTTTTAAATCCTGTAAATCTTGATTCAGACAGAATAGTAACCGTATTTACAGTGGCTTTCCAACTTCTAAAAACACCTTGAATCCATTTTTAAATTGAAAAAACAACATCGCGTAGGGTGGGCACGCTGTTTTGCCCACCTAAACCTATTTTGATAATGTCTGAAAGTTCAGCTAAAAATTTTTAAGACGACTAGTCATCTTAGAAAAATTTAGCAATTTTGATGTGGCAAAACATTAAGCCCATCTTCCGCGTAAATCTATTCGTACTTGCTGGCGTGGTCTTGTACAATATTAGCATTTTTAAACGTTACCAAAAGAGAGAAATTGTGAGTCTACCCAATCAGGAAAGCCTAAATTATAAAAGTGCTGGTGTTGATATTGAAGCAGGTGATGCGTTAGTTGAGCGAATTAAACCGATTGCTGCCAGAACTCGTACCGCTGGTGTGATGGCAGGATTAGGTGGATTTGGTTCGCTGTTTGAATTGCCGTTAGATCGCTATCAAAAACCTGTGTTAGTTTCAGGCACGGACGGCGTGGGCACTAAACTGAAATTGGCATTCGATTTGAATATTCACAACACAGTTGGCATTGATTTAGTGGCAATGTGTGTGAATGATATTGTGGTGCAAGGTGCGGAGTCGTTGTTTTTCTTAGATTATTTTGCCACAGGCAAATTGGATGTTGATACCGCAGCGGCGGTGATTGAAGGCATCGGCAAAGGTTGTGAATTGGCAGGCGCGGCTTTAGTGGGTGGTGAAACCGCAGAAATGCCGGGCATGTATGGCGATGGCGAATATGATTTAGCGGGCTTTTGTGTCGGGATTGTGGAAAAAGAGCAATTGATTGACGGCAGCAAAGTGAAAGCCGGCGATAAATTGATTGGAATTGCGTCTTCTGGAGCGCATTCAAATGGTTATTCGCTGATTCGTAAAATCGTTGAGGTGAGCGGTAGTTCTCTATCTGAACCTTTTAGCAATGGCAAAACCTTAGGCGAGGTTTTATTAGAGCCGACCCGAATTTATGTTAAACAATTGTTAGAATTGATAAAACACGTTGATGTTCATGCACTTGCGCATATTACAGGTGGCGGTATTACAGAAAACTTGCCGCGCGTATTGCCAGAAGGTTTGAATGCGCAAATTCAATTGGATTCATGGCAGTTGCCAGAAATTTTTCAATGGTTGCAAAAACAAGGCAATGTTTCGTTGCCGGATATGTTGACGACGTTTAATTGTGGAATTGGCATGATTGTGTGTGTTGCCGCAGAAGATGTTGATATGACGCTTAAAACTTTGCAACAGCAAGGCGAAACCGTGTTCAGCATTGGTGAAATTGTAGAAGCGGAAGGGAAAGCAAAAGTCGTTTATTGCTAAAAACCGCTGCTTGAAAAAATAAAACCTCTGAGTTTTTTTTAAACTTCAGAGGTTTTTTTTGCGGATAGGTTAGGAATGCGCATGAAATAAACTCGGCAACTTTACGACTGGCAGTTCTTAAAGGCATAGCTATCTACACATCTTTAGTTTAAAAATTTATTATATATCAATGATATATCGAAATATGTAGGTTGGGTTAGCTGCTTTTTTCGTCAGAAAAAAGAGCGTAACCCAACAAAGTGCGTTTATTTTAGTGTTGCATGTTGGGTTACGCTTATCTCGCTTCGCTCAATAATGCTAACCCAACCTACAAAATCTCTTTATTATCAATAATTTTGTTATAAAAACTCTCAAGTTATCTTGTGTAGATACCTATGTCTTAAAGGACTGCCAGTCGTGACCTCAGCGATTTTTTGTATACATTACTTACTAGCAGCCTGATTAAGCTTTCACCACTGCTTTTGCAGGTTTAACCGCTGTTTTTGCAGGCTGTGGCAAAGGTGGCAAACGCAACACGCTACCAATCACCAATTTTTGCTCTTTCAATTGATTGATTTCCACAATCGTTTCCACTGTCACTTCATGCAGCTTAGCGATAGCGTTTAAATCCTCGCCCGCTTTAATTTTATGCTCAGTCCATTTCACCAGTTCAGTTTTTGGCAATTGTGCCAATTTTCGTTTAAATGACGCTGCATTTTTTGATTTAATCAACAACTTATATGAACCATCTGGCGCAGTAATCGCATGGTTAAACGCAGGATTTAAACTAAAAAACTCATCCTCTGGCATTCCTGCTAATTCAGCCGCTTTACTTAAATCTAATTGTGACGATATATCCACCGCTTTAAACACCGGTGAATTAGAAATAGGATGCAGAGCTAAATTATATTCTTCTGCATGAGAAAGTATTTTCGCAATTGCCAATAATTTAGGCACATAACTTTTTGTTTCCTCTGGCAAATCTAAAGACCAATAACTCGCATCTAAAGACTGGTCAAGATTTTTTTTGATCGCTTTTTGCACGGTGCGTGCACCGGAATTATAAGAGGCTAATGCCAATAACCAATCACCATCAAATTGTTTATTCAAACGTTTTAAATAGGTTGTTGCCGCTTCTGTTGATGCAGAAACATCACGGCGACCGTCATACCACCAGTTTTGTTTTAAACCATACGATGTGCCTGTGGTTGGCGTAAATTGCCATAAACCTGCGGCTTCCGCATGAGATTGCGCATTCACTTGAAAAGCACTTTCTATCATGGGTAATAAAGCCAGTTCACCGGGCAATTGTTTGGTGTCGAGTTGATCGACAATCATGTACAAATAAGGTTGTGCCCGCCGCTGTAGCGCGGTTAAGTTTTTGGGGTGTTTAAGAAAATTTTGCACTTCTTGTGTGACACGCGGATTGTCAGCATCCGGTAAGGCGTACATGGAAAACAGGCGTTTCCAGAGCGAGCGTGTGTGTCGAGCAACCGCAAGGGCTGCGATAGAGTTTGCTGTTGATTTTGTAACAGATTGTTTATGCTGTATCTTTTCTGCAAAGGGTAATTGCGGGTTTATAACACTAGTCTGTCGAACTACGGTTTTTTGCGACACAATCGGACGCTGCGATTCAGTCAATGTTTGTGGCACTGCTGCTGGCTCGATTTTCGCTGGCGCAACAGGCGGCTCCGCTTGTGCAGCTTGTTGCACTTGCACCGCAGGTTGTGGCTCTAGCATTTCATTCACAATTGTTTTTGCAGGCATTTCCTGATCTATGCTCAAATGACTCGCAGATTGTTCTGTACAACCTGATAGCATTAAAACGTTCAAAATAAATAAATAATAGGATGACCTGTTAAAATTGGCTAATATCATAGTCAATGCCCTCGATAATATTGTAATTTTTAGATTGTAACATCATGGTTTTTGACTTTAATAGCTTTTTTGACCTGAGACCCGTAAAAAATGAAACGAAAATTTTTATTTAGCTGTTATGAATCGCCGCGAGGCAAGCTATTACAGGCACTAGAAGTCGATTATTTAAAACGCTCGATTACGGTGGGTTGCCAACAAACTATTTTACAGATTGGCGGTTTAGGGTGGGAAAATGAATTTATGGATTGTTCGTTGTATCAACGCTTTACCATTATCGATACGTTGGGAGAAGGCTTTGCAGAGGCAAGCAAAATTAGGGCGCGGGCGTTTAGTTTGCCCATTCAGAGCAATAGCGTTGATTTGGTGATTTTGCCGCATATTTTAGAATTTGATGCAAAGCGTTTTCAAACCATGCGCGAAGTAGAGCGGGTGTTAAAACCGGAGGGAGATTTAATTGTATTAAGTCTAAATCCTTGGAGTTTGTGGCTGCGCACTCAGTATTTATGGGATAGAAAACTGGCGGACTCATGGTGGCAAGGACATTTTATTACGCGGTCGCGCTTGTTGGATTGGTTAAAACTGTTGAATTTTGAAGTGAAAACGACGGCAGAATTCGGCATAGATTCTTGTAAACTTAACATTGGTACATTTGATTTGAGTCAAAACACATTGCTTGCCACAGCGTATGCAATTAGAGCAGTAAAACGCCGCTACACATTAATTCCGTTAGCCCCTGCAACCATGAGTTCACAGCCTGTTTTGGCTGCCAGTGGTTTAGAATCCTCAAGGACAGAACACCATGAGTGACAGCGTGATTATTTATACGGACGGCGCGTGTAAAGGAAATCCCGGCATTGGCGGCTGGGGCGTGTGGTTGCAATATAAAGGTAAAGAACGGGAATTATGCGGTGGTGAGTTGGAAACCACGAATAATCGCATGGAGTTAATGGCGGCAATTCAGGCCTTGGAAGTGCTAACTCGCGCTTGTGTGGTTGAGCTGCATACCGATTCTAAATATGTCGTGCAAGGTATTCAGGAATGGTTGCCTAATTGGAAAAAACGTGGCTGGAAAACAGCGGCAAAAACGCCTGTAAAAAATGAAGATTTGTGGCGTAGATTAGATACTGCAATTAGTCGGCATGAAATAAAATGGGTCTGGGTGAAAGGGCATTCAGGAAACTTTGGCAATGAAAAAGCCGATAGTTTGGCAAACAAAGGCATTGAGACTTTAAATCTATAAAACCATAAACTCTGAAAGTTTTTAAGACGACTGATCGTCTTGAAAAATTTTGTGAGTTCTACAACCCTATAGCCAACTGACTTTAAAGTGATGATCTTTGTACATGACAAAAAATAACTCATTTTATGGAGGTATCAAGCTTCGCCTGACATGCAAGCAAAGCTTGCACTCCGATTAGAAGGTATCGTTGAGAAAATGCAAAACGATCCTTTTTTAACGATTTTTAGATACCGCCTTGCCAATTAAAACAAGACGGTAGGAGATAATTAGAACATTGCTAAAAATAACTTCCCGACTTTGAAATAAACCATTCGCCTTGAGCTTGTCGAAGAGGGATGTGATTCGACAAGCTCAACACCAACGGCTTTAGGGAAGTTATTGTTGACCCTATCCTTAGCGAGCGTTAATCGGCAAAACATCGCGTTGAACAGCTCCTTTATAAAGCTGTCTAGGTCTGCCAATTTTTTGTTCTGGATCAGAAATCATTTCATCCCAATGTGCAATCCAGCCGATGGTTCTGCCCATTGCAAAAATCGCGGTAAACATATTGCTAGGGATTCCTAAGGCGCGTAGCACAATGCCGGAATAAAAATCGACATTCGGATAGAGTTTTTTCGCCACAAAATATTCATCTTCCAAGGCAATGCGCTCTAATTCCATAGCTAATTTAAATAATCTATCGTCATGCAATCCTAATTCTGTTAATACTTCATGGCATGTTTCACGCATTAATTTAGCGCGTGGGTCGTAATTTTTATAAACTCGATGTCCAAATCCCATTAATCTAAAGCTGTCGTTTTTATCTTTCGCTCTTTTGATATACGTTTCAATTTGCGACACATCACCAATTTGCTCTAACATTTTTAACACGGCTTCGTTTGCACCACCATGTGCCGCGCCCCATAAACAGGCAATACCCGCAGTAATGCACGCAAATGGGTTTGCGCCGCTAGAACCTGCTAAGCGCACAGTGGATGTTGAAGCATTTTGTTCGTGGTCGGCATGAAGAATTAAAATTCTATCTAACGCTCTGACTAATACTGGATTAGGTATATATTCTTCACAAGGCGTGCCGTGCATCATCCACATGAAGTTTTCAACATAGGTCAGTTTGTTTTTGGGGTACATGAACGGTAAACCCGTGCTGTACTTGTGACACATGGCAACAATGGTCGGTACTTTCGCCAATAAACGCACGGCACTTAAATCGCGGTCTTTTTTGGATTTAACGTCTAAGGCATCGTGATAAAACGCAGATAACGCCCCCACAATTCCCACCATAACCGCCATCGGATGCGCATCACGGCGAAAGCCTTTAAAAAAGTTGGTTAATTGGTCGTGCACCATTGTGTGATGGGTAATATTTTGAATATACCCCTCTAATTGAGCGGTAGTGGGAAGCTCACCATGCAACAATAAATAACAAACTTCCAAAAAAGTACATTGTTCGGCAAGCTGCTCAATGGGATAACCGCGATAAAGCAAAATACCCTCGTCACCGTCTATATAAGTGATGCTTGAAGAGCAGCTTGCGGTTGAAAGAAATCCAGGATCGTATGTGAACATACCACTTTGAGTTTGCAAAGCGCGTATATCAACAACATCAGGGCCTATTGTTCCTGACAATACCGGAAGTTCAAACGACTTTTCGGTGGTTTTATCTGTGAATGTAACAGTGTGCAGATTAGTCATGGCATCCTTCTTGTTTCATTAAAGTGTAAGAACTTGTGTAGTAAACGTAGGTAGTTGAAATATAAAATATTTTAAATAAAACCATCTACGCCTTTAGCGTAAGAGAGCTATTTTAACAAAGCTTAACAAATCTCTCGCTTTAAATTAAGCAAAAAACTATCCATACCAAGTATACAGTTGCGGTTTAAGAATTGAAATAAGGCACTTAATTTATTTAAAAATAAAATTTAAACAATGACTTACCCTTAGAAAGCTTATTAATATAAAAAATAATAAATTTAATGCTTGCCAAATCATTAAACTGTATATATAATGACCACTCTACTGAAATATCAGACATGCCTTGGTGGTGAAATCGGTAGACACACAAGACTTAAAATCTTGCGCCTTCACGGGCATGCCGGTTCGATTCCGGCCTAAGGCACCAAATTTAAAAAAGAGCTACAAAGCAATTTGTAGCTCTTTTTTTATGCCCGTTAGTTTTTCAAACCTCTGTTGATAGAATCTTTATCTTAAGCAAATTCAAATACTTAAATCTATTCCTGCATAATTCCATTTCGCGGCAAGCTGGGTTAATTCCACATCATTTTTCACCTGTAGCTTTTCGTAAACACGATAACGGTAAGTGTTGATGGTTTTGTCACTTAACTTTAAAATCTGCGCCATTTCTTGAATACTGCGGTGATAACGCAAGATTAAACTAACCACTTCTGCTTCGCGTTTTGAAAGTTGCAAGAAAGGGCTGTTCTCAGTTTTTTGCGCATACTGATCCGTGATGTTATCTTCCGTATCTTCTGCTAAATAAATTTCACCCGACATCACCGTGCAAATGGCTTTTACCATTTCAGTCACCGCTGAGTTTTTAGAAATAAACCCCATCGCTCCCAGCTTTAATAATTGTTTTGGAATAACTCCGTCGTTATAAGCTGATAATGCAATGATTTTTGCAGTGGAGTGCGCTTGCAAAACTTGGCGACAAGCTTCTATGCCGCCCATTCCCGGCATTCTTACATCCATCAAAATAACGTCGGGGCGCAGTTGCTCGGTAAACAAAAGTGCTTGTTCACCGCAACTGGCAATGCCTACGACAGAAATATTCTCCACTGCATTTAATAAGGCAGCAATCCCAGTTCGTACTAATTCGTGGTCATCAACTAATAATACCTTAATCATTATTATCTCTAAGGAGTCATTCCTGTTTCTTGGCTGCGACTAGCAATTGACCAAAGTTTTTCCAATTGATACAACTCTCTTGCTTTAGCTGTCATCACATGGACGATAATATTATCCAAATCTAGCAGTACCCAATCCGAGCCTTGATCGCTGCCTTCTAATCCTAAAGGGCGGACTCCAAATTCTTTCAGTTTATCAGTTACATAGCCACACAAAGATTTTGCATGACGTTCTGACATTGCGGTGACAATAATCATAAAATCAGTGACACTGGTTCTGCCTTTCACATCAATCACCGTGATGTTTTCACCTTTACGCAAATCAAGTTCATCCGATACTACTTTGACTAATTCATTTTCTTCTAGCATTTCTATTCCTAAGATGTAAAGTTCCGTATCCCCTACGGTAGGTTATAAAGCGTGTGTTGCTCTATGTAGTGTATAACATTGTCAGGCAATAAAAAACGGATACTGCGCCCTGTTGCCTGCAATTTCCGAATCACTGTGGCTGAAATATCCAGCTGTGTGACGGGTTGAAAAAACAGTTTTCCTGCGGTTTTTGTGCTGAGTTCTGATTTATCTGTGGTAAAACATTGTGTTAAAAAATCGCACAAAGGAATTTTTTCACTCTGCGGGCGCGTCATCACCACAATATGCGCGTAAGCAAATAATGTTTGCCATTGATGCCAGCGCGATAAATGGACAAACGCATCATTGCCCATAAATAACAGCAGCGTCGTGTTTGGCAGCTCTTCACGCAAGGATTTTAGCGTATCCACCATATAAGAATGCCCTTTTCTATCCAATTCACGGCTGTCGCAAACTAAGCCTTTTTCATCTTGAATCGCCAGTTGCAGCATTTGTAAACGATTGAAAGGCGTGACTTGCGAGCTGTTTTTTAACGGCGATTGATGACAAGGAATCAAACGTAACTGGTCTAACTGAAAAATTTCTTTTACTTCCAGCGCGGTGCGCAAATGTCCATAATGCACCGGATCAAACGTGCCGCCGTAAATTCCAATCATTTTCAGCTCAGAACATGACTGCCAGTCCTTTGAAGGACTGGCAGTCATTACGCTATCGGTTTGATTATTGACGAATTTGTCCATCGCCCAGCACGATATATTTTAAACTGGTTAAACCTTCTAAGCCCACAGGCCCCCGCGCATGGAGTTTATCCGTGCTAATGCCAATTTCCGCGCCTAATCCATATTCAAAACCATCAGCAAAACGTGTCGAGGCATTGACCATTACCGAACTGGAATCAACTTCACGCAGAAACCGCCGCGCTAAGCTGTAATCTTCAGTCACAATCGCATCAGTATGTGCCGAGCCATACTGATTAATATGCGCAATTGCCTCATCCATATCCGCCACAATTTTAATCGACAAAATCGGAGCTAAATATTCGGTGTGCCAATCTTCTTCAGTCGCGCGTGATGCTTGTGGAATCAAAGCGCAGGTTTTTAAACAACCGCGTAACTCAACGCCTTTTTCCAAATATTTTTCCGTCAGAATCGGCAACACTTTTCCGGCAATACTTTCAGCAACTAATAAAGTTTCCATTGCATTGCACACACCATAACGGTGCGTTTTCGCATTCATTGCAATCGTCACTGCTTTGTCTAAATCGGCTTTATCATCAATATAAACATGACAAATGCCGTCTAAATGTTTAATCACAGGAATGGTGGCTTCCTTAGTAATCCGCTCGATTAAGCTTTTGCCGCCGCGTGGCACAATCACATCAACATACACTTGCATGGTAATCAACTCGCCCACCGCAGCTCTATCGGTTGTGCCAACCACTTGCACAGCTTCTGTTGGCAATCCTGCTTGCTGCAAACCTTTCGCAATACAGGCAGCAATCGCTTGATTAGAATGAATTGACTCTGAGCCGCCGCGCAAAATACAAGCATTGCCCGATTTTAAACACAATGCCGCCGCGTCAATTGTTACGTTAGGGCGCGATTCATAAATAATCCCGATAACGCCAAGCGGCACGCGCATTTGTCCAACTTGAATTCCGGTCGGGCGATAGCGCAAATTGGTAATTTCACCAACAGGATCTGGCAAACTGGCAACTTGTTTTAAACCTTCAATCATTGCAGTGATGCGGCTGGGTGTCAGCTCCAATCTATCCAACGATGCGGCATCTAAACCATTCGCTTTTCCCGCGCTTAAATCTTTTTGATTTTCCGCTGCGAGATTTTCACGGCTATTTTCTATTTGCTCTGCAATGGCAAATAAAGCCTGATTTTTTTTATTGGAATCGGCTTTGCTAATTTCACGACCAGCCTGTCTTGCCTGCTGCCCCAATTGCTGCATAATTGCTTTAATATCCACAGTGTCCTGCCCTCTTATGGTTCATATCAACCGGTGTATTATAGCGTTTTAAGCTATTTTTTATCGAAAATTCGATGCAACTCACATTCTTTATTTTTTCTATCTGAATCAGAATTTAAAAATTTTACAAAATTATTCTGACAATTCTTAAATGATGGAAATTCTAATTCAATCAAAAATCGTGAAAATTTTTAAGACGACCAGTCGTCTTAAAAAAATTTGCTGTAACTTAATATTTGAAACTCGCTAGTGTTGGTTTACCATAGTTGATAGTCGTTGAAGTCTAGCAGAGTATTTCTATGCGGGATTGTCAATAGCCTGTCACAAGGCAGAGCGTTGTTTTTTCTGTCATTCACAGAGCTGCTGGCAATTATCCAGCCGCTTGATAACCGCAATTTATGTACACTCAATCAAATGAAAAAAATTAGCTATTTATGGATTTTTTTATTCTGTTTTAATATACACAACGTTTATGCTGAGTTTCTGCCATCTGCGCAAGTTCTGGCTTTGAATGATCTTGATGTCTTGCAACAAGCGTTCAGCAACGGCACTAGCGATATTCAAGTTGAAGGCAAAGGCATCGTTGTAAAATTATTGCAGGATGATACGCAGGGCAGAAAACATCAAAAATTTTTACTGAAATTGTCTTCAGGACAAACCGTGTTGATTGCGCATAATATTGATTTATCCACGCGGATTGAAAATCTAAATATCGGTGATGAGGTGGCTTTTTATGGCGAATATGAGTGGAATAATAAAGGCGGCGTGGTGCATTGGACGCATCATGATCCTAGCGGGCGGCATATTAATGGCTGGCTGAAACATCAAGGCAAAACATATCAATAACTTATACGAGAAATACTCATGGATTTAATTCTGCTATTAAAAGCACTTGTGTTAGGCATTGTTGAAGGCTTAACCGAATTTTTACCAATTTCTAGCACCGGACATTTAATTTTGGTCGGTGACTTATTGCATTTTAATAATGAAACCGGAAAAGTCTTTGAAATCGTGATTCAAACTGGTGCAATTTTTGCGATTTGTTGGGAATATCGTCTTAAAATCAGCTCTGTTTTATCAGGATTATTAAAATGGGAAGCTGCGGCAAAAAAATTCACCTTAAATTTAATCATCGCTTTTTTGCCGTTAGCCTTATTGGGCTTAACATTTGGCAAATATTTAAAAGCGCATTTGTTTAAACCCGTGCCGGTGGCATTAGCGTTCATTATTGGTGCATTGATTATTTTTTGGGCAGAAAAACGTGAGCATAAAATCCGCGTGACCGAAGTGGAAGATTTAACCCCGCTTGATGCGTTAAAATTGGGGTTAGCGCAAGCGTTAGCTCTAATTCCCGGCACATCACGCTCCGGCGCAACCATTATCGGTGGTTTATTGTTTGGCTTATCACGCAAAGCTGCCACCGAGTTTTCATTTTTCTTAGCGATTCCTACCTTAATTGTCGCAAGTTTGTACGATTTATATAAACACCGCGATTTATTAAGCAGTACCGATTTACCCATTTTTAGCGTAGGTTTAATTGCCGCTTTTTTCAGTGCCTTGTTAGCGGTGCGTGGACTGTTGCGCTATATTAGTCAGCACGACTTTACCGCGTTTGCGTGGTATCGGATTGTATTTGGCGTTGCAGTGCTTGCCACAGCTTACAGCGGCTTAGTGCAATGGACAGTTAATTAACCTTTAACCTTTTTAGGACTAAAAAATGACTGAGTTTATCCCTCCCTATCCGCCTCGATACAAAGAGTGGCCGAACCCTTTGGATATTATTAAATTCGCTCGCCAAGATTTATTATCTTTTTGGCCAAGCAAAGCGTTTCAAGTGCAATTTACCGGCATGACCATCCTGACTAAAGGTTTTTTTCTTGCCAATTGTCCAGACGCAGCACATCACGTTTTGACACAATATGGACACAAAAATCCTTTAATGCGCAAAGCCTTAGCTCCTTTGCTAGGAGATGTTTTTGATAGTGATGAAGAAACTTGGTACAAACCAGACAGCAATCAATCTGATTTGTTTAATCCTGAATTGGTATCTTTGCATAATGAGACCATCACAAACGCAACTGAAAATTATATATGGCGTTGGGGAAGCTTAACTTCGGCGGAAACAATTAAGGTTTTGCCTGAAATGCGCAACTTAACTGCGGAAATTAGTTGCAAGTTGCTGTTTAACAAAAAGTTAAGTGTTGAAAAATCGCGTGAAATGCTGGGTATTTTTTCTCAGTATCAAGATGCTGTGGAAAAAATGGATATTAGTCTTTTTTTAGGGCTACCCGGCTGGCTGCCTAAGTTTGGCGGCAATCCCATTACAAAAGCTGCCAAAGAAGTTCATAAAATCACAGATGATTTCATTGCTCAAGGTACAAAAAATGACAATCAAGATACTGTGTTATCGCATTTACTCACTGTGCGCGATGGAAGTCATCCGAATGGTTTAACCGCAACGCAACTGCGAAATGAATTAAGTATGCTGTTTATGGCAGGGCAAGAAACGATGGCAAATACGCTGTCTTGGGCTTGGTATTTAATTTCGCAATCGCCCGATGTTGAGAAAAAATTACATGAAGAATTGGATTGTGTGTTGGGAGAACGTTCTGCAACCTTGGATGATTTGGATAAATTGATTTTTACCCGTGCAGTTATTGATGAAACTTTGCGTTTGTATCCGCCGATTCCATTGTTGTCGCGTGAGGCGACTGGCTATGATGTGATTCGCAATCGTGAAGTTCCAGCAGGTTCAATTATGTTAGTTGTGCCTTGGTTGCTGCATCGGCACGAAAAGTTTTGGCATAAGCCGAATCATTTTATGCCAGAGCGATTTTTAGAGGGAACAAGACCGCATAAGTTTGCTTTTTTGCCTTTTAGTGGGATGCCGAGTGAATGTTCAGCGCAATTTTTTGGTACGGTAGTGGCAACTTTATCACTGGCTACTTTAGCGAAAAATTTTCGTTTGGCATTGCCTGAAGGACAAGTGGTGTCCCATGAATGTCATTTAACGTTGCGTCCTAAAAATGATTTGCCGATGTTAATTACAAAACGCTGATTGGTGTCCATTTTATCATCCGATAGTACTGCTATTTTTAAAGTGACGACCAACTTACGATAATCGGTCTCACTTAAAGCATCTTTTAAAATCACTAAACTTTGCTTTTTGCCGCTTTCCAGCCGATATTGCAACGCAATGAATGTTGTTGTAATGACGCTGGAAGGCAAAATATCCATCCTTTGAAAATCGCTATTGCTATCTGCAATCGACCAAACAAAATCTTCACCGCATTTGAGTTGATAGGGTTGAAAGTGTGTGTAATAGCAACGTAAATTAAAAAACACACTCGCGCCTACCATCATCAATGTCGTTAGTTGATAAATCCAAGGTAAGGCATTCGCCACGCAAGCAAACGCCGCCAGCGCGTGTATAAAAATCAGCCATTTCAGCAATATTTGGGATTGCTGAACGCTAAAAGTTTGCGCTGCGGATTTTTGCGACAAGGTCAATTAATTCCTGTTGATGTGTGTATGACTGCCAGTCTTTTTGAGGACTGGCAGTCATTAAAGATAGGTCGTGCGTAAAAAACAGATGTAATAATTCGCTGTCTTCTAATTTCAATAATTGCTGAAATTCTTGTTGTTCTGTGAGTGGTGCATTTGCGTAGCTGTTTTCTAAATAATGGATTAATAATTTATCCAGTTCTTGCGTGCCGCGTCTGCATTGCCATTTGAGTTTTGTTAAAGGTTGCAATGTTTTTTGCCTTTTGTATTGGCTGCATTGATGTGTTTTTAATTAATAAACGCTGTCAAAAATTTAGGCGCAATCAGTGGGTTTGACAATTAAATCATGTAGCATTGTTTTGTAATAGGAAAGAAAAATCTTTTCAGTATTGTATAAAACAAACTCTTCGCCTATTGCAGTAGGATCATAATAACGGATTCCATCAAATCCTTTTGCAAGCGTTAATACTCTTAAATGTTTTTTATTTGGTTGTTTGCCAAATTTTTCAATGGCTTCTTTTTCAAAATTATCAAAATCATTATAATAAGCTAAATCTATAAATAGAGGTTCGCCAATATATTCTTCAATTTCGCCATCTTCTCCATCGCTATTGCAAAAGTTGTTAATGGTGTTTTTATCTTTGTCTAAATATAAGCTTTGACCTACGCCTGATTTCCCTGCACTGCGTAGGTTAAAAATAAATTTTTTAGCACATTTAATATTTTAAGTAATTGTGAATTTTAAAGTTATTTATTTTTTGTTTACTTCTTCAGCCCAACAGTTATCACATAAATTGTCTAGTACTTTATCACCGCTATCAGTTCCTTCTGCGCAGCAGATAATGATTTCACATTTACTACATTGCCAAAGCACTCCATAGCATTCGGAATGCTGTTCTTTTCGTTGACATCCACTCAAATCTTCCTCTTCAAAATCGTCATCTAAATTGTCTTCATGAAAAATATTGTCCATTAAGTGTAATACAGTTTCATAAATATGCCCTGAATTCAGTTTTTTATAAAACTCTTTTCTTGATACAAAATAATTGGCAGGCGATTTACTTAGAAAATCCTCAAAATCTTTTGCAATATGTTCTTTATAATCAGACTCTTCTACCTCCAATAAATAATCTAAAACTAATTTAAGATTTTTTAAATCACTCCCTGATAAATAAATCCCTTCAATTGATTCATTCATTTCTTATATTTTTAAATAATAAATTGCTGCGAAGTTTTAAATATTTCAGCTTCATATTGTTTTATCAAAGAATGATAACTTAAAAAATTTACTCTATTTTGAATTTCCATAAAAGCACCACGATTTAATTTTTGTTTGTATTCGCAATGTCTAATTTCATCAGCTACAATAATCATCCGTGTATAAAAGTCTTGTAAATCGTAAAATTTTAACAATGAATTTTGAATATCTGTAGAATGTTCGACTTCAAAAAAAGAATGAGGCATTGTTCGTTGATTAAACCAGATAACATCAATTGTTGAACTACGCTTAACAATTTCAGGAAAAGAATATTCAGGTAGTTCATTAAGTGTTCTTATTTCTGCTAAACTCCGGCTATCTATAAACTTTCTATTTTTATCCTGATTCGGAACAAAAGTATTTAATCCTTTTAAGTTTCCTATTGTTAATAGCAAACCTTGATAGTAAGAGTGATTGAATTCTACAGCCTCTTTTGAGTTTTTATTTTTCTCTGTTTCAACTATTATTCCGCGACTTTCTATTTCTTTCCTTAATTTAATTAATCCATAAAGACCAGGCTTTATTTTATAAATATTTTTGTCTAGTTGTACAATTCTGCGAATACTTGCAAAAGGTGTTTTAGTATTCCAAAGACATTCTTTTAATTTAAAAACCTCTTGATTTAATTGTCCAAGCGTTGCAACACCGCCCAGTCTTTCTAAAGTTAAAATAACAGCTTCGTATTGTTTCATATTAATTAATCAATTTATTCGCTGAATAATTTAAATTCTCTTAAAACCAAATCATCAAAGGGATTATTATTTATAGTAATGCACTCCTCTCGAATTGCATATTCAGTTACTTTCATAGTTAAATTAAATTTCTAGTAAAAAAGGCTTTCAAATAGGATTATACAGAAACCACCTACAATAACCCAATCAATTTAATTCAAATTAATTGCACCTAAATCTTTAAGAAAGGTTCAAGTAAATCAATCGGAACACCTCAAAAGCGATTTTGTATTGCTTAAATCCCTGAAATTATAAAATCAACCGCTGCAATAATTTCAGCGCGATAATCCGATAAATCAGCTGTTTTTTCTCCTAAAATCTTCCGGTCAACACCTGTGATTTGTGACGTAACAGCCACAAACTGTTCACCGTCTACTTCCACTTCAGGACACAATTTTGTAATTGCCGCTTTTCCTATAAAAGCCTTGGAATACAAAGGAATGACAACGGTAGTTTGTAATTCATCCAATAAAGGCGATTGAATATCCAACAGATAAGGAACGCGCGATTGTGTAGCGCGGTTGGTATTTTTATAAACCCAGAACTGCGCCATTAAAAGCTCCGAAACTCATCACTAAAAACACCTTGACTTGCTACCAGCTCATTATAAGCTTTGATAGCGGCTGTATTTTCAAGTTTCCAAAGCTCACGTTGTTTTGCATTGACAACCTCTATTAATGCCGCTTCCAATGTCGCAGATAAATTAATCTTTAACTGTTTGGCTTTCAGTAATAATTCACTGTTAATATTCACATTTGTCGGTTTTTTTAAACTCAGTATCTGACTCATTGATAACTCCTGCGTTAATTTTATGTGCATAGTTTATGTGCAAGTTATGCAATAAACAATGCTTATCAAATGATTGAACCACCAGCCGCAAAAAATGCTATATAACACGCTATGCTAAACAGTTGTTACAATAGGAAAAAGCCACATCAGGAAAAAAACATGACCACAAGTTATAAAATAATTACCCATCATTACGACACCATCGTAGTCGGCGCAGGCGGCGCAGGCTTACGCGCCACACTCGGCATGGCAGAAAAAGGATTGAAAACCGCTTGTATTTCCAAAGTGTTTCCCACCCGCAGCCACACCGTTGCAGCACAAGGCGGCATTAGCGCGGCGTTGGGCAATATGGGCGAAGACGACTGGCGTTGGCACATGTACGACACCGTAAAAGGCTCGGACTGGCTCGGCGATCAAGACGCGATTGAATACATGTGCCGCGAAGCAATTCCCGCCGTCATCGAATTGGAACAATACGGCGTACCTTTTTCTCGCACCGCCGATGGCAAAATCTATCAACGCGCATTTGGCGGCATGACCACGCATTTCGGGCAAGGCTCGGCACAACGCACTTGCGCCGCCGCAGATGTCACCGGACACGCGATTTTGCACACCTTGTATCAACAATCCTTAAAATACAAGGCCGAATTCTTTATTGAATACATCGCGCTGGATTTAATTATGGATGACGGCGTTTGCAAAGGCGTATTGGCGTGGTGTTTGGACGATGGTTCTATACATTTGTTTAGAGCACACAGCACGGTTTTAGCGACAGGCGGCTACGGACGCAGTTTTTTCTCCTGCACCTCCGCCCACACGGTGACAGGCGATGGCAACGCGATGGTGTTACGCGCGGGTTTGCCGTTGCAAGATATGGAATTCATTCAATTTCACCCGACCGGAATTTATGGCGCAGGCTGTTTAATCACCGAAGGCGTGCGTGGCGAAGGCGGTTATCTTACCAACTCCGAAGGCGAGCGATTTATGGAGCGTTATGCCCCAAATGCGAAAGATTTGGCCTCGCGCGATGTGGTGAGTCGAGCCATTACGATGGAAATTCGCGAAGGGCGCGGCGTGGGCGAACTCAAAGACCATGCGCATTTGCATATTGAACATTTAGACCCCGCGATTATCAAAGAACGTCTGCCCGGTATTTCTGAAACCGCGCGGATTTTCGCTGGCGTGGATGTCACCAAACAACCCATCCCAATTTTGCCCACCGTGCATTACAACATGGGCGGGATACCCACCAATTACAAAGCCGAAGTCGTCACTTTAAAAGACGGCAATCCTGATACCGTTGTGCCTGGCTTAATGGCGGTGGGTGAAGCAGCCTGCGTTTCTGTGCATGGCGCAAATCGCTTGGGTTCAAATTCGTTGCTAGATTTAGTGGTGTTTGGACGCGCGGCGGCAATTCGTTGTGCGGAATTAATCAAACCCAGAACCGCACACAGTCCGTTAAAAGCCGATGCCTGTGATGCCGCATTAGCGCGATTCGATAAAATTCGTTATGCAGGTAGAGACGCAAAATCTTGCGTCTCTACAGCGGCAATTCGTTTAGAAATGCAAAAAACCATGCAAAATCACGCTTCCGTTTTTAGAACAGGCGATGTCTTAAAAGAAGGCAAAGAAGAATTGCAACAAGTTCGCGCCAGTTTTGCCGATGTGCAAGTCACCGATTCCTCTTTAATCTGGAATACGGATTTAGTTGAAACGTTAGAACTAGATAATTTACTTGCACAAGCAGCGGTCACAATTGCGGCGGCAGAAAATCGCACCGAAAGTCGCGGCGGGCATTCGCGCGAGGATTTTCCTGAGCGTGATGATGTCAACTGGCTGAAACACACCTTAACTTGGCTAGAGCAAGATGAGGTGAAAATTGATTATCGCCCCGTGCATTTGTACACCTTAACCGATGAAGTTGAGATGATTCCACCGAAAAAGAGGGTTTATTAAATGGCTGAATTTGCACTTCCCAAAGATTCTGTTCCCGTGAAAGGTAAAGAATATTCTGCCCCTGCCGATGCCAAACGAGTGAAACGCTTTGAAGTTTATCGCTGGAATCCTGACAGTGGCGAGAATCCACGCATTGATGTGTATCATCTGGATTTAGATCGCTGCGGCACGATGGTATTGGATGCGATTTTAAAAATCAAAAATGAAATTGATAGCACGTTGACGTTCCGCCGCTCCTGTCGTGAAGGGGTTTGCGGTTCGTGTGCAATGAACGTAAACGGCAAAAATACGCTGGTTTGCACCAAATCTATCAGCGATTATTCCGGCACGATTAAGATTTTCCCGTTGCCGCATTTAAGCGTGGTGAAAGATTTGGTTGCCGACATGACGCATTTTTATGCGCAATATGCCTCGATTAAACCTTGGATAGAAACGCAAACGCCCGCTCCAGCGGATAGGGAACGTTTGCAAAGTCACGAAGACCGCAAAAAACTCGATGGTTTGTATGAATGTGTGTTGTGCGCGTGTTGTTCGACCAGTTGTCCGAGTTATTGGTGGAATAGTGATAAATATTTAGGGCCTGCGGTGTTGTTGCAAGCCTATCGCTGGTTGGCGGACAGTCGTGATGAGAATAAAGGCGAAAGATTGGACGAGTTGGAAGACTCCTTTAAAGTTTATCGTTGTCACACGATTATGAATTGCACCGATACTTGCCCGAAAGGTTTAAATCCTGCCAAAGCGATTGCAGAAATTAAAAAACTTTTAGTGGTGCGGCAGCAGGGATAATTCAAAAATATCTTTTGTTTTTAGTTTTTTCAGATATTACAGAATTGCTTGTGATTTTCGAGTGTGCGATTTTTAATCTCAATGATGAATTTCAAACAGATAAAAACCAAAAGCTGCATATAAAAAATTTATGCTGACGTTGCATCGTAAACTCCAGTATAATTAGCGGCTCATTAAAGGGGGCGACCTGGCTTCGACGTGGGTAGCGAAACCTCGAGTGCATGTCAAGCACAGTACAGCTTGTAAAACCTACTGAAAAAAAGTATTCGCAAATGACGAAAACTACTCAATGGCTTTAGCTGCTTAATACCAGCACCATTCCTCTGACTATCTGTGCTTATGCGGGTAGGTTCGCAAGAACATTCAGGGGTCATCTCACATAAGATCGCACTAAGGCTTAGTTCGGAGCTAAACGTGCTAAATCCAATCGAAATCGTTGGTGATTTTCTTGGCTCGGCGGGTAGTCATCAACTAAATTAAAAGCACGAGATAAACATGTAGACCTTGTGGCGGAGTACTTGCGGACGCGGGTTCAATTCCCGCCGCCTCCACCAATGAATTCAATAACTTGTCGAAAATAAACAGCCAATTGGCTATCAATTGGCTGTTTTTACAATGTAAAAATTAATTTTAAATTAAAGCGAAGTTGGAAGCGGGAAAGTTGGCATACCAGCACCTAATGCTTGTCCGATTATTACTCTGAACTCATCAAAGCTCCAAAAGTAATCAGGCACACCGTTAAAGGATATAAAAAACCCTTCTGATAAATCTACAGTAGCCTCCAGTGGAGAAAAAACAGATAAGTTCCCATTAAGATAGGCTCTGATATGTGTCCCATCAAAAGCTATACGGATAAAATGAAAATCCCCCACAGATATGTTTTGATTAAACGAACCTGCTAACCCAGCTATAAATTTGAATGTCCCGGCTCTACCTATAGATAACGCAGCATACTTATTATCACCATATAAATTTGATGTAACACTAGCCAAATAAATATCAAAACTACCACTTCCACTTACATTTTCTGCTAAGAAGTAACCTTCTAATGTGAATGGAGTATTTATTGGAATACCTGTGAACGTATTACTTTTTAATGAATACCCAGATGGAATCTTTAAAGTTACTAACTTAGAGCCTACAGGTGCTGGCACTGAGTAGTAGTTAGCAGAAACAGTATCGGTAAATAACATTCCTCTAGCACCTTGGAGGCTATATATTGCCGGAGGTGTAGCTGAATCTACTACAGTATCATCTTCTCCATGCAGTAGTGATATTACTTCCCCAGCACTGGCTGCTGCTGTATGCCGTGCGCTTCCTACCAGTCCAAAGCTGCCGATTGTCATGTTGTTAAATCTCCAATCACCCACCAGAGGTCAGGGGTAACATCATCTTGCACTAAACTAACTGCGCCATATTGCGCTTGTACTTTTAGCCCGTGTGGAGCTTGCAACGTAACCCCCGCGCCAGCTGTCATTGTTGTTTGCCCCGCGCCGCCCTGTTTAAAGTCAATTCGACAGCCAAGAGGAAAAGCCACAGAAGAGTTTGGCGGTATCGTAAACGTATTTGCAGATGACGATGTAATCATCACAATCACATTATTGTTTGCTGCGTTTGTTACATCAGTCAAAACAGCCGTATAGCTGGCTGTTTGTCGATTGTATGTATGTAAAAGCGTTTTAGGTGCGTACAGCGTATCAAAATACGTTTTCAAAAACGTTTTCAAATCCGCAAAAGATACTTTTTTACTAAACCATGTTGCTGCACTATCTCCAATCAATATCACATCGGCATCAACGGGTGTTGTTTTTCCGGTCAATCCGTTGATAAAAGCAGCGGATGACGTAAGATTGTCTTGTTTGCTACCTAATTCGCTTGCAACATAATCAACAACGCCTTTCACATGCCAAAACTTAGCCGTGCTAGTCAAAAAATCAACGATATTTCCAGTTTTATTCGCAGTATCTTCTTTCGCATTTAAATCCCCACTAAACAGCGTTTTCAATTGCGTCACTGTGATTGCTACTGTTTTACGCAATGACGTACTGATTTTCAGCGACACGGGGATTAACGCATCATCTGTAATAAAAGCCGCGTCATCGGTTTCAACAATTTTCGGCAATGTTTCAATATTTTCAGCCATTTTTTTTACTCAAAATAAATTTCACTATCGCAAAACTCAAGACTTGAGCCAGCGCATTCGTATTCGTTTGTCAAAGCGTTTTGGATCGCATTCACATCACGCTGCAAAGCAGCAACCTGAGTTTCAATAGCCGCTTGTTCAGACTCATAAACTTTCCATTTTTGCAGCCGGCGGTCGTATGTTTTCGTAGTCACGTTGCAACCTCTAGCAATTTCAACACTGTGTTATATCCGCGATAAAACGCTTGGTTCAGCGGGTTCAGCTCTACAAAATTAGCCATAAAACATTGCGCATAAACCTCGGGGCTTTGTGCTAAACCTTGTGGCACGCTTGATAAAGTTGGGCGACCCGTGTGCGAATAAACAATTTCTCCCGTCACGCCTAACCGCCGCTGTGCATCAAAAATGCTATTAAAAATCTCACTTTCAGGCAGATACTTCAGCGTTAAATCAACGCTTCTTAACTTTTGCTGTTGATACGCATAGCGAATGCCACGCGCGGTGGTTTTGACTTCTGACAGATCTCGGTAGCTTATTGGCTGGTCGCCATAATCAACCCCGCCGCTCGGCTCATAACATTCACTAATAAATAACCTTCCGATTTGCACATAGCTCGAATTAGCTGGAGTAAAAATCACATCAACTTTATCAATTGAGGTATTTTGCGGAAGGTAATAAGCAAAATCGCGGCGTAAAGTTGCAATCATCTCTGACTGAGCAACGTATCCAGACACTTTTGGATAAACAACCATTACGTCAGAATCATCTACAAGCAAATCATCTTTATAGCACTTGATTTGCACAGTGGAGAGACGCGCCAAATTATGATTTACGATAAAAATACAGCCCACGCTAATCGCAGCTGCAAACGTCGCTGTGATGGTAAACGGGTCATTAGTTGTAGTCCGTGCAACTTTTGGCAGTAAATAGCTTTTCAAATTCGCCAACGGCAATGTGCTTACAAACGTAGCATCACTGGTTAAAGTCGCATTCTCAATTTGATTGTGCCACGCTAATAAAACGCTCATTATCCAAATGCCTTTAAAGTGATGATTTTAGATTTCATATCAATGGTATAACCGATAATCACAAAATTTCTGCCCGCGCTGTAACCTAAGCGCGGCGTGATGATTTTCACAGTGTCAGCAAGTAAAAACGCGGGTAATTCTGTAAAAATCACATCAATCGTTACGATGTCTCGGCGTACTTTTGTTACATTAAACAGCCGCGTTTTAAGCGCGTTAATATACAAAAGAGAGCGTAATAAACTTTCAACTTCCAGCGTTAAAGCCATCGGATGACGTGTTGCAGTTGCAGCCTCAGTTGTTGTGATTTCGCGGTACTGTTTACGCAATCTTTCCCGCCATGCCTCTGATACGCCGCCGGCTAAAGTTGTTTGCACCGTTTCAATCCTATCGTAAAGCGCGTGGAAAGCTTTAATAGGTAAGCCATTACTACCCAAGCCCGTAGCAACCCTTTCAATCCGATCAATCTGCCAATCTTCAATCACAAAATCAGCCGTTAATTTGGGAGTAAAAAGCAAATTCGCATACAGCACACCGTTTAAGATGTGATAAAAACCTCCGACGCTTCGGATAATTTTGTCTAGCAGATCGCTAATTGTGGTTTGCGAATCAACATACAATCCGAGTGTGCCAGCATTGTTTAACTCAGTGACTGAGCTACTATCAATTGTTAAACCCGCTGCAACGCCAATATCGTTAAAAACATCACCCGCTTTGCGCACCGCACCGTTATTTATTGATACCGCGTCACAGGTAATCGTGCCAACCGGTGCAGTTGTCAGCCTAAAATAGCCTTGGTAGCCGCCCCACAATGCAGGGCTTGTGCCAATCACATAAACAAATTCATCACCGTTCAGCGCAATGATTAAGCCAGCTGATAATGTAATTACTCCGCCAGACAAAGCAGTTGCAACCGTATAAATCGCAGTTTGATTGCTAAACATCAACAACTCACCGGCGGCAATGTCACCAACGCCATTATATAAATTAATAGCTTTGATGTTTGCAGCATGAGCCCCACTGACTTGATAATCAGCGGCTTGCAAATCAGTTAGATCGGCGTAAAAATCAATGATTTCAATCGCAGTATTTTTAGGCACGGCAACACTTAAGCCGCTGCTTAAAACAATACTGTCACCCCAAACCGTTTCAACACTATATAAAGCAGAATGGTTAGCAAATTTGAGTTGCAAATCAGGCTGTAGCGCACCGATTCCATTTTTCATTCCAATCGTGGCATCACCTATGCTATGCGCCGTGCTAGTTTGATAATTTACTAACTTAACGCCGTCATCATAAACCGCTGTAACAATGCAATCGTCTCGACTTGAAACTTGATAAATCAGTAGTGAACTATTAACCAGTGTTGCTGCAATATTGCGACAATCTCCGAAAACCTGCGTTTTAACGCTGTCTTTAATATCATCCGCAGTGCCTTCTAAACCTAAAAAACCGCTGTTTGTGCCTGCATAAATCGACATTGGAAAGTTGTCAGTTAAAACCTCATGCGGTGCTTTCAATGACAGCGTGATTCGCCCGCCGCTTTCAGCCATTTTTGTGACAACACCGCGATAGTATTCGGTCACGGTCTCATTTTCATCAACCCACGACAAAACCGCCGCGCGACCGTCAATTGCATAACTGGCTAAATAATCTAAACCACCGTCTTTGTTTTCGAGTTCAATATCTCCAACACTGGCACTGTCAAAAATCCCCAGCAAGCCGCCGTCATTTGGTGAAACGGTTACTAAAGCAGGCGTGATAATCCGTGAGTCATAATAGTTTTGGTCATTATCAACATAACTGCCACTGGTAAAATATAACGTTTCGGCAGTGTCGTTAGCATCCAAAGTATCAAGCGTTAAAATCCACTGGCTCATGCTTTTGCCCTCTGTCTTCTATCCATATTTTCTAAGCTTTCGGCTTGCGACTCACCTTGTTTCAGCAATTCTTTGTAGCCAAACCGATCAACTTCCAAACCTTGTTTTAACAGCTCATTTTGGTTTTTTAATTCTTCAATCACTTCCGCTTGTTTCTCTACCAACTTTTTCAACTCAGCAACCACATCACTGTTATCTCCATTGCTATTTGAGTTAAAAGACTGTGGACTGGGTGGAAAACTTAAAGTAACCGGAATAGTGCGACCATCGGGCAATGGAACTGCTGCCTCCGGCCCTGCTTCGCCAAAAATTGCAGCGGTGTTTGAAATCCCGCCTAATGCGTACTTTTTAAGCGGATCATACGTTGCTGGGATAAAGGGTATTGCAGACTGTATTGCAGACTGTATTGCCGCTGCATTTTGCGCTGTCATTATCGTTTTGTATTGTGCGTTTAAGCTTGCTCCCAATGACGTTGCGTCAGAATCCGCAGTAAACGGACGATTAAAAGCAATTCCATAACGTGCAATATGCGATTGATTAAACGTTGCTAATAAATTTTCCCAAACCGTATCTTTAGTCCCGCCCGCTTGCCAAGATGTTTGTGTGGCAATTTTTAGCGGATTTGCAGCTTGTGCAGCGGCTTTAATGCTGACTTCATAATCTGCTAAGCGTTTACTTTCGCTATCTGCAAACGCTTGTTGATTGATTTTTTCAGCCGCTGCTTTTGCCGCTGCGTTATTTGCAATCGCTTGTGCGGTGACAATATCTTGTGCAGCTTTTAACTCCTTTTGCACATCTGTCAATGCAGTAATAGCATCTTTTACTGATAAAACGCTGTCATTTAACGTCACCAATTTGCCGACTTGATCAGTCAGCGCGTTAAGTTGCAATTGCGCAATATTTTGTTTAACCGTTGCTTTCGTAATTCCGTTATTTAGCGCGGCGGTGGCAGTCGCAAAATCACGCACATAGCCCATTGAGCTGGCATTGTAAGCGCGTGATGCTTGTAAAAAAGTATCCGTTGCCCCTTGCAGCTTGCCCAAGCCTTCCTGTTTTTGTGCATCCGTTCCGGTGTTGATTAGCGTGTTGACTGCATCAAACTGGCTTTTCGCCTCTTGATATTTTTGCAGCGGCGTTTTGGTTGAAATATCACTCAGCACCAAGCTATCAAGATATTCTTTTAAGCTTTTGGCAAAACCACCAAAATCATCCACCGATTGTTTTAATGCGGCTGATTCGGTTTGGTATGCTTTGCGCAAATTATCCTCAGCTGTCGTGACGTTGGCTTGTAGATTATCAATTGCCTTAGTCGCTAAATCAGTCGCAGTGTAAAAAGCATCAGCAAGCGATAAAACCTGCCCTTGGAACTTTTGCCCCGCCGCGCTGCTCACGTCAATACTTTCAACCAACGCCCTGAATTTTGCCGTGCTTGTTGGCATAGCCAAACCAAGTTTTAAAAATTGGTTTTGCATGTTGGTATTGGAAGCTACGAGTTTTTCAGCATCAGAAAAGTATTTATCAGCATAAGCTGTGACCGCGCTATTCAAATCTGCCACGCTACCCGCACCGCTAATCGTACTTGAACTAATTGAATTGCCATTCAAGCCATTTAAATTCATCGTGTCACGAATCGCAGACAGTTGTTTGTACATGTCAATCAAATCCGAACCCGATCCGTTCAGTGTGTTGATAACATCTGCAATGCCTTTTGCCGCCGTTTCTTGTGCCACGATGCTTTGCCGTGCGATTTCTGCAAAAACATCACCTTGCTTATTAACCACGTCAGTGTAAGCAATCGCTTTGATGTGCAATCTATCAAGCCCTACCGTTGCTTGTTCAACTGCACTGGCGACACGCACTAAGGTTTCAAAATAACCCTCGCCTGCTTTCTGAAAATCAATCAAACCAGCAAACGCATATTTAGCCATGTCATCAGCAACACGACCGAACACCGCTTCTAATTCAGTTTGCAGCGCATCACCTTTTAAGCCTTTCAGCGACACATCGCCAATCGAAACCGCAAAGTTGCTTAAAACTTGTGAAAAATCAGTACCTGATTTGTCCAGTGAACCCGCCGCTACGCTTACCGCTCCGACTAAGTTCATAATCACTTTTCCAAACTGGCTTTTAGTTTCATCGTCCACAGCTGAAACTTGTCGTTCTACCCATGTTTTGGTTTTGCTAAAAAAACCACCTGTTTTTGTCACTTGCACATCAACGTATTGCGCTGCGTCAACAAAGCCTTTTGCGATAATATCACCAACCATTTGCGTTGGAATGATTAAGCCAGAATCTGCAAGTGTGCGCGTGGTTTTTCTGCCAAACAAACCACTTGAAATCTGAGATGTTTCAACAAATTTCGGATTGTTGATAAAAGCACGGCTAACTTGATTACCTAAACCACCGATGTTTGACTCAATATTGCGCAAAGAATTCGCCATTGCCGATGTTAAGGGTAAGGTGACATCAGAATTTTGTTTTAAGATTTCAAGACTATTTGCAATAGATTTTGATTTAGCCGTTGCATCACCAAGCACAGACCCCGTGCCTTGCGTTTTTTGCCGATCTTCAGCTAAATTGATAGTTGTTGCCGCCGCCGCTGCACCACCGCCACCAAGACCAAAGCCAACAGAAGCCATCAGCGCAATCATCATGGCAACACGAGCAAAAGCTGTGTAGGAGTCGCCACTTGATCCTTCATTCGCCACTGCCTCAGCAGCTTTTGCCGTGCCTTTGGCTGTTGACGCTGCAACCTCCGGCGCAACGCTGGCAACGGTTGCTGCTGTTTTTGCCGTTTCACCAGTCACCCACATACCTACAGTTCGTGCCATGTCTGCAATTGCAGTGATGGTAGACTGGCTGGACAAATACATTTCATAAGCGCGAAAAGCTTTAGTCGCAATACCCATGAGTTGATAGCCTGCTGTACCTTCTTTGAAAAAGCCTTGTGCGGCTTCTGTCATGCTGGCATAAGCATCAATTTGAGCAATGGCTTGTTCTTGTGCGGCTTTTGTTTGTGCAATTGCGATTTGTTCAGCATTCGCGCCATTTTCTTTAGTCACAGCGGCGCGTTGCACTTCAATATCATTCGACACCTTGCCATAATTCGCCATTGCAACTGCCATATCACCGATGCTTTTTCCTACTTTTCCAAAGCTGTTTTGTAAGCCAGTCGCTAGTTTTTGTGCTTTTGCTAAACCGTTAGTGAGTTCCTTGTCTTTAAAGCTGATTTTGTATTCAAGCGTTTTTTTAGCCGCTTTTTTGCTCTCGATGTTGTCAGTTAAATCATTGAGTTTATTTTGCTCAGTGCTGTTTTTAGAGATTTTTGCGTTTTGGTAGTATTGCCATTGCTGTGTAGTCATTTGAAGTTGCAATTGTTCATCTTGCAACGCTTTCATGCGGTCGTTAAATTCCTTATCGAGCTCGGCTTGTTGTACTTTGTCGAGCAGGTCTAAAGTTGATTTATCACCGCCTAGCGTTGCTGCTTTGCGCAATGGATTATTTTCATACTGCAAAGCCAATTGCGCCTCACGCGCTTGTTGTGCCGTGCCGGTCAGTTCAATGTAATGATTTTTTAAATCCTGCACCGATTTTAAATAATCTTGCTGTTGTTTGGCATATTCTGCTCCCGCTGCAATGGCGGCTTTGTTGCTTTCAGATCGTACTTTTGCCAGATCAGATTCTGCACTGGTTTGCTGTTCAGTTTGCCCGCTGATTTGACCGTAATATTGTTTGAATTTTGCCATGTAAGCGGCGGTGTGCTCACCGTAAGCATTCACAGCTTTGTCGATACTACCGTAGTGATTGACTAAGCCTTTAAAGTAATCCTCACCGAATTTTTTAAGACCCGCTTCATTTTCTTGCACAAATTTCAGCAGGCGTTGATATGACATCAAAGCCGTGATGTTTTGGTCAATAGCAGGTTGAAAGGGTTTTATGCCATATCCTGGATCACGCAATGTGCTGGGCAACACTTGCATTTGTCCTAGGGCGTGGCTAGTTTGGTTAACTTGTGCCAATTTCCCGCCAGCGGATTCGATTTTTAGAATAGCTTGATAGGCTTTGTCTAAGTCGCTGAGATTTTGAGAGGATGCTGCACTTTCCAGTTTGCTGGTTTGCGTCAGTGAGCTGGTTTTGGCTTGGGTAATTTGATTGATTAAATTCAGCTCGGTTTGGTAGTGTTGCGACGCGCTGATTTTTTGTTGGTTGAATAGCGCGTCATTGGCGGCTTTTTGTTCTTCAAATTGCGTGATTTTGGCATCAGTCAGTTTTTTAATGCCGTCCAATTGTTCAGAGAGAGCTTTTTTAGCGGCTTCTTTATCCACGCCAGCCGCTGAAAGTTTTTCTTCAATGCCTGCCTGCATAGCAGCTGCTTGTGCAGTGGCATTGGCTGCTAGTTCTGTCGCTTCCTTTTTAGCTTCGTCGCGTAATTTTTGTCTTAGCAGTAATCCTTGCTCAGTCAAAGTATTTTGAGCAGCAATAACTGCATTTTGCTCTTTATATGTTTGAGCAATTAATGCGTTTGCAGCTTCATTATTTCTAGCGATAGCTTTATCACGCTGTTCATTGCGGTTTTCATTGAAATTGCTAAATGGATTGTAGTTAATGAACGATTTTTTAAGCTTATCCCAGTTTGCACTAGCTTTTTCCAGCGCGTTATCAAAGCCGCGTACTACCTCAATAATGAACACTCTAAAATCAGTTCTTAACGCCAGAAAAGGAGACTGAATAGAAAACGCCTTAGCAAGTGACGGCGAGATCGTGTTTGCAGTTTGCGCAATATCATTCGCCAGAAGTTTAAAATCCAACTGAATTTTAATCATTTCCCGCTCAAACTGACCGCTTTGCAAAGATTCAATGGCGTTTGTAGCAAAGCGACTGATTGATGATGCTGCTTTGCCAACATCATCCGCAATCGCGCCGCTGTAAAGTTTAATCCCTGTCCATAATTGTGAAAACGCCCTGCCCATTGTTACTGGCATCGTGTCAAACTGGCGTTGCATGTCACCAAAGCTTTTCAACATACCATACGCAAACATCTCACTGGTGAGCTGTTGGTTATGAGACATCTCAATAAGTTCGCCCTTGGTTTTGCCCAAAGCTTTACTTAAGTTATCCATCACCACTGAGCCGTTTTCCATCAAACTCATAAATTCATCACCGGAAAACATACCTTTGCTAAGCATTTGGCTAGTTTGCAGCAATACAGAATTGACCTCTGAGGTTTGCGCTCCGGCAATAATCAGTGATTTACCCAGCGTATCAACTACAGCAACCGTACTTTTGGCATTCAAGCCCATATCACGCAGTGGTTTTGCGGCTTTGGTGAAAATATTCACGTTAGCTTCAAGGCTTGATCCTGTTTTAACGGATGATTGCACTAATTGCCGCTGTGCGTATTCCAGTTCTTGAGTTGATGTCACAACTAATTTCATGCGGCTTTTTAAGATTTCCATGCTGTCAGCGGATTTGACAACGTGATAAGCCATGAATGGCAACGTAGAAAGCAGCAAAGATGACATTGACCGCAATGCCCCAACTAATGGCGCGGTAAGAGAGAGTAAGCCAGAAAATAACGGCTGTAACTTAGCCGCTGCAAAGCGCATTAAATCAAATGCGCCGGTTGCAATTCGCGTGGCCGTTCCAAGCCCCAAAAATGCCAGAGATAATATTTTTGTAGTGGTGTTGGCTTCGATAAAGCTGGTTTTCAGCAGCGATACTGTTGATTTTAGCCCGCCAATTACGCCCCCAACATAACCACTTTGAAATGTTAAGGTTGCCAATCCTTTAGAGATAAATTCAGCTGCCGTGCCAGTGCCAAAAATAGTTTTTGTCAGTTGATTAAAAACAAAGTTTGCAGCCGTGACTTTCCCTGACGTATCAAGCAATACACCTGCTAAACCCGCAAATTTTTCAGAAATAACCCCCAGCGATACACCCAGCTTAGCCATTGAACCCAAACTATATAAAACCTGACTAATGCGCTGTAAGCCACTGCTAAATTGCAACGCCATCACGTCAGCCTTACCCATTGCCATGACAAACTGACTACTTAACTGAGTAAACCGCGCTAACGCAGGAACGCCTTTAGTGATTGAATATTCAAGCGCGTGAAATGAACCTGTTAAAACAGTGCTAGCGGCGTTTGCAGCTCCCATTGTGACTACATAAGCCTGCACAGGCAGTGGCAACATCGTAAACACTTGATACGCCGCTTTAGCAGATTTCACCATTGCATCTAATTGACCAACGGTTTCACTGATATTGCCACCTAAGCCAATCGTGCTGTTTGCCAGTGTTGTAGTTGGCGTAATCATTCCGCGGATGGCATTCACTGCTAAATTTGCGGCTTTTTGATAACCTTCGATTTCACCGGCTAACTTGTTAAAATTATTGTTTACACCAAATAGTTTAAGCACATCACCTGTGACTTTTAGCGTGGATGTAGCTTGCTTAGCGGTATTGTTAGCGGTTTTCCATGCTTCGGATGCTTTGTAAAGTTCGTTATTAACTGATCCGAGTGATGCAGCAACTGCGTTAGCAGTTGATTGACTGCTAACGCCGAGTTGTTTTATTGAAGTAGTCGTTTTGCCTAGGCTAACAGAGGAGGCTTGTGCAGATCTTCCCAAATCTTGTGTTTCTTTGGAAAAAGCCGCGATTTGCTGGTTTGCATTGCCAGAATCAACTTTGATGTTTAAATTCAGTTGTAAATTTCCAGCCATGATTTTTTAATCCTATTTTCGCTGTAGAGACGCAAAATATTGCGTCTCTACGGTTATTTTTTTTCTGCCGATTTTTTCTTGGCTTTCTCAGCCCACGCCTTTAACGCGCCCGTTTCCAACGCCTGAATTTCCTCCAGCAATAGCAACTGCTGTTTGCGCTTGCGCTCATGCAATGCAATCACCGCTAACACTGCTGAATAATCTAAACCAGCCACGCCGCCAAAATGGTACGTCCACTGGGTTTGGCAAAAAAAGAAAAGGCTCAGAGCCTGCTGGCTATCATAAAACAGCACACACTCTGAGCCTTTGGGGGGTTGTCTATTGGTAGGCGGGTTAATTCCTAAAGCCTCAAAACAGCTTTTTTCACTGACAGGCTTTGCCGGTTCTGCACTTGCCCAGTGATAACCCGCCTCTGTTAGTTTTTTAGCTTTTGCCGTTTATATTCGGCATTGGTCACGCCACCTTGCACCGCCATAAATCCATCAATCACGGATTTATTCAACCAAGGTTGATTCATCATTTCTTGCTTAACATCATTATCAAAAGCCACAGGACTTCCTGATTCATCCACAATATCCTGCACATCCACCAGATTTTCATAGGCAATATCGATAATCAACGAATCGTTATCTTTCAGCAAAGCCTGCCAGTCATCTTTTGGCAAAATTTTAAATTCAGCTTCAAATGAATGCGTTTTAGTTTTATCTTTGTCGAGTGGCTCAATCGCTGTAATTGAAATTACACGAGTTTCTTTTTTGCCAATTTTTAAAGCCATGTTTTTTTACCTTTATCAAAGTAGAGACGCAAAATATTGCGTCTCTACAGGGTTATTGCAGAATCAAAACAAATTCGTTATTGCCGCCATTAATCGCTGGTAACGTCATATCCATTGTTAGCATCGCAATACCGTCTTTATCACTGGATGATGGATTTGATAATTGCATCGAAGGCGAATAAACCCCCACTTGTTGACCTATAGGGCCGTGCATAAACAGCAATTTATTGATGTCAGCATTTTCAATCGCTGCATAAAAGTCATAATCGGTTTTCAATACTGCTTCAATCGCTACCTGCCCTTTTGCCTCACGCCCTGTAATAAGCACACGATCCGCATTTGGCATATTCCGATGGATGACTTTATTACCCAAATCAAACGTGATTTTTTCCATCACGCCTTCGTCAAAACTATGAATCACCAGCGTTTTAGTATTGCCATAATTCACAGGCAATGGATTAACCCATGCGGCTAAATCAATCGCTGGTAAATCGGCAACGTCATAATCTTCAATTAAGCCCGTCAAAACCACTTGTGCCATTGGGATTTGTCCGCTGGTGAAATCAAATGTTACCGTGCCTTTTGCATAACTAAACTGATGCAGTGCACCATCTTGAAAATACCAAATCGTGTATGATTTTTGCGTATCGGTATTGCTGTTTGGGTAATACTCAACCGATTTACCGATGATATAAGTCATCGTATCATTCGCTTCTTTAGTTAATTTAGGATAAACCACCGCTGTTTTTGTCGCACCGTCATAGTCTTGAATATGACGCATTTCTGCTAATTCATAAGTAGTGCTAGTTGTAGTTACAAATTTTAAATTGCTGGCTAACGTGGCAACTTTTGTAGTTCCGTCGTAACCAGTCACAAGTTTGGATTCGCTAATTACAAATGTTGATGTATTGCTTGGTATAGTCGCCAATTGCGAATCAAGCAAAGCACGTTTTGACGCAATTTCATACGATTTAATGCGTTTAATTTCAGCTTGATTTTCCCCTGTTTTGATTTCAATATCGCAGCCGGTTAAGTTTTTAATGCCGACTGTGCTAGCTGGTAAATAAATATAAGCTTTAGTTGAATTGCTGCTCGCTGTGTCAACAATAGTCCCTGCAAAATGTTTTACTCTGCAAAAAAAGCCGTTAAAATAATTATCCGTTGGTCGTGCTTCTGATGATAATTTAATAATATTTTTGTTTGAACTGGCAGGATCTTGCGCTGTACCCCCAGAGACTTGCACATAAATAGCATGGCCTGCATAAGCATCATCTTGCGCTGATGATTCTGCTGCCAACACAATTGAATTCAAATCACCATCTTGCGCTGTACCAGTGACTTCGCTGCTAGTCACAACAGATGATAAATTACATGCCTGCAATAGCATGTCATATTGCGGCAAAGTGCCTGGAACAGAAATTCCTTGCGCATTCCCTCCAACTGCCAAAGCAAATTTCAAAGTAATCATGCCTTCATTTGCGGTAATTATTTTTTTGTTACCACCAAAATATGGCTTAATAGTATTTCGTGTAATTTCAGTCGTTTTCATTTTATCGACTGTTAAATCTTCCAATTCAATTGCAATAGCATCAGCAAAGTTGGCAGGAACTCCGCTGGTTGTTTCCTCTGCAATTTTAATTGCTTGTTTGTTTGAAAATAACGGATTAGACATTTTCTTTCAATCCTTCTTTTGGGGTTGTTTTTGGTGCCGGCGCATTGACTACCACCGCTGCTTTTTCAGTTTTTTTTAATGGCGGCGGCGTTTCACCTTCAAAAAAATAGCTGTCATGCTCCGGGCTGTAATAGCCATTTTTGCCGCTGGCTTGTAATTCGGCTTTAGTCATTTCAATTCCTTCAGGTGATTTCTAAATAACTGAAAACAATTTCACTTTCATAGAGTGGGTGGCGTAAACCTTTATCGCTTACAACTCGCATTTTTTTAAAAATGACTTCTGGAAACGGTTGGGAGCGGATAATGTCAATAATCAGGTCAATGATTTGCTCCATATAGCGCACACCATCAAAAATTCCATCTGCCTCAGTGGGTTCGTTGATGCTGATTAGGATGCTGGCGGCGCGGTCGCCATGTCGCATATTTGCGGTGTTATCTTCATATGCCCGCACGATTGGCACAAAGCAAAGGCAAGGCAATTGTGATATTGATGGGGATTTTTTATAGCCCACAAACGCGGTTGCTGATTTTTTGTATCGGTCAGCAAACAAGGTATTTAACTCTGTGTTTCCTGCGATTTCAGCGCGTAACCGCTCTAAAATGCCCATGCTCATTCTTTAATTACCGATTCCAAAATGCCGACGGCTATATCTACAATATTTTTTTCACGCGCAGGAATATCAGCATAAAAAAATGGATAAGCTGCATTCTGAAATGTGCCAAATTCGACATAAGGCGCGTAATAAGGCTGAAAATAATCAACAACAGCATGTTTAGCGCGTTGCAATATGCCTTCATCATTAAATTTTTTTACATATTGATAGCCAGCATCCGAGCCGCCGCCAACATGTGATGCACTACGTCCTAAAAAATCGGCTTCAATAGAGGCTCTTAAACGTCCTGTTCTGTTTGTAAAAGCTTTCCCCGCATCAATCCATGTCAGCATGTCATCACGGTATGAATCGGCAGAAGCAAAAGCGACTAAATCAAGCGTATCTTGATCGGTTAATTTGCCCAATGATTCTAAAACAGAATCTAAACCTGTGATTTCAATCATATTGCAGCAAAATAAACATCATCCGCACCGCCCTCAACCCCTAAACCATCTAGCACTAAACTATCAAGTAAAGGCTGATATTGCGCTTTATAACCATCGGCTTTTTTCAATAGCTGTGAATCTTCACCTTGCGCCTCGCCCAAACAGCACGTTTCCATTGCCATAAATACTGCAATTTGTGTTAGCAGTGGATTGGGTAACGTAATATCAGCCGGCTTAAAACCAAGCTTGGTTAATTCAGCATCTAATCGCACATCGGCAACCAATAAATAATCTTCTGTGATAATGCCTTTTAGCTGAGCATCAAAAACATTTTCTACAGCGCAATATTTAGCCATTTTTTTCTAAAAAATCCGTATCGCGCCTGCGTTCGCCATTGTCAGTGTTGCAATGTTTGCGGCGTTCTTCTTGAGTCTGCTCAAAAGATAATTCTTTGCGCTGCTCTTCTAATTCTTCACGCCGATCGCGCTTTATTTGAAAGTATAAGCTTACAAAAAAAGTTAATACGGTAAACAATAAAGCTAATGCCCCAAATAAAAGCGAGAGCTGTTCTTTATAAATCATTAAAGAACCTATGCTTATTCCGCCGCCGGTGTAACTGAGTTTATTAAAAAAATTGATTAAAAAATCAGTAATAACATCCGACTGATGATTGCTTTGAGCCATAGCAAAATCGCTTAGTTAATTAACGCAAACCGGTGTAAACATCGACAGCAGAACCCGCTGCATGAGCACTAGAAGCCTCTAATTTAACTTGATAAAAACCGCCCACATCCAATACGAAAGTATTGCTTGTAGCTGCTACTTGCGCCGTTAAATCACCAGTGCAATCAAGCAAAATTCCGGTAGGCGACGTATAGCTTCCACTGGCGCTACGCAATGTTTTGTAATCTGCATAAGGGCTTGCTTTTGCAGAAATCACAAAGGCATCTAAATCGTGAGTAGCTACTTTAATTTGAGCAACTAAGCGGTCATAGTTTGCCGTTTTCACTTCAATCAAAGTTGTCAGCCCAGTTTGTGCAACCGCCTTGGCTAAAACTTTTTCTCTGACAGTATTTTTACTCATAATATGTCTCTTGGTATTAAACAGCGTTAGATTGTGCTCACGCAGATTCGATATGAAAATCTATCACGATGACCACAAGTAACGCTGCCCGAGTGGGAGCTATTTAAATTAACGCTTTCGTGCGTTCAATCATTTTCTTTACGCCAGCGCGTGGATTAATCGTTTCGGCTTCGCAGTAATAATCATAAGCCTGTTTAAAATCCGCTGTTTCTTCGGCATAGCGACCTGCCATGCGGTAAAACTTACCTAACGTGACGACGTTATCAACCCGCCATTGTTTTGTTTTGAGCTTTTCAAAAGCAGTGGAAAAAGCACTGGTTAAAGTTTTATCAGTTTCAAAAACCTTTTCCTGATTTTCCATAATCGAATCACAAGCAATCGTGATCGCATTGCGCTTAAAACCTAATTCAAACGATTGGTTAGTTTTAACAATTGTGTCGCCTAGCGCGATTGCCCAAGCAAAATCTTGTGTATCAGCAGCCCAAATCAAGCAATAAAACAGCAGGCTATTGTGATACGTTTCACCGTTTTCCATGTATCGCAATAAAAACTCACGATATTTTTCTAACAATGATGTTTGATTTTTCTTTTTATTGACTTTATCGGCAGTGCTTTTTAATGAAGCCCATTCACTGGCGGCTAAATCTTTTAAAACTTCATATTCACTGATAGCAATGTGTTTAAGCCCCGATCCTTCTGCTGGATCAAAACCGACAAACTTAAGACTTCCACCATTAGATAACTTTAGCGTTTCATTCAGTCTAATCCGCTTGCCAGATTCATCATGTGTTTTTTTTGGCTCAGAATTAACAGGCTGCACATCATTCTGCACAGCCTGCCGAATCCGTTTGCCATCTTCTGAATGCGATGCAAGTTTCATCTTACGTTAAAGACCATTCAGTCCAGCCTATAGGATGTGACCATTCATCATTGACCTTGACCATTGGCGCATCAGGATGAACCATCACAAACGCTTCAGGCACTGGAATCACAAAATCGCGCTGCATGTGCAATAAATCTTGTGTCGCTTTTGCATCAGACCATTCTCGTACTTCGCGATAAACACCATTAACCTGATAAACATATTGAAAGTTAATTGGATTAGTCACGCACATGCCAGAAACAGGAAATTCATCCGGCGTGGTCACTGCCATATTTGAAACACTATTCATTTGCAATAATGAATCAGCGGCGGCTTGTTGCATCGGGTCAATGGCTGCACGCATTAATTCGTTTTTGCGTGTTGAATTTAACGCATCACCAGCAATTACTTTTATGCCTGTATCACCACGATAAACAATTTCGATTTTGCTTTTTCCGTACTGAGCTAACTCAGCCATACTGACAAAATCACCGCCTTCACCTATGCGAATTTGCTCAACACTGTATTTATTACCATCTTTATCCAAAATTGTGCCATTCGCATCGGCTACCAGACCTATCACATTTTGTGGATAATTTTTAATCATGTATTCCAACCATCCTTCTTGGATTTCTTCCCCCATCGGATAGTTTGTTAAACTGGAATTTGCATTACCTAAGTATGTTTGTCCGTTAAAGCCAACACGCAACAAGCCACGCGCCCGCGCTCGCAATACCCATGCTCGCCAAATATTGTAAAACGCTTGTTTTTGCCGCCCCCATGCAAGCTGTTCTTTCCAAGTTGCTTGTGCATCTTGATCAATGGCACGGCAGAGGAATTTGCGATCAGATAAAGTACCGGTTCCTGATGCTTGGCGTGATCCAGTAACAATGCTTTTATCAACAATCGTACCGTCCACCATGTGAATGATTTGATCCGTATTGCTTTCGGTGGCAAAAAAATCAATTTCATTCAAAAAAGCAAATTGCTGACGCTTCTTTTCTTCAAAAGACTGTACTGCTGAGGGTGTTACTTCAAACTGCACACCGAATTTAACTTGATTGCCGAAGTTTTCACGAAAACCTAGCAATAATTCTTGTCTTAACTGCGCTAATGTTCTTGCCATGATTAGTATTTTTCCTCGTTTTCTACAGCACCTGCGCTAGCATCAAAATCAATCGCATCAGTGGATAAACCCGCCTCAGCAATAATGTCTGACAAAGCAATAACTTTTGCGGTTAATTCTTCAAAACCTGCCAGTTTTGTTTCCATTGCCACGACTTTAGTTTTTAACTCGGCAATTTCAGTATCTTTATTGCCCTCTGCTTGCGGCTCTGGTTCTGGTTTTTTTAGCATTTCTGCAACACAGGCTAACAACACTTTGTTGTTTTCTGTCATTTGCGCCTTTAATTGTTCTTCAGTCATATCAATTTCATCCGGTAAAGAAGGATTTTGTGAGTCATCGGTCAGCATTTTTGACTGTTCTTTGCCGATGAAATTTAAGAATTTTTTGAATAACGATTGTTCTTGCTTTGAACCAGTGATTTTTTCCAAATTTGAGCGTAAATCAGTAGGTATATTTTTATAATGCTCCAACGCGTACTTAGCTGAATTTTCAGTAATTGCATCATCTTCATTGTCTTGCTCAGGAAATGGTGGTGCTGAACCGTCATTATTAATTGCAACGGTATCAATAATTTCATCAATCAAGCCAACATCTAGCGCGGGTTGGGCGTTGTACCAAGTTTCGGCTTTTAGCAATGCCAAAACCTCCGCTTCTGATTTATTCATGCGCCGCATATATTCCGGTATCACTGATTTTTCATGCACTTCTAAAATCGCTGCATATTCACGGAATTTATCAGCATCACCCCACGTTAAGCCTTGGGCGCGGTGAATCATAATAATCGCGTTTTGTGATGCTTGGACTTTATCCCCTGCTAACATAATCACGCTTGCCATTGAACACGCATAGCCAATCACTTTAGTAGTAACAAACGCCGCGTGCATTTTCAGCACGTTAAAAATCGGCAAACCATCTTCAAAGCAACCGCCTAGCGAGCTGATATAAACATCAATGGTTTTCAAATTTGGCATTTGGCGAATGCGATATAAAAAATCCTCAATCGAATTGCCCCAGTCACCAACGTAACCGATTAGGAATAAATCCAAATGGTTGCCATTGCCGCTGGCATCCATTCTGACTTGTGATTTATGAGATAAGTTTTTTGTTTTCATGGGGCTATCTTCAAGCAAAAATCAGCTAACAGCAATAAGCATAATATCTATTTTTAAGAAATAGATATTTTAGTGATTCTGATTTATAGATAAGCTGTTTAAACTTTAGCCATGACAGCAAAATATTCAGATGAAATCAAAGCGCAAGCCGAAGAGCTTTATTATTTGGGCTATTTAGTGCCACGCATCGTGGAAAAGCTTGGGATTAATAACGTCAGAATTGTTTTTAAGTGGGCTGAGCGGGGCGGCTGGGATAAATACGCCACACCGGAGCGCGTGATTGCGACACTTTCGCGGCGGATTATTTGGCTAACTGAAAAAGAAGATAAAACCGGTAGTGATTTACAAGAATCTGAACGGCTTTCTATTCAGCTTGAGCGTTTTTTAAACGTTAAAAATAGAAAAACTGAGGTTTCAGCAAATAGCCGAGAAGCGAAAGCCAGCAATAAAAAGCTCAAAAATAACGACACGAGTGAAATAACAAAAGAACAGCTTGAAGCGTTTATTGATGAGCATTTTTACGAATACCAAAATATTATTTATCAAGCGGGGTTAAATGTTTTAACCAGTGCGATGCGGATGATTCTTAAGCCGCGACAAGCAGGTGGGACGTGGGGTTTAGCGGTTGAAGCGTTTTATGATGCAGTGGTGAAAGGCGAAAGCACGGCGTTTATTTCAGCCACCAAACGCCAAGCGGAAGTTTTCAAAACTTATATCATCACAATTGCCCGAACCTATTTTAATGTCACGCTGACAGGTAGCCCGATTCGATTGGCGAATGGTGCTGAGATTCACTTTTTAAGCCCGAATAGCAATGCGCAATCCTTTTGTGCCAACGTGGTTTATGACGAATTTTTCTGGACTGCACAATTCAGCAAAATGGAAGATGTGGCGGGTGCGATGTCCACACGCGGTGATTTGAAAACTACGTTTGTTTCAACGCCCAGCTCTATTAGTCACGATGCTTATGAATACTGGGACGGCACACGGTTTAATAAACATCAAAGTGATGATAAAAAAGTCCATATCGGCATTACGACTAAAGAGGATTTTGCCCAGTTACGCACTGGACGGCTTGACCCTGACGGCATTTGGCGAATGCGTTTTACGATTTGGGACGCTTGGAATATGGGCTTACCCAAGGAAGGAAAAGACGGGGTGCGGTTGGAAAAACTGCGAATTAAATACCCCGACAAAAACACCTTTGCTTGTCTGTTTGAATGTACGTTTATTGATGACACCGCGTCAGTGTTTTCATTACCTGAAATTTTAGCGTGTGCTGTGGAGCGCGAAAGCTGGAAAGATATTGATTTTAACAGCAGCCGACCCTTCGGCATGGGTGAAGTGACAGCAGGTTATGAGCCAGCCGGAACGGGTGATAATTCATCCTACTTGATGATGACACGCCCTTATTCTAAACAAGAAAAATTCAGGCTACTGGAAAATAACAATTGGCGTGGTATTCCGGCTAATGACCAATGCGATTTAGTTTCCCAATCTTTACAACGCTATAACGTCACTTATATGGAAATTGATAATACAGGCCCGGGCAATTTCTTAGGGGATTTTGTGGTGAATATTTTCCCTGATGTGGTGCGGCGTAATTATTCAGTAGAAGGAAAAACCAAACTGGTTTTGCACGGCAAGAAAATTATTGCGGATAAACGGTTTGAATATGATGCAGACATGGAAAACAACCGCACCTTGCCGCTGGCGTTTATGAGCATTAAACAGAAAGTGACTCCACATAGTAATCAGATTACTTATTATTCGACCCGAACTAAGAAAGGTGGGCATGGTGATGCAGCGTGGGGGGCTTTAGAGTGTTTTCAATGCGAATCGCCGTTTGCTGAGTTTGAACGTGAAGCCAGTATTACTATTTACAATTAGCAAGGCACAAAATGGAAAATGATATTTTAATCAGTATGGATTTTGGTGATACCGAATCGGCATTGACGCGCCATGAAATCAATTACGATCATTATCAATACAATAATGTGATTATTGACCCGATGTATGATTTTTACACCACACCCTTTAGCTTAAAAGGTCTTGGTGATTTGTTGCTAACCAATGGTCATCACGGGAGACTTCCTGCGTTTAAAGCAAATCTGATGCTGAAATATTTTCAGAAAAACAAAATTGTGGGTTATGGCACGCTTAAAAATGCTGCAATTGATTTCTGTGCGTTGGGAAATTGTTATTTTGAATTGATTAGAAACAAACTAGGGACTGTATTAGGTATTCGCCACATTCCCGCGTTAAACATGCGCCGAATGCAAGATGGCAGTTATTGTTTTTTACAGCGTGATGATTTAAACCAATATCAATTCAAACTGATTAAATTTCCCAAAGGGAAAATTATTCATCTGTTTGACTATACCTGTTTAACGCAAATTTATGGGATTCCCTATTGGATCGGGGCATTGCAAAGCATTTTGATGGGTGAGGAAAGTCGAATTGCTGTCAGAAAAACTTTTAAAAATGGCTCTTACAAAACAACGCTATTAGCAGTCTCTGGTATCTCAAAAGATAAGATGACTAAAATTGAAGCAAAGCTGGAGGAAAAAAAAGGAATTGCTGAGGTCGGAACGATGCTGTTTGATTTTCCAACAGGCACTGACATATCAAAAGCAATTACAGTCCTGCCTGTAGGTGATTTAACTAAAGTTGATTTCACGCAGCTAATGAATCAATCCGCAAGTGATATTTTGGAGGCTTGGGGAGTTCCGCCGGAATTGGCAGGGATGATACCGGAACAAAATGCAGGATCACGCGATTTGTTTAAAATCATGGTGCAATATTATGAATTTGAAATTATTCCGTTTCAGCAGTTGTTTTTAGTATTGAATGATTTTTTACCAAAAGATAGCCAACTTGTTTTTGAAAATGAAAAAATCAATACATTTAACACGTTAATGCCCGCCGCATAAGTTAAAATAATGGAAGTTTTAACTTATGCGGGGTTAGATATGCTGGTACGTTGCAAACATTGCGGGCATGATGCAAAAATATTAAGCAGAATAACAATATCAAGTGATTCTGCACAGCTATATTGTGAATGTAAGGATGTTTTAAAATGTGGGAGAGTACAGTATTTTATCCTGTCTTTTTCGCACTTTACCAAAAACCAACCTACTCCATTAAACGTTGAATTTAAGGATATTCCGCCAGAACAAATAGAACTTTTTAATTAATAACAAAAAAGGCGGTTAAAACCGCCTTTTTTTATTCTTTTGATTTGAAAAACTCACATTTTCTTTCCACGCGCGGCCAAAAACATTTGTTTCCAAACCGCCGCCATTGTTCTTTATGCTGAAGAAATGGCAGATTCAAAACTTCAATTTTCTGCCATTCTTTGCACTGCCCCATTCCGTTAATGGGGCATCCAATTTGATTGCGAGAAAAGTTCTCGCAATCTTCACATTTCACCGTTTCCATTTGTGACGCTTTTCTTTTGAAATTTCTTTTATTACCTCTTTTAGTTCTTTTATATCTTTTTTAGCATTTGAATACCCAAATGAAAAACCAATATAAAATCCAATCGCTAAAATTAATAAATAAATACATAAAGTAAAAAGCATTTTCATATTTTTAAAGCTACTGTCAATTTCATGGTCAATTCTTTTAAAGTGATGTGCACTCATTTTTTATCACCGTTTGCTAATTTAATAAATTCAGATGCGGTATCTTTTGAAACTCCCAAAAACCGACCAACATCACGACAATTAACAGTGGCGTACAATTTAAAATAAGAGCCGTCTCGCAATGCCTCATTAAACAATTTCAACTTTAATTTGTGCGTGTCACTCATTGTCCGTGTTTTTACTGTCCTTGCGTCACTAGGCTTTTTAGTCTGTCCTTGTGGTTTTTGTCCTTCTGTCCTTGTAAAAGGACGCACGTCTGTCCTTTTTGCAGGACTTTTTTCATTATTTCCTTGTCCTTGTCCTTGCGATTGCTGTCCTTGCTTTGCTAAATTTACAGCATGTCCTTGTGTTTGCGGGAAGGACAAAACAGTTGCTGTTCCGCGTGTTTGTTGTCCTTCTGTCGGTTGGTTATCAGTTCCTGTGCGTTTCAAAGCCAGCGGATGTTCTACTTCTGGGTGCAAATGCTGAGAAATAATCCTGTCTTTTTCGCTCATTTGTTTAGCTTTTAATGGCAATTCAGCAATAGTTTGTTTTGCCGTTTCCAATGTTGTTTTTGCTTTGTCCAAAAACGTTTTTTTAGAACGCGGTGAGGGGATAACGGATTCTTCAATTGTTTCACCCAACGAAGCCGCTCTTAGTGAGAAAAATCCAATGCAAACTAGCAAAAAAGCTTTTAAATGCTGAATGATCGCGCGGGCATCCTCGGCGCGTTCTGGTGTGTCGTAAAGAAAGCGACTAGCAGAAATAAACATGGGGTGATTCTTTTTCCAGTCGTTTTTTCCTACTGAGTTAAACGATTTTTCAGCACTTGAAATTGCTTTGACTTTGTTATCGTTCAATTTCAGGATTGTATTGATTGCTGAAATCTTTGCTTCCAACTCTCCAGAACCTTCTAAAATGCGATTTTGACACTTTTTTTCAGAGCGTTTGCATTGCAGCTTAGCCGCTTCTTTTTTGCCAGACAGCTGGCTTTCTAGCGCGGATTTTTCCTCAATTTTTGCATTCACATCAATATTCACATTTTTGAACATGGAAAGCTTTTGTTGCTGCAATTCAACAATGGAATCTTCCTTTTTTTGTTCAGCACTATCGACTTTGAATTTTTCGCTTGAAATTAAAAACGAACTGGCTTGCGTGTTGATTTCCAAAACGGCAATTGCAATTGCAACTAATAAAACAAAACCGCCTTCCAGAATATTTGTTTGCTTGGCATACCAAGCTAATGCGCCAAAAGAGATGGATAGGGCAATATAAGAGGGGATATTGATGACTTTATCAATAAACCCTGGTGAGAGTGAATAAGCAACATAAACCGATCCGCTGACCAGCGCGTAAGTTGCTAATATCCACACGATAAGATTCATTGTTTTGCCAATTGAGCCGCTCATTTCAGCACCTCAATACATCCTTTGCACAAAAACACTACCAGCTCTTTAAATAACTCCCAAACTCCAAAATAGGAGCTTGCAAGGTTGCTGGCTAAATAAAACAACACCCATTTCAATTTATTTGACATAATAGTTTTACCTCAATGATTTCTAATTCTTGCGGGGTGCGGTGTCTGTCAACTTTGCACGGCTAACAGACACCGCTTTCATTTTTCCCAATACCGATAAGAGACACTTACCGGATCTATTTCTCTTTCTTTGAGAAGTTTCACTTTTGCTCTTTTTTGAGCTAAGCACCGTGAACACGCTTTGTTTTCCCTACCGCCTTTTTTATCTAAATAATCTGTAAGCGGCTTTTCTTTTTTGCAGCGACTGCAAATCTTGGTTTCTTGACTCATAATTTTCCTGCCTCAAAATCCCGAAACATCACCCGCGTGATGTTGCCAAAAGTTTCACTACGGACAAAATCCTTAGTTTGAAAGTCAATAGCCAGCTTTTCGCGGTGTTTTTGCATAAACGCTATCAAGTCTTTACGCCGTTGGCGTTCTTTGTCCACAGGATTAACCCCCGTTTTTTCCACAGCTATTGCTTCTAAAACGCCGTCATTCGCTTTTTTTATCAAACCCAGCATGTAAGCCACTGGCGACTTAATTCCGCCTTTTGTCATCGCTGCAATCATTATTTGAAGCACTACAGCCTGTGTTTTTGCTTCTAGTTTGCTTAACGCCTGTTTAACAGGCTGTTGATTAACATAATCAGGCAAAACAACAGCGGTTGTTGTTTCTTTATTTTTATTTAAATCTTTATTTGTTATTAAAGGGGCGACATTTTCGACATGGACATTATCCAGATGGATATTTTCGCGCTGTGGCTCTGATTTTTTAGGCGAAAAATCAGGTAATGAAATAACCCACTCCGTTTCACCTTTTTCATTCCGATTAAAAGATAAAAATCCTTTTTCACGCAAGAAAGTCACATATTTAGGCGCGTAAGTCGCACCAATCCCTAATTGATCTGCCATGTGCGTGTAATTGACTTTCCATGGGTCGCCGCCCTCTGTTACGGGTGGTTTAGCCAGTAGATAAAGCAAAATAGCTAAGTGAGCAGGTTTTAATCCATATTGAGCACAGTTGAGTAATTGATTTGGAACGGCTAAATAACCACCTGTTAATTCCAATTGATTTGGTAAAAGCTTAGGAGCTTTTAACCTACGGGATTTTTGCCTAAACATAAAAGTTGGTAGCATTTTATTTACCTCCTTTTGGCTCAGGAATTTTTATTGTCCATTCAGTTTGTCCATTTGCAAAACGTGCATAAGAAGCAAACCCATTTTTTTGAAGAACTCTTAAAGATCTGGCAACCGTTGAAACTCCCATATTTGTAGCTTTTGCAATTTCTTCATTAGATTTAACGAATTTAACTGTTGGTCTGCTTAATAAGTACATTAAAACAGCAACATCGCGTGGCTTTAAATCTGGATAATGTTGACCAAAATTAACAAGTTGCTCTGGAATATCGGTTGTTTCTAATCCCTCAGAATTCCATACATTTGATATTGCCATCTCACACCCCCGCCTTATTGATTTTATCAACAACCAATTCGCCTGTTTTTTGATTCATCAAAGGCTTAGCCATTGACCCAATCCAGCCTGACATCCATCTTTCAATTAAAATTTGCTCAGTGTAAGGTTTGATAAGAACCGCACCCCAGCCTGCATAAGTGCATTGTGTGCAGCGGATATTGATGACCTCTTCAAACAATCCTGTGGTTGATTTGTGTGTGAAATATTCACCAACGCCGCCGCAATGTGGGCAAGGTGGAATTGTTGGACGTGTGCTTTCGCTTGTGATTTCTGCAAACAAATCTAAGGTTTGCGCAAAGGGTGGAACAATTTGTTTTGCCATGTCACACATCCACAAATAATCCGCAGTTATTACAAATACATCTGCCTTTTTCAAAAAATTCTGTGCATCCTGTCGTATCATCAGGTTTGCACTCGCAAAATTCATTATGTGCAAGCCATTTGTATGCTGGTTGTAAATCTTTAAAAACCTCTACAAAAAAATCACCTGTTGAATTATCAAATGCTATAAATGCTCCATTTGATTCTTCACAAAAAATGCCTTGCCCCATCATTTTTTTGAAATTACCAAACTCATCATAATATTCAGAAATTTTTGTAGCTAAAATTTCAGCAGATAAACCGATTCTTATTCTTTCAATTTCAAAACTAAAGCCGCCATTCTTTGTTATTAATGTTTTTGATTTAAAAGACATATCACACCCCCTCAATGCTGATTAATTCTTCGATGTGGCGCAAAAAGCAATGCAAGTGTTCAGCATCCAACTCAATGGTTTTGCGTTCTTTGTCGGCGTGGAAAATAGTGGCAATTTGCAGATTCAAAAGACAACGTGCTTTGTGCAGGTTGTCAGCGTCTTGATTGTTCAGTTGTGAGCGTTGACTAAAATTGCTCATTTTGCACCGCCTTAACTGCATACCGATTTTCACGCGCTGCGGATAAGAATTTTTGCGCTGCTTTATAAGCTGCATTTTTGATTTCAAAAAAATCAGCAGACAGCTTGTTTGCCGCTGCTGTGATTTCATTGGCATATTCAACGCACAGATTGCAATCGGCATGGCGTTTGTTTTTTTGGGCTTCGGCTAATTCTGCTTGAAACAAATCAACCGTTGGCAGGCAAGGGGGAATATTTAGTTTTGGCATTTTGCACCGCCCAACGCTGCAACTTTCAACGCTTGAATTTCAGGATAAGCGGAATAATCAACATCCGCTGGAAAGGTTTGATAAAACTCGGTGATTCCGCCCAACTGAATCCACGCTTGTTTGCGGGCTTCTTTTTCGGTGTAGGTGCGAAGGCGTGTATGCTTGCCTTTGTAAACAGCCGCAAAACACAAGATAGGGCGGGGCTGTTCTGTTACAGCGTGGGGTTGGTTGTTGTTTTTAACACGTTCAGATGCCTCTTTTCTAGCCTTCAAAACCAGCTCGTCGGCTCTCATGCCGTCAAAGCCTGGAATGTTTAAATCCCACACGGATAAAAAGCCGTCGATCGCAAAAGTGCTGGCATTAGTTAAATTTAGCTCTAAATAAGCGGTGACAGCGCGAGTTAAGCGTTGGTTGTTGATTGGTAGGCGTGTTTCGCCTGCGATTGGATTTGTGTTAGTATTCATGGCGTGAATCCTCTGATTTAAGCGTTGGGGTTATTTGCATTGGAAGCTCTGAGTGGTGACACACTCAGGGCTTTTTCTTTTTCTACGATGAAAATTACTTCCTGACTAATTGTTCTCCTATTTTTTTTTGCGTTCTCTTTAATCCAAAGTTTTGTTTCACTTGGAAACCGTATTTGAGTAGGTGAGTTTTCACTTATTTTTTCCATTCTTTGCTCCTTAATTATGCAAGCTGCATAATGTGCATGTGAATTATGCTACCTGTATAATATTGTTGTCAACAAAATAATGCAGAGTGCATAATATGAAAGTAGAAGATGAACGGCTAATGGATATTTCGCCTACTCAAATACGAATTCCAACAGCATTAAAAAAACGGATAATTTCCTCAGCAAAATCTAGGAACGAAACTATAAGTTCTGAAATCGTGCATAGATTGGAAGAAAGTTATGCAAATGATACGAATGAAAAGCTGGCTAAACTTGAGGAAAAACTGGATGAGGTGCTGAGGCGGTTGGGTGATAAGTAAACTATTTGCTAGACTTATTATTTTTATGAGTGAGGAATATTAATGAAAACTATCTGTATTTTAGTCATGGCACTGTTGTTAAATGGTTGCTCAGTGGGCATGGCGTTAAGTGGCAAGCCCGATGCTAACCTTTCATTTTTAGATATTGGTAAATCACGCGATATTGTGATTTTGAACTTGGGATCGCCAACTGAATCGCTGACCACAGCAGAGGGGCGAACCGATATTTATCATCTTGAGCGCGGCAATTCACCCAATGCAGGAAGGGCGGCGGCTCATGCGATTATGGATGTGGTGACTTTAGGGATTTGGGAAGCTGTTGGAACGCCCATTGAAGGATTAACTGGTGAAGAATATAAGCTTACCGTTGATTATGATAAAAACAATAAGGTTATCAAGGTGTTTACGCATTGATTTTGCGCATAAAAAAGCCCCGTGTTGGCAACAACACGGGGCTTTTTTTTGATTTGTACTTTATATTTTCACCCATTTTTTGTTGTTAGAGTCACAAAGTATAACCCAATCCGCAAAAAACCTTTTCCCTTGCCACCAAACGCACTCCCTCTCTGCGCAATATTTTTAGCGAATTGCAAGAAATGCCCTATATTTACAAGCAAAATCAATACCATATTAATGCTTTAGATATAAAAAATCCCCAGTCATTGAGGAAAGGGGGTTTGCTTCCGGCATTGATGTCGTGAGCATTAAATTTTCAAATCGCTTTTTGCAATCTCTTTAAACATATTGTCAATTCCCGCGTCATCCGCTTTGGATAACGCGGCGTAAATCTTTTTCAACTTCCCACTGGAAACCTCACCCTGTTTTTTAAAAAAATCACGCGCGTTTTTGCGGTTTTCGTGCATGATGCCAGCGGTCAAAATGTCGTTGTACAGCTCACGCAGCTTTTCAGTGGAAAGTGCGTATAAATGTTCTCTTAATGTCATAACCCCTCTGTTTTGTTCAAATCTTCTAGCGTTGCTTTTTCAAAACTGCTTTTAAAGCGGCGTTCAGTTCTAAAATATTTTGTATTGTCCGCACCGTAATATTTTTTATACTCAACAAAGCAAATCCAATAGTTTAAAAACGGAATTTCAAATTTAATGTAGTCATTCGCCACATATAAACAGCCGCTTTTTTTATGTTTAAATATGCCGATCATCACTGTCCTCTGTTGTTAATCAGAGCAAATCTTGCCATAAATTTATTAACACCTTAGATTCGTCAGCATTAAAAAAATCAAGCGTTTTCAGCAATGCCTGTCTCCCACCAAGCTTAGCTATTTCTACTCCTACTTCCATTGCCAATCTGACATTTATTTCTACACATGAAGTTCTAGAAATAGGTGTGATTGATTTTTTTAGGCGCAAAATATTTGCTAATATTTCGTTATCGCTACCCAGTGATAAAATCTCAATAATATTTTTATCATTTTGTTTTCTATAGTGTTCAGGACACATACCACCAAGATAAATACGATTATTTTTAGCTTTTAAAACCCTTTCTTCTCTTGTTCCTCTTAATTTTGCTTGCCCCATTTTTCCTCCAATTATTAATCAAGTAAATCTTCTAGTAAGTGCTCTATTCTGTCTGAATTTTCATAGAGCAATTTCTCAATCATGTGAGCAGCGGCGGATTCTTTGTGCACAATTATTTGAAATTCTCGCTTGTTGCTGTACACAAAACCCAGTTGAATAATGCACCCGCGCTCTGGTGGTTGTATTTCACCGACATCATCTAAATTCAGTGGAGTCACTTTTTATCTTTCCATTTGTGGATCACTTCGCCAATCGTGTTTGCACTGAGTTCAAATTCTTTCAGCAACACATTGCGGGCGCGTGATTGTTCTTGGTTTAAAATTTGTGCGTCAACCAACAGCATAATTGCTGTGTCGAGTTGCCGCGTTTTTGTAGCGAGTTGCTGTTTTAAATCTTCTATTTCAGACATTTTTAGCTTACTACATGGTTAAAATAAATTAATGCAAACAGCATAGCGATAACAACCGTTGCAATCCCAATACCTAAATCCATCAGCAATTCTGCTGTGAAAAATTTAATGGCTTCTTTGTTCATAAATCACCTAAAAATCCTGGAAAACGTTGTTTTAAATAATCATTACTTCCTCCGGCGGCTATATAAAGAGCCGCTACCATGTGCCAAATTGAATCTTTTAAAAGATAAGCTGACGGGAAAGCTTCAAGTGTTTTCAATATTTCACTTCTAACTTTCACCAGAGACACAACATCGTTACTTGCTAATTTCTCAGCTTCGTAAGAAACATAGCCATTTTCATCAAACCATTCTTTCAAAAATGGCACATGGCCATAAAAACCATCTTGCACTAATTTAAACCCTTCGAGCAGCGATACGCGCTTTCCATTCACATGAAATACTGGCTTTTCGCCATGATTTGTTTTTTGCCAATTTTGGCTATATTTAGTTTCCATAAATCCCCTCTTTTTTAATTAAATCTGCTGAGTTTTTATCCAGACCACCCCTAAAACACTCCCAACACTCCCAACTCCAAAAAAACACCCTTGCAAGCCACGCCACTACTGGGTTTAAGTGTGGGAGTTCAACACTCCCAAACACTCCCAAACACTCCTCACTTTTTTACGCCCTAACGCCTAAGATTGCATGTTTTGAGGAGCGAAAGTAGTGTTTGGGAGTGTGGCACTCCTCAAAAAATAACTGTGTATATAAAAAATAATATATATATATTAATAACTTATATATTTACTTATTTAAGTGGGAGTGTTGGGAGTGTTTTTTTAGGTTTTTTGCCTATTCCTAAGTTAATTACACCTCCGTAGGCCAAAAAAATGACCGTCTGAAAATTCACTGTTTTAGATAATAAATCAGCTTATTTCCATCCAGTTTTGACCCTAAAATATTCCCTGCGACCATCTCTTTTAACGTTTCTTCAATGTACTGCTTAATGTTTCCTGTGTAGTCCTTAAACGGCTTAGAGTTTTTCAAGCCCATGTAAATGTCACGCTCTGTTTTTTCCAGATTTCTTAAGCGCAAATACTCTTCAACCTTTTCCCAATCTGCACGTTGCCCAATAATGCCCTTGCTAATGAGGATTTTTTCTAAATTTTTCAGCAGGGCATTTACGATATTGATAGCCGCATCCACATATTCGTCGGCAATTTGCGGAATAAAAAAGCCACTGTGCAGCAAATGCAAATTGGCAGAGATTTTCATAATCTGAATATCCATTTTGCCCACCGCGCCACGCATCACAGAGTGGCTTAGGCGTTGCCCGTCTGCTAACAACGGCTCTAGCTGGTTACGATATAACGCGATTTTGTGCCAGCTCTCAGGGCTAATCCATAAGTGCGTCATGTCGCCCATTTCCTTCGGCTCAGTAAAAATATCTGCCAATTCCCCGCAATACTCTGCATATTCGTCGGCAATATCAGGATTCACAAAATAGCGTTTGGTGTGATCGCGTTTACCGAGCATGTGCTGTTCAATAATCATCAAAAACCGTTCACATAATCCTGATGTGTTTGATTGCTTAATAACGCTATCAATCGTGCCGTCTTGCGCAAAAACAGAAATCGCGCCCACTGCGTGACCTACAAAGCTTTCGGACTGCTTACGCGCAATGCTGACAAATTCGCCATTGAATCCATAGAGCAGCGTGTCGTTATCGTTCTCGCTGCCTGTGTTGTAAGAAATCCCAAGCATGACATTGATTGCGCCTTTCTCAGTAGAACATACTGAAAAACAGCCTTTGGTTTGAATAATGAACTTTTCCAATGCGCTCGTGGTGCTGTTGGTTAAGTACAAGCTCGGCAATGGATTTTTTAGCAGATAAGTCAGTTCTTCCATGTTATCTTGTGAAAAATTAACCCCTTCAAACACTTGTTTTTCTTGAAGTTGCTTGATTTTTTCTTTGCGGATTTCAACGGCTTCTTTGTGATATTTGAAAAATGGCTTAAGAAAGCGATTCATGCAACGTGTTTTACCGGTCGCGCTGGGGTGTTCGCTTAATGTGTAAAGCCCCAACGGTTGCTCCCCAATATCTTGATGATTCACCACATAACGACGGCATGACATACCCGAAAACACGCCTATTCCGATCAATAAGCATGTGCTCGGTGGAATCCAAGCCTCTCGCCCCACTTCAATGGCCATGCGTTTTAAAATATGACCGTCTGGCAAGTATTTAAGCAAGTCAATTTCATCTTTTGTTTGCGACTCATTTAAAACCGAAACCGGCTGAGTTTCTGCCAAATTGCTAATCAGCGTTTTTGCTTGCGACAATAACAGCGACACGTCCACTTTTTCGCGCGTTGCTTGGCTTTCGATATGCTGCAATGTGATTAAGAAATTCCGATGTACGGATTTTTCTTTCACGATTTGCGCATAAGAAACAATATTTTCACCGTAGCTTGGTGTGTCACGCGCTAATAAACCAACATAAGTTTGATTGCTGTAAACTCCAGCTACATTTTTTTGGGTTTTGTTTAATTCCTCGGCAACTGTAATAACGTCAATAGCCTGTTTTTTACGCGCTAGATTGCTGATGACTTTGAAAATAAGCGTATGCAGATCATGGGAGAAATCATCTTCTGTGATGATTTTGCTAACTGCTTCGAATTTTGAAGCATCTAGCATCAGCCCGCCTAAGACTGATTGCTCGGCTTGAATAGCTACCGGAAGGCTGCTTTTTTGCTGTGCAGGCATAAAGTTTTGAATATTCATCATGCCTTTTATCCGTGTAATGATGATTTTTTGTTTAAAGCTTGATTGCGTGATGCTTTCCAAGATTTCCATGACTTTTGAATTTCCCCATAACATTCAAAATATTTGTCACCGTTTCTAGCCTCTTTAATTTCAAGAATATTTACTTGATGCTGAGTATTTTTATATTCATTGAAATACCATTCTTCAAAATCATCACGAATTTGCTCAATACTGCGTGGCGCGTGATGATTCCACCGATTTACAATTTCATTGCCTAATGTTTTTGCGTCTGCATAAACTGAAGCAGGCGAAGAAAAACCCGCTGAAAACAGCTTTATTTCTGCAAACGTTACAATGCACTTTCCATCAAAACATAATTCGACGCGGTGATATTTTGGGCTGGCATGGCAGGTTAATAAGTCGGTTTCAGTGTTAAATGAACCGCTCAGGTTTTGAAATTTTGGGTTTATAAGCATGACTTACTCGCTGTAATGACGTAGTGAAATTGAACGCACGGGCAGTCTTGAAACACTCCTGCCTAAGTTGATTGGCTCATAAAAAAGCTTTCCCTCTTCTCGCAATTTTTTCTTTATTTTTGAACAAGCCTCTCTTTGTTTTTTTGAATGCTTATTTCTTGGAATTCCGCATCCGGCATCGCATGTTTGAGAAATAAAAATACTCATGCCAACCCCTTATTTATAAAAAAATGGCGTATAGCCATAGCGTTGTTTGCGTTTGACTTCGTAATAAACTGTTTTCATATCAGCCTCTTTTGTAGTTGCCCCGTCCGTGTGGGCTTTGTCATCCATGCTTATGTGATGAGATGCTTTACTACAGAACGCTGTTACACCCGTAACAGCGTTAAAACGACTTTCTTCTAAAGTTCTTCTAAAGTTCTTCTAAATCGGTTTAACGCTGTTTAAAAAAAAGCACGGCGGTTAAACCGTGCGAGGGGTTGCTTGAAGGAGGAAGCCTTAAATCATTACGCTGTTAAAACAGCTTGTACGTCACACGGTTGCGGTGAATTCCACCCACATTCTTGCAGTGCTCTAAACAACAATGCCTCAGGATTTGAGCTTTTTACAATCATGTCAGCGGCTACTTTGTCACAAGAAAACGTGTGGTTTTCATCTTTATAATCTTGATAGTTTTTTGCTGCATAAAGGCTGAAATAAACATCAGGCATGGCATTACCCTACTTTTTCAGTCATCTGCAAAAACAAGTCGCTTTGCTCAATATCAGCTTTTATCAAGTGGATATTTGGCATTTTTGACCCCGCCATATTGTGCAAAGTGCGCAGTTGCTCCAAGGTTGTTTCCAGTTGAAACACATTTTTTGAGCTGACCATCTGCCGAGTTAAATAATCAATTTGTTTAATCACAATCAGATAATCGCGGGGTTTAACCGCGCCATAAAAACCATGTTTGCGAATGGCGGGTAATACTTCGCTGCACACCCAATTTGCAAATTCTTCGGCTTTGGGTTTTTGTGAGCGAAATATCAAACGGTAAAGCCCTGCTTCATTGATGAAATAGGTGTCTTTTTTGCCATTACTGGTATGGAGATTCCATACTAGTACCCAGTTTTCAGGCATGTTTTTAAGGGTTTCAAAACCGTTCCAATCCAGTTCTAAAACGTCACAGACATCTTTGGCACAAAACCAAACTTCCTGATGTTCATCAGTGGCGGTTCTCACTGCTTGGGTGGTGAATAAAAACGGGTTTGCAATTTCTTTTAAGTGGCTTGGCATGATGTTTCCTCAGTGGTGGTATTTTTTGCTTTAGGTTTTTGTCTTAGCATTTTTGCTATTTCTTTTGATGTCATTTTTTCAAGCTGTTCATAGCTCAATCCACAAAGGTTAAAAATACTTTGTGCATTTCCTGCTGTTGGATGACGAATTACTGCGTTATGTGCATTTCCTTGATTTAGATTTACTTTTTCAGCAGCATCTTTAAAGCTTTCTATCCCTGAAGTTTTTAACTCACGTCTTAAAATTTGCATAAAAACTTGCTCGCGCAAATTCATTGCTTTTCTGCATTTTTTTCTACTATGTTTGCTCATTCGATGTCCTACTAAACCTATTGATAACTCTTTCTTTTAAGCGTATTCTGTTTACATATTATGTAAGCATTTTAAAGATATTTTTCTTGGAATCAAGATAATTTTCTTTATTGGAGGAGCTATGAAAAAACCATCCTTTATAATCAATGAGATAATCAAAGATAGTGGATTATCTATATCCGAATTCGCCCGTCAGCTTTGCGTTGAAAGGCAAACTTTTCAAGATATTTTGTCTGAAAAAAGAAAAAAGATTCCCAGCGATGTTATTGAAAAAATTAAAGATAAATGGGGATATTCTTCTTTATGGCTAATAACTGGAGAGGGTGAGAAATTTGCAAAAACTGACGGATTGAAAGAACCGGCGGGCGGTTATGTGGTTATCCCAGCCGCTTCCTTGGATCGGCTTATGGCAAAACTGGAATCTATGGATTTGGAGATTAAAGCGATTAAGCGGGCGGTGGCGGCGTGATGTTTGCTCGCTTTATCAATAAAGTGAGCAGGGAGGCTTGATTGTCGATAAAAAAAGATGGAAGCGGGAAATGGTATCTCTGCATTGATAAAAAAGGCATACCGCGTGTTCGCAGAACCTTTGAAACCAAAAAACAAGCCGAAGAATTTGAACGCGAATATCTGACAGCCTATAAACCTAAGCCCAATGCAGAACACACTGAAAAACCCAGCGACAAACGCCGCTTAAACGATTTAATTGAGCTTTGGTTTCAATATCACGGCGTAAACTTATCCGACGGTGAACGCCGCCGACGTGCTTTGGATGATATTTCCCGCGAATTAAAAAACCCCATTGCCAGCGAATTGACCAGTGAGCAAATTGTGGCGTGGCGGTATGCCAAATTGCAAAAAGGCTTAAGCAAAAAAACCTGCAATAACTTGCACGGCTACCTCGGCGCAATGTTCAGCAAATTAGCAGATTTGAAAGTAATTGACTGTTCAAATCCACTGACAGGTATTGATTTCATCAAGATTCAAGAACGCCAGCTTTCGTATTTATCGCATGGCCAAATAACTCAACTTTTTGCATCAATCGAGAAATGTGCAAATCCATCGACTTATTGGGTTACGCATTTATGCTTAAGAACAGGGGCGCGTTGGGGAGAGGCTGAACAACTGCGATTTAAACAATTGCATGATGGGCGCGTGACGTATGAATTCACTAAATCAAAGAAAGTACGCTCTATTCCGCTTGATCCGTATTTTTATGAGCAACTGTTAAAGTTTGTCCGAGGAAAAAACCCTGATGACAGAGTGTTTAGCAATTGTATTGGATCGTTTAGGCGAGCAGTGGTGAGGGCTAAGCTTGATTTACCGGCTGGACAATGTAGCCATATTTTACGCCACTCATTTGCGAGTCACTTTGTGATCAATGGCGGTAATATTTTGAGTTTGCAGCGGATTTTGGGACATGCCACTATTGAAATGACTATGCGTTATGCGCATTTAGCACCGGATCATCTCAATGATGCGGTGAGGCTTAATCCTATTGCGATTGGCTGTTGAATTGGCTGTGAACAGCCAAAAATAACAGCCATTTTTTTTGTAAATTGTTGTTTTTTAACGTGGTGTTTAGGGTTCAATTCCCGCCGCCTCCACCAAACACCTATTTAATGACGTTCAATAACGTACACAAAACCCGCTAACTGGTAACAGTTAGCGGGTTTTTTATTGCCTATAACGTTCAACAAGGTTCATTGAGATACCGTCTTCGTGGCGGTATAAATAACGGTATATTCAACTAATCAGAATCTTGTACCGTCATGCCACTATCCGATACCGCTATAAAGAACGCAAAAACCAACGCTGATAAGGCTTTCAAGCTTGCTGATGAAAAAGGTATGTATGTTCTTATTCATACGAATGGCAGCAAATATTTTCGCCTTGATTACCGATATAATGGACAGCGTAAAACCTTAGCATTGGGAACTTATCCCGAAACATCGTTAAAAGAAGCACGGGAAAAACGCGATACCGCCAAAAAACAAATTTCTGACGGTATAGACCCCAGCCTTGAACGCAAAATAAAAAAGACAGGTGCGCTTGAAAATAGTTTTCAGGCGATTGCTTTGGAGTGGTACGAAAAAACATGACCGGCAAATCAGATAGCCATAGAAGCAGAACTTTAAGCCTATTCAATCGTGACTTGTTTCCTTGGATTGGTGCAAAACCGATTGCAGATTTAAAAGCCCCTGAATTGCTGGCAACCTTGCAGCGCATTGAAAACAGGAATGAGACTGTGAAAGTATCCTTCTTCAACAAGTTATAATAACAACATAAGTAGAAAGCACCACTCACACATGAACTCAC
>ERZ1034363.5-NODE-5-length-191522-cov-17.113364_pt1 | contig 191522 bp, 191 predicted proteins | sample MGYA00520616_ERZ1034363 | MGnify/ENA primary metagenome ERZ1034363 (study PRJEB33736, sample SAMEA104284506) | Azolla filiculoides | biome: Urban; feature: Water surface; material: Ditch water | place: Netherlands | collected 2015-10-28 | depth 0-0.1 m ...
TTTTTCAGCATTTTTCTAATTTTTCAGTGTTTTTTTTCTCTAAGATACCGCTGGTTTTGAATACTTTCACTGTCTCTTTAGACCTTCCAGGTTTTTAAAACCTGGAAGGTCTAGGCTGGGGAGAACAAATATGACAAAAGAAACGCCGTTAATTAGTGGACATTACTACCATGTTTACAATCGTGGTAATAATGGTGCAAATCTGTTTTAGGGTTGGTTCAGGACTGGCAGTCCTTTAAGGACTGCCAGTCCTAAGCTCCGATGGTGATGAAAATATGTTAAAAGAAACTCCTTTATTCAGTGGGCAGTATTACCACATCTATAATCGCGGTAATAATGGCGAAAACCTATTTTTTGAAGAGCGCAATTATCACTACTTCCTAAAACTTTATATTCATTACATTTACCCAATTGCCGACACTTACGCCTATTGCTTGATGAAAAACCACTTTCATTTGTTGGTGAGGATGAAACCTGAAGCGGTGGCTCAGGACTGGCAGTCCTACTCCCAAGCGTTTTCAAACCTTTTTAGCACCTACACCAAAGCCATTAACAAAGCCTATCATCGTTCAGGCAGCTTATTTGAAAAACCGTTTCACCGCATTCCCGTAAACTCCGACAGCTATTTCATTCAACTCATCAGCTACATCCACCGCAACCCGCAAAAACACGGCTTCACTGATGACTTTCGCACTTACCCTTATTCATTCTATGAAACCATTCAGCAACAAAAACACAGCCGCATTCAAACACAACAAGTTTTAAACTGGTTTGGCAATCTCACCGCATTTGAAGATAACCATCAGCATGACAATGATGCTGCCATTCAACATTTGATTGCAGAAGATGACTAAAAAAAGACCTGACAGGTTTTAAAAACCTGTCAGGTCTAACAGTTATTATTCTACTGACTTAAATCCTATAAACCGAATCCGCTTGAATTTTCCGCCTTGAATCTTTAACCTTAAACATTATTCGCTAATATATCATTCCTGCATCATGGAAACCCCGCAAGCTTTTGTTACTTGGTTTAGAAACTCCTCCCCCTACATCCACGCGCACCGCAACCGCACTTTTGTCATCAATTTTGGTGGCGAAGCGGTATTGCTGAATGAATTTGCCCATTTCATTCACGATGTCGCATTGCTGCGCAGCTTAGGAATTCGCCTAGTTTTGGTGTATGGCATTCGCCCACAAATTGACGCACGTTTGCAAAGAAAACAACTGCAATCTGCTTTCAAAAACAATCTGCGCATCACTGACACGGCAACGCTGGAATGCGTGAAAGAAGCAGCCGGCACAGTGCGCGTGGAAATTGAGGCTTTATTATCAATGGGTTTAACCAACTCACCAATGGCAGGAGCAAAAATCAAAGTCGCATCCGGCAATTTTGTCACCGCCAAACCGCTAGGCGTAATTGAAGGCACGGATTTTTGTCACACCGGCGTGGTGCGGCGCATTGATTATGTCGGAATTCATCAACAACTAGATCAAAACAACGTAGTGTTAATTTCACCGTTAGGTTACTCACCCAGCGGCGATATTTTTAACCTAGCGGCTGAAGATGTTGCAACCGAAGTCGCGATTGCGTTGCAAGCGCAAAAATTGATTTTTCTCACCGAAGAAGATTGTTGCGTGCCTGATAGCGATAAAACCATGCAGCAAATCACCACGCATGAAGCGAAAAGTTTGTTAAAAGACTGTCCGCAACTTTCCGCTTATACCTCGCGGATTTTAAATTCTGCTATTCAAAGCTGTGATCGTGGCGTAGAGCGAGTGCATCTGATTAATCGTCGTCAAGATGGTGCGTTATTGTTAGAACTCTTTACCCGCGACGGCATAGGCACATTGATTAGTTCTGCGGAATTTGAAACTTTGCGTCCTGCTAATTTGGACGATATTGGCGGCATTTTAGAATTGATTAAACCGCTGGAGCAGCAAGGAATTTTGGCAAAACGTTCCAGAGAAAAACTGGAAATGGAAATTAACGATTACATTGTGATTGAGCGTGACGGCTTGATTATCGGCTGCACGGCGTTTCATTTATTAAAAAACCACGACATTGCGGTAATGGCGTGTCTTGCTGTGCATATTGATTATCAAAAAGGCGGGCGCGGTCATCGTTTATTTGAATATTTGCTCAACAAAGCCCGCTTGCAAAATCTCAAAAAATTATTTGTGTTAACCACGCAAACCACACATTGGTTTATTGAACGTGGTTTTTTAACTTCCAGCGTAGAAACACTGCCCGACGAGCTAAAAAGCTACTATAATCCACAACGAAATTCAAAAATCCTTTATAAAGAACTTTCAAAAATGCTATGACTCATTCTGCAAAGCCAATCTCTATTTTGCAAATTTCTGATTTGCACGTTCTGCCTCATCGCAACGATAAATTGCTGGGGGTTGCAACTGAATATTACTTTAAGCAGGCTTTGCAACATGCGTTTGAGCAATATCAAGCATTTGATTTAATTTTGGTATCTGGTGATTTGGCGCAAGATCCGTGTTTAGACAGTTATCAACGTATTTATGAAATTCTGTCGGCGTATCAAACTAAAACCGTGTGTTTGCCGGGCAATCATGATGATTGGGCTTTGATGCAAAAGGTTTTAAATGCCGGTTGCGTGAGTTGTGAAAAGCGTTTGTTATGCGGTGAATGGCAATTAATTAATCTCAATAGCCAAAAATTAACCGATCCCGGCGGTTATTTGCAGCAAACCGAGTTAGATTTTTTAGTTGAAAGTTTATCCTCAGAACCAGAACGCCCCACCCTTATTGCTGTTCACCATAATTGCACTCCCAGTTATAGTGCATGGCTTGACACGATGATTATCAGCAATGCTCCCGATTTTTTTGCTATTTTGAAAAACTACCCGCAAGTGAAAGCCATTACTACAGGTCATATTCATCAATTATTAGAAACCCAACATCAGGGGATTTTTATTTTCGGTGTGCCCTCGACTTGTTTTCAATTTAAACCCAATTGCAAAGATTTCACTTTAGATACGATTGCACCGGGTTATCGCGTGTTACAACTTTATCCCGATGGGCAAATGACCACGCAAGTGCATCGTTTGCCTTTTGCAATAGCTGAATTGCATACTGATTCTGCTGGCTATTAATGTAAACTTTCTGTCTGTGTAGCAGTCACTCATACGACTGTATATCAAAACATCATCTACAAAGCCCATTTGCTACCACAAGCGATGTGCACAGCTTGCTTTTATATTCAACTATCACATTAAGAGAATTCTATACATGAGTTATGAGTCAATAGACCAATTACAAAAGGCATTAACAGAAGAGGTATTTCATTACGCAAAAGACTCAAAAAAAGCAGCAGGAAGAGCTTTAGGCACAATTGTAGAAATTATTACTTTTTATCTTTTAGAATCATGGGGTTTCAATAAATATATTTCTATTGAACGCGCACTCGCTGAATATGGAAACTTAGATATTAGTCATAATGTTGAATATTCATTGCACCCTGTAATTGGTGAATATTCTATACAATTACCTTTTAATAACACCTCAATCACATCCTCTAAAGTCTTAAAACAACTTACTCAAATTGATAATATTGTTAAAAAAAATAGTCTTTTAATTTCAAATGATAAAATTTTAAGAAATAGCTGCATGATTGGCAGCAAAGAAAATACTCTTTTTATTGCCTCAATTGAGAAAGATAATTCTACATCGCTCGATATTGCTGTTTATCAACAACAATCCCATCCATTTGCAATGTTTGAATGTAAACGAGTTGGTGTAGAAGAAGGCATGAAAAAAGGCCCTCAAACTATTGAAAAGGCTAAGCAAGGAGCTTATGTTGCAAAGTCGGTTTCCTCTTTACAAAAAGTCAGGCTTGATAGTGGTGAGTTGTATGGAATTATCTATGACAAAAACAATCAGCCTTACTCAAAACCTTATACAGAACTCCTTGAGGAGGTTATTAATTCAACTGACGCAAGCTTATTAAAAAAATTCATTCTTACAGTCGGTGTAGTTAGTAATCATGGCAATTGGTTTACCGCGCAAGACCATAATAAAGAATTAAAAGTATTAGCGCAGTCTTATGATTGGCTTATTTTTTTAACTGATGCTGGTTTAGCACAATTCATTACCGATGTTATCTTATCTCCCATAGAAAAATACTCCCCAATAAAAGCTGCTTTTTTATCTAGCTATACTGCTGATAAAAGAAAAAACTCATTTACAAAAGTACAAATGCAATATGACGCGCATTGTGCTTTGTTGGATTACTTTTCCAGTCATGCAGCAAAAATTGAAACATGGTTTAACGTGATTTCCCCTTATGACGTTGATATAAGCCGTTTAAAAGGTGAAATTGATATGTTGTCTAAGAAAAATTGGCAGGAGATTAGAAAATGACCGCAGGCAGAACCATTAATACCCAAAGTCAACATTGGGGAACACCAAAAATTTATGTTGATGCGGTTAAAAAGGTATTTGGCGGCACAATTGACTTAGACCCTTGTTCAAATGAGTTTTCAATTGTTAAGGCAACCACAGAATATCGCCTTCCCAAGCAAGACGGGCTTTATGACTCGTGGAACTTTCAAACTATTTATGTCAATCCGCCTTATGGACTTGATAAATCACGCGGCACATCTATTAAACAATGGTTAGCACGTTGCTACGATGCGTATAAAACCTATCATTCACAAGTTATTGCACTAGTACCTGTGGCAACAAATACCGGCCACTGGAAAAACTTTGTGTTTGGCAAAGCGCAAGCCATCTGCTTTTTATATGACACGCGCTTGAAGTTTTTAGAAAATGGCGAAGATGCTGGCAAAGGCGCACCGATGTCATGCGCCATGATTTATTGGGGAGAAAACTATCAAGTTTTTTACGATGTTTTTATCGCTCATGGCGCAGTTGTTGATATTAGACCACTTAAAAATCAAACAATTGGCAAAGAAAAAAAGAGCCTACAGCTCACCTTATAAAGCCTGTTTTGCAGGCAACAAATGACTAATAACCTACTAATATAGTAAACTATCCACACTTTATCGAGTGCACCATTATGACCGCAACAAATAACGTCCACGCCCACGAAATTCACAAATTTGGCTCACAAGCTGAACGCTGGTGGGATTTGCAAGGCGAATTTAAAACCCTGCATGATATTAACCCGTTACGCATTGATTTTATTAAACAATATGCGCAACTTGACGGAATGCGCGTGGTCGATGTCGGGTGTGGCGGCGGTATTTTAACGGAATGTTTAGCGCAAAATGGCGCGGATGCGTTTGGGATTGATTTAAGTGAAGATTTAATTGATGTTGCAGATTTGCATGGTTTAGAAACCGGCATTCAAGCGCATTATCAAAAAATTAGTGCCGAACAATTGGCAGAAGAACAACCGGAAAGTTTTGATCATGTCACTTGCATGGAAATGTTGGAACACGTTCCAGACCCCGGTTCAATCATTGCCGCGTGTGCAAAAATGGTTAAACCCGGCGGCATGGTGTTTTTCTCAACCTTAAACCGCAAACCCAAAGCGTATTTGTTATCCATTGTGGCGGCAGAATATTTGTTAAAAATGTTACCGAAAGGCACTCACGATTATAAAACCTTTATAAAACCCTCTGAATTAAGCCAATCAGCGCGTGCGTCTGGCTTGCAATTACAAGGGATGGTCGGGATTGAATACAACCCGTTCAGCAAACAATTTAGTTTAGGCAAAGATATTGATGTGAATTACATTGCCGCCTTCAAGCGTGTTCAATAATCATGGCGAATCTTGATTTTACCTTAACCTGCGTTTTGTTTGATTTAGATGGCACATTGGTCGACACCGCGCCCGATTTAATTGCTTGCTTAAATCTGGCGTTAGAACAACACGGTTTTGCGCAAGCGGCGTATTCAACAGTACGCCCGTTTATTTCATTTGGTGCGGAAGCCATGATTAAACACAGCAGTGCTGCCGACGCGCTTGAAGATCATCCAGCGATTTTGGAAACCATGCTCAATCATTATGAACATAATATTGTGGAGCACGGTGGTTTTTTCGCGGGCATGATAGAAACATTGGAAGATATAGAAGCGCGTGGTTTGAAATGGGGCATTATCACCAATAAACGCGAGCGTTTTACCCATCCTTTGACAAAAGCGTTGAATTTAACGGAACGCGCCGCCTGCATTATCAGTGGCGATACCACGAACAATAGCAAACCGCATCCTGAACCGATGTGGGAAGCGTGCAGACGCGCAGGTGTGCAACCGGAAAACTGTGTTTATATTGGTGATGCCAAACATGACATCACAGCTGGCAAAAATGCGAAGATGAAAACCTTAGCGGCGGTGTACGGGTATTTAACCGACGATGACCAACCCGAACAATGGGGCGCGGATGCCTTAGTGACATCACCCGCACACATCAGTGCTTGGATAGAGAGTGTTTTATGTTGCTGAAAGATAAGATTATTTTAATTACAGGTGCAGGCGGTGGCTTAGGCAGTACCGCAGCCTTAGCGTTAGCCGAGCAAGGTGCACATATTATTTTGCTGGATAAAATCATTCCAAAATTAGAAAAAACTTACGATGCGATTGTTGAAACAGGTGCACCCACGCCAGTGATGTATCCGTTTGATTTGGCAGGCGCAAGTGAAGTGGAATATGAAGAACTTGCCAGCGTGATTGCAGCAAAATATGGCGCATTACACGGTTTATTACATTCTGCTTTGGAATTTAGTCATTTTTCGCCCTTGTCTGCGCACAGCACCAAAAACTGGGGCAACGCGCTGAATGTAAATCTTAACGCACCGTTTTTATTAACGCGGGTGCTGTTGCCCGTGCTGCAAGCCAGCGACCATGCAGCGATTGTTTTTACTTCCGATTCCTCAGCTCGCCAAGGAAAAGCCTATTCCGGCGCGTATGGCGTGTCTAAAATTGCATTGGAAGGCTTGGCAAAAATTTTGGCAGACGAATTAGAATCTGCTGGAAAAATTCGGGTGAATACTTTAGTGCCCGGCGCAGTTGATTCGCCGTTTCGCAAAAAAGCGTATCCCGGTGAAGATAAAACCGCTTTACCCGCAATGTCTAGCTTAAACCCTATTTACACTTATTTATTCAGCGACGAAAGCCTTGGCATCACAGGTCAAGTTATTGACGCACAAACCTTTAACCCTTGTTAAGAAATCATGTCCGCACAAAGAGAAACCGTTTTTTTAACCCGCGATGTGAATGTTGTCACTATTCCAGACGGCAATCATGGCACGTTAAGCAAAGACAGTGAAGTCACTATTCATCAAGCCTTAGGCACAAATTACACCGTTGTCACCGAACATGGACACATGGTGCGGATTGCCGGAGTTGATGCCGATGCCATAGGGAAAGAGTCACATGAGCTGCATACTTTGGTGGTGGAAACGGATGCAAAGGCAGTTGAACAAAATTGCTGGGAAGTGATGAAAACGGTGTATGACCCTGAAATTCCAGTGAATATTGTCGATTTAGGTTTGGTTTATCATTGTCGCGTTACGCCCATTGATGAAGGCAAAAATAATGTGCATGTGATGATGACCTTGACTGCGCCGGGCTGTGGCATGGGGCCAGTCTTGCAAAATGATGTTGAAAGATCCATTCGTGCATTGCCGGGTGTGGAATCAGTGAATGTGGAAGTGGTTTTAGACCCACCTTGGGGACGCGAAATGATGTCAGAAGTGGCGCAGGTGCAATTAGGATTGTTTTAAGCTGAAAAAAACAGCACGACGCAATTTCTCATTGATTCGTTCATCAGAAAAACTGCTAGCTACGACTGCCAGTCCTCAAAGGACTGGCAGTCGTTCCCCCCCCTGACAACTTTTCATACTCAGGTATTTTATCCCCCTGCTTTTTTCCGCTTGAAAAACAAACCTCACTTTTCCCCAGCCTCACGCAAGAGTTTTATGTATAAATACAGTGGACTTGTCATTCACCAAAGTCACGACGATGACGGCATTATTGAAGTCGTTGATAACGCTGGAATTCGCGCCCTGCATTTTGGCTCTGAAGCCAGACAAAGCACCATGTCACTTGCTGAACCGGATAAATTGCTCTCGCTGTACGCCCGCACCATGATGGCATGGCTATTATTCAAAGAACACAGCGACAATTTATTGATGATAGGTTTAGGCGGCGGCGTGTTGCCAAAATACTTTTTGCATCATTTTCCTAACACACAAGTTAAAGTGATTGAATATAGGCGCGGCGTGGTCAAAATTGCGCACAGTTATTTTGGCTTGCCTCTGAGTCCACGTTTGAAAATTAAAGTGGAAGATGCCGCAATTTATATGCGCCGACAAAGCGTAAAACATTCGGCACAACATGATTTGATTTTAGTCGATGCGTTTGACCACGAAGGCATGGCGGATGCCGTGATTCATGCGGCTTTTTTTGATAGCTGCAAAACCTTATTAACCGATGACGGCATTCTGGTGATGAATTTATGGGGTTCAAACAAAGCGTTATTCGGTCAAATTGCATGGAATTTACAACAAGTTTTTGCTGAAAATTTGTTATTTCTGCCGGTGCGTGGGCGTGGCAACGTTATCGGTTTTGCCTTTAACGAAAAATTTTCCAAGCTCAGCTTAAAAGAGCTTAAAATCAAAGCATTAGAGCTAGAAAAAACCTATCAGCTTGAATTTTCTGATTTTGTCTCTGAATTAAAAAAACACAATCCCAACACTTTTCATCGAATCATAAAAACATAATGCACAGCGCAAAAAACATTTTCAGCTATAAAAAATATTGGGCAAGCCGCTTTGGAGCTAGTCGTGAATTGCCAATGACGCAAGCGCAAATGACAGAACGCGGCTGGGATGAATGTGACATCATTTTAGTGACCGGCGATGCTTATATTGACCACCCCAGCTTTGGCATGGCGTTAATCGGGCGATTGTTGGAAGCGCAGGGTTTTCGCGTCGGAATTATTTCGCAACCGGACTGGAGCAGTGCGGAAGATTTTCGTCGTTTAGGAAAACCCAAATTATTTTTTGGCGTGACCGGCGGCAATATGGATTCAATGGTGAATCGCTATACCTCTGATAAAAAAATCCGTTCCAATGATGCTTACACGCCTGATGGCGTAGCGGGAAAACGACCAGATCGTGCGGTGAATGTGTATTCGCATCGTTGCCGCGAAGCCTTTAAAGACGTACCGATTATTATCGGTGGCATTGAGGCGAGTTTGCGGCGGATTGCGCATTATGATTATTGGTCAGATAAAGTGCGGAAATCGGTGTTGATGGATTCAAAAGCGGATTTATTGGTGTATGGCAATGCCGAGCGGCAAGTGGTGGAAATTGCGCATCGCTTGGCAAATGGTGAGGCGATTGCCGATTTAAAAGGGATTCGCGGCACGGTGCATTTTGTCAAACAAATTCCTGCGGGTTGGGCGGTGAAAGATTCTACCGATATGGATAAGCCCGGTGTCGTTACTTTGCCACAAAATCCATATCAGGAAGAACCTGCGTGTGATAAAAAACCAGACCTTCCAGGTTTTAAAAACCTGGAAGGTCTCAACGAAGCTCCTATTCTATTCAGCAAACATATTACCAAAGCGATTCGCGGCAACACCGTGGTGCGCTTGCCTGATTATGATGCGGTAAAAGATGATCCGATTCTGTACGCTCACGCCTCACGGGTAATGCACGCCGAAACCAATCCCGGCAATGCGTTGCCGATGATTCAACAACATGGCACGCGCTTAATTTGGATTAATCCACCACCGATTCCTTTAACAATGGCAGAAATGGACGGCGTGTTTGATTTGCCGTATTCGCGCCTCCCGCACACGTCTTATGGCAACGCCAATGTGCCCGCGTTTGAGATGATTCAGCATTCGGTGAATATTATGCGTGGCTGTTTTGGCGGCTGCACGTTTTGTTCTATTACCGAACATGAGGGGCGCATTATTCAAAGTCGCTCCGAAGATTCGATTATTCGAGAAATTGAAGCGATTCGGGATACCTCACCCGCATTTACCGGACATATTTCCGATTTAGGCGGGCCTACAGCGAATATGTATCGGCTGGCGTGTAAAGACCCAAAAATTGAAGAATCGTGCCGCAAACCATCGTGTGTTTATCCAGGCATTTGTCCGAATTTGAATACCGATCATGCGCCATTGATAAAACTGTATCGCCGCGCTCGTAAACTGCCTGGGATAAAGAAGATTTTTATCGCCTCCGGCTTGCGTTATGACCTCGCGGTGGAATCACCGGAATATGTGAAAGAATTAGTCACGCATCATGTCGGTGGCTATTTGAAAATTGCGCCGGAACACACCGAAGAAGGTGTGTTGTCCAAAATGATGAAACCGGGGATGGGCAGCTATGACCGCTTTAAAACCATGTTTGATAAATATTCCAAAGAAGCGGGCAAAGAACAATATTTGATTCCGTATTTTATTGCTGCGCATCCGGGCACAACCGATAAAGATATGTTGAATTTAGCCATTTGGCTGAAAAAACATGACTTTAGAGCCGACCAAGTGCAGGCATTTTTGCCGTCACCGATGTCAATTGCCACTGCGATGTATCATTCAGGAAAAGATACGCTGCACAAAGTCAGCCGCAAAGCACCCGATATTTCGATTCCAAAAGCGGTGAAACAACGGCGGTTGCATAAAGCGTTTTTGCGTTATCACGATCCTGCGAATTGGCCGATGTTGCGCGATGCGTTAAAAGCAATGGGACGAGCCGATTTGATTGGCAATGGCAAACAGCATTTGATTCCAGCGTTTCAGCCGAAAGGTTTTTCTGACACAACTAGCAAAACGTTTGGAAATAAAACCAAAGATGCGAAAGGAAAAGCCTTTAGAACCAAGCATGTTTTCAAGCACTAAGGATTCGGTCAATAATAGCTTCCCTGAATCATAACTTCTTGTAGGGGCGATTTTAATCGCCCATAGCGAATGAATTAGCCCCTACATCAACATGCAAAATCGGCAAGTTATTTTTAGCCAAGACCGCACGAAATAAACTCGGCAACTTTACGACTGGCAGTCCTTAAAGGACTGCTAGTCGTGACCTCAGCGATTTTAAGAATAAACTCGCCTAAGTTGATTTGTACACGTTCCTTAACTCGTCACTACGAACTCATTCTATAAACTTCAATCCTCTGAAAATTTACAAGACGACCAGTCGTCTTAGAAAATTTTCGTACAACTCCGAACATCTAGCTCTCAATTGAATAATGCAACGAAAAACCTGCGGATGAATAGCGTTGCGTTTTATTCGCTCACACTTAAAGCAGAACCTAAAGCCGCTTGGATTAACCGTTTATGCGTTGTGATTTGTTCCTGCGAATAAGGCACAGCAGCAAGTTTCCCCCACACAGGCGCAGGCCACGCAGCATCGGCTTGATAACGCACCACATGATGAATATGCAATTGCGGCACTAAATTACCAATTGCTGCGATATTCATTTTATCCGCTTGATACACCGTTGCTAACGTTTGCGCTAAGAGACATGACTCAGTTTGCAAAAGCTGTCTATCGGCGGCATCAAGCTGATAAATCTCGGATAAATCAGCACGCTGCGGCACTAAAATAAACCAAGGATAGTGATTGTCATTCATCATCAGCAGCAGCGATAATTCAAAGCGACCGATAACAATACAATCTTGCTGTAAACGTGGATGTAATTGAAAAAACATGACTTTTAGATAGTTAATTGCAAAACAAATTATGGCAATCTGTTCTGGAAGGCGTGGATGACTTTCATTCAGGCAATAAAAAGCCCGCGTAAAGCGGGCTCTGCGTTCAGATTTATTATTGTTATTAGTATCTTTACGATATTGCCACCAATGTGGCTTAATTTAATTTCAAGCAGCTAAATTATAGTTATTATTGTATGAAGCTATTTATTATTGTTATTACTTCTAAGCTCGCTTTCTTCCTCCTCATTAGCCAGTCGTTAAACCGCGCTTAAGTCCGTTAAGCTGGTGTTCAGTTTAATTCATATAAAAGAATTCTGTCTATTTTTTTTTAAAAAAAAGATATAAAAGATATTTATATATGAAAATATATTTAAAATACAATTACTTAAAATACATAACCGATTGCTAATGCTAAAAATAACCAGCACTGATTGCTGCAAAAATGGCGTTAATTTCAGATTTTTTCCGTCATCGAAGACGGTTTTTATTCAGCTAAAAACAAAAAAGGCGTGAACAATGAAGTTCACGCCTTTTTGCTGAGGATTTCACACTCTTTGACTATTTTCAGCGATTACATCAAGCTAAAAATTAAACTCATCGTCGTAGTCTTCGTAGTCGTCGTAATCTCCGAGTTGATCTTTTAGGCGTTTTCTTTCCCACAACATTTCTACTTTTCTACGCGATGCCATTTTCTTTGAAGCTTTTTCATTTTCAATAGGAAACGGATAATATTCGTTTAACTCAATGCTATCTTCTACACCCTCATCAGAAGGACTCACATTTTTGCTGTCATTGCTTTGACTCGCAGATTCCGATACAAATTTAGATGACATCTTTGCCATTTTCCAATCCGGTATTAAAAAGGGAGCTTTTTAATACTTTAACTGTTTGTTGTAAAGTAAAAACTTTATTTTAGTGTTTATTTTTAGGCTTTATACTGAATAGTCATTACTCCAATACAATTTTTTTCGCAAAGTATCAAAAAAATCATGCCCATACGGATGCAAAATTTTGATTGGCGTGGGATCTTTTTTAATTAAAATGCGGTCGCTAATCAACACATCTGGAATTTCCAAATGATCACAAGTCACTAACGCATTGATTTGTGAAGTTTGGCTAAAGGTGATTTCAATTTCCGCAGAATCATCAATCACAATGGGACGATTCGATAAGGTATGTGGATTCAGCGGCACTAATACCAGAGCGTTTAAATCGGGATATAAAATAGGCCCACCGGCTGATAATGAATAAGCAGTTGAACCTGTTGGCGTTGCGATGATTAAGCCGTCAGAACGCTGCACATTCAAAAAGCTGCCATTAATATGCGTGACAATTTTAATCATGCTGGGCGTAACCCAACGATGAATCACCACTTCATTCAAGGAAATTTCTTCGTGAGTGATTTTTTCGTTGCGAATAATTTTGGTGCGTAATAAATAGCGTAGCTCCTCCGTGTAGTCACCCGCTAACATTTGCTCCAATTTTTCACACATTTGTGCTGGCGAAATATCCACTAAAAAACCGACTTTACCGAGATTTATACCAATCAGTGGAATGTTATCGACGGAAGCGACTCGTGCTGCCGCCAAAAATGTGCCATCGCCTCCCATTGCAATCATCAAGTCACAATGCTTTGCCAATTCTGCCAACGGGTAAAACTCAACGCTGTTTGGGGGCAAAAATTGCGCACTTTCTTTTGCCACAATTGTGGTATAGCCACGATGATTTAAAAAATTTAATAAAATCAATAGTGTTTCAGTAATGCTTGGGTCGCTGCGCTTGCCGATAATACCAATGGTTTTAAATTGAGGGTGCATTGTGGCTGCTAATAAATCAAAAGAGTTTTGGATTATACCGTAGAGCGACAAAATAGTGCGTCTCTAGCAAATGAAGCTAGTTTCTTTTGTGTTTGAAATTTTTAATACGACCAGTCGTCTTGAAAAATTTTCGTCATTACAATGAATGTTTTCTGTGTAAATAATTAAGTCGTTTCACCGCATAAAACGACTTCTAGTTTTTCAAAAACAGGAAGTCGTCATTGATTCACTCATATTTTTTCCGAATTAAATACACAGGGCGTTGCTTTGCTTCCATATAAATTCTGCCAATATATTCGCCTAACACCCCAATCCCAATCAGCTGCAACCCGCCTAAAAATAAAACAGTCACAATCAACGACGCATAACCGGGCAAATCCACGCCAAAAATCAGGGTACGCAAAATAATAAAACTGCCATAAAAAAATGCTGACATGGAAATCACCATGCCAAGATACGTCCAAATCCGCAAAGGCACGGTGCTAAAACTGGTAATCCCTTCTAACGCTAATGTCCACAAACGCCACGCCGAAAATTTACTTTCACCTTCAATTCGTGCAACGCGCGTATAAGTAATTTGTGTGGTTTTAAACCCGACCCAATTAAACAAGCCTTTCATAAAACGTTGATTTTCAGGCAATTGTTTTAACGCCTCAACTACGCAGCGATCTAACAATCTGAAATCCCCGGTATGTTCAGGTAATGCCGGCGTTGAAATTTGATTATGGAGTTTATAAAAACAGTCGGCAGAATTTCTTTTTAACCAGCTATCACTCGACCGATCGGCACGCGTTGCTAAAACTACTTCATACCCCTCCTGCCATTTTGCCAACATTTCGACAATCAGTTCTGGCGGGTCTTGCAAATCCGTATCAATCGGAATCACCGCATCGCCACTGGCATAATCAATTCCTGCGGTTAAAGCGGCTTCTTTGCCAAAATTCCGCGATAAGTCCAAAATTTTAATCTGCACATTTTCTGCAACATTGTTTTTTTGCTGAACACACAATAACGCTAACGTAGCGTCAGCACTGCCATCATTAATACAAATAATTTCCACTTGAAAAGGAATGTGCGTAATCACTTTTAGTAGAGCGGCAAAAAACTCCGCAATAGTTTCTTCTTCATTGAAAAAAGGGCAAATAACAGAAATACGTTTCATAACAAAGTAATGATTGAGGGGAAATTATTTTTTGTAGTTGCCAAAGCCAAGCGAGACAGTGGCAATACAATTGATTTGAAAGGCGAGATGTGAAAATTTTGAAGAGCAGAATTCTTATTCGGCAGATTCTGTTTCAGCTGTTTTTTTCGCTGTTTTTGCTTTAATGTCAGAAATTTTCTTTTCAATCGCGGTTGTTTGCAAATTTATTTTTTTCTCTTCGGCTTTTACTGCGGCAAGATTGCTTTTATACGCTTTTGTTTTTTCAGTATATAAGTCTTTTAATGCTAGACTTTTTTCTGTTTCTAATTTGAAAGTAGAAACTTTTTGTTTTTTAAGCAATGCTATTTTAACGTCATATTCTTCGTTAGTTGTTTTGATTTTCTTATCAATATCCGCCGCTGCTTGTTTTCCGTCTGCAATTACAGAATCCAAAGTTTTGGGTTTTGCGGGCGCAGGCTCTGCTCGTTTGATTTTATCTGCTTCTTTAACCACGCTTACTTTTGCATCGACAGGACATTTATTGGCTTGGTAAATTGTTTTTCCGGCTTTGTTCAAACATTTATACATTTCAGCATGAGCTAAAAGACTCCAGAACCCAATGCAAGTGGCAATAACGAAAGAGATTTGTTTTGATGTTTTCATTGCTGTGTGTTGTTGAAAGATATGAAGAAAAGCAGATGCGTCGGATAATAAATTTTTAAGAGGGTATTTTAAACAAAAAACCTGACAGGCCGTTATTCCTGTCAGGTTTAATGGACAACTTCAGTTGTTTAGAAAATAAAATCCGTTGTGGCTAAGCTGCTTACGCCATTCAGTTGAATTGCAAAATCAGCCGCGCCGTTGTGATCGACATCACCTCTGATGATGGTAACGCCTGCTGCATTTGTTGCGTAATTTACTTCTGCGTTTGCACCACCGGTGAAAGCTCCTGTGCCTAAGAAAGTCACTTTCCCTGCAAAAATGCCGTGCAAGTTAATTTTATCGCCATCTTTGCTACTAAAATCAGGGATAACATCTGTGTTAGCGGCAGAATCGTTAGGTGAAACAAAAATAAACACATCCGCTCCTGCTCCGCCGCTGATTAAGTCTCTGCCAGCTCCGCCTGTGAGTTTATCATTGCCAGCACCGCCAACTAGGGTGTCATTGCCAATCCCGCCCTCTAAAATGTTTGCGGCAACGTTTCCGGTTATTTTGTTGTTTAGGTCATTACCTAAGCCATTAATAGCGATTGCACCTGTGAGCGTCAGGTTTTCAATATTAAGATCTTGTGTTGCTAAATTCCAACTGACTGAAGAATTGATAGTGTCTATTTCACTCCCAAGAATGCTGGTTTCTATAACTACATCATTAACAGAGTTAACTTCATAAGTATCATTGCCTGTGCCGCCAGTCAAACTGTCGATACCTAAGCCCCCATCTAAAATATCATTACCAGAGCCACCCGCTAATGTATCATTGCCAGAGCCACCTAATACTTTGTCATTGCCATCTTCACCGGAAAGCACGTCATTGCCATCTTCACCTGTAATCTTGTCAGATCCTGTGCCGCCATAAACAGAATCGTCTGCAAGTCCACCACTCAAAGTATCGTTGCCGATTCCGCCAAACAGAAGATCATCGCCGTCATTGCCACTGACAGTATCGTTGCCATTGCCACCATCTAAGGTGTCATTGCCTGAGCCACCGACCATTAAATCGTTACCCATGCCACCGTAAATAAAATTATCCAGATCGTTACCTGTCAAACTATCAAAATAATCGCTACCTAAGATATTGTTAATTCCGCTCAATATATCTAAACCAGATTTAGTATCTTGTGCGGTTTTTTGGCTTAAATTAACAGTTACGCCTGCCAACGCTGTTGAATAAGAAACGGTATCGTTGCCTGTGCCTGTGAATTTATCATTGCCAGCTGTGTTATAAAAAATTGCCATTTTGATTCCTCTAAATTTTTTTCATTAAAAAAAATATCAATTTATTTTCAAGAGCATTAAAAATGCCGTGAGGTCATCATACATAACCTTATAGAAAATAGTATGACAAATTTATCACTTTCAAGAAACTACCAAACATTCTGGTTAAAAGTGAGAACTGCATACTGATCCGTTATTTAAACTAAGGGATATGCACGAAACAACTTATGCAAATATTTAATGTAGGTGTCGATTTATCCGCACAGTGCGAATGAATTCGCACCTACAGTTGCCGAACTTGTTTCATGCACGTTCCTAACCTCGCGCTAAAATTTAAAAACATAGTTTCAAAAACTTTCTTGCGCCTTGAAGTGTTTTGGGCGAAATCCCAATAAAAATAAACTTACACCGTAAATTAATATTCCCCTGAATATATAAAATCCTAAATGGAGAAGTCGCTCAGTAGCCGGCCAGTGATACCACAAGGTTTTATCCACAAAATAATACAATCCGCTTGCCATCAAGCCGTTTGCAATCATTACTTTAAGCAAAAACCACTGCCAGCCTGCGACCGGTTGATAAACTTTTTCTTTTAATAATCGTAATAACAACAATGCGGCATTTAACAAAGCTCCTAACGAAGTGGCTAATGCTAAACCAGTATGTGCGAAAGGAAAAATCAAACACACGCCCAATCCAATATTGATTAACATGATGTAAATGCCCACTCGCACCGGTGTCTTCATATCTTTGCGGGAGCTAAAAGCGGGCACTAATATTTTTACCATCACAAAACCGACCAACCCCAAAGAATATGCCATTAAACTTTTGCCAGCCATTTGCACATCGTGCACGGTAAATTCATGGTATTGAAACAATGTTGACAAAATCGGTTCGGCTAAAAGAAATAACCCTAATGCAGCCGGTATCACAATTAATAGAACAAAACGTAATCCCCAGTCTAAGGTGTTTGAAAAAGCAATGCGGTCATCCCCTGCATGATTTTTCGATAAACTCGGCAAAATCACTGTTGCCAGAGCGACTCCAAAAATACCGAGTGGAAATTCGACCAATCTATCTGAATAGTACAGCCAAGACACGCTGCCGGCTGGTAAAAACGAGGCTAATAAGGTGTTTAATAACAAATTGATTTGCACAATAGATGAGGCAAAAATAGCAGGCAGCATCAGCTGAATCACTTGCTTAACACCTGCATCTTTAAAATCAACGGTTAAGCGAGGCAGCAAACCCAGTTTAATTAATGAGGGAAACTGAAATAATAATTGCAGCAATCCAGCTGCCAAAACACCCCATGCTAATGCGACGACGGGCTTTTCCATCAGCGGAGCTAGATAAATAGCTGCGGCTATGATGCAAATATTTAAGAGAACTGGCGTGACAGCAGGAATAGCAAACTTGCCGTGTGAATTTAAAATAGATCCTGCAAAGGCAACCAGTGAAATAAATAATATATAGGGAAAAGTCAGACGTAGCATTTGCACGGCTAAATCATGCTGCGTACCTTGCCAAGAAAATCCGGGCGCAAATAACAAAATCAACACCGGAGCTGCCAATACTCCTATCACAGTGATTAAAAGTAAAACGACAGCTAACGTTCCTGCGGTTTTATCAATAAACAGCTTTAAAGCCTGCTGACTGCCGCGCTCTTTGTACTCGGCTAACACGGGAATAAAAGCTTGTGAAAACGCGCCTTCTGCAAACAAGCGTCTTAAGAAATTGGGGATTTTAAAGGCGACAAAAAAAGCGTCTGTTCCCGCACTAACACCAAAAATTTGCCCTATTAGCATGTCGCGCACAAAGCCTAAGATTCGTGACAGCAGCGTCATCACACTTACAATCAGCGTTGATTTAAAAAGTTGTTTGCTCATACTCTTCCAATATAATGAGTTGATATGTTGACAATAATAGTCTTTGAAAAGATAATATACGGTTTTTATAACGCACAGCAACAATCGAGTAACTATGGCTAATACAGCACAAGCTAAAAAGAGAGCGCGTCAGGCAGAAAAAAGCCGTATTCGCAACGCAGGACAACGCAGTAATTTACGCACTTTTATAAAAAAAGTAATCGCAGCTGTTAATACAGGCGACAAGGAAAAAGCTCAAGCAGCTTTTCAAACCGCTATGCCTGTGATTGATTCTGCTGTGACTAAAGGTCTTATTCACAAAAATAAGGCAGCGCGTAATAAAAGCAGATTGAACGACAAAGTTCGTGCAATGGCTTAAAGCTAACGCAGCAAGATTTAAAAAAAGGTCGATGTATTTTTACTTCGACCTTTTTTTTCGCCTAAAATTCTCTCACATTCCTCTATTTCAGCGGCAAATGGCTACGCTTGACCTGCCTGACTAACCATTGTTTCACCACCTGATAACGCCAGAACAATTCGATACCGCAATATCCCAACACGGCGCAAATCACCCCGCACACAAAACAGCCGTATAAAAATACCCCGCCTATATCGCCCACACCATTTAACAAGCCTTCCAGCGAAAACACAAAATTCGCGCTCGGTGGTGGGTAGTCTAAAAAAACCAATCCAACTCGATAAGCAAAATAAAACAAAGGCGGCATTGTCAAAGGATTCGTCAACCAAACTAACGCGACAGAAACCGGCAAATTAGCTTGAAAATACCACGCTGCCATTCCCGCAATCGCCATTTGTCCCGGCGTGGGTATCCAAGCGCAAAACAGCCCAATTGCAAACGCCAATGACACCGAATGGCGATTAAAATGCCACAGATTAGACTGATGCAGTTTTTCACCTAAAAATTGTAAATTTTTATGCTGTTTAATCGCTTCAAGCTGGGGCAAATATTTTTGAATCAGTTTTCTGGGCATGATTTTAACTCCTTAGAATGACATAACCTGCTGTTTATTTTATAAAAAGCTGCTTATGAAGAATGTCCGCTTTTCAGCCATGCTGCAACTTTTGCTTTGACTTCTGCTTTGGTTTTTTTCAGCCATTGATAAACAGCTGTTTCTGTCACTTTTGCATGTGCCCAACGCAACCAATAAGTAATGGTGTTATACAGCCATGCAATCAGGCGAAAAGTCAGTAATTGCGGTTTGGTTAAACTGAAAAACCGCGCGATAAAAATGGTGCCTAATAATTTAGCCGCAATTTCCAATGCAATCCCTTGCAAAATTAAACCCTGTGCTAATAACCAAAAAGCAGTGAGATTAATGGGCGTAACAATAATAATCGGAATGCTGATGGCGATTAACGCTTGATAAGGTTTGGTTTGCGAGAGCCAGTTTTCAAAACGCGCCAGCCCTACATGATAGGCAATAAAATGTCCAAAAGCTGACAGCGAGTCCCACAACCATTCTTCAATAATTAAAATAACGGCGAGGATGGATAAGAGAAGTTTTTTCATAACATTCAATGTTTGTTGGCTAAGGATTAAATTTAAAACAGTGGAAAGGCAGCAACTTAAAATTTGTAACCCTTCAAGAATTGCCAGTCTTGAATACAGCGTTGAAATCACTAAAAATTTTTATCGCCTAAACCTTCCAGGTCTCTAAGACCTGGAAGGTTTTTTATACCTGAAAATTTGTATTCAATAACTTATTCAAAACCGCTACATTCACCCTATCACACGGCTCTAAAAAATATTGCGTTAAACAAGTTAGAGGCTGTTCTAATTCACCTAAATGATTTACGACAGCAAGCGCACCACTAAAATCCTGTTGTTGTGTGTAACCATTCACGGTGATTAGCGTGGGAATTTTCGCACTTAATGCCGCTTGCAAACCTTGCTGCGAATCTTCAATCGCTAAGCATTCTTGCGCTGAAAGCTGCATTTTTTCAAGGACATACTGATAAACATCCGGCGCGGGCTTTTTCTGCATGACACTTTCATCCGTTGCTATCACCTCAAACCAGCTTAACATTTCTTGCGGAAATGCAGTGGCAAATAACGCTTCAACATTTTCTGCCATCGTTGTGGTGGCAATCGCAAGTCGCAAACCCGCGCTTTTCGCTTCATTGATTAAACGAATCACACCCAGTCGCGGCGGAATTTTCCCTGTTGTTAACAACTGCGCATAGTGACGATTTTTTATCGCTTGCAATTCTTTGATAAACGTCGGCAAATCGGTTGTGGCCAGCATTTCAGGCTGATAACAAGCGATAAAATGTGCGATACGCTGTTTGCCACCTGCAACGGCGAGTAAATCGCCGTACAGATTTTCATCCCAATGCCAATGTAAACCCGCTTCGGCAAACGCCAAATTAAACGCAACTCGATGTCCAAACCGTTCTGTGTCTGCTAACGTGCCATCAACATCAAAAATCAAGGCTTTCAACATCGTTTAAAACGGTACGTCATCATCAAAATCATCATACGCCGGAGCAGACGGTGGCTGTCTGAATTGTGGCGCAGGTTGCTGATTAAATTGAGGTGGTGGCGCGGGGTTAAACGGTTGTTGCGCAGGCGGTTGATTAAATTGCGGCGCAGGTTGCTGCATAGGTGCAGGGTTATAAGGCTGTTGCATAGGTTGTGGAGCAGGCGCAGGCGCGTATTGTTGTACTGGCGGCACGGGTGCGTATTGCTGAACAGGAGGCGCGTATTGCTGCGCAGGCTGTTGATAATGCTGTGCGGGTTGTGGTTCGGCATAAGCTGATTGGCTGTTATCAGCAAAATTTGCTGTGCCGCCGCCTTTTGTATCTAGCATGTGCATTTGATCGCCGACAATTTCTGTGGTGTACTGATCTTTTCCATCTTTGTCTTGCCATTTGCGGGTTTGAATCCGTCCTTCTACATAAATTTTGCTGCCTTTTTTTAAATACTCGCCTGCAATTTCAGCAATTTTATAATTACCGATGTTAAAAAATACAATCCGATGCCATTCTGTCATCTCACGTTGCTCGCCTGATTGCTTGTCTTTCCAGCGTCTAGTGGTTGCTAATCTAACATTAGTCACTGTTTCGCCACTGGGCATATAACGCACTTCAGGGTCTGCCCCTAAATTACCTATTAACATCACTTTGTTGAGCATCGTTTTCTCCTTAAGAAAAATGACTGAGTTAGGTTGACTAACCTAACAGTTTAAAAAAATAAACCTCCAAGGTCTTAGCGACTTTGGAGGTCTGCATACAATGAATCAGTGCGTGTTTTAAAAGTGCCGATAACGCTTTAAAAATAATTTTCAGCGATTTTTATTTTTGTCGAAGCACGATTATCGCGCCTCTACACATCGAAAAAAATGCTTATTTTAGGCGTGAAAGAAAATATGACTTTTAAAACAAAACATCTAAAAAAAGATTAGGCTGCGATTATCCCTAAACACTCTGCAAAATGCAAAGCTCACGCGCGTTGGCAATTCAACCGATTTTTTGCACCACTAGCAAACGCGGCGCAGTGTCTTTATGTTCAGGACTGTAGATTACTTTAACACTAAACTGCTCAGCGGCTAGTTTTTGACACCAGTTTTCGACCTCCGTAGTTTCTGTGTCGCCGCCCGAATGTCCGGGATATGCCAAAATTGTGATAATTCCATTCTGACTCAGCAATTTCACGGCGGCATTTAACGCCAAAAGTGTGGAATCCGTCTGCGTAATAATCGTTTTATCACCACGCGGAAAATAGCCTAAATTAAACATAATGGCTGAAATTTTGCCGTGATGGAGTGGCGCAATGTAATGACGCATTTTTGCATGGCTGTTTTCGATTAAACAAACAGAAATGAGTAAATCAGCAGCCATCAGGCGATTGCGGGTTGCGTTGATAGCGGCGGCTTGAATGTCAAAACTATACACTAAACCCGATGGCGCAATTTGTTGCGCTAAAAATAAAGTATCGTGACCATTGCCAGCTGTGGCATCGACCACAATATCACCGCGTTGAATGTGCGTTTGTAAAATGCTGTGCGCTTGTTGCAATAAAGAGGGTGGGCGTGTCATCAGTTGCTTGTCATATTTTGAAAAAACTTAGCGACTATCTGCGGAAATCACTAAATAACCGGAAAAGACCACGCCAAGCAAAACAGGTATTAAAATCAACGGCGGAGATTTTGCAAAAATCAAGAAATCAATCCCAGCGGTAATTAACGGCTGCAAATAAATAAAAATCATGGATTGACTAGGCGCAAGATATTTTAAAGCTTTAAAGCTCAGCAAATACGTCAAAGCAGTAGAAATCACAATTTCAAAAATCACTTTAGCCGTGTTGATTTCAGACACCATTGCATAATCAACAATCAACATCAATTGATCTGAAACTAAAGTGCATAACGCCAAGCCACCAAAAAATAACATGCTGGCGGAAATAATCGGAGAAGGAAATCCTTTTTTAACCAACGTTTTGGTGAGCACAGTAGAGGTGCACAAGGTGACAACGCTGGCAAAAATCAGCAAATCGCCTATTTTCGCGCCACCGAGTCCTTTAGTGCTGGTGGTAACAGTCAACAGAGCTATCATGCTAAAACCTAAAAAACAGCCCAGTATTTTGCGCCACGCAAAAACTTCCACGCGAAACAACATAGAAATCAATGCTGCAACAACCGGAATGGTGTTCATAATCACCGAAGTATTTAAGGGCGACGACAGTTTTAATCCATTCAAAAACAAAATTTGATTAATAAAATAACCAAAAAAGGCGATGCTCAGCAGCATTTTTAAATTGCTGGCAGTGAAGTTGCCTTTAATATTGCGAAAATAAATCATAAATAACAGCAAGCCGCCTAAAACACCGCGCGTTCCTCCAAGTACAATCGGAGGCACTGCTAGCATCACGTCTTTGGCAACAAAAAAGTGCAGACAAAACGTAAATGACACCGTTAAGCTACATAACCCGCCTAAGATTTTTTTGTTATAGTCTGGATGAGTTAAATAATCAGAGAAAGTAGTCATTAGTCTGTTCCTTAAGTATTTTTGTACGCTGTTTTGACTGCTAACCAATCTAAAAAGGGATAGATTTATTCAACCTATCCCTCTTAAACTGAAAGCGATTATTGCGGTGTCAACGGTTGGCTGAACACAGAAACGCCGTTAATATCTTTTAAGTTGACTGTCATTACTTTGCTGATATTGTCGATATTCACTTCGCCAAAAAACTGCAATCCCGCATAAGGTGACAAATTTGCTTGACCTGCGGGAGGTTGTTTTTTAAACACTTCTTGTGCACCAAAAGTTCCGTCTATGGTGTAACCACCAAAAGAGCCAGCATTCAGAGGGCCTGCAATAAACTCCCAAAAACCATTGAAATCACTGCTTGCAGCTTTGGTTGGATCATATTGATACGCCCCTGCATAATGCACATCACCTGTTAGCCAAACGATGTTTTTAACATTTGCTGTTTTAATGCCTTTTAATAAACGGGCTAGTTCAAGCTCTCGACCTAATGCCACACCGTTATTACCATTGGCTATCGCTTCCCAAGTTGGCTGCGCTCCCACTGGGGTTGGAAAGACATCATTAATATTAACGCTAAGAGGTTGGTCTGCTGCAATCACTTTCCATGTTGCTTTTGATTTTCTTAACTCTGACAACAGCCACGCCACTTGCGTGTTGCCTAAAAATGCGGTTGCTGCACTTTCTGTTGTTTCATTATTCATTCCGTTAGCACCGCGATAACTACGCATATCAACCACAAACACATCGAGCAACGGGCCGTAAGATATTTTTCTATAAATGCGTCCGGGTGCTGTAAAGTCGTGTGGACGTTGCGCACTGTATTCATTGAAAGCCGTTGCAGCTCTTGCCGTTAATAACGGTACATCTTTTACGGTATAGCGAGCATCCGCGCTTAAGTCTTTAGAATTAGACCAGTTATTGACAACCTCATGGTCATCCCACTGCCAAATTTGTGGCACTTCTTTATTAAAAGCCTGCACATTCGCATCTAAGAAATTATATTTATAACGTCCGCGAAATTCGTCTAAGGTTTCTGCAACTTTTGATACTTCAGGAGTCACAAGATTTGTCCACACCACGCCACCTTCAGCTGCTGAAGTGGTGATTGAGGGTGGAATAACGCTATCTGCATAAATAGTATCGCCGCTGTGAATAAAAAACTGCGGTTTTGCCTGACGAATGGCTTCATAAATTTTCATGCCACCAAAAGCGGTATTGATGCCATAACCTTGACCTGCGGTATCCGCTCCCCATGCAAAACGAATGTTTTCAGTATTTGCAATTGTATGAAAATGCCCTACCACAGCCGCACTTCTAGTCCGAGCATTGGTTAAATCTTCAAACCAGACTTTCACATACACATTTGCACCTAAAGGAAGAGCTCTTAGTTCTTGCTTAGCTGTGTAGTCTGTATTCTCTAGTGCATAAGGGCCGCGAATAATTCTAGCCCCCGTAAATTTGCTGTTAGTCGCGTACTGAATCATCATGCGACCAGAGTGGTCGGAACGCGCCCACACCATCACACTCCCTTTTTCAAGATCACCAAACTGCATTCCCGTAACAGCAGCGGATGCTGGCGCACTCACAAGCATCGCGCTTGCAAATGTCATAGGTAATAATGTAAATAAAGCATTGCGGAGTTTTTTATTTTTCATCATATTCTGCTCACTATTTTTATTAATGCCTGAAAGATTAACTTTTTTGAATGCCTCAGTTATCAGATTAATATCTGAAAAAACTTAAAGCAGCTACTATTGTTGTTATTTTGTACTACGCAGTTATTACAAATGATAAAAAAACAAGAAATAAGCTAAAACAAACTATTAATATTCTTGCAACAGCATTCCTGTTACTTTAACTATTTAACATTATCACATAAAAAACATGATAAAAAATATAGCGCGTTTTGTTAAAGAAGAGATTTGGTTACTTTCTGAACAAAACTTAAGTTTACGACAAGCGTGGGCTGTGAAGTGCTTGAAAATATTATTATTATCAGCGCAAGGATTTAAGAAAAACTCCTGCGAATTACAAGCCTCCGCACTCACTTTATACACACTGTTATCCATTGTGCCAGTCATTGCCATGCTCTTTGGCATTGCCAAAGGCTTTGGGCTGGAAAAAACCTTGCAACAACAATTGCTGCTGCAAGTTCCAAAACACGACTCCCTATTAATTCGCTTAATTGAATTTGCAGAAAACATGTTGGCGAATACGCAAGGCGGCGTGGTTGCTGGCATGGGCGTAGTGCTGCTGTTTTGGACAGTGATAAAAGTCATCAGTACGGTGGAAGAAGCATTTAATCAAATTTGGCAGATTAAACAAGGTCGCACACTAGCAAGAAAGCTCAGTGATTATTTATCCTTAATGCTATTAGCTCCGATTTTATTGGTGATAGCTTCCAGTATGACGGTGTTTGTGCATACGCAAATTAATTGGCTCGTGAAAACACTTTCAATTCCTGATTCGGGCAGCAGCGTTTTACTCACGCTGTTAAATTACTTGCCAATCTTGATTATGGCGGGCTTATTTAGTTTTGTGTTTGCCTTTATCCCCAATCAAAAAATCCAGCTAAAAGCTGCTATTATTGCTGGAACTATCACGGGAATTATTTATCAAGTCGTGCAAGCCGCTTACTTAGGATTGCAAGTCGGCGTATCCGGTTATAACGCGATTTATGGTAGCTTTGCCGCCTTGCCGCTGTTTTTAATTTGGTTGCAACTCGGTTGGTTAATTGTGCTATTAGGTTGTGAAATCGCCTTTTTTATTCAGCATTATGAAACCTACCGCCACAACGAACAGTTTTCTGAGCTCAGTTTTTCACTCAAAAAAGTGCTGGCTTTAAAAATCACCCATCTTTTAGTGCAACAGTTTGCTAAAGCCGAAAAAGCCTTAAGTCTTGCTGAAATAGCCGAGCAGTTAAACTTGCCGATAGCGGTTGTGCACAGCATTTTAGTGAGTTTGATAAACAGCCGCCTGATTGCAGAAATAAAATCAAGTGTGGATGAGGAGGCACGCTTTCAACCTGCGCAAGATAGTGATTTGATCACCGTTTATGCCGTGATTGCAGGATTGGAAAATCAAGGCGTGCAGTCGATGCCAGATATGCAAGCCTTTGAAATATTTGTACAAATCAGTGAATCTTTAAACCTTAAAATACAAACAGCCGCAGAAAATTACTTACTCAAACAACTAACGGGAGCTAAGAGTGGATTATAAATATATCGGGCTAGTGATTTTAGCTCTTTGGCTGACGCTACAAGGTTTGGAAGGATTGTTTGAGTTTTATTTTCCGCACGAAGATAAAATTTTACCGACCATTAATTTAATTGCCGGAGTATTTTTGCTTTCTTACGCTATCAAACTCAAACACGGCAATTTAGGGCTGTTTTTTTTGGGGTGTTGGTGTGTTTTGCACAACGGTTTATTTTTGTTCCATTACAGCTTTAGCTACAGCAACAGCATTGTGAATATTTTGGGGATTGTTGCGGGCGTGATGCTTGTCATAAAAATGTAAATCGCGGCGTGGGATTTTTAAACCTTGTTTAATTTGAAAAATGTAGAGATGCAAACAATGTGTCTTGAAACTTTAGTTTGCGGTATAAAAAACTTTCAGGTCTTTGAGACCTGAAAGGTTTAGGCGATAAACATTTGCTCCGTAGTTTATGTTTTATCGCCTGAAATTTTTAAGACGACTGGTCGTTTTGAAAAATTTCGTTGAAAAATGTCATAAAAAACTGCTGTAGAGACGTTGCATTGCAACGTCTCTACAATAGGTTTACTTGCTATATTCCGCCTGTTTCATGGCAACAATATTTTCCTCCGCGCGAATAATATCCACTACGTTATAAACATTGTAAGCATCACCCCAAAACCAATGCGGTGTTGCGCCGATTTGCTTACCAATTGCCGTAATAACGTTATACATTTTCGCATTCGCAGGTAAGCCATAACTTGCCGCTAACAACTCAAAACGCGAGCCATTGCGGTAATATTCAAACAAATATTGTTTGGCAATTTCCAATTCTTGATAACGCTTGGTTAAAGTAGTCACGCCAATTGTAGTTAAGGCATTTTTAAATGCGTCAATGCTGGTTATTACCGATTGTTCAATAGCAGGCAGCGGATTACTCGTTGCAGCAGATTCCAACCAAGCACCTAATAATCCTCCCCATAAATCAGCTAATTGGCTGTTAGTGTTTTTTGCTTCAAGTTGTGCCGCTTGACTTGCTCCGACAGCCGCTAAATCCGCTACATTTTTGCCTGCTAAATTAGGTAATTCAGTAATCGAATTCATCGCCGAATACATATCTAAGCCAATGCTTAAAGCACTGTTGGCATCGAGCGTGCGGTTAATAAAAGCCTCAATGATTTTTTGATTTTTAGTGAAATAGCCGTTATAGCGTTCTTTATAAAAAATCGCCAAATTCCATTGTTCCATGCAGGTCGCATCGTTGATTTTCATCAAGCCTTTATCGGGCGGCGCAGTGCAAACATTGGCAGGTTGCGTCACTGTATACGTCACGGTATTGCTGATTTTTTGGCTGGCATTATCCACAGCCCACCAACTGTAATCGCCCGCTGGTTTATCCATCGGCGTGGTATACGATTTTTCCAAATGTCCCAAACCGTCTAATGCCACGACGACAGACGGATATTCGCTGCCATCCGGTTTTTTAAAATGCAGGGTGGCTTTGCCGTTGCGGGTAAAGCCCGTGCCCCATTCATTGCACAAAGGTTGAGCCGGGCAAGCCGACCATCGGAGCTTGAGCAATGGTAGGTGTGACTGTGCCGTTTTGCACCAGCCAGCGGTCGCCGAGATTGTACGCGCCGCTGCTGGGAACAGAGACCGTGACTGAAAAAGGTTGATAGCCGATTTTGGAAAAGGTGACGATTTGTTGCCCTACGGCGATTTTGTTTAAGGCAAAACTGCCGTCTTTGGCGGTGAGGATGGATTTGAGACCGATGCTGACTTTGGCATTGGCTAACGCCGCGCCGTTGTTGGTGTTGCTGTGCAGTGTGCCGTAGAGTTTGGCAATGTTTTTCAGCGGGATGATTTTATAGCTGATGGTTTGGCTTTTTGTGCCTGTGCTGTTGTCCACCAGCCACCAGCGATAAGTGCCAGTGGGTTTGTTGGTGGGGATGGGGTAGTTGATGGAAAAATGCCCGTTTGCGTCCAGGGTTTGTGGTTGGGTGGGGTATTCTGTGCCGTCTGGTTTTTGGATGTGCAGGGTGGCGGTGCTGTTGGGGGTGAAGCCGTTGCCCCATTGTACGAAAATATCGCCTGTTGAACCGGAGAGGGGGCTTTGGGCGATGGAAAAGGGTGAGGAAGCAGAGGGTTGTCCGTTGCGTACAAGTCGAACAGCCAAGTTGGAATTCTTATAGCTGTTTGCACTGTGTCCATGATTTATGTCTAAACGCCACGCAGAATCGCTTCCGCTCGAACTTGGAGATGATGACCAAATCCAAGGGTTAGGTGTATTGAGAATAGGAAATAGCACCAAATTAATAGCTGGGTTATAAGAGCCATATTCTCCGATACTTAACAATTCATTTTCATTTGGAATACGCCAATCGTTGTAACCTGCAAACGTACTGGTTAAATTAAGGGCATGATTGTAACTGTAAGTGTTGGCAGCACCTGAACAAGCCCCCCCTGCCCAAGTTTGCCCAATGACACAGCGTTGCCAGATTAAACCTGTGCGTTTATGTGTCACTGTACCGTTTTTGTTATCAATAAAATCTCTAGTAGGAGTTGTCAATGGCAAAGAACCAAACGATTGTCCACTGCGTACAAGTCGAACAAGGCTGAGAGAATTCATAAGACTAGGACTGCCTTCACCAAACCTGAAATCCTGAATCCAACCGCTGTAAATATTGCTAGCATCGGGTGAAGATGAGAAAAAATGTTCACTAGGCGTATTGGGAAAAATGATGGTGTTAATTGCTGGATTGTAATTTTCTCGTTCAACAATCGTGTGCAATTCCGCAATATTCGGCAATCGCCAATCACTTTTTCCTGCAAAATTACTTTTCAACGCCATTGCCGCATCCCAAGTGTAGGCTGCCGCCGTGCCTGTGCAGTTTGCTGTGGCTTTATCCCACGTTTGCCCCATCGAACAACGCATCCACACCAAGCCGGTGGTTTTGTGCGTTACCGTGCCATCGCCGTTGTCAATAAAATCGCTGGTGGGTGTGGTGGGTGTGGCAAAGGCGGCTGTGCAAAAAACGAACAACATCAGTAGCAACATCAATACGGATTTTAAAAATCTATTCATTTTCATTTCTCCGCATCATTTAAAATTGAATTGTCTAGCTTCTCAATTTCAGAAAGAGATAATCCAGTTAATTCAGCAATTGATTCAAAATCCAAACCTTTTACTAACATATTTTTAGCAACTTTTTGTACGCCTTTTTGCACACCTTTTTGCACACCTTTTTGTTCACCTTCCTCTATTTCCTCCTGACGATGGGTTTCTTCAAACATTTCGTAACGCTCTTCAGGGCTAATACTATCTTCTTCAATCAAATCGAATATCGCCTTAATGATTTTATTTTCATAATGCGTGTCATCCACTTCACCATCCAAAGTATCATTAATGGCATCCAACCACTCCCTATATTCCAGCGGTGTATTTTCATTCACAAAGGCGGGACACAAATAAATCACCTTGTGTGGAATTTTACCAATGCCCTTGCCTTGTAAATCTTTGGGATCAAAATCAATCGTTAAAACATCTTTTTCTTCTTTACTTTCGGAGGTTAAAACTACAATTGTAAAAACTTTGGTTTGCGGACGATAATCCTTTGAATTTTTAACCTGTTCTACTATCGCCATACAATGGTAATGCAAAAAACGCGCGTAAAAATCTTTATGTTGCGCATGTTGAATATCCACAATCACCCGATTCTTAACATCTTCTGCAAACAAATCAAAACGCGATTTCACTCGCCCGATTTCTTGGTTAAAGGTTTTTTCTGTTTCCACTTCTGTGATTTCTAATTCAATTCCCAAAACCGCTTTCACAAAAGCCGTAAATATTTCAGGTTTGGAAAATGCCTTTTTAAAAATAACGTCATACTGGAGTGATACCACTTGTTTCATAATAAAACTCCTATTTTGTTATGAGTCACCGCGCCATCGCCGTTGTTAATAAAATCGCGTGTGGCAAAGGCAGGTTGAAAACAACACAGCACCAACAACATCAACGCTGTAGAGACGCAAAATATTGCGTCTCTACGGAAATTTAAAAACTGTTTCATTTTCAATTCTCCTCTTTCAACAAATTAATTTGCTCAACTGATAATTGTGTATATCTGGCAATTTTCTCAATTGGCTCATTATCTAATAGCATCTCCTTTGCAATTTTCATTGCCTTTATTAATTCGCCCTTTAATGCAGCATCTTTACGTTCCGTTTCAACAAACAACCGATCTTCATATTCATCAATCATATTAGCGCGGTCTCTCGGAGTAAGACTACTTTCCTCAATCGTCTCAAATACTTTTTGAATCATTGCATTATGATAATGACTTTCATCAACTGTGGTATCCAATGTATCGGCAATCGCCTCCATCCATTCCCGATAAGCAATGGGCGTATTTTCATTGACGCATTTTGGACACAAATAAATCACCTTATGCGGAATTTCACCAATCCCCTTACCCTTTAAATCTTTTGGATCAAAATCAATCGTTAAAACATCTTTTTCGTATTTATCCATCGAAGTTAAAACCACAATGGTATAAACAGCCAAGGGTGGACGATAACTTTGTTCACCGCGTGGCATTTGTTCTAAAATCGCCGCACAGTGATAATGCAAAAAACGGTCGTAATGACTCTCCTTTTTTCGATGTTGAATATCCACAATCACACGGTTTTTTTCATCCTGTGCAAATAAATCAAAGCGGGAATCTACATTGCCAATAGCTGGCTTAAACGATTTTTCTGTTTCGACTTTATCTATTTCTAAATTAATTCCCAAAACTGCTTTTGCAAAAGCGGTGAATATATCCGGTTGTGAAAAAGCTTTTTTAAAAATAACCCCATATTGCAATGATGCGACTTGTTTCATAATCTTTCCTCATATAAATTCGTAAACGCCTGTGAATGAAAACACAGCAGTATTAGCAGCAACAAAGACCTTCCATGTTTTAAAAACATGGAAGGTCTGGGGATTAAATTTAATCTGTTATTCATTATCAATCTCCTCAAAATGTCTGAATCAAGATTTACAGGATTTTAGGATTTTCAAGATAATCCTGAAAATCTTGTTAATTCTGAAAATCCTGATTCAGATTATTTTACAATTTTTCAATTTCCGTCTCGCTTAAGTCTGTTAATTCAGAAATAGTTTTTAAATCAAACCCCTTAGCCAACATTCCTTTAGCAATTTTTATTGCTTTGGCTAATTCACCTTTTTCAATCCCTATTTTTTCGCCATCTCCAAAAGCGGTATCGTTCACATTTTGAACTTACGAATATTCCACCAAACTTTTTATTTTTCTACAGCTCTTCAATTTCCGCCTTACTTAAACCAGTTGTTTCGATAATAAAATCAATTGCCAAATTTTTTTCTTTCAAAGACTTAGCAACTTTTTTTATACCTTTGTATTCCCCTTCAATAAGTCCCTCAATTTTCCCATCACTAAATGCAGTATCGTTCACATTTTGAACTTCCGAATATTCCACCAAACTTTTTAAATACGCATCATATTGTCTGGAAGTTAAATGCGAAAGCTCCGCTATTTCAAACCCTTTCTGAAAAATCGGCTCATTTAAAATAGCTGGAATATGGTCAAAATTTTCTAAATTCTTCAAAAAATAAACCCATTTATCAAAATGCGTTTCTAATTCATGCGCTTGTTTGGTAAACAAGGGCATTTGCAAAAACTTAAAATGCAATTTGTCATAAAAAATCTCCCCATCTTGATCTTTTAAACAAACCGCGCGTAAAAACTTTTGCATTTCCTCTTTTTCATCGTATTGAAAATTTAAAATCGCAATAAAATAAACGGGCATGAGTTCAAAACTCCACACGCCTTTTTTCGCTTGTTCTTTAATCGGAAAAGCTGAATAAAATAACGCACGGTCTTTAAAGAAATTGACCTTAGCTTTTTGCATTTCCACAATAAACTGCTCGCCTTTTGCGGTTTTGCAATAAATATCATGAATCGCTTTGCGTTCTTTTGGTGTGCTGGCTATTTTTTCAGGGTTTTTAAACGATAATTCGGCGATTTGATGATGCGGCGGTAATAACTGATTTAAAAAATCCTGTAATAAATCTTTACTGGCTTCTTCGCCAAATAGTTTTTTAAATCCAAAATCGGTGTAAGGATTAAAATATTTTGATGTCATTCTTTTTCTCTCATATTAAATAGACAAGGCCGCAAACGCAGGGGCGTTAAAGCAATATAATATCAGCAAAATCAAGGATGTAGAGGCGCAATATTTTGCGTCTCTACGGAATTTCTTATACAACCATACAAAAACAAGCGCGTTGCTTGCTCTGCCCATTCTTTAATTTCATCTTCATTCGGCGCGGCGGCTAAACCTAATTGCAATTGCTGCAATCGCTCACCTCGTAACGCACTAATAAATTGTTCTGCCAAAAAACGTGGATTTATCTGCAAAAAAAATCCCGCCTGTTGCTGCACGACAAAAAACTGCGTTAAATGCTCCAAAGTCCGCAGCGCACCTTGTTGATAAAACTCTGTCGCTAAATCTGGAAAACGCGGTGATTCTGCAATCAAAATCGCGCGAATTCTGACGGCATCGGGGCGCGTCACGCGATAAAGAAATTTTTCTGCAAACGCTAACAAGGTTTTTTCCGCAGTTGCTTCCACTGGCAAACCGGTGACAAATTGATCGCTAAAACGCCGAATTAACGCCCCAAATAATCCTGCCTTGCCGCCAAATTGCGTATAAATGGTTCGCATGGAAACCTGCGCATGACGCGCGATTGTTTCCATACTCAAATTGCCGTAACCATGTTCCAAAAACAAAATTAACGCCGCATCCAGCAAGCGGTCTCGACTTAACGATTCATTGCCTTTTGCAGGTCGTCCGCATTTAACCATCAGTATTTACTCAAAAAAATCAATTGACCTAAACAACAATGATAACCTAGACTAAATGATAATACCTATTATCATTTATTGTCGCCTAACCGCTTGAGGCAGTTAAAAAATGCACAAAACCTCGTCTTTTTCCATGCCGATTGATCGCCGCATCTTTGTTTTTCGTTCCCTACACACTTTATTAATCACTGCGTTATTTTTATCGCTCACGGCTTGTCAGAAATCAGAAAAATCTGCCGCAGAAGCAGGAAAAACACCGTCGCCGCCGGCAAAAGTGAAAATTGCTCAGCCGTTAACTCAGCAAGTGACCGAATGGGATGAATACACGGGGCGAATTGAAGCGGTGAATGCAGTCGATGTGCGGGCTAGAGTCGGTGGTTATTTAGAAAAAGTGAATTTCACAGCAGGCGCAAATGTTAAAAAAGGCGATTTGTTATTTGTGATTGATAACCGCCCGTTTAAAGCGGCGTTGAGTTTTGCGGTTGCGGAATTGGAAAAAGCCAAAACTCAACAGGAATTGGCGAAAAATGATTTAGCGCGGGCGGATAACTTATTCAAAGCGAAAGCAATTTCTGCGGAAGAATATGATGCACGCAAAAAAGGCGTTAAAGAAGCAGCGGCGGCTATTGAATCAGCAGCCGCACGAGTGACCACAGCAGAGTTGAATTTAGAGTTCACCCAAGTTCGCGCTCCGATTAATGGGCGCATTAGCCGCGAATTGTTGACCGCAGGCAATGTGGTCAGTGGCAATGAAATGGATGCAACGGTGTTGGCAAAAATTGTGTCAACCAATCCGGTTTATGTTTATATGGATGTGGATGAGCGAGCGATTTTGAATTATCGGCGTGAGGCAAAAAAACAAGGACGGGATTTAAACGGCACAACGCTGGAATTGGCTTTAGCGGATGAACAAGATTTTCCTCATAGTGGAAAAATTGATTATGTCGCACCGCAGGAAAATCCAACGACAGGCACAGTGAGTGTGCGCGGTGTGTTTGATAATGCGGATGAATTGCTGAGTCCGGGATTTTTTGCGCGGTTGCGAATTCGCGGCGGCGCGGCTTATTCGGCGTTATTGCTACCGGATCGCGCGATTGGTACGGATCAAGCGGATCGTTTTGTCTGGGTGATGAACAAAGAGCAAAAAGTTACGCAACATAAAATTACGCAAGGGAAAAAAGTCGGTGAGTTGCGGATTATTCAGCAAGGTTTGCAAGCAGGCGAATGGGTGGTGATTGAAGGTTTGCAAAAATTGAAACCCGATAGCAAAGTTGTGCCGGAAAAAATCACGTTCCCCGCACCGACAACGGAGCAATAGCCATGAATCGAATGGTGAATTTTTTTATCGACCGCCCGATTTTTGCCTCCGTGTTGTCGATTTTGATTGTGTTGGTAGGCAGCTTGTCCTTATGGAAATTGCCGATTGCGCAATATCCTGAAATCGCTCCGCCGACGATTGTTGTTAGCACGGTTTATCCTGGTGCGAATTCGCAAGTGGTCGCTGATACGGTGGCAATGCCGATGGAGCAGGAAGTCAACGGCGTGGAAAACATGCTGTATATGTCATCGCAATCTACCAATAGCGGCAATATGGCATTAACGATTACCTTTAAGCCCGGCACGGATTTGGACAAAGCACAGGTGTTAGTTCAAAACCGCGTGGCATTGGCAGAGCCAAAATTGCCGGAAGAAGTGCGGCGCATTGGCATTAGCGTGAAAAAACGCAGCCCTGATTTAAGTTTAATGATTGGGTTGATTTCACCGAATAAGCGATATGACAGCGTTTATTTAAGCAATTACGCTTTGTTGCAAATCAAAGATACTTTGTCGCGCTTGCCCGGCGTGGGCGAAATTGTGCTGCTCGGCGGCAAAGATTACAGTATGCGTTTATGGCTGAATCCTGAAAAAATCGCGGCACAAAACCTCACCGCCAGCGAAGTGGTGAAAGCGATTCGCGAGCAAAATGTGCAGGTTGCAGCGGGTGTAATTGGACAGCCGCCCACCGCAAAGAAAACCGATTTTCAATATACCGTCACCACGCAAGGACGGCTGTTAGAGCCAGAACAGTTTGCCAATATTGTGATTAAACAAAGTGAAAATGGCGAAGTGGTTTATTTAAAAGACGTGGCGCGGGTTGAATTGGGCGCGAAAGATTACAGCTCACATTTTATGCTCAATGGCGAAGATGCTGTTGGGATGGCGGTCTTTCAAATGCCCGGTTCAAATGCTCTGGAAACCAAAAAAGGTGTGGTTGAAGCCATGGAAAAGCTGAAAACGCATTTTCCGCAAGGGCTTGAATATAAACTGGTTTATGACACGGTGGTATTTATTCAGCAATCTATTGATGCAGTGGTGAAAACCCTGTTTGAAGCGATTTTGCTGGTTGTGATTGTGGTGGTGGTATTTTTGCAAAACTGGCGCGCCACGATAATTCCGCTGCTAAGTGTGCCGGTGTCGTTAATTGGCACGTTTGCGGTGATGGCAGCATTGGGATTGTCGCTGAATACCTTGTCATTATTCGGCTTGGTGTTGGCGATTGGGATTGTGGTAGATGATGCGATTGTGGTGGTGGAAAATGTGGAACGCCATCTCAGCCTAGGTTTAACGGCGCGAGCCGCAACCCGCAAAGCCATGCAGGAAGTGGTGGGGCCGATTATTGCAACATCGTTGGTATTAGCCGCCGTGTTTGTGCCAACTGCTTTTATTGTTGGTGTATCTGGCGCGTTTTATAAACAATTCGCCTTGACGATTGCCGTATCTACTTTGATTTCCGCTTTCAACTCTTTAACTTTAAGCCCCGCGCTGTGTGCGTTGTTGCTAGACAGAGCACATCATAATCAAGATGCTTTTACCCGCTTTTTGGACTGGTTATTGGGACGATTTTTTCGCGGTTTCAATCGTTTTTTTGCGTGGTTTAGTCACGGTTATGCGCGTTTAGTGGGGCGTTTAATTCGGATGACGGTGTTAGTTTTGCTGTTTTATGCCGGATTGAACGGGCTGAATTGGTTGGCGTTTGAAAAAGTGCCGACTGGATTTATTCCACAGCAAGACCAAGGCTATATGGTGACATACGCACAATTACCTGATGCCGCTTCCGTGAGTCGTACTGAAGAGTTGGTTAAAGAAATCAATAAAATTGCCAAAAACACGCCCGGCGTGGGAAATGTGATTTCTTATGTGGGTTGGTCGGTGCTGACGGGTTCTTTTCAATCAAATCTTGCTACCGTTTTTATTCGCTTAAAAAGTTTTGAACTACGCAAAGGACATCCAGAAATGTCGTCTGAGGCATTGGTGAAACAATTCGGCAAACAATTTGCGCAAATTCCCAATGCCCAGATTAAAGTTTTTCCACCGCCGCCGGTGCGTGGAATGAGTTCAGTTGGCGGTTTTAAACTGCAAATTCAAGATCGTTCAAATGCAGGACTGGCGCAGTTGCAAAAAGTGAATACGGAATTTATCGAAAAAGGCAATCAACAACCGGGCTTGGTGGGGCTGTTTAGCACGTTTCGCGCTGACGCGCCGCAGCTATTTGTGAATGTGGATAGGATTCGTAGTAAAGCGATGGGCGTACCGCTGAATGAAATTTTTGATACTTTGCAGATTTATTTAGGTTCATTGTATGTGAATGATTTTAATAATTTTGGTCGCACTTTTCAGGTGATTGCTCAAGCGGATGCGCAGTTTCGGATGCAGCCGGACGATATTGTTAAACTGAAAACCCGCACCGCAGACGGGCATATTGTGCCTTTAGGTTCGTTGGTGACTGTGCAAAACACCACAGGTTCGGACAAAATCACCCGCTACAATATGTATCCTGCCGCAGAAATCAACGGTAGCACCTTGCCAGGCGTCAGTTCTGGGCAGGCGATTAAACTGATGACCGATTTGCTGGAGCGCGAATTGCCGGCTGGCTTTGGTTTTGAATGGACGGAAGTGAGCTTGCAGCAAGTGTTAGCGGGAAATGTAGGCTTGCTGGTGTTTCCTTTAAGTGTGATTTTTGTGTTTTTGGTGTTGGCAGCACAATACGAAAGCTGGTCGTTGCCGTTTACGGTGATTTTGATTGTGCCAATGTGTATTTTGTCGTCAATGGCAGGCGTGTGGCTGTGCGGAATGGATAATAATATTTTCACGCAAGTGGGTTTTATCGTGTTGGTCGGTTTGGCGAGTAAAAATGCAATTTTAATTGTAGAGTTTGCCAAACGTCGGCAAGGACACGGTTTAGATCGTTTTGAAGCAGTGATAGATGCAGCAAAAATTAGATTGCGTCCGATTTTAATGACTTCGTTTGCGTTTATTTTGGGCGTGTTTCCGTTGGTGATTTCCACAGGTGCGGGTTCAGAATCGCGGCGGATTTTGGGCACGGCGGTTTTTAGCGGCATGATTGGCGTGACGTTTTTTGGCTTGTTATTAACGCCAGTGTTTTATGTGGCGATACAGGGTTTAACGCAGCGGTTATTTCCTGCGAAACCGAGTCAAGAAATCGTTGTGGAGAAAAAATTATGAGAGAAAAACTGACTGGGTTTATGACTGGCAGTCCTCAAAGGACTGCCAGTCATGTTGCCATGCTCATAGCAACTAGCCTTTTAACCGCCTGTGTTGTAGGTTCTGATTATCAACCGCCAACCGTTGCCACACCTGAAACGTTTGCCGGAAGTTCACAGCCTGAATTTTCCAGCAAATCAGTCGAAGTGGTGTGGTGGCAATTGTTTAAAGACGCGCAACTCACCGCACTGGTCAATGAAACCTTGCAGCATAATCACGATTTAGCCGCCGCCAATGCCAATTTACGCGAAGCCCGCGCTTTATATTTGCAAGCCAGTTTAAATTTATCACCCTCCGTCACCAGCCGCGCCAGTTACACAGACCAAATGCGCAGCACCGGAGCGTTAAACAACCGGACTTTCGCCCCGCGTGATTTAAAACTTTACAACACCGGTTTTGATGCAGCTTGGGAATTGGATTTATTTGGGCGAGTACAACGCACAATGGAAGCTAGTAATGATGAGCTGGAAATGCAGGAAGCCAATCTGAAAGATGTCACGGTTAGTTTAATTGCCGAAGTTGCTCGCAATTATTTTGAATTACGCGGCTTGCAAAATCAGTTAGCGATTTTGAAACAAAATGTGGAAAATCAGCAGCAAACTTTAAAAATCATCCAAGCGCGAGTTGATAACGGACGCGGCACGGAACTGGACACTTCCAGAGCCTCAGCGCAACTGGATTCCACACTGGCAACCCTGCCAGCGGTAGAAGCAGCGACCAGCTATACGATTCATCGTTTGAGTGTCTTAACCGGACAATTGCCGAATGCGTTAACCACAAAATTATCGCAAACCGCGCCACTTCCCAAGTTGCCAGAAATTGTCGCGATTGGAAATCCAGCTGATTTATTACGTCGTCGCCCCGATGTGCGTATGGTAGAACGACGTTTAGCCGCTTCAACCGCGCGGATTGGCGTTATTACTGCGGATTTATTCCCGAAAGTCAGTTTTGGCGGTTCTATTTCGTTGGAAGCCAGCAGCTTATCAGGATTCGCAGGCTCAGGCGCAATGGCTTATTCTTTGGGGCCGCGTATTAGTTGGGCGGCGTTTAATTTAAATCGAGTTTTTGCACAAATCAAAGCAGCGGATGCTCATGTGGAAGCGGATTTAGCCAGTTATCAGCAAATAGTGTTGAATGTGTTGGAAGAAACTGAAAACGCGCTGGTGAGTTATAACAAAATTCGAGTTAAGCAAGGCTTGTTGGCTTCGGCGGTTAAATCAAGTGTGAAAGCGCGTGATTTGGCACAACTGCGTTTTAATGCGGGCGTGACCGATTTTTTGACCGTGTTGGATAGTGAATCGCGTTTATTGCAACAGCAAAACCAGTTTGCACAAGCCCAAACTGAGACCGCAACTGCGTTAATTAGTGTTTATAAAGCGTTGGGCGGTGGTTGGGAAGCGCAACATCCATAACGCAACATTAAGAACTGATGTTACGCATGAAAATCACTTTTCCACGAAAAACACAAAAAGCACGAACAGGTGAGGCAGTATTTCACTTTATTAGAAAACCCCAAGATTTGAATCACCTATTTTTCGTGTGTTTCGTGCTTTTCGTGGACAATTAAAGTATCAGTGACTTAAGTGTTGTGGAGACAATCTTCTGAAATTTATAAGACGACCAGTCGTCTTGAAAATTTTTCCTCATAATTTATGCGCAGCAATTTGGGAGGATAAGCACGAGAGGTTTTCGATTAATGTCGCAAAGCCTCCTAAAAAAACACTGTGTCGCTGATTTTTTTATCGCATAGATAAATTTGCACAAACTATTAATGCTATCTTTTTGAAAAATAAACAACTTTGCAGACTTAATTTCTGGTTTAAAACTTGCTGCTATTTTTGATAACCGCAATAGATTGTTTAAAAAACGTAAAGAACAGGTGATTTTATGAGCAAAATTGGCATTTTTTTCGGTACAGATACCGGCAGCACGCGATTGGTCGCAAAAAAAATTTATAGCATTTTGGGCGCGGACATCGCAGATAAACCGAAAAACATCAATCGCACCCGTGTTGAAGAATTATTGCAATACGACGCATTGATTTTAGGAACGCCAAGCTATGGCGTTGGCGACTTGCCGGGCTTGGCGGTGGGTTGTCAGGAGGCGAACTGGGCAGAATTTGTGCCGTATTTGGATGATGTTGATTTTTCAGGTAAACGGATTGCTTTGTTTGGATTAGGACATCAAGAGCGTTATGCGTCACGCTTTGCTAGTTCCTTGATTCAGTTGTATCGGGCTTTTTATGGCTGTGGTGCTCAGATGGTGGGGCGATGGAGTACCGAAGGTTATCAGTTTGAGCATTCTGATTCGATTATTGACAATCAGTTTGTAGGATTGGTGTTAGATCAACGTGGGCAGGCGTTTTTAACTGATGAACGCTTGAATGTCTGGTTGGCGCAAATTAAGCCGTTGCTTTTGCCTGAATTAGTGCAAGACTAAATTGAGTTGCGATTAAATTAAAATTAATGCAGCTACCTAAACCTTCCATGTTTTTTTAGAGATCTGGAAGGTCTGGGCGATAAGTAATTAAACAAAAATTTTGGAATGCAAGCTTTGCTTGCAATGTCAGGCAAAGCCTGACTTCCGGTATTTGATAATGCTTTGAAAGTTATTCTCACTCACTTAAAATTTTTGCGTCTTTACAAATCTTAAATTCTTAAAAAATTAACGCGCATTAACAATTTGTAAACACAAACACCAAATAATAAAGAAACAAAAGTAACAGCAATAATATTTTGCTGGGTTGCCAATGGCGACATCCGTACCAACAAATGCACTGGAATCATATGGGTTAAATAAATATAAAAACTAGCAGCACTGATATTTAACACAATGGTATGAAAAAACTTCGGCGTTTTAATTCTAGGCATCCACAAAATACTAAAACTGCCGAAAATCAACCAAAGACTATAGCTGAACTCCTCGGTTGTTAAAAATCGAAACGTCACCAAAATTAGTAATGTAATCAGTAGTTTTTGCAAATTCGATTTAGCAAAATACAAACACCATCCCACTAAAAAAATATACATTAATTTATCTGGCGTGTGCTTTAAATAATTCACTTCATTTAATACGCCAGAGCCATTGCTAATCACTAAAGCAATTGAAAAAAGCAATATGCCAAATAAATAAGGATGCAAACTAATGATTTTTCGGTAAGCGGGAATAATAAATAACGAGGTGAAAATCAACAGAATTTGCCATGTGGTTTCAATAAACCAATAAGGCTGTAAAAACGAGGTTAAGTGTGATTGATAATTACTGAGAAAAATAAATGCCCAGCCATTAATTTCTTTGCCAACTAAATAATGCCAAGATTGATAGATTGATAAAATCAAATAATAAGGCAATAAAACTTTACGCATAAACGGCATTAAAACTGAACCAACCATGCCATTAAATAATTTTGTCGATTGAAAGCGGGCAATATTAAAAGCAACCAGTAATAGCAATAAATTTGCGCCACCGGACAGATGTAAAGGGATTTTGTGTTCGGCAATAACGTGAGTCAGCACCACGCCAATAATAGCCAGAGCTCGCCACAAGATTTCCACATCCAGTTCCACAAAAACAGATTTCTTTTTCGGCAAAGTTTTTTCTAAATTATCCAGTGAAATGTGTTCCCAATTCATTGGCACATAGCCTAATATTTTTTCAATCGCAATCGAAACTCGCACATAAGTTAAGGAATCGCCGCCTAAACTGACGAAAGTAGCATCACCTGCGGGCAGATTTCTTAAGCCCATTGCGGATTGAAAAATAGCAGGAAACGATTCATCTTCGGTTTTGCCTTCATGCTGTTGATTGGCTAAGGCAACAATTGCCATGTAATCCACTTTTCCTGATGATAAGACGGGTAATTTATCTAGCTTTAGCAAAATAAAGGCTGTCGAGGGGATTTTTAAACGCAGAGCTAACGTTTTAAACAAGGTGTTATTAATTTCGCTTTCTAAAACGGCGATGATAATGCTCTCATCATTGCTGACTACCACGCTTTTAATTTGCTTTTCTAATAGAAAATCTTCAATCGCATCTAAGTCAATGCGTAAACCAAATATTTTGGAAAAGCGACTTTCCCGCCCCACAATCCGATATAAACCAATCGCATTGCAACAAGCAATATCGCCGGTAATGAGCTGCTCTATTTCTGCGGGTTTTGTCAAATCTTCAGCAGAAAGAGCGTATCCCATCATCACATTAGGGCCGCGATACACCAGACGACCTGCTTTTTCGCGTTCTTCAATCACTTGGTCGCGATCATCTATTAAAAAAAACTCACCTTGCGGAATGGCAAAGCCAATGTAAGCGGGATATTGGAGGACTAAATCAGGCGGCAAATAGGCCATGCGTGCGGTTGCCTCGGTTTGCCCGTACATAACAAAAAACGCAACATTTTTTTTCGCTGTCCATGCCGCCCAGGTTTTCACTTTTTCCACAGACATCTTGCCGCCGGCTTGGGTGATGTAGCGCAAGTGTGCAATTGCATTTTTTTTAGTTTCCAAAAAATGAATGCGTTCTAACAGGTCAAATGTGTGAGGAACACCTGCAAAACTGGTCGCTTGATAGGTTTCAAAAAAATTCCAAAAACTCGGTTCTATCACTGATTCATCCGTGAGCAGCAAGGTTGCCCCGACAGCAAAATGTGAGTTGATAACCGACAAACCGTAAGAATAGTGAAAAGGCAAGGTGGTGATGGCTTTATCGGTTTGGGTAATTTGCAAATATTGCGCAATGGATTGCGCATTTGCCACAATATTTTGCCGTGACAAGCGCACTAATTTGGGATTTCCAGTTGAGCCTGAGGTTGATAATAAAACAGCTAATTGCGGATGTAGGTTAGGGTGTTGGTTGTTTTCGGAATGTAAAGTCCAGTTGCCGTTATCATCACGCCGATATATCCAATTGGGTTTATATAATTCAATCACAGAGGCGTTGACATCGCTATTATCTGTCACATAACGTAGAAAAATAATCGGATGTCGGTTTCTTAATGCAGCAAGGTAGGCAATCATTGCAGGCAGTTCATTCACTGACTCAATCATTAATAGACCACGCTTCTCACCTAATTGCAGGGCAAATTGGTCAACTTGGGCAATTAATTGCTGATACGATATTTTTTCACCTTGTTTGGTGATAATAGCAATTTTATTTTGATAGCTTTCAAGCGTATCGAAAAAGAAATTGTCTTCATATTTGATATTGTCCAATTAAAACACCTTTATTGCATAGTTTATACGACAATATAATAATTGATACTGTATATTTTACAAAAATAATTCATTTTACATTGTTGTAGATTTGTAATGAAAAAGACTTTGTGTTTTTTGCTATATAAGCGTTAAGTATTTGAACAAAGGTTTTAAAGGATATGTAGGTTCGGATTTATCCGAACAATGCGAATTTGTCGCACCTATAAAAATAGCAATACCTTGAAACTTATGCTTTGTTACTTAATTGCGTTTGATGAGTGGAAAGTTTTTTAGCAGAGATTAATTCAATTTTTTCAAACAATTGTTTTTGTAAAATCATAATGCAACAGCTTTTGCAGTTGTTTTAGTCATATAGGGCAATTGTTTTTTAAGTGATAGAAAGCACGCATAATGCAAAATTTCTTCTGCTGTATCTTCGGGTAGATTTGGGATTAAATTAACCACTCGTTCAGCCGCAGAAAGCCATTGTTTAGTTTCAGAACGCCACGCCAGCATAAATTGTTTGCTTTCTAACGCTAAACAAGCCAAGGTTTCGCCGTCTTCATTGCTGAATTCAATTTCATAATAATTTTCATTATGGCAATGCACAATTGCGCCTAACATGCCACTGTGTAAGTTTTTTTCTGGAATATCGGTTATTAATTCGATTAAATCGCCTATTTGTAACATTTCTATCCCCCTATTTTTTGATATATAGCGTTGTTAAATGCGCTACTTTTGAATTATGCCCGATTAGCCAACCTGTTTTAACAATTTCTTTTTGCCCTGCTGTACCTTGTATTTCTATTTCTGCGGTGTAACGTTTGCCGAATTCATCTTCGCTGTGAAAAGTAATTTCAGTTTCTAATACGCGCTGTTTGATTTGTAGAACTAAATCGAGGTAGTTTTCTTTGTTAAATCCTAAGCGATTTTTAAATAGAATGGCTTTGTGTTTTCCTACAGGCGATTGTTCATCAAGTGCGTAATGGGTAAGTTTACGACTGTCTATTTTGATGATGTTGGAAATATTCGCAAGTTTCATTTTTCAGCAGGGATTATTCGCAAATTCATTGCGCATTATTTTTCTAATTTTTGATATAACTCATCAAATTCAGTTAGGCTGGCATTAAACGCTTCTAAAATCGGTGCAGGTAAATTATTTTCTGAATTATCAGAAGATTGTTGTTTTATTTTTTCTTGGCTTAAACCCAAACGAAAGTAATGAATGAGGTCGTATATTTCAGCGAGTTTGTGCTCAGGAATGTATTGTAATTCCTGCATGATTTGTTGTTGTAATATCAGGGTAGTCATTTCTTTATACTCCTAAATGAATTAATTTTATTTCTTCAAACAGTTGTTTTTGTAAAATCATGGTTTTTAACTTGTAAGCCGCTGTATTTGGGAGATTTCTATTAAAACATCATAAAGGGTTGGTTCAATAGTTGGTTTGATTATTTCTATTTCATGTTTATGATGTGGAAATGTTGCTATTTCAGTATGATGAGGCGCGTTGTCATAACGAAAAATCATATCCTGATTTTGATTCATATAATGATAGCGATATTTAATTTTACTTTGCTTATCCGTATTAACCACTTCAACAAAATCTAAGCGATGATTGTTTTCAAAAATGATTGAGCCATTAATATAACCTTGTTTGCTGTTGTAAATTTTCTTGGTGATTGAAACACAGCAGCCATTTGAAAATTCAGCAAGCGTTTTTTCAAGATTCAGAAAATACGTTTCAATCATGCTAATTCATTTAATTGATTTTGATTTTGGCAAAACATTTCATATAAGCCTGACCAAATCATAAAATCTTCTGAGTCTTCTATAACGCCTTGACTGAATTTTTGGTAAAAATCTTCTGAACGCAGGTTATATTTTTTTTCAAAAGCGGTTAAATCTAATTTAATATTGAGATTGCTTTTTTGTAATTCAGAAATTTGATAATGAATAAAGCCTTGCGCAAAGATTTCTGCGTCTTGCAATTGATTGAGTATTTTTTTAAGGCGTTGTTCTGTTTGCGGTTTTACGGCTAATTGAAAATTTAACATGATTTTAATCTGGTAATAAAGTTAGGTTTGTATTTCAGCAGGGATTAATTCACAACTTCAAACAGTTATTTTTGCAAAATCATAATGTCAAAGCCAATTTTCAGTTTTTAGGTTTTTTACCCGATTAAATTCGCGTAAATTATTTGAAACCAAAGTAAAATCTTTGCTTAACGCATGGGCAGCAATTAAAAAGTCATTTGAGCCAATCGGCAAGCCTTGTTTTTCCAAATCAGCGCGAATTTCACCGTATTTTTCAGCCGCTACTTCGTCAAATTGTAAAATTTGAATGGATTTTTTTAATGCCATAATTTGCTCAATATTTTTAATGGGGTATTGGCTTTTTATTGCACCATAAAAGAGTTCGGCATAAGTAATAGAGGACATGAAAACTTGATTGGCATTGAGTGATTTCAGCTTTGCTAATACTTGTGGTGGTTTGTTCTTTTTGATGTAAATGCAAATATTGGTATCAAGCATGTACATTAGATGTCTTCCCGCATTTGTAAAGGTAATTGATTTCTGCCTTCGGACATAAAGTCATCACTTAATTGCGTGAGGATATTAAAAACACAGTCTGCTGTTTTTTCAGTGTTTTTTTCCTGCACTAATCCTAAACGAAAGTAATGAATGATGTCGTATATTTCAGCGAGTTTGTGTTCAGGAATGTATTGCAATTCTTGCATGATTTGTTGTTGTAATATCAGGCTGGTCATTTCTTTATACTCCTAAATGGATTCATTCGATTTTTTCAAACAGTTGTTTTTATAAAATCATGGAGGTTTTTATTATTTGGTGTAATTGAATATTATGGTGTTACTTCAGAAAACGATAAATCGCCCGCTAAAAAACTAACCAATTTATCACCGCCCCATAATTCAATATCGTGTGATTCAGCTAATTTAATCGCACTATTTAAAAATGAACTGTTGGTAATAACCACGCCATAATCTCCAGCATAATGTCCCATTGCGCCGACGACTTCCTGAACAGCTTTTAAATTGACTTTTGATTTAAAGCGTTTGCATTGCACAATAATTCGGCTGCCTTCGCTATTTTCGACAATTAAATCTGCACCAAAATCGCCGGTTTTTGGTGTGGATTCTGCTTTAAATCCCAATGTGATAAATTTATCCAGCAATAGGTTTTCAAATTCTATGCCAGATAATTGTTCTATTTCGGAAAAATCAATAGAAAGTGTAGATTTTAAACGGCTTCTTTGTTCTAAACGTTTAACATCTGCTTGTAGAACAGTAATAGAAGGATGATAAGGTTCTTGTGTGATTAACTGGTCAATTAATTTAACAGCCCATTCTAACTTACCTAGTTTTATAGCATTATTTGCTAGCAAATTTAGTGTATTTGGGTCTCTGAAAAAATTAGGGTTTATTTCATATAATTTCAATGCACTATTTATTGCTCCCATATCAACAAATAACTGACCGATTAAAGAGAACTCTTGAAAATTTATTTTTTTATTAAAATAATATTCAAAAGAACCTAAATCACCTATAAGAAAAATAATATTCACCAATGAGTGTGTATATTGTTTTTTCTTTATAAGTTTATTTACATGCGCCCAATCCCCTCTCTTGCCAAAATAACCTTTCCCAAATTCAGATAAGTTTTTAAACAGGTATGGAATTATTTCTGTCAAAGGATTTATTTTTGGCTCATCCGCACCAGTACCATTCTTTAAATTATAAATTTTTTGAGCGTAAAAAAAATTTTTTAAGTAATCATAAGAATTCTGAACATAAATATTTGAAATATTTTCGTTCATAGTTGAAATGCGCAGAGTTTCTGGCAAAAGTTCAAAGCATAACTCTATTAACTGCCCTGTTATTATTAATTCTGGTAATACTTGATTAATTCTCTGTTCTGCAAAAGCTAACGATTCATTTTCTTTATGAATTCTAGCTTCTTTTTTAGCTTCAAATTCTCTAGCAATTATGTCTTCTATACTTTTATTTTTATTTGTTTGTTTGTTCATATAAAAGCCTTCTATTTATAATAATTTTTGGTACTAGCAGAAAAATCTACATAGTCAACTAAAATATCAAAAGCCTCTTTTCCAAAAAATGCTAACGGTGGATTTATAGCTGAAAATTTTCTCTGTGTATTTCTTATCGAGCTTCTATCACATTCTTGCTCTTCTTTTCCATAAAAACAATTATTCCAAATAAGATAAGGGTATGCGGCAGACTCTTCCTTTACAATCTTTTCTAAAAGACCAGATATATTATATCTTTTTGGATTTAATTCCTGTTCTAATGGGGAGATTTTACGAGTATTTCGATAATATTCGTTTTCATATTCTTTCATGTAATAACAGTATCTACGAATATACCAAACCGTTTCATCAAGACTATCAAGTGCGTATTCTGGTAAATAAGCAGCCTCTTCAAAATAGCGATTTTTACCATATTCATTTAAATATTTAATAAACGAATCAACACTTTGGGGTAAACGTAAATCAAGCCTTTCTATTTCTTTCACAGCACCGAATAGTTTTTCAATATCATGTCCATATTTTTTGGCTTTAAGTGAATTAAAAAGCAAAATAGCTTTTAAATATTTTTCTATCGCGTGAAGACCAGACCATAAAAAAGGTTCAATTAAGCCAGCTCTATAGCTCATTCTTGCAGCAATATAATCTTGGTCGGCGGTATTCCGAAATGATTCAGTTGCAAACTCATTAAGTGCGTCTTGTTTATCTGCATAATTTGCCGATTGCATAATTTTCACCATTTTCTCAAAAGATTCCCTTTTGTCTTTCTGCAACAATTCGATTTCTAAGGCAGTCAACATCCTTCTCTGATTTAAGGATATAGCGGGCTTCGGATTCAGTAAGACAGTCGAATCCATAGCCAAAGAATTCACGCCACCAATGTTCGAGTTCATGATATTTACCTCTTAATAACGTTAATGTCTCGACTGAAAGAGTCAAAACAGATGAATAATTTTTGCCAGTTAAAGTGGTAGCAACCAATGTTTGCATTCCAAATTGCCCAATGTAACCTTTTAAATTCGCCAATGTGCCGCCTTGCGTTAAAGTATCATCCAAAATAATTGCATAATCCGCCGCAAGACTTGGAACACCTGAAAATGGCGGCGGAAAAGCCAATCTGGAAAAACCATCTGTTCCAGTTCTGCTCACTTTAGCCGCTTGTACAATGTTTAATTCCACATTCAAATTAAGCCTTGTCCCAATCACAATGGCATAAGCCAATGGAATACGGTTAATGCTAATCGCCTCCTCTGCATGAACCGGAATCAGCAATGGTTTTTTATCACCTATCAAAGCTGCTATTTTTTCCACAGCCGCATCATTTACTAAATCATTAGCCAACAGTAATGCAGATTCGATGTCACCCGCTTTTGCTGCTTCATAATGCGAATTTTTCTTAGCACAACCAATAGCGGCTTGCAAAATCACAGGGGGAAAATCTTTTTCCCAAGTTTGGCGATAGGGTGCGATGGGTTTAGTCATGACAAATAACAGTCGTGATTATCAGCTAAATCCACAGGCGTTGCCTCACCCTGCCAAACTTCATCATTCAAAAAAGCATAATTCAAGTTTTGCGCCACGTCATGCTGAATTTGAGTTACTAATTCATGTTCTGGTTGAAACTGCCCTTTTCGTGTCAGCGCGGTAAACTCAATAAATCCCAATAAATTGGATAATGTTTCCTGTGACATCAAATCTTTGGGAAAGCGAATTACAATCTCATTTTGCTCTAAGGCTAATTGCGCTTGCATTTTTTACTCCTGCATTTGAATCTTTAAAACTTACATTAAGGCTGGCACTTTCACTGCCAACAACCCCGCCGTCATTAACAATCTCCATTCCTTCATCTGCTCAAAACAATTCATTTTTCCGTCATCATTTTAAACTCAGCCACAGACAACACATTAACTTTAGGAAAATCAATTGTTCTCAAAATATTAAAATGCTTATCCTGCGTCACAATGCCATTCGCATTAAAACTCACTGCACAATCTACAAACTTATTATCATCACTATCGGCAGCAATTAAATTCCAATGGTAATAAACCGTCACCGGATAAACATTTGGCAAAACTAACAGGGTTCTAATCACATCTTTTGCCATAGCAACGCTATATTTACTGGCGATAATTTCTTCATATTCCAATAAAATATCAGACGTAATCCCTAAATCAAACGCGCCTTCAATCAACCTTTCAAAAATCCAATGATAAGGCGATTTTGAAGAAATCGAAACTAATAACACATTGGTATCTAAAATAACCTTTGTATTATTCATTTAACCAATTATCCATATCTGCCGCTGAATATCCTTTTTCATCCCAAATTTTATCGGCTGCTTGAATGGCTTTTTGCGCATAAAAACGCGCTAATTGCATTTTCAATTCATATAATTCATTTTCTAATAACTCTGTTGCATATAACTTTAAAATCTCCTGCTGTACATTCGATAAAATAGCCGTTTGATTTTTTGTTTGTATTGCTAACATAACTATCTCCCCATTAACTTGTTTTCATTGATAACACCCGCCCTCATCAACAACCGCCGTTCAGCTACTCGCTCAAAACGATTTAACTGCAACAATTTCACTGTCACTCGCCCATGAGCAGTCAACGGCACAATCTCCGCTTCCTGTAACTGAAAATGCTCATCCCAATGCTGACGGCGCGGATGGAACAACGCCACCACTTCATTATCATCCAACGACGCAATATCACTGCCTTTGTACTTATTACAAATCGCGCAACTTAACGCCAAATTATCCGCTTGCGTCAATCCGCCATGTTTCTCTGCAATAATATGGTCAATTTGATGCGCAAATAACACCGCTTTTTCGGGAATCAAGCAATATTCACAACAATCCGCTGCCCGTTCATAAACCAACCGCCGCAACTCTTGTGGAATATAGCTTAAACTCACGCCGCCGCCTGCAACTTCAAAAACGCATTCGCCTTAGCCGTGCGCACTAAATGCTCAACATATTCATACTGTTGCCACTGTTGCTGCTCAACTTCGCTTAATGAACCTTGTCGCTGTTTTTCCAACAACGCATTTACCTGCTCTTGCAACACAGACGAAGGACGCAATGCAATAATTTCATCCGGTGTCGGCACAGAAGCCAAAAACTCCAAAACTTCACCTAAACCATGAAAACCGGATTGTTTCGGTAACGAAAATTCATGCAATCCCAGCTCCAAAACTTGCGGCATAGATTGCGCAAATGGCTGTAATCGCACCGCCAATTCATTCGGAATATCAACTGTCATTAACATCATAAGCCCCTTAAATTACACTCATTTTACTGATACTGCCCATACAACTTAGCATACAACCCATTCTGCTGAATCAACGTCTCATGCTGTCCCTGCTCACAAATCCGCCCCTCCTCAAACACATACACATGATCCGCCTGCTTCACCGCACTCAAGCGATGCGCAATAATAATTGTGGTGCGACCTTTTAAAAACTCACTCATCGCCTGATGCAATTTATATTCAGTTTCAGAATCCAACGCTGAAGTCGCCTCATCCAAAATCACCACACTCGGATTCGCCACAATCATCCGCGCAATTGCCAACCGCTGCCGCTGTCCACCCGACAATTTCATACCCTGTCTACCCACAATCGTTTCTAATCCCAAATCTAACTCCGCAATTGTGTCTTTTAACTGCGCAATTTCCAACGCTTGCCACAACTGTTCATCGGTTGCCTCGCGCCCCAAGGTTAAATTGGCACGAATCGTATCGTTGAACAACGCCGGATGCTGCAAAACTGTCGCCACATGCTCCCGCACCACTTCCAAACCGATTTGATCTAACGGCACATCGTTAAAATAAATCATGCCTTCGGTAACAGGATACAAACCAATCAAAATTTGAATCAAAGTCGACTTGCCGCCGCCACTTGCCCCAACTAGCGCAATTTTTTCCGCTGGTTTTATTTTCAAATGAATACCATTTAAAACCGCCTGTTCACTATAACTAAAATGCAGATTTTTAATTTCCACACTCACGGTTTTAGTATTTAAAAATGGATTTTTCAGATGCGGATAAGCCGGCTCTTGTTTTAAAACATTCAATTGATTAATGCGATTTAGCGCGGCTTTCGCAGAATAAAACGCATATTGAATATTCAGCAATTCCTGTACCGGAGCCATCATGTACCAAAGATAACCAAACACTGCCAGCATTTCGCCAATGGTTAAATTGGAATAAAACACCATCAACATGGCGAGAGCGCGAAACACATCAAAGCCGAATAGAAAAATCAGAAAACTTAAGCGACTCACCGCATCACTTTTCCATGCGTAAGCAATTGAATGTTTTTTCACCGCTAAAGCTGAATCAACCAAGCGATCGCAATAATAACGTTCACGATTGCTGGCGCGAATTTGATGAATCGCTTCTAAAGTTTCACTCAACGCCTGTTGAAAAACGCCATAAGCTGAATTTTCTTTTGCTTTTAAATCCTTCACGCGCGAACCGACTGCGCGAGTAAAATAAATCACAACCGGATTCAAACAGAGAATAAACAAACCCAGCTGCCAGTGCATCCATAATAAAATCACCGCTGTGCCTATTACGGTAAAAAAAGCGACTAACAGCTTGCTCATGGTGCTGCCGATAAATTGATCGAGCGTATCTAAGTCGGTGACTAAATGCGTAATCACAGTGCCGGTGCCTAAACTTTCATATTCAGACATCGAAATCACTTGCAGGCGTTGTAATAACTTGCGGCGAATTTGAAAAATTACGTCTTTGGAAAGCAGCGAAAATTGTTTCGTTTGAATAATGCTAAACCCTAAGCTGATAAAGCGCAGCAAGGTGCTAAAAACCAGAATCACAGAAATGTATAAAACCGGACTGTGCCACACGGGGTCAAAAAAGCGATTAATCAGCGCAACCATGACTCCAGGTTTATTTAAAAGCACCTCGTCAACCAATAAAGGCATCAGCAAAGGCACAGGCACACTCGACAGCGTGGCTAATAACGCCACAATATGTGCACTGACTAAGGATTTTTTGTGTTTTAATGCAATTTGAATTATATAATTCCACGAATATTGCATGGGGGCGGGTGCTGGCGGGGGAGTTTTTTTGTTTGGCACAGATTTAAGAGAGGCGGTTTTGATGTACGTTCTTGATTATAGCGGTCTACTGATAGATTAGGAATAAATAAAATTTCGCAGGATGGATGGAAATGAAACATAAAATTTTTGTGCAGTTCGTGATAGTCACTTGTCTGGTGCTGAGCTGTTCTGAAGTGCCGGTTGAAGAGATAACCCCGATGCCTGTCAAAAAAGTGCAGTCGGTTGAGTTGCCCGTTGTGAGTGAGGAACAGCGGCAAATTTTTTTACAAGCTGAACAATTGCTGTTGCAAGGCGAGGACGATGCTTTTTTAGCGCAAATGCAGCAGTTAAAAAGTTATCCTCTGTATTCTTATTTACAAGCGAAATGGCTGAAAAAAGACTTAACGCAACAGGTTGAAATTGAAAGCTTTTTAAATGCGCATAACAACAATCGTTATGCGGACTCGTTGCGGCAAGATTGGTTGTATTTTTTGGCAAAAAATCAGCGATGGACGCGGTTTATTAAAAATTATCAAACCACCACAGCCGCCGATACTCATAAAATCCCTTTGCAATGTTATTTTGCCCAAGCGCAATACAGCACAGGTCAACAAGAACAAGCTCTCACCTTAGCGCAGGAACTCTGGTTAAAAGGCGTTTCTCAACCTGCCTGCCTGCCGATTTTTTCTGCCTTTCAACAATCTGCGCATTTTACTGAAGACTTAGTTTGGCAACGTTTTCGCTCTGCTTTGCGTGGCAAAAAAGCCAATCCGCAATTACCCGCACAGTTAAAACAATATTTGTCAGCCGATGCGCAACAAACTGCTGATTTATGGCTGAAAGTTTATAACTCGCCTGCGTTGATTGTGAATTCTGCACAATGGGATACGCAAAATCCTCATGCGGGTGATATTTTTGCGCAAGGTGTTGATAGACTTGCGTATAGCCGTTTGCAGAATGCGGTGGTGATTTGGGAATCGCAACAAAGTAAATTCACGATAAGTTCTGAAACCGCTGATTATATTAATCAACGTTTGGGAGTTGCTTTGTCCGCAGCGGGCTATAGCGGTTATGCTCATGCGCGTTTGATGAAAGTGAGCACCCTTGATGATCATGTTAATCACGCTTTAATTAGAGCGGCATTACGCGAGCAAAATTGGACGCATGTTGATGAGGCGTTAAGTAAATTATCCGCGACTGAAAAAACTGTCGATAGATGGCAATATTGGCAAGCGCGGGCATGGGCAGAACTTGGCAAGACTACTGAAGCGCAACTAGCATTTGCGGCGTTAGCGAAAAAAAGTAATTTTTTTGCCTTGTTAGCAGCGGACAAAATTCAACAGCCATATCAAATGCAAAATGTTCCTGTTCCGGTTACAGAAGAAGAAATAGCTGAAGTTCAGCAACAAACTAATTTTAGAATTGCCGCAGAGTGGTTTGCTTTAGGGCGTAAAGATGAAGCATTGCGGCAATGGTGGTACAACGTGAAAAAAGCTGAGCCTAAGCAAGTTATGGCGGCGGCAAAAATTGCGCAACGTTGGCAAATGGTGAAACTGGCTGCTTTTACCATTGCGAAAGCTGAATATTGGCAAGATTTGGAATTACGTTTTCCGATTGCATATCAACAAGATATTACTCATTACGCACTCAAAAATAGCCTTGATCCTGCGCTAGTATTTGGCTTGATTCGGCAAGAAAGTGTGTTTGATGAACACGCAGGTTCACAAGTGGGAGCGCGTGGCTTGATGCAAATTATGCCCGCAACAGGACGGCATATCGCAAAGCAATTGCAAGAGCCTTGGCGTTCTGATGCAAGTTTGTATGAGGCGGACACCAATATTCGCTATGGGGTTTATTATTACAAACAGTTATTGGATAAATTCAGAGGACAAGCTGCACTGGCGGCTGCTGGATATAACGCAGGGCCTGGGCGGGTGAAACAGTGGCAACCTAATCAAACGATGCCAATGGATATTTGGATAGAAACCATTCCTTTTAATGAAACCCGCCATTATGTTTCTATGGTTTTGTCTAATGCTTTGTTTTATCAATATCGGATGAATCGCGATATGTTGAAAATGTCTGACTTTATGGCAGATGTACAACCCTTTTTAGGACGAAACCAATAGTTATTAATCAACAATTAGACAGCATCAGGATTTGCTATAGCTCAGTTATAAAAATTGAGCTGATTTTTTCCGCAGTCTGTAAGATAATGCCTAATTACATTATAAAAACAATTAACGAAGGGTAGAAGTCCATGGAAAAACAGCGCAGCTTCACGCGCGAAGAGTTATTAAAATCTGGTCGGGGTGAATTGTATGGCCCTGAGAACGCGCAATTGCCACTGCCCAATATGTTGATGATGGATAGAATTATCCATATCTCTGATGAAGGCGGAGCTTTTGACAAGGGGCATATCATTGCTGAGTTGGATATTACCCCAGAGTTATGGTTTTTTGCCTGCCATTTTCAAGGCGACCCTGTGATGCCCGGATGTTTAGGGCTAGATGCGATGTGGCAACTTGTGGGCTTTTATTTATGCTGGATGGGTGGACTGGGTAAAGGTCGCGCATTAGGCGTAGGCGAAGTCAAATTTAGAGGTCAAGTGTTACCGACTGCTAAAAAAGTTATCTATCGAATTGATTTAAAAAGAGTGATTTTGCGTAAGTTAGTAATGGGGATTGCTGATGCTACGATGGAAGTCGATGGAAAAGTGATTTACGAAGCGACAGACTTGCGTGTTGGGCTATTTACTTCTACATCAGATTTTTAGGAGCGCGTCATGAGAAGAGTGGTAGTGACCGGATTAGGCATTGTCTCTAGTATCGGCAACAATAAAGAAGAAGTGACTGCCTCTTTAAAAGAGGGACGGTCTGGAATTGTCGCGTCTGAAGTTTACAAAGAAATGGGCTTTAGAAGTCAAATTCACGCGCCGATTAAAATTGATTTAGAAGCACTGATTGACCGCAAGATTAAACGCTTCATGGGAGATGGCGCGGCATTTAACTATATTGCCATGCAGCAAGCGATTGATGATTCAGGACTTGCAGAAGATGAAGTGTCAAACTTTAGAACAGGTTTAGTGATGGGGTCAGGTGGCCCTTCTACATCAAACTTGGTTGATGCAGCGGATATTTTACGTTCTAAAGGCGTAAAAAAAGTAGGCCCTTATATGGTTCCTAGAGCGATGTCCAGCACCAACACTGCTTGTTTAGCAACCCCGTTTAAAATCAAAGGCGTTAATTACTCCATTACTTCCGCTTGCGCAACCAGTGCACATTGTATTGGGCACGCTATGGAGCTGATTCAACTGGGCAAACAAGATGTTGTGTTTGCTGGTGGCGGCGAAGAAGAGCATTGGTCATTATCGGTGTTATTCGACGCAATGGGCGCAATGTCTTCCAAATATAATGACACACCAGCAACAGCTTCCAGACCCTATGACGCAACCCGTGATGGCTTTGTGATTTCCGGCGGTGGTGGTGTTTTAGTGATTGAAGAGTTAGAACACGCTAAAGCACGCGGTGCGAAAATTTATGCAGAATTAGTCGGTTACGGAGCAACTTCTGACGGCTATGATATGGTGCAACCTTCAGGTGAAGGTGCAGTACGTTGTATGCAGCAAGCGATGGCGACCGTAGATGGTAAAATTGATTATATCAATGCGCACGGCACAAGCACCCCTGTTGGAGATACGCGCGAATTGGAAGCGTTACGCGCTGTATTTGGTAACGAAAATGTTCCGGCAGTGAGTTCTACAAAATCACTCACAGGACATGCGTTAGGCGCGGCCGGCGTGAATGAGTCAATTTATTCAATTTTAATGATGGCAGAAAACTTTTTAAGTGCCTCTGCCAACATTACTGAACTTGACCCCGGTGCGGCTGGTATTCCTATCGTGCGCGAACGCCAAGATAACGTCACTTTAAATACCATCATGTCGAATAGTTTTGGTTTTGGTGGTACGAACGCCACATTAATTTTTCAACGTTATAACGGCTAAACAACAAACAGCCGCAGTCTGAAGGAATACCATGAAGGATGATTTATCCCACCCCTGTAATTTGTGTGACTCAACTGAGTTTGAAGTGCTATCAACCCTAGATAGAGATGGGAAATATCTACGAACAGTTATTTGTAAAGACTGCGGTTTAGTTTGGAGCGATCCATTTCCACTAAATCCCACTGAATATTATCAAAAAGACTACCGTATTCTTTATAAAGGTACGTTTGAACCGAAAATAAAACATATTTATCGGGCAGCAAAAACAGCGCTGCGTCGCTATCAAGGTCTGAAAGATTTTCTTAAAGGTAAACAAGCAGTATTGGAAATTGGCTCAGGTGGCGGCGAATTTTCATACCTTTTAAGCAAATTAGGATTTTCAGTTCAAGGCATAGAGCCGAATGAAGGCTATGGCAACTACTCAAAATCTGAATACGGTTTGAACGTGCAAATCGGTTTTGCACAAAATACAGAATTCACACCAGAAAGCTTTGATTTTGTTACAACTTCTCATGTATTAGAACATGTGGATAATCCAAGCTTAGTGTTGAAAAAAATTCACGACTGGCTAAAAAATGATGGCATTTTGGCCATTGAAGTGCCGAATATTGAAGCAACCTGTCAATCACCGAAAAGCACTTTTCATACTGCGCATTTGTTCAATTTTAATGCTGCAACTTTGTCATTATTAGCGGAAAAATGTGGATTTACTGTGGTGAAAACCTTTTTTTCCAGCGACAAAGGCAATGTCAGCTTAATTGCACGAAAAAACACTGACTTGGCGGTAACTCCTAAACTAACCATTGCCGGTAATTGTGAAAAAGTCTGTGCGATTGTCACAGGGCATACGCCGTTAGCGCATTATTTTTCGCCGTCGCCTTATTTACGACTCATCAATAAAATCCCGCGTATGTTGGAAGAAAAAAGCATTAGTAACAATTTTACCGATGCCAAAGCGGTATTAGATTCTTGTTATAAAAATATTCTCTCGCATTAATGTATCCCCGTAGAGACGCATTGTTTGCGTCTCTACCTTACCGTTCCACATCTTGTTTTCATGTCAAACTCCATTCAAAAATCGCGTACTGAATTTAATAAACTGCAAAAACGCCTGCGTCATTATGTTGGCGATGCCATCAAAGATTACAACATGATAGAAGAAGGCGACAAGGTGATGGTGTGTTTGTCGGGCGGCAAAGATTCTTATACTTTGTTGGATATTTTGTTGGGTTTGCAAAAAACCGCGCCCATCAAATTTGAAATTGTTGCCGTGAATTTAGACCAAAAACAGCCTGATTTTCCTGAACACGTTTTGCCGGAATATTTAGCCTCGCTCGGTGTGCCGTATCATATTATTGAGTACGACACTTACAGCATCGTCAAACGAATTATTCCAGAAGGACAAACCACTTGCAGTTTATGTTCAAGATTGCGGCGCGGCAGTTTATATGGTTATGCGGCTGAAAACGGCGTGACCAAAATTGCGTTAGGACATCATCGTGATGATATTTTAGAAACCTTTTTCTTAAATATTTTTTACGCAGGCAAACTCAAAGCAATGCCGCCAAAATTGCTCAGTGATGATAAGCGCAATATTTTGATTCGCCCGCTTGCGTATTGTCGTGAAAAAGATATTGAGCGATTTGCTGAATTTAAAAATTTCCCGATTATTCCTTGCAACTTATGTGGTTCGCAGCTTAATTTGCAACGTCAAGCGATGAAATCTATGTTAAATCAATGGGATAAATTGTTTCCCGGACGTTTGGAAAATATTTTCAGTAGTTTACGAAATATTGCACCTTCGCAACTGGCAGATACGCAATTGTTTGATTTTGTTGGCTTACAGCGTGGACAAGCTGAGGGTGGGCTTTCTGTGGAAGCCGATGAAAGTTCAGGTTTAGAAATTTTAGAACTTTAACTCAGCATGAAAACATCCACGTTTTTTGTATTACTTGCGGTTGCAGGTGGAACGCTAGAAAATCGCGATAAAATCAGTCACTGGATTAATCCGCCACCGCCTCTTTCGCAAAATGCTACCAAGAAAGAAGTTGTTCTGTACTCCACTACATGGTGTGGGTATTGTGCTAAAACCCGCGAATTTTTTGCAGAAAATCATATCAAGTACACAGATTTAGATGTTGAAAAATCCGAACAAGGTCGCAAAGAGTATGAACGTCTGGGTGGAAATGGTGTGCCGATTGTGATTATTAGTCGAGAAATTGCTATTCGCGGTTATAACCCTGAGGCAATTACTGATGCTTTAAATCGCAGCGAAATTGAGAACGCAAAGAAAAACTGACAGACTTTTAAAAGCCTGTCAGGTTGAAAATTACCGCAATGTTGGTAATCCTGCATTTACACCGCTATTTTGTCCACGATGGCGTAAAAAATGATCCATTAATACAATCGCCACCATTGCTTCAGCAATGGGAGTTGCACGAATGCCGACGCAAGGATCATGGCGACCTTCTGTAACGACTTCAATCACTTCGCCATTGGCATTAATACTTCTGCCCGGCAAACGCAAACTTGAAGTTGGTTTTAAGGCAATGCTAGCGACAATATCTTGTCCGCTGGAAATGCCGCCTAAAATTCCACCCGCGTGATTGCTTAAAAATCCTTCCGGTGTGATTTCGTCACGAAAATCTGTGCCCTTGGCTTCAATACAGCCAAAACCATCACCAATTTCCACGCCTTTCACGGCGTTAATGCTCATCAGTGCATGAGCTAAATCAGCATCTAAACGATCAAAAATCGGTTCGCCTAAGCCTGCGGGAACATTGCTGGCAATCACTTCAATTCGTGCGCCGATGGAGTTGCCTTCTTTGCGCAGCGCGTCCATGTATTTTTCCATTTCCGGCACTTTATCGGCATCAGGACAGAAAAATGGATTTTGACTGATGCAATCCCAATCGAACTTTTCAATTTTAATGGGGCCTAATTGCGATAAGTAACCGCGCACTTCAATGCCGGCAATTTCTTTCAAGTATTTTTTCGCAACTGCGCCTGCGGCAACGCGCATGGCTGTTTCGCGTGCTGAAGAGCGTCCACCGCCACGATAATCGCGAAAGCCGTATTTGGCTTGATAAGTGAAATCAGCGTGACCGGGGCGAAAGGTTTGCGCAATATTTGAATAATCTTTAGAGCGTTGGTCGGTGTTTTCGATTAATAAACCAATCGGTGTGCCGGTGGTTTTGCCTTCAAATACGCCGGATAAAATCCGCACTTCGTCAGCTTCGCGCCGTTGGGTGGTGTGGCGTGATGTGCCGGGTTTGCGGCGATCTAAGTCGATTTGAATATCGGCTTCGGTTAGGGCTAATCCGGGGGGACAGCCGTCAATGATACAGCCTAAGGCTACGCCGTGACTTTCACCAAAGCTGGTGACGGTAAATAATGTTCCGATTGTGTTTCCAGACATGATTTTTTTGTGTGTTTGAGGGAAAGATTGTTTTAGGTTTTTAAAAAAGGCGTGTTGTGATTAAACGCTTAATTTTTCTTGGTAATACTTTTTTTCACAATAATTTGAAAAATAAGGTGTTTTTGCGAGTAAAAAATTATTATGTGATTGTTTTTGGTGGGCTACGCCGCTTTTTTCTCAATTTGAGATAACAACATACTTTCAATGCTGAGGTGATAGTCTAACTCAGTCCATTCGATGCCAGTGTTTTGACAAATAAACTGATAATTGCTCAGTTGCTTAAAAGTAGCGTTTTGTAATTCTTTGTACCATGACATCGGCGTTAATATCATGCGTCCGTCTTCAAGTTCAACGCTCAAGTAGCGGTCATCAAAGTGTACTGATTTACCTTTTACTGAAATATTCATTATTTTAAGCTGCGGCTGAATCAGTATGCTTAGTTAAATCAGCGGTTTGTGCGGCGAATTGCAACATTGCGCGTAATGCGGCGTTGACTGCTTCGGAGTTTTTAAAAACGGCTGCAACATCAGGAGCTAAAGTGATTGTAATTTCAGCTTGTTTGTTGGTAAAACGATTAGGTTTTGCTTTGGAATAATCCAAATTATATTCAGACAACATTTCTTGTTCAGATTCTTCTATGTTTTTCATAATCTTTCCTTTCGTTTGTTGTGACGGGGCGAGCACTGATTATTCGGATAACATCTTGCATTCGTTCTGTAAAAGACACAATTAAAAGTTGTCCTTTGTCTGAATGACCAATTATTAATTCTCGGCGTTCTCCATACGAACTCCATTCGTCATCAAAAATATAAGCGAGTAAATCATCAAAAACGGTTTGTGCTTCGTCAAAACTAACCCCGTGTTTTTGTTCATTGCTGGCAGCTTTGTTGTTATCCCATTCAATCTTCATTGTTGTATATCAGGAAATTATACAATTTGTAGTGGGCATGGACAGCGTGACAACCCTAGCTGGCTTTCCAGCTTCAATACAAAGGCTTTCTACGCCGCTGAATGTTATCCAGCATATCGCGCGTAGTCGCTTCATATTCGCGCCGTTCCCTTGCATTCTTTTCGGCTTGTTCAGCATTGGAACGAGCAATTTGCCGCATCTCAGCGTTTCCTTTTCGCTCTTCTTCCCGCCACGCTTGTGCTGATTCAATAAGTTCTGCGTGTTGTCTTTCCATTTGTTTACTGGAATCGCGTAAAGCCGTTTCAATATCGGTTAAGCGAAAATTAACAGTATCGTTCAGTGAGCGTAATTCAGATTCAATGCGGTCTCCTAACAAAGTTAAAGCATCGCCAAGAGAGCGAAAACCTTCAATCAGAATGGCATTAGTGCGGCGTTGTTCATAAATTTGTGCAAAATGCGGGTCTTTTTGGGCTTTGCGATACAGTGCTTTCATACGTTGGCTGGTAGCGGAAGGACTTGGTAAAACGTTTACGCCCAATGAAAAACAGACTGCATCGGGAGCTAATGGCGGTGCTTCAATTGTATGTCTTTGTTGCGCAGCCTCAATAGCTCGAAGATTTTGATCGAATTTGCTTAAATGTTTCGCCGCTTTTTCCATTGCTTCCCAAAATGGTGAATAAAGTCCTTCTGAAAACTCATCCTCGGCTTGGTCTAAACAAAGCTCTGCTTTTGATAAAGATAATGGCAATTTTGCAGCGAATATCTGAGCATTGGAAACAAGCTCTGCAATATTTGAAACAGCCCGCGCTCTTGCAAGTTCGTTTTGAATACGCCGATTTTCTTCATCTCTCTTTTTTTGCTCTTCTTGCCACTTTCTTTGTTCTTCTTGTCTTTTTTCTTCTAGCCGCTTAACTTCAGCCTTTTTATATATTTTGTTTACACTCCAAATTATAAGTGAAAACAAAATAAGCCAAACTCCCCATCCTAAAAAAAGAGCAATTACTCCAACAACAAATAAGATTTTTAAGATTGTGTCCATAATTTAATATAGTTTATTTGAGTTTTTGGGTATACAAACGACATACCTTACAATTGCGGATAAAAATCAGTAAAAACTTGCCGTTGCAAACCTCTTTTCAATTTATTATCGCCTGACAAAAACTACTTCAAAACTTTATCACGCAATGATTCCCACACACTTTTATTAATTTCATCAGCCAATTCATCCGCTTGTTCTTGTTTCAATTGGCTATTTTGATTAAGTGTCATTAATTCGATATAACTCAAAAAATGCGCCAATGCCTCTTTTGTCATAGATTCTTTAGAAAAACGAATCACAACATCTTTAGTATCTAAACTAATTTGTGCTTGCATTTTTATTATCCTGTTTAGCTCTAAATTGAAAAATAAGATTGTTTAAAACGATTTTGATGTAAATCAAATACATGCTGCTTTAAAAATACAAATTGTTATTGCAAACTATCCACTTTCAACTGCGCCTCTTTAGCCCCTTGCAAATTCCCCTGCAACTGCCGCGCCTCCACAATCAACAACCAACAACGTTTTTTTAACTCCCTATCATCCACCGCCAAAAACGCCGCCTTTTTCCCCAAATCCTCCGCCAATCGTGGCTGCGACTGCTTCAAACGTAACGTAGCTAATTGATACGTCAACTCCGCACTTCTCGGACTAATCCGCAACGCCCGCTCCAACATCACACTCGCCGAACCCAAATCTCCCGCTTTAGTATTACGCAGCGCATCCGTCATTAAAACCTGCACCGCCTCTGGCAACGCTGGGCGCGGTTTCGGCTCAACAATAGAGATGGACGGAGCTGTTTGAACAACAGGCTTAGGCAGCGGAATTTCTTCCACTGTCACAGGCTCATTTTTATAATGAAATGCTTCGATATGCGCTGACTTGGCAGTGTGAACCTGTGACGATTTTTTTGTCGCAGGCGGTTTGATTGGCGTTTCAGTACAAGCGGCTTGCAGAACAATTACGCCCAGCAAAAGCAACCGTGTTTTCTTTGTCATACTTATCAACCTATTGTTATACATAAGAATACAAAGTGGGATTCTTTAAAAATATTAATCCGAGTCTAAACCAATAAAATCCCACACATCCTGTGCAAAACTGGTATCGCCATACTCAGGAACAGGCGGGCCATCGGGATAATTTTGATTATAAATTTGCTGAGTATCCCGCGCTAAATCTTCCAATCCCAATTTAGTGTAAGCCTCTTGCATCACCTGCAAAGCATAAGGCACAGCTGAAGTACGTTCAAAATCCTTCACTACCGTACTCGCGCGATTTGCAGCAGCCATATACGCTTTGCGGCGCAAATAAAACCGCGCAATTTTCACTTCGTGCATGGCTAAATTATTCCGCAACGCCACCACCCTCTGTTTAGCATCTGGCAAATACTTGCTTTTTGGAAAGCGTTTTTCCAATTCAGTAAAGATGGCTAACGCCTCTTTGCCGTTATTTTGGTCACGTTGCGTGCTGTCGGTGGGAATAAATCGACTTAAAAATGTGATGTCGCGATTATAGTTAATCAAGCCTTTTAAATAATAGGCATACTCCAAATAAGGACTACGCGGATTAATTTTAATAAACCGATCTGCCGCTGCTAAGGCGGATTCTGCATCTTCATTCTTATAATAAGCGTAAGCAACATCAAGCTGAGTTTGCGCCGCATAATCGCCGAAAGGATAACGGCTTTCTAAAGCTTCGTATAATTCAATGGCTTTTGAATAGCTGCCTTTGGACATTGCCGCTTTTGCATCGTTATAAAACTTTTTGGCATCCCAATCTTTATATTCATCGGGCTTTTCTTCTTTGCTAGAACCGCCTTCAGTCAAGCTCTTCAGGGTTTCACAGCCTGTGAGTGCAAAACCTAAACAAAGGATAAATAAAACTTTTACGAAAATTAATCGCATACTTTGAGTGTCACGTTGTAAGATTAGAGGTTTTCCCGCCTGAATGCGACGGTAAGTCGACAATTTAAGGCACGAGTATAACTGAATTTATACAGATTATCATGGCTATATTGACAGAAAAAGTACCTGAAAACTTGGCAGGAATGCGCTTAGATCAGGTTTTAGCAGAAGTTTTTTCCGACTATTCACGCAGTAAACTCCAGACTTGGATTAAGGCGGGACGGGTGCGGGTGAACGGACAAGAACTGAGAACCCGCGACAAACTGTACGGTGGCGAGGAGATTATTTTAGATGCAGAAGCGGAGGTGGTTTTAGAATGCGAACCGCAAAATATCGCCTTAGACATTGTTTTTGAAGACAAATCGCTATTGATTGTGAATAAACCGGCAGGATTAGTGGTGCATCCGGGGGCTGGCAATTGGTCGGGCACGTTGCAAAATGCATTGCTGTATCACGATAACAGTTTAGAAGCGTTGCCCAGAGCGGGGATTATTCATCGAATTGATAAAGACACCAGCGGTTTGTTGATGGTGGCAAAAACGCTGCAAGCACATCATAGTTTAAGTGACCAATTGCAAGAACGCGATATTACCCGTGAATATCTAGCTGTGGTGAAAGGCTGGATGACCGCAGGTGGCACAGTCGATCAACCCATAGGACGACATGCAGTGGACAGGCTGCGCTATACGGTGCGAGATGACGGCAAAGAAGCGGTGACGCACTATCGTTTGATTGACCGTTTTATTCATCACACTTTTTTACGAGTGCAATTAGAAACCGGACGCACCCATCAAATTCGTGTGCACATGTCGCATATTGGTTATCCATTAATCGGCGATCAACTTTACGGTGGGCCTTTCCGAATGCCCGGCGATTGTGGTGCGGAGTTGGAAAAACAATTGCGAGGCTTTAAACGTCAGGCATTGCACGCCGCAAAACTGGGTTTGCATCATCCGCGCACCGGCGATTATTGTGAATGGGAACAACCCCTTCCTGATGATATGAAAGAATTATTACAAGCATTGGCAAACAATGACAAAGAACATGGCAAACGCTAACCATTATTTAACACCTGTCTGGGATGCGCCTGCTAACGTTCACGTCGCAATGACGTTGCGCACGGGCGGCGTGAGTTCTGGGCAATTTGCTAGCTTGAATCCTGCCACACATGTTAATGATGATTTGGCTGCGGTCACTGAAAATCGGGCGTTGATTAAGCAAATGTTGAATTTGCCTTCTGAGCCGGTTTGGTTGGAACAAACCCATAGCAATATTGTTGTGCGAGCAGATGTTATGACTGCCAGTCCTTTAAAGGACTGGCAGTCATGTTGTACCGCCGATGCCAGTTTTACTTCTCAAGCCGGTGTGGTTTGCGCGGTGATGACCGCCGATTGTTTGCCCTTAGCATTTTGCAGCAAAGATGGCGAAAAAATCGCCGCAGTTCATGCCGGTTGGAAAGGTTTATTAGCGGGTATTATTACAAATACCGTAGCCGCGTTGCTGGATACTACTCCAGACCTTTCAGGTTTTAAAAACTTGAAAGGTCTCAAGCCCTCCGATTTGCTGGTCTGGTTAGCCCCAGCCATCGGTGCGGAAAAATTTGAAGTCGGCAGCGAAGTACGCGAATTATTTATTCAAAAAAATCCAGCCTTTGCCGCCGCTTTTCGCCCAGCAGCACCCGAAAAATACTTAGCCGATATTTATCAATTGGCGAAAATTGAGTTGGCGGGTTTAGGTGTTAGGCAAATTGTCGGTGGCGAATTTTGCACGGTGAGTGACCCCGAAAGATTTTATTCCTATCGCCGCGACAATAGCACGGGACGGATGGCGACATTAATATGGAAAGATTAAAAAAGTTATGAATTTATTGTTATTAATCATCATTTTCACCGCAGTCGGTGGCGTGTTGAGTGTGTTAGCAGCGGGATTATTTTTATTATTACCCGAAGATCACCGCCAAGAAATATTGCCGCATGGCATTAGTTTGGCAATTGGCGCATTGCTAACGGTCGCGTTTTGGGGCTTAATTCCAGAAGCCTTTGAACAAGTTGCTCCTGCAAAGTTTCAAGAACTATCAGGCATGATTTTGATAGGGATTTTAGGATTTTTTATTTTGGAAAAACTACTGATTTGGCGGCATTGCCATTCAGGTAGTTGCGATGCGCATAACGAAGGTCACGAGGAACATGAGCATAATCACACTCACAGTCATCATAATCATTCTCACAGTCACAATGCTGCTGGAACTTTAATTTTATTAGGCGATGCCATTCATAATTTTGTGGATGGCGTATTGATTGCGGCGGCGTTTTTAACCGATGTAAAACTGGGTATTGTCACCAGTTTGGCAGTGGCAACCCATGAAATTCCGCAAGAAGTGGGCGATTTTGCGATTTTATTGCAAAGCGGCTACAGCAAGAAAAAAGCCTTGATTTACAATATGCTGGCAAGTTTAACCACCGTGATTGGCGGCGTATTAGCATATTTTAGCTTGGAAGATTTGCACGCGACTTTGCCTTATTTTTTAACTTTAGCAGCATCAAGTTTTATTTATATTGCGGTGGCGGATTTAATTCCTTCATTGCATAAAAAAACCGATGTCAAAACCTCGTTACAGCAAATTGCGTTGATTTTGACGGGCGTGTTATTGATTGGCACACTGCATAATATTGCGCATCACATTAAAATTGATAGCGTGAGATTTGCGGCAAATCATCAGTAGCACCAAAAAAATGCGCCTATACCTTTCAGGTTTTTAAAACCTGAAAGGTCTTTTTCTACAGGCCGATTAACTTATTTTGCCACCAACGCAGCATTTAAAGAACTAGCAACCGCTGTGCCGCCAGTGTTTGTAACGTATTGAAGAACAACAGGAATAAATTGTTGCACCATCGTTGGTGACATACCTTGTTGTTGGAAAGCCGCTGCTAACGCTAATGTGCTATTACCGGTACTAGAGGCTAAACCGCCTAATGTAGTGGGTTGTTGCGCAGCACTTAATAAGGTGCTCATTCCCGGAACAGCTTGAGCCAATTGTGAGAACGCACTCGGCTGCATTTGTCCTTGCGCCACTTGAAAAATTGCGCCCGCGCCTAATTGCGCTTGGGTTTGTGTAACGCCCAATTTTTGCACCAATACATCCACTAAATTCACAGATTGAACCGCTTGTGATGCTCCAATGACTGGAGTAGTTGTGCCAGTAGCTGGAACTGTGCTTGCTGTTTGCACTGCGTTTACAACTTGTTGACTTTGTTGTAATACTTGCGAAATGCCTGACAAAGTTTGATTGGGTTGGGTTGCTGAGCCAGTCGCACAACCTGTTAGCGCGGAAAAAATAAAAGGAGCGCAAAGGGGTAAAATAATTTTTGCATTCATAGTTTTTTTATCTCTGTAAAAGTTAAGGGATTAAATGATTTTACTATTCAAAGTTGAATTAACTGTGAGTTGTAGAGACGAAAAGAATGTGTCTCTACGTCAAAATGGAATCGTTGTTAATCTAAGATTGTTACCGCGTCATCTTCTAAATACGTTTTAATTTGTGCAAAAATTTCATGCAGTTGTTGCGTCATTTGAGTTGCCTGTTCTAACGTGCCATTTTCTTTAATATGTTGCATCGTCTCACACAGTTCAGCAAATTCAATTGCACCAACTGTTTTTGCAGGAGCTTTCATTCGATGTCCTAACGCGCCAAGTGTTGCTAAATCTTTATGATTTAAAGCATCATCCATTTCTGTTAAACCCTGTTGTGCAGAATCCAGAAATTTATTGGCAAATTTACGCAGAGTTTGTGGTTCATTGCTTCCTAAAATATCTGCCAAGATTTGTAAATCAATAGGAGCTGCGGCAAAAGGATTTGTATTTTCAATAGCGGTGTCGTGAGTCATCATGTCTTGAGTTATGGGTTGTTCGACAAGGGAAAGTGAGTAGTTTAGCCATTTTGCAATCGTTGCATATAGCAAAGTGGGATTCATGGGTTTACTGGTAAAATCATCCATGCCTGCTTGAAAACAACGCTCTTGGTCTTCAGGTTGCACGTTTGCAGTCATGGCAATAATGGGCAAGCGGGTTAAGCGCAGATCATTACGAATTCGCATGGTGGTTTCTAAACCATCCATTTCCGGCATCTGCATATCCATTAAAACACAATCGAAAGTTTCATTGCGCAAAATATCTAAAGCTTCTTTGCCATTGTTGGCCAACTCCACTATAGCACCTGCGCGTTCTAAAAGTTCACTTGCGACTTGTTGATTAAACAAATTATCTTCAACAAGCAGAATTCGAGCATCTGTCAATTGGATAGAATTTGTAGAAGATAATGCCGCATAATAATTGCCTAGTTTGTATTTTCCTAAAGCAGAAAACACAATATTGTGTACAGAAGACCATTCAAAAGGTTTAAACAAAATGCCTTCCAGATCAATGCCAGCGGCTGTTTTAACCAGTTCGCCGTATTCGTGAGCAGTCACGATAATTTTTAACGGCGGATGATGTAAATGGAGTGTATCAATAGTTGATGCAACCGTTGTGCCGTCCATTTCTGGCATTTGCCAATCTAAAAACACCATTTTATACGGGTCGTCATTTAGCTCGGCTTGTTTAACAAGCGATAGCGCGGTTTTTCCTGATGTGACTTGGTCGATACGAAAACCCATTTTCTGCAAAATATTCGACAAAACTGCGAGTGAAATTTCATCATCATCAACGATTAACACACGTTTGCCGTGCGATCTATCAGAGCGGTCTGGAGCTAAGATAACACTCTTAGCCAAACGTGCGGTAAACCAAAAAGTGCTACCTTTGCCCAGTTCACTTTCTACACCAATTTCACCGCCCATCATCCCTGCCAATCTTTTACATAGCACCAAACCTAAGCCAGTGCCACCATATTTGCGCGAGATAGAGCTATCTGCTTGTTGAAAAGGTCGAAATAATAAGGCTTTTTGATCCGCTGATAAGCCAATTCCATTGTCAACGACTTCAAAGCGAATTAAACAATCGTGTTCATTGTTTTCAATTTTTGTTAAACGTACAACAATTTTGCCTGCATCTGTAAATTTAATGGCGTTACTGACATAATTAATCAAAATCTGTCCTAACCGTACCGGATCGCCATTGAGGTTAATTGACAGCATAGGGTCAATTTCAAAGCTTAAGTTTAAACCTTTAGATTCGGCTTTTTCACCCAACATGCTATACAAATTGCCCATCACACGCGACAGTTCAAAATCCATGTGTTCCAACTCTAAATTGCCGGACTCAATTTTGGAAATATCTAAGATGTCATTGATGATATTTAATAAATGCTGGCTGGAAAAACGCATTTTTTCAATATAATCACGTTGCTTGGCATTCAAGTCTGTGCCAAGAATCAAATACGTCATGCCAATGATGCTGTTCATAGGCGTGCGAATTTCATGGCTCATATTAGCTAAAAAGTCGCTTTTGGCGCGGTTGGCCGTTTCGGCTTCTTGTTTGGCTAGATTCAACTCTTGGGTGCGTTCTGTGATGCGACTCTCCAGATGATCATTGAGCTCACGCAGTTTGTTTTCAGCTTGTTTGCGTTCATTTATATCTTGTACTGCACCAATCACAACCAGCGGTTTGCCATCGTGGTCATAAATACAACGACCAAAATCGGCTATCCAAAATACTTGACCACTGTTTTTTGTCATTGCCAGTTCAATAAAAAAAGGTGTTTTTTCATGCACAGCAGTATCAAACGAGGCTTGAATTTTAGAGGCATCTTCTGCGCAAACGCGTTGAAAGAAATCATCTAAAGTGACACGGCGATGTGGCATTTCTAAAAAATCGTAAAGCTCATCAGACCAGTGTAAATGTCCGGTTTGTAAGTCATAACTCCAAATCGCCATTTTTCCTGCTTTTAACATCACTTCCAACTGCACATCATGGCGGATTAAAGCCGACTCCATTGCTTTAACGGCAGAAATATTTTCGTGTGAAACCAGTAGCCTTAAATGGTTGTTCTCATAAAAGCGATTGACTTTTGCCAAAAACCAGCGTTGTTCAATGGCGGAATGGCAAGGATATTCAACGGTAAATTCATTGATTTTTCCGCTGATAACTGAGCGAATTCCTGTTGCAAAACTCAATGATTCGATTGATTCTTTCCCTTTGACGTTTTGGCACAGGTTTAAATAATTCAAGCCAACGTCAACAATTGGGATATTGGAGTTGTTTTTGGAAAAATCCCGCCATGCTTTGTTTACCGTGAGAATCAGGCCGTTTTCATTCAAAATACAGATGTGTGAGGACAGCAGGTCAATGGTTTCTTGCACGAAAGATTGCGAGTCTTGTTGTGATTTTTTGTAATAACGATTAATCAGGAGTTTTTGCCAACGCTGCCACCAAGCCATGCTGTAAATCAACGCTTGGATAAACATCATGGTTAAAAAAATATGCCATGCAAATCGACGCGGTTGCGCATACGCTTCATTTAGGTCAATTTTGCTCAGTAATAGCCAATTGGTATCGGCAATAGCGTTGATATACGCAATGGTTGCAACGCCACGATAATCAATTCCTGTAACAATTCCTGTGTTTCCTTCTGCGATTATAGAGGCGATCCGGTCTCCCGCAGGCTCAGGGAAAATCACTTTTTTATTATTGTGCAAATGTTGCACGTTAAAATAAGAAATTTTATTTTCTGTGCGTGTGACTAAAATAGTTTCTGCACTCACGCTGTGAGTTGGCCAATCTTGCAATAACGGCAATAAAAATTGGTTTAGGTTAATATGAAAACACAGCACGCCAACGACCTGAGTTTCTCCACGCGCATTTTTGTTAACCATAGCTGTCATAAGATCCATGCTTGGATGTTTATTTTTATCTTGATGAATATAACTTAATGGCGTGCCGGGACTGTGCAAGGCCAACTCTATAAAAGACTTATGGTGGTGATCATTTGCATTGGCGTTAGTTGTGGAATAATAAAGGTTTCCTTGATTATCAAATAAAGTCACGGCTTCATAATGATAGGTTTTTTCAATCAGCTTGAGCTGTTCAATCATCTGCTGTTTGAGGTTTTGTTTATCGGCAGCAGACTGATGCAATTCTTCTATGGAGTGCGTTAAACCTAATGCAGAACCAAGCACTAAACTATCGGCTTTGCGCTCTGTCAACCATTGTTGAATTTGTGCAGATTGCAACGATGAAATGGCAGCAAGATTATCACCAACCTCTTTTTTAGTTTGTTGTTGGTGATAATCCAAGAGTGCATAGTTACAAACACAAATGAGAATAATGATGAAAAGTTCAGATAACAGCAGAAACTTTGCAGACAGGTGTGTGGGCATGGATTGTTAAGCCTTGTAGAGGTGATTCTGCATAGAGAGTTGACTTAAGAGATGATGTAATGCCGAATTACACGGTGTTTTTATTCAATATAATCCTCAAAAATCTGTTTGAATTTATCGGCGTTATACATAAATTGCAATAAAACCTCAGGATCAAAATCGCTTGGTTTGGTGCGTTCATCACCGTGCAAAATAATGTGGCAAGTGGTTTCGTGGTCTAAGGCTTTTTTATACGGACGCTGTGAGCGTAGTGCGTCATAAATATCACAAATTGACATAATCCGCGCCGCAAGCGGGATATTTTCACCTGCCAGTTTATGCGGATAACCTGTGCCATCCCAACGTTCATGGTGTGAAAGTGCAATCTGAGATGCCATTTCTAAAAACGGCGAAGAACTTTGCTCAAGGTTTAAAATGTCATAACCCATTTGCGTATGACTTTGCATCACTATCCATTCTTCAAACGTATGGCTACCTTTTTTCAGCAAAATATGATCGGGAATGCCTATTTTACCAACATCGTGCATCGGGCTGGCATAAAAAATAGTGTCGGCAAATTCATTGCTCATGCCAAGATTTTTGGCTAACTCATGGCAATAACGACCAATACGTTTAATATGAAAACCCGTTTCGGTGTCTTTATGTTCAGCGGCGCGTGCTAAGGTGTGAATTGTTTCAATATAGCTGGTTTTTAATGCCGTTGTCCGTTCTTGCACTTGGGTTTCCAAGGTTTGCGCATAGTTGTTCAAAAAATCATTGTATTTTTTCAAACGCAATAAATTGCGAATCCGCACCAGCAATTCTGCTTTATCTAATGGTTTGGTCAAAAAATCCTCAGCGCCTTCATTGAGCGCACTCAATTTGGCAGTCCGATCATTCATTGAAGTCATAATGATAATAGGGATTTGTTGCGTGGTAGGCTCCGCTTTCAGTGCGGCAATCACTTTATAGCCGTTCATATTGGGCATCAGCAAATCCAATAAAATTAAATCAGGTTGATTCAGAACGGCTTTTGGCAAGGCCTCTACTGCGTTAGTAGTAGAAAGAATTTCATAATCTTCTTTTCCTAGCATGGTGACAACAATATCAATATTGAAAGCCTCATCATCTACGATGAGAATTTTTGCGCTATGTGTGTTCATTATGAATCCTTTTGTAAAAGTAACATTCTCTAACGATGAAAATCTTTGATTATTTTATTCTAACACTTTAGATTTAGTGCAACTAATTGCACCTGAAAAACTGCTGAGACAGCCTCAAAAAATTTAGTGATACTCGCCTATTCCTTTAGGCTCTATTAAATCACACACTTAATCTTTGCAGATTTTCAGGTATCATAAAGCCTTAAGTTTATTGTTCAGTAGTGAGAAAAACGTGCCAGAAACCTCATCCGCAAATAAAACCGCTTTTGAAGAACGCAGAACCCGCGAAAAATACTGCCAACACTGGCTCAAAACCCAAAAAAAAACCGTCTCCAAACTTATCAACTACGCAGCCTTTGCTGGCATTTGCAACGGCTTGTTGTTGTTGCTGCAAGCTGCTTTGTTAGCCTTTATTCTGCATAGTTTATTAATAGAAAAACAATCGTTATTTGCCAATCTCAATCAGCTTAATTTTCAACTAAATACCTTTTTTTCAGGGCTTTTGGCAGCACAAATTCCCTATAATTTACCTGAAAACGTATTATTGCCTGCGATATTTTTTTTATTTTTGGTGATGATGTTACGCAGTTGCACGGTTTATTTGTTTCAAACCACAGGTTTTGAAGCCGCAGCACGCATCAAAACCCGATTACGCCAAGAATTAGTCAATAAACTTATTCATCTTGAACCTAATTATTTAAAGCAACACCAAAGCGGTGAATTAGCCGCAACTTTACTGGAGCAAATTGAAGCCTTAGAGCCGTTTTTTTCACGCTATTGTGCACAGCAAACCATTATCGCGGTGTTGCCGTTGTTGATGATTGCCTGTGTGATGCCGATTAACTGGGTTGCCGGCGTGATTTTTTTAATTGCGTTTCCGCTGGTGATTTTCTTTATGGCGGTGATTGGCATTAGTGCGGCGGTGGCGAGTCGGAATCAATTTTTGGCAATGGCGCGGATGGGCGGTTATTTTTTGGATAGATTGCAAGGTTTACCCACGTTAAAACTATTTGGACAAGCGCAACGCGAACTGGCGCACATCACTTATGTTGCGGATGATTTTCGTGGCACAACCATGAAAGTGCTGCGCATCGCGTTTTTATCTTCTACCGTATTGGAATTTTTCAGCGCACTGGGCGTGGCGGCTATTGCGGTGTATGTTGGTTTAGGCTTATTAGGGAAAATTGAGTTTGGCCCCGCAAAACATATTACCCTACAACAAGCATTATTTGTACTGTTTATTGCCCCAGAATTTTTTATGCCACTGCGTCAACTTGCAGTGTTTTATCACGACAGAGCAGCCGCTTTAGGTGCGGCGGATTTGATTTTAAAAGTAATGGACGCGCCAACCTTATCGTTTCCGCAAACCAATCTGACCGATTTTAAAAAACTGCCTGATTTAAGTTTAGAACTGCAAAACGTCAGTAAAAAATACGGCGAGCGCACCGTATTAAGCGCGATTAATCTGCAAATTCAAGCACTTGAGAAAATTGCTTTAGTCGGTGAATCGGGGGCGGGCAAAACGACGCTGTTAAAACTAATGTTAGGATTGGAAACTGCCTCAGAAGGCATGGTATTGCTGAAGGGGCTGCCCGTAAATCCAGACTTTGCCAGCGCGAATATAACGTGGATAGGGCAGGGCGCAAGTATTTTTTATGGCTCAATCAGCGACAATATCAGTTTATTTAATCCAGATTATTCTGCGGAAATGATTCAAACCGCTGCCGAAAAAGCAGGCGTAAGCGAATTTAGCAAAAATTTTCCAGAAGGACTTGCAACGTTAGTTGGAGAGCGCGGTTATGGCTTATCAGGTGGGCAAATACAGCGGATTGCGTTGGCGCGGGCTTTTTTGAAAAACGTGCCGATTGTGTTGTTAGATGAGCCGACCAGCCATTTAGATGAGCAAAATAAACTGCTATTGCTTGATGTGATTGACGCACTTTTTAAGGATAAAACCTTGCTGATTGCCAGCCACGATCCGGCTGTGATTGCACGGATGTCTCGGCAAATTGTGATTGAAAATGGACGACTGCTATGAAAGATTTAAAGTTTTTTCTGATTCTGTTTAAACCCTACCAAAACTGGCTGCTTGCCGGCATTTTACTTTCCATTATCACCACCTTAGGCGGCATCGCGCTGTTAACGGTTTCCGGTTGGTTTATTACCTCGTCCGCCATTGCGGGAGTCACGGTTGTTAATGATTTAGCTGCAAGTTTCAATTATATGCAGCCAGCGGCAGAAATTCGCGCACTTGCGATTGTGCGCACTTTAGGTCGTTATGGTGAACGGATTATTACGCACGAAGCGACTTTTCGCGTGTTGGCACAAGTGCGGATTTGGTTTTTTGCACAAATTATTCCGCTGGCAACCGGCAGATTGGCGTTATTGCGCAGTGGCGATTTATTAGCCGGCATGACTAGCGATATTGACGCGCTGGACGGCTTGTATTTGCGCTTGATTGCGCCCGTCACGGTTGCAGTGTTCGGATTATCGGCGGTTTTACTGTTTATTTATCAATATTCGGCGGTAATCGCCTTGAATACGCTGATTTTATTATTTATTGCCAGCGTGATTGTTCCCTTAATATTCAATCGCTTAGGCAATGACGGCGCGAAAGCGATTGTGTCGCTCACCGCAAATTTTAAAACCCAGCAAATTGAAATCCTGCAAGGTTTGCGCGATTTAGTCACGTTTCAAGCTTATGAACGCTTTAAAAACAAAGCGTTGCGAGTATCAGATCGGTTGATAGAAACCCAGCGCGGCAATAATCGTCTTACGGCGTTATCGTCAGCAATCACGCTGTTTATTTCACAATTAAGTTTGCTGCTGACAGTGATTTTAGCGGCTGCCGCTTTGCAACAAGGAGAAATGAGCGCGACTGACGCAGCATTATTGGTGTTTTGTGTGCTGGCTGCTTTTGAATTGATTACGCCGTTAGCCCCTGCCATGCAAATGTTGGGAAAATTGCAACAAGCCGCCCAGCATATTCGCGAAGTCGCAACTTTGCCACCGACAATTGTGGAAACGCAAACGCCGTTATCGTTGCCGAAAAATTTTGATTTAGCGTTAGAAAATTTAAGTTTTCGCTACGAGGGGCAAAACGAATGGCTGATAGAAAACTTATCTTTAACGATTCCACAAGGCAGCAAAATTGCGATTGTTGGCAATAGCGGGATGGGAAAAACTTCGTTGCTGCATTTATTGTTGCGTTTTTTTGATCCACAACAGGGACAGCTGTTGCTAAATGGTGCGAATTATCAACAATTTAATTCAGACGAACTGCTTTCATGCTTTGGGTTGTTATCGCAACGGAGTCAATTATTTGCGACCACGATTCGTGGAAATTTGTTGATTGGCAAAGCCGATGCAACTGATGCCGAATTAAATGCCGCGATTGCAGCAGCGGGTTTAGAGTCGTTTATTCAAAAATTGCCGGATGGTTTGGAAACGTGGGTTGGCGAGCAAGGTTTAAAGGTTTCAGGCGGCGAGGCACGGCGGATTGCCTTAGCGCGAGTGTATTTGAAAAACGCGCCGATTATTCTGTTAGATGAGCCGACCGAAGGTTTAGATGCAAAAACCGAAGAAGATGTTTTGGCAGCATTAGAAATGATTGCGAAGGATAAAACCTTGATTATGGTGACGCACCGCAGTGCTGGCTTAAAATTGGTCAATGAAGTTTATCAATTAAAAGCCGCCGGTTTAAGCAAATTGCCGAGTATTCCTGAGAAACTGGAACAAGTATTGCTGTACAGCGATTAAGCTGAACTTATAAAAAACTCTTCTTTTGAGATGTTTGTTGTTGCAGTACAACAAAAAGTTGGTTTTTGTTGCAAATTTAGCAACAGCCTTTATACTTTCAAATATTACACTTATATTAAATAAAGAGGGTTTGCAATGAATACACTGAAAAAAGCACCTAATCGCATCAATTTAAAACGCACTGTTTTATCTTCGGCGTTGTTGTCATTATTAACCATGCAAACTGTACATGCTGACGGTGTAACGGATTCGATTGAAAACGCACTGAAATTTGGTCAAGCGGATGCCAAATACGGGCAAATTAAAGTCAATTTAAATTTTCGCTATGAAAATGTTGATACTGGACGAGGCTCTCCAGCCACTGCTAATGCGGCAACTATGCGTTTGCGTTTGGGCTACTTAACGCCGGTTTTTGAAGGGCTGCAAGGTTATGCCGAATACGAAGGCAATCAAGATATTGTTGCGAATGACTATAACAGCACCCGCAATGGTAAAACTCAGTATGAAACGATTGCTGACCCGCAACAACATGAGTTGAATCAATTGTGGATTAGTTATAAAGGCTTGCCAAATACTGAAATCAAAGTCGGGCGGCAACGCATTGATTTTGATAATTTGCGTTTTATCGGCGCGGTGGATTGGCGACAAATGCAGCAAACGTTTGATGCAGTGTTAGTGACCAATACGTCATTGCCGAATACAACCATTAAAGTCGGTTATATCAATAAGATACAAACGATAAGCTCAATGACAAAAGGGGCGCAAATTCCTTTTGCTAACATCAATTATGCAATTAAAGATGTTGGAAACTTAATCAGTTATGCGTATTTAATGGATTTTAATGAAGCGATTGGCACGGCTGGCGGTTTAACTCATGCAGATTCCAATCAAACTTATGGGATTCGTTTAGACGGCACTCGCATAATCAATGACAGTTTGAAAGCGCATTACTTAGTTGAATATGCGTATCAAAAAGAGCATACCCAAAACCCAACTCACTATCATGCAAGTTATTATCATATTATAGGCGGCGCGACGGCGTTTGGTATCACGGCAAAAGCTGGCATGGAGCAGTTGGATGGTAGTGGCGCGGGTAGAACATTTGATACGCCATTAGCCACTTTGCACATTTTCAACGGTTGGGCGGATCAATTTCTTGCCACGCCAGTCAATGGTTTGCGTGATCTTTATGGCTCGCTTGCGACTGAAATTGAAGGAGTGAAATTGCTCGGCGTGTATCACGCATTCACTGATGACACAGGCGGAAAAGATTATGGTCAGGAGCTTAATTTTCAAGTCACCAAAGAATTTGCAAAACATTACACTTTGTTAGCAAAATATGCCTATTATGATGCCGCACCAGGTTCAATAGGAACAACGTATGGATTTGATGCACAAAAATTTTGGTTTGGTGCAAACGTAAGTTTCTAATCAGAAATTTGTGTTGTAGCGTAGAGACGCAAAATTTTGCGTCTCTACCAAACACAGGTTAGCCAAAAAATTTCGCTGCATTCATCAGCGTTTTATAAATTCCCCATAATAACGGCGTTAGCACAGCTGACCATGCCAGATAAACTAAGGCAGGATGGCTGGGTGATTCTATATCGACCGCTTGCCCGACTTCCTCTTCTTCATGTTTATGGTGCTGCGCTTCGATTTGTTTTTCTTCTGCCAATTCTTGCGCAGTCATAAACCATTTGTCAGCAACTGGGCGAATTAACAAATTACACAGCAAACCAATCATCAAAAGTCCGGCTAAAATCAACATGGTTTGGTTATAAACTTGTTCGCGCGGAATTCCTAACGCTAATTGATAGTCGCGCATGTAATTCACAATCACAGGCCCTAAAATCCCTGCGGTTGCCCAAGCGGTTAATAACCGCCCGTGAATTGCGCCCACCATTTGTGTGCCAAATAAATCGGCTAAATACGCAGGAACAGTGGCAAATCCACCGCCATACATGCTTAAAATAACGCATAAAGCACTGACAAATAACAGTTTATTGCCAACCATTGCACTGCCTGAAACGCTTAAATACAGCAAACTACCGAGGATGAAAAACACGATAAAAGTCATTTTTCGCCCTAATTTATCGGACAAACTTGCCCAAAAAAAACGTCCGCCGATATTAAATAAACTCAATAATGCCGTAAAACCCGCAGCAACCGCAGCAATCGCGGCTAATTCCTCTTTGTTCAAATCGTTATAAGTTTTGGCGATTCCCAGCAATTGTCCACCGAATACTTCTTGCAACATGGGGGAAGACATCCCCAGCACACCAATTCCCGCACTGACATTCATGCACAACACGCCCCACAGCAACCAAAATTGTTTGATTTTAAAGATATTTTTTACATGCACATGATGCGGCGTAATCATGGCATTGCTTTCTTGCGCTGAGGGCATCGTCCAACCTGCGGGTTGCCAACCGGTTGCGGGGATTCGATAACTCAACGCGCCGCCCATCATAAAGACGAAATAAATGCCTGCCATCACCATAAAAGTTTGCATCACGCCAACATCAGTTTCTGTGGCAAAAACTCCCATTAACAATGTCGCCAGCGGTGAGCCTATCATTGCCCCGCCACCAAAGCCCATAATTGCCATGCCGGTTGCCATGCCGCGTCGGTCTGGAAACCATTTAATCAAGGTAGAAACTGGTGAAATATAGCCTAAACCTAAACCGACTCCGCCAATTACCCCTGAGCCTAACAGCATCATCCAAAATTGGTGGAGATGAATGCCAAGAGCTGAAAACAACATGCCGCCACACCAGCACAATGCACTCACTACCGCCGCTTTGCGAGGGCCAACGTGTTCCAGCCAACCGCCCCACAGTGCTGCGGATGAGCCTAAAAAGACAAAAAACAACGTGTACATCCAGCCTAAGGTGGAGATTTTCCAGTCACAAGTGGTGATAAATAATTCTTGAAAAAAACCGATGTCCGCGCCGCAAGCGAGACTTTCTTTGATGCCAATCGCTTTGGATAACGGCAACCAAAACACCGAAAATCCATACGCCATGCCGATACATAAATGAATGGCTAATGCCGCAGGTGGCACAAGCCAGCGGTTAAACCCCGCACTGGCAATGGTGTGTTTTTTCTCTAAAAAATGCAGGGCGGTTGAATTCATACAAAGTTCCTTAGGATTATTCTTAAAAATCGGTGAAAACCATCATATTAGGAATGCTAACAGTTTTCAATTTTCAGGCGGATATAGCTAAATAACGGATGTTACGAATTCTAAAGGGAAAACTATCCTGAGATAAGTAATAAGCATAAAACAGATTTGCAACTGTAGGTGCGAATTCATTTGCACTGTGCGGATAAATCCGCACCTACATTAAATATTTGCATAATTTATTTCGGACTCATTCCTAAGTTGTCAAAAAAATTTTAAGACGACTGGTCATCTTTAAAAATTTCAGCAGATTGAAACAATTAATAGGAAAAATTTACATCTAAAAAAATCCCAATTTCTGAAAACTTAAGAATCAAATTTACTTTTAACACGGCTTTTTTCTGTTGTACTACAGTTAATTCGATACAATGTTGTGAAAAGTGAAATGTTTTTAATCAAATTAGAGGTGATTTCATGTCACGAAAAATAGTGTTTCTGATGTGTGTAAGTTTAATGACAACGTCCTGTAGTTTTTATGGCGAAAAAGTTGCGCCTGTGCCTTTACCGAGTTTGCAAAATCAGTCTGTTAATGTTGATGGCGCGATGCTATTGGCAGAAGCCTATCTTGATGAAGACCGAGCGCAGGCGGCATTTGGGTTTAATGTGCGTGGTGCAGGATTATTGCCCGTGCGGGTGGTGGTGGATAATCAAAGTGGTAGCGAGGTGCAATTGTTAGGAACGCAAACTTTTTTAATTGACCGCGAAGGACAAGCATGGCCATTGCTCACGGCAAAACAAGCGAATGATCGGGTGAAAAGTCGTGTGAGTGTGGCGGAAACATTTGCAGGAGCTGCAATACCGGCATTTTTGCTAGGCGCGGCAGGAGCTGCGGCAGGTGCGGCAATTGGTGTTTTAACAGGCAATAATGTTGGCGAAGCGGCTGCGCGTGGTGCAGTTTTAGGTGGCGCAGCCGGAGCAATTTATGGCGGTAGCACTCGCAATAAAGAAGTCGGTGTGGAAGTTGATTATGATTTAAGTCAACGCTCACTACGCAATGAAAAAATCAAAGCCGGAACGCTGGCGTATGGTTTTTTGTTTTTTCCTGGACAAGATGAAGCGCGTTCTGCACAAAGTTTACGCTTAGCGATTTCAGTGAATGGTCAGCAAAAGGTTATCAACATTCCGTTGCCTGTTGAAAAAGCTTATTAATATTGTTGTATAAAAGCGATTAATTGCGTCGCTATTTAAAATATCGTGCTGTTTGCGAGTGTTTTAAAGTATCCGCACAGAATTAAACATCAAAATAAACAGCCACATTCACACAAATAAGGTGATGCGGGAAACGTGATGAAACAGCGGGAAAAGTTATTTATCGCTAGTAAATAAGAATATGCTAATATTTGTTTTTCTAATCGTGATTGCTGTCATTGCAACGACAACAAACACTCAGGAGGTTTTATGATTTCAGAAACTGTCATTGCGTTGTCGCGCTGGCAATTTGCAACCACCGCTTTATACCATTTCCTGTTCGTTCCTCTAACATTGGGACTGTCGTTTTTATTGGCGATTATGGAATCCACTTATGTGATGACTGGACGGCAAATCTACAAAGATATGACCCAATTCTGGGGCAAATTATTCGGCATCAATTTCGCTCTCGGTGTCGCAACTGGTTTAACGATGGAATTTCAATTCGGGATGAATTGGTCGTATTACTCGCATTATGTCGGCGATATTTTCGGCGCACCGCTGGCGATTGAAGGCTTGATGGCATTCTTTTTGGAATCCACCTTTGTCGGCTTGTTCTTTTTTGGCTGGGATAAACTCAGCAAAGGCGGGCATTTAGTCGTGACTTGGTTGGTGGCGTTAGGTTCAAATTTATCCGCGCTGTGGATTTTGGTCGCGAACGGTTGGATGCAAAATCCGGTTGGTTCAGAATTTAATTTTGAAACGCTGCGGATGGAGTTGACCAGCTTCGGCGATTTACTGTTTAACCCCGCTGCACAAGTGAAGTTCGTGCATACCGTTGCCGCTGGCTACACCACCGCTTCTGCATTTGTGTTAGGCATCAGTGCTTATTACATGTTGAAAGGACGCGATGCGGCGTTTGCGCAACGTTCTTTTACCATTGCCGCAGGTTTTGGTTTGGCGGCGATTTTATCGGTTATTGTATTAGGTGATGAGAGTGGTTATACCGATGGCGAGGTGCAAAAAACTAAACTGGCTGCGATTGAAGCCGAATGGCATACCGAACCTGCGCCTGCTGCGTTTACGGTGATTGGTTTTCCTGACCAAGAAACAATGACCACATCGTATGCGATTAAAATTCCTTGGCTTTTGGGCTTGATTGCTACCCGTTCAACTGATGAGCCAGTGATGGGCATTACTGAAATTTTAGAAAAAAATCGCCTGCGGGTGCGCAATGGCATGAAAGCCTATTCGTTATTACAAGAATTGCGTGATGATAAACGCGAACCGCAGTTAATCGTTGATTTCAACAAAGTCAAAGCCGATTTAGGTTATGGATTGTTGCTGAAAGCGTATACCGAAAAAGTGGTAGATGCGACTGACCAGCAAATTGAACAAGCCGCGCAAGCTTCGATTCCTGCGGTTGCGCCGTTGTTTTGGACATTCAGAATTATGGTTGCGTGTGGTTTTACTTCGTTAGCGGTGTTTGTGTTGTCCTTTGTCGCCAGTTCCATTCGTAAATGTCGGCAAGATTGGTTATTAAAACTGGCGTTGTATACCATGCCGTTGCCTTGGATTGCTTGTGAAATGGGTTGGTTTGTGGCGGAATTTGGGCGGCAACCTTGGGCGATTGCGGAAATTTTGCCGACTTTTTTAAGTGTGTCGACGCTTTCGGTTGGGAATTTAGTTTTTAGTTTGCTGGGCTATTTTCTGGTTTACAGTGCGTTTTTAACCATTGAAGTGTTTTTGATGCTGAAATTTATTAAACAAGGCCCAAGCAGCTTGCATCAAGGTCGCTATCATTTTGAAGTGACTAAAGGAGTTTAATAACTTATGAACGCCGCAGAAAAATTAAAAATTAGTGTTGTTGACTATTTGGAAGGCGAGTTAATCAGCGAGATTAAGCATGAATATGTGAATGGTGAAGTGTTTGCAATGGCGGGAGTCAGCGAACAGCACAACACTATTACGGTGAATTTAACGGCACTATTGCGTCAACATTTGCGTGGCACAGGCTGCAAAGTGTTTGTTGCTGATATGAAAACCCGCATTCAATTTAACAAGGAGAATTATTTTTATTATCCTGATCTTCAAGTGTGTTGTCAGGGCAACGATAACCAACGTTATTACAAGGAAGCCCCTAAATTAGTGATTGAAGTGCTGTCTTCGTCAACTGAACGCTATGACCGTTCTGAAAAGTTTGACCATTATCGGCAATTGTCTAGTTTAGAAGAATATATTTTGATTGCTCAAGACAAGCAACAAATAGAAATTTATCGGCGTAATCATCATTGGCAACCTTATACATATCGGGATAATGAAGATTTTCAATTTCAATCGCTGGATTTGTCGCTCACTATGGCAAGCGTATATGAGGATGTTGAATTATGACAAAAGTAACGTTTAAAGAATGGGATTTAGATAAATTAGAAGAGGCTTTTAATTTAACGCAACGTTGGGAGTGTTCATTATTAGAACAATGGGAAAATAATAATGAACAAATTGATGAAACTGAAAAAAACTTATTATTAAAATTGCAAAAAACAGCGCATCGCGGCGGAAGGGCTTGGAATGAGGTGGAATTAGAAAACAAGTTTATCAGTCCGCTTATTGTCGCTGCGAATATTGATGATGAAAAAATCGGTTATTTTTTAGAGCGTCCACTTTCTGGCATTATTGGTGATTATGAATTATCGGGCACTGTTGACGGCATGATTGCAACGGGAGTTCGTAATCCGCATATTCCGTATTTTTGTTTTCACGAATATAAACGCGCCATCGAAAATCAAGGCTCACCGGATGGGCAAGTATTAGCGGCAATGTTGGTGGCGCGGGAACTAAATCAAAATAACACACCGATTTATGGTTTGTTTGTCGTGGGTTTAGTTTGGAACTTTATGGTTTTAAATGGCAATGAATATTGCATTAGTCGAACCTTTATTGCCGATAATGACGATATTTTTACGATTTTTAAAATGATGAAAGCGTTAAAGCAGATTATTTATGCGGAATTGGAAATTAAATAGCTATGACAAGGTATCCAGAAAATACAACAGCATCATTGGAAGATTTTAGAAAATGCGGTTGGTTAGAGGCTATTAATGAAGCCAAAAGAGAAGATTGTTCAACGTGGTAAGCTCTATCATCATTTGCAAGAAAAGCAATAGAAGAAGAACGATTTTCTGATGGCAAAGTGCTTTGGTTATTATCTGATGCTTGTTCAATGACTCTTAAACCTGATAGTTACAATGATCCTTTTAAGGCATTTATTATATGGGCAGATGGTAATCGTTCTGCAATACCTGAAGATTTTAAAACAGAAGATATTGCACTCTTTGAAGAAATTATTGACGAAATCACTGAACCAAAATTACGCGCTCGTATTGCCGATTTACTTTGGTTGCTCAAAAAACCTAAAAATAAAGAATTTGCTTTAAAATCAATAGATGCCTACAGACAAACTCCTTTAACTACAGAAAATTGGGTACGCGATGAAAAATGCTGGGAGCGAGCAATTCAACTTTGCATGATGTTAAAAGCAGGTTCAGGAACGCGGTTACAAGAAATAGAAGTCGAGTTGATTTTATCCATAAAAAATGCAACTAAAGAAGATAAGTTTTTTGCTTTAAAGTTATCTGATTTACTAGCCAAATATAGTAATCATCAATTAGAAATAGCAGAAAAACTTGAAAAATTAGCTCATGAGTTTGAAGAGTTAAGCGATTTCTATGTTTCAAGAGAATATTTTAGTGCAGCATCTGATTCTTATAAAAGAATTAAAATGCTTGAAAAATCTATTGAAATGACAATAAAAGTTGCAGAAGGTTGGGTTAAAGAAGCTATTGTTCGGCAATCTTGTTCATCATCACCTAGCAATATAGCTGCTGCAAGTTTCTATGAAAATGCTATTCAAACTTATAGAAAAATTCCTAATACATACAAAACGGCTAAAAATTTAGATAATAGAATTACAGAATTAAGAACAGAACTAAATTTAGCAAATGAAAAATCCATAACTGAAATGGGAGTAATATCAACTGAAATAGATATTAGAGATTTAATTGAAAATGCAAAAAATGCAGTTGAAGGTAAAAAAACATTTGATGCTTTGTTAGCACTAGCAAATATTTATCGAGCAAAAGCTCAACGAGTTAAAGAATCTTCAGAAAGAAGCATTAGAAAATATCCACTTTCAAATCTTTTTTCAGGAGTTTGTTTAGGTAAAGGTGGACGAGTTATAGCAAAATCTCCTGCCACAAACTTTGGTGACGAGCTAGATGAAACTGCTGTACGGAAAAAAATGATTGATGAATACTCAATGGAAATAAATCTTGTGGTTCAAAGTCAAATTTGGACTGCTCTTGAGGTAATACGTTTAGAACACCGTATTACAGAAATGGATTTTTATTCTATCGTTAGAAATTCGCCTGTTGTCCCAGAAGGACGAGAGCGATTAATTGCTAAAGCTCTTTTTGCTGGCTATGACAACGATTTTGTAACCGCACTGCATATTTTAGTTCCACAAATTGAACACTTAGTCAGAGTTCATTTAAAAAAAGCTGGTGTAAAAACTAGCACCTTAGATAAAAATGGCATTGAAACTGAAAATGGATTGACTACATTAATGGAAAATCCTGAAGTGAATACAATATTCGGTGAAGATTTAGCTTTTGAATTCAAAGCCTTATTGTGTGATTCGTTTGGTGCAAACCTACGCAATGAATTAGCACATGGTTTAATTGAATATGAAGAATGTTATTCGATTTCTTCTATTTATGCGTGGTGGTTAATGCTACGAATTGTTTTTAATACATTTTGGAATGCAAAAATGGCTTCTCAGCATTCCGAAAAGCAAGAATGAAAAATTTAGCGCATCACTTGGCAAATGCAAAAAAGGAAAACACCATGCTACTTGAATTACAACCCGAATTTGACGACATCCTGCAACCGCTTGGCAATCACGCGATTGAATTCTTTTTAGCGGCAAGTTTATACCATGCCAAAAAAATTAGCTTTGCCAAAGCCGCGCATATTGCAGGGCTTGATTTTGAAGTATTTAAACAGCGTTTAGAAGAAAATTTTAATCAGGGATTTTTGATTGCAGAAGAATCCATTTTAGAAGACATTGAAGCAAATCAAGAAGCTATTTTTGAAAAAAACAAACTGCGTAACTTCATTTATAGTTCCAAATTAGAGGGAATAGAAATAAATTACACCCCTGATTTAAAAATGGCTGATATATTAGAAAAATATCGTGTAAATGGAATCGAATAATGGATAAATATGATGTCAGCAGTGACTATTATTGTTATCCAAAAACAAAGGTATTAAAAAACAAACTTGGAATAAGAGATAAAGCAATATTAGAAGAAGCAGAGCGAGAAATAACTGCTATTTCAATTCACGCTATCAAATATTCTAATCCTCCCTATTCTTTAGAATATCTCAGAAAAATACATGCCGTTTTATTTTATGAGCTATACGATTGGGCAGGGGAAATTCGCACTATTGATATTTCAAAGGGAAATACACGATTTTGCACTCATTCTCGGATTGTTCCTGAAATAGAAAAATTATTCAAAAAACTGGAAAACGAAAATTATTTAATCAACTCAAGTAACGATTTTGCTTTTAAACTTACGGAGTATTACGCTGAATTTAATGTAATACATCCTTTTCGAGAAGGTAATGGACGAGTTCAGCGACTCTTTTTTGAACACTTGGCTGCATATAACGGTTACGTTTTGGATTGGTCTTTGATTTCTCAAACCGAATGGATTCAAGCAAATATTGATGGTTTTAATGTTGATTATCAAAGTCTAACAAATATTTTTATCAAAGTGCTAAACAACGTTTTAGGAGCGAGCCATGATTTTTGATTACGAAACTTTACGCTGCATTTGGTGGGCATTTTTAGGCGTGCTGCTGATCGGCTTTGCCATCACTGGCGGCTATGACTGTGGCGTGGGTGTATTACTGCCGTATTTAGGCAAAACTGACGATGAACGCCGCGTGATTCTCAATGCCTCCGCACCAACGTGGGAAGGCAATCAAGTTTGGCTGATTACCGCAGGCGGCGCACTGTTCGCGGCATGGCCAATTGCTTACGCAGTCGCATTTTCTTCACTGTATATTCCGCTGTTTTTAACGTTGTTTGCGTTATGGTTACGCCCGTTAGGATTTGACTATCGTGGCAAAATCGAAAACCAACAATGGCGCGATTGGTGGGATAAAGCCTTATTTGTCGGTGGATTTGTGCCGGCTTTAATTTTCGGCGTAGCGTTTGGCAACTTACTAAAAGGGATTCCCTTTCACCTCGATAGTGACATGCGGATGAATTATTTAGGCGACTTTTTCGGATTGCTCAATTTGTTTGCCTTGATAGCAGGCGTGGTCAGTTTATTTATGCTGGTCGCGCATGGTGCGGTATTTTTGCAAATGAAAACAGTCGGCGAGATTCAACAACGCGCGAAAAAAGCGGTGGTGGTTTCTATCAGCGTCGCCTTATCCGCTTTTGCCTTAGCAGGACTATGGATTACCCGTTTAGAAGGTTATCACGTCACTTCAAAAGTTTTGCCCAATGGCGTATCGAATCCATTAGCAAAATTTGTGAAACGTAGCGAAGGTTTATGGCTGGACAATTACGAACATTTACACATTTTATGGGCGATTCCGGTATTAGCCTTTATCGCAGGTGGTTTAACGATTTGGTTATCGAAAAAAGACCGAGCAGGATTGGCTTTTATCAGTAGCTCTGTGATGCTTACCGCGATTATTTTAACGGCGGGCGTGTCGATGTTTCCGTTTTTGATTCCGTCCAATATTTCGCTGAACAGTTCGTTGACGATTTGGGATGCCAGCTCCAGTCATCGCACCTTGCAAATCATGTTTTGGGCAACGATTGTGTTTTTACCGATTGTGCTGACTTACACACGCTGGGTGTTTAAGGTGATGCGCGGCAAAATCACCGTTGAACACATTCAACAAAACTCGCATAGTCTTTATTAATCGCTACGACTGCCAGTCCTCAAAGGACTGGCAGTCGTGAAAACTCCATCTTTCAGGAAAAAATCATGTGGTATTTCACTTGGATATTAGGCTTATTATTAGCCTGCTCGCTGGGAATTATTAATGTGTTGCGTTTGGAAGCGCAAGAAGCGTTAGCAAAAGAAACCATCCCGCTTGACCCGCTGACGCAATTATTAACCAAAGCCAGCATTTTGCAGCGATTGCGGGAAAAAGTAGAAAACTCCAAACGCAATGGCTCACCGTTTTCGTTGGTGTTTATCAGCTTGATGCCGTTTCAAAAACAACATAATTTACCGGTGCATGAACTAGAAGCGGTGTTACGCGGCGTGGTTGAGGTGTTAAAAAAAGACATTCGCATCGGTTTAGATTTAGCCGCGCGATTTGATGAAGCTTGTTTTTTATTAACCTTAACCGGTGCACCGTTGGCCAAAGCTGAAGAAGTGGCGCGGATTATCAGAACCGATATTCTCTCAACCATTAAAACAGCTGATGAGATTGCCGTCGTAGCACAAAGTGGCGCGGCGGAATATTTAGAATATTCAGCAAAATTTGCTGGCGATGTTTCATCGCTTGAACAAGAAGTGCAGGCGTTAATTCAAGTCGCACAAAAAAATTGCTGCGTTTAATTTGCTGGAGTTTAAGTCATGTCAATCACAGATAAAGTGGCAGCCATTCACAAAGTAGGTGATGTTTTAGTGGAAGTATTTCACTATCTGGCATTGTTTGTGATTGGCGCGACCGTAGTTTGGTCGGCTGCACATGATTACATCGGCATGATGAAAGAAGGTCATGCCACCTTAGAAAATATTTTGCTGCTGTTTATCTATCTGGAATTAGGCGCGATGATTGGGATTTATTTTAAAACTCGCCGAATGCCGGTGCAGTTTTTGATTTATATCGCCATTACAGCCTTATCGCGGCATCTAGTGATTGACGTGCGTAAAGTGGTAGATGGCTTCCATTTACAATTACTTATCGCCATCACCCTTGCAATTGTGTTGTTGAGTGTGGCGATACTGATTTTGTCATACACCGCAAAACATTACGGCTGCCCTGAAGACAATCAACTAAAAGATAGCCCATAGCCGCTGTCCACCCCTTGCATTGCAACGCCTCTCCTACTACGCTATCTACCGTGTCAGTTTATGATGTTAATTTTAGGAGCGGTATGAACAAACAAAACAGCGGTGTTGTGATTTTAAATGCAGATGCCGACAGGAAAGTAAAAACAGTGATTGTTTTAGGTGTGCCGCGTGGTGGAACGTCAATGGTGGCGGGCACATTGTCAAAACTTGGCGTTTTTATGGGAGAGCCTGAAAACCTCGCGCCGTTTTATGAAAACGTGGAATTAGGGCGCAGTTTCAGAACTGGCGATAAAAATAAAGTAAAAGCGGTTATTGGCAAAAATAATCAACTTTATTCTCTTTGGGGTATAAAAATTTTTCCTAAAAAAATACACTATTGGTTTAAATATCGCGCTTTGTTTTCTGATGTTGTTTATGTTGTTGTATTTCGAGATATATTGGCTATTGCAAAAAGAAATGTGATTTCTATGAATGAACATTATCTAAAAGAAATGTTTAAAGCCGCATTCATCAATCTTGGCTTATTAACGCTGATTTCATTCACTAAAAAGCCTGTCTTATTACTTTCTTACGAAAAAGCATTGTTATTTCCTGACGGTGTTGTTGCAGACTTATCAAAGTTTTTAAATATTGATGATGAGAATAAAAAAACAGCCGCCATTGAGTTTATTAAACCTTCACCTGTAGATTATCGCATTCGCTCAACTACCACAGCTAAATTAAACACTGAATTAGCCTATTTTGGTTATCTTGATAGCGTTGCAAAAGATAAAATAATAGGCTGGGTATTATCGTTAGATAATAGAAATGAAATTGCAGTGGAATTACTCATTAATGGCAAATTAGAAAGTGTCACAATTGCGAATATAACTCGTGAAGATGTGAAAAAAGCGAATAATGATTTCCATGAAAACTGCGGTTTTGAATTTAATTTTTCTGAGCTGGATTATTTAAAATCCGGTGATTGTATTGAAGTGCGAATTGCTAAGCAGAATATTCATTTAATTAACTCGCCTTATTATTTGAGTTAATTAACCATGCTCTAACGCAGCGATTAAAACGTGCAGCAAAATATAGACATCGTCTTTTTCCCGCGCATCAACACGAACGACAGGCCACTGGTCGCCGCGTTCGTCAAGAGCCATATAATAATCTTCAATTGCTGGCGTGTCTTTTATATCAAAATGAGTTACGCCGATAATAGCAGGATTTTCCAGCAAAAAAGCGGCGTTTAAATTTAAGTAGTAATCTAATTCTGCTAAAGGCTCTTCAACTGAATTGTTAATCAGAATTATCAGCCCTAAAGCTCCTTTGGTTAAAATATGGCACATAAAATCAAAGCGTCTTTGCCCCGGCGTGCCATATAAATAGCAGCGTTCACCATTTTCTAAAGTCAAATAACCATAATCCATTGCCACTGTGGTGGTTTGTTTATGCTTTAAAACATCTTTTTCGGTTGATTTAACCTCAGTGGAAACAGGATCAATTTCACTAATTGTTTTAATGGCACAGGTTTTTCCAGCTCCTACGCTGCCTGTAAAAACAAATTTAATTTCAGTCGCTTTATCCATCATAATTACCGTTACTTTAATGTATTATTTTATTTTAAACGTGCGTCTATTTTATTTAGTAGTTCCAAGCGTTCTGTGCTGATTGTTTTTTTATTAAGTTCAACTTTATCTCTAATTTCTATAAGTCCTGCTAAATAACACGCATTATAAAAGTCATACATTTTTTCAAGGGGCATTCCTGTTTCCAAAGCAATAAAATCTAAAGGTGCGGCATTATTTCGCATAAACGTAATGACTTTCGCATAGTCGATACATCTATACATTTTTAAATCAGGCCAACTTTTTAAAGCGATAATATCTGTTGCTGCATGATTTTTCAGAGCTCGACCTGTTGAGGTTTGCATCACAACATACCAAATTAAGCTTTTTAATTCGCAAGCTTTTAAATTTTCACTAGCAATATAAGCATTGATGTCGTTTGCAGAACATTGATTAACGCTTAATGCGGCTGAATTGATTAAATAGGGATTTAATTGCTCTAAATTATTTCGACTATAGTAAATACCTTTTTCTATATCAAGATAAAGCGGTGCGTAATCGGGGTGTTTGCTTAAGCTGATAATCCATTGCTTCGGTTCTGTTGCTAATAAATAGCTGAGCAAACCTTTTTTAGGGTCAAAAAAAGTGTCTGATGAAGTCGCAGGCGGTGTGGGAGTGGATAATACCGGCGCAGGTGCGTTGCTGTGTTCCGTTAAGTTTGCACTCAGTTGATTAAATAATGTCACTAATGCTTTTAGACTGGGAACATGCTTTTCATCGACTAATAAACTATTTTTTGGGATGTTTTCAGCGTTACTGGTGCAAAATAGACAACGCTCTGCTTGTTGGCTTTTAGTAATGGCATCACTATGTGTTGTTGTTGCGGTTGCAGAAAGGAGAAAAAAATCAGCTTCGGCTGCTGTGCCGACAATTTGCCATTTTTTTGTTAAAGCTCTGCTGGCTAAAGTTAAAATAGAGTTTAAATTGTCAGTCTCTTGTTTGTTAAAGCTTATTAACTTAAGCCTTACTAATCCATTTTCTACCATCTTATATACCCTAAACGTTGGCTGAAGTTTTTAATTGTGGTGTTTTCTAATAATGTAGATAGCTAATAGAAACATAATATTAGTTTTTAAACATCAAAGATAATAGTTGGCTGCAAAAGTTGGGGCTATTGATTTAGCAAGATTTTGGCAGATTGATCATCAAAAGACTTAAGGGGGAAAGTTTACAATACCAGCGTTTCAGTTTGTAGGTTTTTTGCCATCAGTGTTGGGTGAAACAGAAGTGAGTTTGCGCTAAGCAACTGTTCAAATTCATGAAAGCGCAGTGGTTTACTGAAAAAATAACCTTGATAAAGATTGCAATGATGCTGCTTTAAAAAATTAAACTCTGCTTGAGTTTCTACACCTTCGGCAACCGTATCAAATTTAAGAGCTTTTGCCATTGCAATAATAGCTTCCACGATTCCTGCATTGCTGGCATCGCTATCGACAGCGGTGACAAATGAGCGATCAATCTTTAAGGTATTCAGCGGAAAGCGTTTTAAATACGCTAATGAAGAATAACCTGTGCCAAAATCATCAATTGAAATTCTAAAGCCTAATGCTTTTAAAGCTTCTAATTTAGAAACACTTTCATCCACATTTTTAATCAACAATCCTTCTGTTAATTCTAGCTCAAGATTATAAGGAGCTATCCCTGCTTCTGTGACAATGTCGCTTACCACGCTGACAAAGTTTGTTTGCGCAAATTGTTTTGGGCTAATGTTTACCGCAATGGATTGAGAAGGTTTTAGCATTCCTTGCGTTATCCAGATTTTTATATGCTGGGCAACAACGCGCAAAATCCATTCACCTATCGCTATGATAGTGCCATTTTCCTCAGCGAGTGGAATAAATTCATCAGGATAAGCCATTGTTTGACCATTAGGTTCCCAGCGTAGCAAGGCTTCCGCGCTAATCAATTGATGCAATTCATTAAACTGCGGTTGAAACAACAGGACAAATTCGCCTAAAGGCAAGGCAAAATTGAGAGCCGATAGCAAAATCATTCGCCGATTAGCATTTTGAGCAATGTCGGGGGTAATAAACTGAGTTTGATTGCTACCCTCTTGTTTTGCTCTGTGCAATGCGGCATCAGCCAGCTTAAACAATTGTTCTGAGGTATCGGCATCAATGGGAAAAAATACACCGCCGATGCTGCATGTAATCACAATGGTGTGTTCCATGAGGGTGATGGGTTTGCTCAAAATACGGCGCAGCTTTGCTTCATATTGCTTGATAACTTGCAAAGCAGTGTCACGATTATCACCTAAATTCGTCAGCACAATGGCAAATTCATCACCGCCTAAACGCGCAGTAATATCGCCAGCACCCAGAGAATTTGTTAAGAGCTCGGCTATTTGTAGCAAAATTTTGTCGCCGACAGAATGACCTAAGGAATTAATCACCGTTTTAAAATGATCTATATCTAAAAATAATAAAGCGGCGACTTTATTTTGTTTGATAATCTGAGGCAGCAATTCATCCAGTTGCCTCAACAATGAAAAGCGATTTGGCAAACCTGTTAAAGCATCATAATCGGTTAAATAGCGAATATGAGATTCAGTGCGTTTGCGTTCTGTCATATCAGAAAAGATACTGATATAGCTTTGAATACTGCCATGCGCATCCCTAATGGCAGTGACAGAAACCCATTGCGGATACGATTCTCCATTTTTCCGTTGACTGGAAACTTCACCTTCCCAATGTTGATTGTTATGCAAAATTTTGCGAATTTCTTGATAAAGGCAAATTTTTCTGTCAGTTGATTTAAAGACATCAGGATAAAGCCCCTCCACTTCGCTGGCTTCATAGCCTGTGATTGCTGTAAAACTGGGATTTACTTTCACAATCCGCATGTTTGCATCGGTAATCATAATCGCTTCAGCAGATCGTTCAAAAATAGCCTCAGCAATAGGGATGGATTCATGATGTGTTTGCACGTTAAACTCCTAGCAATTCCCTAATATAAATCTTTGACTACAAAAAATCAGCAAAAGTTGAAAACAACCCTAATAGTTATAAGTTTAACATATTGGTTTAAGTAAATGATTGCTTAAAAAGCTCTTTCATAAACAATCGTGAGGCTTAAAAAGTGTGTTTTAAACCGCTGATTAACAGCTCATTGAACAATCAATTTGAAACTTGATTTTACATGACTTAAATCTATCGTTTGCAATTTTTTTAGTGATTTTATTTTTGTCTGAATCTGGATTTTTAGGATTAAAAGATTTACAAGATAAAGGGTTTGTTTATTAGGTTTTGCGAAAGCTAAAAATTGCTGCAATTTTTTTTAAGACGACTAGTCGTTTTGAAAATTTCAGCGTTAAATCCGTGTTAAATAATGAGTAGAATCAATCCGCTGCTTTAAATATCTCTGGCTAAACGAAAGCCTATAAAATCGGCTCGGTCGTTGGCATCACGGCGAATCCGGCTGGCTGAACGAATACTGCGTTTGGTGTTGACCCATGAGCCGCCGCGCAGCATTCGATAAGTGTCTGTGTTGACATCAAAACATTGGGTTTCCGCGCCGTTATAGTTTTCGCTGTAGCAAGAAGCTGTCCATTCCCACACATTGCCGTGCATATCGTATAAACCAAATTGATTGGCGGCAAAACTGCCCACTTCAACCGTTTGTTTTCGGTGTTGTCCTTCTTGCGCTTCCGTGCCGTAATCCAAACTGCCGTTAAAATTGGCTTGCTCTGTGCTGATAAATTCGCCGGTGGCAAAAGGCGTGGTTGTTCCAGCGCGGCAGGCGTATTCCCATTCCGCTTCGGTTGGCAGGCGATATGAAAATCCAGTTTGTTCTGAAAGCCATGCAGCATAACTGAGCGCGTCTTTCCAACTGACATTAATCACCGGACGTGAGCCGCGCCCCCAACCATTGTCGCTAGGTTTGCGCCCGCTGGTGGCTTTCACAAACACATCATATTCGGCAAAACTCACCGCATATTGCCCTAAGATAAAATCAGTGACGCAGACTTCGTGTTCGCGCTCAATGGTATAGCGTCCCATTTCATCTTCAGGACTGCCCATTAAAAAACGCCCGCCTGTGATTCTGACCATTTTGATGGCGGGTTTACCGTTTCTAAATTTATCGTGAAAAAAAATGGCCGGATAAATCATTGGAGTCGAGGCAGCGGCGTTTTTGGGTGGGCAATTAAACAGTTTCGCTAAGGTGTTGGTGAATTTGCTGATGGGGGCTGCTTGCGGCTGCAATTGTGCTGTTGCAAGAGAGGTTTTAGGTGCAAGGGCAGTGTTGAGACCAGACAGATTTTTAAAACCTGTCAGGTCTGTGCAACTACTTGTTTTAGTTGGATGAAGTAATCCTAAAGCCAACGCCCACGATTCGATTGCCCACAGCGCGAAATGTTCAGCAATGCCAAGATTGTCATGCAGGCGTTGTGCGAGTTGGTTAATTTGCAAACTGCTAGGGATTGGAGATGAATTTTTTAATAAATCCGCAACCGCTTTTTCTTTGAGTGCTGCCACCAGCAAATTGGTTTCGCGCCGATATTCTGGGCATAAATCACGCAAAATGGCTTCGCAGCGTTTGGGGTCGTCGCACACGGCATGACCGAATTGAGTAATAAGTTTTTGTAATTGTTGGCGCGGGTATTCGTTGAGCATATAAACACAGATAAAGTGAGCAAACTTTTTTCACTATTATATGTTATGCGCCTGTTAAACCGCGTCTAATTTGACAAACATGCAAGGTAGAGACGCAAAATTTTGCGTCTCTACAGCATAAAAAGGCGGTTTAGGAGAGATTTTTAATGCTAAAAGCACAAATATGATCCCCCTTTGCCATGCAGCTGGTTTGTTCTATATGCGTTGCAGACAAACTGGAAATCAACGTTTTATCAAACTCACACACTTCTTCATATTCTTGCGCCAAATCATGGTAAATACAGTTGCTTGCTTCAATTGCGATTTGCTGCGTTTCTGCATTTTGGGTTAATTTTGCCTGAAATCCCAAACCATCCATCACCGACAACAATAACTTTAAGCGATCATCGGTATTTTTTCCCACAAATTGTGGCAACAAACTTTCAGACAACGTGCCGGCTAATTTTTGCAGATAAGCCGCAAATCCTTCTGAACCCATCGACTGTTTTAAATCACTTAAAATCAATTCAGCAAACCACGCATATTGCTTGGGAAAATAATTCACTCCCATCGTCGTTAAGGTATAGCGACAGACTGGGCGACCTGCGGTTTTATTCAATGTGCTTGGCTGCAAATAACCTTTTTTCTCTAAACTGGCAAAATGCTGCGCCACTGCATTGCGAGAAATTTCCAAAGCCGCCGCAATTTCATCAATCGTTAAACCGTCTTTATTTTCCAGCAATAAATTTAAAATTTGATGTTGTCTGGAGCTGAGTTCATTTGCCATAAAATTTTTCCGTTGCAATTTTTGTACATTTTAATGAATCATAACCTGAGTTAGAAAGAACATAAATACCTTTGCGAGGATTCTTAGCGTAGCCGTAGAAAGTGCTATTTCATCAGCAAATGCGAATTTAAACGCAAGGGTAGAAAGTGTTTATTCATTAAATAAAACTTATAACATGTTTTTGTTGTAAAAGACTATGCAGTTTGTTATTCTTTTTCGCACAGCGGATTCTGTAAATAACAAAAAACGGTGTTTTGAAACGAGGAAAATCAGGTTGTGGGTTTTAATCTTCGTTTTGTTTAGAGCACTTAAAATTACAACAATAAGAGTAAATAACATGAGCGATAACGAGGAAGTAACCATGAGCGAAACAACAGCAACATTGTATGAAAGAGTCGGTGGTGAGGCGGCGGTGAATGCTGCGGTCGATGTGTTTTATCGTAAAGTTTTAACCGATTACCGAATTAATCGTTTTTTTGATAACAAAGATATGGACGCGCAAATTGCCAAGCAGCGGGCTTTTTTCACTATGGCTTTTGGGGGGCCTAATAATTACACGGGCAAAGATATGCGCACGGCTCATGCTAAATTGGTGAAAATGGGCTTAAACGACTCGCATTTTGATGCGGTGATGGAGCATTTAGGCGCGACTTTGGTGGAATTAAATGTGCCAGCAGATTTAATTGGCGAAGCGGCTGCAATTGCCGAAAGTGTGCGTGCGGATGTGCTAGGAAAATAGCGGTTGCGTTGTTGTGCTGAATTAGTCAATCATAACTAAGCGATTGTTAGTGCTCTTAAGCATAGGTATTTACACAAGATAGATTGATGGTTTTTATAATAAAATCATTGATAATAAAGAGTTTTTGTAGGTTGGGTTAGCATTATTGAGCGAAGCGAGATAAGCGTAACCCAACATGCAGCGTTAAAATAAACGCACTTTGTTGGGTTACGCTCTTTTTTCTGACGAAAAAAGCAGCTAACCCAACCTACATATTTAAATATCTAATTGATATGTAAATACTTTTTAAACTAAAAATGTGTAGATAACTATACTCTTAAGGGCTGGCAGTCGCCATCCGCACAGCACAATACCTTTATCTATTTGGAATAATACAGTGTCATGTCTACAGTAACCATTGCAGAAAAAAACTATGAATGTCAGGAAGGCGAAACCATTCTTGATACTTTATTGCGCGAAAACGTTGATATTTCTTATATTTGCAAAGTAGGCTCATGCCAAACTTGCTTGGTGCGCAGCACAAATTGCGCCCCGCCAGCCGCCTCGCAAGCCGGCTTAAAAGACACGCAAAAAGCGCAGAATTATTTTCTCGCCTGTCGTTGCCATCCTATTCAAGACATGACCTTGAAATTGACAGACCAAGCTGCGTTTTACAGGGAAGGCACGGTTGTGACGCATAAAATGTTGAATCGGAATACTTTGCTGTTGCGTGTGCTTTTTAGCGATGCGTTTGAATTTCATGCCGGGCAGTTTGTGAATTTGCAACGCGCCGATGGAGTGATGCGCAGTTATTCGATTACGAATATTCCACAAGAATCGAACATTTTAGAATTTCATATTCGGCGATTAACTGGCGGCGTTTTTAGTGAATGGTTGCATGATAAGGTGAAAGTTGGCGATGTGATGAATGTTTCTGAGCCGCGCGGACATTGTTTTTATTTGCCGGAACGCCGTGAACAAGGCTTGATTTTAATTGGCACAGGCAGTGGATTAGCTCCGTTAGAAGGCATTTTAACCACCGCGCTGAAAGCAGGGCACACAGGGACGATTCATTTGTTTCATGGCTGCCGCACTGTGGATGATTTATATCGGATTGATGAAATGCGAGCGTTAGCGGCGCAGTATGAGAATTTTTTCTATACGCCGTGTGTGTCTGGCAGAAATGTACCTGAAGGTTTTACCGGTGGTCGCGCGAATGAAGTGGCTTTGGCACAGTTTCCAAACTTGAAAGGCTGGCGCGTGTTTTTATGCGGGCATCCTGAAATGGTCAATCAAATGAAATGGCAAACATTTATGCAAGGCGCGGCTATGCTGGATATTTACACTGATGCGTTTGTGTTGTCACACGCGCCAGTTTCTGAATAAAACTCGAAAACCAGAAGTAACGCGATTTTAGAATTCACAAAATTTTTTGATGAAAAATGAAAAAAAATTGCGCTTAAGTTTATTTAAAAAAAGTCATGTACGGTGAGCAGATTTTTTTTCCTCACCGCACAGTTTATTTATGCAAACAAGAAATTAAAAAGACCCGCCAATATTCACAGAAAACGCATCGTTATAACCGGGGGCTTTGGTGTAAGTCATATTTAAACGCACCAAATTTGCCGCAACACCGTTGCCTTTTAAACCGATGTTAAAACCAAATTCCTGCTGATTATCTACTTTTGTTGATTGTGTATTATCAAAACGCACATCCGCAGCGGAAACACTGGTCGTAATCGTTTTGCCAAACAATTGCGCATCAAAATCTTTAATCAATTGCACGCTGTTTCTATACACATGCACATTAATATCACGCACATTCACATTGCTCAGTTGTTGATTAGCCAGAGAAGTATCAGTGTTATAAGTGTATTGATTTTGCATTACCGCCGAAAATCCATAGCCTAGCGGCGAGCCGATATTGCTTTGCACACCACCGGAATAGGCGACGCTGGTGTTGTCATATAAATGCGTGCCTAAGCCCACGCCACCGACACGAAACAAGGGAATGATGTCCCATTTCACTCTGCCAAGATTGAGATAATTGGTCACGGGAATTCGCACACCCGCGCCTAAGGAAACGCGATAAGAGATATTGGTGTTGCTGCCCACGCCTGTTTCCACATAAGTGAAGGGCGCGTTCAACAACACGCCCCAGCCATTGCCAAGTTCCCAGTTATAGCCCAAAGACAGTGTGTAAAGCTGTGCGCTGGTTGCGTCTAAGGAGTAATTAGCAAAGCGAAAATTGGCAGTAAAGCGGCTTTTATAAGTGCTGGTCGTGGCATCGCCGGCCGCCAAAACTTTACTGTTGCCACTCAAATTGCCTGCCGCAACCCCGTTGCTATCTATCACAGAATCATAATAAGACATTTGCGACACATGGCTGGCAGGGTTTCCCGCTTGATTACCTAAGCCGCCGTTATTCGATTGCACAATAATTTCTGCTAAATGCGCATTAATATAATTTTGCAGTTTAGTCAGAGCCGATGTGCCATTTTTGTTGTCAAAAACTTGATTGTTTAAAATTGGAATCGCGGCCGAAGTCAATGTAACTTGGTTTTTTGTTGAGACAAACGTGACTGGGCGACCTTGAAAGTTAAGCACCCCTTTCATTTCAGTCACAAACTGTAGTTTCACTGCTTGATTTTGAAAGTCAGCAAAGTTTGTGAAGGTATAATCCGTTGTGGTAGAAATTCCCGTTGACGGCGATGTAGTTGTCAACGAATAGGTAGAAGGAAGGCTTCCGGTTTGCTCAACCAATTTTTGGAAATTTCCTAAGTCACTAATTCCAAAGCAATTGGTACAAGATGCTGCATAAGCGGGTATTGTTGATAAACCTAAGAGCAAAACAGGCAAGCTCAACCGTGTGAATTGCTTAAGGGTGCGTTTTTTTGTCAAAGCTAAGCTCATTGCTTGCTCTCCTTCAATTTTGTGAATAGTTTATTTTCTGCTGTTGAAATCAATCATTTCAACGCGATTGCGAAACATTATAACGATAACAAAGGTATAAAATTAATTTTTCCCTGTTTAAATTCACAGCAACATTTTCCACGCTAAGGTTTCATTCGCTTTCAGCGGCGTAATGCCGTCATAACTTAGCGGCACTGTCCAAGCATTTTTTTCCAGTGTAATCGTTTTTGTGTTTCTAGGCAGTTTGTAAAAATCCGCACCAAAAAAAGACGCAAATCCTTCTAATTTATCTAACGCATTAACTTGTTCAAAAGCCTCTGCATACAGTTCTATCGCACCATAAGCACTGTAACAACCCGCGCAACCACAGGCGTTTTCTTTGGTGTGCGTCAAATGGGGTGCACTGTCTGTGCCTAAAAAGAATTTAGGGTTGCCCGAAGTGGCTGCTTTGACTAAAGCTAAGCGGTGTTTTTCGCGTTTTAAAATCGGCAAACAATAATAATGAGGACGAATTCCACCCGCTAAAATAGCATTGCGGTTGTAAAGCAAATGTTGTGGCGTAATCGTTGCGGCAATATTTTTACCTGTAGATTCAACAAATTGCACCGCTTCTTCAGTCGTGACATGCTCCAGCACAATGCGTAAATCAGGAAAGTTTTTCACCAATTCGCTCAACGTTTGTTCAACAAAAACGGCTTCGCGGTCAAAAATATCGCACTCTGCATTCGTGACTTCGCCATGTATTAACAACGGCACATCGTATTTTTGCATCGCTTCTAACACGGGATACAGCGCGGTTAAATTGCTGACTCCGGCATCTGAATTGGTGGTCGCGCCAGCTGGATAAAGTTTAAAGCCATAAACGTGCTCCGATTCTGCGACTTTTTGCACTTCTTCAAGCGTGGTTTGATTGGTCAAATACAGCGTCATCAACGGTTGAAACGCTGAACCTTGTGGAAGTGCTTGTAAAATTTCTGTCCGATAAACTAACGCCATTTCTACGGTGGTTACGGGTGGTTTGAGATTCGGCATGATAATCGCACGGGCAAATTGTTGTGCGGTGTGGGCAATCACGGTATTTAAAACTGCGCCAGTTCTCACATGCAGATGCCAGTCGTCGGGTTGAATCAGTGTTAAGTTGTTCATAATGTCGCCTGTTTCGGTAAAATAGGGGGCTATAGTAGCGCAATGAATTGAAAATTTAACATTGCCCCTTATATCAAGGTATATTTTTGTTTTAGATTTTAAGGAATTAACGATGCCAATTTATGAATATCAATGCCAAGCTTGCGGGCATGAACATGAAGCTTTACAAAAACTGAGCGACGCGCCTTTGGTGAGTTGTCCTGCGTGTACTGAACCTGAGTTGAAGAAAAAAATCTCTGCGGCGGGGTTTCGCTTGAAAGGCGGTGGTTGGTATGAAACCGATTTTAAAAGCGGGGCAAAGAAAAATGTGGCGGGGGAAAATACGCCAAAACCGGCGGCGTGTGGGGCGGGCGATTGCAAGGGCGGAAGTTGTAGCTAGTTTCTGGATAAGATGGATTTTGCAGGGGGAGATTCATCTTACAGCTTCAAACTAGATTTCTAAATACATCTATTATCAAGGTTCACTATGACATTACATCTAAGCATTCACACTGGAGAATTATCTATAAGTCGTGAGTTATTTGATTCCAATTTTCCAGGAGTACATATAAGGGGCGACCTTCCAAAAGACTTTAAGCCTATTATCAATAGTAATGGATATGTACTTACCTGTGATTCTGCGGAACATTTATTAAATCTTATAGTAGAGTTCTCTAAAGATATTGATGTTGGATTATTTGCTGCGTGGCTGTATGAAATCATACAAAAGTCAAGCAGGAAGAAAGTAACTATAAATGGTAAACAAATACCAGAAGACCAAGCTGAACTGGCATTACTTATAAAAAAACTGATAGAAGAACAGAATAATTTAGAGCAAGATCAGAGGAGAGATTCCTAGCTAACCCTGTCTCAATCTTAATTCTAAGAAGAAATACTATAATGACCCTTGCACAACTTGAACCTGAAATTTTTGCCCTTCCTGATCAAGAAAGAGCCTTGTTAGTACAACGGCTTTTATTAAGTCTGGAAAATATTTCTGAATCGGAATTTGAAAGTTTATGGGCAAATGAATCGGCTCAACGAGCGGCTCAATTTGACTTAGGCAACACAAAAAGTATTTCAGGTGAAGAAGTCGCCAAAAAAGTCAGGCTCATTACAAATTCGTTATAATCCCAATTTATTTTTAATTTAATCGAGAAAACACAATGCGTAGCCACAAATGTGGAGAATTAAACACCTCTCACCTAGACCAAGTCGTTGATTTATGCGGCTGGGTACACCGTCGCCGCGACCACGGCGGCGTTATTTTTATTGATTTGCGCGATCGCGCCGGCTTAGTGCAAGTGGTTTTTGACCCTGACCGCGCCGATTCTTTTGCCATCGCTGAATCTGTGCGTTCTGAATATGTGCTGAAAATTCAAGGCAAAGTTCGCGCCCGTCCAGCCGGAACAATTAATCCGAATATGAATTCGGGTGAAATTGAAGTTTTAGGACTTTCTGTGGAAGTGCTGAATAAATCAGAAACCCCACCTTTCCCGTTAGAGAGCGAGATTGAAGTCAACGAAGACACCCGTTTGCGTTATCGCTACATGGATTTACGCCGTCCACAAATGCAAGAAAAAATGCGCATCCGCCGCGATATTACTCGCAACTTGCGCAACTTTTTGGATGAGCGCGAGTTTTTTGAAATCGAAACGCCGTATTTAACTAAAGCAACCCCCGAAGGTGCGCGTGATTATTTAGTCCCAAGCCGCACGCATCAAAATTCGTTTTTCGCGCTGCCACAATCACCGCAACTGTACAAACAATTGCTGATGATTTCCGGCATGGATCGCTATTATCAAGTGGTGCGCTGCTTCCGCGATGAAGATTTACGCGCCGACCGTCAGCCAGAATTTACCCAGTTGGATATTGAAACGTCGTTTATGAACGAAAACGACATTATGACCATCATGGAAGAAATGATTCGTAGCCTATTCAAAACGATTTTGAATGAAGATTTGCCCAATCCGTTCCCGCGTATGCCATATTCTGAAGCGATGGGGCGTTATGGTTCGGATAAACCCGATTTGCGAATTCCATTGGAATTGGTAGATATTGGCGACGAAATGAAAGATGTGGATTTCAAAGTCTTTTCAGCACCTGCGAATGATCCAAAAGGTCGCGTTGCCGCGTTGCGCTTGCCAAACGGCAGCGATTTAAGCCGCAAAGACATTGACGATTTGACTAAATTCGTCGGTATTTATGGCGCGAAAGGTTTGGCATATATCAAAGTCAACGACCGTAACGGCGGCATTGAAGGTTTGCAATCGCCAATTGTGAAGTTTGCCCCTGCCGAAGTGTGGGAAAAAGTTCTGCTGAAAACCGGTGCGGAAACGGGTGATTTAATTTTCTTCGGTGCGGATAACGCCAAAATTGTGAATGAAGCCTTAGGCGCGTTGCGAGTGAAACTCGGTTTAGAACGCGGCTTGGTCAACAGCAAATGGCAGCCGATGTGGGTTGTGGATTTCCCAATGTTTGATTGGGACGAAAAAGCTAATCGTTTTAATGCGATTCATCATCCTTTCACCGCGCCAAGTTGCAGTGTGGAAGAATTGGAAAGCAATCCGGGCGAAGCATTATCTCGCGCTTATGATTTGGTGTTGAACGGCACAGAAGTGGGCGGCGGTTCGATTCGGATTCATCGCACGGAAATGCAATCGCGGGTGTTTGATTTATTGGGCATCGGCAAAGAAGAAGCGCAGGAAAAATTCGGCTTCTTGTTGGAAGCGTTGAAATACGGTTGTCCTCCACATGGCGGTATCGCGTTTGGGATGGATAGATTGGTGATGTTGATGACCGATTCGACTTCGATTCGTGAAGTGATTGCGTTCCCGAAAACCCAATCGGCGGCGTGTCCGCTGTTTAATGCGCCAGCGCATGTTTCGGAGCTGCAATTGCGTGAGTTGGGAATTAAGTTGCGCAAACCTGATGTGAAAGAAGCGAAAGAAGAGTAGTTGTTTAAACCTTCCAGATTTTAGAAGTCTGGAAGGTTTTTTAGTATCGAAAAGTAGAAAGAAAATATCATTATGCAAATGACAATTAATGTTCCCGATACTTTGCTAACAGAGTTTTTAAAGCTACGCATTCAAGAGTTAGAACAAAATTTGATAAGTGAAGCTAAATTTTTTGCTGACTTTATTGTTTGGGACGAAACAAAGCACCTTTTATCCAGTCCTGCCAATGCACAGCGATTATTGCATTCATTAGCGCAAGCGCGGAATGGTCAGTTGTCTGCAAAACAATTCATTGAGGAATCGGGAGACAGTCATGCAATCATTTAGTATTTATAATTTAGATAAACATTCAAACGCATTAATTCAGGAAGCCAGTGCGGGTAATCTGGCGTTACTCACAAAAAACAATCAGCCTTTATTTGTCAGTATTCCGTTTAATTCTTCGTTATTGAGTCATGGATTGCTGCTTACCTTGGCAGTTAAATTATTTAAAGAACATGATATTAGTTTAGGCAAAGCGGCTGAATTGGCAAAAATGAACCTTGCTGAGTTTAGCGAATATGTCAGTCAATTAGGGATTCCTGTGGTTGATTTCACTGAAGATGAACTTGATGCGGAATTAGATTATTTAAGTTCATGAAAAAAGTCATTGTTTGTGATGCAAGCCCTTTAATTGCATTGGCAAAGCTTGATTGTCTTGATTTGCTGTTAAGTTGTTTTTCCAAAATTCATATTCCAGAAGCGGTTTATTTTGAAGCGACTTATGACAAACGCCGCAATGATGCCAAAACAATTGATGCTTTTGTCAAACAGCATGTTGTGGTGCATGAAAATAAAGAAAACAATGCTTACGCACTTTTCAGAAATGTTTTAGATGAAGGTGAGTCGCAGGCGTTATCTTTGGCGGTTGAGTTAGAGTGTGCTGTTTTGATTGATGAGCGTTTAGGTCGGCAAATTGCGAAACGGCATTCTATTCCGGTGATTGGAATCATGGGGGTTTTGTTGCAAGCTAAATTAAACGGGCAAATCCCAGTTATTCAGCCGTTAATAGCGCGATTGTTAGAAAATGATTATCGCTTGTCGAATCAGGTAATTGAGATTGTTTTGACTAAAGCAGGTGAAAATAATAAGGCGTAAAAATAAACCAAAACCGTTGAAAGTTTTTACAAAACGCTTCGCTTAAAATTATTGGCTGTCGTTTTCACTATTAAAACATGATAAAAGCAGCGGCCCTAATATTAGAGTAGGGGGGGTATCGCTGCCATAATAAATATAAATAATTTAGAGGAAAAAAATATGTTTGAATGGATTAAAGAGGTCGTCGTAAAACTATTTTGGCCTTGGTTTAAAGAATTCGCCTGGCCTTTTATTCGTAAGCATTTAATAGAGTTAGTTCATTTTGTTTTTGACAAGCTTATCGAAAACATTAAAGAATTGTTTTTAAAGCGAACAAAAGAACAATCGGATACGGTTAATCAAAAGGCAGATGAATATGAAAAAATGGCTGAGTCTTCTAAAACACAAGAAGAAGCAGAAAAGTTGAGAGCAGTTGCACAAGCATGGAGAGAAGCAGCAGAATACTTCCGTCGAGAAAGTGAAGATTTAAAAAATCAACTCGGTGAACTTATTAAAAAAGCAGAAAACGACGTTAGTGAAAAAACTAATGACTTGAATATTGATATAGATTTTTCAAATTCTAATCCACGTTTATTGATTAATGGAACACAACATAATTTACCCTCAGTTCCTTATAAATAAGAACATAAATTTTTTAGGTATTAATTTCTCTAAATTCGCGATAAATCAGCCTTAAATGGAGAAAGCATGAACACACAAGAATTAATCGCCGAAGCAATCTCTTTGCCTGTTGATGAAAGAGCCATAATGATTGACTGCTTATTAAAAAGCCTGAATCCGCCCTAAGCAGAAATAGACAAAAAATGGGCAGCCATTGCTAAACAACGATTAGCCGAATTACGCAGTGGAAAAGTAAAAGCTATTTCTGGCGATGAAGTCTTTGAAAAAATCTGGAATAAGTTTTCTTTTGCATAAAAAAACTGACTATTGGAAATACCGTTACAACTAATGGAAAATTTATCCAATGATTTCAATCAATAAATCAAAGACGCGATAAAACAATAACCGCCAATCAGGAAAAATGAATGAGTTTTGAATGGGACAGCAACAAAGCAGCATCCAACAAACATAAACACGGCATTGATTTTGAAGAAGCAAGTACTGCCTTACGCGACCCACTTTCGGTTACAGGCAACGACCCTGACATTCAATAAATGAAGAACGCTTTATTACTTTTGGCATATCATCTCAACAACGTTTGCTAGTCATATCCCACACAGAACGTAACAATGCCATTCGCATCATCAGTGCCAGAATAGCCAATCCGAATGAGAGAAAAATCTATGAAAACGCTTAATGAACCAGAAGACGAATTACGCCCAGAATATAAACGCGCTGACTTTGGCGAAATGGTGCGAGGAAAATACGCACAACGTTTAAAATCTGAAACAAACATAGTCGTGCTTGAACCTGAAATAGCCGCCGCATTTCCAACTGACGAGGCAGTTAATAACGCTTTACGGTTTTTGTTATCCATTGTCGAAACATCAAGCCATTTAATTGCTTCGCCTAAACAAGCGGTTCATACCGATTAAAAGATCGAAACATTAGGTGTTTTTGATTCTCAAATAATATTCAAGGACTTTCACAATGGCTTATAGCGATTTTTCATTATCTAAAGTCAAAAAGGAATTTGGTTTAACGGAACAGAAAATCAAACTTTTCCCCGATGCCCGCACGATTGAACCCAGCGAATGGTTAAAAACAACTCTCAACATTAGCTTGCGTTTAGCGTTAGCGTCTTCAAGTGAAAAAGCCCGTTCAGAATTTATTGTCGCGCCGCTGCTGTTAGAGCTGGAAATGATTAATAACCAATCGTTTAGTATTTTTTCCGGTGAACGTTTGGATGTTTTGCCAGAGCAAGGTTTAAATGGCGAATGTGATTTTATTTTAGGCAAAAATTCGTTTAGTAGCTCACTTCAAGCTCCGATTTTTTGTTTGGTTGAGGCAAAAAAGAACGATATTAAAGAAGGGTTGGGGCAATGCGTTGCGCAAATGCTCGGAGCGACTTTGTTTAATCAAAATGAAGGACTTGAATATCCGGTTGTTTATGGTTGTGTGACAACGGGGGAAATATGGCAGTTTTTAAAGTTAGCAGACAAAACTTTTTATTTGGATAGCCAACATTATTATATTAATGAACTGGCGAAACTGATTGGCATGTTGCAAGCGATTCTTGATGAAAAATGAAGGAATATAGGAGTTTGTGATGCTCGAAGAATCAACTACCGAATCAAACGCAGAAGAGCTGGGTTCACTCAATCACAGTTATATTCAAGCCAATCTCGCTTGGTTATTGAAAAATTTAAAAGTCTATTCTGTATTTACGGAATTAAGCCTAAATATCAGCGAATTGGATTTAAGCGATTGTGAAAGTCTAAAAAATGAAGCGAAACCAGATGTTTGTATTTATCCCAAAATGAGCATTGATTGCTCGCGCGATATTATCAAAATGTCAGAAATGCCGTTATTAGCCATTGAAATTCTCTCGCCTATCCAGCCTGTACAAACTCTGCTACAAAAAATAGATTGTTATTTCAAATTAGGAATCAAATCTTGCTGGCTTATTTATCCCTCGGCTGCAACTGTGGTAGTTTATGCTGATTTACATCATTTCAAAGCCTACGCTAGCGGTGAATTAATGGATGAAAAATTAGATATTTGTTTAACTGTTGCAGATATTTTTAATTAAATTCAAATGCTTGCTATAAAAACACTTCGCTTTTTTTACCAAATAACATCAAAGACTCGCTTTTAGTTGCAGCAAAGCATTTTATTGGTCATTATGAAAACCAACATCCACTTTTTCCGCAAACCATCACACCGCAAATTTTAAGAGATATTTTATGAACTACTGGCTAATGAAATCCGAACCCAGCGTTTTTAGCATTGATGACTTAGCAAACAAACCCAATCAAATCTACTGCTGGGACGGCGTGCGCAATTATCAAGCACGCAATATGATGCGCGATGACATGAAAAACGGCGATTTAGCCTTTTTTTACCACTCTAACTGCGCAGAACCCGCCATTGTTGGCATCATGCAAGTGGTGAAAGAAAGCTACCCAGACTTTTCTGCTTTTGATGAAAACGACAAATATTTTGATCCAAAAAGCAACCCAAACAATCCGCGCTGGTTTATGGTGGATTTAAAATTTATCCGCAAATTTTCGCGCCCGATTACCTTGAAAGAATTAAAAATAGTGCCGCAATTGGCTGATTTAGCCTTAGTACGACGTGGAAATCGTCTTTCGATTATGCCGGTTGCCGCCACACAATGGGATTTTATTTTGAATTTGGAAACCGACTAACCCAAACTTTTGCGAGTCTTTTTTGAAAATCCAAATTCCTCAAAACATCCGCCACAATTTGTTATTTTTAATCGCTGAAGTCAGTTCACAAATCAGCAATTTGCAAAACTATCTGAATGCACCTTCCGCCGCCACAGCGACAAGCATTGCAGAACGCAGCGGCTACATTGCCAACTTAACCATTCGCGTTCACAACGAAAGTCACAATCATGTCACCCGCCACAAAATCGACAGCCTAGTTTTTAGAGCGGTGAATATCATCGTCAACGGCTTAGAACACATTGCCGAACTGTGTTGCGATTGCATTCAGCACAGCGCGATGATGATTAACCCAGCCTGTTTGCAAGCGCGAGAATATCAAGATTTACTCACAGAGGTGTTATGGGCAATCGGCTTAATAGATCTTGCGATTATTGATAACAACACGCAACTGGCTTTAAAAATTGCGGCGGTAGAACAGGAAATTAAACAAAGCTGCGCGCAACTGATTGAAATTTATAAAGAAGATTTGAAAAAAAAAGAGAATATTGAAGATTTAATTTCTGCTTTGTTTGTAACACGCAGTATTGAGCACATGGGCGACGCGCTGCTGAATATGAGTGAAGCTCTCATTTCAGGCAATTTAGGGCAAACGGTGAATATTGATCGCTATCACTCGTTAAGTGACTTTGTAGAACAGCTGCGCGACACTAAAAATCAAACAATGGCGGTTAGAACGCTTGCGGAAACGCGCTCCGGCAGCACGGTTTCCAGCATTAGCAAAACCAAAAAATACAACGACACGATTGCCGCTATTTTTAAAAATGGCAGAAAACGCAAACTGCAAGAAGAATACGAAAGTGTCGCAATGTGGCATCAAATTTATCCGGGAATTGCGCCGAAAATTTTATCTTATAACGTACAAGGCGAGTCGGCAGCGTTATTAATTGAACATTTGCAAGGCACAACTTTTGAAGGTCTCTTGTTAAACAAATCTCGAAAATTGCAAAACGCGGCGTTAAATCAACTTTTCCAAACCTTAAGTTCCATTTGGAAAAACACGCACAGCAAAAAAGCGGTGCACGCGCATTATATGGGGCAGCTAAAACGCCGCATGACAGAAGTTTATCGCCTGCATCCTGATTTTAAGAAAGCCAGCTGTCAGATTGGCAAAGTGATTATCTTGGATTTTGATGACTTAATTAAACAGGCAGAAAGCTATGAAAAAACGCTAACACCTTGTTTTTCGGTCTATATTCACGGTGATTTTAATAGCGACAATATTATTTACGAACCTATCAGCAATAAAATTAACTTTATTGATTTGCATCGTTCTCGCTACATGGATTATGTGCAAGATGTGTCGGTGTTTATGGTGTCAAATTATCGCCTGCAAGTGCTGGATAAATCGCTAGGGCAGCGTGTGATGGAATTAACGTTGCGGTTCTATCAATTTGTGGCAGATTTTGCCAAAGCGAATAACGATAAAAATTTTGAACTGCGTTTAGCGTTTGCTTTAGCGCGTTCTTTTGCCACTTCCACACGTTTTATTTTAGACAAAACATTAGCGGATGCAATGTTTATGCGCTCGCGGTATTTAATCGAACAGGTTTTGTCTATAATGGACAATCACGAAACAGATGATTATCGAGTACCGATACGGGAGATTTTTGTTGGCTAATTTTAAAATTGCAGTAATTGGAGTACCCGGCAAATGGTCGAGTGAGGCTTTAGCTGATGAAGTTGAAAAAGCGACGGGTTTTCGATTAATTGTGGATATGAATCAAGTGCTATTGGATTTAACTAATGGCAGTTTGCGATATAAACAATTTGATTTATGCCAATTTGACGCGCTGATTGTGAAAAAAATTAGCACTCGCTATAGCCCAAATAGTTTAGATAGATTGGAATTGTTGCGGGTTGCGGAAAATGCAGGCGTGAAAGTTTTTAGCAGTGCGGACAGTATGTTGCGGTTGTTGAACAGAGCCAGCTGTACTGTGACGTTAGCAAACGCAGGCATTGCCATGCCGCCAACGCGCTTGACTGAGGATTTTGCGGAAGCATTAATTGCGGTGGAAGAATTTGGTAGCGCGGTATTTAAGCCGCTGTATTCCACTAAAGCGCGTGGTATGTTATTGATTAGTCAGAAAAAAGGCTTTCATAAAATCAAGCAAGAAATTGCCGCATTTCAGGCTGAAAATCCGTTGATGTATATTCAAAAGAAAATGGCACTAGGCGGGCGCGATTTAGGTTTGGTGTTTTTAGCGGGTGAATATTTAGGCACTTATGCGCGGGTTTCTAAAGAAGATTGCTGGAATACCACGATTAATAGCGGTGGACATTACGAAGCGTATCATCCGAGTGCGGAAATTATTGCTTTAGCCACGAAAGCGCAGGATTTATTTAAGATGGATTTTACGACAGTTGATATAGCCGAAACGGAACAGGGCGCGGTGGTATTTGAGGTGTCAGCGTTTGGTGGTTTTAAAGGCGCGAAAGACGGAATAGGGATTAATGCCGCGCAGCTTTATGTGAAGCATGTGATTAAAACCTTGAAAAATAAATAGTTTTCTCACGATTTTTTCAGATCTTGATGACAATGATGGCACACAGTGGCGGAAGTTCTTATTAGTTCTTTGCAACGGTCGCATTCTTTTGCAATTTGTTTAACAGGAATGTTTTTTGGCGCAACCACCGCCCAAATTAAAATCACAAACCATGCAATTCCAGTAAAACCAAACAGCAAATTGCAGATAAAAATGATGCGCACATTGTGCTTTTTCAACAAAAGCGCAATTGCAGAAGGGATTAAATACGCTAAAACAGGTAACGCATAATCTGCATTTAAAATTGCCTCAACCAATTCAGCATTCAAACGTAATATTTCAGAAACAAAAGTTGACATAGTTTTTCGCCGTCGCTATCCAATTTGTGTTGTTACTTTTTGTGTGGCGGCAGCTCTTTGTTTGCGTGTCATGTTCAAAAAATCCTATTCTAGTTTCTATTATCCTTATTTTAAGTCATTCGTGCTGAACTTGCCAAACTATGAGGGGATTCGACAAGTTCAGGGTAATTGTTATTTCTATCACTTGTATTGTAAAACTAAAGATTTTTTAATTTGCCACAACCCTTTCTTTTTTCAGATAAGTATTAAAACTCATATCTGAATTGACAATATGCTTTGTCCACCTACCTACAAAATCATTCATATCAACTCCGTCCCAACCGCTGTTATTTATTTTTTTCTTAATCGCTTCCAGTTTTTCCAGCATTGCAGCATGTTCTTTTTGATGCCCTTTATAGCCATAAAACTCAACCTCTTTCATTAACGCCTCTTCTGTACAAAAATGCGTTTCAACATGTTGATATAACGAGTTTAAATTGGCAATCAAATATTCCTTACTGCCAGAAGTGAGAAGTTTTTCAACTAATGCAAAGAAATCTTTATGCTGCTCATCCACCTCCTTATCACCGATTGCATAACAGTCTTGCCACACAAAATGTGGCAAACTACCTAGCGACAACTTATTAATTGCAGATTGAGATTGGCGATGAATGGCGATATTTTCCGGTGTGGTTTTTTCACCAGCCTCTTTATAGACAAAGGCATGTCGAGCCGCATGATACGCATGATTGCCATAAAAATTTTCGTACATCTGTGTTAATTCAAATTGCCGATAGGTCGATAACGCTTTGATTGATTCATCAAAACAGCGCGTTTTGGCTTTTTGCGCTAAACAAGTGCGCAGTTTTTCAGGATCTGTGACATAGCTATTTGCTAAATGTTTGACTTGAGCGTAGAAAATTTTATGTTGATTATCAAGCACTTTATCAACCAATCCAATCCGCCACGCTTTTTTGGCACTCACTGGCAAACGTTGTTCAGTCAAATTGGTCGCCATTTCCATTCCGACTCGTTTTGGCAGCAAATAAGTCCAGTATTCTGAGCCATAAAGCTCGCCCATATTTTTATAATGGGGATTAAAAATTACACCTTCTCTGGCATAAACTTGATCGGTGGCAATCTCTAAAATTGCGCCACCCGCTCCGGCATTACCCGCGACTGCTGAAATGGTGACTTTATCCAGTGTAGTGATAATTTGATGAATCAAATCATCAATCGCATTAATATTAAACCACGATTCGTCAGCAGGACTGTGCGCCGCTTCAATATGATTAAGATGGATGCCATTTGACCAAAAGCTATCACCGCCCATTAAGACAATCACATCCACAGATAACATGGCAACATGTTGATAAACCGACAATAATAACCGGCATTGCTCCGTGCTCATTGCACCATTGTGAAATGGAAAATAAAGGTAGGCGACTTTTCCTGCTATTTCATACCAAACTTCTTGGCAAGGCAGTTGTCGTCCTGCTTGTGTGTAATCAATTTCAATTTTCTTAATGTTTTTCGATAAAAAACCTTTAAATAAAGGAGCTGGGGCTGAAGAGGGTGGCAAATTTTTCAGCACAAACGTGGCGGGCAATTTTATTCCTCTGCAAGTTTCGCCCGATTTGAATTTTAAATGCCCAATCCAAATTGCGCCATCAACAGTAGCGCGGCAAATCGCATGATTAGCCGTCGCAATAATTTCCCCTGCTTTGCCTCTTAATGTTGGTTCTAAATGAGCATTGTATAAATAACAAGGACTGCCATTAATTTCATCCAACACACCAGGGCTGCCATCTGCGGCATTCAGGCGGGTTAAAATTTCAGCGGTTTTATGTTTTTTCCAATCAATCGCTCTGTCCGGTTGTTTCATGGTAGGAAGCAACTTACCTTTGAAATCCGGTTTGCTATAGTCCAAAGGTTGTGGACGAAAATCAGGAGCTTGAAAATAAGTGAGAGCCTCCCACAAACAATCCACCGCCGCTTGTGTCACTTCACGATAAAAAAGGCTACTTTTAGTGGCGGCACGCATTGGAAAAGTTTTGCTTGCCCACACATCGCCAGCATCCATTTCTTCAGCGGCTTGCAATAAAGTAACGCCCCATTCCTGTTCACCGCCTTGAATTGCCCAATCTAACGATGACGCGCCTCTATCGCCTTTAATACCCGGATGTACAATTAAACAGGTATAGTTTTCATAAATTTGAGCAGGCAGTTTTCGGGTTAAAAACGGACAAATAATCAGCTCCGGTTGAAACAACTTTACGCCTTCAAGTAATTGCGGAATGTCGCCTAGATGAAGTTCAACGGATACCAAATAACCTGCGTCATCCAATTCAGTATAAAAACGTTGGGTTAAGCCAGAAAAAGCGGTTGAAATTAATAAAATACGCATGACAATCTCTTACAAACTAATCGGATAAAACGACTGAGGCTTGAGTTATTTCAACATGCTGATAAGTAACACCACGCTGAATGTTTCCATTGAGTGTTGTTTTTTTATCTATCTCAGCATTTGAGAAATGAAAGTTAAAACGATCGCGATAATTTTTAGGATTGACTCCCAGTTCACGCAAAAAGGCGCGGCGCATTCGTTCAGATTCAGAAAAGCCTGTTTTTTGTGCAATCTCATCAATAGAGAAGGTGCTGGTTTCCAGATAATGTCGTGCAGCGTCAATGCGTGCCATTTCCACATACTTAGCAGGTGTGACACCCGTTTCTGCTAAAAACAGGCGGGCAAAATTACGCGAACTCATACACATCCGTTCAGCCAACACTTCAACGCGCAAATCTTGGGTAAGGTTTTGCATAATCCAACTTTGCAAATTGCGTAAATCGGGGCGCGTAGCTGCCTCGGTCGTTAAATAATTACTAAACTGAGATTGCCCGCCCGGGCGTTTTAAAAATACCACCATATATCGGGCAACAAACAAGGCAACTTCATGTCCCCAGTCGTCTTCCAACAACGCCAACGCTAAATCAATACCGGAATTAATCCCGCCGGAAGTGAAAATTTGTCCATCTCGAACAAAAATCTGATCCGGTTCAAGATTTACTTGCGGATAGTCCAGAATGAATTGCTGGCAAAAGTCCCAATGCGTAGTGGCTCGCAGTCCATTTAACAAACCGCTTTCTGCCAGTGCAAAAGAGCCTGTGCAAATCGAAACCATACGGCGCACACGAGTAGACATAGTGCGTATCCATGCCATTAATTTGGCATCTTTATAAAATGGAAACGCGGCAATATTGCCGCCGGGAATAATTAACGTGTCAATATCAGAGTTGGCATCTTGATAAGCGTGATTAGCAATAATTTGTAGCCCTGACAATGTGGTTACAGCCCCCGGCTGCTCTGCCAAAACTTCAATTACATAAGCGGGTTTTTTGACAATGCCTTGCGTTTGTAAAAATAAATTTGCAAAAGTAAATACCTCCATTGGGCCGCCAATATCAAGTATTTCAACACCGGGAAAAGCAAAAATTCCTATTTTTCTTATTTTGGGAAGGCAAGAGTACGCCTCTTGAATCAATGGTTTAGCTGTCATAATCTTCTCACTATTCTTAAATATTCATTGATCTCAAAATGAGAACAAGCAACTGAATTTGAATGTATTGTAATAGTGGCTTAAATTGCGTTATTAGACAATGACATAAATCCCTCTTTTTCTGCCAATTTTGTCAGCCGCTTTGATGAAAATTTGTAAAACTTGAGTTTAAGCAGCGTAGGAATGTGAGAATTAAAGGTTGATTGAGGAATAACTTTTGATATACACCTAATGCTGAAAAGCTTGCAGTGTATTTATTGAAAACGCATACCCCACTTTTTAAAGCGGGGTATTTGTTTAAAGAGAAGATACTGCGTGTGCTAGATTTAGCACAATCGACTGAAACTCGACAGCGCGTAAGTTTCAATGTTTTCGTGTTTTTCTAGCTGCGACAAATTTGCATTGTTCGGATAAATCGGAACCTAGATAAGTAAATACGCAAAAGCTCTTATAACTACGACTGCCAGTCCTTCAAAGGACTGGCAGTCGTTCTGTGCTAAAAAACTTATTCATCATTACTTAACGATATAAATTGAAATGCTTGCAATAAAGCCCTATTCTTGAAAACTTTTTTTTACGCAATATCCCCATTCACCCTTTCCGTTAAAGGAGCAGTACGTTTTGAGTTTAAACAGTTACCAATCAGTAGACCGCGAGCAACTAGCCAAAGACATCACCGAAATTCATCAGCAAGCCTTAGCTAATATCGGTATTGACGATTTTAACCATTTAAAAAGCATGGAACGCTGGGGAAAAATCTGCTCTCTCATTGGATATGGCACGGCGTGGATGATGCCAAATCCTATTTCAGCGTTGTTAATCAGCCAAGGGAGTTTTACCCGCTGGACGCAAGTGGGGCATCCTGTTGTGCATAGGGCTTACGATAAACTGGAAGGGGTGGATAAAAACTATACCAGCAAAGGGTTTGCCAAAGGTTGGCGGCGTTTTTTGGATTGGCCGGATTGGTTTACGATCACAGGTTGGCATCACGAACATGACGTATTGCATCATTACAGTTTAGGGGAAAAAGCCGATCCGAATAATGCGCAACACAATATGGAATGGCTTAGACAATCGAGTTTGCCGATGTGGTTGCGTTATGTGATTGTGGCGGTTTTTTCAGGTATCTGGAAAATTGTTTATTACACACCGCGCACCCACAAAGAATTTTGCTTAAATGAAGCGCGTAAACAAGGAAAATCCGCACCTGTGATGACGCGCCTTGGTGCATGGAGTTTTTTCACCCAACAAGGGCGGGCGTTGTGGCTGCAAAGTGTTTTGCCTTACGCGGCTTATCGTTTTGTGCTGTTGCCGTTGCTGTTTTTGCCGCTGGGACATTTTGCGGCAATGAGTGTGTTGCTGAATTCAATTTTGGCAGAAATTTTCACCAATATGCACAGTTTTTTGGTGATGATTCCCAATCATGCCGGCGATGATGTGATGATGTTTGATGAAAAATCGCATAGCAAAGGCGAATTTTATTTGCGGCAGATTTTAGGTTCGGTTAATTATCCAACCGGTTCTAATTTCAATGATTTTTTTTACGGTTGGTTGAATTATCAAGTGGAACATCATTTGTGGCCTGATATGCCGTTAAGTCAATATCAAAAAGTGCAGCCACAAGTGAAAGCTGTGTGTGAAAAACATCATATTCCTTATATTCAGGAATCTGTTTTTAAGCGGTTGCGTAAAGCGGTGGATGTGATGGTGGGGAAAACATCCATGTTAAATCCGGCAATGATTTAAAAATGATAGGTAGGCAAGAGTTTTTTGCCTACCTTTAAAAAATGCTGATTTGTTACAGATAATCTATAAATAAACCGACAAAAACAGCCAAGCCAAACCAGTTACTATTTAAAAAAGCCTTAAAACACAAAGCTCTATCGCGGTTAAAAATTAGTTTTTGCTGATACACCGACAAGCCAGCCGTTACACCTAAGCCTGCATAATAAAATCCGCCTAAATTCTGCATTTGCCCAATGCTGATTAATAACGCCAAAATAATCAGCTGCAATATCGCCATAATTTCGCGATCTTTATCACCGAATAAAATCGCAGTCGATTTTACCCCGATTTTTAAATCATCTTCTTTATCCACCATCGCATACATGGTGTCGTAAACCAAAGCCCACAGCACCACTGCTAAATACATGACCCATGCGACAAGCGGAATCGTGTTCGTTTGCGCAGAAAATGACATGGGCACAGCAAAGCCAAACGCAATGCCTAAATACGCTTGCGGTAAGTGGGTGTAGCGTTTCATAAACGGATAACTAGCCGCTAAAAAAGCGGCAATAAACGATAGTAAAATTGTGTATAAATTCAGCAATAACACCAAGCCAAACGCAAGTAAACACATCACCACGAATAGAATTAACGCTTCTTTTGGGTTGACTTTTCCAGCGGCAATCGGGCGTTGTTTGGTGCGTTCCACATGCGGGTCAAAATTTCTATCGGCATAATCATTAATCACGCAACCTGCGGCACGCATTAATACCACTCCGGCACAAATAACACTTAAAACCAGTAAGTTTGGTTTGCCATTGCTAGCTACCCATAACGCCCACAATGCAGGCCAGAGCAAAATCAGAATGCCGATGGGTTTATCAAAACGCCCTAGTAGCCAATATTGTTGCGCACGGTCAATAAAAAAGTCTTTGTTCATCTGAAAGTGTGTCAAGTCTGTTCTATGGATGAGAAGGTTGTGAGATTTGCAGTAAAAATTTGCCAGTTTATTCGATTTCTTTGATGAGGTTTCTTACCCATTCGCTGCGTTTTTCCCGTTCTAATGTTTCAATTCTCGCTCGTGCCATTAATACAGCGGCAAAAAAACAATAAAAGCCTATCACCATGATTAATAAAGGAATCCACATTTCCGGCGGCATGGCAGGTTTTTGTGTAACTTTAAATGTCGCAGGTTGATGTAGCGTATTCCACCATTCCACTGAATATTTAATAATCGGAATATTCACCAATCCAACTAAAGCTAAAACTGCGGCGGCTTTGTCACCACTGGTTTCGTTTTCAAATGCTGATGACAATGCTAATACGCCTAGATATAAAAAGGATAAAATCAACATTGCTGTCAATCTAGCATCCCAAACCCACCAAGCTCCCCATGTAGGTTTTCCCCAAATTGCGCCGGTTGCTAATGCCATCACCGCGATTGAAGCTCCAATCGGCGCACAAGATTTAGCGACAATATGCGCCATTTTGATTTTCCAAATTAAGCCAATTGCACCGGCTACTGCCATCAGCATATAACAAGATTGCGCCAGAATTGCGGAGGGAACGTGGATGTAAATAATCCGAAAACTGTTGCCTTGTTGATAATCGGGCGGAGCAAAAACTAAGCCCCAAACACAGCCAATGGTTAGGAGTAAAATTGCAGCGGCGGTAAACCAGGGTAATAATTTGCTGGTGATTTCATAGAACCATTTCGGCGATGCTAATTGATAAAACCAAAGAGGGAATTTAATTTTCATAAAAGCGTTGTAATCTTAAGATAAATACAATGTTGATTGCCTGAAACGATACCATATTGCCACACTATTATCAGTAACTACGGTAAAAAAATTGCATTGCGTTTAAAAAAGCATTATAATGCGCGTTCAATTTAATCGAGTTAGTCGATTGAAGGCGCGTAGCTCAGTTGGTTAGAGCACCACCTTGACATGGTGGGGGTCGGTGATTCGAGTTCACTCGTGCCTACCAAATATTAAAGCACTGCCTAGGCGGTGCTTTTTTCATTCTAGCATCTGAAAAAAACTCCTCAAAAATGCCTGAAATTACTCTGCCTGATGGTTCAAAGCGTCAATACGAACAAGCCGTGACTGTAATGGAAGTCGCTCAATCTATTGGCTCCGGTTTAGCAAAAGCCACGTTAGCAGGAAAAGTGAATCAGCAGCTTGTTGATGCGAGCACTTTGATTACTGAAGATGCCTCTCTGCAAATTATCACCGCAAAAGATGCTGAAGGCGTTGATGTTATTCGCCATTCCACTGCACATTTGCTGGCTCAAGCCGTTAAAGAACTGTTTCCATCAGCACAAGTCACAATTGGCCCTGTGATTGAAAATGGCTTTTTTTACGACTTTTCTTACGAACATTCTTTCTCCCCCGATGATTTAATTGCGATAGAAAAGAAAATGGAACAGTTGGTTACACAAGATATTCCTGTGAAACGCTCTGTGTCATCGCGTGATGAGGCTGTTAAGTTTTTCAAAGACTTAGGCGAAAACTATAAAGCTGAAATTATCGAATCTATTCCGTCTGACCAAGATTTATCTTTGTATAATCAAGGTGATTTCACTGATTTATGTCGCGGCCCTCACGTTCCAAGCACTGGCAAATTAAAAGCTTTCAAACTGATGAAAATTGCTGGCGCATACTGGCGCGGTGATGCAAAAAACGAAATGCTGCAACGGATTTATGGCACAGCTTGGGGGGACAAAAAGGAATTAGCGGAGTATTTGCACCGTTTAGAAGAAGCTGAAAAGCGAGATCATCGCAAAATTGGCAAAACCTTGGACTTGTTTCATACCCAAGAAGAAGCCCCTGGCATGGTGTTTTGGCACGAAAAAGGCTGGACGATTTATAAAGAAGTTGAACAATACGTTCGCGAAAAATTGCGCTTTCACGGTTATGCTGAAGTCAGAACGCCGCAAGTTGTCGATAGAACCTTGTGGGAAAAATCAGGGCATTGGGGCAAATTTGGCAACATGATGTTTACCACCCATTCGGAACACCGTGAATATGCGGTGAAACCGATGAATTGCCCTTGTCACATTCAAATTTACAATCAAGGCTTAAAAAGTTACAAAGATTTACCGATTCGGATTGCAGAATTTGGTTCTTGTCACCGTAATGAACCTTCAGGTACTTTGCATGGCTTGATGCGTGTGCGTAATTTTGTTCAGGATGATGCACATATTTTCTGCACCGAAGACCAAATTCAAAGCGAAGTTTCCAGTTTTATTGATTTATTGTACGAAGTTTATAAAGATTTTGGCTTTACGGAAGTTATTATTAAATTATCAACTCGCCCCGAAAATCGCGTTGGTGATGATAGCGTCTGGGATAAAGCAGAAAAAGCATTGGAAATGGCACTTGATGCTAAAAATTTAGCATGGGATTTGCAGCCGGGCGAAGGTGCTTTTTACGGCCCTAAAATTGAGTTTTCCCTGAAAGACTGTATCGGCAGGGTTTGGCAATGCGGAACAATTCAAGTCGATTTTTCCATGCCAGCGCGTTTAGATGCGACTTATATTGGCGAAGATAGCAGCCGGCAAACGCCTGTGATGTTACATCGTGCTATTTTAGGCTCACTTGAACGGTTTATCGGTATTTTGATTGAAGAATACGCTGGATTGTTTCCACTGTGGCTATCTCCCATACAAGCTGTGGTGTTAAATATTGCTAGCCGTCACGATGAATATGCACAAAAAGTAAGGATAGAACTTGAGAAACAGGGGCTGCGCGTAAAAATAGACTTGAGAAATGAGAAGATAGGCTTTAAAATTCGCGAGCATTCTATGCAGCGTATCCCGTATTTAATTATTATCGGGGATAAAGAATTAGAAAATCAAACCATTACGCTGCGGACGCAAAAGGGTGATGATTTAGGCAGCTTCTCAATTTCCGAACTGGTTGAACGGTTTAAACAACAAATTGAAAGTAGAAATTAATAATTATTTCGGAGGATTTTAGTATCGCTACTAAAAAAGAAACAACGCACATGAACGACATGATTACGGCACGGCGCGTAAGAGTTGTAGGTGCGGATGGTGAAAAGATTGGTATTGTTTCATTAAATGAAGCAAAACAGATGGCTTATGATGCAAATATGGATTTGGTTGAAATATCGCCTAATGCTGATCCTCCTGTTTGTAAAATCATGGATTTCGGCAAATTTCAGTTTGAAACCAATAAAAAATTAGCCATTGCCAAAAAGAAGCAAAAACAGATTCAGGTTAAGGAAATAAAATTTAGACCTGGAACTGACGAAGGCGATTATCAAGTCAAATTAAGAAGTTTAACTAAATTTCTTAATGACGGCGATAAAACCAAAATTACTGTGCGCTTTCGTGGACGTGAATTGGCTCATCGTGAAATTGGTATGGATTTATTGAAACGCATCGAAAAAGATTTGGAAGAACTTGCTATTGTTGAACAGTTTCCGAAAATGGAAGGTCGGCAAATGGTCATGGTGATGGGTTCTAAAAAGAAAAAGCAATAATTTAACTTTATTTATTAAGGTAAATTAGCTGTTTGTGGTTGAGGATTAAACCATTTAAGTGCTTGTAATAGCACGAACACAACTTGTCAGGGCCAGCGCATTTTGCCTTGCTGAGTTTTTATTTCAAGGATGTTTTATTTTTTAATACTATTTGGAGCAAATAAATGCCAAAAATGAAAAGCCACAGCGGTGCTGCGAAACGGTTTAAAAAAACCGCAGGCGGTTTTAAAGCCGGGCAATCGCACCGTCGTCACATTTTGACGAAAAAAACCACTAAAAGAAAAAGACAGTTGCGTAAATCTAACATGATTCATGAATCGGATGTGCGTATGGCAAAACGTTTGTTGCCTTACAGTTAATTTAGGAGAAAAATCATGGCAAGAGTAAAACGCGGCGTAACTGCCAGAGCAAGACATAAAAAGATTTTAAAGCAAGCAAAAGGCTACTACGGCGCACGAAGCCGAGTCTATCGCGTTGCGAAACAAGCGGTTATTAAAGCAGGTCAATATGCTTATCGTGACCGTAAACAGAAAAAACGTCAATTCCGTGCCTTGTGGATTGTGCGTATCAATGCAGCAGCACGTTTATACGGCATTTCTTACAGCCGTTTAATCAATGGCTTAACTAAAGCAAATGTTGCAATTGACCGTAAAGTATTAGCAGACATCGCAGTTCGCGACATCGAAGCATTCGGTAAAATTGCAGAAATTGCTAAAGCAAACCAAAGCGCACTTTCTTAAGATATTTTAAGAAAAGCGTAAAAATAGCTGTGAAAAAAGGGACTCTCCAGTCCCTTTTTTTATGCGTGTTAGTTTTTAATCAAGTTATTAGCCTAAAAAATTGCCAGCTCCTTTATAATCTCCAACAGCAAAATAACAGCCAACTGGAGCTTAAATGAATTCCCCTCTGAGTACTATCGAAATCCACCCAACTGCCACACACCGTTATTCTATTATCTGGCTGCATGGATTAGGTGCAGACGGACACGATTTTGAATCAATCGTTCCGCAATTGCGCTTAAAAGCGCAGTCACACATTCACTTTATTTTTCCCAACGCGCCTATTCAAGCTGTGACTATTAATAATGGCATGAGAATGCGCTCTTGGTACGATATTCTGGAAATGACATTAGAGCGCAAAGTGGATATTGATGGAATTTATCAATCTGCAGCCGCTATTGAAGTTTTGATTGAGCAAGAAATTGCCAAAGGAATTGCCTCTGAAAATATTTTATTAGCGGGATTTTCACAAGGTGGACTGATTGCACTGCATACAGGCTTGAGATATTCAAAAAAATTAGCGGGAATTATCGCGCTTTCAACCTATTTGCCGACCACGCAGAGTTTAAAAACAGAAGCAGCGATTGCAAATCAGACAATTCCTATTTTTATGGCACATGGTTCAATGGATTCAGTGGTTGCAATGCAGACCGGAAAACTAGCATTTGATGCGTTAAAAGCGATGCAATATCCAATTAACTGGCATCAGTATCCAATGGATCATTCTGTTTGTATGGAAGAAGTGCGGGATATTGCAGATTTTATTGACGATATTTTTAAATAATCGCGCTTAGAATTAAATCGCTTAAAACAGACAAAAACTGTGAACGCCGCAAGGTGCGTTCACAGTTGAAAAGATTATTTTACTTCTTTAAACATTGCTTTACATGCACCACAACCAGGACATTCCCAATCATCAGCAAGGTCAGCCCAAAGTGTGCCAGGTGGAATACCACGTTTAGGATCGCCTAAGGCTTCATCATAAACAAGACCACAGGTTTTGCATTTGTATTTTTTATATTCCATCATTGTTCCTCATATATCATAGTAAAACAGTTGGTTAATATACCTTATTTTTGAATAAAAAGGCTAGTCAATTGTGACTTAGAATAATTTAAAACGCTAGAGTTTGTTTTCTTCAAAGTATTCAAAGATTTTATCCTGCAAACTTTGAAAGTGCAGTATAGCTTGGTTTAAGCGAAGAAAATCTTCTTGAGCTTGCGCTAAATCTTCTGCTAATAAACTTTCCTCCAAACACTTACTCATATTTTGCAATTCAATAAAGCCACAAAAGCTAACCGCGCCGTTTATTTTATGTGCAATTCTAAACGCTGCCTCTAGTTTATGTGCATTCAATGCGTTTTCTAACTCAGGAGTTTGTTCGGACAGTTCTTGAAACAGTTTTTCAAACAAAAACAAAGAGAGGTCTTTATTTTGCTGAGTTTTTTGCAACAAACTGTTTATATAGATTAATTCAGATTGAAAGTTGCTCACATTTATCGGTTCTTTAAAAAGTTAGGTTTTTGCGATTATGTCACGAGCGACACAAAGATGAAATAACCACCTGATTGCAGAGAAAATATTTCTTAAAAATAGCTTCTATAATTAATTGAACAATGTTTAATTATTGGTTATAGTATGACTAGTTCTTTTGCATACGCTACTTATTCGCTACTTTTTAGGAGACTCGCCATGTACGCTTTATTGAAGAAATTTTTGCAGCTGCTGCTAACTCTGATGTATCAAGTGGAAGTTCACGGTTTAGATAATTATCAACAAGCAGGCAAGCGGGTGCTGATTATCTCGAATCACACCTCGTTTCTTGACCCGCTCCTGTTGGGCGTGTTTTTACCCGACCGCATTACGTTTGCGATTAACACGCAAATTTCGCAGCAATGGTGGCTAAAACCTTTTTTGCGCCTCTCGCACGTTTTTCCAATGGATCCCACGCATCCGCTGTCATTGAAAGCCTTGATTAATCACTTAAAAAACGACACCAAAACCGTAATTTTTCCTGAAGGGCGCATTACTGTCACAGGCGCATTGATGAAGATTTATGACGGCACGGGTATGGTTGCGGATAAATCGGGCGCAATGATTTTGCCGATTCGGATTCATGGCGCGGAATATACGCATTTTTCTAAGCTGAAAAACATTGTGCGCTTGCGTTGGTTTCCAAAAATCACCATTCGGATTTTGCCCCCGACTCACATTCACGCTGCCGATAATATTCATGGCAAATCACGCCGCAAAGCCAGTGGTCACGTTTTGGCTGACATCATGTCGAATATGATATTTAGTACCAGTCATTATCAACAAACTATTTTTTCAGCCTTATTGGAAGCTCGTACTATTTACGGAGGCAAACACGAAGTTGCCGAAGATTTAGAACGCAGCCCTTTATCCTACGACACATTAATCACACGCTCGATTGCGATTGCTAATGCGCTAAAAAAATGCACGGCAGCGGATGAACATGTTGGCGTGTTGCTTCCTAATACGGCAAAAACGCCTTGTGTATTAATCGGTTTGCAGTTGTATGGGCGCATTCCTGCGATGTTGAATTATTCTATCGGCTCGGCGGGCATGATTTCCGCGTGCCAAACCGCACAAGTGAAAACGGTTTTAACCTCACGGCGATTTATCGAATTAGCCAAATTAACCGAGGAAACGCAAGCCTTAAGCCTGCAAGTGACGCTGATTTATTTAGAAGACATTGCCGCACAAATTTCTGGCATGGATAAAATCAAAGCGTTGTGGCAATGCAAAACCGCAAATTATTGGTATAAATCCCATCAATACAATCCACACGATACAGCGGTGGTGTTATTTACCTCCGGCTCGGAAGGCGCACCGAAAGGCGTGGTGTTGTCGCATCACAATATTTTAGCCAACATCAATCAGGTCAAATCGCGAATTAGTTTTAATGCTAACGATGTGGTGTTGAACTTTTTACCGATGTTTCATTCATTTGGCTTTACCGCTGGCACGCTGTTGCCGATTTTGAACGGCATGAAAACGTTTTTTTATCCTTCACCGCTGCATTACACGGTGATTCCTGAAATTGCTTACGAAACTGAAGCAACCATCATGTTTGCTACGAATACTTTTTTGACGGCGTATGGCAAAAAAGCCCATCCGTATGATTTTTTCAAAATGCGTTATGTGGTCGCAGGTGCTGAAAAATTGCAACAAACCACTCGTGATTTGTGGGCAGAAAAATTTGGCATTCGGATTTTAGAGGGTTATGGCGCAACCGAAACTTCTCCAGTCACTTCGGTGAATACACCGATTGATTATAAAGCCGGTTCTGTCGGACGTTTTATGCCAGAAATGCGTTATCAACTTGAGCCAGTTGAAGGGATTGAACATGGCGGCAAGCTGCATGTGGCAGGGCCTAATATTATGAAAGGCTATTTATTGCCTGATAATCCGGGTGTGTTAGTGCCACCTGCGTCGTTGTTTGGTGAAGGTTGGTATGACACGGGCGATATTGTGGACGTGGATGATGATGGTTTTATTCATATTAAAGGACGCAGCAAACGTTTTGCCAAAATTGGTGGCGAAATGGTGTCGTTGACGGTGGTTGAGCAATTGGCGTTGAGAGCATGGGCAGACGCGCATCATGCCGCTGTGAGTTTGACGCATCCAAAAAAAGGTGAAGAGATTATTTTGCTAACCACGCAAAAAGCAGCTACGTTAAAAGAATTAACGGATGTTTCAGAAGGTTTGGCAGCGATTAATTTGCCGCGAAAAATTTTTACGGTAGAGGCAATTCCGTTGCTCGGTGCTGGAAAAACCGATTACGCAAAAGCGACTGAATTGGCAGCGAAATTGAATGCTTAAACGTGTTAGCATTCTTCTAATTCTTTCGACACGCTAAACATAATGACGCAACAAAATTTATATACAAAACTTAAACACGCCAAAAGCGAAGAAGATGTGAAAGATATTTACATCAAAACCTTAGGGCTGAAAAGCTATAACAAAGGCGTGTTTAATGTTGATATTAGTACCGATGAAATTTGGTTTGAAGCCAAAATCACGGGTAAGCATTCTGCTTACGACATGTTCACACAATTACTTCACTACGTTCAAATAGGCTTAGATAAAGGCGAAGTTGTGCCGCCGTTTTTAGCGGTGATTGATACCGAAAAAGCGGCATTAATGAAAACCTCGGATATATTGCCCTTTTTAGCCAAAAAAACGGTGAAGTGGGGAAAATCTGCCAGCCAATATACCAAGGCAACACTTGATGAAGTGTCTGCCAATATCGGTGCGCATTTTGTGCAATTCTATCTTGAATCACATGAAGAAGAATTTATTAACACGGTTAAGGAGGCGATTAAATCAGGTGAAATTATAGGCAGGCAAATTACACCCGATAATTTAAAACAGGTATTTGATAAATGGGTTTTAATGATTGGGCGAGAGCTTATTGGCGCATCTGAGCAGGATTATAATCTCATCTTTTTTGCTGATATTATGAGCGATGGTGAATGTTCTGTATATGAGGGTTTGCCTGTAGAGCTATTAATTAAAAATAAATACCCCGTCTTTTACTTGAATAAAAAATTTTATGAATTAGCAAGTAAAATAGGCTATAAAAGATTTTGGAAAATTTATATTAGACCGCCTAAATCAGAATATCGCAATTATTTATTAGAACGGCGCGATAGTTTAATTCCCCTTAATGAACGCAGCTTTAAAGGCGCGTTTTATACGCCGTTAAATGTTGTTGATAAAGCTTATGACAAACTTGCTGAAATATTAGGGCAAAACTGGCAACAAGAATATTTAATTTGGGATATGTGTTGCGGTGTTGGGAATTTAGAAATTAAACACAGCAATCCTCGTAATCTTTTTATGAGTACGCTGGATAAAGCGGATATTGATATTATGAAAACGAATAATACTTGCGCCGCTGCGCAGCGTTTTCAATATGATTATTTGAATGATGATATTAGCGATAATGGCAAAATTGATTACAGCTTATCAAATAAAACCCCACTCGAATTACGGCAAGCGATTTCTGAAAAGAAAAAAATTTTGGTATTAATTAATCCGCCGTATGCAGAAGCCGCGAATATGCTGGGTAATGAAGGAAAAACGGATGTAGCAAACACAAAAATCTCAAATACGATGGCTGGGTATGGTTATGCATCGCGTGAATTATTTACCCAGTTTTTAGCGCGAATTGCACAAGAAATACCAACCGCTACAATCGCAATATTCAGCAAATTGAAATATGTCAACGCACCTAATTTTGAAAAGTTTAGAGCGATTTGGAATGCTCAGTATTTAGGTGGCTTTGTTGTGCATAGCCAATCATTTGATGGATTAAAAGGTGATTTTCCTATTGGTTTTTTAGTTTGGAAAACCAATCAATACGCCAAGAAAAAACACACCATTATTGATATTACTGTTGAAGCTCTGAACAAAAACATAGAGCCAATTGGTCAAAAGTGTTTTTATAACTTGCCAAATTCTCAGTTATTAACAAATTGGGTGGATCGCCAAAAACCAAATGATGTCGATGCTTTGCCTTTAATCAATGCAATAACACCAACAACGGTCGTCAAAAATGTGCGACGTACAAAATGGGCGGACGGTGCAATTGGACACATGCTATCGGATAGTAACGATTTGCAAAATGCCACGCAAACAGGTTTGTTTTCATCAGTTCATAGTATTGGACATAAAGGTGGGTTTTTCGTTACCTCTGAGAGTCTGTGGCAAGCTGCAATCATTTTTTCAGTGCGCCGTTTAATTAAACCAACATGGTTAAATGACCGTGATCAATTTTTACAACCCATTGCGGAATTAAATGACGAATTTAAAAACGATTGCCTGATTTGGATGTTATTTAATGGCAGTAATTTAACCGCCAGTGCAGATAATTTAGAATGGAATGGCAAAACATGGTCAATCGTAAACCATTTTATTCCGTTTACTGAAATGGAAGTCAATGCCAATGGACGATTTGAATCAGATTTTATGGTGCAATATTTAAAAAATAAAACATTATCAAAAGAATCTGAAAATGTTTTAAATAGCGGGCGAGAATTATGGAAGTCTTATTTTGCACAATCCGATGAATATCGTGTTCGTGAAGAGCTGAAATTAAATCGCCCCGATGTGGGTTGGTATCAAATTCGTAACGCTTTGAAAAAACGTAATGAGAATGGAGATTTTATACCTGTTGATTTTGCAACGTTTGAAGCTGCTTATAAAACTTTAACCGAAAAATTGCAGCCGCTGGTGTTTGAACTAGGTTTTTTGCGGGCTTAAAACAGTGTAAAAAACGACGCGCATTTTTAATCTCATTGAAAAAACAGCAGAAAATATTATGACTAGTACCGAGTTATACCCCACCGTACAAGCTTTACAACACGCTGACAAACTTCGTTTAATGCAGTTTCTCATTACTGAATTTGCGCGTGAAGAAAAAACTACCTTAGAAATGCCTAACCAGTCTGCAAAACCTATAGACGCGCTACAAGCACTTGCGAATATGGAGCAACCGCTAGGCGATGAAAATCTAGCGCGGAATTTCAAAGACCATAAACGACAACTCATCAATAATGAAACAAGATAAAAATGCTTCGTTAAAAAGAGATTAATCATGGCTTATAACCGCTACACATTAGATAAACTAAAAGACAAACTAGAAATTAATGATATTACGCAAGAGTTTTTGCCTATTTCATTACCCACTTTTCAAGCCAGTCAAAATCTACTAGAAAACTTAGCCGATGCAATAGGTGTTGGTTTACTCAGCGAAAAATCAAAGTCAGAACATATTATTGTGCCTGTTTTAAAAGAACTTCGGCATAAAAACCCGAATCGTTTTAGCTATTTTTCAGGCTATCAATTTAATATTGATCAAAAATTAGACTTAAAAGGATATTGTGATTTTATTCTATCCGCTGTGCCTAATTCGCTCACAATAGATGCGCCTGTATTTTGCATGGTGGAAGCCAAAAAGGGCGAAATAGAAGAAGGTTTTGGACAATGCGGAGCTGAAATGTATGCCGCCCAATTATTTAATCAACGTCACAATAATCCGCAAAAAGTCATTTATGGCTGTGTCACCAATGCGTTTACTTGGTGTTTTTTAAAATTAGAGAAAAATGTACTGGCGATAGACCCTAATTACATTCCTTTAACATTTGCAGAGCCGCACAAAGTTTTAGCGGTTTTGCAATGGATCTTAAATAGCTGTTTGGCAGAAAGGAAAACAGAATGAATAAACACCTTTACCCAATTCTTATCGCACAATTTTTTTCAGCTCTAGCTGATAACGCTTTGCTATTTGCAGCAATTGCGATGCTAAAAGAAATGCACTCTCCCGATTGGCAAATTCCGCTGCTGCAAGAATTTTTCGCTATTGCGTTTATTGTTCTCGCCCCCTTTGTTGGCTCATTTGCAGATAACTGGTCAAAAGGCGCGGTGATGTTTGTCGCTAACTTGTTTAAGTTGCTTGGCACAGTGGCAATGCTCGCAGGATTGCATCCGTTATTAGCCTATAACTTAGTTGGTTTAGGTTCAGCCGCGTATTCGCCTGCTAAATATGGGATTTTGAGTGAAATAGTTCCCGCTGATAAATTGGTAACAGCCAACAGTCTGATGGAAGGTTCAACCATTGTGGCGATTTTATTAGGCACAGTGTTAGGTGGCACGTTAGCAGATGAATCCGTGATACTGTCATTGGCGGGCATTGCTGGATGTTATGTATTAGCGGGTGCGGTGAATTTATTGATTCCAAAATTACCTGTGGCACATCCGATTACTAATTTTTCGCTACTCGCATTGTTTAAAGATTTTTGGCAAGTCTTAATCGCATTGAGTAAGAACTCGGATGCGCGTTTTTCCATGTTGGGTACGAGTATTTTTTGGGGCAGCGGCAGCACTTTGCGTTTTATTCTGGTGGCATGGGTTCCTGTGGCGTTGTTAATCAATGACAACAGCACCGCTGCTAATTTAAGTGGCATGGTCGCAATTGGTGTAGCGTTTGGTGCAGGGGCAGCAGCAAAGTTTGTGAATTTAGATACGGTGAACCGCGCCTTGCCTGCGGGGATTTTAATCGGTGTTTGGATTGTGATTATGGCGCAGATTAATACGCTGCCACTGGCGATTACCTTGTTAATTTTGATTGGTATGTGTGGCGGTTTTTATGTTGTGCCACTGAATGCGTTGTTGCAAGAACGCGGACATGAAACGGTGGGCGCAGGTCATGCCATTGCGGTGCAAAATGTGTTTGAAAACTTGGCGATGATTGTGATGGTTGGGATGTATACTTTGATGGTGTCTACAGGCATGTCGGTGACAACTTCTGCGAGTGTGTTTGGGTTGTTGGTGTTTTTAAGTATCGGTGGCTTGGCGTGGTTGCGGGTGCGAAAGTAATTGTATTTGCTTAGAAAAATTGAAAGTTTTTGTCATTTGCTAAGCTAAGTTATTATTTTAGCTTAGTTATTTGATAGTTTGAACAAATTAAGGAAAACGATAGTGTTTTTTTAATCAGCTGGATTAGCTAATAAGCCCTTGGAATTCATATAGAGCCTTATTAAAATATCAAAAGCACTCGTATCAGTGATTAAACAATTCTTAACACAAAACTCGTTACAAAAATAAACGGTTGTTTCAAATTTATCTAACAAATCTTGCTGGTTGATATACTCTTTTGCAGTTATCGTAGTCGTTTATACTGATTTACATCTATTTAAAAAGCAGTAATATCAACGATATTTTAATTAATGGAGTACAGACTTTAGTTTGCATTCCTCTCACCTTGAGTCTTTTCAGATGACCTTACCCATACAAAACTACGCCCTCCTCAGTGACGAAGAATGCGATGATTTAATCATTGCCGCTAAACAAAAATTAGGTGATCGCTGCATTATTTTAGGACACCACTATCAACGCGACGAAGTGTTCAAACATGCTGATATTACCGGCGATTCGTTAAAACTATCGCGTGAAGCAGCGCAATCTGCGGCGGAATATATCGTGTTTTGCGGCGTGCATTTTATGGCAGAAGTGGCAGATATACTGTCACGCCCTGAACAAATCGCGATTTTGCCAGACATGGCAGCGGGCTGTTCAATGGCGGATATGGCAAATAAAGTGAATGTGGAAAAATGTTGGCAGCAACTCGCTGAAATTATTGATGTTGAAAACACCGTTACGCCAGTCACTTATATTAATTCCGCTGCGGATTTAAAATCGTTTTGTGGCAAACACGAAGGCATTGTTTGTACTTCATCAAATGCCCGAAAAATTCTGGAATGGAGTTTTTCCCGCCGCGAAAAAGTGTTGTTTTTCCCCGATCAACATTTAGGACGCACGACGGGTTATTTAATGGGTATTCCATTAGAAGAAATGGTGGTGTGGGATTTCGACAAACCGCAAGGTGGCCTAACGGTTGAACAAATTCAAAACGCAAAAATTATTTTATGGAAAGGTTTTTGTTCTGTTCATCAAGTGTTTAAAGCGCAACATATTGATGATTTCTTAGTGCGTTATCCTGAAACTATCGTAGTTTCGCACCCTGAAGCTTGTTTTGAAGTGTGTCAAAAGTCTGATTACATTGGTTCAACCGAAACAATTTTAAAAATTGTGCGTGAAGGCGAGCCGAATACGCGCTGGCTGGTGGCTACCGAGTTAAATTTGGTGAATCGTTTGCATGAGGAATGCAAAAAAGACGGAAAAAACGTGCATTTTATGTCGCCGACTTTGTGTATGTGTTCCACGATGTTTAGAACTGATCCACAACATTTAGCGTGGGTATTGGAAAATTTGGTGGCAGGTAATGTGGTGAATCAAATTAAGGTCAATGAAGAAGATGCTAAATTAGCAAAAAAATCGTTAGATAATATGTTGTCGGTTGTTTAGGTAACGCCGTAGAGACGCAAAATCTTGCGTCTCTACATTTAGAAATAGCTACGAAAAATCCAATTTAAATCCTGCATCTTCCAAATAATCCGCCTCTATGACCAAATCTGCCTGAGTTAAAGGCACTTGCGATAACCAATCTTTTTGAAACGTTACAGTCACTTTAGTTTTACTCATCTGGATTTGAAACTCAGGCAATTCCAACGTATGGCGATTGCGATGCAACACTACAGCAAGGCGCAAAATAATCACCAAAAACGGTGCGTAATAGCCCCAAGGACTGGGCAACCGTTTCAATTGACTTGCTGAAAACTTTTTCCGATGCGAACTAATCAAGGTTGCCAGCAGCACTTGGTCTTGTTGAGAGAATCCCGCCAAATCGCCATTTTCAATAATATACGCGCCATGTTTGTGATATTGGCTATGAGCAATATCACGTCCAATTTCATGCAAATCCGCTGCCCAATCTAAAAATTGCATAATATTTTCATGGTCTTGCAATGTGCGGCTGATATTGAGTTGCGCAAACATATATTGCAGAGTTTGTTTGATTTGTGCGGCGTGTTTTTTATCCGTGTGATAATTAGTTGCCAGCGTTTGCACGGTTTCAGAACGAATATCGCGGTTATAAATTCGCCCTAACAAATCGTGAATCAAGCCTTCGCGTAACGCACCATCCGATACGGTCATTTGCTGAATGCCTAACGTTTCAAATGTGGCGTAAGTAATTGCCAAACCACCCACAAACACAGGCAGGCGATCTTCGTTCAACTCCGGCAAATTAATATCATTAATATGGTTGCAACTGACCACATGCTCAACCAACTTTTCCAAGCCTTCAAAAGTAATGCCGTTATTACTCCAGCCGGAAGCGTTTAACACTCTGTCGATCGCTCTTAAACTGCCGGATGCGCCAATTGCCTCATCCCATTGTTGATAATCAAAATTATCTTGATGCGGCTCTAAATGTTGTTCGGCGTATAACACCGCTTGCCGGAAAGCACGTTTTGACAAATATCCATCTTTGAAAAAGCGATTACTCACCGTCACGCAGCCCATATTCAAACTTTCTTTGGTGCGTGGTTTGTCATCAGTGCCAATAATATATTCGGTACTCCCGCCGCCAATATCCATCACAAAGCGCGTGCTCGCGTTGCTGCTTAAACTATTTGCCACGCCTTGATAAATCAACCGCGCCTCTTCCACCCCGGCAATCACATGAATTTTATGCCCCAAGGCTTGTTCTGCTTGCACAATAAACTGCTGTGAATTCAAGGCAGTACGCAAGGTATTTGTTCCCACTACGCGCACACTATCGGGGGGAAAATTACGAATGCGCTCACCAAATCGCTGCAAACACGCCAACGCACGTTTTTGTGTTGCATCATCTAAGTTTTTATCTTTATCTAAACCAGCAGCGAGTCGCACCATTTCTTTTAAACTATCTAAAGTTTGCAACTTACCATCTTTCAAACTGCAAACAATCATATGGAAACTATTAGAGCCTAAATCAACAGCGGCAACGAATTCGGGTAATGTTTTTGGCATCGGCGGGTATCCTGTTTTATCTACTTGCTTAAGAAATATCTGTTAAAATTATACCGTCAATAAACAATCATCGCCTGTTTTACATTTTTTAATTCTCCTTAAGTTAAGCATTATTCCCACAATGAACGCTTTGTCTTTGCGTAATCTCAGAAAAACCTACAACAACGGCTTTGAAGCATTAAAAGGTATTGACCTTGATGTGAAAGCTGGTGATTTTTTCGCCTTGCTCGGCGCAAATGGCGCGGGTAAATCCACCACTATCGGCATTATTAGCTCGCTAGTTAATGAAACCAGTGGCACAGTCAGTGTTTTTGGACATGACTTGCGCAAAGAAAACCAACAAGCCAAACGCTGCATTGGTTTAGTGCCGCAAGAAGTGAACTTTAATCAATTTGAAACCGTCAGAAATATTGTGCTCAACCAAGCCGGCTACTACGGCATGTCGAGCAAAGAAGCCAAAATCAGCACAGAACATTGTTTAAAACAAATGCAGCTGTGGGATAAACGCGACACGGTTTCCAGACGGCTATCCGGCGGCATGAAACGGCGCGTAATGATTGCCCGCGCGTTGGTGCATTCGCCTAAGCTATTGATTTTAGACGAACCTACCGCAGGCGTGGATATAGAAATTCGCCGCTTAATGTGGGAAATGATCCGTGAAGTCAATCAAAACGGCACAACCATTATTCTCACCACGCATTATTTGGAAGAAGCGGAAAACTTATGCCGCAATATCGCGATTATTCATCAAGGTTTAATTGTAGAAAATTCCGATATGGCGACTTTATTAGGTCGAATTCATGTAAATCATTTCTTATTGGATTTAGCCAACCCTTTACAAGTTGCACCGCAATTAGAAGGCTGTGTGTGTGAATTAGTGGAAGAAAAAGTATTAAGCGTTAGCGTGCCAAAACAAACAAGTCTTAATCAATTATTTGAAAAACTTTCTGCATTAAATATTGAAGTGGTGAGTTTAAAAAATAAATCCAATCGTTTAGAACAATTATTTATGGACATAGTGCAATGAATTCAGCAATTGCGTTGCGCACCATTGCGTTTAAAGAAATTCGCCGTTTTGTACGGATTTGGCCACAAACATTATTACCGCCAGCTATTACCACCGCTTTATATTTTCTAATTTTTGGAAAATTAATTGGCAGTCGAGTTGGTACAATACACGGCATTAGTTATATGGAATATATTGTGCCGGGAATTATTTTAATGTCGGTGATTAGTCACTCTTATGCCAATGTGGTTTCGTCATTTTATTCGACTAAATTTCAACATAATATTGAAGAGTTATTAGTTTCACCCGTACCTAACTGGGTGATTTTATTAGGTTATATTATGGGGGGAATTGCGAGAGGTTTATTAGTCGGTCTTGTTGTCACTTTAATTTCGTTATTATTTGCAAAAATTGCGGCTCCGCATTTAGCACTGGCGTTATTAGTTGCTTTTTTAACTGCAACTTTATTTTCGTTAGCTGGATTTATTAATGCCGTATTTGCCGATAGTTTTGATGATATTTCAATTATTCCCAACTTTGTTTTAACCCCTTTAAGTTATTTAGGCGGCGTATTTTATACCGTAGAAATGTTGCCGGATATTTGGCAATCTATTTCTTTAGCTAATCCTATTTTATATATGGTAAATACTTTCCGTTATGGCTTATGCAATGTCAGCGATGTAGATACTGTATTAGCACTGATTATCACCAGCGGATTCATTGTTGTTTTAACCTTATTTAGTTTGTTATTGCTACATAAAGGTGTTGGCATTAAAAATTAATTGCCAAAAGTTAAGAATATAAAACCAGCTTTATATTCGACAATACGAATCGAACAATTTATATCGAATTACAAACTACCTTTTTGGAGAGAACATGTTTAAAAAATCTATGACTATTGCAGGTTTTGACGATGAGTTATTTCAAGCTTTGGAAGAAGAACGTCATCGGCAAGAAGACCATATTGAATTGATTGCCTCAGAAAATTACACCAGTCCGCGTGTTTTGGAAGCGCAAGGTACTGTTTTAACCAATAAATATGCCGAAGGTTATCCAGGTAAACGTTATTACGGCGGTTGTGAGTTTGTAGATAAAGCAGAACAATTGGCAATCGACCGCGCCAAAGAATTGTTTGGTGCAGATTATGCTAACGTGCAACCGCATTCAGGTTCGCAAGCGAATATGGCGGTGTTTATGGCGTTGATTCAACCCGGCGATACTATTTTAGGCTTGGCGTTATCCGATGGTGGGCATTTAACACACGGCGCGAAACCGAATTTTTCTGGCAAAATTTATCACGCCGTGCAATACGGTTTGCATCCTGAAACGGGCTGTATTGATTACGAGCAAGTGGAAAAACTGGCTGTAGAGCACAAGCCGAAAGTGATTGTGGCAGGTTTTTCTGCCTATTCCAGAGTTTGGGATTGGCAACGTTTTCGCGAGATTGCAGATCAAGTTGGCGCGTATTTATTTGTGGATATGGCGCATGTGGCAGGGCTTGTGGCAGCCGGTTTATATCCTAATCCAGTGCCGATTGCAGATGTGGTAACAAGCACTACGCATAAATCATTACGCGGCCCGCGTGGTGGTTTGATTTTGTGCAAAAGCAATCCAGATTTAGAGAAAAAATTAAATTCTAATATTTTCCCCGGCATTCAGGGTGGGCCTTTAATGCACGTTATTGCTGCAAAAGCAGTGGCATTTAAAGAAGCATTGCAACCAGAGTTTAAAGCGTATCAACAGCAAGTGATTGATAATGCGCGTGCAATGGCTGCGGTGTTTGTGGAGCGTGGTTTTGATGTGGTATCAGGCGGCACAGACAATCATTTGATGTTGGTCTCGTTGATTCCCAAAGGCATTACTGGCAAAGATGCGGATGCGGCTTTAGGCAAAGCACATATTACAGTGAATAAAAATGCCGTGCCAAATGATCCACAATCACCGTTTGTGACTAGCGGAATTCGAGTGGGAACGCCAGCTCCAACCACGCGCGGCTTTAAAGAAGCACAAGTGATTGAAGTGGCGCATTGGATGTGTGATGTGATGGAAAACATGAATGATGAAACGGTGATTGTGGCAGTGCGCGAGAAAGTGGCGGCGTTGTGTAAACGGTTTCCGGTTTACAGTGAATAACAGTAACACTCAGTATTTCGGTGGGTTTTACCGAAATTAATTATTTCTTTACACTGAGATAACCACTATGACAGATGATGCAGACGACTATAAAGTATTGATTCGCAAAATCAATTTACAAGAAAAACAGATTGATCAACTTAGGGAAAAAGTATTTGCGCTACAAGAATCACTGCTTCATACGCATTCTCCCACTTGTGATTTAGAACATTCGCTTGCGCCTATCACGCCAATCATCAGCAGGGTTTTTCCTGATGCGCGAACTACGGTGATTGCATTTGGTGGAATGCTGACAAGATTAGGGATGCCGCCAGCAGAGTTTTTGAAAACATTTATGGTTAAAAATATGAATACCGTATTTGTGAAAGATTTTAAGCAATGTTGGTATCAACAAGGTTTGCTTGCGCTATCAAACAATACCAGAAGCAGCGTTGAGTTGATTAAAAAACAAATCCCTAGTCGGCAAGAAAAAGTTTATACCATTGGCACAAGTGCTGGTGGATTTGCGGCAATTTTGTTTGGCGTATTATTGGATGTTGATAAAGTGATTGTGTTTGGGCCACAAACAATAGTGACAAAACAAGTTTTCCAAAGATTTAAAGGGGTTGATTCCAGAATTGCAGATATTAATTTTGCAGACGAACTTTTAGATTTAAAAAAATTGCTTGAAACAACGCAATACAAAGGTTCAATACATATTCATTTTGCAAACAGTAATAGAATTGACAGAATTGCCGCAGAGCGTTTAAAGGATTTTGAACAGGTTCATTTACATCCTTGGGAAACTAATGCTCACAATGTGGCAGGCTGGTTGAAAAAGGAAAATAAATTAGAGTCGATTTTAAGCGAGTTATTTCCAGATAATTAGCATTAAAAAACGATTAAGGATGTTGCTAAGTTTCATACATGCGTATCTCTTCTTTAAAACAAACACCCCGCTTTGAAATGTGGGGTGTGCGTTCCTCAATAAAATACTGAAGCTGCTTTACTTTAAAAAACTGTGTTTTCCGCATCATAAAACTTGAAACCAGTTGTGCTTGGTTTTACGAAATTAACCAATAACTCGTAATCGTCTGCTGATTTTGTCAATTCAAGCGCGTGAATTTTTTAAGACGACCAGTCGTTTTGAAAATTTTTTGCATAACTTCTATTTGCGTAACATTCATTCATAAAGAAGATCTTTCGTTGACATGCTAGCTTACAAAAAATGACAAAACGTATTACAAAATTTGTCATAATTCCACTGATGCAATTAGAAAAAATAATGACATAATGCGTCATGCGAATTTACTCAGCAAAAGTGCTGATAAAGCAAAGTTCTTAACAGTTTCTAAGCAATTAATACGATTAAGTAACCGCACATAAGTTTTCGGGTATTAAGATTTGTTTTGTAGGTGCGAATTTATTCGCATTGTTCGGATAAATCCGAACCTACATATCCTTTAAAACTTTTGCTTAACTACTTATTCGATAATTTCAGCAGTGAAATGACGAACATTTTTTATATATTTTATTTACTCAGGAGACCTTATGTCTGATATAGAAATCGCCCAACAAGCCACCATGAAACCGATTATTGGCTTGGCGGCAGAAAAATTTAATATTCCCGCTGAACATCTTGACCCGTATGGTCACTATAAAGCCAAACTATCACTTGAATACGTCAACAGTCTGGCGGATAAAAAAGACGGCAAGTTGATTTTAGTCACTGCAATTAGTCCAACTCCAGCTGGCGAAGGCAAAACCACGACGACAGTAGGATTAGGCGACGCGCTGAATCGCATTGGCAAAAACACCATCATGTGTTTGCGCGAGCCTTCTTTAGGGCCTTGTTTTGGTGTAAAAGGTGGGGCGGCAGGTGGCGGTTACTCGCAAGTTGTACCGATGGAAGATATTAACCTGCATTTTACCGGTGATTTTCACGCGATTGGCGTAGCGCATAATTTGTTATCTGCAATGATTGATAATCACATCAATCACGGCAATGCGTTAGATATTGACCCGCGCCGGATTCAATGGAAACGTGTGGTGGATATGAATGACCGCGCGTTGCGCAATATTGTGGTCGGAATGGGCGGAGCAGCGAATGGTTATTTGCGTGAAGATGGTTATGACATTGTGGTTGCCTCAGAAGTGATGGCGATTTTATGTCTTGCCACCAGCCGTGCGGATTTGAAAGCGCGTTTAGGGCGGATTGTGATTGCTTACAAATCTGACAGAGTAACTCCCGTTTATGCCAGCGATTTGAATGCGCAAGGGGCAATGGCTGCATTGTTGAAAGATGCGATCAAACCAAACTTGGTTCAAACGTTAGAAAATAACATCGCGATTATTCACGGCGGGCCTTTTGCGAATATTGCGCATGGCTGCAATACCGTAACCGCTACCAAAACAGCTTTAAAATTAGCCGATTATGTGGTGACAGAAGCCGGTTTCGGCGCGGATTTAGGTGCGGAAAAATTCATTGATATTAAATGCCGAATGGCAGGATTAACACCGTCAGCTGTAGTTTTAGTTGCCACTGTACGCGCCTTGAAATTTCATGGCGGCGTAGCCAAAGAAGACTTAAACCAAGAAAACTTGGCGGCGTTGGAAAAAGGTTTTGTGAATTTAGAGCGGCATTTGAGCAACATCAATAACCATTATGGTTTGCCATGCGTGGTGTGTATTAATCATTTTACCTTTGATACGGATGCTGAAATTGCGTTGTTACAAGCCAAATGTGCTGAGTTGGGTGCAAATTGTGTGGTTTCCAAACATTGGGCAGAAGGCGGGGCAGGGGCGCAGCAGCTTGCGCAAACTGTGTTAGAAGTCGTGGATAATCGCGAACCTGGTTTTACCTTTGTTTACGAAGAAAATGCCACGTTGTGGGATAAAATCACCGCGATTTCTACCAAACTTTATGGCGCAAGCAATGTGACTGCGAGTGCAAAAGTGCAGGGTGAAATTAAAGCGTTGCAAGAGAAATATGGGCATTTCCCGATTTGCATGGCGAAAACGCAAATGTCGTTTTCGACTAATCCGAATTTAAAAGGTGCGCCGTCAGGTCATACGGTTGAAATCAGAGAAGTGCGTTTAGCAAATGGTGCGGGTTTTATTGTGGCGATTGCAGGTGACATGATGACGATGCCGGGCTTGCCGAAAGTGCCAGCTGCGGAAAGAATTGATATTACCGATGAAGGGGTTATCACCGGATTGTTCTAAGCGATTTAGACCTGACAGGTTTTTAAAAACCTGTCAGGTCTGCTTTAGATTAAGCAAAAATCTCAGTAAAAAAATTAAGCATCGTTTGCCAAGAACGTTTATCAGCCGTTGCATCGTAAATCATGCCTCGATCAACATCATTCGCATTGGGATTGGTAAAAGCGTGCACGGTATTGCCATAATTGTGTAATTGCCAATCCGCGCCTGCTGCGGTTAATTCCTGCTGTAAATCAGGTACTGCTTGCGCTGAAGCGAGCGGGTCATCATTGCCATGCAAAACCAATACTTTCGCTTTAATTTGAACATTATTGAGATTTTCGGGCGGATTCAGCAAGCCATGAAAAGAAACCACGCCTTTAATACCCACGCCAGTTCGGGCTAAATCTAACACACAGAGTCCGCCAAAACAAAAGCCGATTGCGGCAATTTTTGTATCGTCTACCCAAGGAAATAATTTAACCGCCGACAGCGCGGCATGAATCCGTTTTTGTAACATGGCTCTGTCTGCCATAAACGGCTGCATGAGCTCGCTATTTTCTTCGATACTTTTTCCTACTTTGCCTTGTCCGTACATATCTAAGGCGAAAGCAAAATAACCTAATTCAGCGAGTTTTTTCGCTTTTTCCATGACAAAAGTATCGCGTCCTGACCAAGGATGGCTGATGAGTACCGCAGGGCGGCGTGTGCTGATGCTATCGTCGTAAGCAAAAAAACCTTCTAGGACAACATCGTTATCTAAATAATTAATTGTGTTGGAAATAATGCTCATAAATTTTAATGCCTATCTGTGTTTTTGAATTAACGAATTTGACCAGATTTTTTCAATGTTTCTAAAAAACCTTGCGAAGCTGCCTCAACCATATCCAAGACTTTTTCAAAGCCATTTTGTCCGCCATAGTAAGGGTCTGGAACTTCGCGGAAATTAAGTTCTTTAGCATAATCAAGTAGATAATTAATTTTATTTTTGTATTGTGCGGGGCATTTACTCATCAAAGTGTCGTAATTATCATCATCCATCACTAGCAAATAATCAAAATCAGCAAAATCACCAAAAGTGACTTGTCTGGCGCGTAAGTGACTTAATTGGATGCCGCGATCACGCGCTGCTTTTTGGGCGCGTAAATCAGGAGCTTCATCAGCATGATAAGCGTGAGTGCCTGCGGAATCTATTTCAAAAAAATCATGCAGATTTTTTTCTGTGACCAATTGGGTAAAGACCCCTTCAGCAGTAGGAGAACGGCAAATATTGCCCATGCAAACGAATAAGACTTTTATTTTTTTCATCTGAGGTTAAAAAAGTTATGTTTTTATTGCGCGGTAAAGAAGCTTTTTTAGCTAAAACAGGTACAATCATATCATAAGGGGAAGGTTGCAATGGGTATGTTGTCGTTTGAAGGTTTCAAGCAAAAGGCAGCGTGGAAACAGATCATTTAGATTAAGATTTTGATGTCTTGAGAAAGGGGGAAATATGAAAATAATCACTTTGTTGATGATGACAACGAGTATCAGTGTGGCGCAGGCAGAAATTTATAAATGTCCGGGTAGTGTGGAAGGGAAATTCACTTATCAGGAAAGACCTTGTAAAGGGGCAAAAGTAGATGAGCATACGCTGAAAACAATTCCAATTGATAAGCAAAGAATTGCAGAAGCACAAGCTAAGTTGGCGCGAGAATTAGACCCAGAAGGAACTCAAAAAACAGAAGAGACTTCGAGAGAAACAGAAGCTGCTGCCGCGCCTAAAACGGGTTCAGAGCCAAATTCTGATATGAGCTCGCCGCCACTCGTTATTGAAAAACCGCCAACAAATCCACCCCCACCTACTAACGCGAGTCAGAAAGTTCTACCGACTAGTTCAAAAGATGTGCTGCCTAAGTCTGTTTTGCCATTGCCTGTTTCAACTCCAAAAGTGACTACGGCTACGGTATCTGTGATTCCACCCAAAGTTGTTACAACTCCAGCGGTTAGTGTAACTCCGGTCATTTCAACGCCTAAAAAGAAATAACTGGAAACAATCTTTCAGATGCGTAGAGATGCACATAGCGCGTCTCTACGATAGTGAGGTGTCAGTTTAAGGTTTGATAGCTTTGACTAAAGCATTGATTTCAGCGCGATGTGAAAGATTAATATCAACAAAGCCTGCGTCTGTTAATTGTGCTAAGGCAACACTTTCACGCATCAGATGATTTTCAGACTCATCGCAAAATAGATGAATCGTCCATTGTTCCAGTAAGTCCAAACGGTTTTGCGCAGTAAATACTTTAAAGTAGCCTGCTAACTCATTTTGAACTGTTAATGTATGCGCTGAAATATCATCTAAGCCGTAACGATCGCCATTGATAAATTGACCGCCGCTTTTTAGCACGCGAAAAATTTCCGCAATCACTTGGACTCTGTAGTCGTGTAAAAAGTTATGTAACGTGTATGCACTAGCAATAATATCGACACTATTGCTGGGTAGTTGTTTTAAAGCGGTCAGAGCATCATTTGCAGAAAAGATTAATCGTCCTTGTTCCTGCCAATGCTGCAAACTTTGTTGCGCCTGTTGTTGCATCGTAGGTTCATTGTCAACACTGGTGAGAACCATGTTTTCACTGGCAGATAAAATGGCAGAGCTGGTAATTCCTGTGCCTCCACCGAGTTCAACGATATTAAGTGTGTGAGAATGATTTTTGCTGTAATCAGCCACCGCTTCGCCAACCAAGCGGCTCATTTGAGCTGCCAAAGGACAAATTAAACTCAGCGCGTGGTATTCTTTTCCGATAACGCCTGAAAACATGGCTTCATATTGTGATTGTTCTGACATAACTTAACCTTTTTTTTGTTGTTTCGCTTGATAAGCTGCAAGTTGTTCCTGTGTTGCTTCGGTTTGATAGTTATCTTTCCATTCGTGATAAGGCATTCCATAAATAATTTCTCGCGCTTGCTCATAATCAATTGCGACACCTTGTTTTTGAGCGGCTGCGGCATACCATTTTGCTAAACAATTTCGGCAAAAATCAGCTAAAATCATCAACTCAATGTTTTGAACCTCCGTATGAGTTTGCAAATGCTTGATAAGTTCTCTAAAAGCAGCGGCTTCTAACTCAGTTTGCGTTGTTTTATCCACAAATAATCTCCAAAATAAAAACATTCTAGCAGAAAGATATGAGCTCTCATGTACAAACTTAGTTAAAGATTTTACAATGTACAACTAACGAAAATAGTAATATCTGCGTTTGAATATGTTTTTTCCTATCGCTTAAATTAGCTAAGCTTAATGTGTATTGAAGTTTTTAAAGAATGACCTCATTAATGTTTTGCTCCTTCCCTTTTGCTCTTTACTAACTGCCATGAAGAAACAGTTGCTTGAATTTTTCCCCATTGTTCTATTTTTTATCACTTTTAAACTTTACGATATTTATGCTGCAACAGCGGTGGTAATTGCCGCAACGATTGTGCAAGTTGCTTTTACTTGGTTTAAATACCGGAAAGTCGAACCGATGCAATGGATTACTTTAGGGTTGATTTTAGTGATGGGAGGCGCAACCCTTTATCTTCACGATGAAAAGTTTATCAAATGGAAGCTGACCATTATCGAATGGTTGTTCGGGATTGCGTTTTTAGGCAGTCAATATATTGGTGAAAAACCTTTTATTGAAAGAATGATGGGGACAGCCTTAGTGTTACCTCAAAACATTTGGAAACGCTTAAATATTGTTTGGGCTGCATTTTTTATTGCAGTCGGTTTTTTAAATATTTATGTGATGGATCATTACAATACCGATGATTGGGTGACATTTAAAACCATTGGCGTACCGGCTTTAATGGTATTGTTTATTTTGCTGCAAATGATTTTTTTATATAAATATATCCCTGAAACAGAGGAATAGAACGTGTTATACGCAATCATCAGTGAAGATGTAAAAAACAGTTTGGAAAAAAGACTCAGTGTACGTCCGGCGCACTTGGCGCGTTTGCAAGTTTTGCAGAGCACGGGAAAATTAGTGTTAGCAGGGCCGCATCCTGCCATTGATAGTGCTAATCCGGGTGATGCAGGTTTTACAGGCAGCCTGATTGTGGCTGAGTTTGATAATTTACAGCAAGCGCAACAATGGGCGGTTGCTGATCCTTATATTGAAGCAGGTGTTTATGCATGTGTTGTTGTTAAACCCTTTAAGCAGGTCTTTCCTCAATGATAACTGAACTGATTAGACAAAAATTAACCACAGAATTTAATCCACAGCTGATTGAAATTATTGATAATAGCGCAGCTCACGCAGGACATGCAGGAGCGCGCAAAGGTGGTGGTCACTACCATGTTACGATTGTTTCTGATGCTTTTGATGGCAAATCTTTAGTGCAACGTCATCAATTAATTTATGCCGTGTTAGCTGAAATGATGAAAGATCAGATTCATGCACTGGGTATTAACGCTTTAACTCCTTCTGAACATATTACGGATACTACAAATGAATAAAAAATTAATTCCTTTTCTTTTAATGAGTGGCGCGTTCCTCGCAGGTTGCAACGCTCAGCAAGCTACACCTGAAACTCCCGCTGCTACAACAGCTCCAGCACCTGCTGCAAATACTGTAGCAAAAGAAGATGCAGTGGCTATTGTGAATGGAGAGGCTATTAGTAAAGCGACTTTTAAAACATTAGAAGATGAAATCGCGCTGCGTGCTCACGGACAAAAATTCCCTAAACAACAATTGTTAGAAGAATTAATTCAACGTGAATTGTTGGTTCAAGATGCACATAAAAAACATATCGATCAATCAACTGAAGTGAAAGAACGTATTCAAATGGCTGAGCGTTCTTTGATTTCTCAAGCGGATTTACAAGATTATTTGAAAGCAAATCCGATTACAGATGCAGATCTTAAAGCGGAATACGACAAAGAAGTTGTTAAGGCATCTGGAACTGAATACAAAGCTCGTCATATTTTGGTAAAAAGTGAAGATGAAGCGAAAAAGTTAATCGCTGACTTAGGTAAAGGTGCTAAGTTTGAAGACTTGGCGAAAAAACACTCTATTGATCCGTCTAAAGATCAAGGCGGCGATTTAGGTTGGTTTACCGCAGGACAAATGGTTGAGCCGTTTTCCAAAGCTGTTGCTGCTTTAGAAAAAGGAAAATTTACTACAGCACCTGTGCAAACTCAATTTGGCTGGCATGTTATTTTAAGAGAAGATTCCAGAACTCAAACGCCGCCTGCATTTGAAGCTGTAAAAGAGCAGTTAAGACCTGTTTTGCAACAACAAAAAGTTCAAGCTATGTTAGAGGGTTTGCGCAAACAAGCAAAAGTTGAAGTGTTAATGTCGCTTGAAGAGCCTAAACCTGCTACGCCGCCAGAAGCAACACCTGCTACTGCACCTACAGATGCCGCTAAACCAGACGCAGCGGCAGAAAAACCTGCTAAGCCAGAAGCAACAAAAGATGCTGCTAGTGCTGAAGCTGCTGTAAAGCCCGCAAAACCTGCTAAAGCAGAGACAAATGCTGCTGCACCAGCAGAAAAACCAGCTGAGTCTGCTAAAAAATAAAGTCCTGTTTAAAACAGAGCTTTGCTTTTTATTTAATACAGAACAACCTCGACAGACTTATAAATTTGCTGGGGTTGTTTTGGAATTTGTTGTTCTAAACTCATGTCATTAAATACGCGTACATCACTTTTAGTCACCTACGAAACTTGGCAAGCACTTTTTTTTCGCGATGCGATTGTACGTTTATCCAAAGGGCGTGCCTCGCTAAGTGAATTATTTGACCCTATCAAACAAATTCTGTTTATGTCGTTCATGTTTAGTGTTATTCGGATGAGGGCAGTTGGGGGAATTGATACCGTTATTTGGTTAATGGTAGGAATTTTAACCTACAATACGTTTAAAAAGACAATGAACTCGGCTAAACAAGCGGTTAAATCAAATATGATGCTGTTTAACTATCGACAAATAAGACCTATTGATACAGTGTTTGTAAGAGCTGCGATGGAGTTTTTTTTAACGATTATAGTTGCAATTATTGTGTTTACTGGTGCGGGGCTTTACGGACTTGACGCGCTTCCTGCAAATCCATTAGCTGCTGTGGCTGCTGTATTTGCGGTGTGGCTAATAGGTTTAGCAGCTGCGCTGACATTTTCAGTGACAGAAATTTTAATACCTGATTCTGCTAAAGTGATAACTATCATTATGGGTCCACTTTATTTTTGTTCAGGTGTTATTCTTCCTATTTCAAGTGTGCCACCACCTTACCGCGACTGGTTAATCTTTAATCCACTACTTCATGCTGTGGAAGCTGCTAGATTAAGTTTTGCACCTTATTATCACGCAATTCCTGAATTAGATCTTCTTTATGTGTATAAGTTTGCGCTAACCTTTCTTTGTTTAGGATTGGCTTTGCAAGTGCGTTTTAAAAGTCAATTGATGATGGGAAAATGATTATCCTGAAGGATGTTCACAAGCGATATAACGCAGATCAAAAGTCTGAAAAATGGGTCTTAAAAGGTGTGTCTTTTTCCATTCCATTAGGTGTAAGTGTAGGATTGGTAGGTGAAAGTGGTTCAGGAAAGTCTACCTTACTACGTTTGATAGGTGGAATTGAAGCTGTGAGCTCTGGAAGAATAGTGCGGCGTTGCCGTGTGTCCTGGCCTATGGGATTTGCAGGTGCGTTACGTTCTTCTCTCACAGGGAGACAAAATGCCCGCTTTATTTTTAGAATACAAGGGCATACAGAGGATATAGAAGAGCGTTTGACGTATCTTCAGGATTTTTCAGAGTTAGGAGCTGATTTTGACAAGCCTTTAAAAAGCTACACTGCTGAAATGAAAGGTAAAATTCTTTTTAGTTTATTTATAGCGTCTGATTTTGATGTGTATCTTTCAGATGTGGGGATGTTGATTGGAGCAAAGAGGGATCTTGCGTTTAAAACAAAAGCAATTAAAACATTTAAAACACTAACTGAGCAATCAGGGGTGATTATGACAGCACCTAATGAGAGAATTCTAAAGCAGTTTTGTAGTGCTGGTATTTGGCTACATGAAGGACAAGCACACTGGTTTGATAATATTGACGATGCTTTGAAACATCACAAGGAAAGTTCTACTGTATGAATAATTATCAAAGAAGGCTCGTTTTAAAGTCTAAAAACTCGATGCAATTCTGGCAGAAAACTATTTTTATCTGCTTTTTTCTGGTGGTCGTGAGTCATGCAGCTTTTGCAGCCTCAGCAACCAGTGCTGGGGCAGGACAGGTGGCTGCTAGTGGGCAAACCAATAGTACAGCAGTATTGCCGCCTATTAATGGGACTCAGTCATTAACAACAGGTCGTGCACTGACAACTCAGCAATCGCCAGTTCAATCACAAACGGTTACTGCGCCAACGACAGTGATTAGCTCGCAGCCACCGCGCAAGTTTTATTACTCTGCCAACTTAAAAAGTGATGTATTTGGGATGTCGCTTTTTACAGGTAGCTTTGCTCAGCAAGGCGTTGTCCAGTTTAATCCAGACTATTTAGTTACCGTTGGCGATCAAATTCAAGTTCGCTTATGGGGAGGCTATATTTTTGATAGCTTACTTAATGTAGATCCCAAAGGTAATATATTTTTACCACAAGTCGGGCCTGTCAAAGTATTAGGCGTACACAATCAAGACTTACAGCATATTGTAGAAAACGCAGTGCGAGGCGTGTTTCGAGCCAATGTGTTTAGTTATGCCAGCCTTGCAAGTGCGCATCCTGTGCGAATTTTTGTCGGTGGTTTTGTAAACCGTCCCGGGCTGTACAATGGAACAAGTATGGATAGCTTGTTACATTATCTAGATCAAGCAGGTGGTATAGACCCTGAGCGTGGTAGTTTTCTGAATGTGAAAGTTAAGCGAGGTCAACAGACACGCGTTACACTTAATCTTTACGATTTTCTGTTGCAAGGACGAATTCCTTTAATTCAATTAGCTGACGGAGATGTTATCTTTATTTCTCCACGTCAAAACATTGTGAAAGTGTTGGGGGAAGCTAAAACAACCAAGCGTTTTGAGTTTCAGGGGAATGCACTGACAGTTGCGCAATTATCTTCTTTAGCTAAACCTTTTTCTCGCACCACTCATGTGCGGATAACACGCAATTCAGGCGTAATTAAAAATATTGATTATTATGCGTTAGGCGATGCGAATGAGGTTGTTATTCATAACGGTGATACGGTTGAGTTTACGACCGATAAAAAACCGGGCACAATTAGTGTGCGTGTCGAAGGTGAGCATTCAAGTGCTCAAGAATATGTGTTGCCTTATGGTGCTCGGATTGGTGAATTATTACAAAAAGTTAAATTTTCTGAGCGTTCTGATACTGCCAGTATCCAACTTTACCGTGAAAGTGTAAGAGAACGGCAAAAAATTAAATTAGCCGCCTCATTAAAAACCTTAGAAGCAAGTGTTTTAACTGCACGAAGTGGATCAAGCGAAGAATCTGCGATTAGAAAAGAAGAAGCGGCAAGAATTTTGCAGTGGGTAGAGCGAGCGAAAACAATTGAACCCACTGGGCAAGTGTTGATTGCTCAAGCCGATAATCGAGATGGATTACTATTGGAAAATGGTGATATTATCAAGATTCCAGCCCGTGATGGATTAGTTTTAGTGGCGGGAGAGGTGCTTTTTCCAAATTCAATTGCCTATGATGAAGAGCTTAGCTTAGAAGATTACGTTAATCTTGCTGGTGGTTATACTCAAAATGCGGATGATTCAAGAATTCTTATTTTGCACCGTGATGGCAATGTTGAAGATGGCAGTGCAAACTCTGAATTACGCGCAGGTGACGGTATTATGGTGATGCCGCAAGTAGACGCAAAACTATTTCAAGTTAGTAAAGAGTTTATTCAAATTCTGTTTCAAATTGGCATTGCTGCTTCTGTGCTTTTATTGTTATAAAAGTCCGTTTTTGTTTTGAAGGCGCAGTGTTGATACACTCAAATGATTAGGTTAAGGAAAGTATTACCGCATGATTAATCACAACCAACAACAAAGGGCTTCTGCAAGAAAAAAAACAACTAAGTCGCTGTCTGTTATTGCTAAGCATCCTACTTTGAGTGTTGTCTTTATACTTTCTATTTTTGCAAGCATTTATTGGGGCATGATTGCTTCTGATCGCTATGTATCTGTTGCTCATGTTGTGATTCAAAGTACGATGGATACATCGAATACACAAACAGCGATGGATCTTGGTTCCTTATTAAATGGGGGCGCGGCTGGCAATATTATTGATCAAATGTTGTTGCGCGATCGTTTATTATCAGCAGATATGCTGGAAATATTAGATGCTAAGCTTGACTTGCGCAGCCATTATAGCGATAAAAATCGTGATGTGATTTCAAGAATGTGGTCAAAAGATGTTCCACAAGAGTGGTTTTATAAATATTATCTTTCGCGGGTGAGTATTGAATTTGATTTGTATTCCGGCGTTTTGATTATTCAAGCGCAGGCTTTTGATGCAAAAACGGCTCATGCCATTGTCGATTTGATGATTGAAGAGGGCGGGCGAGCCATGAATGAAATGGCGCACGATTTAGCAAGAGAGCAAGTTTCTTCGATGGAAAAACAAGTGACCCAAGTTGCGCAAAAATTTCAGCAGGCTCGAATGGCTGTTATTGCTTATGAAAATAAACAAGGATTCGTTTCACCGCAAGATACTGCCACTAGTTTTTCTAAAACAATTGATCAACTTAATTCACAACGCGCTAGTTTGCAAGCTCAGCGCAATGTGTCACTGGGTTATTTATCGCCACATGCACCGGGGATAGTTGAGATAGACCTGCAACTTGCTGCTATTCAAGATCAAATTAAAAAGGAAGGAGCTCGCTTAACTGCACCAAAAGGTGGTCATACTCTGAATAGCGTGGTAGAGGAATTCGAACGTTTGGAGTTAGCCGCAGGTTTTGCGCAGGATATTTACAAGACCGCGCTAGTTGCGTTGGAAAAAAGTAGAATAGAGGCAACACGAACCATTAAAAAAGTATCGGTATTACAATCTCCTACAGTGCCGCAATACCCATTAGAACCTCGGCGTATTTATAATATTACCGTTTTTATTTTGATGACTTTGCTGGTAGCAGGCATTATCCATTTGCTAGCTGCTATTATCAGAGATCATAAGGACTAACAATGCGCTATTTGATAACAACGATTTTTATTTGTTTAGCCAATAGCAGCATTGCACAACCTACCAATGGCTCTTTAGCATCCCCAAACAATTCAACTGGCATAAATGCTATTTCTGGAGGCGCGGCGCAAAACACAATGGCAATGCCTGCTGCTCCAGTTAGTTCATCAGCATCTGCGCCAGACCAACCTGTTCAGTCTTTTGATTATTCACTTAATCTTAAAAGTGATGTGTTTGGTGCGCAGCTTTTTACAGGCAACTTTGCACAGCAAGGCACGATGCAATTTAATCCTGATTATATGGTTGAAATAGGCGATCAAATACAGGTTCAGCTGTGGGGAGGGTATACTTTTGATAGTGTCTTGAGTGTAGATCCGCAAGGAAATTTGTTTTTGCCGCAAATAGGTCCACTTAAAGTATTAGGGGTTCGCAATCAAGATTTACAAACGGTAATAGATGCAGCAGTGAAAAAGGTATTTCGAGCTAACGTTTATAGTTATGCCAGTCTTGCAGCAGCTCAGCCTGTACGGATTTTTGTAGGCGGTTTTGTAAATCGTCCTGGACTGTACAATGGCACTAGTATGGATAGTTTATTGTACTATTTGGATCAAGCAGGCGGTATAGACACGGAACGAGGCACTTTTCTGAATGTACAAGTGAACAGAGGAGAGCAAGTTCGGGCGAATGTTAATCTTTATGATTTTTTATTCAATGGGCAAATTCCATTAGTGCAGTTGATGGATGGAGATGTGATTTTTGTTCCCTCTAAGCAAAACTCTATTAAAGTCACAGGATTAGTAGAAAATGCGAAAATTTTTGAGTTTACAGATAAAATTCTTTCGGTTAAGGCATTATCAGAGTTAGCAAGACCCCAAGCGATAGCAACTCACATCCGAGTTACGCGCAACAAAGGCGTTATCAAAAATATCGAATATTATCCTTTAACAGATGCGAATAACATACAAATCGGCAGCGGTGATGAAGTTGAGTTTACCGCAGATAAAAAGCCTGGCACTATTACTGTCCGCATAGAGGGTGAGCATCAAAGTCAGCAAGAATATGTTATGCCTTATGGCTCTCATTTTGGGGATTTGATTCGGCAAATAAAATTTACTGACAGGTCTGATACAGATAACGTACAACTTTTTAGGCAGAGTGTGCGTGAGCGGCAAAAAGAAATGTTAAAAACTTCCCTCAATACTCTGGAGGCGAGTGTTCTGACAGTTCGTAGTGAAACGCCCGAAGAAGCGATGCTACGAAAAGATGAAGCAGATATTATTATGCAATGGGTGCAGCGTGCCAAAACGATTGAACCTAATGGTCAAGTGGTGATTGCACAAACCACTAATCGTGATGAATTATTATTGGAAGATGGCGATCTTATTAATGTGCCTAAACATGATGGCTTAATTCTAGTGAGTGGCGAAGTATCATTGCCTAATGCGATTGCCTATAACGAAAGTTTAGATATTGACGATTATATTAATAAAGCGGGCGGATATACGCAAAACTCAAGTAGTGCACGGATTGTGATTGCACATCAAGATGGTAGTTTTGATGATGGTTCAAAATCCGCTTTGCGAGCTGGCGATGAGATTTTAGTTTTGCCCGGAATTCAGGTGAAAAGTCGGCAAATGTTGTTAGATATTAGTCAATCTATCTATCAAATTGCTATTTCAACAAGAATGTTGACAGGTACAAAAAGCAACAGCTCAACTAGCAAATCCAGCAGTACTTTGTTTTAACGTTTAACGTTTAACTTTAAACTATAGCAATCATAAATATTAAGGCTTAATTTTTTAGATATTAAGAATTTGAACTGATCAGATTGAGCATTTTCGTAAGTATTTAAAGAAAGCCCTACGAATGTTATAAAAAAATCAAACGTTTGATTATGAAAAAACTTAGTTGGAGAATGGCACTTTGACTGCAATTGTCAAATTGCAATTTCAGGCACTTTCAGCTGTTAAAGCGGGCTTTGCTGTGGAATTATGCTGATTTACAACTATACTAATTAGCTTAAATGGAGATCATAATATGCAAAATAACTACTATAAGATTAGTATCTTTGTAAAAGAAGAAGAGGGCGTTTATTACGCTTATTGTCCTGAATTAGCTGGATGCCACAGTCAAGGTGACAGTTATAAAGAAGTGAAAGAGAATATTCAAGAGGCGGTAGATTTGTATTTAGAAACGTTTACCGAACATGAGGCTATGGAATGTTTAGGAAAAACTCCAAGCGAGGAAGCCTCGAATTCTAATTTTGATATACAACTAAGACTTAATTCTGCACAGGCAGAAAAATTGCTATTGAACGCAGGATTTTCATTAGCAAGCAGCAAGGATAAACACAGAATCTATTTGAAAAAAAATCAACGCTTTATTTTACCCTTGCTTCCCGCAAAAAACTTATCCCAAAAAATGGCGAAAGAAATTTTAGATTTAGTGGGAGTGTGATGACGTTATGAACGATCCATCCCTAAGAATTTGCCAACAAACTCAAACCATTTACTAAATCCAATTGTAGTTAAGACAAAACCTACCATTGATAATCCTTCTTCAAAAATAGTTTCAAATAAATCAACTCCCATAGCATCGTAATCAATAATTTCATCGCTCCAATCTAAAAGCATAGCGACTTCAATACAGATAAAACCGAATATAATTAAGTTCCAACTGCCGCCAGCAAGTTCTGGGTATTTTTTTCCACAACGCCAAAGTACAAAAACTAAAGCCAAAACAAGCAGGGCTTTGATTCCTTCGATAATAATATCTGTGTGGTTGATGTGTTCTACAAACATGAATGTTCACCTTGGTTGATTAATAATTAGAGAGTGATAATCAGTCAATAAAGCAAGACTAATATTTTTTGTTGACTAGGAAAACACAAGCAGAAGCTTTTTGGGCACGGCACTGTACTTCTGTAACGATAACTGGTTGACTAGGACTTATTAAGCCACAGATAAGACCACTCAAAAAGTCACACTGAGCAGTGCTGGAAGTTTCTTTAATGTGTATACAAAAAGGGCAAATAGAAACATGTAATTCATTTTCTTTTATTTTTGCCATTGTGAAAGGTGAAATAGTAGGCAAAACAATTTTCTTTAATGCTTGCCCAACAGAATCATCACCTTTCAATGATTTATATTTGCTGTGAAAAATTTTTCTACCTACCGCTTCGCCCATATCGTACACAATCAAGCGTTTATACTCGTTATCGTCTAGGCTATTGGTAAATTCTTTTAAACTTCCCATAATATCTGGGTGTTTTCGGGCAATTACATCAGTAATAGAGAGTAGTGTATTCATGTTGTATAGTTTTTTATAAAAGGGTCGTAAAGCAAAACTACTTATCCTTGTATTTAATGTTTAGCGCAGCCATTTTTAATATTCAATTGATCGTATTTGAGGATAATATAACGAGCAGCTGTTGATTCGCCTACTAATACCCCATCAGTAATCATTACAACTCGTGGTTGTCCATGCCACAACATAGGAGCCATGCCTTCGGTTTCTTCAAATCCTGTTAAACCTGTGACAGTAACAGGTTGTACAGCATCTGTATCACCGCACCAAAGCCATAACTTAAAGTTTACGTTATCACTTTTTCCTACAGGCCCACTCATAATTAAATAGCCATTTAAAAGTGGAAAGTAATTAATACTACGAACGCCATTACCACCTAAATCTAGCAAAGACACTGTTTCAGAAACTTGCGGCGTGGCATTTGCTGTTGTGAAAAGTTCTTTAGGATTATTAATGCTTACAATTACCGTTTTATTATCAACCAAAGGAGATCGTAATCCAAATAACAACTTATCTTGAGATGAGTTAAGGCTTAGACCTTCAATATTAAATCCATCATTAGACTTACTGTCAGGATTTGCGATGGCTTTTGCTAAAAAAGGATGTTGTTTAGCAATACTTTCTTCTAGGTTATTAATCACACTAGGCTCAAGAATTTGATTGCCTTCCATTTTAAAGCGCAGCAGTTTTTTTCTATCAGGTTTTTTCTCGCCTTTACTATTAAAGGCATGAGAAGTTACAGCGTAAATATAGCCTTGATTATCAATATCTATACCTTCTAAATCAGCTAGTTTTCTAAAGCCACTACCAATACTATCTTTTTCAAACTGCTTATCAGGATAAAGTTCTTCAGCACTAAACTGGCCTGCGTCATTTAACGTTAAAAGATCCATAGGATGATCTTTTTCATCGTTGATAACTAAAAAGCGACCATCAGGAAGTTGCCCAATACCAGAAGACTCATGAACGCTATCTAAATCTTTAAATTCACTAAAAACAGGCAATGATATTTTTTCTAAAGGTTTAGCTATAACTGTAACTGGCGTTGTTGCTTTTTCGCTAGTCGTTACCGCAGCAAGTACTGTTTGTTGAGCGGTGTTTTTTATTGAAACTGGAATTGCGTCTGGTTCAGTACTTTTTTCTGCAAGCGAGATATGTTTTTGTTCAGGAGATTTTGCCGCAACAGATTTTACGGATTGTTCTATTGCTTTTACTGAGTTAATTAGAAAATCCTTATTAAGCAACAGATAGATAATAATAAACAGAGAAATACTTACGCCTAAACCTGTAATAAAGACGGTATACGCCCATTGCAGTAATTTGAATTTTCTAACTAATCCAACGCCTAAGCCATGTGTGTGTTGGCTAAGCAATTGATATGTCAACTTACGACTTCTCATGATTTTTTTCACTACTTTAAAATAGTCTGCGGATGATAGTGAGGCGAAATGTCCAAAAAACAAAGCATTTGCTCTGCCTTCTAAAAAATCCTCTTTAGTAAGCTCCGGTGCTCGGTAAACATTTGGACGTGCAGCTTGAATTGCAAAAAAAATAGCTGTTAAACTAGAAACCAGCAATACCCCAACAGGCAATAACAAATAAGGGTTAGATGTAATGTTTGTTCCGCTACTTGCAATGACAATGGACAAAATGATGCCATTTATGGAGATCATCATATTCGCTTTATTGTCGGCTAAGGTCGTTAATGCCAATTGAGTTGTATATGAACTTTTAAACATCGTCTCTACCCCCCGAATACTGCCACCTTTCACAGACTTTTTGTCTGATTTGCTTTTTTGCTTTTTCGTTTGTTCATGTTGGTTAGCATCTTCATCAGCAAGGTTGGCAGGAGAAGCAACATTCACTTTTTCAGAGCTAGGCGGAGTATTCTCTTCTTCCTCTGATAACTGCTCATTCATTTAAAAATCCCATTAAATTTAGATAGTCACTATTCTGCTTGAATTCTAGCATATTTCTCAATAGCAAAATAAGTTTAAATAAAAGGTATTGTCTTTTATTTAAGTGGTTTTATTGCAATTCTTCCGCCTAAAACTTCGTCTTCACTTGCCATAATTAAGCCGTTAGCAGTAAAAACAAGTCCTTCTATTTTTACATTATCTTTTTCATATCGGACAAAAGGGACGTTGTTTTTATTAGGATTCCAGACTATTTGGTTTTCATGGTGCAAAAACGCACCTAAATTATAAATAGCGGATTTAAAAGAACCAACATCACTTGGATCTGAAATGGCACTTGCCCAGACGTTACCACTATTATCTATGGCTAATTCACTAATAGAACGATGATCGCTCGCTTCAGGATAAGGTGCGTTAAATTCAAAAGGATCTGTTTCAGGTGATTCTACGTCATTTTCTTTAGTGTCAAAACGAGCCCAAGAAAGTTTTGCAGGCGTTTTATCATCGCCGCGTTCTGCCCAGGTTAAAATGCAGTCGCTGTCAAAACAATATAAAGCAAGTCCTTCCATATTGCTTTTCTCTGTGGCAGTGGGCAAATCAAAATCTGCCAAGACTTTGCAGCTATTGTTTTCTGTCAATTGAATGCGAGTGACTTTGCCTTTACTTTCTAAGACTAAATATTCTTTGGGGTAATTTGGGATAGCAGTCACGGCTTCTAAGTCGATTGGAAAATTATCGCTATCACACCAATCAAGCCGAGATAGAAAAGGTTTTTCGCCTTTTTTCCATGTTACGATGCTTAAACGCGGTTCATTAGGTTTTTTTCTGTCATGGACGACTAAAAAATGCTCTTCATCAATTCCGCTAATTCCTGAGATGCCGTTTATTTTTTGTGATCCTAATAAATGCCACTGCATAGCTTGTTCTGCAAAAATAGTGCAGGGCAATAACAAAAGCAAGGCAGATAATAAACGTTTAACTTGCATAACAACACTCCGAAGGTAGTTTTTCAATCAATGTATTTAATTCACAATTTATAAGCGGCAGTTTCAAGCAGTGTAATAACAGAACTTATTAAAACTTTAAAATAGCTGATTCTTTAAAGTTAAAACAGAGTTAATGCCAATTGACAATAAGTTGCTGATAATATTAAACGAACCGATTATGAGCGACAAGGGCAAAATGATTTATTTTGCTTAAAATTGATAGTACAGATTGGTGAGACATAACAATAAATTCAAAGTTAAATCCTGCGCTGATTTATAAAGTTTTAAAAGGTTTCAAGGTTTTATGTAACCAAGCGTAATGAGTTTTTTTAAACCAAATACTGATATACATACGCTTGATTAATTTGAGTTTTTCTAATAAAGGAATTGATGGGGGAATTGCGGCTTTAGGAATATACCAGCAGTTTCTATTTAAGCGTCGAACTAATTTATAGCCTTGCTGTTTTAAAAAAAAATGCTTTTTTAAATATAAATGCTTATCTTCTAGCAAAATTAACTGTGGTTGATAGCGATTAAAATCAAAACCAAGTAATACATCCATTTCCGCGCCTTCGACATCAATTGATAAAAAATCAATTTTTTCAATAGCTTGAGATTGTAGAATATGTGTCAAAGTATCTGCTTTAACTTTAACCGTGTTGTGATGCAGATAATTATGTTCGTCAGCATTTTTTTCCAATGACGCATGACCAGTTACTTCTTGATTATTGTCATCCAGCGGAATATTCAAGGTCATACTGCCAATATTTTCAGGGGCTGTGCAGGCAAACTCACAGACTTTTGCTTTAGGGCGAAGCGCGATGGCTTTTTGGGCTAAAACAGGATTAGGTTCAACTAAAACACATTGCCAGTTTAGTTTTTCTTCTAAATGTAGCGACTGTGAACAAACAGAAACAGGTTCATTTGCCCCGACTTCCACACAAATTCCGGCTTGTTTTTGCTGAAAAAATTGCCGAATTTGAGCTTTTTCGTACTCTTCATTTAAGTCATGTGTGGAGATAGTGGACATATTTTTTAAACCTTTCAGGTAACTAATTTTTTTCTATGGATTCACTTTTTATTTTGTTCATAAAAAGGATGTTTTTAATTATTGCCACTATGCAAAATCTTTTAATTTATTCGGCACTAAAAGAGGCGGGTGGTTTAGATTCAAGGATTTTTAGTTGGGCTTTTGCTTCTGAATTATCTTGCGCTGCGGCTTTTTTATACCATATTAAAGCTTCTGTGGTATCTGCTTCCACGCCATAACCATTTTCATACATAATGCCTAGCAAATATTGAGCTTTATCGTTGCCTTGTTCTGCGGCTTTTTGATACCACACAATAGCGGCTTGATAATCTTGAGTTACGCCTGTTCCGTAGTGATACATTACCCCTAAACTGTATTGAGCATCAGCGTTTTCTTGCTCGGCGGCTCTTAAATACCACTCGACAGCTTGTTTATCATCTTGTTGCACGCCTTGACCTTTTTCATACAGTACGCCTAATAAATATTGGGCATTTGTTTGATTTTGTTCAGCCGCTTTGCGATACCACTTTGTTGCTTCTTTGAGATTTTTTTCTGTGCCATAACCGCTTTGATACATCATCCCTAAGTTAGTTTGTGCGAAAGCATTACCTTGTTCGGCGGCTTTTTTATACCACTTGAGTGTTTCAACATAATCTTGTTTGACACCATCACCACTGCGATAGCATCCTCCTAGCAATAACTGTGCGACAGCGTAACCTTGTTCAGCGGTACGTTGCCAAAACGCAATGTTTTTTGGACACCATTGTTGATAAAAATCAGTGCTTGAACCTTTGGATTTTAACGCCGCGATGATGGACTTTTCTTGCTCAGCCAATTGTTTTTCATCTTCTAACTTTAGCGTCTCTGCTAATTCAATTAATTTTTCCTCTGCCTTAGGTTTATCCGTACATTGCACACAAGTGCTTAAATAGGTTTGAAAGTCTTCCAGTGTTTGGGCTTTACTAAACAACAACGCTTCTTGTTCATATTGTTTTTGTTGCGATAACAAGTTTTGTTGCTCTTTCTCAAGTTGTGAGATTCGCTCCAGTGCACGTTGCTGATTTTCACAGGTAATACAATTGCTTAAATAGTTTTTATAATCTGTTATGGATTGTGATTGTGAAAATAACAAATTATCTTGTTTGCGCTCTTGTGCTTGCTGCAAATCATAGCTTTGATAGGCGATATATCCGCCATAAACCAAGCTAATGACAGCACCTAAAGCGCACAGAAACATTAACAGACTGCGCATCAACGAAGTGGGTTTCACCAGTGGCTGACGCAGTTCAGGTTTATGGTTGAAATTGCTATGTACCGCTGTGCGAGCTGGCGTTATCGAGTCTACAAATTGTGTTGCATAAGAGGTTTGTGTCGCCCAAAGAGGAGAGAGCTCAGTCAATAGCTGCGTGGTACTTTTAGGGCGTAAATTTGCATTCAATTGCAAACAATGTACAGCGACCGTTTGCAAAATTTGCGCATTTTTATCTGTAGAGTTCAGCAGATTAAGTGATGCACCTTGGCGGCGTGCTTCTACCGGCGGCGGAGCTTGTCCATGTAAACAGAGGTAAATGACAGCACCTAACGCATATAAATCGGTGCGATGATCGCAATAAGCACCGCTAAGTTGTTCTGGCGCGATAAAAGTACCTGTTCCTAACGTCGATGGTTTGAGTAATTCATCTCGCACACCTTCGCGAGCTAAACCAAAATCCATCAGCACAGGTTTATCTTGTGCAGAAAGAAAAATATTATTGGGGCTAATGTCGCGATGATAAATGTCTTTCGCGTGCAGTTTTTGCAAGGTTTCTAGCAAAGGTTTTAGCCATAAACAAATTTGCTGGGCAGATAATTGTTTTTGTTCGCTTAAATAATCAGCAAGACTAATACCGTTTAAGCGTTCCATGACTAAATAGGAAGTATTGTGCTGATTAATCAACGCTGTGTAATGCACTACGCCAGATTCAACCGATGGATGGTCATAACAACTGCGTAATAATTCAGCTTCTCGAATAAAATGATTTTGCCAAATTGTCAGTTGTTCTTGCTGGCGTTTGGGTTTGACAGTTTTGCTATCTAAACCGCGCTGTGCTAAGTCGCGTGGATAATATTCTTTGATAGCACTGCTGAGGAAATCTTTTTCACGGATGGCGGCATAAACAATAGCGAAACTGCCTTCGCCTAGCACTCTGCCGATGACATAACCTTTTTCCAAACGGGTAAATAATGGCAGGTGATGCGCAGCAGCGTAATCGGTTAAATACGCTTCTTTGTCAAATTGACAGGAGGCACACACCTTAGTGGAACTGAGCTGAAAGCAGTTAGGACAATGAGTTTTGAGTTGGTATTCCATAAGCGATTGTATGGGTAGTTTAAGCTTATTAACTATTTTCGACTTATCGTGGAAAGGTGAAAATAGTATTTATTTAGTCTTATTGTAATCGCTTGTGCTGTTTCAAAACAGCAGGAAAGGGGAAAATCAGTGAGGAATTAGAATTGCGTTTGCAGAAAATCAGTGTTTTTGAAATCTAAAAGCTATTTTTTTTCAAGCTTTGCAGCATCATTAAATTGCTTTTCTTGAATGGCTAACTGCTTTTTTTGCTTTTCCAAATGGTCTTTTTTCATTTCAACCATTTTTTTCTGCTGTGCGTCATTTTTGGCATTTTTACAGACTTCAAAATCAGCTGGTTTTTCAGCAGATTGAATGCAGGTTTTAAATTGGGTGAGAATGCCAATTTCACTATCAACATAACGCACGAGATTTTGTTTAAGGGCTTCGAGTTGATTGTTGTTTTCTTTGGCAAGAAGTTGCGAAGAGAATGAGAAACAGAGAAAAGCGAATACAGCGATGCTTGATTTCATAAAAAGTTACAGTGTAAGTGATTGATTTTTTTATTATTGTAGCGGCAAAAAATCAGCCGCTACAGTTTATTTGAGTCACGCTAAATTACTTTTTTGCTTTCATTTCGTCATTGAGTCTTTTTTCTTCACTTGCTATCGCTTTTTTTTGGCTATCTAAATAAGCCTTTTCCATTTCCAATCTAAATTTCTTCGCAGATTCGTTTTGAGCGTTATTGCAGGCATTAAAATCAGCTTCACTTTTGATGGTTTGAATGCAAGATCTGAACTGCGACATAATCGCATCTTGTTTTGCTCTTACTTGATTGACACTTGCCATTTCTCTGTCAATTTGTTGTAAAATTTTTTGCTTAATGTCGTCAATTTTTTCGGCTTTGTCTTCAGCGATTGCCAAAGTTGAGAAAGCTAGCAATGCTGCAAACCCTGAGATAATGATTTTTTTCATAAATGACCTGTTAAATGTTGGGTTAGGTTAAATTTCATCGTGCAATTCTAGCATCAAAGTCTGACTTAAAACTGAACGCATCTATACCATTGGTTAAGGTGGTTGCTAAGTTTGCTCTTTTCAAGGCAGATACGATGAATTAACAAGATTGCTGTTAAGTTCAAAGATTAATACCTGAACATTAACTCAAAACAGCAGAAGTGAATAAACGATGTTATGCACGGTAAGCTCTAAGCACATCTACTCAAATAAGAGTTTAGGCGAAAAATTTTAAAGACGACTGGTCGTCTGGTAAACTTCAGAGAACTTTAACAAATTGAAAAATCCATTTGTCCTGACAAATCATTAGCTCATTTTCCTCGACAATGACTCTATTTTGCGTAACATCTAAGGAATAATAAAAGACATCAAGGCTTTTGTTGTAAGATGCTGTTGTCATTAAAAAGTCATGTAAAGCTATTAGAATGGAGCTATGTTTTATCAATGAATAATTTATCAATGTCTAAATTTACTGTGCTGGTGGTTGAAGATGAAGATGCTATCAGGGAAATGCTGGTAGTGATTTTGGAGCAAGTAGGATTGCGTGTGTTGGCAGTGGCAAGTGCTGAAGAAGGGCAAATTGCCTTAGCGGATAATCTACCTGATTTGATTCTATTGGATTGGATGTTGCCGGGGATTAGCGGCGTGGAATGGGCGCGGCGGATTAAGCGCGATGAAAGCTGTAAAGATTTGCCAATTATTTTGCTCACCGCCCGCAGTGAAGAAGAAGATAAAGTCAGCGGCTTAGATTGTGGCGCGGATGATTACATTACTAAACCATTTTCCCCCAAAGAGTTGATTGCTCGGATTAAAGCCGTGATGCGTCGGAGTGGCAAAGGCAGTGAGTCGGCACTCATTGTGGCTGGAGATTTGGTGTTAGATACCGAGCAGCATCGCCTTACTATTGCAGAAACACAGCTGGAAGTCAGCCCAACTGAATTCAGATTGATGCAGTTTTTTATGACGCACCCTGATAAAGTCTATAGTCGCACTCAATTGTTAGATCAAGTATGGGGGCGCAGTGTTTATATTGAAGAGCGCACGGTTGATGTGCATATTCGCCGCTTAAGAAAAATACTCACAGAGCATGAACGCGAAAGCCTAGTGCAAACCGTGCGGGGGTTCGGCTATCGTTTTTCATTAAGCCAATAAGATTTTTAAGATGACATGGCTTTGGAAAAAGGAAATTGAATCGGTTGTATTTTGGTTGTTGCTTGCGAGTGTTCTTTCGCTGGCTATAGGGCATTTTTCAACAATGGTATTTTTGATTTGTCTAGGCGTATTGATTCGACAAATTCGATTTATTAATCAATTGGAAAAATGGTTACGACAAGGCGCAAAAGGCAAAGTACCAAAAGCCTGCGGTGTATGGGAAGATATTTATTATCACTTTCTGCGCTTGAAAAAAACCAACCGGCAACAAAAAAAAGAACTCGCCAAACGCTTAGAACAATTTCGTAAATCCACAGGCGCATTGCCCGATGCGGCGGTTGTGCTCAATGCGCAAGATGAAATTGAGTGGGAAAACGCTGCCGCGCGGGATATGTTAGGCTTAAAAAAATCTGACAAAGGGCAGCGCATTCCTAATTTGATTCGCTTTCCAGAATTCAATCATTTTTTAAAGGCAAAGGACTATAGTCAATATTTAACGATTGTTTCGCCGATTAACAGCAATATTATCTTAGAAATCAAGGTTGTTTCTTATGGAAAGGGATTGCGATTGCTGTTGGCGCACGATGTGACGCAGCTGAAAAAAATGGAGCGAATGCGCAAAGATTTTGTCGCGAACGTTTCCCATGAATTGAGAACACCTTTGACCGTATTAAAAGGCTATTTGGAAACGCTGACTGATTTTGATAATGGCTTATCGCCTTTGCATACGACCTCGTTTCAGCAAATGCTGGAGCAAACCGATAGAATGCAACACCTTGTTGATGATTTACTCTTATTGACTCGTCTTGAAACCAAGCAAAAAAAATCAGATTGTGTGGACGTGCCAAAATTGTTGAGACAAATTTGTCAAGAAGGCGAATATTTAGCGAGTGTTAAACAGCGCATTGAGTTGAGTTTAGAAACTCAGGTAAAAGTGACTGGCGATGAAGAGGAGTTGCGCAGTGCCTTTACTAACTTGGTAGTCAATGCCCTCAAATATTCACCTGAAGAAAGTTTAGTAAAAGTACGCTGGCATCAAAATGCTGGCAAGGCATGGATGTCAGTAACGGATAAAGGCGAAGGAATTAGCCTGGTGGATATTCCGCGTGTCACTGAACGCTTTTATCGTGTTGATGTAAAACGCAGCCGAAAACTGAGCGGTACGGGGTTAGGGCTTGCAATTGTTAAGCATGTACTGATGCGACATGATGCACAGCTACAGATTGTCAGCGAATTAGGAAAGGGCAGTTGTTTTAGTTGTGAGTTTCCACATAAGCGCATTTGTTAGTTTTTCCCACACCGTTTTAACCCAAAATACTCAAGATTTGCGTAATCAGTAGGATAATTTTGTTAATCCTGTAAATTCTGATTCATAATAGAGACATTGTATAATTTTTGTGAAAGGATGATTGTCTACTATGGCTTTTATGAACAACGATTCTGATCGGCAAACCGCTCTTACACATTTTTTACGGCTATGCCAAATCAAAACTTACCCTGCAAAAACAACATTGATTCACTTAGGTCAGTTCAATGAGAGCTTATATTACATTGTGAATGGCTCGGTTGTCGTTGAAGCGGAAGATGAGGATGGTAAAGAATTAGTGTTGGCCTATTTAAGCAAAGGTGAGTTTTTTGGTGAAATGGGGGTTTTTAATGGCGAAGAAGTTCGCTTGGTGAATGTAAGAACCCGTTGTGAATGCAAATTAGCAGAAATCAGCTACGAACAGATTAATACCTTGTTGCGTAAAGAGTTGCCTGAATATGCTGCCGATATTTTGTTTATGCTCGGTGAGCAAATGGCAAAGCGGCTATTGACTACAAGCCGTAATTTTCGCGATTTAGCTTTTATGGATACGCGCGGACGGATTGCCAGAACTTTGTTGGATTTATGCAAAGAGCCTGATGCAATGACTCATCCTGATGGAATGCAACTGCATATTAGTCGCCAAGAAATTGGGCGGATTGTAGGCTGCTCTAGAGAAGTGGTTGGGCGGGTTTTAAAAGAGCTGGAAGAGCAAAAATTGATTAGTGCGCATGGTAAAACGATTGTGGTTTTTGGCACTCGCTAAGCGGTATTAATCGAGCCTTTACTGTTAAATACTTCGCAAAAATGACCGCAAGTGCTGCCAAAATTATTACGGTCACTGCCAATACTGCAATAGACTATGTGATTGAAGTAAATCAGTTGTCCTTAGGCGATAACGTGGTTGCGGAAAATACGCGAAAATTCGCAGCAGGGAAGGGCATCAATGTCGCTAAAGCGATTGCCTCGCTCTGTTGTCCCGCGCATATCTTAGGTTTTGTTGGAATGAAATCACAAAACCTATTCCAAGAATTTAACTATTCAAAAATAACCGCAGATTTTTGTTTTGTTGCCGGTGAAACTCGCACCAACATCACTCTTTTTGATTCTTTCAAAAAACAAGAAACGCATATCCGAACCGCAGGTTTTTCTGTGACCCGCTCAGATTGTCAAAATCTATTTGATAAATTAAGTGCTTGCATCAAGCAAAACGATATTGTGGTTTTTTCTGGTAGTTTGCCAAATCATGCTCCGCTTAATCTCTATCGACAGCTGATTTATTTGTGTCAGCAAAAAAAAGCGATCACTTTTTTAGATAGCAGTGGCGAAAGTTTGCAAGCAGGATTAAAAGCAAAGCCCTATTTGATAAAACCTAATTTAACAGAGTTTGAATCACTAATGGGGCGGAGTTTGACAACTGAGGCTGCAATTGTTGCAGCGGCACACGAAATTATCGCGACAGGAATCCAATGTGTAGTAGTTTCCAGAGCAGAGCAAGGGGCATTATTCATTACAGAAGATTTGGTTTTTTCCGCCGTAGTCGATATAAAAGATGAAGAAGTGGTTAGCTCCGTAGGGTGTGGTGACGCGCTGGTTGCAGGTTTGGCGGTTGCTAAATTGCGTGATTACAACACAGAACAGAGCTTGAAATTAGCAGTAGCTTGCGGAGCAGCAAACCTATTTTCGCCAGAGCCTGGCGTGTTTCAAGCAGATAAATTAGCGCAAATGATTGCAAAAGTGCGAATTCGAGTGTTGTAAATTATCGAAATACCTTAAAATAAAAACAGTTAGCCCCTGTTATCGACACAGTGTAAACTTTTAAAACTGAAGTATCTTCGCTGATTACAGCATAATTTTTAGGAGATTGACATGTTAGAAATACAACAAGTAGCCCCCGCTTTTACTGTGGCAAATCAAAATGGTGAGTTCGTAAGTTTGGCAGATTACAATGGTAAAAAAAATGTCGTTTTGTACTTTTACCCTAAAGATGACACCCCCGGCTGCACCATCGAGGCGAATGATTTTACGAAGCTAGCAGTAGAATTTGCCGAGTTTGAGACAGTAGTGATTGGCGTGAGCAAAGATTCTTGCGAAAGCCACACAGACTTTATAAAAAAGTTTGGCTTAAAAGTTGATTTGCTGGCGGATGTATCGGGCGAGTTATGCGAAAGTTATAATGTTTGGCGCGAACGTGAAAAAGATGGGGTGAAAAAAATGGCAATCCTGCGTTCAACATTTATCATTAATAAGCAAGGAATTCTGGTGGATGTAGAGTATGGAGTTACGCCAGATGGTCATGCAGAAGAAGTCTTGAAAAAAATCAAGAACCTATAAGTATTTTTAGCTTTGTAACAATTTTGTCATATTACAATCATATTATTGTCATGTTACAAGCAGATAATCGCTTTATTTAAAATATATAGAGAAATCGTATGAAAATTACATTTAAAATGAAAACACTGATAGTAGGATTAGGCTTAGTTTCTGCCTCTTTCCTAAGCGGAACGGCTCTTGCGAAAAAGGCTGTGCAAACAGTTGATGCAGGTGTTCCAGCGTATACAAAAACTAGTGGTGTTTCTGGAAATTTATCCAGCGTAGGTTCTGACACTTTAGCGAACGTAATGACACTATGGGCAGAAGAATTTAAACGTCTTTATCCAAATGTGAATATTCAAATTCAAGCAGCAGGTTCTTCTACTGCGCCTCCAGCGTTAACTGAAGGCACATCAAACTTAGGGCCTATGAGCCGTTTGATGAAAGATAACGAAATCAGTGCATTTGAGAAAAAACACGGTCATAAACCAACAGCTATTCCTGTAGCGGTTGATGCGTTAGCCGTGTTTGTACACAAAGATAACCCAATCAAAGGCTTATCAATTCCACAAGTTGATGCGATTATGTCTACGACTCGCAAATGTGGTTATGCAACGGATATTGCTACTTGGGGTCAAGCAGGCTTAGACGGCGCGTGGAAAGAAAAGCCAATTCAATTGTACGGACGTAATTCTGTTTCTGGCACTTACGGTTATTTTAAAGATGACGCTTTATGCAAAGGCGATTTCAAAAGCAACGTAAATGAGCAACCTGGTTCTGCATCAGTGGTGCAATCAGTCACATCTTCATTAAATGGTATCGGTTATTCAGGTATTGGTTATGCAACTTCTGGCGTAAAAGCGGTTGCTTTAGCTGAAAAAGATGGCAAACCTTTTGTTGATGCAACACCTGAAAATGCGTTATCTGGAAAATATCCTTTAACACGTTATTTGTACGTTTATGTCAACAAAAAACCTAATGAAGCTTTAGCACCATTAGAGTTAGAGTTTGTAAAAATGATGTTATCTCAAACTGGACAAAAAGACGTGATTAAAGACGGATACATTCCATTGCCAGCAGCTGTTGTGAAAAAAGCTCTGGAAGCAGTAACCAAATAACATTAAGATTTTGTTGTAAGTCCGAGAATGGAATATAGTGAGCAAGGATGCGTAAAGTTTCATACTGAATAAACTTTTCCCCTCAAACGTAAAAGTCAGTTGTTACGATAAAGAGCTGAGACTGGAGTTATCTGGTCTCGGTTCTTTTTTTTTCAGGCAGACGATTTCTGGTTGTCATACTTTCGTTATATTTTCACTTTATAATGTGTTTATGGCTGATATAACTCACATTCAAAAAAATATGTCTTCAACACTCACTCCTGCTGGCTATTATCAACGCTGGCGACTTATCAAAGATACACTCGCACGACACACTGTTGTGGTTGGCGGCTTAGGCATTATCGGCGCAATTGTGCTGATTTTCTTTTATCTGCTTTATGCAGTATTCCCGTTATTTTTACCTGCGCACTCGGAAACCGTTGCTAGTTATAGCGTTCCTGAAAAAAGTTTAGGTAAAACCTTACTCTTAGCTGAGGAAGAGCAAAATGAAGTCGGGGTGCGTTTTACTGATCAAGGCAAAGCGGTGTTTTTTGCAGTAAAAACAGGCAAAACACTCTTAAATGAAAGTATTGCGTTGCCAGAAAACACTCAAGTAACCAGTTTTGCACAAGGTGATTTTGCTAACGGTATTGTGGTTTATGGCTTATCTGACGGTAGAGCTGTAGTAGTGAGTCATCAATACACACTCAGTTATCCTAATAACGTGCGTGTTATTACACCTAGCATTGATTATCCTTTAGGAAAAGAGCCGTTATTAATAGATAACAAAGGCAAAGCGTTAGAGAAAATAGCTTTTAAAAAAGGTGATGATGTTTCAACGTTTGTGGCAAAAACCGCTGATCAACGCATGATTTTGACCAGTTTTGAAAAAAAATCAGCGATGTTTGGGGAAGAGCCTACGTTAGAGCGGATTGATGCGGAGTTAAAAACACCTGCTAAAGATGTCGCTTATATTTTAATTAATAAAGATCATAACAACTTATATCTGGCTAGCAGCACGGGCTTGTTAAGTTATTTTGATATAGGTGACAAAGCCGCCCCTGTTCTTAAACAACAAATTAATGTGCTTGAAGCTGGCTCAAAAATTACCAGCATGGATTTTTTAAACGGTGACTTGTCCGTATTAGTGGGTGATTCTCACGGCGTTATTTCGCAATGGAGTATGATTCGTGATGCAAAAAACCAATCTGCTATGCAAAAGCTACGTTTCTTTAAAGCGTCTGAAAATCCAATTATTGCAATTAATCCTGAAGCTAGACGCAAAGGTTTTATTGCAGTGGATAGCACGGGTGAAGTTGGGATTTATTACACCACGTCTGAACGTGAATTGATTAAAGAGTCTGTGGCAAATGCAGCACCTGTGGCATTGGCTTTATCGCCGCGTGCGAACAGCTTTTTGTTGGAAGGCGCAAACAACCAAATTCATGTTTGGCAGGTTGAAAATGAGCATCCAGAAATTTCGATTAAATCGCTGTGGCAAAAAGTATGGTATGAAAGCCATTCTGAGCCTGAGTATATTTGGCAATCCTCTTCCGCCAGCAATGATTTTGAGCCAAAAATGAGCTTAACACCGTTAGTGTTTGGCACGTTGAAAGCTGCGTTTTATGCCATGTTGATTGCAACACCTCTGGCATTAATGGGCGCAATTTACACAGCGTATTTCATGGCTCCTGCGATGCGGTTGTATGTGAAACCGGGTATTGAATTAATGGGGGCGTTGCCAACCGTTATTTTAGGATTTTTAGCTGGACTTTGGCTTGCTCCAATGGTTGAGTTAAATCTTGCCGCGTTGTTTTCGCTGTTAATGTTTTTGCCGCTCAGTGTGATGCTGTTTGCGTATTGCTGGCAAAGGTTTTTGCCAAAAGATTATAAAGAAAAAGTGCCAGAAGGTTGGGATGCAGCCATTCTAGTTCCTGTGCTGTTATTAGGTGCTTGGTTATCGGTGCAACTGAGTATTCCGTTAGAAAATCTATTTTTCAATGGCAATATGCGCAGTTGGTTTAGTCATGAATTGGGAATTGGTTATGACCAACGCAATGCGTTAATCGTGGGCTTAGCAATGGGATTTGCAGTAATTCCAACGATTTTCTCAATTGCAGAAGATGCGATTTTCAGTGTTCCTAAACATTTAACCATCGGCTCATTGGCATTGGGGGCAACACCTTGGCAAACCATGGTTAGAGTGGTACTGCTAACTGCGAGTCCTGGAATTTTTTCTGCCATTATGATTGGTTTAGGGCGTGCGATTGGCGAAACCATGATTGTATTAATGGCAACAGGCAACACCCCTGTAATGGACTTAAGTGTATTTCAAGGAATGCGCACATTATCCGCGAATATTGGGGTAGAAATGCCAGAATCGGAAGTTGATAGCACGCATTACCGCGTGTTGTTTTTAGCGGCATTGGTTTTGTTTATGTTTACCTTTGTTTTTAACACACTGGCAGAAGTTATTCGTCAACGTTTACGTCAAAAATATAGTTCATTATGATTAAGCAATGGTTTAAAAGCGGTGAGCCTTGGGTATGGCTTAACGCTGCGGCGGTGAGTGCCAATTTGATTTTAGTAGTTGGCTTGTTTACATTGATTGCCGTGCGTGGTTTAGGGCATTTTTGGCCAGCACAAGTGGTTGAGTATGGCTATAAAGACAAAGACGGCATTGCAACTGTGATTGTTGGGGAGGTTGTCGACACTGTCGTGCTCTCTGCTCAACAAGCAAAAGATGCTAATTACGAAATCCTAGCGGGTGGTGATTCATTAGAGCAACGACTGATTAAAACAGGCAACCGTGATACCACCGGCATGGATTTTCATTGGATAGAACAACAACGCATTAGCGGTGAAACCTATCCTGCGGATATGTTGGTTGTGGAGCGGCGCGAGTGGGGGAATTTTTACGGTCGCTTAGTGGCTGTCAAAGAACAAGGCAAAACCATTGCGAGCGGTGCACAAGCATGGCCAATTGCAGAGCAAAAATTGCAAACAGCGTTAGAGCTGTTTGAAGAAATAGATAAGATGCAGCAAAAAGATGTCGGCGCAATTAACTATGCTTTAGAGCGGTTAAGGCTGAAACAGAAAAAACTGCAACTTAAAAATCAATGGGATGATAATGCTAAGCAAGAGTTAGCCGCACAAGAAGCTGAATATAAGCAACAGTATCAAAGCCTGCAAGGTGAGTTAGCCAAGCTGAATGAAAAAATTGCCTTAGACAGCATTGTGGTAAAAGAAGCCAGCGGTAAAGAAGTTGAAATTCCGATGTCTAAAACAGTCAGAATTTATCAACCTAACGAAATGAATGTGTTTGCGAAAATCTTGCACTATGGCGAAAAAGTGGTTGAGTTTGTCAGTGACGATCCTAGAGAAGCCAATACCGAAGGTGGGATTTTCCCAGCTATTTTCGGTACAGTGATGATGGTGATGGTGATGGCGGTAATTGTGACTCCACTGGGCGTTGTTGCTGCTGTTTATATGCGTGAATATGCGAAACAAGGTTTTTTAACGCGCTTAATTCGGATTGCGGTGAATAACTTAGCGGGTGTGCCTTCCATTGTTTATGGTGTGTTCGGCTTAGGATTTTTTGTATATATTCTAGGTGGCAATATTGACCGGCTGTTTTTCCCAGAATCGTTACCCGCACCTGTTTTTGGAACGCCGGGTTTGTTATGGTCATCGCTAACTTTAGCTTTATTGACCTTGCCTGTGGTGATTGTTTCTACTGAAGAAGGGTTATCACGAATTCCAAAAGCAATTCGCGAAGGTAGTTTAGCGTTGGGCGCAACTAAAGCAGAAACGTTATGGCGCACCATATTACCGATGGCAAGTCCTGCGATTATGACCGGTTTGATTTTAGCGGTAGCGCGTGCTGCGGGTGAAGTTGCTCCGTTAATGTTGGTTGGCGTGGTAAAACTAGCTCCAACTTTGCCATTGGACGGTAACTTTCCCTATATGCACTTTGACAGAAAATTCATGCACTTAGGGTTTCATATTTATGACGTAGGTTTTCAAAGTCCAAACGTGGAAGCTGCGCGTCCTCTAGTTTATTCCACTGCATTATTGCTGGTGTTAGTAATTATTGGACTAAATATGACCGCTATTAGCATTAGAAATCATCTGCGCGAAAAATATCGTGCATTGGATAATTAATATTATTGCCTAGATGATAAGGCATGAGCCTTAAATCTTAAACCTTGAGCTTAAATTTATGACTACAGAGCAAACACGCACCCACGCTATTAATATGAGTTCATTAGGGCGTGATGAACAAAAAAATACATCCGAAAAAGAAGAAACCTGTATCGAAGTAAAAGATTTAAATCTTTTTTACAGCAATAAGCAGGCGTTGTACGGCGTAAACATGAAAATGCCAAAGAAAAAAGTGACTGCTTATATTGGGCCTAGCGGCTGTGGCAAGTCTACTTTATTGCGCTGCATTAACCGAATGAATGATTTGGTTGATAACGTCAGAATTGATGGCCAAATATTACTGGATGGCGAAAATATTTATGCAAAATCAGTGAACGTTGCTGATTTGCGCCGTCGCGTAGGAATGGTATTTCAAAAGCCGAATCCATTTCCAAAATCAATTTATGAAAATGTCGCTTATGGCTTGAGAATTCAAGGCATCAACGACCGTGCTATTTTGGATGAGGTAGTTGAAAAGTCTTTGCGCGGTGCAGCATTGTGGGACGAAATGAAAGACCGTTTGCAAGATAACGCTTTAGGCATGTCGGGCGGTCAGCAACAACGGTTGGTGATTGCCAGAGCAATTGCGATTGAACCGGAAGTGATTTTATTAGACGAGCCAGCCTCGGCACTTGATCCAATTTCAACTCTAAAAATTGAAGAATTAATTAATGAGTTGAAAGAAACCTATACCATTGTGATTGTGACGCATAATATGCAACAAGCAGCGCGAGTTTCTGACTATACTGCTTTCATGTATATGGGCGAGTTGATTGAGTTTGGCAGTACTAACGAGCTGTTTACCAATCCAACTAAAAAACAAACAGAAGATTATATTACCGGACGCTACGGTTAATACGAGGCAAATCATGGATACAAATAAAGTCGGTCATCACATTTCGCAACAATTTGACAGAGAACTGGAAGATATACGCAATAAAGTTTTGGTGATGGGGGGATTGGTCGAACAACAAATGGATTTGGCGATTAAAGCATTCTCAACTAGCGATACTGCATTAGCTGAACAAGTGATTAAAAATGATTCGCAAGTCAATGCAATGGAATCGACTATTGATCAAGAATGTATGCAAATCATTGCGTTACGTCAGCCTACTGCGTTTGATTTACGATTGTTAATTGCTGTCATAAAAATTCTGACTGAAATTGAAAGAGTGGGCGATCACGCGAAAAAAATTGCACAAATGGCAATTCATTTAGCCGTTGATTCTGACTCGGTGGATTCTTTCTATGAATTACATCACATTAGTGAAATGACCAAAGCCATGTTGCACCATGCTTTAGACGCTTTTGCCAGAATGGATATTGACGGCTTGGCGGAGATGGATGAGGCAGATGATGATGTCAATCGTGAATACAAAGGCATTGTTCGGCAATTGATTACACGAATGATGGAAGACCCACGCTGCATTGGTCGTTCTTTAGACGTATTATGGGCTGCGAAAGCGTTGGAGCGCATTGGCGACCATTCTTGCAATATTGGTGAGTACATTGTGTATATGATGAAAGGTGAAGATATTCGCCACACCAAAGTTTCTAAAGATTAAAACTTAAGTTTTTATAAACAATGAAACCTGCCAGTTTTCAAAAAGCTGGTAGGTTTTTTTATGCCTTGAAACTTACAAAAACACGTTGCAGAATTTTTTAAGACGACTGGTTGTCTTGAAAAATTTTCGGATTATTTTTACAAAGGCAGGCAAATCTTGATAGGAGTTTTTAAATCGTTTTAAAGAATAGGTAGGTTCGGATTTATCGGAACAATGTGAATTTGTTGCGCCTACAAAAAACGGCAATACCTTGAAACTGATGATGGGTTAGTTATGGAAGTGTCACCACGACTGCCAGTCCTTGAAGGCATAGGTATCTACACAAAATAGCTTGACAGTTTTTATAATGAAATCATTGATAATAAAGAGTTTTTGTAGGTTGGGTTAGCATTATTGAGCGAAGCGAGATAAGCGTAACCCAACATGCAGCGTTAAAATAAATGTACTTTGTTGGGTTACGCTCTTTTTTCTGACGAAAAAAGCAGCTAACCCAACCTACATATTTCAATATCCCATTGATATATAAATATTTTTTTAAACTAAAGATGTGTAGATAACTATGCATTGAAGGACTGGCAGTCGTAACCTCAGCTATCTAAATCTAATTTTTCAACGGCACACTCTTTTTTTTCCAATTCAGCCAATAAGTGCTTAATCATTTTGGATAACGCAGGGTTATTCAATTCCTCCATTGCCTGTTTTGGCGAGAACCATTGCCGCAGTCTGTGACTTTCCTCCCATTCATGGGAATCAACCATTTCTGTTACAGCCATTGGAAACACTTCAATCGTACATTGTCCGTGCCATTTTTCGCGACTATAGCAGCCTAAGGCTTGATCCATCACAACGCCTTTTAAACCTGCCTCTTCCCATGCTTCCTTCGCTGCTGAGGCTTGTGGGCTAAAGCCGGGTTCAATCACACCTTTAGGAAATCCCCACTTTTGTTTGCTGCCCGCAGAAATCAGCAATAATTTTAATTCGCCATTAATCATGCAATACGGGATTACGCCCGATTGCACATAATAATAAGCAGGACGTTCTCGTTGTTCTGTTCCTGTCAGAGTCACAAACGGAAAAGCTTGTGGCAATAAACTCGCGCGGGTGAGGTGATGCAATTGTGCGCAGGAGGTGTGGGTTTGCGACCAATGTTGAGAAAGGGTTAAATGCGCCACTGTCGCTGTGGGTAAAATTTTTCCATCCTCTGTTTCAGGCAGAGAGTGATCGACTAAATCTGCTAACAAATGCTCCAAGCCTGGATTATGTCCAACGATCATCACCCGTTGTGCTTGGTGCGGACATTCATTGAGAATTGCTTTCAGAGTTGCAGCATTGGCTTCATAAATACGCGGCTCTTGATAAATATGGCGATCACTTAATCCCATTGCTTTAGCGCATTTTCGCGCTGTTTCAATCGCACGCACCGCAGGAGAACTGAGAATAAAATCAGGAAATAAATGTTGTTGTTGTAACCATACCCCTAATAATTCTGCACCTCGTTTGCCGCGTTCCACTAGCGGGCGGTGAAAATCATCACATTCAACGTTCCAATCGGATTTGCCGTGTCGAAGAATTAGCAGTTCTTTTTTAATCATGCTTATGCTCTTTTATTTTTACTGATTAAAGTCAATGAGTTAAGTTGTATTTTGTTGAGGTGTTTTTTTATAAATTGATGTTACGCACAAGTAAAAAATATCCACGAAACACACAAAAAACACGAATTTAAAGAAAACACATATTATCTGATAAAAGTTTAACCGTAATGACAGCTATATTACCAGTTTTAAAAAATGCCATTTTGTCGCTAACAGCTACCATTTTTTTAACCATTATACAAATGCGAGGCAAAAAAAAACCTGCCAGATTTTTTTCAACCTGACAGGTTTAACAGGGGACTTACAATTTAACGCAACAAACTTTGTAACAAACCATTTAATTTATGCACGAAAGCCGCAGGATCATCCAAATGACCGCCTTCGCTTAAAATGGCTTGGTCAAACAAGATGTTAGTGATGTCGGCAAAACGCTCATCATCTTGTTCTTCTTTGATTTTAGTCACTAACGGATGAGTTGGATTGATTTCAAAAATCGGTTTAGAACTGCCACCGCCAAACATGCTGAAATCTTGTCCGGCTTCTTTCATAATTCGCTGCATGTTCAAACTCATGTCATACACATCCGTCACCAAACACGCTGGGGAATCGGTCAAACGATGACTTAAACGCACTTCGCTGATTTTGTCGCCTAACACGTCTTTGACTTGTTTCAGCACCGATTCAAAATCTTTATTCGCTTCTTCCAGCTCTTTTTTCTCTTCTTCAGAATCGAGTTTATCTAAATCCAACTCGCCTTTTGCCACAGACTGTAAATGTTTATCTTCAAAGTCAGTCAAGCTAGACAACAACCATTCATCCACGCGGTCTGATAATAATAAGACTTCAATGCCTTTTTTGCGGAAAATTTCCAAATGTGGGCTGTTTTTCGCTGCGGCAAAACTATCAGCAGTCACATAATAAATTTTTTCCTGACCTTCTTTCATCCGACTGACATACATTTCCAGCGACACATTTTGCGCTTGCGCGTTGCTGTGTGTGGAAGAGAAACGCAGTAATTTCGCGATGCGGTCTTTGTTTTTCGCATCTTCAATCACGCCTTCTTTCAACACGTTACCGAAAATTGACCAGAAAGTAGAATATTTGCTGCCGTCTTCTTCACTTGCCAATGATTCTAACAAGCCTAAAACTTTTTTCACCGCACCGGCTTTAATCGCGCTGATTTGTTTGCTTTGTTGCAAAATTTCGCGCGACACGTTCAGCGGCAAAGCATCAGCATCAATCACACCGCGAATAAATCGCAAATAACGTGGCATCAATTGTTCTGCATCGTCAGTGATAAACACTTTGCGCACATACAGTTTTACGCCGTGCTTGGCATCTCTGTCCCACATATCAAACGGGGCGCGGGCTGGAACGTACAGCAACATAGTGTATTCGTTTGAGCCTTCGACTTTGCTGTGAACGTGTGCGAGCGGCTCTTGATAATCGTGCGAAACGTGTTTGTAAAATTCGTTATACGATTCCTCAGAAATATCATCTTTCGATTTTGTCCACAACGCGGAGGCATTATTAATGGTTTCTTCTGTGACATGCTCGGCTTCGGTGACATTGCCTTCGTCGTCTTTTTGCTCAGGAATAGTTTTGTCCATCACAATTGGCAATGAGATATGGTCTGAGAATTTTTTCACGATAGAACGGATGCGCCATTCGTCTAAAAATTCGTCTTCATCTTCTTTTAAATGCAGGATGATTTCGGTGCCGCGAGTCGCTTTTTCAACTGATTCTAAGGTGTATTCGCCTTCGCCAGCCGATTCCCAACGCACGCCTTGTTCGCTGTTTGCACCAGCTTTGCGAGTAATCAAGGTCACTTTATCTGCAACGATAAAGGCAGAGTAAAAACCAACCCCGAATTGACCAATTAACTCGCTGTCTTTGGCTTGGTTTCCGGTTAAAGATTCAAAAAACTGTTTCGTGCCTGATTTTGCGATCGTGCCGATGTGTTCTTGCACTTCTTCGCGGGTCATGCCGATACCGTTATCAATCACGCTGATGGTGCGGGCTTCTTTATTAAATTCCAGACGGATTTTTAAATCACTGTCATGTTCGTACAAACTGCCATTCGACAAGGCTTCAAAGCGCAATTTATCAGCCGCGTCTGAGGCGTTAGAAATCAGTTCACGCAGAAACACTTCTTTATTGCTATATAAAGAGTGAATCATCAAATGCAATAAATGTTTAACTTCGGTTTCAAAACCTAAGGTTTCTTTTTTTGCTTCAACAGTCATCGTGTATTTTTTCCTGTGTTAAAAATAAAGTTGTTGCGTTGAAAGTGGGGGTGAGTTTGTTTTTTTCAAGGGCGAATTTAAGTCGACTAAGCAAAACCTGATTTGAATTATTTTTAAAGACGACTGGTCGTTTTTAAAAAATTGTCTGAATCAAGATTTTCAGGATTTTAGGATTAGCAGGATAATGTTTTCTGCTCAGGATTCGGTTAATAATAACGTCCTTGAATCTTTTATTATTGCTTCTGCGGGCGAATTAATTCGCCCCTACATCAAGCTAAAGTTTTACAACATAAAATTAAAATGGAGTACAACAGCTTTAGCTGTTGGCGGTTAAAATATTAAAAACCATGTAATTCCATAACATCTCAAAAATTTCACCTACCCACTTCCAGCCATTCATAATATCCTGTTCATTCTAAAATCCTGTAAATCCTGATTCAGACAAAAACGCCGTGAAAAAACAATTTAATCTACAAAGCTCGTATCAACCCGCAGGCGACCAGCCGCAAGCTATCACCAAATTAGTGGAAGGTCTGTGTGATGGCGAAGTGCATCAAACTTTATTGGGCGTAACAGGTTCGGGAAAAACCTTCACGATTGCGAATGTGATTGCGCAAACCCAGCGTCCGGCGATGATTTTAGCCCCGAATAAAACCCTTGCCGCGCAGCTGTATGGCGAAATGAAAAGTTTTTTTCCTGAAAACAGCGTCGAATATTTCGTTTCCTATTACGATTATTATCAGCCCGAAGCTTACGTTCCCGCGTCCGATACTTTTATTGATAAAGATGCTTCGCTAAATGAACATATTGAGCAAATGCGTTTGTCAGCGACGAAAGCATTGATTGAACGCCACGACACGATTGTGGTCGCGACCGTTTCCGCGATTTATGGTTTGGGCGAACCAGAATCGTATTTTCAAATGGTGCTGCATTTGGTGCGAGGCGATGTAATTAAGGAGCGCGATATTTTGCGGCGGTTGGCAGAAATGCAATATACCCGCAATGACACGGAACTGCGGCGCGGCACTTATCGGGTGCGGGGGGAAGTGATTGACGTTTTTCCTGCTGAGTCCGAACAGGAAGCGTTGCGGATTGAATTGTTTGATAATGAAGTCGAGCGATTATCATTGTTTGACCCGCTGACCGGAGAAATTCTCCAGCGGATTGCCCGTTATACGATTTATCCGAAAAGCCATTATGTGACTCCGCGCGAACAATTATTAGACGCGGTGGAAAAAATCAAAATCGAACTGAAAGAACGACTCGAAACTTTGCGCAACAATCATAAATTGGTCGAAGCGCAACGTTTGGAACAGCGCACTATTTTCGATATTGAAATGATTATGGAAGTCGGTTATTGCTCAGGGATAGAAAATTATTCCCGTTATTTATCGGGGCGCGGCCAAGGCGAGTCGCCGCCGACTATGTTTGATTATTTACCGGAAAATGCGATGGTGATTATTGATGAAAGTCATGTCACCGTGCCGCAAATCGGTGCAATGTATAAAGGCGACAGGTCACGCAAAGAAACGCTGGTCGAATACGGTTTTCGCCTACCTTCCGCGTTAGATAATCGCCCGTTGCGTTTTGAAGAATTTGAAGCGAAAGCACGGCAGCGGATTTATGTTTCTGCCACGCCGAGTCATTATGAAAAAGAACATTGCGGAGCGTTTATAGAACAAGTGGTGCGTCCGACCGGTTTGCTCGACCCGCTGGTAGAAGTGCGCCCTGCATTGACGCAAATTGATGATTTATTATCGGAAATTAACAAACGCCTGCCCTTAAAAGAGCGGGTGTTGGTGACGACTTTAACCAAACGCATGGCGGAGGATTTAACCGATTATTTGCTGGAGCATCATATTAAAGTGCGCTATTTGCATTCGGATGTGGACACGGTGGAGCGGGTGGAAATTATTCGTGATTTGCGTTTAGGAATATTTGATGTATTGGTTGGGATTAATTTGTTGCGTGAAGGCTTGGATATTCCTGAAGTCTCCTTGGTGGCGATTTTGGATGCGGATAAAGAAGGTTTTTTGCGTTCGTTAGTGTCGTTAGTGCAAACCATTGGACGCGCGGCGCGAAATTCTAGCGGTAAGGCAATTTTATATGGCGATAAAATCACAAATTCTATGCAGTTGGCAATAGATGAAACCCAGCGGCGGCGCGAAAAACAAACTTTGTTTAACACAGAACATGCGATTACGCCGAAAACGATTTTTAAAGCGGTAAAAGATATTTTAGAAATCAGTATTCCGGGGGCGGGTAGCAGTAAACATTTGGCAAAATTGCAGGTGGCAGAAACGGCGGCGGAATATCGGGCTTTACCTGCGAAACAACAAGCGAAAAAAATCAAAGAGTTGGAAGAGAAAATGTATAAACATGCGCAGAATTTGGAGTTTGAAGCCGCCGCGCAGGTGCGTGATGAGTTGAAAGCGTTGGAAGCAATGTTGCTGGTTTAGGAGAAAAAACCTCGCAGGTTTTAAAAACCTGCGAGGTTTGGGTTTGTTCTAAGGCTTGTGCTACTAAAGCGATAATCACTACCTTATCATTTGAAAACAAAAAACAATTTCTTTTGCCCAAAATCTGACAGAGTTAATCTTTCACAACAACAAGTTGGAGTTGTTATAATCACGCAGCCTCGCAAACAAAGATTTTTTGGATATTTTCAATGAACACCTTAAGTATTAGACTTTCCGAATCATTACATCAACAACTGCGTCAACTGAGCAAAAAAGACAAAGTCTCCATTAATCAGTTTATTGTCAGTGCCATTTCAGAAAAAACCGCCGCTTTTTTAACCCGTGATTATTTAATACAACGCGGGGAACAAGCGAGTCGAGAAAAGTTTTTAAATGCACTCGCCAAAGTCGCAGACATTGAAGCCGAACCGTATGACAAGCTATAAAACATCACCATGCAAATCGCCAATCCCATTTATGACAGTGTGTTTAAATTTTTAATGGAAGACACGCCCAGTGCTATTTTGCTGCTTTCTACCATTATTGAAGAAACCATCGTCAGTTTAGATTTTCTGCCGCAAGAAAATATTTTGCAGTTGAGCAACCGCTCTTTGACTGTTTACAGACTGGATTTTTGCGCCAAAATAAAAACATCACAAGGCGACAAACAGGTTTTAATCGAAATTCAAAAAGCAAAACTGCCTTCTGACATTATGCGTTTTAGGCGTTATTTAGGTGAACAGTACAGCAAAAAAAGCAATCGCTATCAAATGCTTGATTCGCAAAATAAACCTCACTACAAATCGTTGCCTATTCTCACAATTTATTTTCTCGGCTATCCACTTGAACACCTGAAAGCTCCAGTGATCAAAGTCAAACGCCACTATTATGATGCGGTGCAGAATCAAGAAATTCATACCAAAGAAGACTTTATTGAAAGTCTGACCCATGACAGTTATGTGATTCAAGTTTCACAACTCCAAGAACCATGCCAATCTGAAATTGAACAGTTACTAGCCATTTTCGACCAACACAAACATTTGCCCAGTGATGAACATATTTTAGAAATTGATGAAAAAATTTATCCTGCTAAATATCGAAGCATCATCCGCCGTTTGCAGCAGGCGATAGCAGAACCTGAAATTAGAAAAACGATGGATGGCGAAGATGAAATTCTGGAGGATTTGCAAAACATGGAACGGTTGATAGAAGAACAAAACCGCGCGTTGGAACAACAAAACCGCGCTTTAGAAGAAAAAAATCAGGCTTTGGAAGAAAAAGATAAAATTATTGCGCAATTGCAACATCTTTTAGATAAATCGCCATAAACAAAAGACAATCTCTAAGAATCCCCAAAGCACATCAAGAATAATTGCAAACAAAACACGCGGTAAAGTTCCACATTTAAATGTCACATTCATTGACTAAAATAGCAGCTTCGCAAATAAAACAACACGAACATCCAGCAACGTTTTGTTGACAGCCGTTAAACTCAACAGCAATTTATAGTACAATACTCGGTTATTTTTTATTCAGTTAAGATTAGGTGTGGTCATGCAAATTATTCAAGAAGCACTCACGTTTGATGATGTTTTATTAGTGCCTGCGCACTCCACTGTACTGCCACGCGATGTAGAATTGAAAACGCAATTAACACGGACAATTAGCCTCAATATTCCGTTGGTTTCTGCTGCGATGGACACAGTGACAGAAGCGCGATTAGCCATCGCAATCGCACAAGAAGGCGGCATCGGCATCATTCACAAAAATATGACCGTTGAGGAACAAGCGCGTGAAGTGCGGAGCGTGAAAAAATACGAAAGCGGCGTGATTAAAGATCCAATTACTGTTTCGCCCCATGTGACTGTGCGTGACGTGATTCAACTGACTCGTGCAAAAAATATTTCTGGCGTACCTGTGGTGGATGGTGATGAATTGGTAGGGATTGTCACCAGCCGCGATTTACGTTTTGAAACTCGTTTAGACGTGCCAGTCTCACAAGTGATGACTACAAAAGAGCGTTTGGTTACAGTCAACGAAGCAGCAAGTCACAAAGAAGCAATTGCCTTATTGCACAAACATCGGATTGAAAAAGTTTTGGTGGTGAATGACCAGTTTCATCTGTGTGGCATGATTACGGTCAAAGATATTCAAAAAGCCAAAGATTATCCGCAAGCTTGCAAAGATGAGCAGGAAAGATTGCGTGTTGGAGCAGCAGTGGGCACAGGCGCAGGTACAGAAGAGCGCGTGGCAGCATTGGTTGAAGCCGGTGTGGATGTGATTATTGTCGATACCGCGCATGGTCATTCGCAAGGTGTTTTAGACAGAGTGCGCTGGGTGAAACAAAATTATCCACAAGTGCAAGTGATTGGCGGCAATATTGCAACCGCAGCAGCGGCGTTAGCGTTGGTTGAAGCTGGCGCAGATGCAGTGAAAGTGGGCATTGGCCCCGGTTCAATTTGTACTACGCGGATTGTCGCAGGCGTTGGTGTACCACAAATCACCGCGATTAGTAATGTGGCAGATGCGTTAAAAGGCACGGGCGTACCTTTAATTGCAGATGGTGGGATTCGTTATTCAGGTGATGTGGCAAAAGCGTTAGCAGCGGGCGCATATTGTGTGATGTTAGGCGGCTTGTTTGCTGGCACAGAAGAAGCGCCCGGCGAAGTGGAATTATTCCAAGGTCGTTCTTATAAATCTTATCGTGGCATGGGTTCATTAGGCGCGATGTCGCAGCAACAAGGTTCAAGCGACCGTTATTTTCAAGATGCAGATACGGTAGAAAAATTAGTGCCGGAAGGGATTGAAGGGCGCGTTCCGTATAAAGGTAGTTTGTTTGCCGTGATTCATCAGTTATTAGGCGGGATTCGTTCCAGCATGGGCTATACAGGTAGTCCAACGATTGATGCTTTGCACGATAAAGCGCAATTTGTGCGTGTAACCAGTGCCGGAATGCGCGAAAGTCATGTCCATGATGTGACAATTACTAAGGAAGCTCCGAATTATCGGATGGATTAATTTCCTCTAAACCTGACAGATTTTTAAAACCTGTCAGGTTTATTCAAATCAGTTGCTAAGTGATTTCTTATTACTTGTAATTCGACTTTTAGCAAAAATAATGTAAAAATCAGCAATAGAAGTCATTTTTTATTATTTTTACTATCATGCTTATTCGTTTCGGATGCTCAAATTACAAATCAATTTTTAGTTATCAAGAATTGTTTTTTACAGCATCGAGCCTAAAAGACACGCAATCTGACCTGATTGAAACTACAGCCGTTCCAGAAAAAATTTTACCGAGCATCGCGCTTTATGGTGCAAATGCGTCTGGAAAAACAAATATGATTGAAGCTTTGCAGTTTTTCATAGGCTTTATTAAAAGTTCTTACAGAGAAGGACAAACGACTGGAATTAATAGACCCATTTTTAAACTGAATTCAGAGGCAAAAAATCAAGCTAGCGAATTTGATATTGATTTTATTTTAGATAACAAACATTATCATTATGGCTACAAAATTAATAATGAAGCAGTAATTGAAGAATGGCTATTTTCTTACGCTTATGAAAATCGAAAATCCAGAACCATTTTATTTCATCGCAGTAGTGAAGAAGAAAACGAATATAAATTTAGCAAATATTTAAAAGGTGAAAATAAAGTAATTTCTAAATTGACAAGGGATAATAGTTTATATTTAAGTACCGCTGCACAAAACAATCATGCTCTTCTTGGTGAAACGTACAATTATTTCAAATCAATTTTTTCATTTAGATTTGACAATTTATTAAACCCCACTATCGTTGCTCATCACGTTAAAAAATATGGAACAATCAAACAAGTAAGCAATTTTTTAATGAATTCAGGAACAGGAATAGAAACAATTCAATTAAAATTAAAAACACTTGAAGGCGAAGATTTAATTATTAGAAATAAACTCCAATCATTTCTTAAAGATTCTTTATTAGAAAACGCAAAAGACCTTGATCTAGCAAAAGAACTTGATTTAATAGAACTGACTCATAAAGATAAAAACGGTAACTTTATCTCTTTTGAATTAGAAGAGGAAAGCTTAGGCACAAAAGCTATGATTGCTTTATTAGCTCCAATATTTAAAGTGTTAAATGAAGGCGGCATTTTTATTGTTGATGAAATTGAATCGAGTTTACATATTTTATTAACCTTAGAAATCGTTAAATTATTCAGTCGAAAAGAAACTAATCCCAAAGGTGCGCAATTATTGTTTACTACACATGAAACGCATATTTTGTGCAGTGACATTTTAAGACGCGACCAAATTTGGTTTTCAGAAAAAAACTATGCGGGTGAAACCGTTATCGCACCTTTAACAGATTATGAATTACGCGCAACCGATAATTTTCAAAAAGGTTATTTAGAAGGACGATTTGGCGCAATTCCCTTTTTAGGCGATATTCAAAAACTGTTTCAAGTTGAAAAACAATAATGGCAAGAAGAATTCCGCAATCAAAACCAATTAGTCGAAAATTAGGTAAAAAATCGCCCAAGTTTTTGATTATTGCGTTTTGTGAAGGAAAAAATACTGAGCCAGAATATCTTAAAAGTTTCGCCAGACATCACGGTAATAACTTAGTCGAAGTTCAAACCATCGCGCCAGCAGGTGCACCATTCACAATTGTGCAATCTGCTGTTGCTCGCAAAAAACAGGAAGATGCTAAGAAAAAAACCAATAGTTTTGATGAGTTATATGAAGTTTGGGCGGTATTCGACATAGACGAACATCCCAATATCCCACAAGCACTGGATATGGCAAAAGCAAATCAGGTGCATACTGCCATATCAAATCCGTGCATAGAAATTTGGTTTTTATGGCATTTTACCTTTCATCAATCGCACATTCACCGACACGACCTTCAGCGTGAATTGGCAAAATATATGGCAAGCTATCAATCAGATGGCAGCAAACTCATTGATTATGAAAGAATAAAAGATCAGTATGTTTCAGCCAAAACCAGAGCCGAAAAACAATTCGCAAATCATGCTGCAACAGGTAATTCTTCTGGAAATCCATCAACAACTTTTTATAAGTTACTCGAAAAAATAATTGAAAATGGCATTGCAACTAAACCAATCGATTCTAACACCTAAATTCTCACTAAAAAACAATAACTTAAACCACTACTCATGCGAAAACTCATAATTGATATACGCACGTTGTGACTCTCCCGCCTGCGTACTTATACTCAATCCCTCAAGAATTTTATACTTTAACGTCAAAATTGTTTGCTTACTAAACAAACCCACTTTCGCCCCAACATAAAAATCCGGCGTTAAATATTGCCCCACCGCCATTAAACTATCTTTCATGCTTTCGCCCTCCTGCAACTCCATTTCATCAATCCCAAACTTTTCAGCCAACCACGCTATTTGTCCTGCTCCATAAGACAACGCCGCACTTGCCAGCATATTGCCATCACTTTTGGTCAATTGATTTAACCCGCGCCCCGTCACTAAATAAGCCAGCGCGTCCGATTCTGGCAGCGGCGGTTCTGAGGAGATTTGCGCCTGTGGCGTTTGAGTTACGCCGGTTAATTTTAAAATAGCCGTGACTTTTTTCGATTTCGACAGCCGAATTGCCTCCACATCCAGCAGCGGATTACCGGGATCGCCATTAAACACAAAGCGTCCACGCCGCACAGTTAAATCTTGCCCATAACTTTTATAACGCGCCTTCTGCATGTCAACAGATCCAAATGTCAGCAATTTGTCAGCTTTTTGGGTCAACTTTAATGAGCCGACTAAATCCGTATTTAATCCTAAACCTGAAAAATGAGTTTGTTTACCTAAATCAATGGTTATATCAACGCCAAAATCCGACTGCGCCGCTGCTTTATCTTTATTTTTTTTCTCCTCGCCGATAATTTCTTCATCTTCACTCGGCAACACCGCATTTTTAGGCAATTCTTGTAATTGAATTTGCGCTTTTGCCAACGATAATTTTCCTGAAATCAAGCTATTATTTTTGCTATAAACGCATTTCAATTCTGGTGAAATCAACACTTGTGCGATAGGCAGCTTCACCACTTCAAACTGATTGCCCGTAATCAACAGCTCCGCAGGATAACCCGCCTCAGGATTTAACTGCACTTTGCCGGATAAATTCAATTGCCCGTCACCGGATTTGGCATGGCCTGAAATCAAAACTTGCTCACCGGTTAAACTTTGCAATTTCAGCGTGATATTTTGCAAATGAATTCCCGCCTGCTCCACAGTCACCGAGCTGTTATTGATAGCAAGTTCGCCTTTTAATTCAGGCTTTTTGACACTGCCAGCAATGTCTACCGCCGCTGAAACAGAGCCTTTTAACTCAGATAAAGGTTCAATATAAGGTTTGAGTAAATCAAAATTCATCACCGCTGCCGATAAATGCCCTGAGATGGCTTGATTCGCTCCGGTATCTAAACGCAATTGCCCACGCACATAATTTTTATCAGCGAACACCAGATTTACATCGTTGCTGATTTGTGAACCTTGCAATGTGCCGGCTAAAGAAACTTGATTCAATGCCAGCGTGGTTTGCTGCTTATCCACCAGCATCGTAACCTGCGTATTTTTTGACATATTCAGTTGATAATTGCCGGACAGCCCACCGCGTATTTTTTGCACCGCGCCGGATGCGGTTAATTGTCCGCTCAGTTTTAACGTTTCTGGCAAATACTTTTGCGCTAATTCGGAAGGTAACAGGGCGTGAAAAGCTCCTTGAAAATCGCCGGTTGCAGGATAACTGCCTTCCACACAAACTTTTGCCGCCGCTTGCGTAAAACAGCTTTCGCCTAGCGCAACATCAAAACCGGCACTGTGTTTGTGAATCGCTAAAGCAATCGCTTTGCTTATCTGCCATTGTCCGGCTTGGGCTTGTTTCAGGCTTAACTTGGTTAATTGCGCTTGCCAATCGTTGTTTTTGAATGCGCCCGCAACAGCCAAATCAATATCGCCCTGATTAGAATTGGCAAGTAAAGTCAGAAGGTGATTTGGTTTTGTGCCAACCGCAGAGAAAGCCAGCGTAGAAACTTGGTTTGCACCTGAGCTGATGCCGTTTGCATTAAATTGTAGCTGCGATTTTTTCTGTTCATCCGCTGCATAATTCAAATCAATCGCCAAATCTTGCAAGGCATGTTGTTCAAAACGCAGTTGTTTTCCCTTTGCTTTTAACAACACATTGGGATTTGTCAACGCACCTTCTAAATGCGCATTCGCATTCAATTCACCACTTAAAGTCGCCCATAAACTATTCAAGTGCGGCGCGGTAATCGCAATATCCAAAGCGGCATTTTTTTCACCCAGCGCACCTTGCACGCCAATTTTATTTGCCCCAGAAACCAACGAAAATGCTTTAACCGTCAGATTTTTATCGACTAAATCGAGTTGCCCTGTTGCCAACAACGGATAATTGCGTAATTTTCCGCTTAAATAATCAATATTGACTGACAAACTGAGTTTATCTGCTAATAAATGCCCTTTCAGCGCGGTTTTAAAATTCAAATCGCCCGGCAAATCAGGCTTCACAATCGCAGGATTAAAATGCGCTCCGGTGGCTACTAAATCAAACTGCGGCGCGTCGTGCCAACCAACTCGCCCTTGAACTTGCAACTGCCCAAGCTTTGCAGTCAAGTTGAATTGGCTAATCTGCAAGTTTTCAGCATCACCCGCACCGATAAATTGTAGCCGCGCTTCTTCCAATTGCGTTTGCGTTAAAGCTGCTTGCAATTGCAATTGGTATTTTTTTGCTGAACCTGAAACTTTAAAATCACCCGTTTTGCTAGAAATTTGCACGGTTTTCCCAGTCAAAGGCCAGCGCAGATTTTGCCAACTGCCGTTTGTCACGAGCGTAGGCTCTTTCATGACATTTTCCACCAACCCTTGTTGCTGAAAAATAAATGGCGCAAGCAGTTGATTATTAAAACTTACTTTATTGCTATCGCCGCTGGCTTGAATAGCCCCGCGCCATTGTCCGTGTTCAGGATGATTAAATTGCCACGCGATATTCACAGAAAATGGAAAACCTTCGCCCAATTTGGTTTTGCCTTTTACGGTCGCGCTGCCGCCTTCACCTTGCACGGTTAAAGCTGGCAATTGCAGTTGATTTTCAATAGTTTGTGCAGAAAACTGAATTTTATCAATGTGATAACTTTGCTCTTCTTGCTTAATTTTTAAATTAGACAGCGAAAAATCATCCAGCGCGATTTGCACAGGTAATTCTATTTTTGCCAGCGGATCAAAATCACTTTTTTCGTCGGTTTTTTTCAACACAACCGATAAATCATCCAGTTTTATTTGCTTGATTTTCAACACGCCTGACAATAAATCTTCTAATTTCCATTGAATAAGCCCATGTTTTAATTCAATTGTTTGGCTTTCTGTGTGTAATTTAAAGTTCTCTATTTTGATTCCATCACGCAAACGACCTTCTGTTGCGCTGGCAGAAATTTGTTCAGGAAACAGCGCGAAAACTTGTTGCAAGACCCATTCGCTGGCAGAAACGCTGTTAATAATCGCCAAAACTGCCAGCGGCACGCAACCGAGTAAAACAAAGCAAAACAAAGTGATTTTTAAACTACGCCGAATCGTGATTTTCATAAGCGTGTGCCTGCGGCGAAATAAATTTGATAACTGGAATTGGCATCATTCAACGGAATCGCAAAATCAAGCCGAATTGGGCCTATCGGTGAATACCAGCGCAAACCAATGCCCGCTCCTGTTTTGATGCTGATGTTGTCCAAGTTAAACGCATTGCCAGTGTCGATAAACGCCGCAACGCCATAATCGCCAAACAATGTTTGTTCATATTCCGCACTGAGCAGGGCTGAAAACTTGCCGCCTGCTACATTTCCGAGTCCATCTTTTGGGGCTAATTCTTTGTAATCATAACCACGCACACTGTTGATGCCCCCTGCATAAAACCGATAACTGGTCGGCAAGTTATTAAATTTATTCACGGTCATCGCGCCTAAATTCATTCTGCCAGTGAAAACGCCAGACCAAGGCAAAGGAGTCATCCACACGCCATCGAGATTCGCGCGGAGAAAACTCACATTCGACAGCGGCGTTTCATAACTGCCGCCTAAATCAACGCGCAAACGTCTGCCTTCGGTCGGGTGCATCATATTATTAGAAAAACTATTCAACCAATTTCCGCCCAGAATGAACAACAATGACTGCTTTTTTTCCTGCTGAATCGTGAATTTTTCATAACTAAAATCGGCAAACAAGGTTTGTTTCCAGCCATCCGCCAAGCCATATTTTAAACGGTTAGAAAGCGTGGCAGATTGCGAGGTAAAGTTATCGGTTTTCTCCCTTTTTAAACCCGCGCCGAAGGTGTAAGAATCGCTCAACGGATTATCCAACGGAATGTTGTATTGGGTTTCCAAAGTCGATAACACCAAAGAAGCATCCAAGTTTGCACTAAACGTATCGCCATCGGTATTCAAACGGCGATTTTCATAAAACGCATTCACCAACACGCCCACATCAGTGCCGTAACCTAAACCAAAACTATAATGATGCTTGTCTTTTGGGTATAAACTAATCGCAATCGGCACACGTTGGCTTTCAGCACGTTGAAAATCTGGGCGAATTTCCACTTGTTCAAAATAGCCACTTTTCGATAACGCATCGTAAGTTTCCACCAATTTACTGGCGTTATAAGGCTTGTCAGCAACCAACGCGGAATATTTTTTTGCCAATTCTGGATCTAAAACTTGTTGTTTAATCTCAACTTTTCCAAAACGATGTTGTTTACCGCTGTCAAAAACCAGCTTAAATTCTGCTTGCGCCCGCGCTTTATCAATCAGCAATTGTTTTTGTTTCCATTTTCCCTGCAAATAACCATGCTCCTGAGCTAAAGCGTTAAATCGTGCTTTAATGCTTTCATAAAAACTATGTTGCAAAGGCGAGCCGATTTTTGCCTGATATTTCTGCACCAATTTTAAAAACTCGGCATCGTTTTTTGCATCGCCTTCAATTGCAATCGAGATGGTTTTCACAGTGGTTTGTTGTCCCAATTCCACTGTAAATTCTGCCAACCAGCAGTCGTCTTTAACGGTTAAGTTTTTTTTCAACTTAAATTGGTAATACCCCAACGCCCGCAAACTACGATCAATTTCTGCATCCGCTTGGGCAAATAATCGCTGAATTTTCCAGTTTGGTGCGGTGCACGGCTGCTCAGTTAATGCCAGCAAAGCTAAGGCATTTTCTTTGGTTTTTCCTTCCAAGCCATTCATCACAACTTCGGCGCGTGCCGTGCTGGTGAGAAAAACACTTAAAAGGCTGCAAATAGTTAAAACAGATTTAACATTCAGATTCATATAATCACTAACGATTTATGGATGATTGAAAAGAATAATTTAGATTGTTATACGTTATTAAGCAAAACTTTTGCCAGCGAAATTTTAAAACAGGAGTAATGTAATTTAATTTTGCATGAGTAAAGGCGTACTGCGCAAACAAAAATGCTTGCGCGTTCTGCAATTTTTCTTTTATTCAGGATGTTACGCAAAATAAATTAAGTGTTGATGAAAATCAGCTGAGGTTACGCATCAGCAATAATTAGTACGTTTTAGCACAGAAAACGACGGCCAGTCCTTGAAGGCATAGGTATCTACACAAGATAGCTTGACAGTTTTTATAATAAAACCATTGATAATAAAGAGGTTTTTGTAGGTTGGGTTAGCGTTATTGAGCGAAGCGAGATAAGCGTAACCCAACATGCAGCCTTAAAATAAACGAACTTTGTTGGGTTACGCTCTTTTTTCTGACGAAAAAAGTAGCTAACCCAACCTACATATTTCAATATCCAATTGATATATAAATACTTTTTAAACTAAAGATGTGTAGATAGCTATGCCTTGAAGGACTAGCCGTCGTAGTGACACTTCCATAAGTAATTCGTCATCAGTTTCAAGGTATTGCCATTTTTTGTCGGTGCGGCAAATTCGCATTGTTCGGATAAATCCGAACCTACACATTCTTTAAAACTTTTGTTCAGATACTTATTCTGCGGGTAGAATACCTTAATCTCGCTTATCACAAAACTGAACTGCCTGAAAAATCAGGCGTTAGTAGGGCAAAAGTCAGCAGGGCGCAAAGCTTGCGAATCAAACTTAAAAAATCACTTCTCATAAATGCAAGCATTTTCCTGTAAAATCCAATAAAGTTTTTCTGTTTTGCGTACCGCAGAAAATCGCCTGCATTTTTATACTTAGGTCATCAAACAAAATTTTTATCGCCCAAACCTTCCAGTTCTCTGAGATCTGGAAGGTTTTTATACCTGAAAATTTATATTTAATGACTTATAAATCAATTAACTATCATTTCAATACAGAGTCACAAAGTGAATCAACCCCACAGCAACATCCACCACCACAAAATCTTAATCCTCGATTTCGGCTCACAATACACCCAGCTCATCGCCCGCAGAATCCGCGAAATCGGCGTGTATTGCGAAATTTATTCCTGCGATTGCAGCGATGAAGAAATCAAAAACTTCAATCCCAACGGCATTATTTTATCCGGTGGCCCTGAAAGCGTGACCGAAGGCAATACGCCCCGCGCTCCACAAACTGTGTTTGAAATCGGCATTCCAGTGTTAGGCATCTGCTACGGAATGCAAACGATGGCAGAGCAACTCGGCGGAAAAGTCGAAAGCGGGCATGAGCGCGAATTCGGCTATGCACAAATTCGGGCGCGTGGGCATTCAAAACTGCTGAGCAATATCGAAGACCATCTCTCACCGGAAGGTTTTGGCTTATTAGATGTATGGATGAGTCACGGCGACCGCGTAGTGGAATTACCCGCAGGTTTTATATTATGCGCAAGTTCTGACGGTGCGCCGATTGCGGGCATTGCCAACGAAGAAAAATCGTTTTACGGATTGCAATTTCACCCTGAAGTCACGCACACCAAACAAGGTGGACGGATTTTGTCGCGTTTTGTGACTGAAATTTGCGGCTGTGAAACTTTGTGGACTTCCAGTAATATTATTGAAGAAAGCATTAACGCGGTGCGGGAAAAAGTTGGCACAGATAGCGTGGTGTTAGGTTTGTCTGGCGGCGTAGATTCTTCCGTCGTCGCGGCGTTATTGCACAAAGCGATTGGCGGGCAACTGACTTGCGTTTTTGTCGATACCGGCTTGTTGCGTCTGCACGAAGGCGACCAAGTGATGGCAACCTTTGCTGAACACATGGGCGTAAAAGTGATTCGCGTGAATGCGGAACAACGTTATTTAACTGCGTTGGCTGGTGTGAGCGATCCTGAAACCAAACGCAAAGTGATTGGCAATTTGTTCGTGGAAATTTTTGACGAAGAAGCCAATAAACTCACCGATGCAAAATGGTTGGCGCAAGGCACGATTTATCCTGACGTGATTGAATCGGCTGGCGCGAAAAGCGGCAAAGCGCATTTGATTAAATCGCATCATAACGTGGGCGGTTTACCGAAAGATATGAAGTTAAAACTGGTCGAGCCGTTACGCGAATTGTTTAAAGACGAAGTGCGCAAACTTGGTTTAGAGTTGGGATTACCTGCGGATATGATTAATCGTCATCCGTTTCCAGGCCCTGGTTTGGGCGTGCGGATTTTAGGTGAGGTGAAAAAACAATATGCGGATTTACTGCGACAAGCGGATGCAATTTTTATTGAAGAATTGTATCGGCATGATTTGTATCATAAAGTCAGCCAAGCCTTTGCGGTATTTTTACCCGTAAAATCGGTGGGCGTGATGGGCGATGGTCGCCGTTATGACTATGTAATTGCGATTCGCGCGGTAGAAACCATTGATTTTATGACCGCACGGTGGGCGCATTTGCCGTATGAGTTTTTAGATTTGATTTCGCGCCGCATTATTAATGAAGTGTCAGGCATTTCGCGCGTCACTTATGACATTTCAGGAAAACCACCTGCAACGATTGAATGGGAATAAGTTAGGCAATAAAAACCGCTTTTGGTTTCGACTGGATGCGGTTTTTTGCTTTATAAAACCAGTTAAGCGACCTATACTGAAGTCTTTATATTTTTTGGAGAATGCGATGACTCATCCTGTACTAACGGAAATAGTAGCGAGTATTTCAGAGTTAAAAGCCAATCCCATGAAAGTAGTTGCAAGTGGCGATGGAATGCCTGTTGCAGTTTTAAATAGAAATCAACCCGCTTTTTATTGCGTGCCAGCGGCAGCGTATCAAGCTATGATGGAATTGATTGATGATATGGCGTTGTTGAAAATGGTGAAAGAACGACAAAATGAAGAATCTATCGCGGTTTCGTTAGATGACTTATAAGCTGGAATTTAAAAAATCCGCGCTAAAAGAATGGGATAAATTAGGACATACGATTAAAGAACAGTTCAAAAAAAAGCTGAAAGAGCGATTAGAAAGTCCGCATGTTCCGGCGGCGGCTGTGTCGGGTGGGCAAAATCTTTACAAAATCAAGTTGCGGCAGCAGGGTTATCGTTTGGTTTATTCTGTCGCTGATGAGATTGTGACAGTGACTGTGATTGCAGTGGGCAAACGCGATAGAAACGAAGTTTATGAAGTCGCACTTTCAAGACTGGATAACAGACAATAAAAAACCGCCTTTGGTTTTGCCGTTGGCGGTTTTGTTTATTCTAAAGTCAGAATTTCATCTATCAATTCAGGCGGAACATCGGGAACTTTATCTAACAATTCTAAAACCTGCGCGGCGGTGACTTTCTGATAAGTATTTTTAAGTTGCCGGATATAAAGCATTTGTTCCCGCATCAATAAACCGTCGTGAATTAATTCGTTATACAAGCGATTTTCAGAATAACCCAGTTGACTCGCCAGTTGTTTTGCCAAACAGCGTTCTTCTTCGGGCAAACGCAATAAAAAAGCCTTTTGTTTATTCATGGATTCTCTCCTGTAAAACCTGTTGTGGGCGTTTAACAATAACGTGAGGAAAAAGTAATTCTGCCTGCTGAAAGTCTTTAATGTTATGTGTGACAAGCGTACACGGCTGCATAGCGACTGCAATTTCCACCAGATAATTATCTCCCTCATCGTGCAAATTAGGTCGCCATAAAAATGTGATGCGTGATTCCTGTGCAACCAGCACAAGCCTTGCCAAAATCATTTCTATTTCATTCGGTTCAAAAACTAACGAGACAGTGAAAGTATTCAAAACCAGCGGTATCTTAGAGAAAAAAAACACTGAAAAATTAGAAAAATGCTGAAAAAA